>ENA-ORRH01000056-ORRH01000056.1-human-gut-metagenome-genome-assembly--contig:-NODE-56-length-119607-cov-16.6696_pt1 | contig 119607 bp, 126 predicted proteins | sample MGYA00242173_ERZ509130 | MGnify/ENA primary metagenome ERZ509130 (study PRJEB26280, sample SAMEA2338633) | human gut metagenome | biome: human gut; feature: human-associated habitat; material: faeces... | reverse complement strand
ACTTTTTTCATAATACATGCCTCCTTAACTTATATTTTTTAACTCTATAAACTGGAATTGAGATTTCATGTATTCCAAGGGATTTAATAATTGTTATATTTTATTATCAAATATCTCTGAATCCCTTGAAAACACTAAGTTTGTCGCAGGTGATCTTTCCCTTAGACTTTCCCTTATGTTATATCTTCCCATATGGATTTATGAACCCTGATAAGGGAAAATACAAGGAAAAGAAAATCCTCTAAAACAGTATAACACAAAATAAAAACGACATGGTGAACTGATTGAAATGCTTCTGATTTTTGTAACAAATGATTGATTGAATGATAAGGAGATTTGATACGATGAGAACAATATTTGCAGAATACAATCCACAACGCAACAGCATTGATGTTTATACTTCTGCTGGCTATATGCTCCGCATTGACTGCTGGGAAGCAGAAAAGAATTTAAAAACAACACCCAGATTAGATTGTGCATTAAATGCACTTGCTATTGATGAACCACTTGAATATGCAAGACTATACCTTGATGGAACTATGCAGATGTGGGTTGATGCCGAAGATTCATTTTATTTATGATGATTATACTGTCACTCCTAGTGTCTCCAGAGAGTGACAGTTTCATTGTCATTTTGAGCTCGTCTTTTTTAAGACAAGCCTCGTATATTTATTTGTAAGCTGCGTTCGCTTCTTCTTGAGTGATTTTCCCAGTTTTAACAGCATCAGAAATTGCTTCGTCTAATTTAGTATAAACAGTAGTTGTCACAACTCCGAAGCCGCTGACGAACAGCAGAGCGATCCACAGCCACTCATACTGTTGTCGCCGGTCTGCGGATTCTGAACATCATCCGAAGGCTTGGTGGTATCGTCAGACTTGGTAGGAGCGGCAGGTTTGGTTGCCTTCTGACCTTCTTCGATAGTCTGAGTCGTTACTGCAGAGCCACCGGCAGAATCAAAGGTTACGGTATAGTTTTTATTTCTTTGTTGTAACAGTCTTAGCTTTTGACCAGCCTGAATAAATCCTTATGGATTTGCCGTTAATCTTAACTGTCTTATAGGTGCGAACTCTTACATAATACTTTTTCTTGCCCGAAAGCTTTGAAATTTTCTTTGATACTGTTGTATTCTTGCCTACTGTTACGGTCTTAGCCTTGCTGAATTTACTTGAGGCACTGTACTGTACCTGATAGCCTGTTGTCTGTGTAGCCTGCTTCTTCCACTTTACTGTAAACTTCTTTGAACCTGCTTTAAGTGAGGAAATACTTGTTGCCTTTGGCTTGATTGTGAAATAAAGCGTCTTTGTTCCGCTGTATTTACCCTTAAAGGTAATCTTTACTGCGTACTTGCCAACATACTTTCTGCCTTTTGCATAAGACACAGTATAGTCAGTATTCTTAACAAGTGTCTTTCCTGTTCTGTCCTTAACAATAACCTTAGGTGTTCTAACCTTTCCGTTATATGTTAATGATGTTGCTTTAAGCTTTTTGCTTGATGCCTTTGGAATTACTGTCGTTGAAAGAGTTTTCTTACATACCGAACAGTAATTTACTATCTTGCCGTTTGCTGTTGGGGTTGCCTTTGTTACGGTTTGCTTTGTGGTGTGGGCAATCTTAGCAATATTGCCCCAAGATGCAAGGTCGGTTATTTCCTTTGTACCGAGTACATCTTCATAGAACTTGCCACAACCTTCGCACTTGTAGTATGCTTCCTTACCGCCATCTGTGCAGGTGGCAGCTTTCGCAGCAACCAAAGTCAGATTGTGAGTGTGCGGTACAGTTTTGTAATATCCGCAGGTGTCGCAAACATTGTCAGAACCGTAATCGTGAGCCGCTTCGTCCTTTTTGTCGTGGCAACGAGAACATTCATGCCAGTGGTTAGTATCATCAGACTTCCATTCTGTGCCTGCGGTATGTCCGGGAGCCGGAATCTTCACACTGGTTTTATCGGTAATTTCTACCGATCCTGTTGCATCTGCGAACCACTTGTCACAGCCATCGCAGGTGTAGTATGCGGAATTGCCCGCAGTAGTGCAGGTGGCAGCTTTCGCAGCAACCAAAGTCAGATTGTGAGTGTGTTCTTCGTTTTTATTTTTGTAATAATATGTAACAACCGTTCCGTCCGAAACAATAGGCTTATTCAAGCCGTCAACCTTTATAAATTCATAATCATAAAGTGTTTTTGCCGGTGTTAAATCAAGCTTTGTGCCGTATGGCACGGTAAATGTTCCGCCGGCAGTGTTTGGAATTTCAGAGCCGTCCTCAAATTTATACTGAATTGAAACGGTTGTGTAGCGCTGTGTTTCCGTATTGTCGTCTGCAAGCACATTTCCGTTTTCATCGAGCACCTGAAATGCCACGGTATCGCCGCTCTTAAGCTGTGCATCAGACGGAATTTGATAAATAAGCGAGCAACTCTTTAAGCCTGAATTAAAGTCGCTTTTGATGTGATCCAAAGCACCGAGCGGCCAGAAATTTGCCTTATCATTCCAAACAGGAATGTCAAAGGTTTGTACTGTTTGAAGCGGATTCCCCGATGAATCGGTCGCAACGCTTCCGTCGGAGTGCTTAATCCACATTTTGAATTTTAATTGTCGTGCATTTTTATCTGAAATGTTTTGAATAACAGTTCTAAGCTCGATTTTTTTACCGTTCATATTAGTATTAAATCTGCTTTTGCTGTTGCCGCTCAAAAGTCGGTCATTGCGATTATATGTGTAATTATAATATGAACTTGTTTCAAGGTCGGTAAAATCAGACGGCTTTGAATAAGCGCCCGTATATTCCTTAACCTCGGGAGTTGCAACATAAAGGTCTACATCCTTAACAAGCTGAGACATTCGCTTGAAGCCCTGCAAACGGCAAACCTCACAGAATTGATAGTTTGTGTCTCTCATTATGCACTCATAACTTGAAACAAGCATTTTTGAGCCGTAAGCATTGCGGCAGGTATATGTGTTTCTAAAACCTAAAAGCTGTCGCCATTTTATCTTTTCCGGGTCTTCAACCGAGGAAAGATTGAGTGATTTAAGTTCCTTATCGTCAAGCAAATATCCGTTACTGTATTCATCACCGAGACCGAGCAAACCGTGTCCAAACTCGTGTGCAAAAGTTTTTGACGCACGATAACTGTCTGATGGCGAAATGAAATAATGGAAGCCGTATTCACGGTTATTATAAGCACCGCCGAAATCTGATTTTGTGTTTACAACCATAGCGAACTGAGCAATATAATCGTGAACATAATAATAAGGCTCATATTCCGAACCGGACGGAATTGTGTTTGGATCACACTTTTTTTTGATATGAGCATCGTGAATTTTCTCGATAAATTCAGGACCGATACATCTCTCAAAAATATGATTTTTCCACTGACTTCCGTGGAGATTATTAGAAATAACAGGCGAATTATATTTGTCGACTATAACATCAAAGAAGGTGCTTCCACCATTGTCAAAAGTCGATTCGGAAGCTGTGCAAAGAGCGTAAACATTGAATCTGTCGGCATAACTGCGATACGGTTCATATTTCATAGCGTCCTGCCAAAGTCGTTTGACATCATTGATGAATTTGCCCTGCTGACTTTTTGTGTATCCCTCGCCGCAAACGACAACAACCATATTTTCCGTGTCGCTGCGTGTTTTTTGGATGGTATAAACAGGGATGGTAGGATTAGAATATTTTCCGTCATTTGAATACCACGGGCCGAGGGTGAGCTGAATGCTTTGCTCGGTGCTGACATTCCAATCGGGATTTGCGTCCTCGGCAGGTTCCGAAATTGTATAATCATCCTCTTGCTTATTTGGAGCAGAGCCGATATAAGGACTGCTTTGTGAGCCGCTGCCGGAAGTTGTAACAAAATATTCGGAATCGAGATAAAATGCAGGTCTTACGCCCAAATCGGAATACCACGGAGCATAACGACCGACCTGACCCGATGAACTGATATAACGCATATCGTGATTGCAATCGGTAACAGGAGTGCGAAGCCAATAAGGCCAAGCCATACCGTCATTATTATACGCAACATAATAACCTTTGAGATTTTTCCACACGGCATTAGCCTGCTTTACATCAAGAAGAAAAACCTTTTCGGTTGTAGTTTCAAAATATGAACTGTCGTAGTTTGCCACCGCTTCCGAAATATCGGTGTAGTATAACAAATCCGAATTTGCGTCTCCATCAACTATGCCCGTGTTGTATTCGGGATGAGAAACGAGAGAACGCTGGGTAACGGTTTTCATTGCCGCAATTTCAGATTTTGAAAAAGCGTTGAGAAAACCCGCTTTTTCGTTGTACGCTCTCACACCGCTTACATATCCGTCTTTCGGAGGGTTGCCGCAAAGCCAATCGACTTTGCCTTCAGCTGCGGTCGAATTTAACCAAGAACGCATATTGCTGTCTTTCCAATAGTTAGAACCGTAATCATCACGCTTATAGCTTCTGCTGTGTGATTTTGAATTGCTGTTGTCATTTGTTTTGGCATCATATGCAAGGGTGTCAACAATTTTGTCTGCAAGCATAAGCGGTCCGTTATTGTCAATGCTTACACATCGCCAAAGAATTGAGGCATTGTTATACGCGCCCATTTTAACATAGTCGCCAACTTTAATATCGGGCTTTGATGCCGCCTGAATGGTCATCGGCAAAACGGAGATTGCCATGCACAATGCCAAGAATATTGCGGTTATTTTTTTCGTCATTAAGGAACCTCTTTTATAAGCTATATATTTGCTTTTATTATATTGTAAGGTGTTATATGCGTCAATGAAAATCCACCTTATTCCGTGAAACTTACCATAGTGTTACATCCCTTTTTTTCAGCAATAATACCTGCTGGAAACTGATTTTCGCAATACATTTTATTTCACCCACTAGGTTAAACAAAATTTTGTTTTTTTACTGTATCATCATGCATTATCCTGTATAATGAAAGTATCAAAAGATAGGCGGAGGCAGTGCAATGAAGAAAATACACATTGAATTCAGCGATGAGCGGCTCATTACTCCCAGTGGTCTGGTATTCGTAGGGCAAATACTTGGAAAAAGCAGTTTTGTTAAAAAAATCAACCGTGCTCCAATTTCAAAAGATTATCTGCAGAAACAGATAAAAAATGGAGACGTGCTCCTCACCTATATTGGTATGCTCTGTCAGGGAAAACCCCAGTATGAGGCTGTCCGTGAAATGATAGATGACCCTGACTACTACAAATACGCATTAGGCATCTCCTATGCGATTCCTTCCGCCGAAACACTCCGTCAGCGTTTTGACATGATCGGGGATTCCCTGCGCAAAGACATCCAGCAGGCAAATGTCGACATGCTGCGTGAAATGCACATAGAGCCGACAGCCCTGGATAACGGCTTTGTTCCTGTCGATATTGATGTAACCCCCTTTGACAATTCGAAATCCAATAAGGAAGGCGTATCCCGTACCTACAAGGGTTTTGACGGATATGCACCAATTATGGCATATATCGGCACAGAAGGATACCTCGTCAATCTTGAACTGCGGATTGGGAAACAGCACTGCCAGAAAGAAACTCCTGATTTCCTGAGAGAGACCATTGAACTGTGCAGACAGCTGACGGAAAACCGCTGCTCATCCGGCTGGATTCCGGCAACGATGCATCTGAAAACATAGGCATCTTTATGGAAGAAAGCTATAAATACAACAATGTGTCTTTCATCATAAAACGGAATCCCAGACAGGAAAGTAAAGAAGAATGGCTGGAATCCGTCAGGGAATGCTGCCAGAATATCCAGCATCCACGTGATGGGAAAACTGTTTATATCGGACAGACCTTCCGGAATGTGACATATTCCCTTTCTGATAACGAGGAGAAAACTGTCGGAATACGCACAATTTATGAGATCACGGAAAGAACCATTGACCGATATGGGCAGTATTTTATCGTACCCGATATAGAACTGGGCACATACTGGACAAACACTTCCCTGCCAGACGAAACAGTCATTGATCTTTACCATGCCCACGGAGAAAGTGAGCAGTATCACAGTGAAATCAAGACGGACATGGATGTTGGAAGACTCCCGTCGGGAAAGTTTGAGAGCAACAAACTGGTGCTGGAGCTGACAATGATCGCATATAATATCCTTCGAATCATAGGGCAGGAATCGCTGAAAAAGAAGGATGCTCCCGGCCGGAAGAAAATACATCGCCGAAGAATACGTACGGTGATCAGTAATCTTATGCAGTTTGCGGGACATCTGACAGAACATGCCGGCCGTCTGGTGCTGTCCATTGGAAGGAGTAATCGCTGGAGATTTACTTTCAAGCGTCTTTATGACAGCTTTGCATTCATCACCTGACAACAGGTAGCTGAATATGGCAATGGCAGCTGCACACAAATGGTGCAGTCTTTTTTTGAACGCAAAATTATGCAGCATTTTCAAAATTTAGTATACAATAACAAATATGGCAAACATTTCCTGTGTGCCTTTTCATTTTGAAACAAGGTTCACGGATTCAGGAATATATTTGAAGGAAGTAGAAAAAGCAATATATTGTTCATAGTCTATCTCTGAATACTCTTTGTATATGTTAGGCATAAACTTAGCAATATTGATACATACTCTATTAATATCACCGTCATTACTGCAATGATCAACTATGACGCATTCAGCTAATTGACCTACAAGTTGCATAATACATCTAGTATAATGTGAAATTATACTCCAAGTCTTATTACCAAAATCATCTCTGTGTCTTTGATAATCTCTTTCAAATTCTTTATCATTCGGAAAAACAATCCACCTCAAGCCTATCTTGGCTTTTTTACTTGCCTTTATAGAAAAAGATTCCGTATCGATTTTTATTTTATCTAAATATTTTTCCATATACCAGACTAATTGGTCTGCATAATTGTCTATTGGAATTTCAATTTGCCTTGGAGCATGTCTATTAGTTCCTAATATCATAAAACTCACCTCATCAAATACCGATTTGTTAATTTGTTTTATTATAGCACATGTAACCCCCTTCACAATAAAAAAAGAGCAACCGCATTTTCTCGATTACTCTCTGTTCATTACTTCCATGATAATAATATCAACTCTTATTCAAAAAAGAAAGATACGTGTGGTTAGTTCTTTGTTAGTCCATGGTTAGCCTTTTGTTAGTTTCTCGTTATCATTCAAATAGAACATACCGTTTTCCCCATAAACTTACCATTCGTTACATTTCAGGTGCTTACCACTCAGACTTACCATTTTTCTTACCACTTTCAGCCACTTACTTTTCATCCACCACCTGAAAAATGAAAAACTTCAAATAATAACTCTCCGGTACATTCGCCGAATTTGCCCACAGGATCGGATGGTCCGGTGCCTGGGTGCGGAACTCTACCTGACGAAGCCGCTTGTGCGTTGCCTTTGCTGCTTCCTTGACCGTTTTTGCAAGAAGCTCCTGCGTCATGAAATGAGAGCAGGAACAGGTTGCAAGATAGCCACCGTCTTTAACAAGTTTTAACCCTTTCATATTGATTTCACGATAACCCTTAATGGCATTCTTGGTCGCCTCGCGTGACTTTGTGAAAGCCGGTGGATCCAGAATGACCACATCATACTTCTCCCCGACTGCTGCAAGGCGCGGCAGTTCATCCAGCACATTTGCGCAGCGAAAATGCACCGTATCCTCCAGACCATTCCGACGGGCATTTTCTGTTGCCTGCGAAACGGCGTACTCTGAAATATCCAGCCCGGTCACGTCCAAAGCTCCGGCGATTCCCGCGTTGAGTGCAAAGGTGCCCATATGGGTAAAGCAGTCCAGCACTCTTTTCCCCTTACAGATACGCTGCATGGCAAGGCGGTTGTATTTCTGATCGAGGAAAAATCCCGTCTTCTGTCCGTTTACCACATCTACCATATAATGGACACCATTTTCCACAATCTCTACATTCGTATCAAACGGCTCACCGATAAAATCCTTTACCTTCGGCAAACCTTCTTTTTTCCGTTCACTGGCATCACTGCGTTCGTATACGCCGCGGACACGGATCCCATCCTCTGCCAGAACTTCCTTTAAAAGCTCCACGATAGTTTCCTTAAACTGTTCCATGCCAAGTGCCAGACATTCCACAACAAGCACATCTTCATATTTGTCCACAACAAACCCCGGCAGAAAATCCGCCTCTCCGAAGATGACGCGGCAGGAGGAGGTGTCTACAGTTGTCTTACGGTACTCCCATGCATTTTTCACACGCATCCGTAAAAAATCCCTGTCGATCTCCTGCTCTGTTTTTCTCGTCATAAGACGGATCCTGATCTTGGAATTCTGGTTGATGAATCCTCTGCCCATCGGATACCCGTCAAAATCATGTACCGTCACAACATCCCCGTTATGAAAACTGCCGGTGATCGTATCTATTTCGTTATCGAAGATCCACATACCACCTGCTTTGATGGTTCTGCCCTCTCCTTTTTTCAGCGTTACGATTGTATGGTTCTGCATCTGTCTTTCCTCTTTTCCGCAGATCTGTTTATACAGGATTTTTGTTTATTTGCACAGATCCTTTACGACCTCGCCTGCTATGATCAGCCCTGCTACCGATGGTACAAACGCTGTACTGCCCGGAATATCTCTTCTTTCCGTGCATTTGCGCGCAGCCCCAGGTGGGCAGATACAATGCGTTCTGCAGCTGATCGACATATCTTCCAGCGGTCTTACCGGCTGTTCCTCGGAATAGACCACCTTCAGCTTTTTCACGCCTCTTTTTTTGAGCTCCCGCCGCATGACCTTCGCCAGCGGACAGACCTTTGTTTTATAAATATCCGCCACACGGAATGCAGATGCATCCAGCTTATTGCCTGCTCCCATGCTGCTGATGATCGGTACACCCACTTCCTGCGACTTCATGACAAGTGCGATCTTGGCAGTAACCGTATCTACCGCATCTACCACATAGTCATATTCTTCAAATGGGAAGGTATCTGCATTTTCCGGCAGGAAAAAGCATTTGTGTACTGTCACCTCCGCATCCGGATTGATCTCCAGGATACGTTCCTTCATCACATCCGTTTTATATTTGCCGACTGTCTTTCTTGTGGCAATGATCTGTCTGTTTAAATTGGTCAGACAGACCTTGTCATCATCCACAAGATCAAAAGCACCGACGCCGCTTCTGACAAGTGCTTCACAGACATAACCACCGACACCGCCGATCCCAAATACAGCGACTCTCGCATTTTTTAATTTTTCCATTGCTTCCGGTCCCAGCAGAAGCTGCGTCCTTGAAAACTGATTCAGCATAATAGTTCCTTTCCGTCAGGCAGCTTATTGTGGATAGATCAGATGCGCATCATCGATCCCATACAGTGTTTTTTCCAGATAACGGTCTGCCAGATAATTCGCCATGCCAAGATTCATATCCAGATAGTTGCCACAGTCCTTCGGACTTGCGCCCGGTACCTCTCCGCGGTAATCTCTGATAAATTCAAACATTTCCGTTACAAGTGCTACAATATCTTTAGAAGCATAGTCACCTGCCAGCAGCAGATAAAATCCTGTTCTGCAGCCCATCGGTCCGAAATAGATCACTTTATCCCTGATCTCTTCTTTATTTCTGAGATAAGTTGCACCCAGATGTTCTATCGTGTGCACCTCAGCAGTATTCATGACAGGCTCCTCATTCGGTGAAGTCATACGCAGGTCAAATGTCGTAACGACCTCCTGCCCGATCTGATCCTTTCTGGATACATAAATACCCGGCTGTAATTTGATATGATCTATTGTAAAACTTGCTATTTTTTCCATCGTGATATCCTCCTTCACATGACATGCATTCGAGCATGACAGACTTCGCTTGACGTATGCATTATACGAAAAAAAAGGATGTTATGCAAGAGCGTATCCGACAGCAGATCACGGATTGACAAGTCTCCGCCGTTTCTTTATGATAAAAATACAGTTTACCATAACAACAAGCACGATACAAAAAAAACAATCATCATCGAATGGAGTTACTTATGTCTGATCAATGTTTTGCTGCAATTGTCCCGGATAACTATAAAAATGCAATTTTGATACAGGGAGCCATGGATTGTGAGATCTGTGATCTGCTCTCCCACATGGAAGATGTCCAAAAAACAGAGCTGATGCAGTTCCCTTTTTATATGGGCAGGCTCTGCGGGCAGAAGGTGATCGTTTCCAAAACCTTTCAGGGAATGGTCAATGCCGGTGCTGCCACTATCCTTGCCATTTCGCACTTTATGCCCTGCTGTATCATTAATCAGGGCGTCTGTGGCGGACACGATCCCGCACTGCACCGCGGAGACATGATCCTTGGCGAGACGATCTTCAATAATTCCAATCTGCGTTTTTCGGATTCCCCGGATGAAAATCCGCTGCATGGCTGTATACAGATCGGCTGTGAATCATTGCGCGTGGAAGATGCAGGCAAAAAATATACCTTCTATCACAGCGATAAAATGCTGCTCACAACCGCACAAAAACTTTCAGCCACACATCAGATTTCTGCGCTGTCCGGTATTTCCATAAAAACCGGAACGATCGCAAGCTGTGATGCATGGCTGAACCGTCTTGATTATATTCATTTTATGCATACGACATTTCACAGCTGTGGGGAAGACATGGAAACTGCTGCGGTTGCACAGCTCTGCCATTCTTATGATATCCCACTGCTGAGTCTGCGCAGCTTATCCAATACACTCGTTCATCAGGAAGATTATGATGAGTCTGCTGCCGCTAACTGCCAGCACTTCGTATGCGCACTTTTACCGTTGCTTTAAGCCTATGGCAGCAGTGATGCGATCTCTTCTTCGGAGATCACACCGACAGATTTCCGGTATACCTCGCCTTTTTGGAATACGATCAGGGTCGGAATGCTCATAACTTTATATTTTGCAGCCAGAGCTGCCTGCTCATCCACATTGATTTTGCCGACCTTTACCTCGTCATGCTTTTGCGCAAATGCATCCACAACCGGTGAAAGCATTCTGCACGGTGCACACCAGGATGCCCAGAAGTCTACCAGTACCGGCTTATCTGCCTGTAATACTTCTGTATCAAAATTTTCCGTTGTAATTTCTACTACGCTCATTTTTATACCACCTTTCTTTTCTTTAGGATTTCCTGCTATTTGTCTTTTATTCCCATACAATGTCTGTTTTACAAAGTCTCTCTGCAGAAATAGCAGTTATAACGCTTTGGATCATCACGCTCCGGGATCAGATTTTCTGCATTGCAATAGCCGCAGCAAACAAGTCGTCTGCCCTTCGGTATCATATCTCCCGGCAGATAACGTTCCGCATAACGCAGCTGCCCATGAATGCGGCGTTCCTCTGCAAGCTGTCTTCTTTTCTCTTCCTGATGCTCCATTGCATCCTGTCTTGCTTTTTCTTCCAACATCTCCGTTGTAGACTTTGCCTGCCGGCTGACTGTCGTCTTCTTTTCAACTGTTCTGCTGACTGAAGAGCCATTTCCCGATGTCATACTTCCTGCTGCACCCCCGGCTGTTCTGACAGCGGCCTGTCTGCTCTGCATATTACTTCTCTGCATACTACTCTGTGTGCTATTTACCGGTCTGCTCTGTGTCTGCGGACGATAGTCTGTCACCGGCCTGTTTTGCACCGGTGTCTCTTTTTTTCCCACCTTCTGGCTTTTCTTTTTCTGACTGGAAAATAAAAAGCATAACACGATCAAAAATATAATCACTTCCATTTGGCTTATGCCTCCTTCCTCTGGCTCTTTTTACTGCTGAACTGTACGATCAAAAGCTCTACACTCAGATTGTCCGCCATCTTGCCTGTTTTTACATTTTCTTCCGCTTCCACGCACTGTTCCAGACTTTTTCTGAGTGTTTCCTTTTCAAATCTGGATGCCTGTGTCACGTATTTACCCGCAATAAACGGGGATAACCCCAGCTTTGATGCGATCGACTTATTATCATAGCCTTTTCCCTTTAACAGCTTTGTCTGATACAGCAGGTTATACTGTCTGGCGATCAGAAAAAGGATACGCATCGGTGGTTCCTTCAGTGCCAGCAGATCATAATACAGCTCCAGTGCCGCCTCCTGCCGCTTTGAAGCCACTGCTTCGATCATATCAAAAATACGGTTGTTGATCTGCCTGGTACAGATTGCATCCACATCTGCCTCTGTGATATCCGGCTTTTCCAGCGTATAACAGAGCAGTTTTTCCAGCTCCGATGCGATATTTTCCATGTCGCTTCCCGTACGCTCCATAAATACGGCAAGTGCACGTTCCGTGATCAGCTTCTGCTCTTTATTCAGCCTGCCCAGTATCCATCTGCGTAGCGTCTGCTCATCCTGCACATTGAACTCTGCTATATACCCGACATCCTTACACGCTTTATACAGCTTACCGCGCTTATCGACCTGCGGCTCCACAAAGATGAAAAACGATGTCTCGGGAAGCTGCTTTAAATAATCCGCCAGCTTATCCTGGGCTGATTTGAAAAAGCCGCTGTTCTCCACCACGATCACACGGCGCTCTGCCAGAAAGGGCATCGTCTCCGCCAGATCTATAAGTTTCTCCGGTATGGTGTTTTTGCCTTCAAAATAATGATAGTTCATCGTGTCATGCACATCTGCCATGGCTCCTGCCAGTCTGTCCCGATACTGCTTACGCAGATAATCCTCTTCGCCTGTCAGAAGATATACATTTTTAAAATCCCGTTCCTTAATGTCTCTTGCTAATTTCTGCATTCTTTCCTTTTACCGCCGTCTTTTAAAAGCCTTCTTTTCTGCGCACCATACGCATTTCTCTTCGTTTCTGACCGGCCTGCCATTCTGCCTTCTCTGCCTCTGTCTCTATGATCAGCCCCGGTACCTCACATGGTTTTCCGTTTTCATCCACCGCAACAATCGTCAGGTATGCCCTGTTGATCGGTCTCCGCATGCCATCCATTGATTCTACATACGTATCTACACGCACTTCCATGGAAGTATGCCCCACATATGTCATCTTTGCGATCATCACGATCAGTTCATTTACATAAGCACCACGGATAAACCGTAGGTTATCCACAGAAGCTGTGATCACATTCGCCTGTGAATGTCTGTTGCCGACCAGGCACGCCACCTCATCGATCCAGGACATGAGCTGTCCGCCAAACAACCGTCCCATACCGTTCATATGCGTCGGTCTTAACTTATGCACCTGTTCGATCATGGAATCCTCTACTCTTTTTTCTTTGACTGCTGCCATTCTATTCGCTTCCTTTTTTAATAAATTTATCCATTCCTATTATCCTGTTCTGCCTCTATGCACCGATCGTTTTTTTGTAAATACCGCAGAATAACCATACACGTATTTAGCATACCGCCCCTGCTGTTTTATGGTGCTGTGCAGTTATATTCAGTATAACAATATTCCGGGAAAATGGAAAGCTGTACTTTCTTTTTTCCGATATGTAGGACAATTTCGCCCACTTCATCTGTTCGGACTATGTGACTGCCACAGTCAGCCAGTCTGTCCAGCGTTTCCCTGTGCGGATGTCCGTAAGAGTTATCTCTGCCGCAGGAGATCAGGGCAAGCTTGGGGCTGATGTAGGTCAGCAGACTGGCAGAGCTTGACGTCTTTGCACCGTGATGGGCAACCTTCAGACAATCCACCTCTCTCATTCCATTCTGCTTCATTGCCTGCACGACCGCTGCATCACAGGTTTCGGTACTGTCTCCGGTCAGCAGCATGGTATAGCCCCGGAGCGTGACATATAAAACCATGGAAGCCTCATTTTCGTCCGTTACCGTCAGCTTACCGGATGGATACAGACAGAAAAGTGAAAGATCTCCTGCCCGGATCCTGTCTCTCTGCCGGATATAGGTAATCCTGCTGCCCGACCTGTAAGCAGCCTTCCGCAGCACATCATACGCTTCATTTTCCTCCGCCATTTCACTGAAAAATACCGTTCCGACCGAAATCCCACATGAGCTTTGCAGCAGCTCCAGACTTGCAGAATAATGATCCTCATGTGCGTGTGAGATAAAAATCCCGTCTATATACCGGATCCCCTGATATTTCAGGTACGGGATCAGTCTGTACTTGCCCGCCTCCTTTACATCACTGCTGCCACCGTCTACCAGAAAAACGTGTCCGCCCTTCTCCTGCAGCAAGATACAGTCCCCCTGCCCGATCGACAGCATTGTGATCCTGTTTTCTGTATGCGGGGGTAATATTAGTAAGCATATGCTAACTATAATCAGAATGATTCCGGTTCTTTTACTATCTCTTTTGTTCTTTCTTATCCTGTTCTTTCCATTCTTTCCGGTCTTTCTTCTATCTTGTTCCGCATTCTCTCCTGTTATCTGACACTCTCTGTTTTCTTGCTGTTTTTCCCTTTGCTTCTCCTGCTTGTTTCTGTTTTTGCTATGATATAAAAGCACCAGCGAAAAAAACAGAAGCAGATAATAAACAATCATCTGCCAGATACGTGGTCTTCCGAAAATCTGTATACTGCCTGGCAGACCTTCCGCCTTTATGCACAGCCATCTGTAAAATGTCAGAATGTATTCCGGAATCTGCAAAAGCAGGGGAAACCGCAGCAGATAGGCAAAAATTGCAACCGGCAGCAGAACAGACATCAGCGGGATCACGAGCAGATTCAGCAGCATGGCATAGACAGGAAGCTCATAAAAGAACCAGAGCTGCACCGGCAGTGTCACTAACAATATCCCGATACCGGGCAACAGCTTTTCCTGCAGTATTTTCTGTATCCGGTATTCCGCTTCTGTCTGAAAGACCGGCAGAAAAAGCGTCAAGCCAAGCACTGCCCCATAAGAGAGAAGAAAACCTGCCTGCTGCACACTGTCAGGCTTTTGCAAGACCAGAAGGAGCGCCGTCACTGCCATGGCGGTCAACAGATCATAGCTTCTGCCAAGCAGCTGTGCGAAAAGCAGTATCATACACATCCCACAGGCACGGAATACAGAGCTTCCCATGCCGACCATTTTACCATACAGAAGCAGCATTCCCACGCCTGCACCGCAACAGACCCAGATGGGCAGAAAGCATTTACGCAGCAGCCTGTAAAATCCCATACCAAGCAACGAGATATGCAGCCCGGAGATTGCCAGAATATGTGCGATTCCATTCCGCTGAAACAGCATACGGATATCACCATCCAGCGCACTTTTCTCTCCCAGCACCATGGCTGATAGGATTCCTGCATTTTCTTCCCGCATATTTGCCTTAAAAAATGCCTTCGCATCCTCCCGCAACCGAAAAAGTCCTTCCGCCAGCCTGTCCGCTTCCCGGGAAACTTTTAAAATTTCTGCATTTGTCAGTTGGATGTCATACCCGAGCGATGCATAATATGCTCTTGCATCAAACTGTCCTTCATTTTCCGCATGTGCAAAATACCTGACCTTACCACAAACAATCAGTCTGCTTCCCAGTGAAGGCATCTGCGCAAGGTTTCCCTCCTGCAGATAACAGACAGCTCCCATTTTGCTATTTGAATTTTTGTTGTTTGTATTGGAAGCATCCGCAGCGACCGCACCGGATAAGATCTGCACCTGCTGCAGATATAACAGCAGGTGTCCGTTTTTTTCTTCTTTTTGCATCAGTCTGCCGCCAAGAGAAATCTGTTCTTTCTCCTTGGGAAGTGCTTCTGCCATTTTCTGCCCTGTCAGCTGCACCAGAAACAAGCCGGTACACAACAGCAGGACTGCCACACAAAGTGGTCTTTTCAGCTGCATGTCATTTTACTATACTCCAGACAGCATATACTACTGCTCTACCAACTCCAGATTCCGCTCAAACACTGTTGCAAGCGGAACACTTTCTTTGTAAGAAAGATCTGTCTCCCCATTGATAGAGATCTGTACTCTGTTGACATCCGACAGCTCTACTAGTGAATTAACAATAGAATAGATCGTAACATTGGCATCAACCTTATAGATCTGCGTCAGGAACTCTTTATCCAGATTGACATAGCATGTACCGTCACTGACAGTTACCGATACTACTTTTGTCGCCGGATTGATCGTCGGATACGCTTCTTCTCCATCCTGCACGCCTGTGATCAGCTGCTCCATGACAAGCTTATCGAGTGAAATGTTACTGCTATATACTACCTCACGCGTTACCGTTTTCAGCTTATCGCCATTTTCATTTGCAAAATAAAGCACCAGCGTTACCTTTTCTTCCGTATTGATCTCATTACCGGAATTATCAATGAACTGATCCGCTGTCATAACACCGACCGGAGCCCCCTGATTGTTCAGCAGTGCAGAACCGTCTACCAGAAATGATACATAATTGACATCCGGTATCTGTGTCAGCGTTCTGACAATCGCTGCTCTGGTCAGAATCTCTCCCGTCAGAGACTGCGCATAATAGCCGACGCCGAAATTCAGATTTGCACTTTCATCCGCCACTGTACTGCTCTGCAGCTGGATTACTTCCGTGATCGCAGCTCTGTTTTCCGTATCTTCCGGCGTTTTTTCCAGTTCTTCTATCAGAACACCGAGCAGCTTTTCGGTATCAGTCTCCGTAGTTGTGATCTCACGGCTTGCTACTTTTGTTTCTTCTTTATTCACTTCATATATCTGATACACTGTCTCATCCGTTGCTTTCTGCTCTTTTCCGCATGCGGTAAGCACCAACATAAACATGATACACAGCCAGATCCCATATTTCTTCATATGACTTTCCTGCCTCTTTATGTCAATCAGAAACCATTGTTACTTGGATACATAAATGATCGGTATCTTGACGGTGAAAACAGTTCCCTGTCCTTCTTCACTGTCTATTTTGATAGAACCTCTGTGCAGAAGGATCGCATTTCTTGCAATCGCAAGTCCCAGACCGGTTCCGCCGATCTCTCTGGAATGAGATTTATCCACACGGTAAAATCTTTCAAAAATATGCTCCTGCGCTTCCTCCGGGATACCGATTCCATTATCCTCTACCATGATCGTTGCAAACTGATGATCCGCATCCAAGGAAACCTTGACATATCCATACTCTTTATTGTATTTGATCGCATTTTCCACCAGATTGGAGATTGCAAGCGTCAGCTTCACTTCATCGATCTCTGCAAAGACCTCCCGTGCGCTTTCATACAAAACATCGATATTACGCTGCTTTGCGATCGGACGCAGACGTTTTAAGATCAATTCGATCAGTTCATTCAGATTCCGGTTTTCAATATTCAGATTTGCAGATGTCTTATCCATTTTCACTAGAGAAAGCAGATCCGTAATGATCTTATTTTCTCTTTCGATCTCTTCTGCAATATCGGTCATAAATTCCTTATACAGTTCAATCGGAACATCCTCCTGTGAAATCAGTGAATCTGCAAGAACTTTCATTGATGTGATCGGTGTTTTCAGTTCATGAGACACGTTAGATACAAATTCCTGCCTGGATTCATCCAAAGTCCTCATTCTGCCAAGCAGTTCATTAAATGCATTCACGATATGTTCTGTTTCCACATAATCCGGTACGCTGATCTGCTCCGTATTAAATCCGTCATTGATCTCCCGGATTGCCGAAGTGACACGATCAAACGGTCTGACCAGAATATGTGACAAAAGCCACGCAATACCAATCAGAAGAATCATCGCCGTAAACTGCAGGATCGTTGCCTGATTCCGCAATAGCTCTACATTCGTTGCAATATTGTCTGTGGAAACACTTGTCAGCATAACACCCTTTACCTGACTTTTCTGCTGCTCACCGTCCACTGTCTTCTGCCCGCCAGCTGTTTCCTTCGGTGTATTATCCACGATCGGTGTCGTCACTTCGATATATTTATTTTTTGCATCATAATTGGAAGATGTCTGCCCTTTCATGCAAAGCATGACCTCTTCTGAAACGATCGTCTTTCCTTCACTGATTCCATAGGTATCTTTTATGATATTACAGTTTTGATCGATGATAATGACACGCCCGTCATACAGATCGGACAGCATAGACAGCTCCGCATTTACAACCTCTGAGCTTGTATCACTCAGATAGTTATATGTGATCAGGTGATTTGCCAGGATCTTAAACTGATTCTGGACATCTGTAGTCCGGACACTGACTGCCCGCTTTTCGTAATTTTGTAAAATAGCGTTTCTCAGTACCATAGTCGGTATGATACCGACTGCCAGAATAATGATAAAGATCCGTACTTTCAGGCTCCGCAAGAACTGGAGCCTGTCCTTTACTTTAGAAAACAACAGTTTCAATGTTCATTCCTCATCCTTTAAAATAGTAGCCAACACCCCATTTGGTATGCACATATTTCGGTTCGCTGGAATTTGTCTCTACTTTCTCACGCAGACGACGGATATGTACATCCACCGTTCTTGCATCGCCCGGATAATCTGCCCCCCAGACCATTGTGAGCAGCTTCTCCCTGCTGTATACCTGATTTGGGTGAGTTGCCAGAAGCTCCAGTACGTCAAACTCTTTGGCTGTCAGATTGATTTCTCTTCCTTCTATATACACTCTTCTGTTGTCGCGCTCAATAGTCATATCACCTGCCTGGATCCTGCCGGCTGTATCGGCTTTCTTTTCCTGTTTGACAGTTCTGCGGATGATGGCTTTGATCCTTGCCTTGACCTCAAGAATATTGAACGGCTTTGTAATATAGTCATCTGCACCATATTCCAGTCCCAGAATCTTATCCATATCATCACCCTTGGCAGTCAGCATGATGATCGGTACATTGGAAAATTCCCTGATCTGCTGACAGACCTCAAAGCCGGAAAGCTTCGGAAGCATGATATCCAGCAGAATTATATCAAACTGCTGCTCTCTGGCAAAGGTAAGTGCTTCTTCTCCGTCATAAGCACAGGTCACTTCCATGCCATCCTGCTCTAAACTGAACCGGATTCCTTTTACGATCAGTTTTTCATCATCCACAACCAACACTCTGTTTGCCATCATATTCTCCCATTCACACACTATTGCGTTATTTTAATTTTATCTTTTATCTTCGTGTATAAGCCATCCTTGATCCCGGATACCTGCTTGATCTCCTCCACAGTCTGAAAGCTGCCATGCTCCTGTCTGTATGCAAGGATACTTTCCGCTCTTGCCTGTCCTACACCCGGCAGCGTACATAATTCCGCCACATCAGCCGTATTGATATCCACAAGTCCATCATCTGCCTGCTCAGCAGACGTCTCCGTTTCCTCTGCCCGGGCGAGTTCCCATTCCTCCTGCGTACAGATCCTTATCATCTGTCCGTCCTCTACGGGAAGTGCCTGATTGACTGCCTCCGGCTCTGCATCCTCTGTCATACCGCCTGCCAGCTCCACCACATCAAAAATACGGGCATCGTCCTGCACCTTGTAAACACCGGGATATTTTACCGCACCATTGATCTGGACATAAATCTCTTTTCCAGTATCAGCTGCTTTCTCCGTCCGGTCAGCTGTGGCATCCGCCGGTTCTTCTGCCTGCACCAGGGACTCCTTCGCAGATTGATCTGCTCCGCCCTGTCCATCGCCTGACTCCTGCATGACCTTTGTCTGCTCCCCGCCTTCCAGTTCATATGTATACCGCCCATTGGAACAGGCAGAAAGAAAGAAGGCTGTAAACAGGCAGCCCAGCATGATCATGGTACATTTCATTCTTTTTGTATGCATAACATAGTCTCCTTTATCTGATAAAGAAGCCCCTCTATGTCAATCGCACTTTCATTGTATGCTAAAAAAACGCGGATAGCAAGCAGATTTTATATCACATTTTAAAAACAATAACGCCGATGACCGCCACTGCCATTCCCACCAGTTTTCTGACAGAAAACGGATCCTTTTCGACACCGAACATCCCCAGAAGTTCGATCAGATAGGCACTGATCAGCTGCGCGATCACGATAAACATGACCGCCTTTGCAGGTCCCAGCTTTCCCATGCTGACAACGACCGTATAGGTGATAAACGCACCGATTACACCGCCGAGCAGCAGGTAAGAAGGCTTTGCCGCAAGTACCTTCAGCGGATTGCTCCGATCCGTAAAAAGCCATGCCAGAACACAGACCAAGAGTGCTGTAAGCTGTACAAAAGCGGATGTTGTCCACAAAGAAGACTGTTTTGTCACCTGTGTGTTGAAAACACCCTGTACACTCATCAGAATTCCCGATAATACTGCAATAAAAAAACCAACCACCGTATAAGACCTCCTGTTTATCTATATCTTATCCCGTTGATCGGTTTTTATTCCTTCTTTTATTATTTCTGCAGCTGTACATCCATCTGTTCCTGCAAAGACTGCAATGCCTGATCCGCATCTTCACCTTCCCAGATACCTGTCAGTGTCCGTTCCAGCTGTACCCAGAAATTGCTCACCTGCATGATCTTTGGCAGGCTGACACTTTTTTCGTATGCCTGCATGGCAAGCGCCGGCTTATCGTTTTCATAGCTGACATTTTTATGGGCGGTCAGTTTTCCTGTTCTGTCATAAAAATCCGCACCGATCGTCCCGGTCAGATAAGATGCAAAAGCATTGGCATCTTCCTTGTGATGCCCGTAGCCGTTGACGATCACACCGTTTGTCACGGAAAGTCCACGGCTTTTCAAGTCTGCGGAAACATCAGGCAGCATTGCCATTCCGTATTCTCCCTGCAGACTGCCATCTGCCTTTGCCGCTTCCAGTCTTGCAATCGCATCTGTGGTCACAACCGTAAATAATGTCCTGCCATCTATAAATTCCTGCAATACCGTATCATAATCTGCTTCCTTTGCCTCAATGGAAAAGAACTGGTTCAGGCTCTGATACATCTGCAGGCAGGCTGTTGTATTCTCATTATGAATATTGCAGATGGATGCATCATCCCCATTTTCTCCGCCGATATCCATATAATTGCCGGCAAAGAAATAATTATAGAAAATATCCGATACATCCCATTTTAAAATAGATTCCACGCCATCCGGTGCATCGTAAGCATCCGCAAGGTTCAAAATGTCATCTACCGTTTTAGGAATCAGGTCGCTTCCGCCGGTGATCTCGATCCCAACCTCTTCTCCCGCTTCCTGCTGGGACTTAAGTGCTTCGATTTTATTTGCCGCCATCTCGTCCAGATAAGTCTGATTATATAACAAGAGAGAAGTTTCATAGTAAAAAGGATAAGCAAGCAGCTTGTCCTGATAAGTTACTGCATGCAGTGCTGCCTGCGGGAAGTTTTCCTCTGTCACGATCTGCTCCGGATCTGTGATCTCATCTGCCAGTCCTGCCAGATATACCTTTTCCAGACTGTCATTACTGATCAGACACAAATCGGGCATTGCCTGCTCCTGCATCGTTGCCTGATTGATGCTCTCCACATATTCGACTGCGGATACGAGCGTTGGCACGATCCTGATATTGTCATGCGCTTCCATGTAAGAAAGTGCCATACTGTTCATATAATCTGTCAGTGCTTCATCCGTATACCAGACATAAAGCGTCTCCTTCTGCATCCCTGTGCCAATCGACGGCTGATTGCTGCCCTGAGACGGCTGCAGATCCTGCACGCCCCTCAGCCAGACGAAAAACACCAGCAGAAGCACCAGTATCACAGAATAGATTCTACCTCTGATTTTCATGCGTTACTCCAATTCCTTCAGACATGTATCCAGTATCTGTATCATGTCATCTACATCTTTTTCCGAAATAACAAGAGGTGGTACAAAACGGATGATCTGTGTTCCTGCATTGATCAAGACAAGTCCCATTTCCAGTGCTTTGTTAATCACCGGTGCAACCGGCTTGTCAAATACAAGTCCCTGCATCAGTCCGACACCTCTGTGCGCTATAATACTATCATACTTCTCTGTCAGTTTGTCCAGTTCTTTCCATAAATAAGCACCGACCTTCCGGACATTATCAAGTACCTTTTCCTCTTCAAACAGATCAATGACCTTACTGATCGCCGCACAGGCAAACGGATTACCGCCATAGGTTGTACCGTGATCGCCCGCTACAAGGGATGCGGCACCGACCTTTTCCGTCATCAGAAAGGCGCCAACCGGAACACCGCAGCCCAGTGCTTTTGCTGTTGTCATGACATCCGGCTTCACACCGTATCTCTGCCATGCAAACATTTCACCTGTTCTGCCCATGCCACACTGGATCTCATCCAAAATAAGCAGGATATCTTTTTCATCGCAAAGTGCACGTACCTGCTTCATAAATTCTTCTGTAGCAGGGAAGATACCACCCTCGCCCTGTACGGTTTCAAACAGGATCGCACAGGTTTTGTCCGTTACCTGCGCAAGCACACTGTTAAAATCATTCAGCTCGGCAAACCTGATATTGCCGATCATCGGTTCAAATGCTTCTCTGTAATGCGGATTACCCGTCACGGAAAGTGCCCCCATCGTTCTGCCATGGAATGAATGATTCATGGCAATGATCTCATGATCTGTCTTTCCATCTTTCAGATACGCATATTTTCTGGCTGTCTTAATAGCCCCTTCAATGGATTCCGCACCGCTGTTTGTAAAGAAAACACGATCCATACCGGAAATCTTTTTCAGCTTTCTGGCCGCTTCTATTGCCGGTACATTATAATAGTAGTTGGAAGTATGCAGGATCTTGTCGATCTGTGCCTTTAAAGCATCATTATATGCCTTATTATTATATCCAAGGGCAAACACGGCAATTCCTGCCACGAAATCCAGATATTCTTTTCCTTCGATATCATACAATTTTACGCCGTCTCCATGATCGAATACGACCTGATACCGGTTATAAGTATGCAGCAGATCCTTCTCTGCTTCTTCAATATATTCCTGCATATTCATATTATAATTCTCCTTCATCCTTTACGATCGCTGTACCAATACCTTCATTGGTGAAGATTTCCAGAAGCAGGCAATGTGCGATTCTGCCGTCCAGAATATGAACACGACCTACACCGTTCTTTACCGCATCTGTACAGTTGTGCAGCTTCGGTAACATACCGCCGCCGATACAGCCTTCCTCGATCAGCTCATCTGCCTGTGTTGCAGTCAGTCTGGAAATAAAGCTGCTCTTATCATTGATGTCTCTGTAAAGTCCCTCAATATCTGTTAAGAATGCCAGTTTTTCAGCACCGACCGCCTTTGCGATCGCGCAGGCTGCATCATCTGCATTGATATTGTAGGATTCAAATTCATCACCGAGACCGATCGGTGCGATGATCGGCAGAAAATCATGATCCAGAAGATCGAACAGGATCTGTGGATCTACTTTCTTGACATCACCGACAAAACCGATATCTTCGCCGCCCGCATATTTTTTATCCACATGTAACAGACCTCCGTCTTTTCCACTGATACCGACAGCCTTGACACCAAGCTCCTCCACCATCGTAACAAGCTGCTTATTAACTTTGGATAACACCATTTCGGCAATTTCCATAGTCTCTGCATCCGTTACACGCAGTCCGTTGATAAATTTTGCTTCTTTACCAACCTTACCGACCCAGCGGCTGATCTCCTTACCTCCGCCATGTACAATGATCGGCTTAAATCCTACCAGCTTCAAAAGTGTCACATCTTTGATGACATTTCGCTGCAGCTCCGGATTTGCCATTGCACTTCCACCGTATTTAACCACGATGATACGGCGGTTAAACTTTTGAATATAAGGAAGCGCTTCAATGAGCACTTCTGCTTTTTCCATTATCTGTTTCATGTCTTTGTTATCCATTGTTGTTCTCCATTCTCATATGCTTTTCAGATCTGTTTCTATGGCATATCTGTTCTATCGGTTGAAACGTATAATATTATTTTTATTGAGCACAAAATCATAATAGTTCAGATCCTCACGCTTTGTCCAGCCGATCTCTTTCCAGAAAGCGTTTCCGATATCATTTTGTGTAAAAGCGATCAATGATACCTTATTGATCCCTTCCTTATGTAAGGCGTTCATACAGTGAACGACCATGTCCTTACCGATTCCACGTCGTCTGTACGCCGGATCCACACAGACATGATACAGGCAGCCTCGTCTGCCGTCATGCCCGCAAAGGATCGCCCCAACGATCTTTCCATCTTCTTCCGCTACAACACTGATCCCCGGGTTTCTCTGCAGAAATCTTTCCACGCCCTCTTTGGAATCATCCACGCTGCGGATCGCAAAGCCGCTGATCGTCAGCCAGAGTGCATATACCTGCTCATAATCCTCAATTTGCATTGCTCGTATCATCTTTATTTACCTTATGGGAACATTGGTACCAGTTCCAGTCCTTCCTTTTCATCCAGTCCAAACATCAGGTTCATATTCTGTACTGCCTGTCCGGCCGCGCCTTTTACGATATTATCCAGTGCGCCCATCATGATGATCCTGCCTGTTCTCTCATCAATCTTGAAGTTCACATCGACAAAGTTGCTGCCCTCTACCCATTTTGTCTCCGGGCATACATTCTTTTCCAGGACACGCACGAAATACTCATCTGCATAGTATTTATCATATACTGCCCTGATCTCTTCATAAGTCGGAAGCGAGCCGTCTGCCTTTTTGGTCAGCGTTGCATATTCTGTCACTAAAATGCCTCTGTTCATCGGAACAAGATGCGGGGTGAAGTTTACAAGGATCTCTTTTCCTGCCGCATAGCCAAGCTGCTCCTCGATCTCCGGTGTGTGTCTGTGTGTGGCAACGCCGTAAGCTTTGATGTTTTCATTCACTTCACAGTACAGATTGTTTACCTTTGCACCTCTGCCTGCCCCCGACGTACCGCTCTTTGCATCGATGATCAGTGTCTGCGGATCGATCAGTCCTTCCTTAACAAGCGGATAGGCTGTCAGAATAGAACATGTTGTATAACAGCCCGGATTCGCAACCAGCCTTGCCCCCTTTGTTTTTTCCCGGTTGATCTCACAAAGTCCGTAAACAGCTTCCTTAATATATTGTGGAGCCTTGTGGGTAATGCCATACCACTTTTCATATACGGAAACATCTTTGATACGGAAGTCCGCACTCAGATCGATGATCTTTGTCCGGTTTAAAATAGAATCGTTGATCACAGAAGCACAAAAGCCCTGCGGTGTTGCGGTAAAGATCACGTCCACCTGCTTTGCCAGTTCTTCCATATTATCATCAAGGCATGTATCCTCCACAAGCTGGAACATATTGCCGTATACACTTGCATATTTCTGATCGATATAGCTGCGTGAACCATACCATTTAATTTCTACCTCTTTATGCTGCAAAAGCAGTCTGACGAGCTCACCTCCCGCATAGCCGGTTGCGCCGATAATTCCTGCTTTGATCATATTTCATTTCTCCCTTCTGTTACATATTTAATATATCTTACTTCAAATCTGCCATTCATTCAATCCGTTTTTTGTCCTGATGTCGTATAATTATACGTCTGCATTGTATAATATGCAATAGTTTTTTCATAATATGCACTTTTTCCTGCATCATTCATTGTTTTATGCATATTTTCATACTTGCATTATGCACTTTTATGTTGTATATTAGTTGCAGAACATACAATACATACCTATGGAGGCATATAAATATGGAGGCATATAAATTATGAGAGAAAAAGTTGTTTTAGCGTACTCAGGCGGGCTTGATACAACAGCCATTATTCCCTGGTTAAAAGAAAATTACGATTACGATGTTGTCTGCTGCTGTATCGACTGCGGACAGGGCAATGAGCTGGATGGTCTCGACGAAAGAGCAAAGCTTGCCGGTGCTGAGAAATTATACATTGAAGATCTGACAGATGAATTCTGTGATCACTATATTGTACCTTGTGTACAGGCACATGCTGTTTATGAAAACAAATATTTACTCGGTACTTCCATGGCTCGTCCTGCTATTGCAAAGAAGCTTGTTGAAGTCGCACGTAAGGAAAATGCCGTAGCGATCTGCCACGGTGCAACTGGAAAAGGAAACGACCAGATCCGTTTTGAGCTTGGTATCAAAGCACTTGCTCCTGACCTGAAGATCATTGCTCCATGGAGAAATGACAAATGGAAATTACAGTCCCGTGAAGACGAGATCGAATACTGCCGGCAGCATGGTATCCATCTTCCGTTCTCTGAAGATAACTCTTACAGCCGTGACCGTAACATCTGGCACATCAGCCATGAAGGTCTTGAACTGGAAGATCCTGCAAACGAGCCAAATTACGAACATCTGCTTGTACTCGGCACCACACCTGAAAAAGCGCCTGATGAAGGCGAATATGTAACAATGACATTTGAAGCCGGTGTACCAAAGAGTGTCAACGGAAAGGAAATGAAGGTTTCCGATATCATCCGTACGCTAAATGCATTAGGCGGCAAGCATGGTATCGGTATCGTAGATATCGTTGAAAACCGTGTTGTTGGTATGAAGAGCCGTGGTGTTTATGAGACTCCCGGCGGAACGATCCTGTACGAAGCACATCAGCAGCTTGAGGAACTCATCCTTGACCGTGATGTTTACCGTGCAAAGAAGGATATGGGCAATCTGTTTTCACAGGTCGTTTACGAAGGAAAATGGTTCTCACCGCTTCGTGAAGCAGCACAGGCATTTATCGAGAGCACACAGAAGTATGTAACAGGCGAAGTAAAATTCAAGCTTTACAAGGGTAACATCATCAAAGCCGGAACAACCTCTCCATATTCTTTATATAATGAAAGCATTGCAAGCTTTACAACCGGTGATATGTATGACCATCATGATGCAGAAGGCTTCATCAACCTGTTTGGTCTTTCTACAAAGGTTCGTGCCATGAAGATGCTGGAAGTACAGAATAAGAAGAACGACAAATAATTTTCTGAGGTCAGTATGAGTGTATACACAATCATCATAACCTATGTTATTACGATCAATCTGATCGCCTTTTTCCTGATGGGACTCGACAAATGGAAAGCCCGGAAAAGGGCTTGGCGGATTCCGGAAGTTACCTTGTTTCTGTTTGCCATCTTTGGTGGCAGCATCGGCAGTATTCTCGGTATGTTTCTCTTCCACCACAAGACCCGCCACTGGTATTTTTTATATGGATTGCCACTGATCTTATGTGTGCAGCTTCTGCTCATTTATCTGATCTGGCATTCCCCTGTTGAAATTGGGATTTTATAATAACACGGAGTCATGCACTGCATGACTCTGCCTGTTATTGGCTTCGCCAATACGATGTGGCTACATAATGCTTTGCAAGCAAAGCATTACATTTAGGAGGGTACATATGCATATTGCTGTTTTAGCGGACAATATTGCAGACCGCAAGCAGACAGAACGTCTTTTAGATCGCGCCAACAGCGCACTTGCGTCTGAGATCGGAACACTTTATGTGGATTCTTTCGGGGATGAATCATCCTTTCTGCCCGTCTGCATGAAATATGACCTTTTCCTTTTAGATATCGATCACGATATGGCACATTGTATGGAGATCGTTGCCAGGCTGCAGGAGCTTTCTGCGCCCGGTATGATCGTCGTCTGTAAAGACGCTGCTGAGCCGTATCGCCGAGAAAATGCTATCCAGCATCTCTATACACTGGATAAACCAATCCTGACCGCACCACTTCACAAGCTGCTGTGTGATATACAGCAGGAAATCAAATCCCAAAAGCAAAATCTGACGATGATAGAGATCCGTGATATCGAACATACCCATTTCGTATCCAAAGATGATATTATTTATGCCCGGTGCTTTGAAAAAGAACACAGGGTTCATTATGTTTTTGACCATCATGATGCCATTGATATTATCGGCAACATGGATGATATTTACCGTTGTCTGGGCAACCATGCTGAATTTCAGGTGTTCGGCAAAGACTATGTCATCAATCAGAATCATGTCCGCAGCCAGACAAAAAAGAGCATCCAGCTCTCAAACGGTGAGACACTGACCTGCTCTTCTCTTCAAAATCTTCCTCTGCTCGGAAAACTGTTATTCTCTTAGCTTATTTTCGGGATCTACCCACTTACACTACTGTATATTTATGCCCTTTAAACAGTCACGATAATGCCACCATCATTGGCATACATGCTGCTGACACCGGCGGTATCCATAATCAGGATATCCCGGAAGTCTGCCTTTTTACAAATGATCTCCTTAAACTTTTCCGCTTTGTCCGGGCAGTTGCAATGAGTGATCATCAATGTCCTTTTCTGCAGATCTGTTTTTTCTCCCAGAATAATATCTGCCATCTTTACAAGTGCTTTTTTCATACCGATCGCCTGTCCCCGCTGCACGATATTACCATCATCCGTAGAGCCCATGACCGGCTTTACCGCAAGCGTAGATGCCACAAAAGCCTTTACCCTGGAAAGTCTGCCGTTTTTTCTGAGTGTATCCAGATTATCCAGTACAAAATACGTAGTCAGATCATCTCTGAACTGCTCTGCCAGCGGAATGATCTCTTCAAAGGATTTTCCCTCTTCTGCAAGGCTGCTGATATAAAATGCAATCTGTGTCTCTCCACAGGATGCGGAACAGGAATCAAATACATGGATTTTCTTGTCCGGATTTTTTTCCAGATACATACTTCGTGCCAGATAAGCACTGTTATAACTGCCACTCAGATTTCCGGACAGCGTTACAACGTAGATATCTTCTGCCGCACAGTCAAATGCCTGCATATAGCGCTCCGGCGACGGACAGGCAGACTTCGGACATGTCGGGCACGCTGCTACCTTCTGCAGAAAGTTCTTCTGATCAAAGGTTTCATCATCCCATATTCTTTCTTCTCCCACCTGTAGTTCCAGTGGCACGATCTCATATCTATTATCTGATTTTAAATGCTCCGGTAATTCTCCACAGCTATCCAGCACAATTTTGTAGCTCATTATTTTCCTCCGGCCATCATGTAGTTTTCATTACTACATAATATAGCACATATTACATCATTTGCATAGACCCAATATCACATTTAAACGTTTTGTTAACGTAATATATTTTTTGACCATTACAATATTTTATATTACAATACTAATGAAATATTTGTTTCGAAATTGAAATCAGAAAGGATTTTTTATGATTGCATTACAGATTCATGATAAAAAAAAGATGCTGCAGGTACTTTTGGAAAGCACATCCTTTGATACATTTCTGATGCAGGAGGTATCTGTGATCCGGGACAGTTCTCTCTTTTTAGAAGGACGGATCCATCCTGAATACCAGCCATATCAAGATTTTCCCGCGCAGACGGAAAGCATCGGTTTTGTTCCGTGGCATAATATCAGAGCACTTCTGGCATCCTATATCGGCAAAGAATTCCCGCTTTCCTTTAAATTTGTACTGCAGGCACCTGCTGCCTACACGCAGAACCTGCTAAAAAATGCAGCCTTTACCGGTGATCCGTCTACCGTAAAAGGACTGATCCTGACCTTCCGCTACGAGCAGGAGCATCTGACATGCCTTACCGGTATTTCCCTGACTACCTTTTCCATGGACAAGTCTATTGAAACGCTCTGGGATCAGGGTATTAAAAAAGCACTAGCCAATATGCAGATCGGATTCGAAGAATGATGCAGCAATGGCATCATTTTTTGATTTTGGAATGAAATACCAGACTTGCCAGATAGCTCAGGATCAGTGCACCACTGCAGCCGACTGCACCTGCTTTAAAGCCGCCCATAAAAATGCCGAGAAAACCATATTCGTCAACTGCATCTTTCACACCTTTCATCAGCACATTCCCAAAACCAAGCAATGGGACACTGGCTCCTGCGCCCGCATATTCCGCAAACGGCTCATAAATATCGAAAAAGCTTAATACAGCGCCAAGGCATACGATCAGCACCATGATCCTGCCCGGCATCAATTTTGTTTTTTCCAGTAAAATCTGCGCAAGTGCACAGATCAAACCTCCTACCCAGAATGCATTGATATATGACATATGTTACCTCCTTTTCATAAAGAATGTGCCAAGGCACATTCTTGCGCCGAGCGCGGTCGCTTGCGACATATTTCTTCTTCGCGCGAGTGCGCCTCCTTGCGGAGCATTTTCATGTGATAGGAATTCCTATCACATGAAAAAAGATGAGACATTTCCGTCTCATCTTTAGGATTTCCATAAATGCATGAATTATTCGCCAAGGTATGCGATCACTTCTACCTCACATAACACGTTCTTTGGTAATGTCTTTACTGCTACGCAGCTTCTTGCCGGTTTTGAAGTAAAGTATTTGGCGTAAATTTCATTAAATGCACCAAAATCTCCCATATCAGCGAGGAAGCAGCTTGTCTTTACGACCTTGCTGTAATCAACGCCTGCTGCTGCAAGGAGGTTCCCGATATTTTTCATAACCTGCTCCGTCTGTGCTTCAATTGTTGCTTCTGCGATCTCACCTGTCTCCGGTATGATGGCGATCTGTCCGGATGCAAAGAAGAAATCTCCCGCAATGATGCCCTGTGAATATGGTCCGATTGCTGCCGGTGCTTTTTCTGTACTGATAACTTTCATGTCACTCTTCCTTTCCTACTGCAAATTTTATGTGTAATAAGCACTGCGTGCCTATACATACTATTTTGATCACGGTTCTATAAAGCTGACAACCACATAGAAACCGCGTTCATTTTCCTCAATGGATACAACTGTTCCTTCTTTTGTTTTCAGGCGTTCCCTGAATGGAATATTGGCTGACATTGCCAGCGACGGATCGATCGTATAATAATAACTGCTGGGCAGAACACCTTCTGTCACAGTCACCTTCTGTCCGGTCTCAAGCAATCCCGGACGTTCCATTTTAAACTCCAGTTCTCTCATCTGTATCTGCCTCCGTATAAGATGCCGCCAGTGCCTCCATTTCCTGCTGTGGCAGATCTTCGCGCTCCAGCATCTTTGTAAATACTTCCACGACATGTGGATCAAACTGCGTACCGGAGCATCTGCGCAATTCGGCGATCGCATCCTTTTCCGGCATTGCCTTGTGATACGGTCTGTCGTTGACCATAACATCATGGGAATCCACCGCTGAGATCACACGTGCGATCAAAGGGATCTCTTCACCCTTCAATCCGTTTGGATAACCGGTTCCGTCCCATTTTTCATGATGGCATAAAATGCCGTCCGCAATATCGCCAAGCTCCGGTGAGCTTTTCGCAATACGATAGCCTTTTACCGTATGCTGCTCTATGATCGCACGCTCTTCCGGCGTCAGTTTTCCTTTTTTCTTAATGATATCCTGCGGAATTGCTACCTTACCAATATCATGCAGCGCTGCCAGAAGCTCCAGCTTTCCGATCTCCGCATCAGGGAGGCCCATTTCCTTCCCAAGACGGGCTGCCATCTTTCTTGTACGCTCTACATGCTCCTCTGTCTGGTAATCACTTTCGCAAAGCGTCTGCTTCAGAGAATTTACAATAGAACTGCTGGCAGATTTTTCTTTCAGCATCTTTTTATTCATCATATTCGATCTGGCATCCTGCATCAGCTTCTCTACAGGAGTATCTGCATCTTCCTTAGTTGCGATACCATATTCGATCGACACAGGCATTTTATCATAAAAATCAATGATCTCCGCCTTGATCGCCTCCATGATATCCCCTGCATCCAGATTGTTGGTCTTTTCCAGAACCACAACAAGATCGCCATTGTCCAGCTTTGCACAGAATGTATCCTTACCCACTCTTCTGCGGATATAACGGGCGATCTGCCGCATGACACCATCCCCGTAAACCGTTCCGTAAGCCTCATTCATGGCACGCAGCCCATCTACATTGCAGACTGCGAAAGAAACCGGGAAAAATTCCGGATTTCTCCACTGCGGGATCTGTGTGTAAAAGCTCTCTTTATTGTAGAATCCCGTCACTACATCAAACAGCATGGAATTTTCCAGTTCGAAATATGTCTGTCTGCTGGCGGTCACATCATGGAACACAAACAGCTTTCCGATCAGCATTCCTTTATTATCCTTCATACAGCAGAACTGACACTGGTAAGTCTTTGCCTTACCGTTTTCAACCGTTTGCCAGTCAAATTCCTGATTGATGTCCGTTCCGTTCATTCCCATGAATTTCTGCTTCTGCATAAATTCTTCTATCGTCAGGGAGCCATTTTTAAATTCCATGCCCGGCATCAGCTCATCCAGTCCCGCACTGTGGTCTGCCAGCCTGCCTTCATAGTCAAACAGAATGATCGGATCCTTCAGATATTCCAGGATCATGTTACGCGTGATCGTCAGCGTGACGGACGGCAGATAATTAAACGTATAGAAATACAGCAAAAATCCTACAAACACATACAGCAAGATCGTCGGATCCATAATAAACGGAATGATACCCGCCAGATATACAAAATTGATCACAACTGCCAGAAGCATTCCGATGATCGGACCATAATACCGCCTTCTGTATACACGCGGCGTTTCTCCGCATTTCAGGGATAACAGGATAATCGTTGCCGCGATCATCATCATATCAAACGCTATATGGATGTGGAATGGGATCTGCGGTACATAGGTCAGGATATAACCGTCTCCAAATGATTCATGCATATAGGAGACTGCCACCTGATCAAACGGATTGATCATCATAAAAATACCGTCAATAAAAATATAAGCCCCAAATGCGATTTTGATCCACTTCGGTGTGCGGTTTTCCCAGCCTACAAAAGCCATCGCATAATCATAGTAGAAAAACAACATCAGATCCATAAGTGTAAAGGTCAGAGAACAGCCGATCGATTTGATGATCAGATAACCCGATGTCAGATTGAGTGTATAAGTACCGATCATCAGGAAATTCATCAGCATGGCAATGCCAAGCTTTTTGGCACTCTCTGTTCCTTTTCGATATGATTTTAATACAAGTATTGCTACAACCAGCGCAAATATGTAATAAATGGCAACAATGATCTCTTCCACCTGAACTCCCCACCTCTTTTATCCGCTCTTTACTGCTTCAACGCATTTGCTCTGTCCTGTAAAAATGCTGCAATCTTTCCGGTTTCTTCCACGATCTGTGCATTCTTTTCACTGCTCTCATAAGTCTCATTGGAATGTGCGGATACTTCTTCCGTGATCGCCGAAATATTCTGCACGCTTTCCACGATAGAATGATTTGCTTCTGTCAGACTGCTGATCGCGGATGCCATCTGGCTGACCTGCTGCTCGATCTGTGTCGTATCCTTCTCGATCTGTCCAAAGCTCTGTACAGTTTCCTGTGCCACGGTATATTGCTGCTTTGTACCGTCTGCAAAGGATCTGACAGCTTCACTGACATCCTGTAATTTATCCGTGATATCACTGATGAGGGCATCAATGTTCTTGGTTGCTTCCTGCGTCTGGCTCGCCAGCGTGGAGATTTCGGAAGCCACAACCGCAAAGCCACGCCCGGCTTCGCCCGCTCTTGCCGCTTCAATGCTGGCATTTAAAGATAACAGTCCTGTCTGGTCGGCAACGGAATTGATCAGCTCTGTGATAGACTGCATCTGCTTTGTATACTCGTCCAGCTCGTTCAGTCTCTGCAGTGCATGTCCACCTGCCTGCTCCAGCTGTTCTACCTGTTTCTCCAGATTTTCCATATTATCCGCACCTTTTCCGACTGCGGTCTTTGTTTCCGCAACACTGTTCCCGATCATCGTACTTGTCTGGGAAACTTCTTCGATCCTGCCCTGGATCTTTTCTGTCATACTAAGCTGTGACTGAATGGACTGTGCAGTTTCATTGCTGCCCTGTCTGACCTCATCCATGGCACCGCAGGTCTGTACAACCGATTCTCCGAGCTGCTGCATCTTTTCATTCAGGCTGCCAATGCTTTCTGTCATTTCCGCAGAAACGGAAAGCACTTGTGCAAGCAGATCTGTCGCATGTTGCTTTTCCTGATCTAAAAGTGCCATCTTTTCTTTGGAAATGATCATACCTGTTTTGGATACCACAATATTGAAGTAACCACACATCATCATCAGCAGGATCTGTATCTCTGTTGTCACGATATATTCGTTTGTTGTTCCTGCTGCCGCAATATGATATACAACCGTCAGGATATTCATAATATTATAAGAAATCGCCATTATAAGCGCAAATTTCCGGTCTTCAAAAATGTTGCATACAACCAATACAAGGATTGCATAAGTAAATACCAGCGCATTGTTGGCTGTCAGCATTAAAACCGCCTGTGGAATCAGAAATCCAAATCCATACAGATAGCGGATTGCTTTTGCATCTTTATTTTTAAAATAAACAAGCATCGCTGCAATCGCCGGGAGCCACAAAAGCAGGCATACCAGTACAATATATCCGGCTGTCCGGTTTCCTTTCACTACCTCGATCAGATAGGCGCTCGTAATGGCCACAATCTCTATAAAATAGCACCGAAGCGCACCGGCATTTTTCTTTTTGTTTTCTGATTGACTTTCCATGTTGGGCTCCTTTATCGGCTGTTTGTGTTTTTCGGGATGGCATACTCGCAAACCCGCAACTACGTTGCTCTATCGCCTGCTTCGCAGGCAGTTTGCTCGTTAACGACCACTGAAAAACAAATAGTTGCTTCGCAACTGCTTGTTTTTCTATGTGATCGTTATATTATATCATAAATCAAACCGTATAGAAAGCGTGTTTTGGGAAAGACTATAGAAAAAGGAGGTGCTATCCATGAAAACTTTAGACTATATTGCTTTAACACTTGTCATTATCGGTGCAGTCAACTGGGGACTGATCGGCTTTTTCGACTGGAACCTTGTTGCAGCACTCTTTGGCAGCATGAGCTGGTTATCCCGTATCATCTATGCAATAGTCGGTCTTTGCGGTCTCTACTTAATTTCCATGTATATGAAAATTGGAACCGTAGACGATGCAGCATAATATAATGCCGGATAAAATAGGAGATTCCATAGGAATTTCCCATACAGATGTCGGGGCAAATGCCCCGACTTTTATGCGCATATCGGGGCGTTTTCCCCTGACATCTTATACATGCTCCAGCACCAGCCCGTGTGCAATACCAGGAACTGAATTGCCTTCGTTAAAGCTTGTCTTGCTCAAAAGCGCACCGGTCGGGACAAACAAAACCCGTTTCCATTCCCCGCTCTGCAGCTTTGGCAGAATATAAGAAGCAAGTGTCACCGCACTGCAGCCACAGCCGGATCCGCCCGATCCCACATCCTGCTCATTTATATCAAACAGCGTCGTTCCACAATCCATATGATTGCCCGCAATTTCAACATTCTTCTCCCGCAAAAGATCGATCAGTGCCTGACTTCCCACTTCTCCCAGATCTCCTGTGATAATCCGGTCGTAATCTTCCGGTTTCCTTTCAAAATCCTGCAGATGCTGCCAGATCAGATCCGCTGCCGCCGGTGCCATGGCACATCCCATGTTCATGCTGTCTTTGACACCCATATCCACGACTTTTCCGGTCGTGATCCCTGTGATCTGTGCCATCGGATCACTCACCTCGGTTGCCAGCAGGAAAGCCCCGCTTCCCGTTACCGTCCAGGTAGAAGATTTCGGTCTCTGTCCGCCATATTCCAAAGGGAAACGGAACTCCTTTTCCGCACTTGCGAAATGACTGGATGTCACACAGACAACCTGCGTAGCAAACCCGCCCCCTATCGTCATTGCACCAAGGCTCAGGCTTTCCCCACAGGTTGAGCAGGCACCGTACACACCAAAATACGGGATCTCATAAGAAGCCAGTCCAAAAGAGCTTGCCATGGACTGTCCGAGCAGATCGCCCGCAAACAGATAACGGATCTCCTTTTCTGAAACCTCCGTCTTTTTCAGCAGGATCGCTACTGTTTCTTTCTGCAGCTTACATTCTGCCGCCTCCCAGCTGTCCGCTCCAAACTGGTCATCTGTCAGTACATGATCGATACAGCTTCCCAGCGGTCCCTGCCCTTCTTTTGTCCCGGCGATTGACGCCCCATTTACAATATAAACAGGCATTGGCAGTTTCACACTGCTTTCGCCCATTTCAAAAATTGCTTTTTTCATCCTACACCTTCCTTTTTCTCTGTTTCAATTTCAGCCTTTTCTACTTGCTCTTTTCTCTCTGTTTTTCCTCTCTGTTTTTCCTCTCTGTCTGTTCCTCTCTGTCTGTTCCTCTATGCCATTTCTGCAACGCATTTTTATACCCAGCCCAGCAGCTTCCCGATCCAGTAGAAAAAGCCCAGAATTCCGCTTGTAAAAACACCATATAAAATGACAGGACCGGCAATGGAAAAGATCTTAACACCGATCCCGTAAACCTGACCTTCCGCCTTATATTCAATGGCAGGTGATGCCACGGAATTGGCAAATCCTGTGATCGGAACAAGTGCTCCTGCGCCGCCCCATGCAGCAATTACCTGATATATACTAAAGCCCGTCAGCAGAACGCTGAGCAGGATCAACAGTAGAGAGCACCAGCTTCCTGCGATATCTTTCTCCATGCCAAGCGACTGACAATAATTTAAGATCACCTGTCCGATCACACAGATCACACCACCTGTCAGAAAGGCTTTCAGCATCTGCAAAGCCAGATTTTTCTTCGGCGTGATCTCCTTCATATACTCCTGGTATGCCTGCTTTTCCTGCTCCTTCTTCTCATCTGCTGTTTTTTCCGGATAAGCACTGCCTTCCGCTTCCTCCGCCGTTGTGCCGTTCGTATCTGCGTCCAGCTTCCGGTTTTCCCGCATGCCCGCAGCCGTATACACATTTCTGATCTGTGAATTATGATCCATTGTTTTCGCTCCTTTCCTGCTCTTTCGCTCATTTTTACATCTGTTTTCTATCTGTATTTTCCCGTTTTGTAATCTTGTTCCCTTGTAGTATGTGCGCTTCTAAGCAGTTTCAAACAATGCATAAAAATAATAATACAAAGAACCTGCCAGCTTTCCCGCTGCCAGAGCCAAAAGTGCAATTCCAATTCCTCTTTTCATGGAAAACCGCCTTGCCATAATGGGCAGTGCATCCGCAATTTCAGCAATGGATAGTGCCAGACAACCGACATAATTTCCCGTGAAGAATCCGTATAAGCTCAAAATGCAGTATTGCAAAATTGTCAAGAATAAGCCAAGGCTGACTTTTCCGTGTGATATACTGTTTTGTACCGGTGCAGCGATCGTATCGTAATACACGGTCGTTATAAGTCCTGACAAAGTCCCAAGGATCAGCATATTTTCATACAGCAGTATATGGTCTGCACTGCCAGTTTGCTCCGCAAACCGCGGGATCAGACCGACCGCCGTAAACACTGTAAAAACACCGCCTGCCACAACACAGCCACCTGCCAGACCGAACAGAATGATCACAATTTCTTTAATCCACATCGATCGTTTTCTCCTCCCTGCCCCAGGCAGATGTCATCGCTTCTGTCAGATCCTTTTCATAGCTGCGCATAGACACCTCGATCGGTGTCGGGTCCTGTGTGATCCGCCGCTTTCCGATGTGATTATAAAAAAGAATAATGCCAACCATAAGCCCGATGGAATAAGACATCTCCAGTATTGTACAGCCGGAGGATTTCTCACCCATGACAAGCTCGTATAACTGTCTGAACAGATCTGTTATGGAAATATCATTGTGAAATGCCATGATGGAAAACGCACCGCCCGCAAAGCATAAAAGTGCTACAAAGACAATCTTAAACACCTGCCAGATTCTGTGCCACCTCGGTGCTTTTTCCTCCTGCACCCATTCCACCAGACAATCCGTTTCTCCCAGCAGATGTACACAGCAGTCCGGACAGGCCTTCCCAATACATTCCAGCACGTAAAGTGCTCCGATCACTTCCCGCTGCTTTCCCCTGCTCTTTTGTTTCCGCCGGAACTGATGGACAAACACCTCTTTAAGCCTTGTTTTTAAAGCATCTTTCCGGGTATAAATTTGTGCCACATCGTCCACGCGGACAATATCCGCCTTCACCTGCACACTTTCCTTTAATACCACGTAAACATCTGTCACCTTTTCTGCCTTCTTTCCGTTCCATAGATACTTTAGTTTGTGCAGATAGTTGTGACTGTATACTTGAAATCACGGATGTATAACGACAGAGACGAGATACGCACTGCGAATCTCGTCTCTGATTAGCGGTCGTCAAATGCACCGCGCTATCTTTTTCTATATTAAAAACTAATGCCAAGTGCTTTTACGAGACATCCTACCAAAAATCCGATCGCCCACAGAAGACCGATCACCTTCACATTCTCTAACGGACGCTTATTGACACGCAGCAGGATCAAAATACCGACACCAGCACCAACCAGAAGTCCTGCCAAAAGTGCTCCTTCTCCTAGCATGCCACCGAGATAAAGCTGTGTCAGTGCAACAGAAACCGCACAGTTCGGGATCAGTCCAAGCAGTGATGCCAGCAGGATCACGCCATAGGATTCTCCGATCGTCACATATTCAATACCCGCCTGCCCGATATATGTCATAAAATAATTGATCACAAAAGTAATAACAATGATAAACAATAAAATCTGCAGACTGTGACGAAGTGCTGACCGAAGCACGCCTTCTTCACAGTGACAATGCTCATGTTCACAAAGCTCATGAATATGATATTCTTTATCTTTGTCTTTCTTGAGCCAGTGTGCGACCGTATCGATCAAAATACCTGCCACAATACCTGTGATGAGCTTTGCTCCCAAAATAGACAGGATCACATGCATCGGTACTTTTTCAGAAATCAGGATCGGAAGCATTTCATCCGACGTTGATAAATAAACCGCGATCAGCGTACCCATCGAGATCACGCGGCCTGCAAACAAATTGGAAGCTGCTGCCGAAAATCCGCATTGTGGGAACAGTCCCGTTACCGCTCCGATCACCGGTCCCAGCTTTCCTGACTTTTTCAGCCATGCCACTGACTTATCCCCTGCATGGTGCTCCAAAAGCTCCATCGCAATATAGGTCAGCAGTAAAAACGGAAATAACTTTGCTGCATCAAGCAAAGTATCCAAAATTACATCTATTAACATTTCCATACAATATTACTCCATTCAAATCCCGGCACAATCGCCATACGAAGCAATAATATCATAAAGTATTCCTTTTGAACAGATGGTATATTGGCAGATTTTAAGCCAATTTTGCCCTGTTTTATGTCAGATTTTACCATTAAACATCCCACAGCTTCTGCTGCAGTTCTCCGATCAGATAGGAAACGCCTTTGTCAATCTGGTCATAGGTCAGCCCAAACTTTCCACTGTACCACGGATCTGCAATATCGCCCGGTTCATCCGTAAAATCCAGCAGCCGATATACCTTGTGATCCGGATCAGAGCCCAGGATCCGCATCATATTGCGGATATTCATCTGTTCCATACCGATCAGATAGTCGTATTTCTCATAATCTTCCTTTACAAGCTGCACTGCCCGCTTTTGCCCACAGCTAATGCCATGCTTCGCAAGCTCAGCCCGCGCCGGCGGATACACCGGATTGCCTACTCCATCCCAGATCTCCTCCGAGCTTGTCGCGGCAGAAGCCACATAAAACTCCTCTTCCAGCCCCAGCTTGCGGAGCTGCTCCTTCATAATAAATTCTGCCATTGGAGAACGGCAGATGTTGCCGTGGCAGATGAATAAGACTCTAATCATACGCTTTTTCCTTTATTTTCAAGTGTTTCAGCCATTTTTATACTCTGCTAACTTGGCATATATTGGTATAACATGGCATAGTTTTGTAAGCAAAAGGTGTAAAATAAGGTGTAAAAATATCGCCTTTACACCTCGGTATTTTACACGGTAAATGGATTAGACATTTGCAATTCTTTCAATCTCAGCCTTGGCATCCTCAAACTTAACATGGGTATAAACATTAAGTGTCACACTTATATCAGAGTGCCCCATAAGGTACTGTAAAGCCTTAGGATTCATTCCGGACTTAGCCATGTTTGTACAATAGGTATGACGGCATACATGCGAAGTAATGGTCGGAAGCTGCACCTTATAGATGCCATTGTATTTATCAAGAGCATGCTTGAAATAATGCTCCCAATGAAGCGAATAAGAAATGCTTCCATCCTTATCAAAAAATAAGAAACCACTTCTGCCATCCACCATCGGCTCAATCTTCGGAGGATTACGATTCTCAATAATACGCTTAAAGCATTCCTCTACATCCGCTGACATCGGCAATACTCTTGTTCCGCTGTCAGTCTTGGTTTCCTCAATATAGTATCCATGCTTCCCCTTTTTCTGCAGCTGATGATCTACATTAATTCTGTGATTCTTGAAATCAATGTCTGACAAAGTTAAACCGCAAAACTCAGAGATTCGAAGTCCCGTCTTAAAAAGAATATACATTCCGTCATAATATCGACAGTAATGTGCATCTTCTTTTATAAACTTCATAAACTTTCGTTCTTCCTCTCTGCTGATGGCTTCTCTTTTGATGCTGTCATTGATAACCACATCAACAAGCTGAAATCCAAATGGATTTTTGCGAATCAAATCATCGTCAACTGCTAACTGAAATGCAGGTCGAAGCACTCCACGAATTGTATGAATGGAGCTGTAACTCTTTCCATCCTTCTGCTGAAGCTTAATAAGCCATGCCTTTGCATCTGAGATTTTCACAGTATCAATTCTCTTTCTGCCAAACGGATCCTTCTTAAGAAGATTAATTACTGTTCCATATCCAGCCATTGTAGTAGGTCTTACTCCGTTCTTTACCGAAATATACTTTTCTACAAGTTCAAGCACATTAAGTTTGCCTCCGTTTACAACAATGTGATCAAACTGATCTGCTTCGATTTTCTTTTCCATTTCTCTGAGAGATTCTGTATGTTTCTTTCCCACCAGCATTCTGTCATTATGGTCAAGTCGCCAACTGTAACAATAACGCTCATCCCCATAATTATCTACATACTTATATCTGTACTGTCCGGTGGAAAGCTGAACCTCTCCTGTGTGTAAAATACGTCCTCTGTTATCTCTTCTCTTTTCGCTCATATTCGGTCTCCTTTCTATTTTCCAAGTAAATAAGAAAGGACCATCCCGTGATTGTAATTCTACCATAGGAGGTCCTTAGTGTCACGACATTTGCCGTTTGTGTCATTATATTTTCTGTTGTCATACTACATACGCTGTGCTTAAATATGTTTCAAACTCAGGTCTTTTTATTCTAATCTGAGTTCCAATCTCCATAATATATTCCGCTCCGGCATTTTCTGCTGCAAGCTGTCTTAGCCTCTTCTCACCTATGCCAAAATAAGATGCTGCTTCCTCTATGGTAAGCAGATATTTTTTCCATACCGGGATCGTCTGTGATGATTTCTTTAACGCTTTGTCCGCTTCTGCAAGTTTGCCATTCAGTCTGGCTATTGCATCATAGGCTAACGGAATACATGCAGGTATTGCTTTGGGTGCCATGTTTATTTCTTGCAAAAATAATACTTCTTTCATTTTTAAATTCCTTTCTTTTCTCAATTTATTTTTTCTTATTAAGTTCTTTATAAAAGATTGCAAGCAATGATATCCGTTAGCGAATATCGATTTTGCTTGTTGGGGACGAATTCCCCAATCCCCCCAAACCTCACCTTCGGCTCGGAGCTGCAAAACACTTTTATCAAAATCAACTCCTATAATGAGGTATCACCTTTCTTCTTTTGAATGTCTTGCTCCAGCCGATTCTGCTCTCCAAGAAAATGTTCTACATTCTGTTTTGCAGATAGAAGTTCCATCATCTCTGTTCTTGCAATCTTGAATTCTGAATAGATTTGATTTTTCTCTTTAACCAACTTTTGAAATTCTGCATCCAGTTCCCTGATTGTAGGAATCGGTCCATCATATTTTTTGAATGCATCTTTTGCCGCCTGATATAATGTCAATGGTTCTCGATGTTCTTCAAAAAAGTTGGCATCAAATTTCCTTGTCTTATATTCCATATAGATTTTCCTCGACTTAGAATAATTGAAAATATGCTGACGAAGAGCTTTTATTTCGGCCAAACGTGCTTCAATTTCCTTTTGTCTTGCAGATAAATAATCAAATTTATCAGTTGCTTCTTTTGCTGCTTCGCTCAACTTTTCATAATCTCCAAGGCCTTTTTCACTTAAGAAAATCAAAGTTTTGGAAATAGCCTTTATATTGTGAAGCTTTGCCCAACGCTCATATCCAGGACCTTTATTCTTTGCAATGATGCTCTGAATATCAAGAACGGTATCTACCTTCTTTTCCGTTTTTTGCTCCGCTCTCTTCCCTGCAATCACATTTCTTGGATCATCTGAAACAATATCAATTACTTCACCGGCAATTCTCTTTTCAATATCTTTTTCTGTATATCCGTTTCCAAGTGAGCGAAGTCGCAGGAAATTCTTCTGTTCTTTTCCTTTAACAGAAATATATTTTCCCCGTTTAACTTCATAGCCGTTACCTTCAAGTGCTCTTAAAAATTCATCAAAGCTATCTGGCCTTTTCCTCTCAAAAATCGAATCTATCAGATTGCGGATATCATCTCTTTTGGTTTCTTTTTTCGGATAAGTTGTCCGGTTTTGCCACTCCCCCGGCTTCTTCTCAGGAATAACAGAAAGGCCATGTTCCAAGCAGATAAGATCACTTAATCGCCTTAGCGAAAATGACGACAGGAAGAAATTCTTATACTTATGCTGCGCATCCAGTGTGGTGGAATTGTAAACAATGTGGTTATGGATATGTGCCTTGTCCACATGAGTTGCAACAATAAAAGCATGTTTTCCTTTCGTCCATCGCATCGCCGTTTCGTATCCTATCTGGTTTGCCTCTTCCGGTGTAGTTTCACCGGGCTTAAAGGATTGCCTAATCTGATAAGCAATTACATCCTTTTCTTTTGGATTTCTTCCGGTGTTAACCGCATACTGATTCTTTGTGATTTCAAATTCCAAATCCACGGTACTGGGATCACATTCATAAGATGAAACAAATTGCCCGGCTTCGGTCTTCTCATCATTTTTTGCATAATCAGTTCTTTCCTTTAAGCACTGTCCCATGCTCCTGCTCTTTTGCAGATGCATGGGAATTAATCTCGTCGCCGCCATAGTACCGTTACCTCCTACTGAATCTTTGCCAGTTCAGAAAAAATGCCACGGAGCAGTTTCTGGATTTCTTTCTGACCTGCGGTAAGTTCTTCAACATCACTCTTATAAACAGCTCCGGTTTCATTTGCATGTTTTGCAATCTGATTTATATTGTTGGAATTGATTCTTGCCAGCCTTTGAATCTCCTGTAAATCACCCAAATCAAGCTTTAAGATATATCCATCCATCGCCATTTTTCTTAAATATGCAGAAGGATGGTTGACTCCTGCCTCCTGCATTCTCTCACTGATACGGGCATATTCACTTTCTGTAACCCTGAAATTAATCTGTTTCGTTCTGTATTCCTTCATTTGTCATTTCCTCCTAAACAAGCCCATTCGCATGGTCATTGTTATACATTGCTTGATAATAATTACTGATTGTCAGTGGTGCATTGTAAAGCGCAGCTAACAGATATTGCTTAATGTTTCTAACCTGTGTGGAATTCTCCTTAAGACAGGACAACACATAGGATATATGGCTATAATCCAGCTTCATAAATCTGCTTTTGACTACCTCTAGTGGCTTGTCATCACCAGCAATCCGTATTGTCTTTCTCTTAGAGCAGACCGTATCAAGAATAAGCTCCATTATTTCCGTAATACTTTCTCTGTCATAAGGATTATCATGATAAAGAGCATCTACACAGAGCTGTTCATCAAAATACTGTTTATATGACCGTCTCTCATCCATATCCACATCTTCATCCGCTGATAAGATAGGATTAGTATTATTAATATCAATATAATTTTTATCAGTATTATTACCTGATGATTTTAAGCACTCTGTAGTGCTGATTTTCAGCTCTCCGGAATGATGATTTTCATCACTCTTGAATGCTGAAAACAGATTATCTGCAAAGTTCATAACATAGATAATATCCGGCTTTCCAAGCCCTTGTTTCTTACGTTCAAGCAGTCCCGCTTTTTCTAATTCACGCAATAACTTAGTTGCCTTTTGATGTGCACATCCCAACGCTTCCTGTATGCTTTCTAAAGTGCAGTAGATAAATACCCTGCCGGCTTCATCTTTCCATTCGTTCATTGCTGACAAAGATACCCGGTCTAAAAGAATTCCATATAGAATCTTTGCTTCCGCCGATAAATCTTTGTATTCGTCACTTTGGAAAAATGCTTTTGGTGTTCTATAGAAAGCAAACAACTGCGCTTGATCTCCATAAAATTAATTAAATCGCTTCTTCATCTTTCCTCCTGTTAATATTTCTTTTTGTCGTCTCCCCTCCTCAATTCCTGGCAGGTAACCTCTGGTTTCTTTAGCCCTGTGGACTGTTTTGGACTGTGCCGTTATCACGACCTTGGCTCGCTCACGGTTTTCCGGTCATCGCTTAGCTTCCCCGAATCGGTATTGATTTGGAACGCTCATTTAGTTTTTTTGTTTGTATAGCGATTTTCTCAAAATCAGAGGCCGCATCCCGTATATCCAAAAGGTAGGATTTTTTGCAAAAAAATAAGAATTTCCACGCTTATGGAAATCCTTGTTGATGTGAACTGTTGTTCTGCTGTATAATGTGTCGGTAACCTTTTGTGAGTATAAATGAAAGAAGTGATATAGATGAATTGCAAGCTAACGCTTGGAGAGAAATTAAAAGATTTAAGAACAGCTGCAGGGCTGTCCCTAGTAGAACTTGAAGAAGCTACCGGAATATCAAAATCCGCACTTGGCAGCTATGAAAGTGATGATACCAAGAAGGAAATAACCATTGCACCACTTATTACCTTGGCAAAGTATTATGGAGTAACAACTGACTATCTACTTGGTATGACAGATAATAAAGAACAGCATCTATTTCCGGTTGATGAACTTGGTCTCGATGATGCCACTGTAAAAATACTGAAAAGCGGTGATTTAAATGTCAGGCTTATTTGTGAAATGATTAAGAATCCTGCTTTTGCTAATTTCATGTCTGATATGGAGATTTATGTTGATAATCTAGCTGCTATGCAGATTCATAACATGAACAAATATATTGAATATACCAGAGCAAAACTTCAAGAAAAAGGGACGAATACTAGCGACCACTTCATGAAAACGCTTGAAGCTGCCACTATAAAGGAAGATGACTATTTTGCAAATCTTCTCGGCAACGATATCACCGGAATTGCAAAGGATATTAAAGAAGCTCATAAAAAAGATTCCAATACCGGAAGTGACACAACCGAAGTTGATGAAATCGAAGATGCCTTTGAACAGGTACAGAAGGCTGATAATGCTACACAGGCTCAAATGATTATGTACAGTAAAATGTTCAAAATCAACTTTTCCAAAATGGATCCCCATGAATTCAAGACCTTTACAGATATTCTTCAAAGATATTCAGACGCTTTTAAGGTGCCAAAAGGCAATGGAAGAGGCAAAAGAAAATAGACTTTACTACAACAAAAGGCAGATTAATACCATCTGCCTTTTGTTGTTATATTACTATCTGTGAATGTACATTCTTGTCTTTTCCGGTTCACCATCCCCTTGAACCATACATACGAATTCCCATCCATAACGTTCATAGAAACCAATGTGGTCCGTCACTAAATATAAGGTTGCTACTCCTTTGTTTGCCATATCATCAACTACTTTATTTAGCAGTTTTCCGGCTAATCCCTTTTTACGATGTTCTTCTTCCGTGTATACAGCGCATACATTCGGAGTCAAATCCTTTCTATCATGAAAGTCATTATCTATTACCCCAAGCCCAGCAACTATGTTTTCACCATATAAGCATAACCACCATCCATTCTCTGTCTTACCTGATAAATATGCTTCCATACATTCCAAGTATGCCTCTGTCGGTACGCCCCACTTGCAATGAAACCACTCAGCTGCAATTGGCGCTAATTCTGGCCTTTCTCTTAATATTATAATTTTATATTCGTTCATATATTTGTGTTCTCCAGTCCTATTTTCCTTTCTATAATTTCATAATATCCCTCAAAAACTTCTCGAAGAATTCTTCTTTCTAAATCCACTCTGTGCTCCAGATGCTTAACTAACCCTTCCATTCCTATATAGCCATGCGCTTTGAAGAATGGTGCTCCTTCAAGATATTTTATCATAACAGGAAACCACATCTCATTTCCAGCCTCATCACTTCTCTCTTTTTTTATTATTTCTTCAGCCTCTCTGACATTGTCTACAGAAAGATAAATGATTTTATATTTTTTACCTTTAAGCGTATCCTTTACTCTCCTATAAAAATCCACTATTTCATCGTCATTCATCTGTAAATATAAAATCTGATTCTCAATAATGTTCTGAAAAATAGAGCATTCAAATAATTGATTGTCCTCGCTCCAGCTAGTAAATCTACTTAAAACAATTTCTTCAAATTCTGCCTTAGATTTTAGTCCATTGTATATCTCATACTGCTCCAGTTCTTTATGGAAGTCAGGAATATCTGTGATGATTCGTGTATATGTAATAATATACATTTCACCTTCCTTCACCGTATTCTTTTTTATTTCTCCTGCAAGATTGGCATATTTCTTTATTATTATTTCATATTGTGAATGCGAAACATATGCACACCACGCCAGTTCAACTGGCGAAAAGTCGCCTTCTCTATACGCTTTAAGTTTAGGATTGTCCTGAGTCATTTTTTCAAGCATGGTGGTCTTTCCAGAACCTTGTATTCCTTCAATAAAGTAATTCATATAGCCACAATCTCCCTTCTATAATCTAATAACCTTATTTGCTATTTTTTCTTTAAAAGTCACATCATGCTCTACCAAAAGCATGGTCGGTCTATAAGTTTCAATAAGCTTTTCTATCTGCATTCTTGTAAAAACATCAATGTAATTAAGGGGTTCATCCCATATATATAAGTGTGCTGATGTGAGTAAACTTGCAGCAATCAGAACTTTTTTCTTTTGCCCCTCTGAATACTGTTCCATCGGCTTTACAAACTGGACTCTCTCAAAATCTAATTGTCGAAGAAGTGATAAGAAAAGCGTGTAATCAAGCCCCTGTAATTCACAGTAATCCTTAAGAAAGCCCTTTAAATGGGATGTATCTTGGTTAATGTATGAAATAACTAGATTCTCAGGAACTTCGAGTATTCCTTCCCCTTCATAATTTGCATTCTCTTTAACAATTCCACGATTCATATCAAGAATTGCCTTAATAAGACTTGATTTGCCGGAACCGTTTTCACCATCAATAACTACGCGGTCGCCATTATTAATTTCAAAACTTAATCCATCAAATACATTATTATCTGAATCCTTATATTTAAACGAATAATCTCGCCCAAACAGCAAACGCTCTTTATGATATTTAAGTGGCATTAATTTAAGGTCCGTCACCTCTTCGATGTCATTTAAAAGTCCTTCTTTTTTTTCAATTTCTCTGTCAATCCTACCTTCGTAAGCCTTCACCCGCTTTTGCATTTTCTTGGTTTTGGCACCAATATATCCTCTAGTATCTATAGACCGGTCGTGCTCCTTAATGGGATCAAATCCTATCTTTGTGTTTTCACTTTTCTCTGCCCATCTGCCTGCTCTTTCTGCTGCTACCTCAAGTTTTCCGATTTCTTTAAGATGCTTTTCATTCTCAACACGTGCATTGCTATCAGCTTTTTCCTTATTCTCCCACCACGAGCTAAAGTTACCTGTCTGAACTTCAATTGAAGCGCGATTAAGTACCAACACATGGTCAATACAAGCATCAAGCACATCACGATCATGAGAAACCAAGATAAATCCCTTCTTTTTCTTAAGGTAACTTTTGACTATCTCCCTAGCTTCTTTATCAAGATGATTTGTTGGTTCATCTATCAAAAGGAAATCGTTGCCGCCGGAGAATAATATTGCAAGCATTATCTTCGTTCTTTCGCCAAAACTTAATGTACCAAAAGGTCTGTACAAAAGTTCTGCATCGATAGACAATTCCGGCAATTCACACATAACCCTCCAGATTTCTACTCCAGGCTTCCAGGATTCTATAAGCTCGCCGGCAGTTTTAGTCAGCTCTTCTGAATTAACAATGTACGGAAAGTAGTCAAAAATCGTATTGGTACTAATATTTCCTTCATATTCATATTTCCCAAGAAGCAAATTTAAAAATGTTGTTTTACCCTTTCCGTTTCTTCCGACAAAACCTAACCTCCAGTTGGTATCAATAGAAAAAGAGGTATTCTCAAATACATTATCGAAACTACCTTCATATGCGAAGGTAAGATTATTTACATTAATTTGTGCCATATATTTTCCTCCTTCGCCTGCCCTCAATACATAACAGCATTCATTGTACACGACATGCATAACAAAAGGGGGTCTATCTTGCATACGCAAAATAGACCCGCAAAAATAACTCTATATTTATCCTACGATAAGTATAAAGTGAATTCGGATGCGATAATCTAATTTAAGCGTACACAAACAGCCCGCCATCGGCAGGACTTAAAACTAAATGTGATAACTTAAACTAAACTATCTAATTCTCATTTCTTCACCTTACACTCAATGTGCTCTTTCTTTTTGTTTATTGTCGAAATAATACCATTGTATATGACCAATGTCAATATGCCAATTTGTTTTGGACTATGACTCAAGTTATTCAAATTGCTTTACCTTTTACAATTATTCTTTTGTCTCAATGCTATTAACAACAATGATAATCAGTGTATTAACTTTTCAATCTCAGCAGATACAATATTGAATATCCACGATTATATAAATACTCTATAAACTGTGAATCATTCAATGGTTCTCTTTTCTCCTTAGCAGCATTTAAATAATCATTATGTCTTACATCAAAATATTCATTGGATAACTTCATTAATTCATCCAATTCTTTTTTCACAACCGCATAAACTTTGCCATCCATATTATCGCTCACACTCAGAGCCAACGCTTTATACTGTTCATTTCTAGTATCTCCTTTAGTTGATATTAGATATTGAAGCGCATCTATAATAAAATCTAATTGGAGCTATATTAAAAAAGTGGACACCAAAAGTAACTATACATTATAATTAAGTAGACACCAAAAAGGAGGTATTTACTCATGTCCACTGGTAAAACAGGAACACGGTATGACGAAGACTTCAAACGAACTCTTGTCAACCTTTATCAATCCGGAGGCAAAACCCAAGCAGCACTGTGTAAAGAATACGGTGTATCCACGACTGCTCTTGGCCGTTGGATTAAACAATACTCAACCGTTGAAACGGATGATGGAGAGGTCCTCACTGCAAAGCAGGTAAAAGAACTTCAAAAACGCAACGCTCAACTTGAGGAAGAACTTCTCATATTAAAAAAAGCGATTGCCATATTCACGCCACACTCGAGCAACGATTAGAAGCTGTTCATAAGCTACGCTTCCAACACGACATCAAAATCCTTTGTAAAGTTTTAGGTGTCAACAGAAGCACTTACTACAAACATTATAATTCAGAACCAGCTGACCGCACTAAAGAAAATCAACACATTGCAAAGATGATTCTTCAGATTTACGCCGATTACAACAAGCGTCTTGGTGCATATAAAATCACCTATGTTCTTCAGCGTGATTATGGCATAAACATCAGTGTCGGACGAGTGTACCGCCTGATGAGAACTCTTCAGCTACCACGCATGTCCACGGAAAAACCTTTCCGTAATTATCGCCATAAAAGTAATGGCGAATGCACCAATCACCTGCATCAAGAGTTCAACCAAAGATGTCCAAACATCGTCTGGGTCAGCGATTTCACATATATCAGAGTCGCTGGTAAATGGTATTACCTCTGCATTGTAATGGATTTATTTTCACGCAAAGTCATCGCTTGGAACATTTCTGCAAAACCTGATGTTGATTTAGTAATGACTGCGTTCAAAAAAGCTTATGATAAAAGGAACTGTCCGAAAGGGCTTATGTTCCATTCTGATCGAGGAGCTCAATATACTGCTTTTGCATTCAGGCAGTTATTGGATTCTCTTAATGTCGTGCAATCATTCTCAAAGAAAGGTTATCCCTTCGATAATGCTTGCTGTGAATGTTTCTTCAAATACCTCAAAAAAGAAGAAACTAACCGGAGAACCTATCACTCTTTGCAAGAGTTACAACTATCCATATTTGAATACATTGAAGGATTCTACAACTCAAGAAGGCCTCACAGCTCTCTTGGAATGCTAACACCAAATGAAAAAGAAGAACTCTTCTGGAATCAGGCTTAATGTCTCGTTCCAGAAAGATTTTTCTAACAATCGTGTCCACTTACTTGACTATAGTTCACACCAGCTCCTTATCCATCCTTTTTAACACCAAATCTATATCGGAAAATTTATGAGCGGTATCTTTTTGAATTGAACCTTTCAATATCGCCTTGCAGTTTTTTTCTTGAAAAAAACAAAAAGCATACTCTAAAAACTGCTTATGCGTATCCGATGGACACTTTTTTATAATATTTTTCTTAATGTTCATACTAATCTCCATTCCGCCGCCTTCGGCTGGCGGCACAAATAGTAATGAAAGTGTTACAAATTCTACTCCGTGATGTAAAACAACTTAAAAGAAACTACACTACAAAGCACGGGAGGAGGAGTTGTAATAACTTTCTTCGTTTTAGACAGCATACTAATCAGTGTAAGTTCTGCCTTTTCAAGCACAAATAAGTGGCGCCATGAGCCCGTACACTAAGAATTGTTTTAACTTCTTCGTTAAATTGTGTGGCAGTTCAGTCAATGGCTTCTTATCTTTTACGAAAGGAGCATTTGCTATGAAAGTTACTTATCAAACCTGTTGTGGTGTCGATGTTCACAAATCATTTCTCGTTGCCACAATAGTAAAAACTACTGGCGGTATTGAACCTTCTTATCAAAAGAAACGCTTTTCTACATTCAACAATTTTATTCTTGAATTTAAGCAATGGTTGCTAGAAAACAATTGTCATGATGTCTGCATGGAATCTACGGGTAAATACTGAGTTCCTGTCTTTAATCTTCTTGAGGATGAAATCAATGTCGTAATTGCTAACCCTAAATGGGTAAAAGTTGTCAAAGGCAACAAAGATGACACCAAAGATTCTAAATGGATTGGAGATTTATTCCGTCTTGGACTTGTAAAAGGCAGTTACATTCCTTGCAAAAAAAACGTATTCTTAGAGAATACACAAGATATCGTTATAAACTTATTTCCTGCCGTTCCAGCGAAAAGAATCGATATCAGAATGCACTTACTGTTTGTAATGTCGCACTAGACTCTGTAGTTTCCGATATCTTTGGGAAGTCATCCACATCCATTATTGATTATCTACTTCAACAATCGGATACTTCTATCAACCACGAAGAAATCGCTTCAAAACTTCTTAGGAGCCTCAAATCCAAAGAAGATTCTGTGATTGAATCCATAGAAGGATATCAGATGACTGATTCCCAAAAATATCGCATGTGCCTCGTCCGCGCACATATGAATTATATCATAGCAGAAATCAATGATGTAGACTCTATGATAGAAAATTTGATTTCTTCTGATCCTGATTATGAAAATGCTATCCAGTTTCTTTCTACCATTCCGGGTGTTAAACGTGATAGTGCAATCACTATCATCTCCGAAATAAGTATTGATATGTCTCAATTCTCCAGTTCCAAACGTCTCTGTTGCTGGGCTGGTTTAACACCAGGAAGCAACGAATCTGCTGGTAAGAAAAAATCTGTCCGTATAACACGTGCCGGTGTTTACCTCAAACCTGCATTAATACAGTGTGCCCATGCAGCCGTGAAATCGGATAAATCTCCTTACCGCAAAAAGAAATATGAATCTCTTGCGAAACGTCGTGACAAGAAAAGAGCCATTATCGCTATTGCTCGTATGATTCTTACCGCTATCTACCAGATGCTGTCTACTGGAGAAGTTTGGAATCCGAGCGACTTATACAAAATCGATATGCCTATACCACTTGTTGAAAAACAAAAAGCTAAGGCTATCAAACAAGCCAAGCCTTGTCTTCCTATATGCAATACCGTGAATCACAAATGGAAAATTCTACTTTAACAACAAATAAAGAAACAGCATGTGACGATATGTCACTTGAAAACCATAATATGGATTTAGAAACCACCAAAAATCGATTACTATTGTTTAATGATACATTACAAAAAAAGAAAGGGAATGACTAATCCAGTCATTCCCTTCTTACTTGATAGGAACTAGAACTTATCATCCTGCTCCACTTCCTTAATTTCCGTTTCCCAATTTATAACTTTATATTTGCCGTTACCAATCTTTTCATAATCATCATACATTGGTTTATAACACCGGGTAGGAATATTCGCACAACATCTATATGTTAGATGAGCACTCACAGTTCCTTCCGGATACTTACCTCCACTCCTACGCATAGCTGCAATGGCTTCAGCTCTACTAAACTCATTTTCTCCAGTTTCAATAACAAAAGCTCGCATAACTGCAAGTAATTCCTCTCGACAATTTTTATACATATGTATTCTCCAATCTCAATTTTATTATGAGTTTGGGCTCTTAAAATCATCGTTTCACAAGTGGTAAATAAGTGGTAATCGTTAATTACCGTTGAAATATTTCCCACAGAATCAAGGTTTTCACTGGATATTCAAATGCTGCCCCAATAGTTGCCGTTACCAGTTTTTAAAAAAATCCACTTCTGTAATCTTACGCTAAAATATACCTCATTTCAGTACATTTTCAGCCCTAAAAAACTGCCTTTCAAAAGTGGTAAACAGGTGGTAAACTTTTTTCAAAAATTGGATTTTTGCCCGTAAATCAAGGCTTTTTCAAAGAAGTTAGTATAGTGCCATGGCAAACCATAAGCACTTTAATTTTTCTTTGCATATATTAGTATAACCTCGATTTTCCTTATATTTACTAGGGTTCTAGTCATTTTCTCATAGAACCTTATCTTGGTATATCTTAGCATATTTTACTCTTTCCTGGTAGGTAAAAAGAGTACAAACAGAAGTAAATTTACTCCTTTGTACTCTTCTTACTTTAGGCTATTCCTATATACTACTCACTCGTTTTATTTCCTTTTTGGCATACTCCTTGTCTGCCAAGGTCATCTCCTTTTTTAACTGCTCCCTTACTTTCATCTGCTCCAGTTCGTCCTTCGCATCTTCCAATTTGAGATGCGTATATACGTTCATGGTAGTCACTATGTCTGCATGTCCCATAAGATATTGTAAAGTCTTTACTGATATTCCCGACTTTGCCATGTTGGTACAATAGGTATGTCTGCATATATGGGGTGTAATCTTTGGCAGTTCCACTTTATAGATTTTATTGTATTTCTCAACAGACCTTTGGAACTTCTTTTCCCATTAGTATGCTAACATTGGTTTCCCTCTGCCATCCAAGAATAGGAAACCACTGACCCCGTCTATCATCATTTCTATTTTTGGTTTTTTCCTGTTTGAAACAACACGCTTAAATGCCTCATACACCTCGTCGCTCATTGGCAATACCCTTGTTCTTGCTGTTGTCTTGGTCTGCTCTATATAGGCTTTCTTACCACCTGTGTATTGTAACTGCTTATAAACATTTATTGTTCGCTCCTGCAAGTCTATGTCATGAACCGTCAAACCACATAATTCAGAGATACGCAAGCCGGTTTTTAAGAGAATGAATATTCCATCATAAAACTGACTGAAATATTCATCTTCTTTGATGAATTTTAGGAAATCTCTCTCCTGCTTTGCCGTCAACGCGTCACGCTTTACAGCGTCATTTATCAACACCTTTGCAAGTTCAAAATCAAATGGATTTTTCCGGAGCAAATCATCTTCCACAGCCATTGCAAAGGCAGGTCTTACCACGCCCCTTATATTATGTATGGAAGAATAACTCCGTCCGCCATCCTGTAATCCTAACAGCCACATTTTCGCATCGGATGTCTTTATGTCAGCAATCATCTTTTTTCCGAACGCATCTTCCTTCAATACGTATACTACCGTTTTATACCCTGCCCTTGTTGTAAAACGTACCTTTGTTTTTAAACTGATGTACCGCTCCACCAGTTCAAGCACCGTAACACCGCCTGCTTTATAGGAAATACCATCTCTCAAATCTTTTTCAATCTTTTTTCTATTTCTCTCAATGACAGTTCAATCTTTTTTCCTGTCGGTGTTTTATCGTTTCGTTCTAACTTCCAACTGTAAATAAATTTCTTCTTTCCTGTTATAGAATCTTTGTATGTATACATATATCTGCCATTGGTACATTGTTTTTTCCATTTTTTTCATTCATAATTGAATCTACGATATTTATATATCACTGGGTTCCTCGGATTACTAAATTTGGCACTTGAGGTGTCAGAATTTCTTTCTTTGGCAAATATTCCGTATAATCAATCGAGAATTCTTCATTTATCTTTTTTGACGCACACTGTTCATTTATCTTCTTCAATGCGTAAAAGCGTTCCACTTTTCCATTTATTTTTTTGCTATATTGATATCCCAAGGGATTTCTGTCCTTTTTCCAAAGTTTTCTGCTCTCGAATACATTGCGTATAGTCAAGAAATCATATCCCATTTTCCATGTAACCGAACCTCCGTTATAAAATTATTTATTATAACAGCAATTCAAATTCCGGTTATAAATCATGGAGACAACACTATTAAAAAAATTATATATACTATTCCAAACTTCTAAATTGTCCATTTTCTTTACTCAAAATCCATATATCCATTAAATATTACAAATCACATAAAAAGACCAATTATCACTACTGATAATCAGTCTTCCTTATACACTAATAACGTTCAATATTTTCTCCTGTATCTGCCACAATACTGTACTCTTTTATTAAATTCACAACATCTTGCAAAAAGTTTTTCTTTATCGACGTCTGTAAATCTTTTATACCAATTAATGAAAGCGACATATATGCCAATACAAATGAAGAATCACATTTTTCCATATTCTCAACTATAGATTTTAATTTTTCATTTGTGTAGCTAACATCATATTTTGACAAGAAACTAATCTCACTCAAAATAGCAGATATGTATTCCATATTATTTATATCAAATTCATTTAAAATTTTTTCATATTCTTCTTCCGAACTACTTTGTTCACTGCATCTTGCCTGTACAGAAAGCGAATAAAATTTATAGTTCAATAAAATTTCTTCCGCTTTTATCTTACATGAATCCCTCAAACTATCATCAAGCGCTTTTCCTTGTTTTTTATACTTCCATTTTAACAAATGATACATTATTGCATATGGAAACATATATTCACATTTTTTTATTTTCCCATCTATAAGTGACTGAATCCTTTCACCTTTAACTTCTAAAAAAATTATTGAATGCGGATGTTCAACGCTGTCTGCTTCCTGATAGGGCATCCATACATTTTTTTCTACTGCATTAGGGTCTATTCTATGTTCTAACAAAAAATCGAATGTTAAATCTTCATTTTGATTTATATATGTAGCTAGAGCTTCTGACGTAATATCTAATTCCATCATTCTTTGCTTAATTTCTTTTACCAATTCAATAGGAACTGGAAGTTTTCTATCTACTAAATCAAAATTCATTAACCAAATATCATGATCTAATTCTTTGGCATCAGCTGTTTCAGCAATTTTCTCGCAAAACAAATAGTAGCCCTCATTTGATTGTGTTATATAATTTGTTATTTTAACCAATTCATCTTTCTCTATTTGCTGAATTTGACCTTTCTCGAGTTTTGAAACATATGCCGGACTTTTCCCCAATAACTCAGCAATATCTTTTCCTTTTACTTTATATTTAGTTCTAAACTCTTTTAATTGTAAGCCTATATTTTCACTGAGTTTTATTTTCCGTCCCATACTATTCTCACCTCGTAAATTATCTATATACACGTTACCACAAATATGTCAAAAAATCAAGTTTTGTAATGTTATTTTTGATTTGGTTAATTTTTTTACTACATATATTGACTTTTTAATCTTTTTGTATTAAACTAACCTTGTGATAAAAAAAGAAAAGTCCGACTGGAATCGGACTTGGGGTATTAACCTCATTACAGTTAATACATAGTAGCATATATATTATACTAAAATTTGAGGAGTTTGCAATACCTTTCTGAATAATTTAATGGGAAGGAGAGAAGTTAATACTACGAATAACAGTTCTTTCTTTATCATAAAAAGGAATCAGTATTTTTATAGAAAGGAATTTAACCATGAATAAAGCTTTATTTGTAACTCCAGACAAATCCTCTCCAATTTTTGCAAAGGATATCGAATCCCGTAAAGAATATTTGGAAAAATATGTTGGCAAATTATACTGCCCTACTCCCGGCTGTTGTGCTCAATTAGATTATGTAGAACTCCCTTATTTAGGAAACGAAAAAATATTCAGGACACATAAAGGAAGTGAGCATGATGTCTCCTGCCCATATAGTATTATACATCAATCTGCCAATGCACCTTCTTTTTCTTCTGAAACATTTTCACAAGCTATATCAGAAGAACATATTAAATCAATATTAAAAGGCTTATATCAACGTAATACAGAGCCTCTTCGAAGTGGTTCTATCGCCACTGAGGGCGGCACCACAAAGCATCGTAACAAAAGTACTTCTTCAACCCCAATAGCAGGACATGCAGTGGCTTCTTTAGACCCTAATGCTGCCCCGGTTGTCAAAGGAGAACGCGAACCTTCAGTTCGCAAAAGAAGAAGTCAAGATTTGATTGCTGAAGACAACAATAGATTACGTGGCGTTGATGGCACAGTGGATAGTGCTCGCATCAATGATGATTATATTGAACTGTATTTTGCTACTACAGATTATCCTGTAACCCTCCTTTTCTACAATGCATTTAGAGATAAAAGTGAGCAGTCATATGAACTTATAAAGCGCTTAGCACATTTACTAATTACCACTGACTTGCACATACTTGTATGTTGTTTAGGCGTTGTAGAAATGAACAACGAACAAGCTACAATTCAGATTATGTCACCCGACTACATAACCATCGAAGGTTTATCTATCTTCAGCTATATGTCATTACTTGAATCATAATGTCAATATTCTAAAAAAGAAGGGGCGAAAATACGTTTCTTCTTTTTTAGCTTTTATTCAATTGTAAACTCTTTCCCATCTATCTAAGAAATATAATTAATCCAAATTCTGTAAGCACTTTATTATAAATACATAATAAGTAAATCATAGGTAAAAACTTAATCACAAATTGTTCAAAAGCCCTATTTTGCTATATCATAACCATTTTATTATAGACTGCCGTGGCAGATGAAAAGTATTCTTATCATTAATCTAAAACCTCTCTAAATGCTTGATTTTACTGTATTTTGGGCACTTGCAACAATTCTGAAATATTTCTATGATAGTATTTTTGTTCACATTTTCAGCATATTTTGGAATAACTTTGCATAACTTTTCCTTCGTTTGGGCTAAATACTGGGCTATTTTTAAACCTTTTAGCCCACAACCTTTTCCATCTCTTCTAAGGCATCCTCGAACTGCAAATGAGTATATGTATTAGCGGTATGTCATCTTTAATTACAATACCAGTTTCTTCAACTATCCAATCGATGTATTGTGGCTTTTCCATGTAGTGTTCCTTTCCTAACTTTTAACCTTTATACAACCTTCAACAACATCCGGATTATTCTTAGATGTGATTTTATATGGTATCTCTTCAATCTCATTTTTCACAAAAAGGATTGTCGGAAAAGCAACAGTTGTATTATGTTTTATGTAATCTACTTTAAGCTTTACAATATACTTATCTTCACTTAAATAGAATCCATAACAAAACACATCTTTTATCTCATCAGTGAAATCATCACTATAATCCGGAACATATCCTGGAAAACCATATGGACGTGCTCCATACGGAGTTCTTCCATTTTGCTCTGATTCTGAATATTCAATATATTCAGATGTGCCTTCAATTCCGAACAAAATACTCATATCACAATCTGTAAGCAAATATCCCATCTCTGCATTATTAAACTTAGGGAATTCACCTAATGTAAGCAAGGATTCTTTTGGAACCTCAAACGTGATTTCAGCATCTTCGTCGATGGCCTTACCACAATTCTGAATTGCTAATTTAATACAATTCATTCCAGAAAACGCTTTCTCAATCGGAGCCCATTCCAAAGCTTTAGAAATAGTTTCATGCAATCTTTTGATTTTCCAATATTTCTGCTTTTCTTCGGACGTTCCATTCAACTTAAGACCACTGAGTGGATTTGATGTTAAAGTATCTTTGTTTAAATTTCCAAGTTCAAAAAAGGAATCGGACAACTCACACTCCAGCTGTTCGGCCACAGCAGTAATAAACTCTTTCTCACCTTCATCTATGTCAACAGGGCTTGTAAATCCAGCAAAAAAAGTATTGGCTGTAACAGATCTACCACTTACATTCATATCAGAAATCTCCTGATACATATTCTTAATCGAAGTAATGTATTCTTTCATGGTAATCTCTGCATTTAACACGAATGGGCATACCAGCGCTTCTTCAGTCAATCTTCCATTTTCGTCAATACCTAATAACTTTAACTCAGAACGATATTCATTGGCTGTTTCACTTACCCTCTTTTCTGTCAAAAAATGCATGGAAAGATGGGCAAAAAACATCTTTTTAAATTCTTCGTCGGATGAATAAGTGAAATATATTCCTTTGTCTTTATATTTGTCACGGAATGCTTGTATTTTCTTATAGCCGTCACCATTTATTTTTGATGGTGGGATAGGCTTATCCGAAAAATACATAAACACTTGTTTTCCAGATTGAAGCATAATTTCAATTTCTTCTTCTGTTCCAGAACCATACTCATCAGTAGGTGAGCCAAATCTTGTCCAGAAAATCGCAACTGCTGCATCACATTTATTTACAAACTGCTCGTTAAGTAATGCCTGTGGTTTTCCTCCAGACTGAGCATAAGAACTCTTACTCCAATGGCGAGTTTTTATTGTGATTCCTAAAGTTTCAGCATATAATTCATTAAACTCATCTACTGCAGCTTCAATCAATGTAACTTCTTCCTTAATATCACCTGGACAAGAAATCAAAAGGTTATACAATGTCACATTTTGAGCCATTGATTACACCTCCCAAACAGTTTCATCCCCACAAATATTACGAATTTTAAGGCGGAGAGGTTTCTTTGTGCTGCGGATGTAACCAGCCCAGAACTCCTTGGTTTTATTGCCGTCTACGATAACATAGCCATTTTTATCAATCTTGATTTCACTATCAGAATGCCACTCACCACCGGTCGCAGTGCAATCCAAGCTAAGGAATTCAATAAGTTCCAAGCCTTCTTCACTGATTTCAATCGGTTTATACGGTTTCTTAGCAGAAGAATTAAGGAATGCTTTCTGATTGAATTCTGCAATTTTAGACAACACACGATCACTCATAAATTTATCAATAGCAACAGCATATCCGCCTGCAATTTCTTCTGCATGGAATTCTGCATAATCGCCAATGACAACATCATCAAGAACTGATTTAAGATCACGCAATTCAGTTTCTACAGTCGTACTGTCATCTTCTTTGATGAAATTCATAATCTCCACTTCATCAGTAATGTCGATATAGTAAACAATAACCTTTTTAATATTATTATCCAATTCCGGTATAGCCTGATGGATAATACGGTTCATGGTCACTTTATCAAGAAGTTTTGATGTACTATCCATTAGATTTGGTACATAAACAGGAATTGTACCAAGCTTGCTGTCAGAGATAGCACCTTCCCAGAAAGAATCAAGAGAATCTTCATTTTTCAATCCTGGAATCAAGGACTTGATTTTATCCATTGTCTGAATAGGATTACGGTAAAGCTGAACACCATCCTTAATTTCAAGCATATCAAATTCAGCACCATCAGCAACGAGACGATCACGAGTTACCTGAACAGAATTTAATCCTATATCACATGTAATAAATTTTCGCCCTAATCTGTTTGCAACTGATGCCGTTGTACCACTTCCACCAAAAAAATCTGCAACAATTTGTTGTTCATCTGATGATGCTGTAATAACTCTTTCTAATAATGTTTCTGGTTTTTGTGTCGCATATCCAACGGGTTCTTTTTGATCTGCAGGTTGAAGCATTGATAATTTCCATACATTATCAATTTGTCGCTCTGTACTAATATAAGTAATGGCTTTTCCATTCTCATCTTTATTATTTTGAATGTGTCCATCAACAAAACTATATTTTAGTTTTGTTACCGGCTTATCACGTTCTTCTGTTATATGATGAAATACAAATCCTTCATCTCTATTTTTTACATAATAAAGAATCATATCTGTTGCTCGTGGAAATACTTTTTTGGTTGCACCATGTAGTTTATTATAATAATACCAGTAGATATCATTTTGATAATTTTCTTCACCAAATATTTCGTCCATCAGCACTTTGACATAATGACCAATATGAAAATCAAGATGTACATATATAGACGCATTTTCGCTCATAACTGACTTAATCGCCATAAGATTTTCATACATCCAGTTTAGATACTTTTCTTTATCCCAAACATCACCATACATCTTTTCTTCAAAAACTTTCAATTCATCAATATCAAGTTCTTGTTCTGCTTGCACAATAGCCTCTGCCACTTTTGGATTACGGCGAACATATACTTTCTTTGCATAATCAGCACCACTGGCAAAAGGCGGGTCAATGTAAACAAGATCAACCTGAATACCCTGCTCCTTCAGATAAGCGCAAGCAGAAACACATTCTCCACGAATAACCATATTGCCGTCAGCGTTTTCGCCCACGGTTTCCTGTTTTTCCATTTCATACAAAGGCATACCACGCTGTAATGTCATAGAAACATCGTCAGCGCCTTTGTATCTCAATATTCTATTAAAATTTCCAAGCACAGCTTGTCCTTCCACCGGCTCTGGTATAAACGGTACATATTTAATTGGCATTATTTGATTCCTCCATTTTTCATATAACTTACAAATTGTTCAAAAGAATTTGCCATACTATATGATGTTATAAATTCTTGTGCCAATTTTGCTTTTTGTATGTCATCCAACTCGTCTAATGTCTTAATAAAATCAAGCAATTTATTTTTTGCATTAGTATATTTATCATCAAACTCTATGCCTACAGTAGGTCTAATTCCATTCATTACGCTTTCTCCTTAAAAAACTCACAGATTTTTTGATGTGTCTGTGTCAATCTATCTTTCTCTGGCATCGTATCTTCCAAATACAGGTAATCAAAACGTTCATAACCATACGCAGCGTTATTCTGTTTTGAAAACTCTGTTTCCATAAAATTCTTCTTATCTTTAAAGACTGGATCTTTGGCATAAATCTGCCCCTTGGTTTCCACTACAATAACCTTATGGATAACGCCATCTTTTCGTTTAATGATAAGGAAGTCCGGTGTGTAAATACCAATGTAATTCCATTTTCCACTGGTTTTCTTATAGCACTTGATCTTAAACTCCGTCATAGCACGGTCTCCATTGTAATACACTTCCAGACCTAATTTTTCAATAATATCGAAGGACAATACTTCTCTTAAAAATGTTTGTTCAAAACCACTGTCTGTACGATATGGCAAGTAGTGGAACGAACGATTCTTATTTGGGTGAGATGCTACACGCTGTTGCAATTCCAAAACGATTCTATCGTTTCCAGTTTCTATAGCGAGATCAATTAACTGCTGTGTCTTTTTATCAACTTTCAATTTTCCCTTATCGTCATCCATTATGTTTTCAACAACATTCTGTCTTGGATAGTAGTCATCCAGATTATCTGCATATATCTCAGAAGTAAAATTCGCAATGTTCAACAAATTAGCTTCTTCTGGTATCAGTTCTTCTGTTGTATTGAAATCCGTTTTGTCACAAAAAGCTTTGCGAATATTGGCTTCTACCAACTTTTTATTGTACTTCGAACTGAAATATCGTGAGCCACCTTTTTCGTATGTGATTTTTTCATATACTACTTTTAACTGCTCTGTATATGCATTTAATTCTGCCATGGAAGGTGTTCCAAATCCACTTCTCATAATGCCATAAATCCAAGAATTAAATGTTGCATATTCTGTACCATATTCAGCATCATCCACCTGGATACTGATATTATTTACATTCATAGAAAGATCTGTTGTTTTGATAATATTACCTGCAATTTGCGCTGAATCAACAGATTTTTCAATAGAAACTTCAGGATTTGCCTTTTCAACAGTAAGTGTATCATAGCTGATTTTCAGCTGATAAAACTCTACTTTAGGCAACTTTAAATAAGCCGTACGATTATAACGTTTCAAAGTAGTCTTACTGTTGTCTGCAGAAGAAAATTCTTTAAGCGAAATATGGTGCTGCCGCTCAAGCTGCATATTTAATTTTTCGGCATTGCTTTCATTCAAATATATCAGCGCCGTTTCCTGACCGTTTTTAATCACCTGACGCAAGCATCGACAAGATGTCTGTAATACCATCTTGGTTGGGCAGTCTCCTTCTTGAGAAAGAATAATACCTGTAAGACTTCGACAGTCCCAACCTTCTTTACCAATCTGCACAAGCAAAACAATACGAATTTTAGAAATAGATTTATCCAAGATATCAAACTGCATCTGACTATCAGCCGACATCTTATACTGTTTATTTCCTTTGTGGAATTTAAGTATAACATCAGTACCAAGGCCATATTCAGCTACAATACGGGATACCTGTGGATATACTGTTTCTTCTAATTTTTCGATAGTACCGCAATAAATACCCAATTTAGCTGTTAAACCATCTGCATAAACAGTGTCTTTATAAGTATCAAGAAATTCTCTGACACCCTTTTCAATAATAAGGCTGCTATCTGCAATATCTGCAATTTTTACAACTGGACGTTTTAAGAAATTTCCTACACCGTCTATAAGTGGATAGTAATACACAATATTTGTGATTTCAGCTGTACCAATGGACAATGAATCTACAACTTTTATTTTTTCAACTTTATCTAAATATGGAGTACCAGAAAAACCAATTACAGAATTGACTGTATGATTCTGCGCCCATCTTGTAACTACAGCACGAAGCTTAATTTCATCACTTACTGCATGATGAACTTCATCAATAAAGATAGACAATGATGGTAACTTACCAATTAAATTACGAAGTTCATTTGCCTGTCGGTCTTTATCGTCCTCGCTTTCTTCAAACATATTTATCTGTCCCTGTTTTTCCTGAATACGGTCAAGAATTACTTTTTCCGCATTAGTAACAGCAACAAGACCAAACAACTCAGAAAGCGGCTGATGATTAGTGATTTTCTGAACATTTGGATTTTTTGTCTTATTTGATTTTTTTGCAGTTTTGCTTTGATCCAACACTTCAAAAGAAATCATCCTCTTGATGTCTGTTGCTGCCGGCTCCGGAAGAATCCATGATGGATTAAAGTTTTGTATTGTTTTAAGACTTGGAACCACTGATGATTTCAAACCTGATGGTGCAAATATGATAAAGTTATGTGCAAATGCCGGATTTGTTGGCTCATTATAAGCAAAATATAAATCCAAGTAAATAAATGCCGCCATCAAATACGTTTTACCTGCACCCATAGGAAGGCTAAACAGATAATCCGTATAGGAAACACCATAAAACGCATTACGAAAGAATTCATTATAATCAATTCCCGCTGGATCTTTCTTTATCTGTTTTTCCAGTTTTTCAGATACCTGTTCACCTTTATCATTTGTCAAACATGCATATTCAAACAATGCCGCAGCCGCTGGATTCTGAAACAAATATTCACGAGTGGATTTTGACAATTCTATCTCATTCAACTCAATAGAATTAAAGAATCCCTGTCTAAACAGCTGTGTCAACGGCTTACATTCACAGGCAATTTTTAGAAACAGATATACCTTAATAGCCTCAATCTGAGCATCACGCATCTGCCCTGTTTTCTCTATATACTCAATTAAGTTTTTAACCGTACACCGTTCTGATTCATACCATTGTGTACACTTATTTTCTATCATTTTATAGAACATGTATTTACTCCCGTCTTTAAAATGTATATCATTATTTTTTCTCAAAGTGCAAATTTTTCACTTTGAATCACGTTTAATATGCAATTCTAAAATAATCCAAATACACCTTATACTTATCCTGTGCGGTCAGGCAGTTATCTGTCAGATAGCCTTTTTCGCTGTCCCATTCCTTCAATCCACGGTAATAGAACATCTTCAGATCGTCCTCGATGATGAACGGAACGATATTGTATTTCAGGCATTCCTTAAATATGATCAATCTGCCCACACGCCCGTTGCCGTCCTGGAACGGATGGATCCGCTCAAACTTCACATGAAAGTCCAGAATATCCTCAAAAGTCTTTTCTTCCTTGGCGTTATATTCCGTCAGCAAGGCCTTCATTTTATCGGCAACTTCTTCCGGAAGGGCTGTATCCCTGCCGCCGACTTCATTCGGAAGTTTCTTATAATCTCCAACAGCAAACCATTCTTTTCTGGAATCACTGGTGCCGTTCTTCAAAACCAAGTGAAGTTCTTTGATGAACTTCTCCGTCAGAGCTGCTTTTGCATGATCAATAATCATGTCAATGCATCGGAAGTGATTTGCTGTTTCGATCACGTCATCCACATTCAACACTTCTTTTTCTACGCCAATGGTGTTGGTTTCAAAGATATACCTGGTTTGATCGTGCGTCAGGTGGCTTCCTTCCATATGGTTAGAATTGTATGTCAAATCAATCTGCGTTTTATGGTAGATCCCACCGGAATATTTACTTACCTTCTGCTCTTTCAGAATATCCAACAGAGTAATTGGTCCTTCTTTTCTTTTGTTGGTACGCTCCGGTTTTTCTGCGTTTTCCGGAATGCTCCATGTCTTGCCGGTAAGAAACGCACCGTTCACACGCCCCTGAGCGCAGTAATTTCTAACACTGCGCTCTGACACATCCCATTTTTTCGCTATTTCAGCAACTGAAAGATATCGCATCTATGATCCTCCGCTATAAAATCTATCCAAAAAACTACGTTAATTAATTATATATTATACCACGCTATCGGCAAAAATATCAATAGCATTCAAGGCTGAATTGTTGTACTTTTTGCCGACATAGGAAATACTGCTTCTGGATATAGAAAGCCGGACTCCATCGAAAATGAAGTCCGGCAAGATATTATCTATATACGATTTCTTCCAACACAATTTCTTCTGCCCGGTTGTAGATACTATTCATGACTCCAACTCAGGCCATCTGGTCACTGGCTTTCAGATTCTCTGTTACGCCCTCAGATACCTTCATTGCTCAACAATCAGGGACAAACACTCCTGTACCTGCTCGTTCAAATCGGCAAGGTAAGTCCAGAGTCTGATAATTAGCCAGTAACTCATTTAATCCGTTTCTGAATATCTTCAACAGATGGCAGCTGCTTTTCCAGATTATCCGGCAAACTACTGGTTATTTTGTATTCGCTTACACCAATCGGCTTTGAAATATCCTTGAGCGAATATTCTGCGACCACATTATTTTTGCTTTTGCACAGAAGCAAACCAATGGACGGATTGCCTGTATCAGAGGATAACGTGGCGTTTCCGCCACATTACCCCTCTGTTCAATCTGAAAATATCAGATTGGCTCTCGCTTGTCCCCGAACCGGGTAACATACACTGGGACGGCTCCCATCCCACACTGCGCCTCCGTCATGCCCAACCAGACGGAATCCGCAGGCAACCACTCCCGAAAAATGCTTTCGCTGAAATTCCGGCGCTGTTTTACCTCATTATCTCTGACTGCCATGCCAGTAGGCACAATCCTCTGCTCCATACCTTCACAGGCAACAATGAAATCCTTGCAGGTACATCTTCACACGAAACGGGATTCTGCCACCCCTTTATCCCTGCATAAAGCATAGACGGATAAAAAGGCGAAAATAAAATCAGGTGTATGCGTGTCCTATTAAATTATTTTGGCTTGCAAGCGTTCATCTGCCGCACCCATTCCATTTGGTTTTCGGCTTTCAGTTGCTCGGTCACGCCGTTTTGCTCTGCCAGTGACCGCACGATCAGCTCCATGCGATGCTTACCTGATCTTCCATTATGTCTAGTTGCTTTCATTCATATCTTTCCTTTCTTTTCTACAAAAAAGACCAAGTAAATTTCTCTACTCAGTCTGTTTATATCAACAATATTTAATTATTTCCCCAAAGAGAACAGCAACGAAGTTGCCAAAACTTGTGAAGCTCTGCTACTTTCGCATAATTTTAAATCACCATCTTTTAGACTAAAATGCGAAAGGAAACTCAAATTTCTCCCCTACAGAGAATGGAACTGCTCCTATTGTTTCCGTGACTTCAAAAGTTGCTCCATTCCATCCGTTGATTTGGATAGTTCCCTTAATGCTGCCGTCATCCGATGTGAAATCAAGGTTTCCATTTCCATTATCAATAAAACTTCCTTCTATTTCACCCAGCCTATAGACAGAAATGATTGCCTCATCTTCTCCCTCCCAGCTTTGTTGAGTGATTAGTGAACTGTACACGGCATCGGTTCCCTGGTTATCGACAAACAAACCGTACTTTGTAGATGCTTCCGGCATGGCAAAAGATTCTCCCTCAATCTGTGCCAGCTCATTTGCAATGAAATAAGCCCTGTTCTTGGTTTTTTCTTCCCAAAGGGAATTTACAAGCATAGGATACATACTGCCATTTTCCTCCTGAGAACCAAGGCTCATTAATGTTACTTCTTCTTTCATAGCAATCCAGTTTCTCTGTTCTTCAAGAACCATTTCTTTAGTATCCTGATTTGCCAAGCTACTGAATCTGCTCCAAAGATTATTCAGTTCCGTATCCCAAATCATATAAAGCCATTGAGATGCCACATTCATCTCTCCTTGAGTCTGCGCAGACTCTGCCAGCAAGGTGTATTTTTGGGTAATTGTATCGATATTCTTTAATTCCTCCTGAAGAGAGGATGAATTTGATACCACATAGGCAACATCCGCTTTGATATCTTCTGTGTAATCATAGGTGAAATCTATTTCAATTGTATCTTTTAGCTCTATATCATCTTCTTTACCGTTATTAAAAGTGGTGGATTCTTCTGATGTCGTCTCCTCATCCATACTTTCAATCTGTAGGCTGCTTTCCTGCTGTGTTACAACAGCTGCATCTTCTTTTGTTTTTCCACAAGCCCCTAAACTAAACACCATAAAAAGAGTACATACCAATATGGTTATTTTTTTCTTTTTATTCATAATCGTTCCTCCATCAAATTCAAATCTTCTGTTGCTTTCAGTCTCTTCGCAAGACTGAAATTTCGGGTACATTGTGGCTTTATCTGTTCAAACTCTTGTACATCTGCCATCGCTTAGTAGTATGTTACTACTAAGGAATATTTCCAATTTCTCCCACTATTCTGGCTTATCCGCCATGAGCCTTAGTAGTCGAAACCGTAGTAATTCCAAGGTTTTCCGCCATATTCTGCCCTGTGTTGCCCCAGTCTGCGAAGGTATGCATTATCATAAAACTGGAGTGCCGTGGCAGATGAAAAGTACTTTTATCATAGTTATATACCCTCACTTAATTATATATTTTGTTCCTCTACCTTTTCCTTCAACTGCAATCACACCTTTTTCTTCCATAGATTTCAACAACTGCGTTGTTTTTGATTTACCAAATGGGACATATGGTGCAATTTCACTTATTGGTTTCAGCATCGTCTTACTTAAGGATTTATAAATTGCTACTCTGAAAGCTGCTTCCGATATTTTCTCCATCATCTTTCTGTCAGCGCCCTGTATTATTTCATATTGGTAATAGTCTCTAAACACAATAAGTGCTCTTTCATACACCTCTAAAACTGATACATTTTCAAAGGTCACTCTTTTTTGAATAATACTGATATTCTCACCGAACTTAACAATATCAATTCCCGAAAATGATTTTTATCTGCCAAAAGTCCTGCTGCATTATTAAACCCATTTACATTGTTATACAGGTTTAATGTCTTTAATGTATCCTGATTGAAAGTTTCAATCTGAATATTTTCTTTCAGCTTACGATGTAAAATTTCAAAAGATAATTGCTGGTCTTTACAAGGCAGTTCTTCAAAGCTAATATTTCTTCCATCTAATACAAGCCTTGAAAATTCCAGTGTATCTACCTCTATCGTTGCTGTATCATTTCGTTTGTATGCTTTTGATTTATATAAATAAATATACTTTAGCCGGATTGCATCGCTTCTAATCACACCCCAAACATCGTATTCAGCAGATATACCCCGGTCTCTGTTTCGAATACATTCTCCCTGCATTTTCTGATCGCTTCCTTGGGCAGATCATCTTCCAGCGCATTTACGAGGAAATCCGCTTCCAGTAAAATTCTGTAATCCAGTCCGTCCACATTCTCATATGTATGGTGATGTGCGATCAGGTAGCAGATTCTTTCAGTCTCAGCCGCAGTTACCTCCGGGAACTGTGCAAGTATTTCCTTTGCGTAGGCAGGACCTTCCTGCTCCTGCATCTTTCCGTCGCATCTGCCGTATTTTTCTTCCGAAGGACGAATTCCGATATCGTGCAGGATAGCTGCCATTTCCAGAATATGTAATGTCTCCGGATCCAGTCCTTCCCTGATACCTATCACATGTGCAAATTCATATACTTTCAGAAAATGCTGAATTCTCTTTGGATCACCGGCATTAAACTCTGTCATCTTAACGATCAAATCTTCCATTATCATATCTCGTCATCCTTTCAATTATGAATGTGTGTGTGTCCGGATTCCTGCGGAAATTGTCTGTGCGATTTGGGCAGCGGTTTCTTTCTTGCCGCTCTCTTCCCACTGAATGAACACATTTAAAAGTGCACCGCCGTAAAAATATAATTCATAATCCGGAATATGATAAACCGGCCTGATCTTCTCGATCAGATAAGTGTTCATTGCATCTATTACAATGGAATACAGCCCCGCATGCACAATTTTCAAAATGAAATCAGCGTATTGATCAAAAAAGCTGAGTGCATACATAATGCTGCTTCTGTCATGAAAATGCCCCAGTTTTCCTTTACTTCTCTCCACTTCCCAGACATATTCTTTTACAATTTCATGGAAATAGTCCTGAACGGCCTCCTCTTTTGTATCGTAATAATGATAAAATGTCATTCTGGAAACGCCTGCACGCTTTACAATATCTGAAATACGGATCTGCCCGTATTCCTTCTGATCCAGCAACACAAACAAGGCTTCCCCGATACACATGCGGGTAAACCTTGTACGCGTATTATATTCTTTTGTAAACAGATCTGCCATGTAGTATTCTTCCTTTAAAGTATTTTCTCCTGCACCTATTATATCTCGCTTTCTCGTATATTTACAGCTGTAAATTTCCTATTTTCCGAAACCGTTCATACCGCATTTCTTTTACCTGTTCAGGATTTATTCCTTCATACTTTTGCAAAAATAAGCCTATTTCTTTGGAAAGCTCTGCCGTCAGTTTGGGCAGCCCTTCAGGCAGTTTCTCTTCTTCCGCAAATACTTTTTCAATGACTCCCAGCCCAAGCAGATCCTCTGCCGTCAGTTTCATACATGCAGCCGCTTCTTTTGCTCTGTGGCTGTCTTTCCATAAAATACTGGCAAACCCTTCCGGTGAGAGAATGGAATACATTGCATTTTCCAGCATCCAGACCTCATTGGCTGTTGCAAGTGCAAGTGCGCCGCCGCTTCCTCCTTCTCCGATGATAATGGATAAAACCGGTACAGAAAGTGCTGACATATCCGAAATGGATGTCGCAATTGCCTCTCCCTGTCCCTGTTCTTCCGCTTCAATACCGCAGTAAGCCCCCGGTGTGTCCACAAAGCAGATCACCGGTCTCTTAAATTTTTCCGCCTCTGCCAGTAATCTTTTTACCTTACGATAACCACCCGGCTGGCACATGCCGAAATTATGTGCAACCTGTTCTTTCGTATTTTTCCCCTTTTCCTGTGCTATGATTGTCACAGGCATATTTTCAAACATGGCAATTCCCGCAATGACAGCCGGATCATCCGTTCCCGCCCTGTCTCCATGTAATTCATAAAAAAGCGGAAATAACTCTCTGATATAATCCGAGCTGATACTGCGCCCCTGCTCTCTTGCAAGCCGGACACGATCCCAGGCAGTTTTTTCACATGTCAGTCTCTTTGCATTACATGACGGTTCTTTTTTCTGATCTGCCCCTGCTTTCCCCGACTGAAGCTGTTCTCTCCTGCCTTCATCCGAGTTGTCACACGCTAACTTATTGATTTTATCCTGTAATCCGGAAATATTCTCCGATACGTTTTCTTCTCCTGCATGGTGCAGCATCAGAAGATCAGAAAGCACCTGCCTCATTTCTTCTCTTTTTACAATCCGGTCCACAAACCCGTGTTCCTGTAGAAACTCCGCTCGCTGGAATCCTTTTGGCAGCTTCTGATGGATCGTCTGCTCGATCACACGCTGTCCGGCAAATCCGGCAAGTGCTCCGGGCTCAGCCAGTATGATGTCCCCAAGCATCGCAAAGCTTGCCATTACGCCGCCTGTTGTCGGATCCGTCAGCACACTTATGTAGAGCAGTCCTGCCTCACTGTGTCTTTTAATGGCAGCACTCGTTTTTGCCATCTGCATCAGGGATAGTATCCCCTCCTGCATTCTTGCGCCGCCTGAGCATGCAAATATAATAACAGGTAATTTTAACTTCGTGGCACGTTCTACCGCTCTTGTAATTTTTTCTCCGACGGCTTCTCCCATGCTTGCCATAAAGAATCTGCCATCCATAACACAAAGAACTGTCTGTCTGCCACCGATCCTGCAGCGGCCTGTGATAACTGCCTCTTTCATGTGCGTTCGCAGCCTTGTCGCTGCGAGCTTTGCTTCATACCCCTCAAACTGCAGCGGATCCGTTCCGACAAGATTTCTGTCCCATTCCAGAAAGGTACCTTCATCCGCAACTCTTTTAATACGTTCATATGCGCTCATTCTGAAATAACCGCCACATTTCGGGCAGATATATCCGCCGCTTCTGACGTCGTCTATCAGCACGATACCACCGCATTTTTTACACTTACAAAGCAGATCATCCGGAACAGACGGATTTATGCCTGTATGATATAATCCCTTTGTTGTTTTTTTAAATACATGATCTAAATTCATCGGTCAACGCTTCTCTCCAAATTCAAAAATGGTTTTCTATATAGTTGATATCCACATTTCCGTCCCGATAGTCAGGTTCTTCCAAAATGCCGTATTGATAATCCACATTAGTATCAACGCCTTCTATGATGACTTCACCTAAAGCACTCTGCGCTTTCCGGATTGCTTCTTCTCTTGTTTTTGCCCAGACGCTGATCTTTGCGATCATAGAATCATAAAATGGTGGGATCTTATATCCGCTGTATATTGCGGAATCGATTCTGATTCCTTTTCCACCGGGCAGATGTAAACCTGTGATCGTTCCGGGGCACGGTCTGAAATCTTCTTCCGGTTTTTCCGCATTGATCCGCACCTCGATCGCATGTCCGTTAATTCTGATATCTTTTTGGGAAAAAGTCAGTTTTTCCCCCGCAGCTATTCTGATCTGCTCTTTGATCAGATCAATTCCTGTGATCCATTCCGTGATCGGATGTTCTACCTGTATTCTTGTATTCATTTCCATAAAATAAAAAGTTCCGGAAGGCTCTAACAGAAACTCTATCGTGCCTGCATTTATATATCCTGCTGCCTTTGCCGCACGTACCGCTGTCTGTCCCATCTCCATCCGCTGTCTGGATGATAATACGCTGCACGGCGCTTCCTCGATCAGCTTCTGGTGTTTTCTCTGGATAGAACAATCCCGTTCCCCAAGATGTACCACATTACCGTGGGAATCTGCCAGGATCTGAAATTCCACATGGCGGGGACCTTTGATATAATGTTCCAGATACATGGCATCATCACCGAAGCACTGTTTTGCTTCTGCCTGTGCGATCCGGAAATTCTTTTCAAAATCCTCTTTGGATCCGGAAAGACGCATTCCCTTTCCACCACCTCCGAGTGCTGCCTTGATCATAATGGGATAACCGATTTTTTCCGCTTCCTGCAGTCCGTCCCGGTAATCAAAAACCGCTCTGCCACTGCCCGGTATAACCGGAACTCCCGCTTTCTGCATCGTTTCCCGTGCAAGCTGTTTATTCCCCAGCCTTTCTATCGTTTCTGCTTTAGGACCGACAAAAATAATATTGCACTTTTCACACAATGCTGCAAACTTTGCATTTTCCGATAAAAACCCAAATCCCGGATGAATTGCCTGTGCACCGGTCACAATAGTTGCACTGATGATCCTCTCCATCGATAAATAGCTTTCAGAAAGTGCAGCAGGTCCGATACATACAGCCTCATCTGCCAGCTTTGCATGTAACGCTTCCCTGTCTGCCTCCGAATAAATTGCCACCGTCTCGATTCCCATTTCGCGACAGGCTCTGATGATCCGCACGGCGATCTCTCCGCGATTTGCCACAAGTAACTTTCTTATCATTTTTATTTACCCTATCATAAATGTCAGTTGTCCGCTGGCAACTACTTTTCCGTCAACACTCGCTGTTGCTTCTCCGATACCAACCGGTCCCTTTTGTTTTATAATCTTTGTTTCCAGCCTGAGCATATCTCCCGGTACTACTTTTCCACGGAATCTGCACTTCTCAATTCCGCCGAAGAAGGCGATCTTCCCTTTATTTTCAGGCTGTGATAAAATAGCGACGGCTCCTGTCTGTGCCAGGGCTTCTATGATGAGTACACCCGGCATAACCGGTTCCTGCGGAAAATGCCCCGCAAAAAAATCTTCCCTGTAAGTCACACATTTGTACCCGATCGCATATTGTCCCGGTTCATAGTCCTCAATTCTATCCAGCAGAAGAAATGGGTGTCTGTGTGGCAGGATCTCTTTTATTTCATTGATATGCAAAGATTTCATGATGCTGCCTCTCCTATCGTTTCTTTTTCGATCACAAATAATATCTGTCCGTATTCCACTGTGTCCGTATTGTGTACCCTGATTTCCCGGACAATGCCATCAGCATCACTTTCAATTTCATTCATCAGCTTCATTGCTTCAATAATACCAAGCACCTGTCCTTTTTTTACGCGATCTCCGACCTGCACAAATGGATCTTCTCCTTCAGCCGGTGCTTCATAAAACACGCCTACCAGTGGTGAGGCAATGTCTGTACAATCTTTACTCTGGACATCTCCGCCTGCATTCATACCATCACAATACGCACTGTTTTCTGCGGAGTCATGTACCATAACCGTTTTTCCCGATTTTTTTCCACATTTTATCCTGATACCGTTTTCTTCATAACAGAAGCTGTCCAGTTCCGATGCCGACACTGTCTGGATCAGCTTTATCATATTTTCAAATTCCATAGCTTTGCCTTTCACCTTTTCTGATCTATGATCACTCTGTGCCATCTTTCCATAATCGTCAGGCATCATATGCTTTAAAAACAAGCACCGCGTTATGCCCGCCAAATCCCAGAGAATCGCTCATTGCATAAGTGATCTTTTTCTCCACAGGTCCGCCGACCGTATAATGCAGATCACATTCCGGATCTGTTTCTTTTGTACCTGCTGTCCGGTGCACAAATCCATCCTGGATAGACTTCACACAGACAATAGCTTCCACGCCGCCTGCTGCCCCAAGAAGATGTCCGATCATGGATTTTGTTGAATTGATCTGCACATTTTCTGCGTGTGCACCAAATGCAAGCCTGATCGCTCTTGTTTCAAACAGATCATTATGATGTGTACTTGTACCGTGTGCATTGATATAGTCAATCTGCGCCGGCTCTATGCCCGCTTCCCGCATGGCGATCTCCATTGCCTTTGCCGCGCCGCTTCCATCCTCACACGGAGATGTAATATGATATGCATCCGCTGTTGCTCCATATCCCACAAGCTCTGCATAAATATGTGCGCCGCGCTTTTGTGCGTGGGAAAGCTCTTCCAGTACCAAAATACCTGCCCCTTCTCCCATGACAAAACCGTTTCTGTCCTTGTCAAAAGGAATGGAAGCCCGCATCCTGTCTGTTTCCGTCGAAAGTGCTGTCAGCTGCTGAAAACCTGCAACCCCCGTAGGGCAGATACAGCTTTCTGTTCCACCGGCCAGCATGATATCCGCTTCTCCGTACTGGATCGTGCGCATGGCATCACCGATACAATTTGTGCCCGTTGCACAGGCTGTTACGACATTTTCACACTTTCCCTTAAGTCCGAACTGAATGGAAACATTACCTGCAGCCATGTTAGAGATCATCTTAGGAATCGTCAGCGGATTTACCCTGTTTACCTTATGTTCCAGCACTTTATCATAAGTAGCCTCCACTGTCTCCAGACTTCCGATACCGGAGCCAATGATCACTCCCACGCGGTAAGGGTCTTCCGCTTCCATATTGATCCCTGCATCCTCCATCGCTTCTCCCGAAGCCGCCACAGCATACTGTGCAAAAGGCTCCATACGTCTTGCCGCCTTCGGATCCATATGGTCAGCAGCTCTGAAATCCTTTACCTCTGCTGCAAGCTTTACCTTAAAATCCGATGTATCAAACTTTGTGATCCGGTCAATGCCGACTTTTCCTTCCTTACAGCTGTTCCAAAATGTATCCACATTGTTTCCGGTCGGGGTAACTGCCCCCATTCCTGTAATAACAACTCTTCTTTTCATTCTCTGTCTCCATTCTACATTACCATGCCACCGTCAACAGCAAGCACCTGTCCTGTCAGATACGATCCTTCCGCAGCTAGAAATGCCACTGCCTTTGCCACATCCTCAGGCTGTCCGAACCGCCCAAGCGGGATCTGCTTACATGCACCTTCCCTGATTTCTTCGGGAAGCTTCCTTGTCATATCGGTTTCAATGAATCCCGGTGCAACTGCATTTACTGTAATTCCACGGCCGGCGAGTTCTCTCGCGGCAGATTTTGTCATACCGATCATCCCTGCCTTCGCAGCAGCATAATTTGCCTGTCCTGCATTTCCGGTAATTCCCGATACAGACGCAATGTTGATAATCCTGCCATAGCGCTTTTTCAGCATTGTCTTTGCTGCAGCACGCATTGTATGAAATGCACCTTTCAGGTTAGTTGCAAGCACCTCATCAAATTCCACATCTGTCATACGGAGCATCAGGTTATCCCTTGTAATCCCTGCATTATTGACAAGAATGTCTATTCCGCCGTAGTCTTTTGTAATTGCTGCGATCATAGCTGTCGCGGCCGCTTCATCCGACACATCACAGCCATAGGTTACAGCACTGCCGCCTTCTTTACAAATTTCCCCTGCAACAGTCTCCGCTGCTTCCTTTGAGCCATTATAATTCACGATCACAAGCGCTCCCATGCTTGCCAGCTTCTTAGCAATTGCACACCCGATTCCTCTGGATGCACCTGTTACCAGTGCCACTTTTCCAGTTAACATAATTCATTTACCACTTTCTCCACATCTTCCCAGACGGCGACATTTTTCACAGTTACTGCCGGATCTATCTTCTTCATGAAACCGGCCAGTGTTCTTCCCGGACCGATCTCTACAAAAGTATCAACTCCCTGCCTTATCATATATCTCACACTCTGCTCCCAGTGCACGGAAGAATGGATTCCCTCACAAAGCAGTCCGGCAATCTCCTGCTTATCCGTTACCTTCTGCGCTGTCACATTGGAAATGTAAGGGATCTGCAGATCGGATATTGTTACTTTTAAAAGCTCCTGTTTCAACTTTGAAGCTGCCGGCTCCATCAGGGAAGAATGAAACGGGCCACTCACTTTCAATGGCAATACCCTCTTTGCACCGGCTTCCTTCAATGCAGCACCTGCCTTTTCAAGTGCCGTAAGCTCACCTGTGATAACAATCTGTCCCGGACAGTTGTAATTTGCGATCATAGCTCCCGGAATGTCCTGCAGCACGGCTTCTATCTTTTCTGCTTCCATGCCCAGCACTGCACTCATACCGCCGATTCCCGCCGGTACGGTGTACTGCATCAGCTTTCCGCGCTCTCTGACAAGAAGTACTGCATCCTCCATGGAAAATGCCCCGGCTGTAGCGATTGCCGCGTATTCTCCAAGACTGAGTCCTGCAGTCATTTCCGGTCTGATCCCCCGCATAAGCAGTTCCTGCGTGATCATCAGACAGACTGCAACCATCGCCGGCTGTGTAAACTCCGTCTGATTGATCTCTTCATTTTCTGTAAAACAGATTTTTTTCAGATCAAAATCAAGCTGCCCACAGACATCATCAAAGTATCTTTCTGCCTGCTCACTGTTTTCATAAAAATCCCGTCCCATGCCACATTTCTGTGCCCCCTGTCCGGGATAGATAAACGCAATTTTACTCATACATCCTGCTCCTGTTTAATGCTTCTTTTGTCTGGCTTACCAGCGTGTCAATTAGTTGCTTACAGCTAACTTCTTCTTTGATAAGTCCTGCGATCTGACCGGACATCAGACTACCATTATGAATATCGCCTTCCTGCACGGCTCTTCTGAGTGCACCGGATGCCAGAAGCTCCAGCTCTTCTGTAGAGGCTCCCTCCTGTTCCTTTTGCAAATAGGCTTTTGTCATATCATTCCGCAGTGCCCGGATCGGGTGTCCCGTACTTCTTCCTGTGACTCTTGTATCAATATCCTTTGCCCGGATGATGCGTTCCTTATAAGCCGGATGTACCTGACATTCTTTTGTGACTACAAACCTTGTACCCATCTGTACGCCCTTTGCCCCCAGCATAAACGCTGCTGCAATTCCTCTGCCATCACCGATCCCTCCGGCGGCGATCACCGGGATGTCAACCGCATCCACAACCTGCGGTACTAATGTCATTGTCGTACTTTCTCCGATATGTCCGCCGGATTCGCATCCCTCTGCCACAACCGCGTCTGCCCCGCAGCGCTCCATACGTTTTGCCAGTGCAACCGATGCCACAACCGGAATCACTTTGATATTCCGTTCTTTCCACAGTTCCATATATTTTTCCGGATTGCCGGCTCCTGTTGTAACAGCCTTTACACCTTCCTCTGCGATCACCCGGGCAACTTCGTCCGCATAGGGACTCATTAACATGACATTTACGCCAAACGGGCGATCCGTTAATTCCTTTGTTTTCCGGATCTGCTCTCTGACCCAGTCAGCCGGTGCATTTGCTGCACCGATCAGCCCAAATCCGCCGGCTTCTGATACAGCTGCTGCCAGATGATGCTCTGCTACCCATGCCATACCGCCCTGTATGATCGGATATTCTATTTCCAATAAGTTATTTATTTCTGTCTGCATTTTATTCTCCTTTTCCATCTTCCTACCGCCATGTCACAACACTGGCTGCCCAGGTCAGCCCGCCTCCGAATCCGGCGATCACCAGCCTGTCTCCGGCTTTTACTCTGCCATCCCGACAAAGCTCGTCCAATAAAATCGGAACAGAAGCAGAAGAAGTATTTCCATACTCCTGTACATTCATCGGGAATTTTTCGATCGGCTGTCCTGTTCTTTTTGCAACAGCTTCCACAATGCGCTCATTTGCCTGATGCAGAATATAATATTTGATATCTTCCTTCTGTAAGCTGTTTTTCTGTAGCAGCTCCTCTATGAGCTGTGGCACCTTACGGACGGCAAACCGGAAAATCGCCTGTCCGTCCATTCTGACACATGCATTTTTTCCGCTGTCATCCGTTGCTGCTCTCTGCATCGGCTCCTGCGTGCCAAACGGATTTGAAGAATACCCGCTGTATAGTGTCAATGCATCTCCCATCCTACCATCTGCACCACAGACAGATACCTGTTTTTCGCCTGCTTCCGCCGTCAGCACCACCGCACCTGCTCCGTCTCCGAATAAAATACAGGTACTGCGGTCCGACCAGTCTGTAATACAGGAAAGTGCTTCACTGCCGATCACAAGGATCTTCTGATAGAATCCGCTTTCTATATAGGCGCAGGCTGTCTGGTAAGCTGTGATAAATCCACTGCAGGCAGCATTCAGGTCAAAGCACGCCGCCTTTACCGCACCAAGCTCCTTTTGCACCAGACAGGCATTGCATGGGATCATCTGCGTGGGACTTGTTGTGGATACGATGATCAGTTCCAGCGATTCTGCCTGTATTCCGGCATTTTCCAATGCTGCTTTTCCGGCTTCTACAGCCATAGAAGCGACCGTATCATCCGTCACAACATGACGCCTTTCTATCCCTGTCCGTTCCCGGATCCATGTATCATTTGTTTCTATGTAATTTTTTAGTTCCTCATTTTCCACCACCCGCGGCGGAATATAAGAACCGGTTCCTCTGATCACTGCAATCATAGTTTTCCTCATCCTGTTTTGTTATAACTTCCTCGTATGGTTCCTCTGCATGGTATTTCCGCTTCGTTTATCCTGCTCATAATAGTATATAGCACGCCCCATACACAAAACAATTTACATTTCGCGATATTTTGTAACTAATCTATAAAAGGCCGGGCAATGCCCGACCTTCTATCTGCTCATTTTCTTCACAATCTTTACGATCACAACCGTCAAATAGCCACTGTCCTTCAGTTTCTCCAAGCCGTACATGACCCTTTCTGCAACTGCAGCTGCCTGTTTCACGATCCGGTATGCATAGCATTTTTACCACCATCAAACATTCCTTCCGGCCTTTTAGATGCTTTGCATCTCATCCGGCATTTTTGCATAAACACTGCGTCTTACAAAATAGTAACAGACCACCTGCATGACGATCGTAATGATCCATGAGGCCGGATAAGAAATAAACAGGATCTTTAATGATCTGTGCTGCGGAAAGATCCCATAGATCCAGACAATTCTCGTACCAACCGTTCCGATCACGGAAAGGATCATCGGAACTGCCGAATGCCCCATACCGCGAAGTGCTCCCGGGAACAGATCCATCAGACCACACAGAAAATAAGTCACAGTTGTATATAACATGATTTCCATACCACAGGCTATGACCGCCGGATCTGTTGTATAGATCCGCAGGATCTCAGGTCCGAACAGGTAGGCACTGCTACCTAAGATGAGCGCAGATACAACCGATAGCAGCATACATTCCAGCAAAACCCGATCCATACGTTTTTTCCTGCCTGCACCATAATTCTGGCTGGTAAAACTCATACACGCCTGCGTGATGGAATTGACTGAGACATACAAAAAGCCAAAAATATTGTTAGCCGCGGTATACCCCGCCATAGCTATAGAGCCGAAGGAGTTAACGGACGACTGCAGCAGCACATTTGAAAAATTGATGACCGTACTCTGGATACCTGCAGGAACACCTACCTGAAAGATCTGTCCGACATACTCCCCTTTGATTGCCAGCTTTGAAAACCGAAGCTGATAGATTCCCTGTGTCTGATACAGGCAGCGCAATACCAGAATACAGGAGATCATCTGGGAGATCACAGTTGCAATGGCAACACCTGCAACACCCATATCACACACGATAACAAGGAACAGATTCAGCAATGCATTGATCACACCGGATACGATCAGAAAAATGAGCGGCCGCTTTGTATCTCCCACTGCACGCAAAATAGCTGCACCGTAGTTATACAGCATAAAAAATGGCATTCCTACAAAATAAATGCGCATATACAAAGCAGACTGTCCGATAACATCTGCAGGGGTATCCATTAAGATAAGTGCCCCTTTTGCAAATACAACACCCACCACTGCCATGATAAGCCCACTGACAAGCGCAAGAGCGATGGCTGTGTGCACTGTCTCTGACATTTCTTTTTCTCTGCCCGCTGCATAAAATCTGGCAGCCAGCACATTGGCACCTAATGATATCCCAATAAAGAGATTGGTAAATACATTAATGAGTGCAGTGGTCGAACCGACCGCTGCCAGTGCACTGCTCCCTGTAAATCTGCCAACCACGATAATGTCTACCGCATTAAACATCAGCTGTAAAATGCCTGACAACATCAGCGGAAGCGAAAATGAGATCAGCTTATCCATCAATGTTCCGTTAGTCATATCTATTTCGTATTTGTTTTTCTTCTGTCCGTTTTCTGTCTGCATGTTATGCTCCTGCATACTTTCTAAGATTTTATCCTACGGAATTATAACATACTTTGCCGTTTTGTTCAGTTTCTTTTTCCAAAAAATCAAATCGAGGCATTGACCGCTTCTTTGATTTATGTCTATACTACTACTGAGATTTTTTTATCAATAACACGCACTATCGGTTTACAGAGGATAGTGCAAAAATAGAACTTTCATTACTATTTATGCCGTCAACCGAAAGACGGCGGAATGGAGACCAACATGACATTAAAAGAACTTCCGATCGGAAAAACCGCAACCATTGTTAGCGTTGGCGGTGAAGGTGCCCTGCGCCAGCATTTTCTGGATATGGGTATCATTCCAAAAGCAGAGATCACCATGGTGAAATATGCCCCTATGGGCGATCCGGTTGAGGTGCGTATCCACAGCTACGAGCTCACACTCAGACTGGCAGATGCCGAAAAGATCACAATTGAAAATATATATGAAAAGAAACAGCTTCCGCCAAAGCAGACATCAAAGCTTATCGATCATCCCGGCCTCGGAGAAGGCGGCCGGTACCACAATAAAGAGGAAGAAAACCCTTTGCCGGAAGGCACCGTTCTGACCTTTGCGCTTGCAGGGAATCAGAACTGCGGTAAAACAACTTTATTTAACCAGCTGACCGGCTCCAACCAGCATGTCGGTAATTTCCCGGGCGTTACGGTAGACCGGAAAGACGGTGCGATCCGCGGACAGAAAAATACACTTGTAACGGATCTGCCCGGTATTTATTCCATGTCTCCTTATTCCAATGAAGAGATCGTAACACGTAACTTTGTTTTAAATGAAAAACCGAAAGGCATCATTAATATTGTAGATGCTACCAATATTGAACGAAATCTGTATCTGACCATGCAGCTTATGGAGCTTGATATTCCCATGGTACTTGCACTGAATATGATGGACGAGGTGCGTGTCAACGGTGGCTCTATTTTAGTCAACCAGATGGAAGAAATGCTTGGTATTCCCGTCATTCCTATCTCCGCCGCCAAAAATGAAGGCATCAGCGAGCTGGTGGCACATGCCATGCATGTCACAAAATATCAGGAACGTCCGGGCAGGCAGGATTTCTGTGATGCAAAAGATCACGGCGGTGCTGTACACCGTTGTCTGCACGGTATTATGCACCTGATCGAAGATCATGCGGAATCTGCAGGTATTCCGGTCCGTTTCGCTGCAGCAAAGCTGGCGGAAGGTGATCATCTGATACTGGAACAGCTGCAGCTGGATGAAAATGAGAAGGAAACACTGGAACATATCATTGTCCAGATGGAAACGGAGCGCGGCCTTGACCGTGCTGCTGCCATTGCGGATATGCGTTTTACCTTTATTGAAAAGATCTGTAAAGAAACGGTCGTCAAACCACATGAGAGCCGTGAACATATGCGTAGTGTGAAAATGGATAAAGTGCTGACAGGACGGTTTACCGCCATTCCGTGTTTTATCGCCATTATGGGACTTGTATTTTTCCTGACCTTTAATGTGATCGGTTCGGCGCTTTCCAATCTTTTGCAGCTTGGGATTGATTCGCTGACACATCTGACGGATCAGCTCCTTACAGCAGCACATATCAACCCTGTGCTCCACTCACTGCTCATTGACGGCATTTTCAACGGAGTCGGGAGTGTGCTCAGCTTTTTACCGATCATCGTCACACTCTTTTTCTTCCTGTCTCTTCTGGAAGACAGCGGTTACATGGCAAGAGTTGCTTTTGTTATGGATAAACTGCTCCGTAAGATTGGACTTTCCGGCCGCAGCATTGTTCCTATGCTGGTCGGCTTCGGCTGTACGGTTCCGGGTGTTATGGCAAGCCGTACCCTGCCGTCCGAACGGGACCGTAAAATGACGATCCTTCTGACACCGTTTATGAGCTGCTCCGCCAAACTGCCGATCTACAGTTTTTTTGCTGCAGCTTTTTTCCCGGGACATGGTGCACTTGTTATGATCGCACTTTACTTTGGCGGTATTGCCATCGGTATTTTGATGGCACTTCTTCTGCGTTCTACTCTGTTTCACGGAGAAGCCGTTCCGTTTGTTATGGAACTGCCAAACTACAGGCTTCCCGGTGCTAAAAATGTCAGTCAGCTTTTGTGGGAAAAAGCAAAAGACTTTCTGCAAAGAGCCTTTACCGTTATTTTCCTTGCTACGATCGTCATCTGGTTTTTACAGACCTTTGATCTGCACCTGAATCTTGTGACAGATTCCCAGAACAGTATTCTCGCCGCCGTAGCAGGATTGATCGCACCGGTCTTTACACCGCTTGGATTCGGTGACTGGCGTATTTCCACAGCCCTGATCACAGGCTTCATGGCAAAGGAAAGTGTTGTTGCCACGCTGTCCATATTATTTGGCTCAACCGCCTCCCTGCAGGCAGTTCTGACACCACTTTCAGCAGCAGCCCTTCTTGCTTTCTGCCTGCTTTACACACCTTGTGTTGCAGCGGTTGCATCGATCAAACGTGAGCTTGGCGGTAAGTGGGCTGCAGTGGTCGTTGCCGGTCAGTGTGTGATCGCCTGGCTTGCGGCTTATCTGGTACATATTGCCGGCAGTCTGTTTTAGTTTTCGCGACTGCGGCAGAAAACCATACATAAATTTAATTATAGGTATCATTCGTTTGATAAAAGAAAAATGAGGCATCCGGACGGATGCCTCATCTCATTTTAAAATAATAACCCTTATCAGATCACATATTATGCGTCAGCTTTTTTTGCTTTCTGGTTCTTCAGCGTCTGGACACCTTCGATTACAAGGATGATTGCCAGAATGATCAATAATGCACCAAGGATAACCTGTGCATATGGGCCCCAGTCAGCGCTGCCTGCAGCAATGATACCAATCTGGTTCTTTACTGTCAGAGCAAGTGAACAGATCGTAACAACGATCATGAATGCCATAGGGATTAAGAACATCTTGTTGTTCTTTCCTGCATTACCAAGCCATGTAGCAACTGCTAACAGACCGATACCTGCAAGTAACTGGTTCGCTGCACCAAACAGCCCCCAGATCTTAGCATATCCTGTCATACCAAGTAAGATACCAAGTACAACTGTTAAGATTGTTGCGAAGTATGGGTTAACCATAACCTTCTTCCAGCCTTCCTTAATATCCTTTGGTGTCTGACCAGGCTCAAGCCAGAATTCCTGGAACATGAAACGCGCAAGACGTGTTGCTGTATCCAGAGATGTCAGACAGAATGCTGAATATGTAAGTACGAGCAGAGAGTTCAGTACTGTGTAGCTGCCCGGGATAACATCGTCAACCATGTGAGCGATACCACCACCGAAGATAGCTGTTGCACCAACAAGTGCGCTGTCAGGATTTGCCTGATTCCATTTGTAAGCATAACCGATTGCACAAAGAGTTAATACAGCAAGTACACACTCAAGGAGCATTCCGCCGTAAGCGATCGGCTTGGCATCTTTTTCTTTATCAAGCTGTTTAGATGTTGTACCTGAGGAAACCAGTGAATGGAAACCGGAGATAGCACCACATGCAACTGTTGTGAACAGTACAGGGAACAGATACTGGACACCGTTTCCGTTGTCTACTGCGAAACCTGTTACTGCCGGGAAACTTGCATCAAATGTAGGATGTGCCACAACAACAGCGAATACCGCAACTGCAAGCATTGCATAAAGCAGGAATGAGCTTAAGTAGTCACGTGGCTGCAGAAGGATCCATACAGGTGTTACAGATGCGATTGCAATGTAAAGACCTACGATCCACATCCATGTCTTTGTTGACAGATAGATCGGATGGAAATTCATACCAACTGCCATGATCAGAACGATTGCAAGTACACCAACGATAGAAGCAACGCCCATTGGCACGTTTTTACGGTATACAAAGAAACCGAATACGACAGCGATCAGGATGAATAATACAGAGATCATAGCAACTGATGCAGGTGTAGCGGATTTCGCCAGATCAAGTGCACCACTTTCATCATATACAGCACCGAATGTTGATGCTACGATTGAAGCAAAAGCAGCTACAACAAGGATCAGTGTCAGGTATGAGAAAATAATGAACAGCTGTTTTGCACGCTTGCTCATGTTAGTGGAGATGATCTCTCCAATTGACTGGCCTTTATTGCGGACAGATGCAAAAAGTGCGCCAAAGTCATGCACACCACCGAAGAAGATACCTCCGATGAGAATCCAAAGAGTTACAGGCAGCCAACCAAAGATTGCTGCGCCGATCGGTCCTGTGATAGGGCCTGCACCTGCGATTGATGAAAAATGATGTCCCATCAGAACCGGTGCTTTTGCCGGAACATAGTCCACACCGTCTTCCATTGTATGAGCCGGTGTCTCAGTTTTGCTCTCACCAACGCCCCACTGCTTGCAAAGCCATCCGCCGTAGAAGATGTAGCCGATTACAAGAATGGCAACACAGATGAGAAGAAGTACTAATGAATTCATTTACTCGTTCTCCCTTCCATATTTACGAATATAGTACCTTTTTCATGAATTTCGCTGTGTGGCGGCCGCCCCTGTTCGCATCAATCTGTCCTGTTGACAGCTCTACAAGTGCAGTATGGTGATCCATCCAGCCATGCAGTGAAAAATGAAAACTTTTTGATATATGACACTTTTTCAGTGCCTTCCTCGCATCTTCGTCACAAGTATCGCAGATGAATACAGGTGTGATATAAGATGCCATATGTCCCGGCCCGACATGCAGACGATTCATGCCATCTTCATGTACATAATCTCTCCACTTCTGATACAGCTCAAGTGTGAGATGCGGGATATTCAGAAAATATAAGAATTCTTCTGTATCAGCAGTCCAAAGCTCTGCCTTTTTGGAAATGACATATTGCCCTGAATGCTCAAAAAAATCACAGCGCGCTGTGATCGGGTTCCGGTCATCTTCGTCCGGATGAATGTTGTAACTGGATCGGTAGCTCTTCAAAAGCCGTTCTATCGCGATTTCTCTCGTGTAATCCATGTTGTTTTATCCACTCCATATAGAATAATTACTTTCACCTAATTATAAAAATTTTATAAAATCAGCTTTTTAATAATAATATGTTGCCACAGTTTTCGCAACCCATTTCGAAAAAAAAGCATCAAAAAAAGGCGGAAAATATACAAAACATGTCATTTTGTATCAAGTTTTGCCGCCCTTTTTACAACGATATTACTTTATTTAGAATGATATTAACTTTACTCTCCTATGCAAACAGCTCTTTTACCGCCTGCGCATCGAAAGTCACCTGTTTTTTGTGATCGACCTCGATCTGGTAAAGCGCATTGGCTGCGATATGCTCTGCTGCCTGCTCCAGATCCCGGACACCCGTTGTGTCGGAGAACTGCATGATCACCTGATCCAGACCATCATCCGTAATAATGCATTCATTTTCCAGAAGACCGATCCGTTTCAGAACCTTTGGCAGTGCAAATCTGCTGAAGATCACTTTCTTTTCCTCAAATGTATAATCCGGGATATCGATCACTGCAAAACGGGACATCAGCGGAGCACTGATATCTTCTTTATTATTTGCGGTTGCGATCGGATATACACCAAATGTCGGAATCATACATTCAATGTAGTTATCAGTAAAACCGAGGTTGTCAAGCAGAGTCAGCAGGACATCTGCCGGATTGCCGTTTCCTTTGCCGGAAGCTGCCTTGTCCAGCTCGTTGATAATAAATACCAGATTGGATTCTCCCGCGATGGAGAATGCTTCCATAATAATACCCGGCTTTGCATTTGCATAAATACGGGAGCTTCCCGTAAGCTGCTCCGGATCGTTGATGGAACTCATATCAAGTGTAGCCCACGGCAGTTTTAAAATACGTGCTACCGCATAGGCGATCTGTGACTTACCGGTTCCTGCGGGGCCGACAAGCAGAAGCCCATAAGCAGGCAATGTATGGGTTCTGTTGATCTGGATGATCGTCTCCATGATACGCTGCTTCACACGTTCCAGTCCATACAGTTCCTCGTCTAAGATCTTTCTGGCTTCTACCGGATCGATCGCCTCAAAATAATCACTCTTCCACTGTACATTCATCATAATGGAAAGAGCACGCTGTGCATGGCGGCGCTCCTCCGGGGAAACCTCATGGGATCTCGCCACAGCAAGGTTACGTCTTGCCCAGAGTCTGATATTATCGGGAAGCGTTCTTCCTGCGCAAGTCATGAAATCGGAAATACTCTGCAGGCTGGTGATCTTCATATCGTCGCCTTCCTCTTCCGCATCATCATCCTCTTCGATTTCCTCCACTGCTGTCATGGACAACAGTCTTTCGATCATATACTGTAAAAATCCGTCTGCAGCGGAAAGCTTAGTTCCACCGCCAAATGCAGTTTCCCGGATTCTGTATACTGCATAACCATCCTCTGTATTTTTACCGGAAAGGCGGACATTGATCCGGTTCTCTCCCAGCCATTTGATCAGATTTACAAATCTGGCATCTACCTTTAAGATATCAGCCGGATAGGTTTCTCCTTCTTCCTTGAATTCAAAAGAGGTCCGTTTTGTCTGATTGGTAAAAAGGCCATTGGTGTGATGCTTCCACTGCTGCTCTTTATTACTGATCACAAGGATCGGATCCTCCGGGCTTTTCTCTTTTGCATCCGATATAAAGGTTGTATATGTACAAACCTCCTCTGCCTTTCCTGTTCCTTTTCCGCTAAAATCAAAAACCGGCATTTTTCTGTCTCCTTTTTTCAATTTTCTTCCTGTTGTCTGATTGTATCTTTCTGGTCTGTTGAAGGTACAAAGACATTCTGCATTTTACACGCTCTTCTTCTATGAAACCACAAAATCCGGAATTTTACAATTCCGGATTTTGCAAATCGTGATTCTTATTCCACATTTTTCAGTGCTTCGTCCATCGGGATCTTCCGGATCCGGTTAAAATCAAAACACATAACGATCAGATATCCAATCAGGACAAACGCAAACATCTTGAGATATCCGGCCGGTTCCACCATAAAGGTAAACCATCCGCTGTAAGAAGTCATCATGGCCGCCCATACATAAACGATCACTTTCTCGCCCAGAAAGACGGTAACCACATCAATAAGCAGCACTGCAATTGTAGTCGCCATCAGATAAAGCCCTGCTATTTCACTGTTTTTGTATCCCAATATCTTTGTCATGGAAATGGCATTTTCATTTTTCTCAATGATCAGCTTTGTCAGAAGGTAGATCATAACAATAGAAAGCAGGATGCACAAATATTGGAAATAGGTCATATAATTTCCCATGGAATGATCGAGCTGGTCACACATCTTTGTGATATCCCGGATCGTGATCACCGTTGCAACATTATCTTCCTCCAGATCCGTGATCTCGGTATCGGAAAGGAAGCCGCCAAACTGTCCATCCTTCAGGGCAAATACCTTACCAAACTGCCCAATCGGCATAAATACCGCAATGCTCTGACACTTTTCATAAATGCCCGCCACTTTGAATGTATACTGTTTGTTTTCATATTTCTCATCCAGCGTTACTGTATCGCCTTTGGTCAGGTGATACTTTTCACTGAATGGCTTTGCGATATAAACCTCTCCCTCTTTCAGGGCAGAAAGTCCGTCGATCTGCACATACCGACTGTCATTTTCGATGCCATAAACGGATACTTCTTCATCAAAAGCATCACTTTTCTTCTGCAAAGATGTCATATCAAACTTCTCCGCATCTGCATTGTCTGTCGTGACCGTATTGCCATCCTCGTCCTCATAATCGGACAACACATACTGATATTTTGCAAACATCATGCTTTCGGCGTTATCCTTATAATATTGCAGGGTACTTGGCATACCGACCGCCATGGCAAGTAATACCATAATAAAGAAGATTCCCACAAACAGAACCAGATAATTAGGAATATTCTGGAACAAAATACGCAGACGGAATCTGTTTAAGAAGCTCCAGCGTGGAAGCCTCATTGCTTTCTTCCGCTTGCTTTTCTTCAGATCATGGCGCAAAAACTGCAGCGGCGTATGATGCATCATTTTTGTAATAATGAGCAGATTCACAACCAGCATCAAAATGACCGGTATCAGTGTAGTTTTTACAAATGCCTCCGCATTCCAGATCGTTTCATAAGTCGGCAGACTGTAACTGTTATAATACATGGAAACAACTACCTTTTTAAATACCGTATAGCCAAGGACATTTCCGATCACAGCCGCAAACAGCGTGACGATCACAGGCATGGAAAGATAATGTCTGATGAGTTCTCCTCTTGTATACCCCGATGCCCGCAGTGTTCCGATCGCGGAAGCCTCCTTTACGATCGTGTTGTTGATTGTAATTGCAAAGATGAAAGCAATGATACCGATCAGAATATACAAAAGGACACCACCCATTGCTTCATCCGATCCCATGTCCTCTGTTGCAAAGTTGACCGCCGGATTGGCATAAGCAGGTACATAGTCCGCAATCTCATTGTCCGCTACGACCGTCTGTGTCAGAAGTGCCCGCATGAAATCATCTGACTGCTCCTTGGCTGCCACATCATCCGCCGGCTTTTCTTCATAAACCCAGGCATAAGCGAAATGCACTTTTTTATGTAAACTGTCAAAGCCCTCATCAGTCACCATAGCCACATCAAATTTCAACGCATCAAACATAAAATCTGTTGCCTTTTCATGCAGTGTTGCATAATTTACATATGCGATCAGACCTGTTACACGAAATTTCTTTCCGGATACGGAAACAGTATCTCCCACCTTTATGCCGACATTATCCGCATGCATACGGTCGATGGCAATTTCATCTGCCTGCTCCGGAAGCTTTCCGTCCAGAATGCATGCCTCGTTAACTGCATCCGTTTTGGCATAAACGCGGATGGTTCCGTCCGTTTCCCCGTCATTGTTATAGTCTTCCTCCTCATTCCGGTAAAAATTTTCGTAAACCTTCGTCTTTACCGCCTGAAAATCCGGATCGTTCAGCTCATATTTTTCTTCCGCTTCCGCATATTCGTCATCAATCTTATCACTGATCTCCCCAAGTGCTTTCTCATATGCTTCCCGGTATGCCTCATCATAGGCTGTCTGATAAGCATCTGTCTGTTTTGCAGCCTCCAGCATCTCCGGTGACATTTTTTCCGCCATCTGCGCATCAAACTTCTCTGCAAATTCTTTCTCGAATTTTTCATCCAGTTCTTTCGTTGCTTTATCCAGATAATACTGCTTTACATCTGCCTTCTCCCCTGTCCCGATCGCTGCAAGAAGCTCCGCATCCGCCTTTTTCTGCAGTTCAAAATGACCGTCCTCCAGCTTATACTTTGTTTTTCCGTCCTCTGCCGCTTTCAGCATACTGCCGTTTGCCACATACATACCGGATACAAAGCCGATCGTCAGGATCAGGAAAAGTGCCACTACCAGATATTTCTTCCAGTCACCGGAAAGCTCCCGCAAAATTCTTTTGATCAGGGGATTTTTGTTTCTTTTCTTCCTCATCTTGCCACACCCCTTACCATTCCAGATCCTGTGCGGAAATCTTATTTGTATTAATATCATTATGTCGTACCATACCGTCACGCAGTTTGATCACATGGTCTGCCATGTTTTTGATCGCTTCGTTATGCGTTACCATAATGATCGTATTGCCATATTTCTGATTGACATCCTCGATCAGCTTCAATATTTCTTTTGATGTATTGTAGTCAAGTGCTCCCGTCGGTTCATCACAAAGCAGGATATCCGGGTTCTTTACGATCGCACGGCCGATGGAAACGCGCTGCTGTTGTCCGCCTGAAAGCTGGTTTGGCAGCTTATACCGATGCTCATACAGTCCCAGCGTATGCAAAAGATCATCTATATCCAGCGGGTTGTCGGAAAGATAAGCACCCACCTCTATGTTTTCTTTCACATTCAGGTTTGCGATCAAATTATAAAGCTGGAACACATAGCCCAGATGTTTCCTGCGGTACATCGTCAGTTTTTTCTCGCCCATGTCTTCCAGCTTATCTCCGTCTATACTTATGTATCCGGAATCTGCATTATCAATACCTCCGAGAATATTTAACAGGGTAGACTTTCCGGAACCGGAAGGCCCGAGTAATACACAGAATTCTCCCTTCGCAACGGAAAAGTTCATCCCCCGCAAAACCTCCTGCCTTGTTTCTCCGCTTCCAAATCCTTTTTTCAAGTCAACAATTTCTAAAAATTTCTTCTCTTCTATTGCCATAATCTCCTCATTTCTACATGCCAGAATGCACTTCTGCCCATGGTTAGTTGCGCCTAATTTCAAAATCAGTATAGCATACTTGTTTCTATTTACAACAAAGAAGGCGTCTATTGATATTTTTTATCAACAGACGCCTTCTTATCATGCTATTCTTCTCTTCGCACGTATCTTTTTTACTTTTTAAACACAGCTTTAGATTTTAATTACTTCCACTGAAAAGTGATCATACCGTAAATATAGATAAACAGGATCACAAGCGGTAACAAATACTGAAAAACCGGCCGCATCCAGTTCTTTACCTTCATACCTTTTCCTTCATTTGCTTCCATAAGGAACCGGTCCCAACCCCAACCAATCTTATAGCAGCAGAATACCGCCAGCATCAAAGAGCCCAGTGGCAGTACATTATTCGATACAATAAAGTCCCAGAAATCCAGCCATGCAGTTCCTTGGGCAAACGGCTGAAAATGAAATACGCTGTAGCCGAGTGCTGTCGTCAGTGCTGCAAGGAAAATCACTGTCCCGCAGGCAACACAGCCCTTCGGTCTGGACCAGCCGGTATATTCTCTTACCATTGACAGCAGATTTTCGCACACCCCCAGCACTGTTGACAACGCCGCAAATACCATAAACAGGAAAAACAATGTGCCCCACCAGCGTCCGCCTGCCATGTTATTAAATACAGTCGCCATCGTATCAAACAAAAGGCTCGGTCCCGCTTTCACTTCGAGTCCATAAGTAAAACAGGCCGGAAATATAATGATACCCGCTATGACCGCCACAAGTGTATCCAGTACGATAATATGAATAGATTCTCCCATCAAAGAACGGTCTTTTTCAATATAACTGCCAAAAATCGCCATACCGCCCATTCCGACAGACAACGTAAAAAACGCCTGGTTCATCGCACCTACGATAACAGAACCGTTGATCTTGGAAAAATCAGGGATCAGATAAAAGGACAGCCCCTGTCCCGCACCCTTTAAGGTCACACTGTGTACCGCCAGAACAAGCATCAGCACAATGAGAGCAGACATCATATATTTTGTGATCCGCTCCAGTCCTTTCTGCAGGTGGAAGCTTAGGATCACAAAGGCTATCAGCACTGTCAGAAACAGATAAAAAACATTGATGGCAGGGCTTTGTATCATCTGTTCAAAACCAAACTCCTGATTCTGTCCTGTCAGGAATTTTACAAAATAATAAAGCATCCATCCTGAAACAACCGTATAAAATGCCATAATGGAAAAATTGCCGATCAGGCAGATGACGCCGAGTATATTCCATTTTTTCTTACCGGACAGCTTTCCGTACATATAAAGCGGACTTGTCTGCGCTGCCCTTCCGACCGAAAGTTCCATGACCATTGCAGGCAGTCCCAGCACCAGCAGGCAGATGATATAAAGCAGCATAAAGCTGCCTCCTCCGTTTTGTCCGCACATCCACGGGAATTTCCATACATTGCCGCACCCGATCGCACAGCCTGCGGAGAGCATGATAAACCCCAGTCTGCTCCCCAGTCTTTCTCTGTTTTCCATAAAATTTTTTCCTATCTCATTATTCTTTTGCTGCCATGCTCTGTCTTTCCAAACCATAGCTTGTTTTTCTGCGCTGTTTATTATACAATTTGTATTATCATTTGTATAACAAATGATTTTCATAGCATCTATCGAATTTTTCGATAACAATGCAGAAAGGGATCTTTCAATGGATATTAAAAACTTGGAAACATTTGTCATGGTCAACGAACTGAAAAGCTTTACACAGGCTGCACAGCGGCTGGGCTTTACCCAGTCCACCGTTTCCTTTCAGATCAAGCAGCTCGAAAATGAACTGGGGATTCCGCTGTTTGAACGGATCAGTCATACGGTTACATTGACGAACGAAGGACAGAAGCTGCTTCCGCTTGCGCATCAGATCCTGCGGCTTTGGGCAGAAGCCGGTCATATTGCAGGTAATACTGCGCCTGCAGGCATTGTCAGGATCGCAATCGCAGAATCTCTCTCCAGCTGGCAGTTCCACAGCCACTTCAAAGACTTCCACGACCGCTATCCGGGAATCCGCCTGAAGCTGATTGCCGCCAGCACGGATGATATGTTCCAGATGCTTGGACAAAATCAGGTCGATATTGTCTATACACTGGATCGCCGTATTTACAGCCATCATTACATGACAGCACTGGAAGCACCGGTCAATATCCATTTTGTCACCAGTCCCCGCCATCCACTTGCGAAAGAAAAAAAAGTGGATATCGGGAAATTACTCGACTATCCACTTCTTCTGACAGAAAAAAATATGAGTTATCGCGCGATTCTGGATGAGATCCTTGCTGCCAGAGGGCTTGAAACAACACCTGCCATGGAAACAGGCGATACACAGCTGATCTGCAGCCTGCTCCGTCAGGATATCGGCATTTCCTATCTCCCGGAATTTGTCGTACAGGAAGATCTTGCAAACGGACGGCTTGTCAGCCTGCCTGTCAGTGATATGCCTACGCCGGGCATCTGGCGCCAGCTTCTGTACCACCGCAATAAATGGATCTCCCCGGAGCTTACCTGTGTGATCGATTACCTGAAAGAGCAGCAGGCGTAACCTGCTGCTCCATTTCCGAAAGCCAGCTGTTTAGCGACTTCTCCCGGATGTCATTGTAAGAATTGTCTTTTGGGTAAAACATAACGTTCCTCTTTTCTAACATATTTTCGTGAAATAAAACACCACAAGCTGTGTACGGTCGCGCAGGGACAGCTTTTCCAGGATCGCGCTGATATAATTTCTGACGGTTCCTTCGGACAAAAAGAGACTCTGTGCGATCTCCCGGTTGGATTTTCCCATTGCTGCCTGTTCGATGATCTCCTGCTCCTTTTCTCCGATATCATAATCTGCATAGGAAAAATCATGCTTTGCAGCCGTAAGTGCCGGGATCTTGGATACCACCTCTCCACCAAATACACTTTGTCCGCCGTAAACCGCTTTCAGTGCAGGAATGATCGCCTCAAAATCCTGCTTTAATATGTAGCCTTTGACGCCGAGCCCCAGTGCCTTTACAATATATTCCTCATCCGAAAAGGTGGTCAGAAGCAGAATCTTCGCCGCCTTATCCATGGTAAGGATTTCTTCCGCCGCAGCAAGCCCGCTCATTTCCTGCATCTGGATATCCATCAGAACAACGTCCGGTTTTTCTTTCTGATACAGCGCAACAGCTTCCGAGCCATCATGACCGCTGCCCACTACTTCTATTTCTTCATCCGACCCGAGGATCGTCGTAAGTGACATCTCCACGAGCTGATCATCATCAACTACAATTACCCGCATTCTTTCATTTCCTTTCTGATCGATACTATAATGGCAAATCCCGCATCCGTTCTGAAATGGATATTGCCGCCAAGTGCCTCCACTCTCTGCCGCATATTGGTAAGCCCGATGCCCGCATGCTTATTTTCGCGGATCTGCGTTCCGTTATCTTCTATCAGAAGCTGGTAAAATCCCGGATGCTCACGCAGCATAACAGATACCTTTGTCGCATTGGAGTGTTTTACAATGTTAGCCATGGCTTCCTTCACAATGGCGATCATGGCATATTTCACATTTCTCGGAACCTGCGGGGACATATCGTATACTAGCTGCAGCTCATAATTCTGACGCATCTGGGAAGTTGCTTCCACAACAGCCTGTTTCAGATCTACGGATTCATCATGCAGATCATGCACACTTTCACGGATGTTGTTCATGGCTTCATTTAAGGATGCATTCACACTCGAAAGCTGTGCATAAAGTGTTTCTTCCTTCTTATGCACCATCATGAGTGCCCCAAGCTGCAAAATGCAGCGTGACAGCATATGTCCAACATTATCATGGATCTCCCGTGCGATCCTGTTCCGCTCCGACAATGTCGCAACTCTGATTTCATAGTCCTGTTTTTCCAAAAGCTCTTTATTACGCTGCTTCATTTTTGCCTGTTCTTCCACACTGCTGTCCCGGAGTTTTAAAAAAGCAGCATGCTCCTGTACCTGCTGCCCGGTTCTGACCGCCAAAAGAACTGCCAGCATAACTGTCATGATCCACAAAAGAATCTGCCCAGCCCCATGAAACAGGGAAATTCTGTATACAAAAAGTGCACAGGAAAGACAGCCCCACCACTTCTTTCTATAAACAAATTCATAAATATGCACCGGCAAAAAGAAGATCAGACTTGGTGCAAAAAAGCACGCCAGCACATAAACCGCCACGATCCCATAAAAGGCAACCTCTTTTTCCAGATAGATGATCAGTTCCATCGAAATGAGTGCTGCCAGAAATGTCACCACCGGTTCATAGGTCAGACTTCGGTTCAGCAGAAAAAGAAGTCCCATCATCAGTATCACATGTTTATCTATTGCTTTTTGCATCCGATGTTTTCCTCCTTTTTCGTAATTTCCACAAGGAACATTCTCATGCCCGGTCAGCTTTATCCTACCACAGATCGCGCAAATAGTGTAATGAAAGAAGGAAAATATGACAAATGTCATATCAGGTATTAACATTTATTACTACAAATCAATCAGAAAAACCTTTATACTTTTCTCATGCAGAACAAGCTGCACAACGATATCATACAATCTGGAGGTTACTTATGGCAAACACAGCAGTCAAAATAGAAAATCTGGTGAAACGATACGGCGAAGTCATCGCTGTAGATCATTTAAACCTGACCATCCGGGAAGGAGAGATCTTCGGTCTTCTCGGTCCGAACGGTTGTGGGAAGACAACTACGATCAACTGTCTGCTTTCTCTTCTTTCCTATGATAAAGGAGACATTGAAATTTTCGGTGAGGAGATCACACCGACCAATTATAAGCTCAAGTCACAGATCGGTGTTGTCATGCAGAATGTGGCGGTTTTCGATGAACTGACCGTTTCTGAAAATATTGATTATTTCTGTGGACTTTATATCCGCGATAAGGCACTCAGGAAACAATATGTGGAAGAAGCGATTGCTTTTGTGGGACTGGAGCATTTCAGAAAGTTTTATCCGAAAAAGCTGTCCGGCGGACTGCTCCGTCGTCTGAATATTGCCTGCGGGATCGCGCATAAACCCAAACTGATCATTTTAGATGAGCCGACCGTAGCGGTCGATCCGCAGAGCCGCAACAAAATTCTGGAAGGGATCGTCGAACTGAATCGGCGCGGGGCAACTATTCTGTATACCTCCCACTATATGGACGAAGTCGAGCAGATCTGTTCCCGCATTGCCATCATCGATCAGGGCAAAAACCTGGCACTTGGCACAACAGAAGAACTCAAGAAACTGATCAAGAAAAGTGAGATCATCACGATCGATATCCTCACTCTGACAGAAGAAGATCTTGCCGCCATCCGTCAACTGCCGCATATATATGAAGTCAGCTTTGATCAGCATAAGCTGACGGTTCTCTGCAGCGGCGGCCAGCACAATCTCATTCATGTGCTCGATTACCTGCAAAAGAAAAGCTACTCCTTCGGCTATGTCCATTCCGAGCTTCCTTCCTTGAATGATGTTTTTCTGGAAATTACCGGCAAAGAGCTGCGTGATTAAATGATATAAACTATAAGGAGTACAGTCATATGATACAGATTATTTTTTGCAGCTTTAAAAGGCTGTTTCGCAATACAACGAATATGTTTTGGATCTTAATTTTCCCGATCATTCTGGGCACCTTCTTTTATATTGCTTTTTCCAACCTCGGTGCATCGGAATCCATGAGCACAATTCCTGTAGCGGTTGTCCTTACCGATGATTATTACGGAGAAGCACTCAAGCAGACCGTGACACAGCTTTCCGAAGGAGAAGATCCTTTTCTGGACACTACCTTCTGTTCCGAAGAGGAAGCACGAAAGCTTCTGGAAAACGGCGATGTATGCGGTATGATATTAAGCGGCAGTCAGGCAAAGCTCAGTATTTCTGCCAATACATCCGCAGATAATATCAAACAGAGTATTCTGGCTGCTTTTGTGGAAGAATTCAACCTCCGCTGTGATCTGCTGATCGATACGATGCAGAAGCATCCGGAAAATGCTGAAAAAGTAATCTCTGCTTTTCAGAATCCACATGCCTTTAATGAGGAAGTTTCCTTACAGAAAAATCCAAATGTGGATACTTACACGCAGTATTTTTACAATCTGCTCGCTATGGCATGTTTATATGCTGCTATGGCCGGTGTGACCGTAGCTGTGGAAAATCAGGGCAATCTTTCTACGCTCGCTGCCCGGAAAACAGTTTCTGCCCGAAAAAAATCCAGCATGATCATCGGTGAACTGATCGCCGCTACCATCTTTGAATTTGTCCTGAATCTGATTGGTTTTTTCTACCTGTCCTATATTTTGAAGGTCGGTGTTGATGCACAGCTTCCGTATGCGATTCTGTCGCTGTTTACCGGCGTTCTGACCGGTGTATCCCTCGGTTTTTTCTTTGGCACACTTGGCAAAAAAGGAAAGGAAGAAAAAAACGGGCTCATCTTTGCCGTGATCATGCCACTGTGCTTTTTAAGCGGGCTTATGGTCGGCAATATGCGTGTCCTCATTGACCGTGTTGCACCGGTTGTCAACCGTATCAATCCCGCTGCCCTGATCACAGACAGCTTTTACTGCCTGAGCATTTTTGAAGGGCATGCCAGATACACCCGGAATATTGTAACATTGCTTCTTTTATCCGTTCTCTTTATCGGTCTGGGAATTTTGAAAACTAGGAGGTCCCACTATGCAAGTATTTAACATATTTTTTAAAATTGCAAAGAAACATCTTGGACAGGTATTTATTTTTTCCGGTGTTTTTCTGGTCCTCATTTTCATAATGAGCATCTCGCAGTCTAAAGCGATGAGCGGTGATTTCAGTGCCAAAAAGATATATATTACCATACTGGATGAGGATCATTCCATGCTCAGCCAGAGCATACAGGACTACCTTGGCTCCCGTCACAATCTGGTAACACTAGCCAAAACAGATACGGAATCCTTGACAGACAATCTGTTTTACCAGCAGATCAGCTATGTACTGACGATCCCCAAAGGATTTGAGGCGCAGTTTTTGACAGATACGCCTCTGAAGCTGTCACACAGCATCAGACAGGACAATGCGAACGGCTTTTTCGTCAATGAACAGCTTGACAGCTATCTGGATTCGATCTCCTTATACTGCACGGGAGGCTATAGCCTGACAGATGCCATTGCCGCTACCGGGCAAAATCTGGAGGAATCTCCGAAGGTAGAAGCCATTACCTTTCAAAAGACCGGAAACAGCGGAAACAAAACTATGTTTTACTGGTTCCAGTATATGAGCTACATCTTTCTGATGATTTTTCCCCTCAGTCTGGTGCCGATCCTTGTGACCTTCCAGCAGACAGATGTCAGTTCCCGGATCGCCTGCTCCGCCCTGCCTGCGCAGGCGCGTACCCTACAGCTTGGTCTTGGCTGTATCTGTTACAGCATTCTGACATGGCTTATTTTCACCCTTGCCGCTGTCCTGTTCTTCGGTCCGAAAAATGTTTTTTCCCAACAGGGACAGTTGTGTATCTTAAACAGCTTTGTATTTACATTGATCTGCGTTGCACTCACGCTGCTGTTAAGTACCTTTGGTCTGAAGGACAATGCCCTCGACCTGATTGCCAATATCATCGGGATCGGCATGAGCTTCCTTTGCGGTATTTTTGTACCACAGTGGTATTTGAGCACCGGCGTTTTAGCTGTTGCAAAGTTTCTCCCGGCTTACTGGTATATCAAAATCATCAATATGGTAACAGGCTGGTCCGGAGAAAGCTACTCCCTTGCAAATTACTGGAAATACATCGGTATGCAATGTATTTTCCTTGTTGCGATCTTCTCTGTATACCTTGCAGCAAACAAGCAACGGAAGAAAACAAGTCTCGCCTAGCATAAAAAACAGAGCAGAGGGCTCTCAAAGGAACTCTCTGCTCACATACACATCTACATCTTTGTTGATTTTATACCCATATCACTCTTTATATTCGTATACTCGTGCTTCATACGGCTTCAGCATGCCATGCACAGGATTCGGATAGTTGCATATCACAAGCTTTCCCTTTCTGCCCCTGAACTCTTTTATGTTATGCCATTTCAAGCTGTGCGTACTGAAGGAACATACAATAAGGAGACTCTTTTGCTGATAGGTACGCTTGTACACATATAATTGATTACTGAGCCTATCGTATTCCTTATAGTCTCCCCACAGTGCCACATCACTGTTTTTCCGATAACGGAGGCATCTGCGGTAAAGCTTCAGAATACTGAACGGTTGCTCTTCTTCTGCCGCAACATTGATCTTTCTGTAATTCGGATTGATGTAAAACCATGGCTTACCGGTCGTAAATCCGGCATTTTTACTGTCATCCCACTGCATCGGCGTACGCGCAGAATCCCTGCTGGATGCATGGATCCGCTCCATCCGCTTCTCCACACTGTCTTTTAAATGGAATGTGTGATAATTGTTATGGGAAGAAACATCCACATACTGATCGATCGACGCAAGCTTGATATTCGTCATACCGATCTCCTGCCCCTGGTATACAAAAGGCGTTCCCTGCTGGAACAGATAGCAGACCGCAAGCATCGAACCGCTTGCCCTGTGATACCTTTCATTTCCGTATCTGCTGATGACTCTTGGGTGGTCATGGTTTTCCAGATACAACGTATTCCATGCTCTTCCGTTCAATGCTTTCTGCCATTTGCTGAATGCATGCTTCAGACTTCTGAGGTGGAACGGACGCTGCATATATTCCGTAAAAATGCAATCGGCAAACATATGATCAAAATGAAACATCAGATCCAGTGATTTATGCTTTCCTGTCAGATAGGAAAGCGCAGATCTCGTGCTCGTCATCGGACCTTCCCCTAACTGAAAACAGTCATATTCCTCGCAGACTTTCCGGAATTCCGCCAGATACTCATGAATATGCGGACCATCTTTATAAAAAGGCAGTCCGTTCGCCGCCGGAATAAACGGCAGTCCGTCTGGCAAATTATCAGCTTTCGAAATAAAGGTGATCACATCCTCCCGGAACCCATCTACGCCTCTGTCCAGCCAAAACCGCATGATGCTCTTGACTTCTTCCCGCACCTTTGGATTATCCATATTCAGATCCGGCTGTTTTTTTGCAAAAATATGCAGATAATACTGATCACGCTCCGGGCAATATTCCCATGCTTTTCCTTCAAACAGACTGTCCCAGTTGTTTGGCAGCTTCCCATTCTTTCCGTCGCGCCAGATATAATAATCACTATACGGATTATCTCTGCTTTTCCTGCTTTCCAAAAACCACGGATGCTCATCGGAAGTATGATTGACTACCAGATCCATGATCACCTTCAGTCCCAGGCTGTGCGCCTTATCGAGCACCTTTTGGAACTGCTCCAGATCCCCATAATCCGGGTGGATATTTTTATAGTCGGAAATATCATAGCCATAATCTGCATTCGGCGAAGGATAGAGCGGCGAAAACCATATGCCGTCCACACCAAGCGATTTTATGTAAGGCAGTTTTTCGTAAACGCCATACAGATCCCCGATTCCGTCTCCGTTTCCATCATAAAAACTTCTGATCCAGATCTGGTAAAATGCCATTTTTTTGTACCAATCTTTTTCCATACCGATACCTCTTTTTATATAGCTTGCTGTTTTTGCATTTGTTTCTCATTGACTTCCGGTTATTCTCAGCCAGCTTTTCAACATCTGTCAATGCATATGAAAAATCCGGGAAATCTTTTCATATTCTTTCAGGAACTCATCATATTCTTTTTTGAATGAATTCCTGCATTCCTCTCCAAATTCCTCGGTTACCTTTATAGAATCCTGCACTTTTTCCTGCATGTTTTTCATGGAGCCTGAGATCGCATTATGACGTAGCACAAGCTTTCCGCTCTTCTTGGCTTCTATGATCTCTCCATATCTCTCATATGCGCTGTGTACACTGTCTTCCCAGGAAATATAGATCTCATTCATTGCATGTTCGCCCACGTCATACAGATGTGCAAGGTCAGAACCCACACGTTTTAACAGCCGGTACATGGCATCCGGGGTTTCTTCGATCAAAAATCCGTTTCTGTCATCCGTGATGCCTTCTGCCGCACAGCTTCCTCCGATCAGTACACTGGCAAGCCCACAGGCTGCTGCCTCCCGGACGACAATACCATTTGTATCATACGTAGACGGGAAAAGGAACAGATCCGCCCTCGTATTCCATGCACGGAGCTGTTCTCTGTCATATACCGCTCCTGTAAAAATATACTGTTCCGGCTTCAAGAGACTTGCTGCTTTTTCTTTCATCTCCTTTTCATCCGGTCCGCTTCCGACGAATACCATACGGAAATCAACGCCGTCCTGCGACAGTTTCGCCAGCGCATCGAGAATGAGCGGAAGCCCTTTATACTTGACGATCCTGCCAACAAATAAAAAGACCGGGATCCCTTCCGGAAGATCATAGGAATCTGTTACTTTTGCCACCTTTTCCGGCGCAACACGCCCTTTGGCAAAATCAACACCGTTGCTGACCACGCGGTACTCTCCCGTATATCCAAGACAGCGCAGGTTTTCTCCTGCTCCTCTGCTGACCACCCATACTTCATCGCATGCCTCTATATTGCTGACAAGGGCATGTATAGCTTCTTTTTGCAGCAGCTTTGACTTCACTGCCTTGGCAATATCAATATCAAACTTCGTATGATAAGTAAATACAAGCGGTGCATCTGTATAAAACCGGAGCGTCCGCGCAAGCAGCGTGGAAGACACCGGGCAATGACTGTGTATGATATCCGGTGCAAATTCCTTCATTGTCACAATTTCCTTGACATCAAGCGGATTGCCTGCCCGATATCCTTTTACGATCTTCGTCGTATCAAAGCTCTGGTAGGGCACCACCCAATAGGGATAGCTGTGATATTCTGCGCCCGGATACGCTGGCGTTGCCACCATCACATCCGCCAGCTTCTCTTCCTGCAGGATCTTTGCATAATTCATTACAACATTTGCCACACCGTCTATGACCGGCGGGAAGGAATCATTTAATAACGTTACTTTCATTGCTTCTTTCTACTCCTATATCGAATTTCTATCTAGTTCACATACAGTTTTCTGAGCTCCAGCTTTTCCATAATCCCGGCTGTTGTGATGCCCGGATGCGTCGCGTACATTCTGCAGACAGCCTCCACAAGTTCTTTCTCTACCCTGTTTTTCTTTGCAATCTGCTCGATGCTCTTCCCTGCTGAAAACTCTTTTATGATACGGCCGATCAACCGGTCCAGATCTTTCTCTGACAGGGAAATCTTTTTTGCATTCTCTTTTGTAAGTGCAGGGGAAAGATCGATCTTTTCGATCCTGTAGTCCGCTGCCTCATCCTCAAAATACAAGATTGCAAATGTAATAGGCTGGTGAAAACGTCTCGGCCCGCAGCTTCCCGGATTGATATAACAAATGCTTCCTTCCTGTTTCAGTTCATATTTATGAGAATGCCCACAGATCACAAAATCTACTTTGCCCAGCTCATCCGGCAGATCCTGTTTCTTGTGACACATATAAAAGGTACGGTTTCCTATCTGCTCTCTGACAAAATAGGGCATATCCTTTGCCCATTCTTTATCATTGTTTCCCCGTGCCATATAAACCGGCGCGATCTGCTGTAACCTTTCCATGATTTCCGGTCCACCGAAATCCCCCGCATGAAAGATCACTTCGCAGTCTTTTATTTTCTGTACAACTTCCTCACGCAGAATACCATGGGTATCTGCGAGGAGGGCTATTTTGTGGTGTGCCATATCCGGTATCCTCTCTAGATTGCTTTATAAATATTCTCTCAAATCGTGTGCAACTGTGGATTTTATAAAATGAAGGATTTCATATTACTTCTGCTCATTTATTACCTCCTGTATAGATCTGTAAGGCACCTCTGAAAACAATTTTTTTATGTCCCCTTCTGCATCTAAAGCAATCGCCATCTTGGTCAATGACAAAAGGCTGATATTTCCGGTTTCCTCAAATCGTTTGATGGAGCTATAACTAACACCACATGCTTCACTTAGTTTCTTTCGGGAAAGTTTTACTCTCTTCCGCAAAGTTTTCATACGCTTTGCCACTTCCATATTTATTTCTTCCGGCGTTTCCCAGACATACTTTCGCATCGTTATTCTCCACAGTCCTGTATTCTTATTATCGTTTCATATATACTTTTTAGTATAATATTACTATTTATAATAGTATTATAGCCAATATATTAACTAATATCAACTTTTAGAGTAAGTTTTAGTTAATATATTGGCTAATTCATCTATGCTATTCATCTAATGAAATCAATGACAATATTTCTTGCTTCCATGTCTCTAAATCTGTTTGTACATCATTTAAAGTTTTTCCATTCAAATCCCTTTTTAAATGCTCTATTACATGCTGATCGTCTAATGTATATAGAAAAACAAGGATTTCCTTAGCCGTTCTTATTTTTTCTTCGCTAGAAATATAGTCAAAAAAATCATCACTTACCATACTTTTCACTCGTTCTTCATTATGACTTCCACCATGCAAAACCAATCTATGCTTTAGCAAGCTTCTTCTTAGAATACTCTGGCATTAACTTCTTAATTTTTTCTTCCGAAATTTCTATGACATTTTCTATGACATTCCCCATCTTCATTATAAGAGTTACTTAAACCAAATTTGTGCCTTTAACCAATTCAGTTTTTATCTTCTCCTAACTTCCACACATAGAGCTTTTACATTCAGGAATACTCTATATCTCATTTTTATTCTATAAATACATACTTTCCCTTTCCTTTACCATTCACCGCTTTAACAACTTTCATGTCTCTAAGCTTTGTCATGACTGCTCTTGCTGTGGATGGTGAGCAATCAAGAATTTCTTTTATTTCTTTTGTTCCAAAAATCTGATTTTTCTCTATTTCATCATACACATTAAGAATATTTGCCTTCGAAGGTTCATTATATTTTTGCTGCTCAATCGCCGACTTTATCCTATCAACCGCCGATTTTTTATCGTCAATCGCCGACTTTTCTTCTCCAATCGCCGGCTTTTGGTAATCAATCAACGACTTATTGACTGCAATAGCCAATTTTTTTAATGAATCAGCTTTTTTTCAACAATAGTTTTTCCAACTTTTGAATTATAAATAACCGCCTGCAACATAAAAGCATTTGTATGATAAACAGGATCTTTTAGTCCCACCTGCTCCAACTCATTGCACATACGATTAACACCTTCGCCAAATTCTTTTACAATTTTATAGTTCTTTAAAAACTCTGCAATCTTAGGAGGTCTGGAAAAATGTGTGAAACGTATATTGTCCGCTCTTACAAGCCCCGGAAGTTTTCCCGGGCTTTCAACCACTATATGATCATCAAACATTTTTATCTGAATATCCGTACCGGTAATACTGTAAGAAGGATAAATAAAAATTATTGATTATCCCTCTACGTCGCAAAATACTATTTAGCATCGGTTACAATCGGAAAGTTCATTTCAACAATAAACTCTTTTTTTTCTATTTTTGCTTCAATCTCTCCATCCATCCGACTAACCAACTCCTTTGCAATAGATAGTCCCAATCCAGTAGATGTTTTACTTCTGGCAACATCTGCTTTATAAAATCGCTCAAATACCTGATCTATATTAATCTGTTCTGGATGTGTAACCTGATTGCTGATTCTAAGCACTGCCTGATTTTGATCACGTTCCAACACAATGCTAATCTTCTTTTCTCCATGATCCAGCCCATTTTTTATCACATTCTGGATAACACGGCAGAGTCCCTGCCTGTTTCCATGTATATACAACTGATCTTCCGTAATCTGAATATCCGGCTGAATTTCCATTCTTACCCATTCATCATAGTATGAAAAAACTGTTTCTTTCAAAATCCGGTTCATACAGCACAATGTCAATTCCAAACTGTAAGATTCGTTTTTTAACTTTGTAAACATAAAAAGTTCTTCCAACATTTCATTCAGACTATGAATTCTTTCGTGGATAATGCTTAAATAACGTTTCTGATCCTCTATATTTTCACATTCTTCCATTAGCTGGAAATATCCGTCCAAAGATGTCAGTGGTGTGCGGATATCATGAGAAAGATTTGTATAAGTGTCCGCAATCAGAGCTTCTTTCTCCTGATAATGCTGCTTCTCTTTTCTTCGCAGTTCCAGAAGCTCATTCAACTTGTCAGAAAGCTTTCCTATTCCACCCACATCAAATTCATGGTTAATCAACATGTTACTGTCATGTTTCATCATAAACGCCAATTGGCGGCAGATGTCTTTCACCTGCCGCTGGTATTTCCACATAATAATAAATTGTAAGATAATAATTCCTGCTAATATCCCAATTACGATATACATCCGTTAAATATCCCTCTTTTGAAAAACAACGCTGCTTACTGATATCATCATAACGATGAACACTATTGCCACACCAAATGCCTCCAAACACTCATTTCCACTCGGATTCATAGGAAGCAGTGATAATTTTCCTGTTATCGTATACTTATAAATCTGGAAATTCTGAATTCCTATTTTTTGAATAGCACTATTGATCACCCCATACACAATGGTCATTACATTCATGCTAAGACAGACAGCAATGACCATGCTGATTACATTATTTTTCAAAATAATTGCAATCGCCATACAAATCAGCACAAGTGCATAATGAAGAGCCAGTTCAGTCACAAAATAAGATAAAATTGCCTTTGTATTTCCCCATTCCAATTCCCCGAAAAAAATACCATTCGCCGCTGCCTGAAATAAGAATGCACCTGCCATTGTCAGTACCGTAAAGACAGCCAAGGCAATTGCCCTGGGAAAAATCAGAGTTCCTCTATTTCTAACCTGACCTCCTATATTCTTAATATATCCGCTACTGATATCCGCTGTTGAAAACAGAACAGTAAAAATCACCAAAAGCAGTGCATACAATTTTCCTTGGGAATTGGCAAAAAAGATATCATATACCGTCACCTTTTCTCCCGGCTCCGTAGGCAGCGTTACCATCATTCCCACATTAATATTATCCACAGTAGGTTCAGTAACCTGCTCCTGTTTCATGGCATCCTTTTCAGTCAAAAGCTCATAATCTGTCTTGCATAAAGACGTTGTAATCAATAATATTGCTGCCAGTACGATCCAGATTACATACATACTTTTGGTTTTAAGCATCCGGTATAAATCCATTTTTATTATATTAAGCATGATCCGCACCTCCCGTCAGATTCAGAAAATAAGTTTCCAGTTCTTCACTGGTTATGGAAATCCCTTTTACCGGAATTCCTGACTTTGCAAGTTCCATATTCAACGCTGCACTTTCATTCAATCGTTCAAAAATATGAATATGCTCTTTATCTGTTACCTGATAGTTGGTAAATCCCATAGAATCCAGCACCGGAATCGCCTGTTTCGGATGATCCAATGTCAACTCTATCCGTTCACTGCATCTTCTTATTAATTCTTCTCTTGTAATTTCCTGTAATAAACTTCCATTATGAATAATTCCATAATCAGTAGCAATCTTCGATAATTCCTCAAGAATATGACTGGAAATGCATATTGTCATATTCTTCTCTTTCTGAAGTCTCTGAATCGTATCCCGGATCTCCGCAATACCCTGTGGATCCAATCCATTGATTGGCTCATCAAGAACTAATAAATCTGGTTCTCCAACCAAAGCAAGACCAATTCCCAAACGCTGTTTCATTCCAAGTGAAAAATGTTTTGTTTTTTTCTTTCCCACATCCTCCAGACCGATAATTCTCAATATTTCTTCAATATAACTTTTTTTCTTTATTCCAAACAGCTTGCATTTGATATTCAGATTTTCATATGCAGTCATATTTCCATAAAGTCCCGGTGCCTCAATCAGACATCCTATCCGTGATCGAACTTTTTGCAAATCCTTTCCCTTGTATCCGAACATCTCGATTTCTCCACAAGTTGGCTTGGAAAGTCCACTGATCATCTTCAGACAAGTTGTCTTCCCAGCTCCATTCCGACCGATAAAACCATAAATAGCACCTTTTTTAATATGCATATTGACACTGTCCACAGCTTTATGGTGTCCATATTGCTTAGTCAAATTTCTTGTTTCCAATAACATTTCGCTCAAGTTTTTCATCTCCTTTTTCTTATCTGCATTTATCATAAAGTAATAATCCTAATCAAACGCAAATAAATAGTAAAAAAAGAGTAAAGATTATAGATGAAGACGATAACCGATTCCCCAGACTGTTTCAATATATTCCTCAGATGTAACTGTTTTTATCTTTTTACGAATATTGCTTATATGTACATCCAGAGTTTTTGTTTCACCCATATATGGTTCGTCCCACGCATATTCAAAAATGTCCTCTTTACTGAAAACCTGCTTCGGATTTCTGAGCAGTAATTCTAAAATCGCAAACTCCTGTCTTGTTATCTTAGGAAGTATTTTTCCACCAATGCTGACCTGAAAAGTAGCTTTGTTCAATACCATCTCTCTGAACGAAAGGTTAGATTCTTTTATTTCCTTTTCTTCTGTATGACGAAGCTGTACCTTAATTCTTGCCAGTACCTCTCTGATTTCAAAAGGTTTCGTTATATAATCATCAGCCCCACTAGTTAAAACCTTTACCTTTTCATCCAAGCTATCTTTCGCAGTCAAAACAATAACCGGAAGATTACCCTTTTTCCGTATTTCCTCCAGAACTGCTTCTCCTGTAATTCCCGGCAACATCAAATCCAGCAACACCAGTGCATAGCTATGCTCCTGCATATTCAAAAGCAGCTTTGCCTCAGTTCCGGAAAACGCCTGCTCACAGGAATAGCCTGCTTTGGATAATGCTTCCTGAAGCAGATTATTGATATTTGTATCATCTTCTACAATCAGTATTTTCTGCATGATAGTTTTCTCCTCTATTTTACACTGTGAAAACATTATTTTCTTGCATTATACGCTTTTCCCTTTTTTCCCGCAATTACTCCCCACAGATCCCCGAAATTCTCCAGTACATAACATACTTTTTGTTCCAGCTGAACTTATAATTTTCAGTATTCCTGTGCTTCCAAGATGCATATATCACTTTTTCCTTACCATTATGCCTTTATTTCTCCATCAGTGCTTTCGCAACCCTTATCCCGCCCGCAAATAGAGCCAAACTAGAGCCATTTGATAAAACAAATGCCGGAAGCCCGCATAAATACAGGCTTTCGGCATTCTAATCCGTTATTCAAACTCCCCGCAGAGAAACTTATTATCCTTGTGAAAGCTTAATTTCTAGAGCTTTTAATGGCGATTATTCCTCCCTTTATCACAATTATTTTATATTTTCAAAAATTTAGGTATCATATGGGTATCACTAATTATATCTCTGAATCTGTTTCACACAATGTCGTTAAATCTTCCACTTTTGCTATTTCTGCCAACATTCTAGAATAACATAATAATTGAATTCTTATATTTTCCAACTCTTTTCTAAATTCTATGCACTCCTGTGGATTTTCAAAATCACCAGCCAGACTCCTACGATGCCACTTTGACAAAAATGGTCTTAATATTTGATTAAGAACAACTACTGCAATTTTAGTAAAATTAGGAGCTAGCCTGCCCTTAGACTTTAATATTTCTCTCGTGATTGGAAAAAGGGCATGTATACTATTTAATGCTGCTTTTTCATCACCACAATCTTCATCTAACTCCTGTGTTGCTATCCTTGTTATCAATTCAACATACATATCCCATGCCGCTGTCATATCATCATCTGTTGCTTCAAACTCTAATTGTGCAAATTTTACATTTAATTTTACTGATTTTAATCCCCATCTTCTAAATAATTCACCAAATGTCTGTTTCTTTTCCATCATACAATTCTCCTTATATACGATTCAAGCTCAGATGGATTACTCACATTTTGTCCTGCATTTTCAAATAAAGTTCCATATGGAGCATCCAGTCTTTTTAGTTTCTGTGCATATGTCTTAAATTCGTCTGGACTCTTTATTGTTTCTTCAATTTTAAGATAATCAGGGAAATCGTCTACATATCCAACCAGCAGTGCAGATGCTATTTTCTTTTTCCCTTTTTTTGAATAACCAACCTCATAAGGAACCCACCAAGATTCTTTCGTTTGATCTGACACCAATACCAATATATGCGTACTACATTTAAGTGCTTTCTCTATAGAATCAACTATTCCTTGTGCATCCTTTTCTTTTGTCTTTTTTTGTAAATCTGCATCCTTTTTATCTAAATATACATCAATATTATTCTGCATTAAATATCTTGCTACTGCTTCAGCCGCATCCATATCTGAACTTTTATGTGATATAAACACACACACTTTACTGTTATTTTGAATATCTTTATTTTCGTATATTATTCTATCATATACACTAATTAATGCTCTATTAATCCCAGCCATATATTCACCACCTTATGAATTTCTTTTTCTGAGTGGGCTACTTAAATTAGGCATAGTAAATCTCTTACTATATGCTCGCTCTATTGCTTGTTCAAGTTCAAATTTGCTGTGTGGCATTGATATAACCTCACAATAATCTGAATTCTCTAATATGCGATTAGGTATATTATGTTCCTTATTTGGCAATAAAATTCCTAATACCCCATTTCTTTCATTACCAACAGTTTTAAGCATGCTATAGTAAATCTCCCAATCAACCCACCATCTTCCTCCTGTATCTTTTCCAATAAGTACAATAGTCACTGATGACTGTCTTATCTTAGGTCTTATGTAATTATCCTTAATAGTATCATCTGATAAATATCCTATGTCTAAATTTTCCAACGATCTGTCTGAAAATACCATTCCTGAATCTCCAAATTTTCTTCTAAAATCATCAGCATCACTCTGGTCTAAACGATGTGAATAACTTACAAATACATTTCTCATTTAAAGTACCCCTTTCTATTCATTAAGTTTTATCCATTTTTCCATCAAATAATTTACAAAAGCTGAACATGACACTAACATATACTTCGCATCTTCACTTGCCACATTAACAAACTCAATACTGCCGTGCCTTATTCCACCAGAATCTGAAGTATATCCATACAACTGCTTAAATGCACTTTCCATTGCCGGATGTATATTAATCCCATTTTCTTTTAATTTTTTTAATGTATTTCCTAAAGTTGCCGTTCCTCCGGAAAGCCCTGTTATAATACTGCACATAGCTTCAACACTGCTTATTGATTCCTTTACTGAATTTTCATAATCTGGTTTCTGTCTATCAGAATATAGCTCTAATGCCTTTGTCATATGTATGCTAACAGATTCATACTTCGAATTAATTGTTTCACCTATTGCTGCTAATTCACTTTTACCTATAATAGGTACAACCAGTCCATTCAAAATTCTATACGGAGCAACTTCCTCTTCAAAAATACGATTGAATTCTTTTGTTATTTGTTGTAGTTTATCTCCTTCCATTAATCTAAGGTATTTTTCAATAAAATCGTAAATTCGATACCATATTCCTCCATTCTGAACTACATACTTGTGTAATTTTTCAACGTTTGCATTTTTTGCACTCTTATTAGCAGGAAATTCATATCTAATTCCCATTTCAAGCATCATATCTTCAATACCTGTTGTGTACGAAGTATAATCAACAGTATCATAATAGTCATATTCTTCTTTATAGAACACATTCCATATACGTTCTCGTAATTCTATACTTGTACTTCTTAATCCATTAGGATTGATACTTATAACTTTATTTCTTGTAGAAAAAAATTCCATAAAATCTCCAATCACAATTTCTAAATATGCATTCTAATGCACACAAACCTGACTACCATTGATTCCATCAAATAAATGTTCCACATACACATCTTTCATTTTCAAGTTACTTTCTATATACTTTAGCAGCTCCGTGTTATCCAAGTATATATACATCTGTGGTGCTACAAATCCAGGAACATTCTTTCTCAAGTCATCTAATGATATCTTAGATGTTTCCTGAAACTTAGCTATCTCCATCGCATATCTGTAATGGTAGGTTTCCATATATTCTTTTATTCGGGCAATGGCATTGCTATCCTCCTTATATTCTTCCAACCAATCAGATAGGCAATGCCTTTTATCCAAATAAACAATACCCGTAATCGCTTTTACTGGTGAACTAACATACATATATGCCATTATCGGTTCATCTGGAAAATTTCTTCTGTGTTCGAATATCTTCAGACCAGATTTTATTTTTTCATACACATCTGGTCTGAAGCTTAACAACATTTTTCTCAATACTTGCACCACCTTATTTCCATACACATTTGATAGTGCATACTGACACAGGCATACTTATAAACTGCACATCGAATTTTAAACTTGGTTCTACCTTTGTACTTGCACTATGAATTCTAAAACTCAACTGCCATCCATTGTCCAAAATCATTTCTACAGTATTATTACTTTTCGGCTTAAATCCAATGTCAATCAGTCTTGTCGGTAATTCAACCACAGGAACTTCAATTTCCGAAACCTTATCCTTACTCGACTTATTTAAAGTATCATGCATATTAAAAGTATGAATCAATGTAAGTCGTTTACTGTCATGACTAACTATCTTGTAATAATCTTCTTTTCCTATAAGGTATTCTATCATCTTTTCAGGCATATTCTTATCTTCTTTATATGCCCTATTAACTTCATCCATAAAAGCCTGCAATAATGGTACATATACATTTTCATCTTTCTGCACTATTTCTGACCATCGTGAGCCATTTTCTTTTTCACTTTTCAGCATATCAAATATTGGATTAACCGCACTCCAATATTCGTTACTACAAGGTATATCAAACCATTCTTTGCCAAAATCCAGTTTATGACTTAATCTGCTGTGTTTTACTGCATCGTGATTGTGTTTGATACTTAATCCTATTTCCCATTCAATATCGTCTCTGCGAATAACAATATCTCTTACATCGCCTTTAACGCCAGCTCCATCTTTTTGAAACTCTAATGTCAGTTCGTCATTATCGTTTTCTGATAATCTTGGCTCCATTTCAAGTACTTCATTAATTGCAGCTTCAGCAGAAATCATAAATGTCTGCTGCATTTCCTCATCCATAAGCATCCATGCTTTTTCATTCGCATGTAAGCTTGAATTATCAACTATTTTTGTTTTACGCATTTCACACAATGCCTTATAAAGTGTTTTAATCCACGCATATTCATATGCTCTTCCCTGATCATTACTCTTTGTACTCACTTTTTTCTCATTGACCTCCTTTGCATCTATAACCTCATTATCTACAACAACCTCTGCACCATTACCTTCTAGGTATTTCTTTATTGCAACAGCTATTTCATATGCAAGGTTAACTGGAACAGCATTGCCAATCATTTTATATGCTGTATTAGTATCCTCATATATAAATTTAAAATCATCAGGAAATCCCTGTACTCTAGCAACCTCTCTAATTGTCATTCGACGATATAGATGTTCTTTTCCTTCTACAAATCTGCAATCATTCTGTGCCACTTTAACCATTTTAGGTGCCTGTGGATGAAGCTGACATTGTCTTCCTGATGCCTGAACTGTAAATGCCTGTTCATCCCATCCTTTTACTCTGTTACGGCTCATAAATATTGGCGAATATGCTCCAGTATAGTATTCATTGTTATTGATTGCTTCTGAATTATGATGATTTTTCTCTCCTGATGGAACCGCTGTATCTTGCAAATCCCATATAATATCACGAAGAGTGATTTTCTTATCATCATCCTTTGTTGAACCTTTAGGAAATCCAAAATCAATGTTCAAATTCTTCCTGAAACCTATATAAAATACTCTCTTTCTTTCTTCTGCGACTCCGTAATCCTTTGCATTTACAAGAGTAAATGACACATCATATCCAGCATCATCAAAAAGATTTAGAATATTCTGCACCGCTTCTGAATGTCTATTTGCCAACATTCCGCTTACGTTTTCTGCCAAAAAGAACTTAGGTTGGAATTCCTTTAGTATTCTAATATAATCAAAGAACAACTGTCCTCTGGCATCTTTAATTCCCTTTAATGAACCTGCTTCAGACCACGACTGACAAGGTGGTCCACCGATAATTCCGTCAACTTCTCCATTTATAAACTGTTCTATATCTTCTTTTGTTACCTGTCTTATATCACCTTCAATCAGATGAGTATTCGGATGATTGGCTTTAAATGTCGCCCATATTGTTTTATCAAACTCATTTGCAACAGGAATATTAAACCCAGCTCTTTCAAAGCCTAAATCTAATCCACCACATCCACTAAACAAACTAATTATGTTCATTCTATTCTCCTATTTCTATTGATATATTATCAAACCCTATATAGGTCCATAATTTATATCTACTATTTTTGAATACACAAAAAGGTACCCATTCAATTTTCTCATGAATAGGTACCTTTGTCAATTTATTTGTCGAACATCTATTCGAATTCCTTTGCGGACTGCATTTCATGACACGCAAAGGCTGTTATTAGAGGCTTATAGTTCGAACATATGTTCTGATTCTGTGCTTTTCGCACCGCTTATGAAGAAATAAACTCCAAAATAACTCCATTTTACTCTTTATTATTTTGTTGTTCTTCTCTTGCGTACAGGAGATCCAATGCCTGACATACAACACCACTCATGCTCTGATAGTGTCTTTCTGCATACTCAACAAGTCTCTGTTTTTGCTCTGGAGTCACCCGTACTCGTATGTTTTCTTCTTTGCCATCTTTTGGTGTTTTTCTAGCCAAACATATCACTTCCCTTCCACAAGTACAGTTTACTACTAATTACTACAAAATGTCAATCTATTTTTGTTATTTATCTATATATTCTCTTGGACTAATCTTAGACTAATTTACTTCTCACTCCTGTAGATCTTTATCAACAATCTCCCAGTAACCATTCTTTGGAGATCCATGTCTTATAAGAATACCATACTCTTTTAACTTCTTAATATTGTTCTCAATATTTCGACTGGCAACCCCGATTTTTTCAGCTAACTTAACCGCTGATAATTGATGATCTTCTGAAAGCAACTTTATAATCTTTTGCTGTGTATCGTTGAGATCTGTTCTCCACTCTGCCTCCGATGCTTCTCCGATGCTTCTCCGATGCTTCTCCGATGCTTCTCCGATGCTTTCTTTTTCATTTGTCATCGGAAATGAATTACGGAACACCTCTACCCGAAACATATTATCAAATTCCTGAAATCTCGGTCTCGGAAGTCCATACTCTTCTGCAGCATTCAGGATTCTTTTTATTCCGCTTCCCCATGCTTCTACGAGTCCCATCTGACTGAATATATTGGCAATACCTTTATTCCGGATCTTAGAATGACCATTCATGACTTCCTCATAAGTCAATCCGTTATATAATCCGCCTGGAGAAGTCACCTCCAACCTGTCATCATAAACTGCGACCTGAATACAGGATTCATCCAATAGGTTACGGTGACAATGGGCGTTAATGATCATTTCCCTGATTGCTTCCGGTGGTAGCTCATACTTCTCTTTTCGCACCAATCCATCAATCGTTGCTCCGAGTCGAATATTTCTCAATACAAAGTCTACAGCTTCTTCGATTTGTGTATAGATTGGTCCTGTAAATTCTCTCTTATCCAGAAACACTGCACGATCTGTTCCCTTGAATACCGCACATTGTGTTTTGGCGAATGAAAAATAATCTGATGTCAGCAATGCATAGGCATTCGTTGCCAGAAGCTGTCCCTCGCTCTGCTTCAAGATTTTCCAGTTTATCAGCTGCTCTTTCTTTACAGAATGCTCTGCCATTCCTGCCTTCTTCCGGAACTATTCGATATCCTGACAAAGTTTCTCTGTTGCTTCCTCTGAAACAGGATAACCCACACAAGTAAGCTCATCCCATGAGATTCTGGCTCCTTCCATTTCCAGCTCTTTTATCTTCTCCGGAAATGCCTGCCTTGATGTACCTGCAACACGGATATAAGTACCATTATCTTTTCCCTTTGATTTCAGATAATACGGTCTGTTCTTTCCAGCTTCTACTGATACAACAATGACCGTTTTCCCGTCTACTGTCTGCGGCTCAATATCAGGAATAATCTGTGGCACACAGGAATCAGAAACTGCATTGGCAATTCCGTCCATCAGCTGAAACAACACATCATTTTCCACACCAACAATCTGGTGTGTTTTATCATCTACTCCAACAATCAGCTTGCCGCCTTGTGTATTGGCAAAAGCTACAATCGTCTTCATGTATTTTTCACTTTTATCGGGTAAGGATACCTTGTACTCAATATTTTTCGATTCCCCGGAAAACATAGTATCTTCTACCATTCTTTCACTCCTACTCTATACTCGCACCACTGGTACGAATAATTCTATTTCCAGAGCAATCTTCTCTGGATCATTAACACTATTATACGTTCTATTCTTCTTTTCTATCAAGCAAGAAAACAAAACAGTTCATTTCTTCTTACCATTTTCTTCTGTTCTTTTTTGATGCCAGATAAAGTCTCGTCATCTCATCCATGAAAATAGTTTTGTCCTCATTGGTCATAGTTCCACTGGCAAATAAAGCAGCTACCTGTTCAAGAATCTGCCTTGCCTGTTTAGCACCAGCATATTCACTTGGCTCATCATTACCCAAGCACACGGTTTCATTATCATTCATAAGATAAGAAACCTGACACTGAAATGCATCTGCCAGTTTTTGATATAAACTACTCTGCTTCGGATATCGTCCTTCAACTTCCCAAGATCGAATTGTTCTATGAGAAACGCCCACCATATCACCCAGCTTTTGTTGAGTCATTTTTTTCTCTTTTCGCAACTTCCTAATTTTATCACCAAATGTTGTCATAAGTATACATCTTTCTCCTATGAGTTTTGTACATGCTTTATTTTTCTAACCACAATAAAAGTATATCATTATGCAAATAAAAAGAGAACCCGACATCACAAGCAAATTTGATGATGCGGGTTCCCTTCCCTCTTTATAGATCAATACCTTTTATTTTTTCATCTTATGATCCGATGGCAATCTCACTTCTTAATGACAACTGTGGCTTCCACATCCATGCTCGCCACATGTATGTCCTTCCCCGTGGTTGTGCTCGTGATGAGAACATTTCACATCCGGATTATACTCAAGTGTTTCATTGATAAAAGCTTCTACTGCTTCATCTGCGTCTCCGGAAACTCCTCCGAAAAGCTTGATGCCTGCTGCCGCTAACGCTGTCTGTGCGCCGCCTCCGATTCCGCCACAAATCAAAACATCTGCATTCAATGCATTAAGAACTCCTGCCAATGCGCCATGTCCGCTTCCATTCGTATCTACTACTTCTGAATGTACTACTTTTCCTTCCTCTACATCGTAAATCTTAAATGTCTCTGTGTGTCCAAAGTGCTGGAAAATCTGTCCATTTTCATATGTTACTGCTATTCTCATAATACCTTCTCCTTTTTCTGCTGCATATTTTTTGTAAATTTCCTGTTTGTAACATCCTCCAAAGCTGCAGTTGCCGCTCTGACCGTCACAGATTCTGAAATCCCCACCCTCGATTCTGAGTGGATATCCATCAATGAGTGCATCTGCTATTTTCTTCCTGGCAATCTCGTAAATTCGTTGAACCGTTGTTCTTGCGATCTGCATAGATTCTGCACACTGCTCCTGACTGTAACCTTTCTTGTCCAAAAGACGGATTGTCTCGTACTCATCTACCGTCAGAACAATGGGTGTTTTTTTCTCCGTATCATCTGCCGGAAGAAATTCTAAAACATTGGGGAAATGGCAGACTTTTCTGCATTTTACTGGTCTCGGCATAAACTGCTCCTTTCTCGCTTTTCTTATATAATAGTCCTATAAAAGGCATATGTCAATAACGTTTTTGACATATGCCTTTTATGAATCACCTTATAGCATTACTTCTTTTCATTATTTTTTAATTTACAGATACCCTGCGTCATTGTTCCCATTGGACAAAATGTACACCAGGTTCGTGGCTTATATAACACCATTACAATCAACCCTAATAACAAAGATGTAAGCATCAAACTATAAAATCCAAAACTAAACTGTGCCACCCAATCAGCTACTGTTCCGGCAGTATATGTCCATCCCCACGGAACACGGAATGTCCAGAATAATTTGATGGCTTCACGCAAGGAGGATGCTCCGGCACCAACTAAATATGTCTGAAATACCATATTCCCAAACATTGTAAGGAAAAATATCAAAAAGCCGTATCGGAACCATTTTGAACTCATCCATCGCGGGGTTGGTTTATTTCTTGAGCATTTTAAATCTCCACCAAGCTTGCTAAAAAGCTGGCCACGTCCACACAAATGATTACAGAAAAATTTATTTCCACCGAATATTGCTATTCCTAACGGCAACAGGAAATCAATCATCCCAAACCAAGCGAACAAAACATTAAAAAAACCGAGAGCAAAATAAAGGATCGCCCATATCCATAAATAATCATACCAATGTTTCTTTTTCTTCACATCGCTGTCCTCTCTTTCATTTCAATACAACCTGCCGGACAGGACTTTGCACATTTTCCACATCCTACACACACTGTTTCTTCTACCACAGCATAACATCCATGGTAAACTTTGGCCGCTGCCAGCGGACAAGTATTTTCACATACTCCGCAGGCAACACATCTTTTTTTATCAACACTTGCCACTCTTTTTGCCAATGCTTTGTTCCCCTTTCAAATTTTGTATCTCTATTGTACCTGAAAAAGGTAAATTCTTCTGTGATATTATTACATAAGAATTTACCTTGAACGCTAATAACTAGAATGACATATTTTTATTATACATCACCTTTATATTTATATATAATGTTTAGAATCTCCTCAGTTGTTCTAATAATTACTTTTTGTTTTTCTTTCGTTGTTATAGATTTGCTTTCTTCTTCAGATAACGAAGAATAAAGGTGGATGGTATTAGCATGATGCCATATCTCATCGCAAATTTTCTCAATTTCATCAGCACTCCGAAATGCCTGGTCTGTTTGCATTTGCAAGTGTTCTCGTTGCTCTTCCAGATGATTCATCTGTTCTAGTAACTGATCCCTTTCTTTCTGCAATCGATCATGTTGTGCTTGCAGTTGATCTATTTGTATTTTAATTTCGCTCATCTTTTCTTTCTGTCTCCGCATAAGCATCATCAAATATACAACTACAACTACAAATAATAGTATTATGTACAGCATAAACTTCTCCTCACGACACATATATTTCGACGGTTTTCCGCAAATCAACTATTGATAATGGCATAGAAAGAACAGTTAGTTTTCCTGAATTCTTTTTAATTTCAACAGCATCAGGATTGCCTGTGATTAAAATTACAGGTGTTGTCCTGTCCGCACGCCATGGCTGATTCGGTTGGCTCGTCATATCTTCGGTAACAATCCAAAGATCCGGCTTATGTCTGCCTAATCTTGTTTTAGCACTTTCCGGTGTGTAAAACAGCATGATCTGATCTGAAATAAATTGCAATGTTTCTTTTAATCCTTTTGCATAACGTTCACTGCCACAGACCAGTGCAATAATAGAAGCAGCTTTCTTTTTTTGTGTTACCTGAATAAAATCCAAAACTGGTGTATTATAGAGACTAAAGTCTTTTTCCAAATGAACTTTATCATAATAACTCTTTGCTGCCTTGCACATCCTCAGACAAAACTGTTCTATGTCTATACGAATATCGTTTCCGTTCTCCTGTATGTTCATACTTTCCAACTGACAAACTGACATTCCACAGTTTAGTCCAAGATGAAAGCGTATATTATTTTCATCATTCAAAAATCCTTTATTTTGATGAAGATATTCACATCGAAGCTGCCAACAGCGTTCTCCGCAAATATATGGCTTTTCATCGGATTGAGATAGTTTAAAGTAGTCCCCTGCATATTCATCAAACCAGCGAATATACTGGGTTCCCACATCACGGGTCGGATTCTTTTGCCGATCCAGCATAACCCGGCCATCTCGATAATGTTTAACAATTTCCGGGAAAGCAATACCTCCGCAAATATCTGGCAAAGTCAATGCCAATGCCAGTGCAGACTGCCATCGTCTATCTACAATATTCAGTTCTACTTCTTCAATTCGGTCCAAAAATGTAAAACTGACATCTCCCTGCATTATTTATCCCTCCCTCATATTCACAACAGTCATGTACTATAGTCAGTATATTTTTATTTATGGCATATGTCAATTATATAATTGACGCATCTAAAAAAAGTAAGTATACTATGTTCGTAAAGGAGATAACTGTTATGAGCTTCGAAAATTATTTTCCACTATGGAATGACTTAAATACAGCACAGAAAAAAGTAATTTCAGACAATTTGATTACACGGGATGTAAAAAAAGGAACGATCATTCACAACGGAAACCTGGATTGTACTGGATTATTACTGGTTAAATCCGGGCAGCTTCGAACTTACATACTTTCAGATGAAGGACGAGAAATTACACTTTACCGCCTGTTCGATATGGATATGTGTCTTTTATCCGCCTCATGTATCATGCAGTCCATTCAATTTGAAGTAACCATTGAAGCAGAAAAAGATACTGATCTTTGGATCATCCCTGCTGAAATCTATAAGGACATCATGAAGGAATCGGCTCCCGTCGCAAACTATACCAATGAATTAATGGCTAGCCGTTTTTCTGATGTCATGTGGCTGATTGAACAGATCATGTGGAAGAGTTTGGATAAGCGTGTTGCTTCATTTCTTTTAGAAGAGACCTCTATCGAAGGAACAAATGAACTGAAAATCACTCACGAAACTATCGCAAACCATCTTGGTTCCCACAGGGAAGTGATCACTCGAATGCTTCGATACTTTCAGGGCGATGGTCTCGTCAAACTCTCACGCGGCAAAATCACCATCCTTGATTCGAAAAGACTGGAAACACTACAAAGATCATAAAACTGTTTTTCTATGACATCTAAAGAATCCTCCATTTATCAGAATTGTGAAAGTCATTCTAATAAATGGGGGATCTTTTTACGCTACAAGTAAATTATAAAATTATTGTGATTATTTTTTAATAATCCATACCACATGCATATGCCCTTTCAATCAGCGCACGGTCATTAACCACTGCATCATAGAAGCGGAATCCACCGGAGAAGTTGTATGTTTCATAACCGTTTCCTTCCAGAATACGGCTGGCAATGTAGCTGCGCAGACCACTTTGGCATATCAAGTAAACAGGCTTTCCCTTCTCAATTTCATTGATACGTTCCCTTAGTTCATCTACAGGAATATTTCTGAATCCATCCATATGCCCCCTATTAAACTCACCTACAGTTCTCACATCCAGCAATACAACACTTTTATCTTTAGAAATCTTATCCATATCTTCCAGATGCCATTGTTTTAAGGTACCTTTTGCTATATTGTCTATCATGAATCCTGCCATATTTACAGGATCCTTGGCAGAGGAATACGGCGGTGCATATGCAAGATCCAGATCTTTCAGCTGGGTTGCCTTCAGCCCTGCATGAATTGCTGTTGCCAGCACATCAATACGTTTATCAACTCCTTCATATCCAATAATCTGAGCGCCAAGCAAACGATAGCTCTCTTTTTCAAAAACCACCTTCATGG
>ENA-ORRH01000043-ORRH01000043.1-human-gut-metagenome-genome-assembly--contig:-NODE-43-length-129191-cov-13.8528_pt1 | contig 129191 bp, 93 predicted proteins | sample MGYA00242173_ERZ509130 | MGnify/ENA primary metagenome ERZ509130 (study PRJEB26280, sample SAMEA2338633) | human gut metagenome | biome: human gut; feature: human-associated habitat; material: faeces... | reverse complement strand
TATCCCAGACAGCCAATCTTTTGTTAACCTTAAATCTAATACTATGAAAAACACACTACAAAGATACGGACTTTATTTATAATAGCAAGTTTCTAGTCTGTATTTCGCCGTTTTATAACATGCTTTATAAATATGTCGTATCTTGTTAACAAATGAATCTAAAAGTGTAAAGTTTTGTTTATTATAACCTTTCGAACTTCTTGTCTTATGAATGATAGAGGAGGACAAACGAAAATAAAAGTCTGTGATGGTTATTTTCTATTTCTTATTTTATATCTTTGATGGCACTTTACTGATTGAAAAAATAATAGTTGCTTATGAAAAACAGACAGTTTATTGTATTTGCTCTTTTATTAGCGTGTCCGTTGCTGTTACACGGACAGGAAACGTCTCTCTGTGGAAAAGAATCATGTAATAAAGGTTATATCCGGCATCCATGGTATGGAAAAAAGGTTGGTTATATAGGAGACTCGATAACTGATCCCAATTGTTATGGAGATAACATAAAAAAGTATTGGGATTTTTTGAAAGAATGGTTGGATATCACTCCTTATGTGTATGGAGTGAGTGGACGTCAATGGAATGATGTACCCCGTCAGGCAGAACAATTGAAAAAGGAGCATGGAGAAGAGGTTGATGCCATCGTGGTTTTGATGGGGACAAATGATTTTAATAGCAGCGTACCTGTCGGGACTTGGTTTGCAGAGAAAGAAGAGCAGGTGATGGCTGCCCGTGGTGAAACTAAAAAACTGGAAACGCGTAAAAGGCGTGTTCCTATAATGACGAATGATACGTATAAAGGCCGTATTAATATTGGTTTGAGTCATTTGAAAAAATTGTTTCCCGATAAACAAATTGTTTTGTTGACCCCATTGCATCGTTCTTTAGCGGAATTCGGCGAAAAGAATGTACAACCGGATGAAAGCTATCAGAATAAATGCGGAGAATATGTGGATGCTTATGTACAGGCCATTAAGGAAGCAGGTAATTTGTGGGGAGTTCCTGTAATAGATTTTAATTCGGTTACAGGTATGAATCCGATGATTGAAGAACAACTTATTTATTTCTATGATTCGGGGTATGATCGTTTGCATCCTAATACCAATGGTCAAGAACGTATGGCACATACATTGATGTATCAATTACTTTCTTTGCCTGCATCATTCTGACAGTTGGACATTCATTTTTTTGTCTTTTTGGAAGAGTTTGTTTATTTGGGAGAACCTCCTATGTTTCGATGTGAACTTTGAAGGATTGAAAAAATGTTCAAATGGCAAATAAATGTTATTTGAACATTTTTTTATTAGTTCTTATTTACTGAAAGAGTAATTGAGCTATTGATTTTGAACAAATTTCTATATTCTTGTATCATTTTTTATGGTTTCTTTTCTTGTTCTTGTTTACTTTTGCCTGAATCTTTTAACTTATAAAATGTATATGAAAAACATGAAATTAAAAGTATTACTTGCTTTATGTGCTTTACTCCTGTTATCGGCTTTTATTGCTGAGAGAAAAGAACCCATTACTATTTTTATGATTGGTGATTCCACTATGGCGAATAAAAGTCTGAAGAATGGTAATATAGAGTGTGGTTGGGGACAAATGCTTCCCGGATATTTTACGGAAGAGGTTGTGGTGGATAATCACGCTATGAATGGAAGAAGTTCACTCAGTTTTATCAATGAAGGACGTTGGGATGTAGTGCTTTCTAAAATTCATAAAGGTGATTATGTATTTATTCAGTTCGGGCATAATGATGAGAAACCTAGAGCCACATTACATACAGAACCCGGAAGTACCTTTGATGATAATTTAAGACGTTTTGTGAATGAAACACGTGCTAAGGGAGGAAATCCTGTACTGTTCAATTCTATAGTCCGTCGTAATTTCCCTCCTAAAGGTGTGACGGAGATAAAGGGTAGTTATGAAAAAGAAGGTCCGGTATTGGTTGATACCCATGGGGAATATCTGGAATCTCCCCGTCGGGTGGCCGGAGAAATGAATGTACCTTTTATTGATTTGAATAAATTGACCCATGACTTGGTTACCGGTATGGGAGTCGAGAATTCAAGAAAATTGTTTATGTGGATTCCAGCAGGACAATATGAATTTTGTCCGGAAGGGAAAATTGATAATACTCACTTGAATATATATGGTGGACGTATAGTTGCCGGGTTGGTTGTGGACGCTTTGATGGAAGAAGTGCCGGCTTTGGCAAAATATGTGCGACGTTATGATTATGTGGTGGCGAAAGATGGGAGTGGGGATTTCTTTACAGTTCAGGAAGCAGTGAATGCGGCAGTTGGTGGTGGCAAGAAAACAATATCTATACTTGTCCGTCCGGGAGTATATGAAGAGTATGTTTCTATGCCGGAATCATCGCCTCGAATAGAATTGGTGAAACAGACAGGGGCTGAGATCAGGGATAACGGGTTCACACAAGATGTTTATGTGGCACCTTATAAGGGTGACAGAGTATGTGCTATTAGTTATACATTTGATGATGGTTTACAGGAACACTATACGTTGCTTTTCCCTAAATTGGAAAAATATGGCTTTAAAGGTACTTTCTGGATATGGGGTAAATGTATAGAGAATGAAAGTGCTATGCAGGGAAAACCGAGAATGTCGTGGGCGCAAATTAAAGAGATGAGTGACAAAGGGCAAGAAATATCCAGTCATAGCTGGTCACATACGAATTTAAAGCGTGTTTCTTTGGAGGAAGTAAAAATGGAAGTAGAGAAGAATGACAGTATACTTTATGAGAAAACAGGAAAAATACCGCGTACATTCTGTTATCCTTTCAATGCTGTTAATAGTGATATATTAAAAATAACTTCAAAGAACAGGGTAGGTACACGTACCGAACAATATCCCATCGGGGGAGATAAATCGAAATCAACTCCTGAGTCTTTAGATAAATGGGTGGAAAGCTTGGTAAACTCCGGTAGATGGGGAGTGGCAATGATACATGGAATATCGCAAGGATATGATGCTTTTCTGAATCCCGAAATATTGTGGGAACATTTTAGTAAGGTAAAGGCTCTGGAAAATAAAATATGGGTGGGTACATTTAGAGAGGTGGCTGCCTATACAAAAGAACGAGAAAAAATTCGCTTGAATGTGCTAGAAAAAGAAAACGGCTATAACATAACTCCTCATTTGGATATGAATGCACAATTATTTACGGAACCACTGACTATGGTATTGAAATCTGTGGGAAATAGAGTTTCGGAGATTAGGCAAGATGGGAAAAAGCTTTTTCTAAAGAAGGATGCTGATAAGATTCTTTTCGATTTTAATCCTTATGGAGGGATGATTCAGATTCGTTTTATCTGAGGTGTTGGATATAGTTTGTAAAACTAGAATAGGGAAATCCGTTAGTCTTTATTGTAACCATTTAAGGTGTGATAATAAGATTAACGGATTTGTTTTTTGCACTTTTATAAGGTTACTCAGAATTAATTTCTAAATTTGTTCCCGTTAACTTTATTCCTTTTCCAAAAGAAATAAAATGGAAAACACAGAGAAACTGATAGTAGAACAACTGAAAAATGGCAACGAAGATGCTTATAAATACATCTATGATTATCATTATGTTCTTTTGTGTCATGTAGCAAATCAATATTTGAACGATAATTTTTTATCGGAAACTATAGTCGGAGATGTAATTTTTCACCTTTGGGAAATCAGAGAAACTTTAAACATTACTATTTCTATTAGAAGTTATCTGATAAAGGCCGTTCGTAATCGTTGTATAGACTATCTGAAATCTGGATCTGAAAAAAAGGAAATTTCATTTTCAGTTCTAGTACCGGAAGAGATGTCTGAAGAAAAGTATTTGCAGTCAGATAATTATCCTTTGGGAATATTATTGGAACGTGAATTGGAGCATGAAATCCGTATGGCAATAGACAAACTACCGATTGAATGTAGATGTGTTTTTGAAAAAAGCAGATTTGAGGAGAAAAAATATGAAGAAATTTCTCAGGAATTAGGTATTTCTATAAATACGGTTAAGTATCATATAAAGAATGCATTATCTTTCCTTCAGACTGAATTGAGCAAATATTTAATTGCTTTGATTTTATTTTTTTCGTGTTGAAACAGAAAAAAGTTTCTTTTAGGACTACCCTGTATTTAAAATAAATCGTCTTCACTTTAGAAACAACAAAGATGAAAGCAGAAAAAGAACATATTGATGAATTAATAGTATCCTATTTAAGTAATGAGTTGGATGGAAATGCTGTGCATGAACTGAAGGAGTGGATAGCTGCGTCTGTGGAAAATGAAAAGTATTTTATGCAGCGGCAAGAAATTTGGTTTTCTGCCATAAGTGATATGAAAAACTCTATATATAATAAAGATGAGGCTTTCCAGTTATTTAGGAAACGGGTGGATACATATCAAAAGAACAAGATGATGAGGAAGAGGCTAAGATGGAAAATAGTCTATAAATATGTGGCTTTTATATCAATAATAGGTTTTATCTCTTATTTCTCGTATTGGAGGGGTAAAAGTAATCTTAAAAATGTTTTAACGGAAACGGGGATAGAGGTGGAAACACCTATAGGATCACAAACAAGACTCCGTTTGCCAGATGGTACTATAGTGATACTTAATGCTGGATCACGTATTATTTATCCACAAAATTTTGGAGTATACAATCGTGATGTTGAGTTACAAGGTGAAGGTTATTTTGAGGTTGCTCGTAATATTGAAATGCCTTTTTATGTGAAAACAAAAGAGTTACAAGTAAGAGTACTTGGAACTAAATTTAATTTTAGAGATTATCCTGAAGATAAAGAAGTTGTTGTGTCTCTGTTAGAAGGAAGAATTGTTTTAAATAATCAGCTTCAGAGAGAGGAGGAATTATTATTATTACCTAATGAACAGGTGATATTAGATAAAAGAGTAAAGACTATGAAAAAAGAATGGAAAAGGGATGGAATAAATATAGAATGGATAACCGGTAGACTTTTCTTTGATGAAATACCTTTACCAGAAGTAGCACAAATATTGGAACGTAATTATGGCGTTCGAATTAAATTTGCTAATGATGCTTTAAAAAAAATTCGTTTTTATGGAAATTTTAATAAAAACGGTCAAAGTGTTAGAGATATTCTGGAGGCATTATCAGCAACGGAAAAGGTACATTATACTTTAAATGATAAAGAAATAATTTTATATTAACTATTTGTCTAATCTTAAATAAAAAGAACTATGAATAGAAGTACGTAAAATAAGGGTGGGAAGACTGGATATAAAAAAGTCGGAAGATCTGCGAAATCTCCCGGCTTCCATATTATTCCCTCAAAATGTCAAATGTGAGATCTTTTTTGAGGAATGTGACAAAAGTAATAAAAATATTTCTTAAAATCGCCTTCCTACAAAAGTTTTTAATTTTTTAAATTCTAAATTTATGAATTACAAAAGGAGGGCCATCTTGATGGTCGGGGCTGTATTATGCCTAAATTTAAGTGTGTACTCTCAACTTATATCGTTGAAAATGAATGATGTTTCAGTGAAAAAGGCGATGATGGAATTACAAACTAAAAGTGGTTTCTCATTTGTGTATATTGCTGGAGATTTGGATATTCGGAAGATGGTAACAATAGATGCTAATCAATTGGATGAAGCTATTAATCAGATTTTGAAAGGACAAAATGTTTCTTATGAAATACAAGGGAAGAATATTGTTATTAAAAGAATTCAGGAACTAAAAGTAGCGAATGAACAAAAAATTAAAATTAGTGGTATTGTAAAAGATGTAAATGGAGCCCCTGTGGTTGGAGCAACAGTTAAAGAAAAAGGGACTTCAAATGGTACTATTACAGATATTGATGGAATTTTTATGCTGGAAGTTCAGGAAAATGCCTTATTAGATATATCATATATTGGATTTAAATCTCAACAGTTGAAAGTACAGAAGGGAGGTAAGGCTTTATCAGTTATTTTGAAAGAAGATTCTGAATTATTAGATGAAGTTGTTGTTATTGGTTATGGAACACAGCGGAAAGGGGAGGTCGCTAGTTCTATTGCCACTGTAAAATCAGAGAATTTTTTGAAGGTCCCTTCTCCAGATGCTGCTCAGATGATTCGTGGACAAGTTCCGGGACTAGCTGTTATAACCCCAGATGCCAATCCTCTTTCTTCTTCCCAATTATCTTTGCGTGGTATCACAACATTAGGGCAAAACACCACTCCGTTAATTCTCATAGATGGAATTCCTGGAGCATTAAATTCTGTTTCTCCTGATGAGATAGCACAAATAGATGTATTAAAAGATGGTTCGGCAGCAGCTATTTATGGTACACGTGGTACTAATGGAGTTATTCTTATTACTACAAAACATGTAAATGGGGAAATGCCAACAACAGTAGATGTGAATGCTTATATTTCTATTCAACAGATCGTGAAAAAGTTGCCAATGATGACAGCAGGTCAATATCGTGAGAAAGTAGCTCAAGGAGGGTATGGTGGTGCGACTGATTATGGTGGTGATGTGGATTGGTTGGATGAAATAACTCGTACTCCTATTTCACAAGTATATAATGTAAGTTTAAGAGGAGGAAGTCAGACAACTAATTATTTGGCAAGTCTTGAATATAGGAGTTTGGAGGGTATAATTCAACGTTCGGACAACCAGATCATTTATCCACGCATTGAGGTTACTCATCGCATGTTTAATGATAAATTGCGTATTAATGCAGGGTTGAATGGTTCTCTAAAAAAATATTTTGATGGTGCAGATGGTGGTGGATATAAAACAGATGTTTATGCAGGAGCGATTCAATTTAATCCTACAGATCCTGTTAGAGATGAAAATGGAAATTGGAAAGAGAGACCTATTAATGATTATTTAAATCCGTTGGCTCTTTTATGGGAAACAGAGGGAGAGAATAAGGAAACTGCTTTAAGAATGTTTGCTAATTTGGCATTTACTCCTATTGCAGGATTAAATATTAAATATACTGCATCTAAAAATATTTTTAATCAGATCCGAGGATATTATGAAACGAAGCAACATTCTTCAACTACTAAAAATGGTAAGAATGGATATGCATCTCGTGGTACACAATCTACATATGAAACATTATCTGAATTGACAGTTCAATACAATAAGACATTATTTAAAGATCATAATTTTACTTTGTTGGGAGGGTATAGTTGGATGAAAAGTGGGTATGAAGATTATTGGATGCAAAATTGGGATTTTCCTTCAGATGATTATACATATAATAATATGAGTGAAGGTCAAGCTTTACGTGATGGAAAAGCTAATGAAGATTCGGAGAAAAGGGAGAATTTGTTGATTGCTTATTTTGCTCGTTTGAATTATAATTATAAAGGAAAATACATTTTATCTGCTAGTATAAGACAGGAGGGATCTACTAAATTTGGTAAGAATTATAAGTGGGGAACTTTTCCAGCTGTATCTGTAGCATGGAATATAGTGGAAGAGAATTTTCTAAAGGATGTGTCATCTCTTTCTGCATTGAAAATACGTGCGGGATTTGGTATTACAGGTACGGAACCATATTCTCCTTATATGTCTCTTCGTTCGATTAATTTTAATGATTATGCATATTATGATGGCACTTGGATTAAGTCTGTTCATCCTAGTTCCAATACGAATCCAGATCTCCGTTGGGAAAAGAAAGAGGAACTTAATGTTGGCCTAGATGTTGGCTTTTTTGATAATCGGTTAACCGGAAGCATTGACTTTTATAGAAGAACGACTAAGGATTTGATTTGGGAATATAATGTTCCTTCACCTCCATATTTATTTCCTACAATACAAGCTAACGGAGGGTCTATACGTAATACAGGGGTAGAAGTTTCTATACAGGTAACGCCTGTTTCAACAAAAGATTTTCAATGGGTAACAAATATAAACTATTCTAGTAATGCAAATAAATTAGTGACACTTTCTGGTAAATTTGTTGCAAGTACATATTTAGATACGGGGACAACGGGATCTCCTATGTGGCAGGCAACACACAGAATACAAGAGGGGCAACCTTTCGGTAATTTTTGGGGATATAAGTCTATTGATATAGATGATGATGGGCATTGGATAATAGAGGGTGAAGATGGAACCCCAAAATCTATAAATGATGCGCTTCCTTCTGATAAAAAAGTATTAGGTAATGGCTTGCCGAAACATTATGTGAATTGGAATAATACTTTTGGATATAAAAATTTTGATTTAAGTCTTACAATGCGTGGGGCTTTTGGTTTTCAAATATGGAATTCGGCTGCTGCTTTTCATGGGGTACCTGCTATGTTTACTGCAGGATGGAATGTAATGGAGAAAGCTTTTGATCCTGTCTTTGGGAAACGTCCTCTTGCTGTAGATCAACCACTGGCTTACGTAAGTTATCATATTGAAAATGGTGACTATTGGAAGATTGATAATCTGACTTTAGGCTATACTTGGAATACAAGATGGAATTGGTTGAAAAATATTCGTTTTTTTGGTTCTGTTTCTAATCTTGCTGTTATTACTGGATATAGTGGTATAGATCCGGAAACTCCTGTAAACGGAATGTATCCAGGTATAGATAATCGTTATAGATATCCTTCGGCTAGAACTTATACAATTGGTATGTCATTTAAATTCTAAATATTATGAAAACAATAAATAAGATAGTAGGTATAGTTACTTCTATAAGCTTGGCGGGAATAATGTCATGTTGTAGTAATGATTTAACAGAAAAAGTATATTCTTCAATAACACAGGATAGTTATGAATATACGGTAAAAGATTTTAAATCTGTGGTTTCAAGTGTATATTCACCTTTACGTGGAGTGTTTAGCCATACGGGATTTTGGACAGCGAATGAAGTGACTGGAGATGCAATAGTATCTCCTCCTACTGCCACAGGTTGGTATGATGGTGGCCAATATATGCATTTTCATTATCATGATTGGAATTCTGAGCTGGCTAATATTAAAGAATTTTGGGATTGGATGTATCGGGGAGCTTTATTTGCTAATTATTCTATAGAATTGATTGAGAGTGGTAAAGTACCCGCTCCTTCTTTGGAGGCAAAGGAACAAGGAATAATGGAACTAAGAGCAGCTAGAGCTTTTTATTATTGGTTGATATGTGATAATTTTGGAGATGCTCCTTTGGTAATTACTACATCAGATGAAATGCCAGAAAAAAGTTCTCGTAAGGAAATCTTTGATTTTATAGTAAAAGAACTGATTGAAGTTATACCTTATTTAAGCGAGGAGCAAGGAGGTGCTATGTATGGACGATTTAATAAATGGGCGGCAAAGACATTGTTGGCGAATGTGTATTTGAACGCTGAAGTGTATACAGGAACGGCTCATTGGGAGGATTGTATTGTACAATGTAACGATATAATCAATAATAGCCCTTGTATGCTCTCTCAAAATTTTAAAGATTCATTCAGATCATCTGGAGTTGAGTCTTCAAAAGAAATTATTTTAGCAGTACCTTATGATAAAATTATTGCAACAGGAAATGATATGCATATGCGTTCTTGGCAAGCTCAGTTAAAAGATAAATTTAATTTGGAAGCAACTCCTTGGGGAAGTGGAACAACAATGGCAATAACTCAGTTTGCTGATACTTATGATGAAGATGATAGTCGTATAGATGATACATGGCTTAGAGGAGCACAATATAGTAGTAACGGTGAAATACTAAAGGGGATTTATGATAATATAGGTGAGGATTTTATCATTGTAAAAGAGATACCTGATGCTAGTTATGTAAAAGAATTTGAGGGGTGGCGCATGAATAAATTTGAGGTCGCTCCTCAGACTCCTTCTTCTTCTGATACTGATTTCCCTTTTTTCCGTTTTGCTGAGGTGTTGATGATGAAAGCAGAGTGTTTACTGCGAACGGGGCAGCCGGGGGCTGGTGCTTTGGTTTCTCAGGTTAGGGAACGAGCTTTTAGAGATCATCCAGAAAAAATAATGGTTACGGATGAGCAACTTAAAGCTAATTCTATTTATCAATATGGTTATGTAGAGAAATATCATATTGTAGATCCAGGTAATCAAGACCCGGTTGAGTTCGGACGATTGTATGATGAGTTGGGGTGGGAATTTGTTTGGGAGGCTCACCGAAGAAGGGACATGATTCGTTTTGGTTTGTTTACTAAAAAAAGTTGGTTGTCACATAAGCCTAAAGGAGATTACCGTAGTGTTTTCCCTATACCAGAGGTTGTTTTAACTTCAAATCCAAAATTAACTCAAAATCCGAATTATTTGCAAAAGTAATTGATTTTTGTTCTCAACTTGAAAATATATAATAAATATTGACATGAAAAAATATAAAATATTATTGTTTGTAATTGTGATGTCCTGCATATCAAATGTTTATATGTGGGGAACTACTAAGCCTTTATCTAAAAATAGAATAGATCTTTTTTCATTGAGTGAGGTTCGAATTACGGACAAGTACTTTAAGCATATTCAGGATTTAGATCATCAATATCTTTTAACGTTGGAGCCAGATAGATTGTTATCTTGGTTTAGACGTGAGGCAGGATTGACTCCTAAAGCTCAACCCTATCCTTTTTGGGAATCAGAAGATGTGTGGGGAGGCGGACCATTAGCTGGACATATTCTTGGTTTTTATATGTCCTCCATGTCTATGATGTATCAGACAACAAATGATAAAATGATTCTTGATAGATTAAATTATATTGTCAATGAGTTACTGCTTTGTCAAAAAGCTCATGGAGATGGTTATTTATTAGCTACTGTTAATGGTAAGCAAGTGTTTGAAGATATGATTGATGGAGATTTTACGACATCCAATCCTCTAATCAACCAAACTTGGGAACCTGTGTATATTATGAATAAAATTATGCTAGGACTTTATGGAGTTTATAAGCGATGTCATATACAAGATGCTAAAAGAATATTAATGGGGATGGCAGATTGGTTTGGTTATGAGGTATTAGATAAATTGAATCATGAGAACATTCAAAAAATGTTGGTATGTGAACATGGATCTATTAATGAATCTTATATAGACGTATATAAGATAACTGGAGATAAGAAATATTTAGAATGGGCTAAAAAATTAAATGATGAGGATATGTGGGTACCTCTTTCCAAAGGAGAGGATATACTGAACGGTTGGCATGCTAATACACAAATACCTAAATTTACAGGTTTTAATGCAGTTTATCGATATACGAATAATAAGGCTTACAATGATGCTGCTACTCGTTTTTGGGATATTGTTGTTCAAAAGCATACATGGATAAATGGTGGAAATAGTACTGGAGAGCATTTTTTCGAGGAAAGTATGTTTGAAAAGAAAATACCACAATATGGTGGTCCAGAATCATGTAACTCAGTTAATATGATGCGATTGACTGAAAGTCTTTATCAAACTGATGGCAGAGTAGATAGGATTGATTATTATGAACGTGTACTTTATAATCATATTTTAGCTAATTATGACCCGGAAGAAGGAATGTGTGTTTATTATACTCCTATGCGGCCTGGTCATTATAAAATATATGGAACAAGGTATCATTCATTTTGGTGTTGTACAGGTACGGGATTTGAAGCTCCAGCAAAGTTTGCGAAAATGATTTATGCACATAAAGATAATTCACTTTATGTAAATATGTTTATAGCATCAACGTTGGACTGGAATGAAAAGAACATTATGATTACTCAATCTACTAATTTTCCTGACGAAGATCAGACATTACTTACTATAAAGTCTTCATCTACACAACAAATAGATTTAAAAATACGGATCCCCTTTTGGATCAAAAATAAAAGTATGGTTGTGAGAGTAAATAATAAAATTGTGAAAGGCATAAAATCAGAAAAAGGTTATGTTACAATATCACGTGAATGGTCAGATGGGGATGAAATTAAAGTGACATTTACACCTCTATTAGAAATTGTACCTTTAAAAAATAGTGAAAGATATCTTGCTATGACTTACGGGCCTATTGTGTTAGCGACTAAAATAGACAATACTAATATTGGGAAAGAAGAATTCCGACATGAGCGTAAAACTGTTAGTAATGTAATGATTCCTATGTCAGATACTCCTGTTTTGTTTGGAACATTGAATGAAATAAAAGGTAATATCAGACGAGTAGTTGGGAAGGAATTATTATTTATCTATAATCCGAAAGAAGGAAAATCTGTAAAATTGGTTCCTTACAATAGGATAAATTTTAGTCGATATGCTATTTACATGATTCATGTTGATGACAAAGAAGAGTATATAAAAACAGTTTGGGATGGTAGCTATTATGTCAATATGAATCAAAATTTAGGAACGATAAATGTAGATGCTATTTGTATAGGAGATACTGATTCTGAACGAATGCACAAGATAGAGCAGGTGAGTAATATTACAGGAAAATATGATTATATTTCATCATGGCGTCGTGCAGTCAATGGAGGATATTTTATGTATAATTTAGCATCACTTCCAGATAAGGAGCAGACACTTTATATTGCGTTTCGGGGGAATGATCAGGATGAATTTGCTTTTGATTTGTTGATAGATGGACAGGTGATTAAATCATTTGTGCGTAGTCTAGGTGATGAAGGGTTGGTCACGAAGAATTATGCAAAATATATTCCTATTCCTTTTGAATTGACCCGTGGTAAGAAAAATATAACATTGAAAATTGCCGCTAGATTAAAGAATATGACAGGAGATATTTTTGATATTCGTATATTGCCATCAAATTCAGAAATGGATCTCAAGTAAATTCAATGAAAAAAAGAGTTTTATAAGAGATGTTTGTTAAAAAGGCAGAGGTTTTATTTAAGTATTGAAGTTCGAATAGATCGAGGACCATTCCTAGATATTTGAGGTTTGGTCCTCAATTTATGATTCTATTTAAAGATTTTTCTAAAAGCCTTCGCATTATTTTTTTTGAAATAAGCGATTGTCCGAAAAGAGGGCGTTAAGCCTCCTAATAGCTATCATAATTCCACATTTACCTTACAGGAGTACTCCAGTTTTCTTGATGACCTTATTGAATACTTATAACCATATAAATACAATTTTAGTAATGTTGCAGGATTATACGGTAGGCTCCTTTTATTGAAGTTTGACATGTTTAACCCCAAGCTCATTTATAGGCAAGATATCCATAAATAAATTGATAATCCTTGCCCAAGAATTTGGAGCAATCAATTGGTCGAGAGGTATCATTTGAATTTGATTTCTGTTTTCTCCTACTATGTAGTTTATAGATATGTTGTCTAGTTTCTTTCCATAAATATATAAAAAATAGGTGACAATTAAATATAGCTTCTAAGGTTTTGCACAGACTCTTGGGAGCTTACGATGTTACCAACAAATGGTGAAGTCGTTATTTAGCTCTCCGAGGAAGTTAGTCATTAAGTTCTAGTTTGAAATTAGCAGGAGTAAAGTATAAAGTGAAAAAATCTCTTCTCGAAAATGTAGACATAAAAAAAGGAGCAACGCCTTGCTCCAACCTTTGTTAACCTTAAATCTAATACTATGAAAAACACATTGCAAAGGTACGGACTTTAGTGAATTTTGCAAATAAAACAACTAAAAAAATATGTTCTCTAACACGTTTTAATACTTTTATCCTATTTGTTAAGGATAAGGACCTTTTTTATTTACTTGTATTTTATCTTTTTTACATATAAAACCGTATATTTGTTGCCACTTTTGCAAAAGGATAAAAACGAATGGTTTCAGTAGATAATTTGAAAGTAGAGTTTGGAGTAACGCCTCTGTTTGAGGACGTGTCATACGTTATCAATAAGAGAGATCGTATTGCGCTGGTCGGGAAGAATGGGGCCGGTAAGTCTACTATGCTTAAAATATTGGCAGGAATACAGGCGCCTACTTCAGGTAGTGTTTCTGTTCCGCGTGATGTGACGATAGGCTATCTGCCTCAAGTCATGATTCTGAGTGATAAACATACTGTGATGGAAGAGGCGGAGATGGCTTTTGAACATATCTTTGACTTGCAGGCTAGTATTGAGAGAATGAATCAGGAATTGGCGGATAGAACAGACTATGATTCAGAAAACTATCATAAACTGATTGAGAAATTCACACATGACAATGAACGCTTTCTGATGATGGGAGGTACCAATTATACGGCTGAGATAGAACGTACATTGATGGGGTTAGGATTTAACCGGGAAGATTTTAACCGTCCTACATCCGAGTTCAGTGGTGGTTGGCGTATGCGTATAGAGTTGGCCAAGTTGTTGTTGCGACGGCCCGATGTGTTGCTGTTGGACGAGCCTACCAATCATCTGGATATAGAAAGCATTCAATGGTTGGAAAACTTTTTGAAGACAAGTGCGGGGGCCGTTGTATTGGTGAGTCACGACCGCGCATTTATTAATAATGTGACCAATCGTACGATTGAAATATCTTGCGGGCATATCTATGATTATAAAGTGGCTTACGATGAGTTTGTGGTATTGCGCAAAGAGCGTCGTGAGCAGCAATTGCGTGCATACGAGAACCAGCAGAAGCAAATTCAGGATACGGAAGATTTCATAGAGCGTTTCCGTTATAAGGCTACCAAGGCTGTCCAGGTGCAGAGCCGCATCAAGCAATTGGAAAAAATAGTTCCTATTGAAATTGATGATGAAGATAATTCAGCCTTACGGTTGAAGTTTCCGCCTGCCATGCGTTCCGGCAATTATCCGGTCATTTGTGACGGGGTGAAGAAAGTATACGGCAGTCATCTTGTTTTCCACGATGTGACTTTGACTATTAATAGAGGTGAGAAGGTGGCTTTTGTCGGAAAGAACGGGGAAGGTAAGTCCACTTTGGTGAAATGTATAATGGACGAAATCCCATACGAAGGTAAACTGACCATCGGGCACAACGTACAGATTGGTTATTTTGCTCAGAATCAGGCTCAGATGCTGGATGAAAATCTGAGTGTTTTTGATACGATTGATTATGTGGCAAAAGGGGATATTCGTTTAAAAATTCGTGATATTCTGGGAGCATTCATGTTTGGAGGCGAGGCTTCTGATAAAAAAGTAAAGGTACTGTCGGGTGGGGAGCGGAGTCGTCTTGCCATGATAAAACTTTTGTTAGAACCGGTGAATTTCCTTATTTTGGACGAACCTACCAACCATCTGGATATGCGCTCAAAGGATGTATTGAAAGAAGCTATCAAGGAATTTGATGGAACGGTGATTGTTGTTTCTCATGACCGTGAGTTCTTGGATGGACTGGTGACCAAAGTTTATGAATTTGGAGGTGGAGTAGTAAAAGAACACATTGGCGGCATTTATGATTTTTTACAGAAAAAGAAAATAGAGAGTCTGAATGAGTTGCAGCTTTCGGCTTCTCCTACTGTGTCTGCCACTAAAAAGGAAGAACCCGAAACGGTCAGTGAGAACAAATTATCTTATGAGGCGCAAAAGGAATTGAATAAGAAAATTCGTAAATTGGAGAAACGAATTGCGGATTGTGAACAAAAAATAGAAAAGCTGGAAACTGAGATTAGCGGGGTGGAAGCCGATATGGCTACTCCCGAAGGTGCATCGGATATGGCTTTGTATGAAAAGCATCAGAAACTGAAAAAGGACTTGGATCAGACGGTAGAAGAATGGGAGGCCGTTTCTATGGAATTAGAAGAGATGCAGGGAAGTTAATATGTATCATATATATAGAACAAATGAAAGCAAAACATTATTTACCAATGGCTGTATTGGCTCTGGCAGTAGCTGCCGGATGCGACAGTAAAAAGGAAGCCGTCATGACTTCGGGTATAGACTTGACAAATTTGGACACTACGGCTGTTCAAGGAGCTGATTTTTATCAGTATGCTTGTGGCGGATGGATGAAGAAACACCCTCTGACCAATGAATATTCCCGTTTTGGCTCATTCGATATGCTTGCCGAAAATAACCGGGAACAACTGAAAGGATTGATTGTGGAAATTGCTGCCGGACAGAATGCGCAAGGTACAATAGGTCAGAAAATAGGGGATATCTATAATCTGGCTATGGATAGTGTGAAACTGAATGCGGATGGAGTAACTCCTATTCAAGCTGATTTGGAAAAGATTGCTTCAGTGAAGGATAAATCGGAAATAGTTCCTTTGATGGCGGAACTGGCTCATAGCGGTGTATTCCCTTATTTCAGTTTCTATGTGGGTGCCGATATCATGGACAGCAAGAGCAATTTGTTTCAATTGTATCAAGGGGGTATCAGTCTGGGTGAAAGAGAATATTATTTGGACAATGATGATGTGACTACCAATATCCGTAATAAGTATAAAGAACATATTGTAAAGATGTTCCAATTGGCTGGTTTTGATGAGGCTGCCGCTAAAAAGAAAATGGAGGCTGTAATGGATATCGAAACCCGTATTGCGAAAGCTTCTTTCAGTGCGGTGGAACAGCGTAACCCTGCGGCCAATTATCATAAAATGTCTTTGGATGAATTAAAGAAAGAGATTCCGGGCATTGACTGGGATGCTTTCTTGAATGGTATAGGCGTGAAAGGGGTGACTGAACTGAGTGTTTCTCAAGTGGAGCCGATTAAAGAGGTTGAGAAAATTATCAATAGCTTGCCGGTTGAAAATCAGATCGCTTATATGCAATGGAATCTGATAGACAGGGCTGCCGGTTACTTGAGTGATGATTTGGTAGCACAAAACTTTGATTTTTATGGAAAAACACTATCCGGTAAACAGGCTAACCAACCTCGTTGGAAGCGTGCCGTAAGTACTGTGAATGGGGTACTGGGTGAAGCGGTAGGTCAGATGTATGTGGAGAAATATTTTCCGGCAGCCGCAAAAGAACGTATGGTGCAGTTGGTAAAGAATCTGCAGACCGCATTGGGAGAACGTATCCGGAATTTGGAATGGATGGGTGACAGCACAAAGATTAAAGCTATTGAGAAGTTGAATTCTTTTTATGTAAAGGTAGGCTATCCTGATAAGTGGAGGGATTATACCGGTTTGAATATTGAAAAAGATTCTTATTGGGCCAATGTGAAGCGTGCTACAGAATTCGAACTGGATTATATGTTGTCCAAGGCAGGCAAGCCGGTTGACAGAGATGAATGGGGAATGACTCCGCAGACTGTCAATGCATATTATAATCCGACCACGAATGAGATTTGTTTTCCGGCAGGTATTCTTCAATATCCGTTTTTTGACATGAATGCTGATGATGCATTTAATTATGGAGCTATTGGCGTGGTTATCGGTCATGAAATGACTCATGGATTCGATGATCAGGGACGTCAGTTCGATAAGGATGGTAATTTGAAAGATTGGTGGACAGCCGAAGATGCCAAACGTTTTGAAGAACGTGCTCAGGTAATGGTGAATTTCTTTGATAGCATTCAGGTTTTGCCGGGACTCAATGCCAACGGTTCTTTGACTTTAGGTGAGAATATAGCCGACCATGGTGGTTTGCAGGTTTCTTTCCAAGCGTTCAAGAATGCGACAAAAGATGCTCCGCTACCAGTAGAAGACGGATTTACTCCGGAACAGCGCTTCTTCTTGTCATACGCCGGAGTGTGGGCTGGCAATATCCGCGACGAGCAGATTCGTTTGCAAACAAAGTCTGATCCACATTCATTGGGCAGATGGCGTGTGAACGGAGCACTCCCTCAAATTGGTGCATGGTATGATGCTTTTGGCATTAAAGAGGGGGATCCTATGTATTTGGCTCCTGAAAAACGTGTCTCTATTTGGTAAGCTTTATACATAAAAGATAATAAAAAGCATGGTAATTGCTGATAATTTGGCATTTATCATGCTTTCTTTTTGGAATTTACATGATAAACACCTATTTTTGTGCCCGATGAAACGGAGACGATATATAGCATGGGTATTAATGTTGGTCAGCATAATCATGTTGACTGCATCTGTTCTGCCTCATCATCATCACCGGGAAATCCTTTGCTTGCAGCATGATATGACTTTGTGCGGCTGTCAATGTTCTGTACAGCATCAGCAGCATAATAGTTCCGATGAGAATCATACATGTAATGCCGGATGCGTGACCAAGTTTAAAAGTGTAACTCCGGATCGGGCTCAGGACAGTGTTTCTCCTGATTATTCGTTTTGTTTGTTGCTATATACGGTAACGGATGTATTGGCGCTTTCATTGCAGTTGACAGAACACAACACATTACCTTATAATTACTATTTAGAAAAACTGCATTCTACGTGTCTTCCCCACGTAAAGGGGTTGCGTGCTCCTCCTTGCGATGTTCTTGCTTAACAGATAGAAAGTTTATCTTTTTATCCGCAACTTTGTTGCATTTTCTTTACGCTAATTTTGTATTTAATAAAAAAGTAAGAACAAATTATATCATCATGAAGAAACTTATCTTTATGGGAGTCTTGGGATTATTTCTTTTAGGCTCTTGCAACAGTAAATCGGAACATGACCATGAGGGGCATAGTCATGAAACGGAAAAAGCACATAATCATGATCATGAAGGCCATGATCACGAGCATGAGGAACACGATCATGCGAGTGAAAACCACGAAGGACATAACCACGAGGCAGAGATGGCAGCCGGACATTCCGATGAGATAATCCTGGCTCCGGAAAAAGCGAAAGCAGCTGGAGTAGAATCGGAAATAATCCAGCCTAAATCATTCCGTCAGGTAATAACGACCAGCGGACAGGTACAGGCGGCACAAGGTGATGAAAGCGTAGTAGTTGCCAATGTAGCCGGTGTGGTTTCTTTCCGCCATCCGGTAACGGACGGTATGAGTGTGAGCAAGGGGGCTCCCATTCTGAATATCTCTGCTGAGAATATGCCGGACGGAGACCCTGTAAAACGTACCCGTATCGCATATGAAACCGCCAAAAAAGAATATGAACGTGCCGCCAAGTTGGTAAAAAGTCAGATAATATCACAGAAAGATTTCAATGCCATTAAGGAGAGTTATGAAAATGCATTATTGGCATACGAGGCTATTTCAAAGAACCAGACCAAGACAGGTGTGTCCGTTACAGCTCCTTTAGGTGGCTATATCAAGAATTGTCTGGTGAAGGAAGGTGATTATGTGTCGGTAGGCCAGCCTTTGGTGAGTATCACTCAGAACCGTCGTCTGTTCCTTCGTGCAGATGTTTCCGAGAAATATTATGGTTATCTGCATAGCATCCAGTCGGCAAACTTCAAGACTCCATACGATAATAAGGTATATGAGTTGGGTGAGTTGAAAGGGCATCTGCTTTCTTATGGTAAAGCATCCGGTGGTACTTCTTTCTATGTACCTGTTACTTTCGAATTTGATAATCGGGGAGATGTGATTCCCGGTTCGTATGTGGAGGTGTATCTGCTCTCGTCGGAAATGCCCGATGTGCTGGCCTTACCTGTTACAGCATTGACCGAAGAACAGGGCTTGTATTTTATTTATCTGCAATTGGATGAAGAAGGGTATAAGAAACAGGAAGTGACTTTGGGGGCTAGTGACGGAAAGGAAGTTCAGATTCTTACGGGGTTAAAAGCCGGTGACCGTGTGGTAACAAAAGGAGCCTATCAGGTGAAATTAGCATCGGCCAGCAATGCGATTCCGGCTCATAGTCATGAACATTAATCAAGCCGCCCTATGCTAAATAAAATTATACATTTTTCCCTTCAAAACCGTATATTGGTTCTGGTGGCGTCGGTTTTGCTGCTTATTGGCGGTACTTACACGGCTTTTCATACGGAAGTCGATGTGTTCCCCGATTTGAATGCGCCGACTGTAGTGATTATGACTGAAGCGAATGGTATGGCTGCCGAAGAGGTGGAACAATTGGTAACCTTCCCTGTAGAAACTGCTGTGAATGGTGCGACCAATGTGCGCCGGGTGCGTTCATCTTCCACCAATGGCTTTTCCGTTGTGTGGGTGGAATTTGAATGGGATACTGATATCTATCTGGCCCGTCAGATTGTTAGTGAGAAATTGTCCTTGGTCAGCGAGGAATTGCCCGAGAATGTAGGTAAACCTACCATGGGACCTCAATCCTCTATTTTAGGTGAATTGCTGATTATCGGTCTGACTTCGGATACTACTTCCATGCTCGATCTCCGTACACTGGCAGACTGGACTATCCGTCCGCGCCTGCTTTCTACGGGAGGTGTGGCACAGGTTGCCGTGCTAGGAGGTGATATCAAGGAATATCAGGTGTTGCTTGACCCTGCCCGCATGAAACATTACAATGTTACGTTGGCGGAGGTGATGAACGTTACCCGTAACATGAATCAGAATGCCAATGGCGGAGTGATTTATGAATATGGAAACGAATATATTGTTCGTGGGGTGCTTTCCAGCCATGATGTGGCTCAGTTGTCACGTTCCGTTATTAAGACGGTGGAAGGGGTGCCCGTTACATTGGAGGATATTGCCGATGTGAAGATCGGTTCGCAGGAACCAAAACTAGGTACTGCTTCGGAGAGAGGAAAACCTGCCGTACTGCTGACCGTTACCAAACAACCCAAGACTGGGACTATTGAACTGACAGAGCAATTAGAAGCCGCATTGAAGGATTTGCAGAAGAATCTTCCGGCTGATGTGCACGTTTCTACAGATATTTTCCGTCAGAGCCGTTTTATTGAAAGTTCTATCGGCAATGTGAAGGATTCGTTGTATGAAGGTGCTATTTTTGTGGTGATTGTTCTCTTCCTGTTCCTTGCCAATGTACGTACCACGGTTATTTCATTGGTAACTCTTCCGTTGTCATTGATTGTTTCTATATTGACTCTTCACTATATGGGGCTCACCATCAATACCATGAGTTTGGGTGGTATGGCTATTGCCATTGGTTCGTTGGTGGATGATGCTATTGTGGATGTGGAAAATGTATGGAAACATCTGCGCGAGAACCGCTTGTTGCCCGAAGGGGAACGTAAAAGCGTGATTGAAGTCGTGTTCAATGCTTCGAAAGAAGTGCGTATGCCTATCTTGAACTCTACCTTGATTATTGTAGTCAGTTTTGTTCCTTTGTTCTTCCTGACAGGAATGGAAGGTCGTATGCTGGTTCCGCTGGGCATTGCCTTTATTGTGGCGTTGTTTGCTTCTACGGTAGTGGCTTTGACACTGACTCCGGTACTGTGCAGCTATCTGTTAGGTAATAATAAAAGTAAAGGATTACCCAAAGAGGCATTTGTAGCCGTATGGATGAAAAAGCATTACCGCAATACCTTGTTATGGTCCTTGAATCATAAATCCGTAGTATTGGGTTTTACAGGTGGACTGTTTGCGGTGGCATTGGTTATGTTTTTTGCATTAGGACGTAGTTTTCTGCCATCTTTCAATGAAGGTTCGTTCACCATTAATATCAGTTCATTGCCGGGAATTTCTTTGGCAGAATCGGACAAAATGGGACACCGTGCGGAAGAGTTGCTGATGTCTATTCCCGAAATACAGACTGTAGCCCGTAAAACGGGACGTGCCGAACTGGATGAGCATGCACTAGGGGTTAACGTGAGTGAAATTGAGGCTCCGTTTGAATTGAAAGACCGTTCCCGTCAGGAACTGGTAGCCGATGTGCGTGCCAAGTTATCTACCATTACCGGTGCGAATATCGAAATAGGCCAGCCTATCAGCCACCGCATCGATGCTATGCTTTCGGGTACCAAGGCCAACATTGCCATCAAACTGTTTGGTAACGATTTGAACAAGATGTTTGCCATCGGTAATCAGATAAAGGATGCTATCAGTAGCGTGGAGGGTATTGCCGACTTGAATGTGGAACAACAAATCGAACGTCCGCAGCTCAAGATTGTTCCCAAACGCGAGATGCTTGCCAAATTCGGTATTTCTTTGCCGGACTTTGCCGAATTTGTATCTGTAAACATGGCAGGTGAAGTTGTTTCGCAGGTATATGAAGAAGGCAAAGCGTTTAATCTTATTGTCCGTACCAAGGACGAGGTGCGTGATGAGATGGAGAAAGTGCGTAACCTGATGATTGATACCGGTGACGGTCAGAAAATCCCTGTCAACTATGTAGCCGATGTGATTTCTGCCATGGGACCGAATACCATCAGCCGTGAGAACGTGAAGCGTAAGATTGTGATTTCAGCCAATACCAGCGGCCGTGATTTGCGCAGCGTGGTGAATGATATACAGGAACGGATTGATGCGCAAATCAAGCTTCCCGAAGGATATCATGTGGAATATGGCGGTCAGTTTGAAAGCGAGCAGGCGGCCAGCCGTACGCTGATGCTTACTTCGTTTATGAGTATCGTAGTTATCTTCCTGTTGCTTTATACCCAGTTTAAGAATGCAGCCCAAAGTGGAGTCATTTTGTTGAATTTGCCTTTGGCGTTGATTGGTGGGGTATTTGCATTGATGATAACAACGGGTGAGATAAGCATTCCGGCTATTATCGGTTTTATCTCGTTGTTTGGTATTGCTACCCGTAATGGTATGTTGTTGATAAGTCATTACAATACGTTGCGCGAAGAAGGTATGGATTTGAAAGAAAGCATTCTTCACGGTTCGTTAGACCGTTTGAACCCTATCCTGATGACTGCATTGTCTTCCGCGCTGGCTTTGATACCTTTGGCATTCCGTGGCGATTTGCCGGGTAATGAGATACAAAGTCCGATGGCGAAAGTTATTCTGGGAGGTCTTTTGACATCGACTTTCTTGAACGCTTTCATTATTCCGATTGTTTATGAACTGATGAATCGAAAGAAGAAATAATAGAAATATATGAAACGAATCTTATTTATAATAGCCTTCTGCTCTCCCTTGCTGGCGCAGGCCCAGAGTATTGAGCACATTTTGAAAAGCATCGAGCAGAATAATAAAGAGCTCAAGGCGCAGAAACATGCAGCCGATGCAACCAAGATGGAAAACCGGACAAACAACAATTTGCCTGACCCTACAGTGAGCTACAGTTCTTTTTACAGTAATGGTGCCGAAGGGGGGCACGGTACGGAACTTGTCGCTTCACAAGGTTTTGATTTCCCTACTCAGTATATTGTCCGCAATCGGCAGGCTACTTTGCAGAACGAAGCGGTGGACAAGCAACAACAGGCTGCTCGCCGAGATATTTTGCTGAATGCGAAGAATCTCTGTCTAGACCTTATTCTGTTGAATCAGGAAAAAACATTGATGGATATCCGTATGAAAAATGCAGATGAATTACAGGCACTTTATGAAAAGCGTCTGACTACCGGTGATGCGAACATATTGGAAGTCAATAAAATCAAAATGGAACGTATGAATGTGCAGACGGAAGTTGCCCAAAACAGCGCAGCCCACCGCACTGCCTTGCAATCTCTGCTTGCCATGAACGGCAACATGCCTTTAGAATTTGCTGAAACCACATACCCTGCCATACAGGAAATCAATGATTACAATGTCATGCGGGATGAAGTGATGGCATCAGACCTTGACTTGCAGGCCGCCGTCGCCACTGCCCGTGCCGCCGAGAAGCAGGTTTCGGTAGACCGTCAAGGATGGTTGCCGAAACTGGAAGCCGGTTTTCGCCGTAACACGGATGATGCGGTTTCGATGAATGGTTTTGTGGTAGGGGGCTCCTTGCCTTTGTTTCAGAATCGTAAAAAGGTAAAGATAGCCAAGGCACAGGCTATCAGCGCACAATTGATGCAAGAAAATGCTAAAGATCAGGTTGAAGCTTCTCTGATGTCTCTCTTCAATGAGATGCAGCAGTTGAAGGATGCCATGAATGCGTATGATGTTCCTTTGATGTACCGTTCGCTGGATTTATTGAAGCAAGCATTGACCGAGGGACAAATTTCATTGATTGAATATTTTGTGGAAACGGAAAATATTTATAAGAATCTCCAGGCGTATATGCAGATTGAGAATCAATACCAGAAGGTGATGGCGAACATTTACAAGAATAATCTGTAAAGCTGACAGTCTGTTCTTTTAACGCAGATAGGGTAAAAACGGATGGCAGGATGGTACGGATAGTCAACAAACTATATCCGTGTTATCCTGCTTTTTCATTTAAAAAAGCAGACTGTCGCTGTCAAAAATGTACCGAAGCGGATTGTGTTTTTTTTTGTCCGTAATCTTCCGGCTGATCAATGTTGCCGATAAGGTTTCTATTTCCTCCAGTTTCACATTATATCCGTCCGCCAGATGGTCTGTCAGTTGGTTTCCCAGGTTGGCTGAATCGTCCTATGATGATACTCTCCTTAAAGCCGAAGTACTTTGGCTAGAAATCGAAGAATGCCGGTTACGTCCTTTTTTTGATTTTCAATAAAAGCTGGAAACGATTGTCGTTCAGAATGGCATAAAAAAATGTGCCGGAAGAATTGGGCTACCTTTTATGACAGAGTGACTTCCGACACATTTTTTCTTGTTTATTTCTATTTATTTCTTTTTTTTCTTGGCTTCTTTCGCCCATTCTTTCGCTCCCTGCTCTTTCAGTTTAGCGGTGAAAGCCTTTGCTTTTTCCATGCTTGCGTTTTCGTCTTCGGGTGAAGCGTATGCATGTTTGTAACCTTTGGTCACGTTCCATTCACCTCGTGTGAAGTCCGGGAAGGCTACTGCCGCACAGCCGTTGTCCATAGAGATAGCTCCCAGTTCGGCCAGACAGCACCATTCGGCCAAGTCATATACATCCATGTCCAAAGGCAGTCCGTTTTGCAGACAATATACCAGACGGCTATCCATGATGAAGTCCATACCGCCGTGGCCGCCGACTTCTTTTGCCATTTCACCATATTTCTTTAAAATAGGATGCTGGTATTTCTCAATAAGCGCTTCCATTTCTGCCTGGGGTAAGAATCCGTGAGAGTTCAAATCGTCTACTTTGGGTTGCACGCCCGATGCGGTCAGTTGTGCTGCATCCAAAGCATATCCTTCAACGGGATATTTATTGGCAAACCCTTTGCTTCCTGTCAGTTGGTACAAGCGGTTGTAAGGTTGGGGAGTCATTACATTATGTTGGATTTCAATAACTTTCCCATTTGCTGTGCGAAGCAGGGTGGTGGTATGGTCTCCGTTGCGGAATTCTTTACATTCTTCGCCGGTTCTCTTCTCCACTAAATCTTTACCAACAACAGATTTGGTGTCCATAGCTACTAAAGTGGTTATACGGTCACCACGATGGATATCCAATGCTTGTGCTACAGGACCCAAGCCGTGAGTGGCATATACATCACCCCGGTGTTTCATGTTATAATCTAAACGCCATCCTAGTTTGTCTTCTTTGCCGTTTTTCCAATAATGATCCCAGAACGGGCTTAAATTGTGAATGTAGGCTCCTTGGGCACGGATTATTTCGCCAAATACACCTTGTTGTGCCATATTCAGTGTATTCATCTCAAACCAGTCATAGCAACAGTTCTCAAGAATCATGCAATGCTTGCGGGTTTTTTCACTCAGGTTGATTAAATCCCAGCATTCTTGCAGGTTCATGGCCGAGGGAACTTCAATAGCTACATTTTTACCGTTTTCCAATGCGCATTTTGCTACGGGGAAATGATGCAACCAGTCTGCGGCGATATAAACTAAATCTATGTCTGTACGTTTACATAATTCTTCATATCCCTTTTCTCCGGAATAAATGGCAGCTTTCGGCATAGATGCTTTCTTTAGGATATCCTGACATTTTTCTGCACGAGATGCTTCATAATCACAAAGTGCCACAATTTGTGTGCCGGGAATATAAGTGAAGCGCTCTACGGCTCCGGGACCTCGCATTCCCAATCCGACAAATCCTACGCGGACTACTTCCATTTTCGGGATGGTTAAGCCTAATACACTTTTCTGGCCGGACGGACGTTCAGGAGTGTCAATCACAATGGTTCCTTTGTCCCATTTCCAGGAATCTCCTGAACTTACGGTTTGTGCTGTCGTGGTTTGTGGTAAACACATGCATAGGGTTGTACCCATACATAAGCTTATCATCAATGATTTAAAGGTTCTCATACTTTTTGAATTTAAAGATTAAAATTTAAAAATATAGGTTGTTTCTTGAGTCAACTACTTGAAACTTAATTATATTTCACATTAATAATAAGAATATTTTTTATTTTTGCGCTCAAAGATAATTAATCTTTTTTGATTATGGATATAAGTTCGTCCTCTTTTTTCTGAGAAAAAGGTGAGTTAATAAATAAAATGAAGGAAGGGAAAAGTGGGATCAAGACAGAAGTTGTGAAGATATGAGTGAAAATCTAAAAATAATCAAGGTTTGTTGATTGAAAACGATCAAGAAAGGAAATAATTTAGTCCAAAAGATCGTTTAGTAAGGAGATTTGGCGGGATTTTTTTAATTTTGCACTTACAACTAATTAACAGATAAGAAAATGCCGTTAAATTTACCCGATAAACTACCTGCTATTGAATTGCTGAAGGAGGAAAATATCTTCGTCATAGACAATTCACGTGCCAGTGCACAGGATATTCGTCCGTTAAAAATCGTGATATTGAATTTGATGCCGTTGAAGATAACGACAGAAACGGATTTGGTACGTTTGCTTTCCAACACTCCCTTGCAGTTGGAAATATCATTTATGAAGTTGAAAAGCCATACATCGAAAAATACGCCGGTGGAACATATGAAAGCATTCTATCATGACTTTGATTTGATGCGTGGCGAGAAATATGACGGGATGATTATTACGGGGGCTCCGGTAGAGCAGATGCCGTATGAGGATGTGAATTATTGGAATGAGATTACTACTATTTTTGATTGGGCGCGTACTCATGTTACCTCAACTCTCTATATTTGTTGGGCGGCCCAAGCCGGGCTTTATCATTTCTATGGAGTTCCCAAATATCCGCTGAAACAAAAAATGTTTGGTATTTTCCGCCATCATATCAATGTACAGGGATTGCCCATATTCCGTGGTTTTGATGATGAGTTTTTTGTACCACATAGCCGTCATACCGAAATACACCGTGAGGATATTCTGAAAGTAAAAGAGTTGGCTTTGATAGCTGAGTCTGATGAGTCTGGGGTTTATATGGCTATGGCTCGTAATGGGCGTGAATTCTTTATTACCGGGCATTCGGAGTATTCTCCTTATACGCTTGATACGGAATATAAGCGTGATTTGGGGAAAGGGTTGCCTATTGAAATGCCTGTAAATTATTATAAGGACGATAATCCGGACAATGCCCCGGTGGTGCGTTGGCGCGGACATGCCAATTTGTTGTTTTCTAATTGGTTGAACTATTATGTATATCAGGAAACCCCGTTTGATATAAACGAGATACGATGATCAGACAACGAAAAATAGAATTATTAGCTCCTGCTAAAAATCTGGAGTGCGGTATTGCAGCTGTTGATCACGGTGCTGATGCCATTTATATTGGTGCTCCCCGTTTCGGAGCACGTGCGGCTGCGGGGAATTCATTGGAGGATATTGCTGAGTTGGTGCGGTACGCTCATGTATATAATGTCCGTATCTATGTGACTGTGAATACGATTCTGAAGGATGAGGAACTGAAAGATACGGAAAAAATGATTTGGGATTTATACCGTGCCGGAGTGGATGCTTTGATAGTGCAGGATATGGGATTGTTGGAATTGAATCTGCCACCTATACCGTTACATGCCAGTACGCAGATGGATAATCGTACTTCTCAAAAAGTAAGATTCCTGGCTGAGGCAGGTTTCCGTCAGGTGGTATTGGCTCGTGAACTTTCTCTTGTTGAAATAGAAAATATCCATCATGCTTGTCCTGATGTGCCTTTGGAGGTATTTGTACATGGTGCTTTGTGTGTAAGCTATAGTGGACAATGTTATGTTAGTCAGGCTTGTTTTGGGCGTAGTGCCAACCGGGGGGAATGTGCCCAGTTCTGTCGCCTTGCTTTTGATATGATAGACGCGGACGGTAAATCTATAGTAAGGAATAAGCATCTATTGTCTCTGAAAGATTTGAATCAGAGCGAAGAGTTGGAGCAATTGCTGGATGCCGGAGCTTCTTCCCTGAAAATAGAGGGACGTTTGAAGGATGTATCTTACGTTAAAAATGTAACAGCTTACTATCGCCAGAAGCTGGATACTATTTTCAAACGTCGTAAAGAGTATATCCGTGCTTCATCGGGAGAAGTGAAATTAGAGTTCAAACCTCAATTGGATAAGAGTTTCAGTCGTGGTTTTACTAATTATTTTCTTTTTGACAGGAATAAGGATATTTTTTCTTTTGATACTCCCAAGTCTTTAGGGGAGGAGATGGGAACAGTGAAGGAAATTCGTGGTAATTATCTTACCGTAGCCGGAATCAAGTCTTTTAATAATGGAGATGGTGTTTGTTTTTTGGATGAGACTGGTAAGTTGCAGGGATTTCGCATAAACCGGGTGGAGAATAATAAATTATTTCCTCAGGAGATGCCTCGGATAAAGCCCCGTACGATACTTTATCGTAATTTTGATCAGGAATTTGAGAGGTTGATGTCGCGTAAATCAGCCGAAAGGAAAATTGCTGTCATTTTAAAATTGGCTGAGAATAATCGGGGCTTTACTCTGTCTCTGACTGATGAAGATGATAACAGTGTCAGTGTGGTGCTGGAAAGGGAGCAGGAACGTGCCCGTACTCTGCAGGAAGATAACTTGCGTACACAACTTGGAAAGTTAGGAAATACTCCATTTGAAGTATCAGATATAGTGATTGACTGGTCGGACAATTGGTTTATTCCGGCTTCTATGCTTGCCGAACTTCGCCGTAAGGGAATAGAGAAACTGCTGGAAGTGCGCCGTATTAACTATCGGCAGGAAATTTACAAGTTGCCTCGAACGCATCATGCTTTTCCTGTGAATGAATTGACTTATTTGGGAAATGTGATGAATGCTGATGCTGTTTCCTTCTATAGGAATCATGGTGTGCAGCGTATTGCTCCGGCTTATGAAAAGGCTCCGGCAGAAGAAGCAGTATTGATGTTTTGCAAGCATTGTTTGCGTTATAGTATGGGATGGTGTCCCTCTTGGCATAAAGTGCGTTCTCCTTATAAGGAACCTTATTATCTGGTTAGCTCGGATAACAGGCGTTTCCGTTTAGAGTTTGATTGTAAGAATTGTCAGATGAAAGTCTATGCTGAAAAGTAAGTACATCGGATTACTGTTTTTGGTATTGGCTATTTTGATGGCTTGCCAATATCCTTCACCTGTTACTTCGAGTGAGGATATGCCGCAAAAGACAAGGGATTCTGTCAATTATTTGGTGGAACGGCATTATACATTAAACAGTAATTTTGAGGTTACTTCAGATTCGCTTATGTTACAGCAACTACCATTGGTTGATGTGCTTCCTGTTTTTAAAGGAGAACGGCTGGTGGTAGCGGAGTTTATGATACAACCTGCTGATAGTGTGGATTCTGTATGGGTGAAGGTCGCACGGGATCAGGAAACAATGGGATGGGTACATGAAAAGGAATTGTTGGAGAAAGTAGTCCCTGTGGATTCAGTGTCACAGTTTATTCATTTTTTCAGTAATTCTCATACCATCGCTTTCTTTATCATATTAGGCTTTTTCGGTATTTGGTATGTCCATAGGGCTATTCGTCGCCAGAAGCTGCAATTAATTTGGTTGAATGATATTGATAGCGTTTTTCCTACAGTTCTTTCTTGGTTGGTAGCTACCGCAGCTACGCTTTATGCTAGTATTCAGCATTTTGTTCCAGGAACTTGGGAGCAGTTTTATTATAATCCTTCTTTGAATCCTTTTAGCTTGCCTTTTATTCTTTCTCTTTTCATGTTTAATATTTGGGGAATTATTCTTGTGGGGTTGGCTACTTTAGATGATTTGTTTCATCAGACACATATTGAAGCTGCATGTTTTTATTTGTTGGGATTGATGTCCTGCTGCATCTTTCTATATTTGTTTTTTACATTTACTACGTACTACTATTTGGGTTATCCATGTTTATTGGTATATGCTGTATGGTCATTTAATCGTATAAAGCACGCCTCTCGGTATAAATTCAGTTGTGGAAATTGCGGGGCGAAGATGAAGAATAAAGGAGTGTGTCCTCATTGCGGCGCTGTCAATGAATAATTTTATTGTTTGCTTCTTTTAACAAAGACTCAAGCAGTTTTCTATAGTAAACAGCATTTTCTCTATGTACATACACTCAAACGAATAGGTTTGTTTTAGGAGCTATTCGCTTCATTTGCAGCAATAATAAAGTTCTTACTTTTCTTAGTGTGACAGAAAATAAATTTGATTTGGTAAATGTGGAAACAGAAAGGGAGTTCTGCGAAGAACCCCCTTTTTATTTTTGCAAGAATGGTTAGAAGTGATAACGTATATCCACCCCCAGTTGTAAAGGTCTGCTTTTTTGTTCGAATCCTCTATGCATGGTTTCAAAATAGAAGGTTGTATAATCCTTGTTGGTTAAATTACGTCCCCATACATCTATCTGTAAAGCTTCTGTCTGCAAAGAAATGCGCCCGTTCAGTGTTCCGTAAAAACTTTGTGAGACATTGTTTTTTTCAGTCCAATAAATTTTTCCTGCTCCGGTATAGCTCATGCCTAAAGTCAGGCTTTGCATCCAATTGCTTTTATCGAAAAAGAAACTATAATTTGCGCCTGCATTCATGGTATGGCGGGGAACAAATGGTACATAATTGCCGCTATAATCAATTTGCTCTTCTGATGATGTAGTACCTCCGTCATATTTTTTGAATGTGGAATGAGTATATCCATAACTTACATTCATATTCAGGTTTTTGTTGATAGATGCCAGAAAGCTGGCCTCTACTCCATAACTTTCGCTACTACCGGCATTGACCATCATTCGTCCCAAGCCACTATTGACAAATTTGGCGATTTGTTGGTCGTGGGTATCCATGTAGAATGCGGCAAGGTCGGTCTTCAGTTTGCCGTTGAACAAACTGAGATGTGATCCCACTTCGTAATTCCAGCTGTACTCGGGCTTGTAGACTGTTGTTTCTTGTACGTTCAATTCTTTTCCGTAGTTGGGCATGTGTTGCTTGATCATTCCTTCTATCATACCTGCCATAGATTCTGGTGCCTTGTTTAGTATGGCTTCAATCATTTTTTGTTGCATGTCACTTTGTATCAGTTCTGAAAACATCTGTACGTTATACCCTCCGGAACGATATCCTTTGGTTATGCTTACATACATATTGTTTGCAGGGCTGAAATCGTATTTAAAAGCTAGTTTGGGAAGTAGCTGTACATAGTCGTTTTTTTCTTTTCCTTCCAATAGCGGTGCGGCATTCAAATTTCTGAATGGAATATTAAGGGGAGGCATTGCCATTTTAAGAAAGAAATCGAAATCGATATTACTATCCGAGAAATAATTCATAGACATTTTTTCATATTCCAAACGCAAACCTGCTGTTACTGAAAGGCCTTTCACAAACAGGTCATTGAATGTAGATTGGTGGTACAGTGCGGTGCTGAATACCGGTGTGTCAAAACTTCCACTTACGCGGATACGGTTGTTCAAAACGTCCAGACTCATTTCAGGGGTACGGGGATTGTCTAAATGAATTTTCTTGAAAGTATTGTTGATGTTTCCTTCGATCATATCGGTCACTCCGTCCTCCATGAAGTTTACCGGACCGGTGGTATGTAGCCATTGATAAAAACCACTAACTCCTGTAACCCATTGCCAGCGCTTGTTGTTTTTGCTTTTAAAAGTAATCTCTTCACTGATGGTATTCAGACGTTGCTTCTGCTCAATAGTATAAATGCTGACAGGCAGGAAATCCTGGTCCATAAACATACGGTCATTTAAATTCTGAAATCCAGTAACAGCGCTTAAGATAAACTTTTGTGCCTGGTATTCAATATTCAAACCGGTATTGAACAGTCCACGGCGATAAGTACAATCCTGATCGTATGAAATCTTCCCTGTGTAGTTTTTATATTTTTCATTCTCTTTGTCGTATCCGTCTATAGCTCCTGTATAGTAATAAGGGTATCCTCCTTCGTCACTATAATCATAGCCTATGGTAAAGTCTAGTTTTAGGTTTTCTGAAGGCAGCCAGATAGCATGTATTCGTCCGCCTCCCGCTTCCATATTATCTACTTTTTTCCCATTAAGAGAATTGCGGAAGAATCCGTCTGAGCCCTCATAATAACCACCGGCGGAGAAAGCAAAACAGTCACTCCAACGATGGTAATGGGTTAATGAAGCACTGCGGTAGTTACTTTTTGTTCCATAACTCAGTTTTACGTCTGTTCCCTGATAGGAGAATGGAGAGCGGGTATGTACTTTGATTAATCCCCCCATGGTATTGCGTCCGTACAAGGTTCCTTGTGGACCGCGAAGAATATCAATACGTTCTATATCATAAAAATTGAAATCAAATGCAGATTTGTCAATGTAAGGGATATTGTCCACATACAAACCTACCGCAGGAGTGTTGATACGCGAACCGATTCCCCGGATATAAATAGCTGAGGTGAGTCTTGAACCATAGTCGGGCATAAAGAAATTGGGTACCAGTGAACTCACGTTCTTTAAAGTTGTGATTTGGTTTGCTTGCATATCTTTTTGGGAGAGTAAAGATACGGCTGTAGGGAGTTCCCTTAATTTTCCGGTTTCTTTAGGTGAAGCGATAACCACCACCTCTTCTATATCAATGACTTTCGTAGTGTCCTTAGGCAGCGTGTTGATATTTTCCGCAAAAGTTGTTGTAGCCAGCAGGCAGGATGTAATGAATAAAATGTTTTTTCTCATATTTATTGTTTGGTTTTATTTGATACATCACGGATGACCAGAGTTGTTACAGGTTTCTACCAGGCGGAAAATTTATACATTCCACTCTGTATAATCCATGATGGAGAATGATTCCGGCTGCAAAGTAACGGTAAACCTGATATGTGTGCAATCCTAATAAATGAGGATTTTATATTCTGTCTGCCTCAATGTAACCGTTCATCACAGCATAGACAGTTAGCCCGGATACAGATTTGATACCCAGTTTTTCGGTAATATTCTTACGGTGGGAGATGACAGTGGTCAGGCTGATATGAAGTTTGTCTGCTATTTCCTTATTGATAAGTCCTTTGGTGATAAGTATCAATACTTCTATTTCCCGGATAGACAATTCATGTTCTGTTTTTTCTATATGCATTGCTTTATCTACTGCTTGTTTTCTTGCCTGATGTCCATATTGGCGTAATTGATGGATGTCTTTTATCAAAGAACCTTCATCTTGGTAGATATTCAGCTTGGGGATACCGGATAATTGAGGTTGGTTGTCACCTCCTGCTAATACAATTGTTTTTGGTTTACGAAGTAAAAAGAAGGAAGTATGTTCAAAATAGATTTGGGCAGAAATAAAATAGTGGGCATACATGTCCGGTGTGTCATCCGTCAACTCACCAAACGAATGGAATACACGGATAGTAGCCATTGGAATGATATCTTCCAAAATGTTTTTTAACCCCAGACAAGTAAGGGTATTTGGATCTACTATGGCTATTTCGGGATGATGCATAATGCTTTCTTTGGTGCAAAGATACATATCTTTTAGAAAAAATAGGTTCATAAAGATGAAGAAATCTTCTTTTGGACAACTAAGTCCCTCACTTATTTGTTGTTAGAGTATATAAAGCTTAAAACCTTAACAATATGAAATATGATATAGCGATAATCGGTGGGGGACCTGCCGGATATACGGCTGCGGAAAGAGCTGCTGCCGGAGGATTGAAAACTGTGATTTTTGAAAAGAAAGCCATGGGAGGTGTTTGTTTGAATGAAGGATGTATCCCTACGAAAACTCTTTTGTATTCAGCAAAATTATTGGATAATGCAAAAGGTGCGGCAAAATATGGAATTGCTGTACCGGATGGAATCAGCTTCAATTTGGAGAAAATAATAGACCGTAAAGATAAAGTGGTCAAGAAACTGACCGGAGGTGTAAAACAGACTGTGAAATCTTATGGAGCCGAATTGATAGAAAAAGAAGCGGTTATAACCGGAGAAGATAATGGACTGATTCAAATTTTAGCCGGAGGAGAAAAATATGAAGTGATTTATCTGTTGGTTTGTACAGGTTCGGATACCGTGATTCCACCCATTAAAGGCTTGTCGGAAATAGACTACTGGACTTCCAAAGAGGCTTTGGAAATGGTTGTATTACCTAAATCGCTGGCTATTATTGGTGGCGGAGTAATTGGAATGGAATTTGCTTCTTTCTTTAATAGTATGGGGGTAAAGGTGAGTGTCATTGAGATGATGCCTGAAATATTAGGGGCTATGGACAAGGAAACCAGTGCGATGTTACGTACAGAGTATCAGAAGCGAGGGATTAACTTCCAATTGAATTCTAAAGTGATTGAAGTCAGTCCGGCAGGAGTTACCATAGAAAAAGCCGGTAAATTGTCACTGATTGAAGCGGATAAGGTTCTGGTAAGTGTAGGCAGAAAAGCGAATCTAAACCAAGTGGGACTGGATAAACTAAAAGTGGAAATGGTGCGTAACGGTGTAAAAGTGGATGAACACATGCTTACTTCCCATCCTAAAGTCTATGCTTGTGGAGATATAACCGGATACTCCATGTTGGCTCATACGGCTATTCGTGAAAGCGAAGTTGCCATTAATCATATTCTGGGAGTGGAGGACCGGATGAATTATCATTGTGTACCGGGGGTGGTATATACGAATCCTGAACTGGCCGGAGTGGGAAAAACGGAAGAGGAGCTGAAAGCATCAGGGACCAGCTATCATGTACAGAAATTACCGATGGCTTATTCGGGGCGTTTCGTGGCAGAAAATGAAACAGGGAACGGGCTTTGCAAATTGATTTTGGATGAGGAAGACCGCATTATAGGTTGCCATTTGTTGGGAAATCCTGCTTCGGAAATAATCGTTGTAGCGGGGATTGCCGTTCAATATGGATATACTGTAGAAGAATTTCAAAAAACGGTATTTCCACATCCTACGGTAGGCGAGATTTATCACGAAACACTTTTTGCATAATGTTTTGCATAGATAACCGCTGTACGGATGTTTATTTCAATTTGGCAGTGGAGGAGTATCTTTTAAAGCAGACACAGGGGGATTATTTTGTAATTTGGCAGTCGGAACCTTCCGTGGTCATGGGCAAGAATCAGTCTGTTCGTGCCGAGGTGAATGAGGATTACAGGATAGAGAAGGGCATTCGTTTGGCTCGTAGGTTTTCGGGAGGTGGTGCAGTTTACCATGATAAGGGAAATATTAATCTTACTTTTATAGAAACGACATCGCAATCCCTGTTTGAAGACTATTTGCAGCGTATTGTTGGTTTTCTGGAAACGATGGGAGTCACGGCCTATACGGATGAGCGTTTGGGGATTTATCTGGATGGAAAGAAAATATCGGGCAGTGCGCAATGTATTCATAAAAACCGTGTGATGTATCATTGTACTTTGTTATTTTCTGCAAACTTGGATGTACTTCATACAGTGTTGAAGGGGAAGTCTGATGAATTGGAGTCGATTCCCGGATTAAAGAATATCCGTGCCGTACCGTCTGTACCTAGTAAAGTGGCCAATCTCAATTGTTTTTTGGATGTTTCGGTGAATATCAAACGGTTTATTCATCTTTTGTTTCATTACTTCTTGATAGAAGATGAAAAGAATAGCATTTATCATTTTTCCCGAAAGGATTTGGCGGCAATCGAGTTGCTGAAAGTAGAAAAATATGCTAATGAGGATTGGATACATCATCGGGTCACTTTAAAAAAGATTTAAGTTAAAACTTTCTTTTTCAGTGGCTTGTTGTTCATATAAAAGGATTAAAAAAATAAAATTATCAATATGTCAAGATTTGAAATAAAAATGCCTAAGCTAGGCGAAAGTATTACTGAAGGAACCATTATATCCTGGTCGGTAAAAGTGGGTGATACTGTCCAAGAGGACGATGTCTTGTTCGAAGTGAATACAGCAAAGGTCAGTGCTGAAATTCCATCTCCCGTAGAAGGCAAGGTGATCGGGATATTATTTAAAGAAGGAGATACCGTACCTGTAGGTACAGTAGTAGCAATTGTAGATATAGATAGTGATGAAGGAATAGGAGAGGCTCTTGTAGAAGAGCGAAATGTACCGCAAGCAGAAGAAACGTCCTCCCATGTACCATCTGTAACATCTGTTCAGGAAGTAAAGGAAGTTCCTAAGGCAATAGCGGCTAAAACAGAAGAAGAGCGTTGGTATTCCCCCATTGTACTTCAGCTGGCTCAGGCTGCACATATTTCGAAAGAGGAATTGGATCGTATTCAAGGGACAGGATATGAAGGGCGTCTGAGTAAAAAAGATATAAAAGCTTATATTACTATAAAGGAACAAGGTAACATAACCGTAACTGAACCTGTATCTGCATCCGCCCAATCTGTTGAGGCTGTTTCTGTCCGGACTTCTCCAACTGCGCCATCATCGGCTTCCTCTTTAACACCCCCAGTTTCCGGTTCGCAAGAAGGCGTGGAAGTGAAAGAAATGGATCGTGTCCGGAAAATGATTGCCGATCACATGGTTATGTCTAAACATACCTCTCCTCATGTTACGAATGTGGTAGAAGTGGATGTGACCAAACTCGTGAAATGGCGTGATAAGAATAAAGAGGCTTTTTTCCGTCGTGAAGGAGTCAAATTGACTTATATGCCTGCCATAACCGAAGCCGTAACGAAGGCATTGGTTGCCTATCCGCAGGTAAATGTATCTGTAGACGGTTATAATATCCTGTTTAAAAAGCATATCAATGTCGGTATTGCTGTTTCACTGAATGATGGAAATCTGATTGTTCCGGTGATACATGATGCCGACAGGTTGAATTTGAATGGTTTGGCTGTGACCATTGATACTCTGGCGGTGAAAGCGCGTGATAATAAACTGATGTCGGATGACATTTCGGGTGGTACGTTTACGATTACCAATTTTGGAACTTTCAAGTCTTTGTTTGGTACTCCTATAATCAATCAGCCGCAGGTTGCCATTCTCGGTGTGGGATATATCGAAAAGAAGCCGGCAGTTATTGAAACTTCTGAAGGCGATGTGATTGCTGTCCGTCATAAAATGTATCTTTCTTTGTCATACGATCATCGGGTGGTGGATGGTATGTTAGGGGGGCAATTCCTCTATGCGATAAAAGATTATCTGGAAAATTGGAAAGAATAACCATTCATCACAGTAAAAAAATAATATAATGAAAAAATATGATATAAAGACCACTGATACCGAAACGTTGAAAAAGTGGTATCATTTGATGGTATTGGGACGTGCGCTTGATGAAAAAGCTCCGTCTTATCTGTTGCAATCATTGGGTTGGTCCTATCATGCGCCTTATGCGGGGCATGACGGAATCCAATTGGCCGTAGGTCAAGTCTTTACCAAAGGAGAGGACTTCCTTTTTCCATACTATCGCGATATGCTGACCGTGCTTTCGGCAGGCATGAGTGTGGAGGAATTGATATTGAATGGCATTTCGAAAGCAACTGATCCCGGCAGTGGAGGACGTCATATGTCCAACCACTTTGCTAAACCCGAATGGCATATAGAAAATGTGTCGTCCGCTACCGGAACGCATGACCTTCATGCTGCCGGAGTGGCGCGTGCCATGGTGTATTATGGACATAAGGGGGTGGCGATCACTTCGCATGGAGAGTCTGCTTCTTCGGAAGGATATGTTTACGAGGCGATTAACGGGGCCAGTAGGGAAGGTCTTCCTGTGATATTTGTATGGCAGGATAATGGGTACGGTATCTCTGTTCCCAAAAAGGATCAGACAGTTGCCCGGAAGTATGCTGATAATTTTTCCGGTTTTAAGAATCTGAAGATTATTCATTGTAATGGCAAAGATGTGTTCGACTCGATGAATGCCATGAGTGAAGCCCGTGAATTTGCCATAGCCCATCGTACTCCTGTTATTGTACATGCCAATTGTGTCCGTATTGGTTCCCATTCTAATTCAGATAAACAGACGTTGTATCGGGATGAAAACGAATTGGCTTATGTAAAAGAGGCTGATCCTTTGATGAAATTCCGCCGGATGCTGTTGCGTTACAAACGTCTTACGGAAGAAGAGTTGCAACAGATAGAAACAGCGGCAAAGAAAGAACTGTCGGTTGCTAACCGGAAAGCACTTGCAGCGCCTGATCCTGATCCGAAAAGTATCTTTGATTATGTTTTGCCCGATCCTTATATACCGGAAAAGTATAAAGAGGGACTTCATCAAGAAGAAAATGGTGAGAAGGCCTTTATGGTAACTGCTATCAACGAAACGTTGAAAGAGGAATTCCGCCATAATCCGGATACTTTCATTTATGGGCAGGATGTAGCGAATAAAGAGAAAGGTGGAGTATTCAATATTACTAAAGGAATGCAGCAGGAGTTTGGGGATGCCCGCGTGTTTAATGCTCCTATAGCAGAGGACTATATTGTGGGTACGGCAAATGGCATGTGTCGTTTCGATCCTAAGATACATGTCGTTATTGAAGGAGCTGAATTTGCCGATTATTTCTGGCCTGCTGTGGAGCAATATGTAGAGTGTACTCATGAATACTGGCGTAGCAATGGGAAGTTTGTTCCCAATATTGTATTACGTCTGGCCTCGGGTGGATATATTGGTGGTGGACTTTATCATTCTCAAAATATAGAGGGTGCATTAGCTACTTTGCCGGGGGCCCGGATTGTTTGCCCTTCTTTTGCCGATGATGCGGCCGGGTTGCTTCGTACTGCGATGCGCTCTCGTGGGTTTACTTTATATCTTGAACCGAAGGCCTTGTATAATTCAGTAGAGGCTTCTTCCGTAGTACCCGAAGATTTTGAGGTTCCTTTTGGGAAGGCGCGTATCCGCCGTGAAGGTACAGATTTAAGTATGATAACGTATGGAAATACAACTCATTTCTGTTTGAATGTGGCTGAACGCTTGGCTCAAGAGGGGTGGAGTGTGGAAGTGATTGATCTTCGCTCGCTTATTCCACTGGATAAAGAAACTATTTATGCGTCAGTGAAGAAAACAAGTAAGGCTTTGGTGGTTCATGAGGATAAAGTTTTCTCTGGTTTCGGAGCTGAAATTGCTGCCGGAATTGGTACGGAGCTGTTCCGTTATCTGGATGCTCCTGTACAGCGTGTAGGTTCTGTTTTCACTCCTGTAGGTTTCCATCCTATATTGGAAAAGGCTATTTTACCTACTGAGGATAAAATTTATGATGCAGCCAGGACACTGCTGGAATATTAATCAAATGTCCACAGGTTACATGGACTGTTTTATATGTTGTCCGTGTTAATCTGTGGTGAATAAAAAAGAATTATGAAAACAATAGGATTATTTTATGCAATGAATGCAGCCAAGACTTCCCATATAGCTGAAAAGATTCGGGAAGATTTGGGAGGAGTGAAAGTAATAGAAGTCGTTTTGATAGAAAAGGCTTGGCAGAATGATTTTCAAGCGTATGACAATATGATAGTGGGAGCGTCAACTTGGTTTGATGGTGAACTTCCTACTTATTGGGACGAACTGGTTCCCGAATTGGAGTCGTTGGATTTAAAGGGAAAGAAAGTAGCAATATTCGGTTTGGGGGATCAGAAGAACTATCCTGATAATTTTGTGGATGGAATGGGGATTTTAGCAGATGCTTTTCAAAAGGCGGGGGCTGAGTTGGTAGGTTTTACTTCGACAGACGGATATACCTTCAACCAATCGAGGGCAGTACGTGGTGAAAAATTCTGCGGTTTGGTAATTGACCAAGAAAATCAGGCTCAATTGACCAGTAAACGTATTGCTGATTGGTGCAAGCTGATAAAAGAAGACTTTACTTCCAATAAGAAAGAATAATAAAATAATATCGCAAATCATTTATTTACTGTAGGGGCGCATTTAATGCGCCCAAATGTATACAGTAAATCATTTTCGGACAGATTCAATCCTCCTCTATACCTAAATAAGTGGCAACGGCTTCCGCACATCTTTCTCCATCAATACCTGCTGAAACAATTCCGCCGGCATAACCTGCCCCTTCTCCACAAGGAAATAACCCGTTGATAGTGACGTGTTGCAGTGTCTCGTTATCTCGCAGAATCCGTACCGGAGCCGATGTGCGTGTTTCGACACCAATCATCGCTGCTTCATTGGTCAGAAAGCCATGACTGCTTTTCCCAAATTGTTGGAAGCCTTTGATCAAACGGCTGGTGATGAATGTGGGCATCCAAAAATGCAGAGGAGAGGAAACTAATCCCGGACTATACGAACTGTCAGGTAAATCATAGCTTAGTTTTTTGCGGGTGAAGTCCATCATTCGTTGTGAGGGTGCGGTTTGGCGCATATTGCCTTGTTGCCAGCAGGTGGCTTCTAATGCCTCTTGAAAATACATCATGGTTAATGGACAATGGCCGGTAGTCCATTGACCATTATTTTTATTCGTGGCTTTTAATTCTTCACTTTTCGTTTTTAATTCTTCTGTAAAAAGACTATTGTCCGACAGGTCTTCCGGTCTGATTTCTACTACCATTCCGGAATTGCTCCATTTGGAGCCACGGTTGCTGGGACTCATGCCGTTTACTACAATTTGATGCGGACCGCTTGCGGCGGGAACTACGAATCCTCCCGGACACATACAAAAACTATAGACTCCACGTCCTTCTGCTTGTGTCACAAAGCTATATTCGGCGGCAGGCAGATACTTTCCACGTCCGTTTTTATTATGATATTGTATCTGGTCAATCAGCATGGACGGGTGTTCCAGACGTACTCCTACCGCAATACCTTTGGCTTCCATTTCTACACCATTATCATACAACCACTGATATACATCCCGTGCGGAGTGTCCGGTAGCCAGAATAACAGGTCCTTTGAAAGTCTTTCCGGTATTTGTCTCTATACCTGTGATTTTGTTTTTTTCTATGATAAGGGAATCCATTCGTGTTTCGAAATGCACTTCACCTCCACATTCTATGATGGTATTCCGCATGTTTTCAATCACGCGCGGCAACTTGTCCGTACCGATGTGCGGATGGGCATCTACCAAAATGGAGGTACTGGCACCATGTTGACAGAATACATTCAGAATTTTGTCTACATTACCCCGCTTTTTGCTTCGGGTATAGAGCTTACCATCTGAATAGGCTCCTGCTCCTCCTTCTCCGAAACTATAATTACTTTCGGAGTCAACTTTGTGCTCACGGCTGATACGGGCGATATCTATTTTTCTATCGCGTACATTTTTTCCTCGTTCCACTACGACAGGCCGAAGTCCTAACTCTATTAATCGTAAAGCTGCAAACAGTCCGCCCGGACCTGCTCCTACAACTATGACTTGTGGCTTTCCTTCTACCTTATTGTATATAGTGCGGATAAATTCCTCGTCCTGCGGAACTTCATTGATGTACAGACGCACTTTCAGGTTTACATAGATAGTACGCTGACGTGCGTCTATGCTTCTTTTCAGGATACGAAGGGCATGGATGGTACGTATATCCAATCCCTTGTCACGTCCGATGAATTGTTTCAGTGACTGTTCATTAGCTGCCTGTTCAGGCAAGACTCTTATTTGAAATTCTTGTATCATGGTTCTTGTTTAGGTTATTCGCCTTCCGGCATTAATTTTTTGCGATAATAGGAATTGGCGGTATATAATGCGGCGGCAGGATTGTGTCCTGTCACACGGTCTTTGGTCACCAAAGTTGTAGTATAGGCATTAGAGTATTTGTAGAACAGGCTGTCATGTCCTACGCACAGTCCGATCACCACATTTAACTCTGTATGTGCTTGGTTGAGAAGACGTGCCTGCAGGATAGGGTTACACATAGCAGCACCGATATTCTCACATTCTTTGGGGATTCCAATAGAGGATTTGGCTGCTCCGGCTACTTTGCAGATTACTGAGTAAACCTCAAAGCCGTTAGCACGGAGGATACGGGCAAAAATACGGGCTTCATTTACCAACCCGATACAATAAGCAATTCCTATTTTTTGATATCCCATCTTTCGTGCAAAAGTCATGATTTCTTCCACACGGGTTAACCGGCAATAACCTTCATATTCCACTTCGGCACTGGCCACCATTACGTTGTGGTTTTCGTTATATCGTTTCAATGCCCATTCCAAGTCTTCTTGTTCCAAATGGGTTGTCAGGCAAAATTCGGGGTAGGTGCGCTCTTTGAACTTGCAGTTCTGTGTGCCGCAATCTACGCAGGTAGGGGTGTGAGATTTATCTTTTGTCATTTTATATCATTCTTCAAATTAAGTCTTAAAAGGGAAAATAGATTTTTATCCAAACAAGGCCCGGAATGCTTCTTCCACTTTTCTGACCGGAATAATTTCTATTTTCAATTTTGATGTATCCATTCCTTGTAAATTATGTTTTGGTATAAGGATTCGTTTAAAGCCTAACTTTTCCGCTTCTCCGATTCGCTGTTCAATACGGTTTACAGGTCGGATTTCACCACTTAGTCCCACTTCTCCGGCCATGCAGGTATCGCGTTCTACCTCTGTATCCATATTGCTGGATAGAATGGCACTGATGACAGACAGGTCGATGGCCGGATCATTCACTTTCAATCCACCCGCAATGTTTAAAAAGACATCTTTTTGTGCCAGTTTGAATCCTACCCGTTTTTCGAGTACTGCCAGAAGCATATTCATACGTCGTAAATCAAATCCGGTGGCAGAACGTTGCGGATTTCCATATACAGCCGAACTGACTAAGGCTTGTGTTTCAATTAAGAAAGGACGGACACCTTCTATGGCAGAGGCGATAGCGACTCCACTCATTCCGTCATGGTCTTGGCTAAGCAACAGTTCGGACGGGTTACTCACTTGGCGCAAACCATTTTGTCGCATTTCATAAATGCCCAGTTCGGCAGTGCTTCCGAAACGGTTCTTGATGCTGCGAAGAATGCGGTACATATAATGTTGGTCACCTTCAAATTGCAATACGGTGTCTACAATATGTTCCAGTACTTTCGGTCCGGCAATGCTTCCTTCTTTATTGATATGGCCGATTAAGATGACCGGCGTATTTGTTTCTTTGGCAAATTTCAAAATAGAGGCGGAACATTCACGCACCTGTACTAAACTGCCGGGAGAAGAGTCTATTGTTTCAGTGGAGATGGTTTGAATAGAGTCGATGATGACGAGATCGGGTTGTGTATTCTTTATATGTATATAAATCTGCTCCAATGAAGTTTCACAGACGATCAGGCAGTCGGAAGAATTATGCGGGATACGGTCTGCACGTAGTTTTAATTGTCGTGCACTTTCTTCTCCCGAAATATACAATACTTTTCTGTCAGGCAGATGAAGTACGGTTTGCAACACCAAGGTAGATTTGCCTATCCCCGGTTCACCACCCAGTAAAACGAGTGAGCCCGGTACTAAGCCACCTCCCAATACCCGGTTCAGCTCTTCGTCTTGCATATCAATTCGAGGCTCGTCTCCTCCGGTTATGTCATTCAGTGTGACAGGCTTGCTTTTTACGGGTTCCAGACCGGATACCGGTCTTTTATTTGCAGGTTCCTTGCGTACAACTTCTTCTACGTATGTGTTCCATGCACCGCAAGACGGACATTTCCCTACCCATTTGGGTGAATCCTGCCCACAGTTGGTGCATACATATACAGTTTTTTCCTTTGCCATATTCTTACGGGATAATTAAAACAGCACAACTTGAGGCTGAATTTGTACAAAGGTAAGGAAATAGTTCTGCATACCAATAAGGGGTCAGATAAAAAAGTATTAAAGGTTTTTTCTCTTTTCAGAAGTAGCTGGATGTTTCAGGCTTTTCAAGGCTGCTTTCTTATCGAAATGAAAAATACCTGAACAAATGGAAAGATTATTCCGTTTTAGTTATTAAGACGTCTTATAAATTAAAGAACTAAAAAATAAAACTGAAATGAAGCGTATATTCTTTTTAATATTACTTGCCGTTATGTCAACCGGCATATATGCTCAAACCGATGATAAAGGATATAAGGAAGGGGCATGGGTACTGAATGGTGTTACCGGTCTGAATTTGTCACAAACCGCCATGACTAACTGGTCGGCCGGTGGTGAGAATGCCTTATCGGGAAACGCTTACCTGAATGGTTCGTTGACTCATAAAAATGGAAACTGGCTATGGGTGACTAACCTGATATTGGATTATGGCCTGTCCAAAACAAAATCGCAGGGAATGAGAAAGACTACCGATAAAATAGGCCTTTCTACCCAATTAGGATATTCCACTAATAATGTATGGTATTATACTTTAATGGGAGACTTGAATACACAATTTGCCAAAGGATACAACTATCCGGACAAGACTCACTATATCTCGAACTTCTTTGCACCGGCTTATTCTAATATCTCATTAGGTATGGAGTATCGCCCTAAGAGTAACTATTCTGTTTTTCTTTCTCCGGTTTCTGCAAAAATGACTTTTGTGGAAGATGATTATCTTTCGGAGATAGGAGCTTTTGGTGTGGATCCGGGAGATCGTTTCAAAATAGAATGCGGCGCTTATCTGAAAGGCAGGGCCGAGATGCCACTTATGGAAAATGTGAGCATGATTACAACAGCCGATTTCTTTACTCCTTACAGTAGCCAGTTTGGTAATGTGGATGTAAATTGGGATGTATTGATCAGCATGAAAATTAATAAGTTTTTGTCCGCCACCATCAATACGACTTTGAAATATGATAATGATGTGAAGACTTTTGAAGAGGATGGAACTAAAAGAGGGGCGAAAGTTCAGTTCAAAGAAATATTGGGGGTAGGTGTTGCTTATAATTTCTGACGGGGGATAGTTTCACCATAGATTACACAGATTCACAGATTATGTGGATTTATAACGGTTCACACGGATTATGACGATTGATACTAAAGAGTTGGGTCAACTAAATCTGTGTGAATCTGTGTAATCTGTGGTGAATCCTCCTGTTTTTCCTTCTTTTTCACCGCTATTTTGTCTTATTTCTGCCTTAATAAAAAGTATTCTTATATTTTATCGCAAAAAAATGGGAAATTGTGATAGATTGTAGGAAATTGTTTTTATATTTGCATCGTTCAAATAAAAAACAGAAGAAGAACAATTATAAAATGACGATGTACTATCTCCATACAACCACCACATTAGGGATGGGGCACATGACAACTACAATGTCCACATCCACAACAATGACCCCTCGGGGTTAAGGATAGTATATGTGTTTCTACGTGATACACGCTTACGGACGTAAGCAAAACAAGCTTTTAATTTTATTTTTTTAGTGTAAACAGAAACAGTTTCTTTTCGTTGTCATGCTGAGTGAAACGAAAGTAGATTCTTTACCGGACTTGAAATGGTGAGAAGGGCAGAATGACAAAAGAAGCTGGGACAAAAATAGATAATTGCATGAAAGTTATGAAATTCGGCGGAACATCCGTAGGTTCCGTGAACAGCATTTTAAGTGTCAAACAGATAGTAGAGGCAGTTGAAGAGCCTGTAATCGTAGTTGTATCAGCTTTGGGTGGTATTACTGACAAGTTAATCAATACTTCGCAGATGGCTGCCAATGGGGATTCCGCATACGAGAAAGAATATCGTGAAATTGTGAATCGTCATATTGAAATGGTATATACCGTAATTCCGGCAGGTAATGAGCGTACTGTTTTATTGGATAAGGTCAACGAATTGTTGAGTGAGCTGAAGGATATTTTTCAGGGAATTTATCTGATAAAGGACTTGTCGTCTAAAACGTCGGCTACTATTGTAAGTTATGGTGAGCGCTTGTCGTCTATTATTGTAGCTTCGTTGATAAAGGGTGCGGTATGGTATGATTCACGCAACTTCATTAAGACTGAAAAAAAACATGCCAAGCATATTCTAGATTCCGAATTGACTACTTGCTTGGTTAAAGAAGCTTTTCAGAAATTACCGGAAGTGGCATTGGTTCCCGGATTTATTTCTACTGATAAGAACAGTGGTGAAGTGACTAATTTGGGACGTGGCGGTTCAGATTATACCGCTTCTGTCATAGCTGCGGCACTGAATGCGGATAGCTTGGAAATATGGACGGATGTGGATGGTTTCATGACGGCGGATCCGCGTGTAATCAGTACGGCCTATACCATTAATGAGTTGAGCTATGTGGAAGCGATGGAGCTTTGTAACTTTGGAGCGAAAGTGGTTTATCCACCGACTATTTATCCGGTATGTCATAAGAATATCCCTATTCTGATTAAGAATACGTTCAATCCTCAAGGCGAGGGAACTATCATAAAGCAGGAAGTTAATTCCGGTTCTAAAGCCATTAAAGGTATTTCATCCATCAATGATACGAGTTTGATTACGGTTACCGGCCTGGGAATGGTGGGAGTGATCGGAGTGAATTTCCGAATTTTTAAAGCATTGGCACAAAACGGAATCAGCGTGTTTATGGTATCGCAGGCATCTTCCGAGAACAGTACTTCTATCGGTGTGCGTAATCAAGATGCGGCGCTAGCTTGTGAAGTGCTGAATGAGGAATTCTCCAAAGAAATAGAAATGGGGGAAATCAGTCCGGTAGTTGCCGAAATGAATTTGGCCACCATTGCTATTGTCGGTGAGAACATGAAACATACACCAGGCATCGCCGGTAAGTTGTTCGGGACTTTAGGCCGTAACGGCATTAGTGTGATTGCTTGTGCGCAAGGTGCTTCAGAAACCAATATCTCTTTCGTGGTAGAATCCAAGTCACTGCGCAAATCATTGAATGTGATTCATGATTCGTTCTTCTTGTCCGAATATCAGGTGCTGAACCTTTTTATCTGCGGTACAGGTACGGTAGGAGGCAGTTTGATAGAGCAAATCCGTTGTCAGCAACAAAAGTTGATGCAGGAACGCGGTTTGAAACTAAAAGTGGTAGGTATAGCCGATGGACATCATGCGTTGTTTACCCGTGCAGGCGTAGACTTGTCACAGTATAAGGAAGAGTTGGCAGAGAAAGGAATGCCTTCGTCCACCCAGGTGTTGCATGACGAGATTATAGGTATGAATATATTCAACTCTGTGTTTGTGGATTGTACAGCCAGTGCAGAAGTTGCATCCTTATATAAAGATTTTCTGATGAATAATATTTCGGTGGTAGCAGCCAACAAAATTGCTGCTTCTTCCGAATACTCCGTTTATAGTGAACTGAAACAAATAGCCCGTCGTCGCGGTGTGAAATTCTTGTTTGAAACCAATGTAGGAGCAGGGCTTCCCATTATCAACACAATTAATGACTTGATAAACAGTGGAGACAAGATCTTGAAAATAGAGGCGGTATTGAGCGGTACGTTGAATTATATCTTTAATAAAATAAGTGCGGATATTCCTTTCAGTAAGACCATAAAAATGGCACAGGAAGAGCGCTACTCGGAACCCGATCCGCGTATTGACCTGAGTGGCAAGGATGTAATCCGCAAATTGGTTATTCTGGCTCGTGAAGCCGGATATAAATTGGAACAGGAAGACGTGGAAAAACATCTTTTTGTACCGAATGATTTCTTTGCAGGCTCATTGGAGGAATTCTGGAAGAAAGTACCTTCTTTGGACGCGGATTTTGAATCACGTCGTCAAAAGCTGGAGGATGAAAACAAACGTTGGCGTTTTGTAGCCAAACTGGAAAATGGGAAAGGCAGTGTGTCTTTGCAGGAAGTAGACAGTAAACATCCGTTCTATGGCTTGGAAGGCAGCAATAATATAATTCTGCTTACAACCGAGCGATACAAAGAATATCCGATGATGATACAAGGATATGGGGCCGGTGCCAGTGTGACTGCCGCCGGAGTATTTGCCGATATCATGAGCATCGCTAATATTTAGGCTTATGAAACATATTATTATTTTAGGTGATGGTATGGCCGACTGGCCTGCTGAATCACTAGGAAACAAAACATTGCTGCAATACTCCAGTACACCCTATATGGATAAATTGGCTGCTATGGGACGTACCGGGAGATTGATTACAGTCGCTCCCGGATTTCATCCGGGTAGTGAAGTGGCGAATATGTCTGTTATGGGCTATAATTTACCGAAAGTGTACGAAGGTCGTGGGCCGTTGGAAGCAGCAAGCATCGGGGTGGAGTTGCAACCGGGCGATATGGCTATGCGTTGTAATATTATCTGCATCGAAGATGGGAAGATAAAAAATCACTCCGCCGGACATATCACTACCGAAGAAGCTGATGTGCTGGTTAAATATTTGGAAGAAAAATTGGGTTCTGACCGGATTCATTTCTATACCGGTGTACAATATCGCCATTTGTTGGTGATAAAAGGGGGAAATAAACAATTGGACTGCACCCCACCCCATGATGTACCTTTGCAGCCTTTCCGTCCGCTCATGGTGAAGGCGGAAGTACCGGAGGCGCAGGAAACGGCCGGATTGATTAATAATCTTATCCTGGCTTCTCAGAAATTATTGGCAGATCATCCGATTAATCAAAAACGTATAGCCGAAGGCAAAGATCCTGCTAATAGTATCTGGCCTTGGAGTCCGGGCTATCGTCCGCAGATGGAACCTCTTTTCGAGAAGTATCCGGCCATACAGAAAGGATCTGTTATTTCAGCGGTGGACTTAATCAATGGCATAGGACATTATGCAGGATTACGCCGTATTGCTGTAGAGGGGGCTACCGGTTTATATAATACGAATTATGAGAATAAGGTTGCTGCGGCATTGGAAGCATTGAAGACGGACGACTTTGTGTATCTGCATATTGAGGCCAGTGATGAGGCCGGTCACGAAGGAGATTTTAAGTTGAAGCAGTTTACTATTGAAAATCTGGATAAACGTGCTGTAGGACCTATTTATGAAGCAGTGAAGGATTGGGATGAGCCTGTGGCTATCGCCGTGCTTCCGGATCATCCTACGCCTTGCGAACTCCGTACCCATACGGCCGAACCTGTGCCTTTCCTTATCTATTATCCCGGTATAGAACCGGACTGTGTGCAGACCTTTGATGAAGTGGCATGTGTGGAAGGCAGTTATGGAATATTGAAAGAAGATGAGTTTATGAATGAATTTATGAAAAAATAATGTGGCAGTTTGCTAATTTGCCCCAATGGCAATCCTCCATGTAAAGCCCTTGGCACATTAGCACATTAACACATTGAAAAATTGTTTACTATGAAATATTACAGTACGAATCACCAGGCTCCCGATGCTTCTTTGGAAGAAGCTGTAGTGAAGGGACTGGCTTCTGACAAAGGTTTGTATATGCCCGAGGCCATCAAGCCATTGCCGCAAGAGTTTTATGATCAGATTGAGAATCTGTCGTTTCAGGAAATTGCTTATCGCGTGGCCGATGCTTTCTTCGGTGAGGATGTTCCTGCTGAAACACTGAAGCAGATAGTTTATGATACATTGAGTTTTGATGTTCCTGCCGTAAAGGTAAAAGATAATATTTACTCTTTGGAACTGTTTCATGGTCCCACATTGGCATTTAAAGATGTAGGTGGACGTTTCATGGCCCGTTTGTTGGGCTACTTCATTAAAAAAGAAGGGCAAAAGCAGGTGAATGTACTGGTTGCGACTTCGGGGGATACCGGTAGTGCTGTAGCCAATGGCTTCCTCGGAGTGGAAGGTATTCATGTGTATGTGCTTTATCCGAAAGGAAAAGTCAGTGAAATTCAGGAAAAGCAGTTCACGACTCTGGGTCAGAATATTACAGCGCTAGAAGTGGACGGTACTTTTGATGACTGCCAGGCATTGGTTAAGAATGCGTTTATGGATGCTGACTTGAATGCACACATGAAGTTGACTTCTGCCAACTCCATCAATGTGGCTCGTTTCCTGCCACAGGCATTTTATTACTTCTATGCCTACGCGCAGTTAAAGAAAGAAGGAAAAGCGGATCATCTGGTAGTATGCGTACCTAGCGGAAACTTTGGTAATATCACCGCCGGACTATTTGGTAAACGCATGGGCTTGCCTGTCAAGCGTTTTATTGCAGCCAATAACCGGAATGATATTTTCTACCAATACTTGCAGACCGGAAAATACAACCCTCGTCCTTCCATTGCTACTATTGCCAATGCAATGGATGTGGGAGATCCAAGTAATTTTGCCCGTGTACTGGCATTGTATGATAACAGTCATGCTGCCATAACAGCGGATATCTCTGGTGCGACTTATACGGATGAACAGATTCGTGAAACGGTGGGTGAGGTATATCGGGAAACCGGTTACTTGCTCGATCCGCATGGAGCCTGCGGTTATCGTGCTTTATCCGAAGGATTGTTCCCCTGCGAGACGGGTATTTTTCTAGAAACGGCACATCCGGCTAAATTCCTGGAAACTGTGGAAGGTATCATTGGTGACAAAGTGGAGATTCCCACCAAACTGCAAGAGTTTATGAAAGGAACTAAACAAAGTATTCCGATGGAAAAAGACTTTGAAAGTTTCAAAGGCTATTTGATGAGAGAATAGCTTTTAGAAATTCTGATAAGAGAGGGGGCCAAAAGTCCAAAGTAACTATCCAATGGTTCACCGTGGGGGCGGATTGAATAGTTACTTTGGGTTCATTTACATGAAGAACAAAAAAGTTCCGTCACAGCAACATGCTCATTACTAACCACTTTCTGTGTGAAGGTTTCTCAAATCCCCCTCAATCGGTGGTATGCTTCCGGCTATCGAATCCTGTTACGTATGTAACAAGAGCCTATTCCTATCATATTTTCACTCCGTTCCATTTGATATTTCACCCGGGTGAAGCAACTGTTTCACCTAGGCAGAAACGGCTGTTCACCTAAGTGAAATCGCCTCTTCACTCGAGTGAAGCAACAAATGCAGATGGACAAAAATACGCCTTATGACGCTCCCCTGCAAGGAAGCAACCGCAACTATGACACAGGGATTAGAACAACCAATATACGTCAAGTAGAATTTGGCAGCGGAGAATGGCAAACCGTTTCAGGGGAATTTAGAATATATTTGCACAGCATGTCGTTGATTTACAGAAAGATACTGTGCATAATTCGGAATGATTGATGCGTGTCTTTATTTTATTTCTTCCAGCAACTTTCCGAACGAAGTGAATGTCCGATGTTTCCCGTCCCGGGTGAGGTACAAGGCATCAGGGGCGATGACTTGTAGATGGGGCAGACCGGCAGGAGCGTTTTTGGCTTGCAGACAAGTATATCCGTGACGGTTCAGTGCGTTGATAGTCCAGTGCAGCAAGGTTTCATCTGTCGCTTCCACCGTTATTTCCTGCTTTCCATTCACGGTTGGATAGTAGATGCCGTGATCATAATCGAACCGGATATTACTGTGTGAGAATAAGTTGTCCATCTGATGGCTTAGAATCATATCTTCCGTCACTCCACATTGCAATCCTTTCTCTTTAGACAACAGCCAAAGCTTGTCCGACAGGACTAGAGCTTGTTCTATATCATGGGTTGATAGCAGAATAGCCTTGTTTTGTTCCACGGCCAGTCTGTGCAGTAAAGTCATGATTTCTATCCGGCTTACTACATCCAGAAAGGCGGTTGGCTCATCCAGAATAATCAGTGGACATTCTTGTACCAATGCTTTGGCTATCATTACTTTCTGTCTCTCTCCGTCCGAAAGTTCGGCTGTATAACTTTGTGCTTTGTGAGTGATTCCTACGGCATTTAGGGCTTCTTGAATGATGGCATGGTCATGCCGGTGCAATCTTCCGAAGAACCCCGTGTGCGGCTGGCGTCCCAAAGCTACCAGTTCATACACGGTCAATCCTCCTGCTTGGGTCTTGTCCGTCAAAACCACGCCAATGGTACGGGAACGTTCTTTTTCCGAATAGTGTTGTAAAGGTTTGTCCAGTAATTGTAAATCTCCGGCTAAAGAGGGTTGTGAGGCGGATAATGTACGAAGTAACGTCGATTTTCCGGCTCCGTTGGCTCCAAGCAGACTGGTCAGTTCTCCTGGGTAAAGCTCGAAAGAAAGGTGTTCGTGCACTTTCTTCTCTTCTTTATGGGTGCGATAACCTATACATAGGTCTGTTGCGGTGATAACAGCTTGCTTTTCCATCAGTTGAAATACTGGATTTTACGTTGGTTCACAATGACATAAATAATAATGGGCGCACCAATGACCGGGGTGACGGCGTTTAGCGGAATGATACCTGTTTCGCCCGGCAAAATACAGATAAAGTTACAAACTAGTGCAATCACTCCGCCGGTCAGCATAGTGACGGGCAGCAAGGAATTATGATTGGATGTTCCCAACATCAGACGGGCGATATGAGGTACAGCCAGTCCGATGAAAGAAATCGGACCGCAAAAAGCAGTTGTTATTGCTGTCAGTATTCCGGTGGCGATAAGCAGCAGGTTGCGTGTACGGCGAATGTTAATTCCTAGGTTTTCGGCATAGCGTGTGCCTAGCAGCAAGGCATTCAGAGGTTTTATCAAGAGTATGGTAATCAGCAGCCCTGTCGCTGTAACCAGAGAGAAAAAGGGAAGCTGTTGTAAAGATACTCCTCCAAAGTTTCCCATTCCCCAAATCATGTAGGAATGTACTCCTTCTGCCGTGGAGAAAAAGTTGAGTAGGGAGATGGCAGATGAAGTGATATACCCTATCATGATACCTATAATGAGCAGCATAATGCTGTTTTTTATCAAAGTGGAGAAGAATAGAATGATTCCCATCACCAGCATGGATCCTATAAACGCTCCGATAATGACGGAAATAAAACCGGATAAAGTAAATACGCCGGCGGTGATTGTTCCTGCACCTGCCAGCATGACCAAAGCAACCCCCAGACTTGCCCCTGAACTGATGCCCAAGATGGAAGGATCGGCCAGGGGATTATTGAAAGTCGTTTGCAACATCAGTCCCGATGAGGCTAACGCCATTCCACAGAGTAAAGCCGTAACCGCTTGCGGCAGGCGGGATTCCCAGACAATAAAACTCCAACTCGCCTTTTCTACTTCATTGCCTGTAAGGATATGCCACACCGCCTCGGCAGGGATGTTTACCGAACCGAACAACAGGTTGGCTCCTGTCAATGCAAGGATGAGGAGGAGCAGTATGATACCGTATTTCGTTCCTTTATTCTTCAAAATCACTCCGCTAATTTAGTGAAATATTTTAATTCATACCCTTCTAAAAGCGTAGGATGGAATATTTTTATCAAATCTTTCAGCAACCGGTCGGGATGGAAAGGGGAATCTTCGTAAAAGTCTACCTTCCCTGTGTTGCATCCATAAATGTTGCGTTCCTTGAATGCGCGGAAACCGGTGTATGGAGCATAGTCCTGCTCCAATTCCTTATAAGTCTTGTCAATGGCCTGATTATATTTGATGAGCCAAAAGTCTGCATTCTGCCCTTTGTCAAACACGGTTTCGAAGGCTAGGGGAACAGAACCGCTATGCTCGTCATTGGCAAACACATAATTTGCCCCGGCATCCGCATAAATCCGTGCGGAGGTGCTTTTCCCTCCCGGAACATACCATGCCGAACCATTCTTCAGTTCGCTGATAACGCTCGGTGCAGATGAAAGGGGAGCAACCAATGCTTTCAGCTCATTATAGTTTTTTTCCACCTCGGCAAACAAGCTGTCCGCTTTTTGTGCCTCACCGAACAGAAGGCCGTAGAAACGCATCCATTCGGCACGTCCCAATGCCGAAGTTTCCATGTAGTCTGCACATTCGATAATGGGGATGTTGAGTTTCTCCACCCGTCCGTATCCGCCACTGTTCTCAAAAGGGGAGAGCATAATGGCATCGGGATGCAGGTCGATTATCTTTTCTATATCCGGGTTCATTCCATTCCCTACATCGGCGATGCTTCCTGTGCGGCAGCCATCCTGCACTTCTTGCAGTTTGATATACTTCAAATCGCAGACTCCTCCAATACTTTTCAATGCACCAATCTGGTTGAGCAATCCGCAATGTACGGATGAGTAAACAACGGCCTTACTCAATGGCGTGCGGACAAGTGTCCCTTCCGGCAAGTCGGCAGGCAGGGACTTTTTTTTGTCAACCAAGACATAGGTGTGCAGTATCCGGGTCGTATCCCATGGATTGCGCAGACGGGCAATGGTATAGTCTTCGGTTGCAGACAGGCTGAGGTTTTCTGCATAACGCAAAGGGATTGCTTTTTCTGCTTCTATTACAGAAGAACTCTTGCTTTTTCCGCCGCAGGAGGAAAGAAGGGCAAGTAAGAAGATGAATAGGATTACTTGTTTCATGTTATTTTTTATAATATCCGCCGGTTTTACGGGAACCTTTGTATTCTATTAATTCTTTATCTTTCAGTGATCGTAAATAACGCTCTGTCGTAGCAGCTCCTTTTTGGATATATTCTGCAATTTCATATCCTTTTGCACCGGGTTTCTTTTCCAAGAAGGTGAGGATAAGGCTTTCAAGTTCGTTTATTCCCTCATTTATTCCCTCATTTATTCCCTCATTTATTCCCTCATCTTTGTTTACTCCCTCATCAGCGATTCTGTCTATTACTGAAATGAACTGCATACCTACCGGCTCATTAATGAATTTTATATTCGGCTCTTCTTGAAGTGCACGTATAATCCCCGAGCCCAGCCCGCGATAAGGCATCGTTTTAGCACAGAAATTAGCAATGAAAGGATTGCGTACTACGGCGCTTCCCAGTTTGATGCTTTCCACCGTCAACCCATCGGGAAGGCATCCCGGGCTGATAATCTCTACACGGTTATCAAAAATGAGTAATCTTATCGGTGCATTACGCGTATAATCACGATGTACCAAGGCATTCTGCAAGATTTCTTCTAATGCCACTTCTGATATTTCCAGTTTTCCGATAGAATTAAATCCTTGTCCTGCCTGTATATTATGAAGATTTGCTTTCAGAAAAGACATTCCCTTTTCAAATAATTCGGGCAGTGTGCCGGTGATATCTTTACTGTCCCGATAGTTGATACCTCCTATATCGTTACCAAAAAAAGAAACAGCTTTGATGACAAAAGTTGGACGGTACTGCTGAGGGTCTTTGCCGAAGAACAGCAGGCCTGCCAAAGTCATTCTGTCCTCTTTCATGATATGAAGGTTGTGTAAAAGTTCTGTGTATAGAATACCGAATGAATCTTTTTCGCGACCATATTCTTTGCGGATAAAGTTGTCCAAAGCATATCCGTTGATATCTTTTTCGGAAGTGAAAGGAATGGGTTGCTCGTCAGCGTACAGTATGCCGGAGCATTGGAATAAACGCATAATTTCACTATTCTCCATTACTTTGCGCTTATCCGCCCCTTGTTTAGTCCAGATTATCCCGTTCAAATCCTTGTAAGGTTTGTTATCACCTTCTGCTATGTGGGCGATAAGAAGGGAACGTTCATCTACAATAACGGTTTCCGTCTGTATATAGATAACCGGGCGAAGCAAGTTAGTGGCTATATTGGCCAAGATAGAATTGAGTTGCTGGATTTCCTGATAAGACAAGCCGATGATTTCTCCCGTTTTGTCTTTTATGCCGAATAGTATCATTCCACCACGAGCATTGGACATAGCTACCATTTCGGCGGCAATACTGTCTTGGTTGGGAAAGCATTCCTTGAATTGTACCGTACTGGTTTCTCCACATTTTATAATGAGCTGTAATTCTTTGCTGTTCATTTTTCTAGGTTTGTTTGTGAATCCTGTACAAAAGTACGGTAAAAAAGTGAGGAAAGTTTTATGAGATTATTTAATTTATGAGGGAAATAATTGTAGTTTTGCTTCCTTCATCAAAAGTGAAGAGAAGCAAAACCATATTTTATTATTTCAGTAAGAAGGTTAATCCGCATGGACCTACCCCTACATTGTATTTGTTTGTAAATTTGCCGTTTGCCGAATATTCGTTTACATAGCCATCAGTGGTATAACTTGGCCATCCTCCAACCATATTGTAAGAACTGATATAAATGTTTCCGGTAAATGGATTGACTGCGATGCCACAAGGGCTATCAACAGGTTGATCTATTAAATTTTTTGTTTCATTTCCTGTTTTTGTATCTATACTGAAATAAGTATTTGCCGTTGCGCCATAAGGAGCATTGATAAGGTAAAGGGTATTATCTTTTACAGTCATTAATGTTGCTTCCGTTACATCTGTAACAACATTCATATTGTCAATTTTTTGTACTTTAGCTGATATGTCATTATAATTACCCATTGCTAAGACATATACGTTTCCTTCCGTAGTAGAACAAATTTTAGTGGGATTTAGTCCTACGGGTATTCTTTTTGCTTCTGTAAATGTCTTTAGGCCTATTTTAGAAACACTTTTTCCATTTGCATAATCTGCACCGTAATTCATTCCGTCTGAGTTAGCAACATACAGGTAGCCGTTGGCCACTGTCATCTCTTCTGGATTTGGACCAACGTTTAATGTTGCATCGATAGTTAGACTAAGGGTGTCGATACGGGAAACGTACCCATCATACATAGAAACATATACTTTTCCATTAGCAGCTATAATATCACGTGGACCTTCCCCTTGAGTGGATGTCGGAACAATCTGTTTGATGGATTTAGCTGTATTTTTGTTTACTATTTCTATAATATTTGAACCATATATGGCAATATACATTTTCGAACCGTACACTATTGCATCTTGAGGGGTACTTCCCAAACTTCTTTTGTTTATGTCAAAAAATACATTATTGCTTGCTGTTCCTTTTTCAAAGTTAATAAAAGAAAGTGTTCCATTAACATTGTTGCTAAGATTACCTGCATTAATAACGTACAAGCCTGTTGCCTCGGTTGGCGAAGTTACTTCGGGAGTCGTGTCGGGTTGTGAAGAAGGGTCTTCTTCCGGATCTCTAGGAACTTCGATCTCATTGTCATCATCGTTACAAGCACAGAACAGCGGAGCTATACTAAATAAGGCTGCTGCAAAAAATAAATGTTTGAATTTCATACTTATATAATTTTTAAAAATGAATACTGCAAGTTAGTTTATAGCTTCTACCCGGCATCGGGTAGCTTTTCACTATGTCATATTGTTTATTTCCCAAATTGATAATATCTCCCCGAAGATTGTATGTAAACTTCTTTATCTTGAAGCTGCGGTATAATGAAAGTCCGTATTCTATATATCCATCCATTTCATTACTTGGACGATTTTCGGAAGCAATATATCGTTTGCTCACACCTGTAGCATGAAGAGAAGCATTTATGAAAGGATTTTCCAAGGCTAAAGAAGCACCTGCGCTATGACGTGGGGTATATGCAATCTGATGTTTGTAATATACGACTTCCGGGTCTGTTTTATCTACTGCATATTGATAGGTATAGTTTCCAGTCAATAGTAAGGAATAATGTTTTGCAAGTTGGAAAGTGGTGTTTATATTGGCATCTACTCCCCAAATTTCTACTTTGCCTAAATTTACCATATTCCAGATAAACATATTATAGGGCATTGCCACAATTTTATCTTTTACCTTATTATAATACCCATCCAATGTCAGACTGATTGCTGGTAGCCAGCTTGTAAAGTTGTTCTGGTAAGTGATACCTATATTATATTGTTGAGCCTTTTCGGGACGAAGATCACGGCTACCCATCCGGTCAAAGTAGTTTTCAGAAAAAGTAGCCACTCTGAATATGTCTTTATAGGAAGCCCGAAGGTATAGCTGTCCGTCTGTACAAGGTTTCCATGAAAAAGAGAAGGAAGGGGATAATTTTCGCCGGTTCTCAGCTCCGTTTCCTTCTTTTGCACCATTAAGATATATCGATCCGAGTAGTATGGCAACAGCTGTTATGTTATCAGTTTGATATCGGAGAGTTGCTGTTTGTAATATAGAATGCCGGTAAGGGCTTGTATTGTTAGGAGTATTGGCATTTAGGTTATTATATATGTAATCTGCCGCATAAACCATGCTCCAGTGACTAGTCGGAGTATATAGTAATGCTCCTGATGTATAGTATTCTCGTTGGAAATAACGGTCGTTTAATTCTCCTCCGGGGTATTTTCCTCCTTCATCGTGGTAATGAGATTGGCTCCAGTTAAATTTCCCATTGATTAACAAAGAAAGATTATTTTCCCAATAAGTACGGTAATGTACTTGTGAAAAGAAATTTCGTTCGCGTAACTTCTCACGGCTTTTCGCGTTGTAAAGAATGACTGCACCGGGTAATTGCTGATTTGTATCGTAATAATAAATCTTTCCGTTCAGTGTGCTTCTGTTATTAGGGCTGATGTAAAGATTCAGTTCTCCTCTGTAGGTTTGAATGTTGTTGTTATAGCGTTTTTCTTTGGAAACATAATCTCCGTTGACTAAAGTGAAAGGATATAGGTTATCTGCCCTCATAAATTCACCAGTGGTAGATGCTGAAATCTTTTCGTTAAACTTTTGTTCGTAGCGGATAAGGGGATTAATCATCCCGAAAGAACCTGTCTTTATCTGTCCCGTCAAGTGATTTTTTTTGTTTGAAAAATCCGGGGATATGCTTTGTAATTTTAAGGCGGCAGCAGAAGCAACTGTACGTGCCGGTACAAAAATATCTTCATTGTCCCCAATGGTCAGTGAAATTTGCTGGATATTGTCAATAGAGAAACGAGACAAGTCTATTTGTCCGCTTTGACAATCACTGAGTGTAACCCCGTCATAAACTACGGCTGTATGTTTGGCTCCTAAACTCCGAACGGAGATAGTTTTCATTCCTCCTGCACCCCCATAATCCTTTATGTTGACTCCTGAGAAGCGACGTAAAGCATCAGCAATATCCGTAATGCCTTGTTGTTGCAATTGCTTCTTGTTGAGTTGTTGGAAGGGACTGCTACTTTTAACCTGTTGCTTGGTACGTTCAGCCGTAACCGTAACTTCGTCTATTTTATGCACTTTCCCGGTAATGGAATCTCCTTTCTCCTGTGCCTGTATTTCAAGCGGCAATAGGATAAAGCTGCAAAGCAGACAAAGCCATAGCTTATAAGCCTGGTTATTTCCTTTCATTTAAAAAAACATATTAATGAATAAATACCGCATTCTTACCGCTGCTCTTTCCTCGAAAGCGACGGTCGATGACTTTACGTTTTGCAGGTCTTCTGACTTACTCCTGTTTACTTGCCTTCCCACCTTAATTATATATACAGGCAGTGGCGTGAGTGGATAAGTAAACCTATCCCCTTATAGGGGTAGATGGAGCTCACAGCAGCGGGACTGTTCAGGACTTGCACCTGATTCCCTTTTCATCCGCTTCCTCGCATCAGTCGGAGGTACGCGGAACAAAACGTGGCAAAGATAGTTTGTTTGGATGAATAAGAAAAGGGAAATGATAAAAAATCCTTTTTTGAAATTAGTTGCAGATTTATTTCTTTCCCAGCAAAAGTAGGCGTGTGTAACGGTTCTTTTTTAGTGGCAAAACTAGTTGATTCTATCCATGTTGAAGATAAAATGAAATAGTATTGAATAAAATAAAACTGATGCTTAACAACATTCAAATATTGATTCGCTTTATTCAATATAATCACTATATTTGTTAAATGAATAATCTTAAAATACGTAATAGATGAAACATTTGAATTTTATTTTAGCCGGTTTATTTTTCCTGTGCGGTCTTTGTTGTCGGGCACAGGTGCTTCCTTTGGAAGAAAATGTGGTGTTGAACACCAAGGAAGGACAAATCAAAGGAAAACTGCTTTTGCCCGGTGGGGTGAAAACCTGTCCGGTGGTGCTTATTATAGCCGGATCCGGACCTACGGATATGGATGGTAATTCAGCCATTGGCAATTTGAGGAATAATTCGTTGAAGTTCCTGGCAGAAGGCTTGGCGGCAAACGGCATCGCTTCCTTGCGCTTTGACAAGCGGGGGATAGGAACCAGTGCGTCGGCTGGTAAGGAGGAAGCGAAACTTCGTTTTGAAGATTATGTGAACGATGTAACTGGCTGGATTGATTACCTGTCGAAAGAGAAACGTTTTACGACGATCACGGTGGCAGGACATAGCGAAGGGGCGCTGATTGGAATGTTGGCCTGTCAGAACCGGCCGAAGGTGAAAGGCTATATCTCGATTGCCGGTGCGGGTCGTCCTGCCTACGAGATTATAGAGGCGCAAGTGACCGCTCAACAGAATCCGGAAGCGGTGCGGAAAGAGGTGGCATCCATTAACGGGTCTTTGAAAAACGGCAAGGAAGTGAGTGACGTGCCGGCTTATCTGCAATCATTGTATCGGGCTTCTGTCCAGCCTTATTTGATTTCCTGGTTCAAGTATAATCCCCGGACGGTGATTGCTTCCGTCAAAGTGCCGGTCCTCATTGTTCAGGGTAAAAATGATATTCAGGTATCGGTGGAGGATGCCGAATTTCTGAAAAAGGGTTGCCCGGCTGCCGAGCTGCTTTTGATTGATAAGATGAACCATGTGCTGAAAGATTGTGAGTCAAAGGCCGTACAGCAGCAGATGCTTACTTATGGGAATCCTTCTCTACCGGTGAACAGTGCTTTGATAGCTTCTGTCAGTACATTTGTGAAAAAACTGAAATGATATGGGAGAAATAAAGAAACGTTTGCCGTTGCAATGCCCTGCGTGTAATGCACCGTTGAGGGTGGGTAGGCTTTTCTGTGGAGAATGCCGCACGGAAGTGTGCGGAGATTTTGAACTGCCTGTGCTGGCACGGCTTTCAGATAAAGAGCAGCAGTTTATTCTTGCGTTTGTCAAATCGAGCGGAAGTTTGAAGGGCATGGCGAAAAGTATGGGGGTCAGTTACCCTACGGTGAGAAATATCTTGGACGATTTAATTGATAGACTTTCTAAAATGGATGAGTAATGGGAAATAAAAATAGGCAAAGCGGTGAATCAGTTTATACAGATTGCCGGTATGTGGGCATTGGTATGGGGAGCGTTGGGGGGCCTCATTTCGGTCCGGTCCCAATCCTGCCTGGTGGTGTTATGCGGCAGAGCATCTGATTGTGTGGCTGTTGTGCCATATGTTGATAAATCATTTTTATGGATAAAATAAAAAAGAGGATGCAAAAAGTCTTGTTGGAGCTTTGACATCCTCTTCTATGTTATACTGATGCGTTATTTAATCTTTTCTCGAATCTTGCTAAGATAGGCACGCATCCCCGCAGCATCTTTCTTGTTGATGATATCCAATAGCTCATTTAATTCTGTACGGATACCTTCTACCTGTGCCGGGGTGCGGGGATTGAATAAAATTTCCTGCAACAGGTAGTCGTCTTCGCTTAGTACTCCTTTGGCTATCTTCATGTGGCGTTTGAAAGTAGTACCGGGAGCGTCCTGATGCTTCATCACTGCCGCAAAAACAAAAGTGGAAACAAAAGGGATAGACAGTGAATAGGCCACTGTCTCATCGTGCTCGTCGAAGGTATATTCAAAGATATTCAGACCAAGGTTTTGGTATAAGTCTTTGAAGAAGATTTTACCCAAATGGTCGCCTTCGCTGATGATGATGGCATTTTCGGTGCTCAGTTTGTCTAGGTTGGCAAATGTGGGACCGAACATGGGGTGAGTAGACACATAACGGAATCCGCATTGGTCATAAAATTCTTTCAGTCCGGTCTTTACCGAGGCAATATCGCTGATGATGCAATCCTTAGGGAGAGCAGGCAATACTTGGTGAAAAGCATCCAGTGTATATTTCACGGTTGCCGCATTGATAACCAGTTCGGGCTTGAATTCTTCAATCTCTTCGAGTGTGGTATATCGGTAGGTATTGTAAACAAAACGAAGGCGTTTCGGGTCTACATCAAATACGGCGGTTTCGTGCTGGAAGCTCAATACATCGGTAAAGAAGGAGCCCATTTTACCGGCTCCTAAAATTAATATTCTCATCGGTTTACTTATTTATGATTTCCATTTGTTGCCTTACGCTTTCTTCGTGGATGGCTTCGAATACTTTTTTAATGAAATCTGAGTCCATGCCGCACAGTGAGCCTTGTGCACCGCGCTTGTCTAGAATTTCATTGTAACGGCCTGTCTGCAGAATGGTCATATCATGTTCTTTCTTGAATGTACCGATTTCACGGCAGACACGCATACGTTTTGCCAATACCTCGATAATCTCATTGTCGCAATCATCGATTTGGTTACGCAGTTCGCCCAGGTTTTCGGTGGTTTGGGTTTCTTTGCGGATGACTAGCAGATTTAGGATATAGTCCAGCACATCGGGAGTGACTTGTTGGGCGGCATCGCTCCATGCACAGTCGGGATTGCAGTGTGATTCTACGATTAAACCGTCAAAACCTAAGTCCATCGCCTGCTGGCAGAGGGGAGCTACCAACTCGCGCTTGCCACCGATATGGCTGGGATCACAGAAAATCGGTAGTTCGGGAATGCGGCGACGCAATTCGATAGGGATATGCCATTGAGGCAGGTTACGGTAAATCTTTTTATCATAAGAAGAGAATCCGCGATGGATAGCACCCAGTTGCTTCAAACCTGCATTATTGATGCGCTCGAAAGCTCCAATCCACAATTCAAGGTCAGGGTTGACAGGGTTTTTAATCAATATAGGAATGTCCACACCTTTCAGAGCATCAGCAATTTCCTGCACGGCAAACGGGTTGGCAGTGGTGCGTGCGCCAATCCAAAGCACATCAATACCTGCCTTTAAACATTCGTAAACGTGTTTGGCTGTAGCCACTTCGGTGGCAACATACATACCGGTTTCCTGTTTCACACGTTTCAGCCATGCCAGGCCATCTACACCGATGCCTTCGAAACCTCCCGGTTTGGTACGCGGTTTCCAAATGCCGGCACGGAAAATCTTGATGCCTTTATTGGCCAGCATGAGAGCTGTATCCATAACTTGCTGTTCTGTTTCGGCACTACATGGGCCGGCGATAATCATCGGGCGTTTTTTTTCAATTCCCGGAAGTTCGATGGGTTTTAAATCTAATTCCATAATCTGATATTTTGTTTTGTTACATTATCTTTTTAATTCTTTCCAGTGCTTCAGCCAGTTTTTCTTCTTTGGCACAGAGGGAAATACGTATATAGCGTTTGCCGTTACTGCCGAAGATGAAACCCGGAGTGATGAACACACGTGCTTCGTGCAAAACTTTTTCGGTCAGTTCTTCCACGTCATTGTAAGATTCGGGAATACGTCCCCAAAGGAACATACCTACCTGATTGGGATCAAAGCTACAACCGAGTACTTTCATAATCTCTTCTGCCAGTTGGCGGCGGCGGCTATATACATTGACGTTCGCTTCTTCGTGCCATTCCACACTATTGTTGTAAGCTTGTGCGGCGGCCAGTTGCATGGGGCGGAAAGTTCCTGAATCAATATTACTCTTTATTTTCAATATCCATTGTACAAACTGCGCATTGGTGGCAAGCATTCCCACACGCCAGCCGGGCATATTGTGGCTCTTGCTCATAGAGTTGAACTCGATACAGCATTCTTTGGCTCCGGGCACATTGAGAATACTCAGTGGTTTTTTGTTCAGAATAAAGCTGTATGGGTTGTCGTTTACAATCACAATATTATGGCGGCGTGCAAAGTTTACCAGCTTTTCATAAAGTTCCATCGTGGCGTTCGCTCCGGTCGGCATATTGGGATAGTTGGTCCACATAATCTTGACGCGGCTCAAGTCCATCTTCTCCAGTTCATCAAAATCGGGTTGCCAATGGTTGTCTTCGCACAGGTTGTAGTTCACAATCTCACTGCCCAATATTTTATTTAAAGAGGTGTAGGTAGGATATCCCGGATTGGGAACTAATACTTGGTCACCAGGATTGACCAATGCCAACGTCACATGCAGGATACCTTCCTTGGAACCGATCAGAGGCTGGATTTCTGTCGCCGGATCAAGATCGACGTGATACCATCGTTTATACCAGTCGGCCATAGCTTTGCGTAGTTCGGGGATGCCGACAGTAGGTTGATATCCGTGAACATCGGGGCGTTTTGCTTGCTCGCACAGTACTTGCACGGTTTTTTCCGAAGGGGGCATGTCAGGGCTTCCGATGCCCAAACTGATTACATTCTTACCTTCGGCATTCATTTGTGCCACTTCTTTCAGTTTACGGCTGAAGTAGTATTCGCTAACATTCGCCAGACGGTTTGCCGGCTGAATATTATATGGTTGATGTTCCTTCTGCATATTCTCCTAATATTTTAAGTTCTTTTGTCAATGGTGAAACGGCGTCGATAGATTGCTTGTATCTTAAATAATCATTGAAGATCACGTCTACGTAGAACAGATATTCCCATTCTCGGCCTATAATCGGTAATGATTGAATCTTGGTCAGGTTTATTTTATAGAAAGAAAAGATAGAGAGCACTTGCGACAAGCTTCCTTCGTTGTGAGGGAGGGAGAAAACGATGTTGGCTTTGTTTACTTTCGAACGTTCACGTAAGTCATCGGCTTTCCATGGGTCGGCCACTACAAGGAAACGCGTGAAGTTGTGTTTGTTTGTTTCGATGCCTTCTTCCAATACTTTCATTCCGTATAGATCGGCGGCATATTTGGAACAGATGGCGGCATGACCTTTCAAGTTTTCCCGTTTGATGGCTTCTGCACTTCCTGCTGTATCTTCCGTTTCTACTATCTTCAGTTTCGGATGTTGCATCAGGAACTCTCGGCATTGTGCCAAGGCAACGGGGTGGGAGTTTACTTCGGTCAATGTATTCCAGTCATCGTCGGGCAGACACATGAAACTGTGCTTGATGCGTAGTTTGTGTTCTCCGATAATGGTCATTCCACTTTCGCGCAGCAACTCATAGTTATGCAACAAGCTTCCTGCAATGGTGTTCTCGATAGCAAGCATACCAATGACATTGCTATCCTGTTTCATATTCGAAAAGATTTCTTCGAATGTGGAGCAGCAGATTAGTTCGATTTCTTCACCTGGGAAGAATTTGTGGGCGGCAATGTCATGATATGAGCCCGGTACACCTTGTATTGCTATCTTTTTCATTCGCTATTGTATTATAAAAAAATCCCGCTTCTGCCGGAAGCGGGATTTCGTTGTTATTATCACATTGATTTATTCGTTGTTTAACGTATACATACAAATTCCCGCTTCACTTTGTTGCTAAAGTAAAAGTAATAAAAGAAGAAAAAGTATGTATTGTATAATGCTTTCATTTTGTTCTTATTGTTATTGAATACGCTGCAAAAGTAATATATTTCTAGCAAAAACAAATAAATAAGAAGTTTTTTTTCAAATTTTTTTTAGACAGTGCCTGTTTGGCTCCTGCTTTCCATAATTCCCGGCATCTGTTGTAAAGCCCAATCTACTAATCCTTCTATATGTGGTATTAAGCTTTTCCCTCTTTCTGTCAGTTCATATTCTACTCGTGGCGGAACTTCGGCATATACTCTCCGGCTCACTAGTCCGTCAGTTTCCAGTGTGCGCAGGGTTACAGTCAGCATGCGTTGTGAGATATCGGCTATTGTCTTATGAATATCGCAAAATCGCATGGTTCCGTTAGCATTTAATGTGATAAGAACTAGCATAGACCACTTATCACCAAGCCTGCACAATACATTCCGTACAGGACAATTATCATCCGGATGAAAATTTTTCATTTTTTAATATTTCCTATTTCCTTGTCGTTCAACAATGGTTACCTCTATGTAAGTTCCTTATCTACAGGTGCCTTCTTGTTTTTTGGAAGAAGGATACTTACATTTGTATCACAAAAGTAATAAACTTACTAAAGATAACTATTGTTTTACTAGATAAATTTATTGTTTCACTTATAATTAGTTAAGATTATGGCAAAGAAAGTAGCTGTTTTAGCAGTAAATCCGGTGAACGGATTCGGTTTGTTCCAATATTTGGAAGCGTTTTTTGAAAATGCTATATCCTATAAGGTGTATGCAGTGGCGGAAACAAAGGAAATTAAAACAAACTCGGGTATTGAATTGGTGGCCGATGATGTGATTGCAAATCTTATAGGGCATGAGGATGATTTTGATGCTTTGGTTTTTGCCTGTGGGGATGCGGTTCCTGTATTCGCTCAAAATGCGGATAAGCCTTATAATGTGGACTTGATGTCGGTCTTGAAAGCATTTGCTGGGAAAGGAAAGATCCTGATAGGTCATTGTGCTGCAGGCCTGTTGTTTGATTTTGCTGGAATTACAGAGGGAAAGAGATTAGCTGTGCATCCTTTGGCAAAACCGGCTGTAAGTAAAGGGATGGCTACTGATGAAAAATCGGTTGTTGATGGTAATTTTTATACAGCACAAAGTGAAAACTTTGTTTGGACAATGATGCCTCAGGTAATTGAAGCCTTGAAAAAATAAGGGAATTAATGTCGCCCAATGTAGAAATTTCCTATATTTGGGCGACAATTCCTAAAAATAGAAACAATGAGATACAATTTTGATAAAGTGATAGATCGCAGCGGTACGTCTGCTGAGAAAGTAGAAGGGCTGAAGCATATTTGGGGACGTACGGATTTGATTCCTTTATGGGTGGCTGATATGGATTTTGCCACAGCTCCTTTTGTAACAGATGCTATCCGTAAACGTTGCGAAAATGAAGTTCTAGGGTATACAGGTAAACCAGATAGCTATTATAATGCGATTATAAACTGGGTAAAACAGCGTTATGATCTGGTTGTGGCCAAGGAAATGATAAATTTTGTTCCCGGCATTGTACCAGGTATCGGTATGGCTATGAATTGTTTTACTCAGAAAGGGGATAAGGTAATGATTCAACCTCCTGTTTATCATCCTTTTGCATGGGTTACTACTCGTAATGAGCGCACTTTGGTTACCAATCCGTTAAAATGGGAAAACGGCATGTATCGTATGGATTTGGATACTTTTCGTGAACAGATTAAAGGTTGTAAGCTGTTTATTTTATGTAATCCTCATAATCCGGGTGGCGTTGTGTGGACTGAAGCAGAGTTACGAGCGATAGCTGATATCTGTTATGATGAGAAAGTATTGGTCTTCTCGGATGAAATTCATGCGGATTTGACTTTACCTCCTCATACACATCGTCCTTTTGCTACTGTCAGTGAAAAGGCTCGAATGAACTCTGTTACTTTTATGTCTCCTAGCAAGGCTTTTAATATGCCGGGACTATCTGCCTCACATGCTCTTATTTTTAATGAAGATTTGCGTAAACGTTTCCGTATCTATATGGATGCCGGTGAGTTGGATATGGGACATGTCTTTGCTTTTCTTTCTGTTGAGGCTGCTTATAGTCATGGTACGGAATGGCTTGACCAATGTTTGGCATATATACAAGGAAATATAGATTTTGTAGACGATTTTTTGAAAAATCATGCACCTAAAATCAAGGCCATTCGTCCGGAGGCTTCTTATTTAGTTTGGCTGGATTGCCGTGAACTGAAGTTGAGCCAGAAAGATTTGAATGAATTCTTTGTAGATAAAGCGCATTTGGCATTGAATGACGGGGAGATGTTTGGTAAGGAAGGTATTGGCTTTATGCGTTTAAATGTGGCAAGTCCGCGTTGTATCATCGAAAAGGCGATGAAACAACTGGCGGATGCTTATCAACTATATATAAAGTGATTATTTTAAGTATTGCGTCTTGAAAATATTCACGCATAAAATGAAGATGGATAACAATAACGGTCCGAATATGACACCCATGAATCCGAATAAAGAAAGTCCGATGACTACTCCAAAAATGGTGATGAGTGGATGGGTGTCTGCCATCTTCTTTTGCAGAATAAAACGGATGAGATTATCAATGTTTGTTACAATTAATCCACAATAAAGAAGTAATCCGATGGCATGTGTCCAATCTCCTGAAAGAGCAAGATAGGCAGCTAGCGGGAACCATACCAATGCTGTTCCTACAATAGGAATGACGGTGGCAAAGCAGGTCAGGAAGCCAAACAATAGCGCGCTGGGTACATCAAATAAATAGTAACCTAATGTAGCTATTCCTCCTTGAATGACTGCTAGTAAGGGAATACCTATCGCATTACTCCTTACAATCATATTAATTTCTTTCAGTACATTTTTTTTGTTTGTATCGCTGAAAGGAAGTAACTCATAGATATATTTTTCCATTTGAATTCCGCCAATTAGCATGAAATAGAGAACAAAGACCAATACGAAAGCATTAACGGCAAAGCTACTGATACTTCCCATCAGAAACTGTCCGATGGCAGGAAGAATTGAGGCTATGGATGAAATGTTTTCCGCATTTAGTAAGTCATATCCCGTCTTGGTATGGAGCCAATCGGCAAGATTGGTTACCGTATGGATAAAACCTGTCGTATCTACGTTTACCGTCTGTAATTTATTGATCAATAACCATACGGCCAATGATAAAGGTACAAGAAAGCACATAATAGCTTCTATCAAGAGTAAAATGGCTGTAATGCTTTTTTTGAAATGCTTTTCTTGGGTAAGATAAAACATTTGTTTTCTTACCATAATGTAAATGGTGCATGCTCCTAAAATACCTCCCATGAAAGGAGACATTTTTATAAATAAAATAAGTCCTAATCCCAGTATAATGGTGATAAGGGAGTATTTCCAATATTGTTCTTTTACGCTCATGTGTTTTTTGCTTATTTTGTATATAAATAAACAATAAAACGAATTGAAATGTTCCGCTTTTAAAACGGAACATTCTTAGTCATGTTTTCATAATTATTGTATTGACCGCTAATATTAATTTCATTTTCAGGAGCCAGTTCTATTGCTTTCTTCATATCTTCCACAGATCCGTCTTTGTCTCCTTTAAGTAATTTGATACGTCCTCGTTCATGATATGCTTTGGCAAAGTTTGGATTGATTTCAATGGCTTCATCATATATAGCCAATGCTTTGTCAAAATCTTTGTTTGCCAGATATAGTTCGCCTGACAGGATATAGGCCTTTTCATTGAACGGATTGAGTGACAATACTTGATTAAAACATTCTTGTGCTTGTTCCGGTTCATTGGTGGCGGCTAGAATTTCTCCTTTCAAGAGCAAGGCTTGTTCGTCGTCGGGATTGAGGCTGAGTAACTTTTGTATATCTTCAGCAGCATCTTTTGCTTGTTTCATTTTCCAAAGTACTTCAGCGCGTAGCTGGTATGCTTCGGTATAATCTTCTTTCAATACGATAGCTTTAGTCAGCATGGCAATGGCAGTGATATCATCTTTCATGCCGATAGCTGCTTTTGCTGTCAAATAGAAAGATAGGGGGTTCTTATTATCTAAAACCAAAGCTTTTTGGCAGGCATCCTTCATATTTTCGTAATCTTCCTGCATATAGCAGATGCCAGCTAGTGAAAGGAAGGTGTTTACTTGTTCAGGATCTTTTGTAGCCATGCGGTCTAGTGTGATACGGGCGTCATCTAGTCGGTTCGCCTGTGTATAAGCAGTGGCTAGCAGGCTGAGAGTTTCTAATTCATCGTTGATGGCAACTGCCTCTTCAAAACATTTAATGGCATAAGGTAGTTTACCCATACGTTGGGCGCGGATGCCATCGTATTTTAAAATCTCGAAGTTCTTTTTATCATTTTTCTCTTTTTCGGTTTCGGGGATGTTGTTTCCGCCGAATAAGGATTTAAATAAGCCCATAATTTATAGTTGTTTTATTTGTCTATTGTTATAATAAATCGTCTGAGGTAAATTTCTTGTTCCTGATGCTGCATGTTGGTAAAACGTACTGCCTTTATTGGTTTCTGTTGTAAACTGGCAGTCAGTAGGTTCTTTTCTTGTGTAAAGTTTACTTTACTCCAATCTTTTCCATTTGCAGATATCTCAAGGCTTCCCCAAGTTGCGATTTCCGGTTTCCCGAAATCTATCTCTATATTTTCTCCGGGATAAACTTGATCCAGTTCGATAGTCAATGAACCATTACCGGGCCATTTGATAACTTCCAGCGCCGGAGAAATCTGAATGCGGTTTATCTTTACCTGTAAAGGTAAGTTCTTTATCTGACTGATATCGCTTATTAGTTTATGCGGCATATAGTCGGTTTCAGCATTCAGCAGTGTACTATATTTTTGGTTATAGCATTGCGTGACGGTGGCGAAAGTTTGATCAATCAATGGCTTGATTACCCTTCCTGCTGTCTTTATACCCGGCTGGTAAGGGTTTTGGTTGTATGTCTGGTCAATTTGAAACATTTGTTGTTGCAAGGCTTTCACGTGCTTGTATTTACGCATAAATAAAGATTGGTCATTTTTGTCGTATGCTTTGACCATTGCCAATACTTCATTTCCGGTTTCTCCCAATAGTTTGAATTGATAAAGCCAAGGCATGATTTCTACTATAATCGGATTTTTATCAGCATGGGCGACTAAAATATCACTTGATTCAATCATCTGGCTGAAGGTTTCTTGTAGAATAGAGAAATCTTTTTCAGTGTAAGTTTTATTTTTTATGTAACTTTCAGTAAAGCTTTGCGCTGTAGGTTGGAGATTTACAGATTCCTCTCGGCGATATTTATGTCCATTGGGACCCAAGTCCGAATTGTGGGCAGCAAAGAATTCCAATTCAGTGGCTGCATCGGGCAAAATGTTCATAATAGCATCTTTCCAAGTTTTTTCACTGTTATATTTTTGGGGATTCCAAGCGTATGAGGCTACACTATAAATAGCTATTTTAGAAGCCTCGGCATGTTCCATCGGATTAGTTACAAAGCCAGACATCTGATGGGCTATTTGAGTATCGTTTCCATATACTGGTCCCATGAGCAGATGATCTCTAACGTAATCGGAAACAGGAAAGTTCCACCATATATATGCCGGACGTTTAATCCGGTCGTTTATCCATTGAATACCATCTTGGGTAATATCGGAAATAACTCGGTCTCCTGTCCACATAATTTGTATGGATGGATTCAGTTTGTCTCCTAAAGTCGTAAGATATCCTTTAGCAGGGTCGGACCAACTTTTATTGTATTCCGTGGGACACATGATAAGGGGAGTTACATCTGGTTTTACTTTTACAAAATGTTCATCTATGTAGTTCAGCAGTTCTGCTTGTTTCACAGGGTTAGTACCTTCTCCTGAAATATCATCAAAGAAGACGGCAAAAGAACGGACACCGAGATGATACATCTTTTCAAATTTTGCCAATAATAGTTCACAGTCTTCCTTATTCCATTTGATGTCTTGCCCTGGATGGATGGCCCAAACAAAATCTATTTCGTTTTCTTGGGCTACTTTTACTAATTCCTGTAATTGTTTTGCTTCTTTTTCGGGGTAAGGCAAGCGCCAGTTGGGAGAACTATGGTAAGGATCATCTTTAGGACCGTATATATAGGTGTTCATTTTGTTTTCACCATAAAATTGAAGTTGGCGAAGACGGGCATTATGGCTCCAGGGAGTCCCGTAAAATCCTTCTACGACACCACGGTAGCATATGGCCGGATAGTCTTGTATCTCTATTATCGGTAATTGGTTATCTTTGAGCAATTGTTTTAAGGTTTGCAAGGCATAGTAGGTTCCACGTTCATCGTTCCCTGCCAGAATTATTTCCTTATTATTGATGGATAGATAATAACCTTCCTTTTGGTTGGGGATTTGACGAGTAAACTTGCGGATAGACTTGTCTCCTTTTTCTCCAATATAAATGCGCAAACCGGTATTGGCCGGGTGTTTTCCACCTAATAAATCTTTTAATTCTTGTACGGCATATGGATTAGCTTCAGTTTCTCCCAAGAGCTGGTAAGTTTCAGGTAAATTGATTTGTCCGCCTTGTTTGGAAACTTGTTGAGGGATGGGCTGTACATCTATGTTTTGGGCAAAGATAGTACAACCGGTAAAAAGACAAATGATTGCCAGATGCATTTTTTTCATATTCTGTTGGGGTAAAAGGTTAATAAATCAATGGCAAAGATACGATTTATACAGAAAGAATTCCATTTTTTAATTGTATTATTTCTTCGGAAAGTAGGTAGGAGAGTACCTTTTCCGCTTTTTCACGATTGCTATTCAATTGGTTCAGTAGTTCTGAAACAGGCATGGCGTTTGCCTGTAATAGCTGTTTGATTTGTTTTTCCAATTCTTGAAATTCCCCCTGTTTTATTCCTGAATGATGTTTGTTAAGGCATACATCACATTGTCCGCAGTTGTGTTCGTTCTTTTCTCCAAAATATCTGAGTAGCATTCGGCTACGACATTTATCATCGGCTGTGGCATATTCTATCATAGCCTTGATTCGGGTGGTATAGCTTTTTTTTCGGTCTTCGTATATTTCCCGAGTTAGGACAAGGCGATTCTTTTCTTGCCGTTCACGGGTATATATAATATAAGGTGTCTTTTTCCGTGGAATGTAATGTATGATATGTCTACGAGTTAGCGTCAGTAGAATTTCATAGATTCGTTGGCGGGTTAATCCGGAACGGATTACTAAGGAATCTTCGTTAATATAGGCATAATCAGTAAATAATCCTGTATAAGAACGCAAGATGATGTTTATCAGTTTCTCTGTATCTGTATCATTCTCGTGTAGTTTATAGAGTTCGTCGCGTTTCATAGTGAAAAGAATACGTGAAGCATTATCTTGCTCGTCCGTATATTCTAAATATCCGGCACGGGTCAGAATCTTTAAAGCGCTGTCTGCTTGTACGGGGAAATGTTTGAAGTTACGACAGAATTCATCCAAGTTAAAAGCAAAGGTGCAACCTATACCGTCTCCCATGGCCATTTGAAAATAGTAGTTGATATCTTCGTACACTTTTCGGATATAATCCTTGTCGGGAAATGTATCACTGATACGTTTGTTGAGAGTGGTTTTATCACTTTGGGCGTATAGCAGAACAGCATATGCTTTCTGCCCGTCACGCCCTGCTCGTCCGGCTTCTTGAAAATAGGCTTCAGGAGAATCAGGCATATCTATGTGGATAACGATACGTACATCTGGCTTGTCGATACCCATGCCGAAAGCGTTGGTTGCTACCATAGTACGGCTTTCTCCGGTGAGCCAGCTTTTTTGACGTTGATCTTTTACATCATTATTCAAACCGGCATGATAGAAAGTGGCAGTTATGCCGTTATTGACCAGTAGTTCGGCAATTTCACGTGTGCGTTTCCGGTTGCGGGTATAGACAATGGCGCAGCCGGGCACACTATTTAAAATATGTAATAGCTCTTCCTGTTTATTTTCTGTAGGACGTACAATATAAGCCAAGTTTTTTCTTTCGAAACTCATTCGGAAAACCTGACTGTTTTTTTTAAAGTTTAGTTTTGTTTGAATATCTGTTACTACTTCCGGAGTGGCAGTTGCTGTCAGTGCCAATATAGGTATGTCAGGAAGGAGTTCTCGAATTTCTGCAATTTTCAGATAAGCAGGGCGGAAATCATATCCCCATTGAGATATACAGTGTGACTCATCTACTGTGATCATACTTACCTTCATGTTCCGTAGTTTGTTACGGAATATTTCAGTATCCAGTCTTTCCGGAGAAATATAAAGGAATTTATAGTCGCCGAAGATACAGTTTTCCAATGCAACGATGATCTCTTCGCGCGTCATGCCTGAATAAATTGCTAAAGCTTTGATACCCCGGCCGCGTAAATTGCGTACTTGGTCCTTCATCAGGGCAATAAGAGGTGTGATAACTAAACATAATCCGGGTTGTGCTAAAGCTGGTACTTGGAAGGTAATGGATTTGCCACCACCGGTAGGCATCAATCCTAGCGTGTCGTGACCGTTGCCTATACTTTCAATGATTTCTTTCTGTATGCCTCGAAAGTTATCATATCCCCAATATTGTTTTAGAATTTCTTTATAGGTCATTGGAAGGAGAATAAGAAAATTATGTCAAAACCCCAATGACTTGTCATCTTATTATTCTGATAAGTATCTGATAACGTCATTAAAGTTTTGACATATTTCAAAGATAAATTTTTACCATTATTCCTCACTGGGTTTTATATCTTCTATTTGCAATTGTACTTCACCACGCTTGTGCGTATTCTCTTCAATGGTATAACAAATATCAAAAGAACGTTTGGTCTTAATATAGCGTGCTTGTGAACTTTGTCCGAAAGCGATGCCATTCATCACATTGTTTGATTTATTGTCTACCAATTCCAACTTGATATGCTCCTGATCACGACCTACTACTTTGCTGGTACCATAATCATATACATTATGTGTACAAAAGATAGGTTTGTGGTTGTCTGGTCCGAAGGGATTGAACTTTTTCAGGTCGGCATGGAACTTCGGAGTGATATCCCGGAAGTCAATTTCTGCATCAATATCTATTACAGCACTAGTCTGTTCCGGCAAAATATGTTCTGTGACATAGGTCTCAAAACGGCGGGTGAATTCTTCCACATTTTCCACTTTCATGGATAGTCCTGCAGCGTAAGTGTGTCCTCCAAAATTTTCCAACAAGTCACGACAATATTCGATAGCTTTGTAAACATCGAAACCTGATACGGAACGGGCAGAACCAGTTGCTAGATTATCTGTACGGGTTAATACAACTGCCGGGCGATAATAAATCTCTGTAAGGCGTGAAGCTACGATACCGATAACACCTTTGTGCCACGCTTCATTATAAATGACAATGGAACGCCGGTCTGCTAGTCCTTCCAAGTGGTCTACAATTTGGTTGGCCTCTTCGGTCATGGTCTTATCCAGATCTTTACGGGTTTCATTGTATTGGTTGATTTGGTTGGCTTTCTCTAATGCTGCCGAGAAGTCCTTTTCTATGAGCAATTCCACCGCTTCTTTTCCGTTCTGTATACGTCCGGATGCGTTGATGCGCGGACCTATCTTGAATACGATATCACCTACGGTAATTTCTTTTTCTGATAATCCGCATACATCAATAATAGCTTTCAGACCTACACTGGGATTGGAGTTCAACTGCTTTAAACCATGATGTGTCAGCACTCGGTTCTCTCCCATGATAGGTACGATGTCTGATGCTACACTGACAGCAACCAAATCTAATAAAGGAGTTAGTTGATGAAATTCAATGCCATTATTCAAAGCGAAAGCCTGCATGAATTTGAAGCCTACACCACACCCTGAAAGATGATCGTAAGGATACGTATTGTCTGCCCGTTTGGCATTCAGAATAGCTACGGCTGGTGGCAATATATCATCAGGTACATGGTGGTCGCAGATGATGAAATCGATACCTTTTTCTTTTGCATAAGCAATTTCCTCTACGGCTTTAATACCGCAATCTAACACAATAATAAGTTTTACACCTGTTTCACAGGCATAATCCACTCCTTTTACTGATACTCCGTAGCCCTCATTATATCGGTCGGGAATATAGTAGTCAATGTTCGAATAGAACTGCTGGAGAAATTTGTATACCAATGCTACAGCTGTTGTACCGTCTACATCATAATCTCCATAAACCATGATACGTTCTTTCCTGCCCATAGCTTGATTGAGCCGTTCTACGGCAATGCTCATATCCTTCATCAGGAATGGGTCGTGTAGCTCGTTAAGCTGGGGACGGAAAAATCTTTTAGCCTCTGCTGCTGAGGTTATACCTCTTTCCAGCAACAGCTTACAAAGAATCGGGCTGATCCCTGTTTCCTTTGCTAATGCTTTAGCTGCTTCTGTCTGTTCTTGGCTTGGAGGTTGATAATTCCATTTGTGATTCATTTTATATATTGTTTTTTCTTTTTTCTGCTCTCGGAGACGGGATGATACCATTTTCTAGTTATACTTACCCAATCAATCCGTAAAGTTAGGAAAAAACAAATAAAAAAACCGCTAATTCCATATATATTTTATGGAATTAGCGGTAAAGTATTGTATAGTAGCGGATTATTTGATGCCTAATTTTTTAGCAATTTCTTTAGGCAGTGCATTTTTATTGACTACGATATTCATGGTTTTGTAACGAACGAATGCTTTTGAGGCGTACCATAAGCCTTCGTATTTTCCAGCTTTTCCCCAAGAATTCTTTACCATATAATAGTCATTTCCTTCTTGGTCTTTAGCTATACCGTAAATCAACATGCCATGATCGTCGGTTGTTTCCCAATTGTCATATGCTTCCTGGCGTTCTTCTTGTGTACACCATTTCTGAGGTTGTGGTTTGGTGTTCAGTTTCTTTTCTTCCGGTTTCATTTTCAACCAATGAGCCATGTCTGACCCACTTAGTTCTTGCACTTTTTCCGTGTCGGGCATAACAGCTACGCCATCACGTGTAAAACCTTGTTCACTGACATCAGATCCCCATGCGATTGGATAGCCGTTATTAATGGCATTGTCAAAAACCTGCATGAATTCATCAATGGGAAGGTTGTATGATTGTCCCCAACGCCAGTTGTCTTGAATTTCAAGGACAAATGGTTCGTAGAACGGATGGTGGGTATACGAGGTTAATGAAATGTAATCATTTGGATTTAATCCTGTTGATTCGAAGAATGAATGGGGAGTGTATTCTTTTCCTTTATAAGTGAATTTTTCAGGGCATTTACCTAAATAGATATCATGAATAGCGGCAATGGCCTTTTTCCATAATGGATTATGGTTATTATCTGTTTGGAGTTTGCGTAATTTTCCTTTGGCTATTGCTGCTACTACAGCATCCGATACGGCTGTAAGTTCTGTATGGTTACTTAGTGTATCACCATACATGACTCCCGGACGCATAACTTCTTCGGGCACCAGACCAAATTTTTTCATTCCATAGATAACGTCATAGAATGATCCTCCTTGGGAAAAAGATACATCTCCATGAGTACGTACGGCGGCATCAGCTCGATCCAAATAAGTTTGGTGTACGATGTACATTTCAGAAAAGTCGTATTCTCCTTTTCCCATACGAAGTAATTCTGATTCTAGAAAGGCCATACTGGAATAGCACCAGCAAGTACCGGCACGGCTTTGGTTCTTGACAGAAGTAATAGGCAGTTCTTTTACTGTAGTGAATACAAACCCTTCTTCCTTTGGCTCTTCTTTTTGTGCATCTTGTGCAAAGAGGCTTATACTGCATAAACCTAATGCTGCTAATAATGTAAATCTTTTCATTTTAGAAATAAAAGTTTTGTTTGTTATGTTACTCATTCATAATAGTTTCTACTTCTTCGATAGTGATAGGGATGCGTTTCTCGCCAGTGAAACGGGAGCCTTCCGAAGTAATCAAAATATCATCTTCCAAGCGGATGCCTCCAAAATCTTTGAATTTTTCAATAGCATCAAAGTTCAGGAAGTCTGTATGCATTTTCTCTGCTTTCCATTTGTCAATCAATGCTGGAATAAAATAACAACCCGGTTCATCAGTAATTACAAAGCCTTTCTGTAAGCGACGTCCCATGCGTAGAGAGGCTAGCCCGAACTGGGAAGAAGGACGGATTTCATCGTCATATCCTACGTAAATTTGTCCTAGGTCTTCCATGTCATGTACATCCAATCCCATCATATGACCTAATCCATGAGGCAGGAATAAAGCATGTGCACCAGCGGCAACAGCTTCTTCCACGTCGCCCTTCATGAGTCCCAGGTCTTTTAATCCTTGAACTAGCACTTTGCAGACTTCTAAGTGTACAGACATATAGGTTATACCTGGACGAGTAATTTCCAATGCTTTATCATGGCAAGCCAATACAATATTATACACATCTTTTTGCCGTCCTTCAAATTTGCCTCCCACAGGTACGGTACGTGTATGGTCTGAACAATAATTTGTGACTCTTTCAGCTCCGGCATCTGTTAGCATCATGCGCCCTGGCTCTAAGATATGGCTATGGTCATGGTTATGTAATGTCTCCCCATGTTGAGTCAGGATAGTGGCAAATGAAGTCATGCTTCCATAAGAAGCGGCGATGCCATCCAGTACTCCGGCGATATATTGTTCCTTTATTCCTGGTTTACATAGACGCATGGCGGTTGTGTGCATTTCATAACCAATATTACATGCCAAGTCGATTTCTGCTATTTCGCAAGCTTCTTTTACAGAACGTAAATCAACTACAGCTTTTATCAATTCTACAGAAGCATATTTCTTTACTATAGCCGCACGGATACCGGTTAAGTCTTCTAAGAGCATCATATTATCGAATCGGTAGGGAGGAAGGAAATGTACTTTTCTCCCTTGTGTGATAGCTTTTTTTACCACTTCTTTTAGCTGGGGGAAAGGAAAACTTTTCTGAATACCTACTTGTGCAGCCAATTCTTTCACACTGGGTTGGGGCCCCATCCAGATAATGTCGTCCATATCTACATCATTTCCGAAGAAATAATCTTCTCCTGCTTCTATATCTATTACACCTGCATATCCGGGGTGAGAATGACCGAAGAAGTAGAGGAATGAACTGTCCTGACGGAATTTATATGTGTTATCCGGATAGTTTGCCGGAGCTTCATTATTACCTAGTATAAGGATAATACCATTTTGCACTTTATTTCTAAGTGCCTGACGGCGTCTTTGATAAGTTGCGGAATCAAACATGGTTAACTTTATTTTAATTGAATATTTATTGAACTGTGTTGCAAATGTAATAATTATAATCTTAAAAGTACTATTTGCTTATTTGATTTTTTAATCGATTTCGGCTTTATTTTTATCATTTGTCAATCTTGCTTTTCTAATTTCACAGGTTTCTCTTATATTTCCTTGATAAGTTGCCATTCAGTAATTTATCAATGAAGGAGAATTTGATTGATTTTTATGATGGAATGCAATTATTTAATAAATATAAAAGATACGGCTAAATACTTTGAAAAGGTTAACTTTGCACTGAACTCTTTCAAGGATAGATTTGTTCCTCAACATTGATTATGAAAATAGATGATAAAACAGGACTGGTACTGGAAGGCGGAGGTATGCGCGGAGTTTTTACCTGCGGGGTATTAGACTATATGATGGATAAGAAGGTTTGGTTTCCGTATGGGGTAGGAGTTTCTGCCGGAGCGTGCAATGGTCTTTCATATATGTCTCGCCAGCGTGGTAGAGCTAAGTTTAGTAATATTGATTTATTGGAGAAATATCATTATATCGGCATAAAGCATTTATGGCGTAAGCACAGTATTCTTGATCAGGAATTGCTTTATGAACATTTTCCTAAGGAAATTCTTCCTTATGATTATAAAACATATGCTGAAAATTCTGCTCGTTTTGAAATGGTGACTACTAATTGCATTACGGGTAGGGCGTGTTATTTGGAAGAGAAACATGATCCTCGACGTATTATTGCCATAGCTAAGGCGTCCAGCAGTCTTCCTTATGTTTGTCCTATAGCTTATGTAGATGGTGAGCCGATGCTTGATGGGGGAATTGTGGATTCTATTCCTGTGTTGCGTGCTATTGAACAAGGATATGATAAAAATGTAGTGGTACTTACCCGTAATCGGGGATATCGCAAAAAAGGAAAGGATATGAAAATTCCTCATTTTATCTATAAAAAATACCCTCGTTTGCGCGTGGTTTTAAGTAAACGTTGCCGTATTTACAACGAACAGCTTGATTTAGTAGAGCAATTGGAAGACAAGGGCAGGATTGTGGTAATTCGTCCTGAAAAGCCGATGGAAGTGGATCGTATTGAAACAGATATAAAGAAACTGACCGATTTATATGAGGAAGGGTATGTCTGTGCAAAAAAAATGTTTGAAGAAAAACAAATACTTCAAAAATAAATTTTTGGCCAAGAATGTTTTTATAAATGGGGATATTGGAGGAATGGGGGATCATTCTTGTTATATGGGGTGGAACTTCATCTGCCCCATATAACAAGAATGAATGCTCTTTCCTTTTGGAAAGAAAGATAATATATTAGTAATATAAATGTGACGGTACAGTTAATACTTGCTCGGTATAAACTTGCTCGACAGTCGGATAATCTATAGTGAATGTCTTTTTTAAATCTTCAAAAAAAGCCATGAGGACTATGGGGGAAGTCCTGGAAGAAGGTATATATTCGGAAATTATAAATGTTCTTTTGGGCTGTTCTGGAAGAGTTAAATCAAATGAGATGAGATGTTTTGTCCCCCATTGTTCATTTTCTATTTCATTGGACTTTCTTTCAAAACTACCTTCTATAGCTTTGTCTCCAAACTTTTCTTGATAAACCAGTACTTTGCCTCTTGCTATTTCTGCATCCGTATAGATAAATTTGTATCCTCCTCCTGTTTTTACTGGTATTGTAGCTAATGCTTTTTCTTTAATTGTTTGTTTTTCAGAGTCTTTTAAATCTCCTGTAAGAAATATATCCTGTTTGCTTACAATGTAATTATCGGTGTAATAGTCTACTATTACATGAATGTCAAGTGTGTTTCCTGATTGATCTTTTACAGTAATAATTGCTTCACCTAATGCTAATGCTTTTATGGATATGTCACAAGAAGAAATCATTTTAGTTTCTATAATTTCCGGTTTATCGCAGCTTATTTCATAATTCCCGTCTCCTCCTTGCAAGGGAAAAGAGTATGTCTGATTATTAGGATAGTTTAATTTTATATTTGCTGTTTCTCTATTTTTTAAGGAGATGGGAGCAAGTTCATCATTGCTGCACGATGAAATTACTAAAGAGCAAAGGAAAATAAGCACTGTGGCTAGCATACTGTTAAGTCTCATAGTTTGATCTTATTTTATGTTCTACATAGTTTAAATGAGAGATTAGATGATTTACTGCTTGGCAATTAGAAATTTATTTTTTCTTGAATTTGTCCAGTCTGTGGATAAAATATGAGAATGTAAAATGAAAAATCCCTCTTTCTTCTAAAGAAAAAGAGGGATTATAGTTGAGTTTCTAGTTTCTGATTTTTATTTGGCAAAACTTACGGCACGTGTTTCGCGGATGACTGTAATCTTCACTTGTCCCGGATAAGTCATTTCGTCTTGAATCTTCTTCGCAATTTCACCGGATAAACTTTCAGTTTGTTTGTCGTCAATCTTGTCGGCACCTACAATCACACGTAATTCGCGGCCAGCTTGGATGGCATAAGTTTTTGTTACCCCTGGATAAGACATAGCTAATTGTTCTAGATCATTCAAACGCTTGATATAAGCTTCTACAATTTCACGACGAGCGCCTGGACGTGCGCCTGAAATGGCATCGCATACCTGTACGATAGGAGCCAGCAGGCTAGTCATTTCTGTTTCGTCATGGTGAGCACCGATAGCGTTACAGATATCTGGTTTCTCTTTATATTTTTCGGCTATCTTCATGCCTAACAATGCGTGCGGCAATTCTGGTTCTTCATCAGGTACTTTACCTATATCATGCAGTAATCCAGCACGTTTTGCTTTTTTAGGATTCAAACCTAATTCAGAAGCCATCACAGCGCAAAGATTGGCTGTTTCACGAGCGTGTTGTAGAAGGTTCTGACCGTATGAGGAACGATATTTCATCTTACCGATAATGCGGATTAATTCAGGGTGTAGGCCATGAATACCTAAATCAATAGTGGTACGTTTACCAGTCTCAATAATTTCTTCTTCTACCTGTTTGCGTACTTTAGCTACCACTTCTTCAATGCGTGCCGGGTGGATACGTCCATCAGTAACCAGTTGGTGTAATGCTAAGCGGGCAATTTCGCGGCGTACAGGGTCAAACGCTGAAAGTACAATAGCCTCGGGAGTGTCATCTACAACAATTTCGACGCCGGTTGCTGCTTCTAAAGCTCGGATGTTACGCCCTTCACGACCGATGATGCGTCCTTTTATTTCGTCCGATTCAATATGGAATACGGTTACAGAGTTTTCGATAGCAGTTTCTGTGGCTACTCGTTGGATAGACTGGATAACGATACGTTTAGCTTCTTTATTAGCTGTCAACTTGGCGTCGTCCATAATGTCGTTAATATAGGAAGCAGCCTGTGTTTTCGCTTCTTCTTTCAAAGATTCAATCAGGCGTTCTTTGGCCTCCTCGGCAGAAAGACCGGAAAGAGCTTCCAGTTTTTCACGTTCTTGCATTTGTAATTTATCCAGTTCATCCTTTTTCTTGTCTATGATGACAATTTGAGCTTCTAGATTTTCTTTGATAGCTTCCGCTTCTGTACGTTTGCGTTGGACCTCTTCCTGTTTTTGGTTCAACATCAGTTCGCGTTGTTTTAGTTTATTTTCGGCCTGCTGAATCTTTTGGTTGCGTAAGGCGACTTCTTTTTCCAGATCAGCTTTTTTGTTCAGGAATTTTTCTTTTACTTCCAAAAGCTTGTTTTTTTTAATTACTTCAGCTTCCGTCTGTGCTTCTTTGATGATGATGTCATACTTAGATTTCAGGCCATATCTGAAAAGCATGTATGATAGGCCACCACCTACAGCGAAACACACAATTGCTATTATTACCGTTGTTATCATTGTTATTAATTTATATATAAATAAAAAACGCACAATCTATCTGTTAAGAACCCTTCTCTTGACAGTATAGCTGTGCGTGAATATCCTTATTAATTCTAAACTATTACTCTCTGTTACTGATCTGTTTTTCAAGTTCTTTGGTTAGCTCCTGTAATTTTTCCTGATAAGGCGCAGTATCATTCCTGTCTTTCATAGAAATATTTTCGAAAGCCAACTCCAGTGCAGCCATTGCCCAATGCCTTGCGGGGCTGAAATCGGGGTAATAACTACGGTATTTGTTTAGTTTATTGTCAATCTGTTTGGCAGCGTCCCTGTATAACTGTTCATCTTCACGACGAATGGTCATCGGGTATCGTTCGTTGTCAATCAGTAGATGTATCTTCATCATATCGTCCATAATACTATCGTTTTATTGTTCAACTTCTTCTATTCGTTTAATAAAGCGATGCATTTGTCGACTTCACGCACAAGCCTTGACAACCGTTGTTTTGTATCATTGATATCTTTATCATGAATACTGATTGTCCTGGCCATTTTCAAATTGGTATACATTACTTCTAATTCTTTCCGGCTATTCTCCAATCGTCTCACCTCCTCGTTTTTTTCAGTGAGAAGTTGCTTTAACTTTGCATTTTCATGTTTCAATTCATCATGCAAATACATAAAATGCCTCAGTTTTGCCTCGAAAGTATTTAATAGCTTTTTGTCTTCTTCAGTCATTTTATACCAAAATTGTACACAAATATAAAGGATTGGGAGCAAACACGAAAATATTTCGTCCTAAATTTATCGTTTATCGTTTAAAAAACTTTTTTAACGTCTTTATTAGCTGTTTTTCCCGTGCTATTCGAATATGATCTTTTTACTATTACATATATCTGTTGAGGATTGTTTACTGTTTTAATGTTTTATAGGATACTATGTGCCAGGTGGTACTGATTGCAATAATCAGGAACAGGATTCTTGCCCAAATGTAGGGTAGTATCCAGATGGCGCAATAGCTTAGGGTAATCCATATTAATGATACGGAAACGATCTTGGCATGTAAAGGTATTGCTTTATGCTCGCGGAAATTGCGGATGTAGCTTCCTAAATATTTTTGTTGGATGAGCCAATAATACAAGCGTGGTGAACTGCGGAAATACATGGCAGCTGTCAGTAATAAAAAGGGGGTGGTAGGCAGTAAAGGAAGAAATATGCCGATAATGCCTAATATGAGTGAGGTCGTTCCTACAATGGTATATAGTATTTTCATAGATGCAAATATAGACCAAAAAACAAAAAAATGCTGTGTCCTTTTTATATTATTCTTTTTTATGGTGTATCTTTGCGTCCTGTAGCACCGAGGTGACATTAGGTGTGAGTTCTTTCTTATTATAATTAAATGCTATGTATACAGTAATTAAACGAATGGAAATTTCAGCTTCCCATAGCTTGAAGCTGTCGTATAGAAGTAAATGTGAGAATTTGCACGGTCACAATTGGATTATTACCGTTTATTGTCGTTCCGAGGTTTTGAACGAGGATGGTATGGTGGTGGATTTTACGCATATCAAGGAAACGGTGATGGGGCGTTTGGATCATCAGAATTTGAATGAGGTTGTTTCTCTTAATCCTACAGCTGAAAATATTGCACGCTGGGTATGTGAGCAAATTCCCACTTGTTTCAAGGTTGAAGTCCGCGAGTCAGAAGGAAATACCGTTATCTATGAGAAGGATTAATGAAATATTTTATAGTTTACAGGGGGAGGGATATCATACTGGGATACCTGCCGTTTTTGTACGTTTTTCCGGGTGCAATTTGAGATGTCCTTTTTGTGATACTCAGCATGAAGAGGGGACATTGATGAGTGATGAGGATATTGCAATGGAAGTGGCAAAATATTCGACTCAAGTAGTAATACTGACTGGTGGTGAGCCAGGATTGTGGATTGATGAAAAATTAGTTGATGCATTGCATCATGAAAGGAAGTATGTTTGTATTGAGACAAACGGCACTTGTCGGTTGCCTGAAAATATAGATTGGGTTACTTGTTCCCCTAAAGAAGGGGCGAAAATAAATCTAGATCGTATAGATGAGGTGAAAGTGGTTTATGTGGGGCAGGATGTTTCTGCTTATTTGGATTTGTCTGCTAGTCATTATTTTTTGCAACCTTGTTCTTGTGCTAATACGGAAGAAGTGATTGCTTACATTTTGCAACATCCTGAGTGGCGGTTGAGCTTACAAACTCATAAACTTTTGCAAATTCCTTAAGAAAATAGAAGATATAAAAAAAGATTATTCGATGGTTTGGCATTGAATAATCTTTTTTGCACGGGAGGAGAGGCTCGAACTCCCGACACCCGGTTTTGGAGACCGGTGCTCTACCAACTGAGCTACTCCCGTGTTTGCGGCTGCAAAGATAGTGTAATATTTGGAATATACAAACCTATTTATGAAAAAATATTGCCCATTATTCGTTTAATAGACCTAATTCATTGAACATGATCCGGTAAATTGCTGATTTTTTTTCAATGGGCAACGGGTAGGCACGGCTGGACGAAGGCATTCTGTATAATCGCATTATCCGGTCTTCGAATTCAAAAGGTTCGCTGGTTCCTACAACGGGTTCTTTCACCTTTATTTGTTCACGAATAATATCCGTTGCTTTTTGTCCTGTGGTTACAATAGCCTTGCACATTGGAGTCTGCTTCAGTAGCAAACTGATATCTGTCTGTTCTACAACTTCCAGAAATTTGTCTGAGGCATTGTCCTGTAAACGGCGAACAGCTGAAGCGGTATCATAAAGTGCGATACCTTTTTTATTTAAGAGATCAATAATACGTTCCTTGTCAAACACTTTTTTATCAGGATTCAGAAAGTGCTCTTTGTTTTGGAAAAATATTATTCCAAAAATACGCCACATATCATTTTGCAGATTGGGATAAAAGAATTCCATGCTCCATCGTTTCTTTTGTGGGGGAAAACTACCTAACATCAGCAGTTTGGCGTTAGCCGGTAAAAAAGGCTCTAATGGATGTTCTTCTATATTTAATAAGGATTTCATAAAATCTTTAATGATTATTCTTTTGGCTTTGGTTCTTTTTTAGCCAGTAATACGATGTTATACACATATTCCGTCATCCAGTTTTCAGAATATCCTAAGGCTTGTTTGTATTTACGAATGGCAACACAGGTCTTGTGCACGCTTTCGTCTTTCCAGTCGGTCTTGGTCATGATATCATGAATTGTTTTCTCGGTCATGTTACGTAACATTTTTTTCATTACGCTGGGCATACGGAATTTCCATTGCATCAAATTACCTATCAGCATCATCAAGTCATTGCTGAATCCTTGGAACATAAAAAGATAAGTCTTGACATCATTTACATTCTTGCAATTCTTTTTTATAGAACCGTCAATTTCTTTAAAGAAATCATCACTTAAACCATAAAGTTCTACTAACATCTTTTTGCAGCGTGATTTCTCAGCAATTCCCAACTTGTTGTTTTGGGTCGGTATTTTGAGTGTACGTTTGAAAACTGCCATATCTGGCAAAAAATTAATATTTGTGATACCTATATTGCAGGCCATTACAGACTGATAATATACACGGATCAGTGTCATGAAGTCTTCCATACCACCTACGTGGCTTGTTTCTTCTCCTTCTGTCTGTTTTTTACCAAATAATTTTGAAAATATGCTCATTGTGTTCTTAAATTATATTGTTTTCCTGTCTGCAAAGATAGCGATAAAAACTGAAACATTTTTGATTAAAATCCTTTTGTTTTACTATTTATCATTTTTATTGAATGGTTGATGCCGGGGTTTTGTTTTATTGCTTTGTGTTACCAGCATTCCAAATCATTTTCAATGTCTTTCATTCTGTCTTTGGTGAAAACTGGATTTTTGACCCCGTTGCGTTTTTGAATTCGGTAGTCTTCCAATAGACGGAATGCATATTTCCCTAGTAAAGTAATGGCTATCAAGTTACAGATAGTCATAAATCCCATTGCCATATCGGCCAGGCTCCATGCCAGGTCCAGACTGGCTAATGCCCCAAACATAACCATCCCCCCCACTGATATACGATAAATGGGGATAGCCCATTTCTGATGAGTTATGTAGCGTACATTGGCTTCACCGTAATAATAATTTCCCAAAATGCTGCTATAGGCGAAAAACAGAATTGCCACCGCTACATAAATAGTCCCAATGTTGCCTATTTCATTATTTAGTGCCATTTGAGTAAGTTTTATTCCATTGACTTCTTTAGTGGAGGCCCCTCCGCTGAAAAGAATGATGAAAGCAGTGCAGGTACATATGACAAGTGTATCGGTAAAGACTCCCAATGTCTGAATTAATCCTTGTTTTACAGGATGGGTAACATCGGCACTTGCCACTACATTGGGTGCGGAACCCATACCGGCCTCATTGCTGAATAATCCACGTTTGATTCCTTGCATTAATGCTATGCCTATACCTCCGCTCAATGCCTGTTCCCAGCCAAAGGCATTCGCTATAATCAATTCAATAACTTCTGGCAAATGCTTTGCATTCACAATTACGATGAAAAGGGATAAAAAGATGTATCCCAATGCCATGACAGGAACAATAATGCTACTTACTTTGGCAATACGCTGAATACCTCCGAAGATGATAACTAATGTGAGCGAGGTAAGTATCACTCCCATTAAGCTGGGAGGAATATTGAATGCTTCCTCGAAAGCAGCGCAAATGGTATTGCTTTGTACTGAATTAAAAGCAAATCCAAAAGTAAAGATAAGCAGAAAGGCAAACAAAACTCCCATCCATGGCTGTTTTAATCCTTTTTTCATGTAATAAGCTGGCCCGCCAACGAAAGAATTATGTCCGTGTACTTTATATAATTGGGCCAATGTGGACTCAATAAAAGCGCTGCTGGCACCCAAAAGAGCAATTACCCACATCCAGAAAACAGCACCCGGACCACCCAAAGTAATAGCGGTGGCAACTCCTGCTAAATTACCTGTTCCCACGCGACTAGCTATGGAAACGGCAAAAGCTTGAAAAGAGGAAATATGGTGTTCGCGACCTTCTGTCTTGCCGGTAGAATCACCTAATAGACGTACCATTTCTCTTATCATGCGGAATTGTACGAAATTTGTTTTAAAAGTAAACCAAAACGCACATCCTAACAGCATGATGATCAAAATGTAAGTCCAAAGCACATCATTCACTCTGCTGATTAATAGGGTCAGTATATCCATTTTACTTATTCCTTGTTTAATTTAAAATAGAACTTATGTCCATGGAAAACAAGTTCCACTAGACCAAAACGGATAAAGTCTGCTAATAGTTCACAAGTTGTCTTGTGGTTTAATCTGCAAAGTTTGCAACATTGATTTAATGAAAGTTTTTCTTTTTCTTTCAAGACATCCAGTAACCGTTGCTCTCTTTCGGTAAATGTTACAAGTGCTCCTTCAGGTTTCTTGCTGTGTTGCCACATCTTTAGATGGACGGGAGTGGCCAGTATGTTTTCGTCTTTGATGCGGATATAGGCCCATGGCTTATCCATTTCGTCTAGGGCATATACAGGTTTAGAAACCGTTTCGTTAATACGTATTTCCAATACAGTCTTTCCTTCTACCTTGTAAGTCTGCGTTTCCATTTCGACTTTGGGCTTGCAATACATGGTTGCTGCTGCTTCTATCATATATATTTCTTCGTCAGAGCGGACTCCTGCTATTTTGCCATTGTCCTTTACTCCTATTAATAGCCTGCCGCCCTCGGTATTGGCGAATGCGGAAAGGCTGCGGGCTATTTTGCGTGCGTCCGAAATCTCGAATTTAAAATCCTGATGACAGTGTTCTCCCTCCGAGACAAGCTGTCGTATGTATTGTGTATCCGTTAATGCTTTCATTTCAATTGCAAAAATAGGAAAAATGAAACATATTGTGGGTATCGAATGATAAAAAAGCCGATATTAGTTTGTCTGTTATCAAGCTTTTTGCTTCATTTGCAGTGGAATAAAAATAATTAGCCTTTAAAATCTATGGGAATAAGAAAAAAATGTTTGATCATTACATTATTATGCTTTTCTAGTCTAATGTATGCAAGTGAATTCATGTTTAAACATTTGGAGGTGAAAGATGGTCTGTCAAACAATCAAGTTCTTGATATCTTTAAAGATTCCGAAGGTTTTATGTGGTTTGCCACAGCTTCTGGGTTGAATCGGTATGACGGGTGTCAGATGACTTTGTTTCGTAGTTATAATGCCGATCCGGCTTCTTTACCTGATAATTATATCAAAAGCATACAAGAAGATTATAAAGGAAACTTATGGATTCTTACCGGTGTGGGTTATGCCATTTACAACTCGGAATCAGAAACATTTAATAGGGAGGTGCATGCATGGCTATGTGAAGTCGGTATTGACGGAACTCCTGCATTAGTATATATAGACCATAATAAAAATATGTGGTTTTATATAAAAGGAAAAGGCTGTTATTTGTACATTCCGGAATCTCAATTACTATATCCGCTTTTGTTTGATACTCATCAGTTGCCAGAAGGTGATATTACGGACATTGTAGAATGTAGAGAGGGAATCTTGTTGGTATATAATACCGGGAGGCTTGTTTGTCTGGATACTCGGACAAATAAGATTAAATGGCAGCAGGATGATTTAGCTAGGGAGTTGGGAACTGACAAGCAGGGAATTTTCACTCTGTTTGTAGATCGTGATAATGATATATGGATGTATAGTCCATTTGGAATATGGGTTTATAGTCCGGAGCAGAAGAAGTGGCTGTCTTGGCTGACAAATATTATCAAGCGTCGGTCTCATAACATGGTCCGTGCTGTATCACAGGATAAGCAGGGGCGTATATGGATAGGAACAGATCAGGATGGCATTGATATATTAGATAAGAAGACAGGGGAAGTGAGGCAGTTGCGGAACAAGGCAGGTGATGAACGTAGCTTGCAAAATAATACAGTAATGGTTCTATACGAGGATTCCAGTGAAACTATGTGGGTGGGGACTTATAAAAAAGGAATTTCCTATTTTAATGAGTGTGCTTTTAAATTTGGTGCAGAGTATATGGGAGATATTAGTTGCATTGAAGAAGACAAAGAGGGCTATGTGTGGCTGGGTATCAACGATGTCGGTATCATATATTGGAATTCCGTGACTGGCAATCGGGCTGCTTTTCCACAGAAAGGTACGGATAAACTCATTACTGATGCCATTGTTTGCATTTTGAAAGCTAGTGATGGGAAACTTTGGATTGGTACTTTGGGGGGAGGCCTGATTTGTTATGATAACGGTCGTATTATTCATTATAAAAAAAACATACCGGAACGGCAAAATTCTTTGGCTCATAATAATGTATTGGCTTTGGCTGAAGATAAGCAGGGGATTATATGGATAGGTACATTGGGTGGGGGAGTGCAGAGTTTGAATCCCAAGACGGGTTTGTTCACCACTTATAATACAACTTCGGCCGGCTTGATATCCGATTATGTTTCCTCTTTGTGTATGGGAAAAGAGGGCTCTTTGTGGATTGGCACCGTTCAGGGACTTTCGGAATTGGATATTGAAACTAAAAAAGTGGTTAATCTGGAAGGTACTAAATCTGGTAAGGAATATTTTTCTGATCAGAATATAAGTCAGGTGTATGAGGATAGCCGTGGATTGATATGGATTGGTACATGTGAGGGGCTGAATGTTTATAATCCCGAAACGGATGAACTGATTATATTAGGAGTGGAGCAAGGAGTTTCCAGCCCTATCATTTCTGGAATAGTAGAAGATGGTAATGAAAATATATGGGTGACTACAGCACGTGGAATAACTAATGTTATACCGGCAGTAGATTTAAAAACAGGGCGCTATATTTTTCATAGTTGTGTTTATGATGATAAAGATGGTTTGCAAAATAGTGGGTTCAACCTGCGTTCCATTAAAAAATTGTCTTCTGGAGAAATTTTTATGGGAGGGCTGTATGGCATTAACCGTTTCCGCCCGGATGATATAAAATACAATAAAAAATGTCCCAGCGTGATGTTTACCCGTTTGTTCTTGTTCAATGAAGAAGTAGGGGTGGGTGAGGAATATGAAGGTAGGGTGATTTTGGATAAGGCGTTGAACAAGGTAGATCAGATAAAATTGAGTTATGAGCAGAATATGTTCAGTGTACAATTTGCTTCTGATAACTATATTTTGCCGGAAAAAACGGAGTATGCTTATAGGCTGAAAGGTTTCAATGAGGATTGGATGACTACTACCTATGACAAAGTGACTTATACTAATCTAGCCCCCGGAACTTATATGCTGAAAGTGAAAGCAGTCAACAGTGACGGATATGGTGGAGATGAAGAAGCTTCATTGAAAATTGTTATCTATCCTCCTTTTTGGCGTTCCGTTTGGGCATATATTGTTTATAGCCTTTTGGTGGTTGCTGTATTGGTATTGGGATGCTATTGGGTTCTGCGTGGAGAACGGAATAAATTTAAAATACAGCAAATAAAGCAAGAAATAGAGAGGAATCAGGAGAAGGCAGATATGAATTTGAAGTTTTTCACTCATGTCAGCCATGAACTACGTACTCCGCTCACTCTTATTATCTCACCGTTGGAAACGCTGATGAAGGAATATCAATCGGATGCTGTTCTGATGGATAAATTAAATATAGTGCAACGCAATGCGGTAAGGTTGTTGAATCTTGTAAATCAGTTGTTGGATTTTAGGAAAATTGATGTGAATGGATATTATTTAAGTTTGTCTGATGATGATATCATCTCTTATATTCATACGATTTGTGATTCTTTTATCTCTTTGTCTGAACAGAAAGATGTTTCTCTCACTTTTTATTCAGCTGTTTCCTCATTGAATATGTTGTTTGATGGGGATAAAATGAGGGAAGTGATGATGAGTCTGCTTTCCAATGCTTTTAAATTTACTTGCAGTGGTGGAAGAGTTGATGTGTCTGTCAGTTTAGTGGAAGGACAGGATTCTCGGGAAATGCTGGAAATCAGAGTGGCTGATACAGGGATCGGCATTAAAAAAGAAGACAGAGAACGCATTTTCGGACATTTTTATCAAGTGGATTATCCGGATATGAGCTTCTCAGGTGGCGGAGGTAGTCTGAGTATTGTACGTGATTTTGTCACGCTTCACGATGGCACGGTGAACGTAATGGATAATACCCCTGTCGGTTGTGTTTTTATTATCCATATTCCAGTAAAACGTTCTGGGGGTAAACCGATGAAGATAGAACAGGTGCAAGTTGTAGATAAGTCGGTAGAAGATATTTCCACACTTCAAGTTCCGGAGTCTTATGTGGCGTCTAATGTCGGGGAGGAATCGAAAGAAGAACTGAACCATATAATAACAATAGAAGGACTGGAGGAGGATATTCGAAGATTAGAATCTGGTAATACGGAAGAAATTGCAGAAGAAAAAAATATAGAAACAATCTCTGCCGTTGCTCCACAAAGAGCAACGGTGATTCAATTGGTTGAGGGTGAGAGTAATGAGATGATAACTCATATTATTCCACCGGAGGGGGTACAGGAAATGGTGACCGCTGTTCCTGAAGAAAAAAGTGAACTGGAGTTGAAAACGGTTTGGAATCATGCTTATATTGATCTCAAACCTAGTGGGACTGCCATAACTTCGATGGATGAAAAACTGATAAATCATGCTGTGAAATATGTAGAGGATAATATTGCACGCAGCGATTTGTCTGTAGAAGAGCTAAGCAAGGAATTAGGGATGAGCCGCGTTCATTTATATAAAAAGTTATTGGCTATTACCGGTAAGACCCCTATCGAGTTTATTCGTATAATTCGTTTAAAGCGGGCTGCCCAATTACTCCGTGGAAGTCAACAGAATATTTCAGAAATAGCCTATCAGGTGGGTTTTAATAATCCGAAATATTTCAGTCGATATTTTAAGGAAGAATTTGGTATACTACCTTCGGCTTTCCAATATAAACAAGGTAGATAGTTTTCAATATTTTATAGTGCCATTTAAGGTTTGTATCGGAGTTTCGTCAACAGACATACGTTCTGTAACAGATTTCATCTATGAGTAAAAACAATTCCATTTTATTATTGTTTTTATTAATAATAGTCATACATTAAAATCAATATAGAATGGAACATACAGTTATACATGACGAGAAAGTAGACCGTTTCGAAGTATTTGAATCGGGACAAATCGCCTATTTGCAATATGATGAAAAGAACGGAGTTTTGGATATCCTTCATACAATAGTTCCCCCACAGTTGGAGGGGCAGGGAATAGCTCAGGCTTTGACCGAGGCCGCTGTGAGATATGCTTCGGTCGTAGGGCTTAAAATATGTCCTACTTGTTCTTTTGCAAAAATGTTTTTTACCCGGCATACCCAATATAAAGACATGTTGGTGGAGTGAGAAATAAAATCAGACACGGATTGTATAAACACCGTGTCTGATTCGTTTTTAGCTCTCTTATCTTTATATATACCTTTAATCACATTGTTTGTGTGTCATAATATCCAATACTAGTTTATCGGTTTCATTCATGCCTTGTGAACCGATTCTGGTAAGGTTGCGGATGCTACGGTCCACATCATTATCAATGATACCTTCTACAGAAGATACGCATTTATGTTCCATCGCTAATATGGCTGAAAATACAGCGGTAGAGACACCGCTGCTTAATTTCAGAGCACAACTGGGTTTGGCTCCGTCACAAATCATACCCGTCAGGTTGGCGATCATATTCTGTACAGCAAAAGTGATTTGCTCATAAGTGCCTCCCATCAAATAAGTGATACCACAGCTAGAACCTGTTGCAGCTACTACACAACCGCATAGTGCAGACAGACGCCCCAAGCTTTGTTTGATGTAAATCACTGTTAGGTGACTGAGTGTCAGTGCGCGGATCAATTCTTCTTCTGATTTATGGTTATCTTCGGCATAGACTACTACCGGTAAGGTAGCTGTAATTCCTTGGTTCCCGCTTCCCGAATTGCTCATGACAGGAATCATGGCTCCCGCCATACGTGCATCGCAAGCTGCCGAGGTATAAGAAAGGATGTGGGTAAATGTATTACTTCCCAATATTTGTTCTTCACTTTTGCTACTTTTCAGAATTTTGCCTAATTCGTGACCGTAGTTTCCTTTGAAAGAACGTTCTGCCGCCGCTTTGTTCAAACGTTTGGTTTCAAGAATAAAACGAATTTCATCCAATGGTGTGGTGGTGGCAAAATCGTACACTTTTCGCAAGTTCAACTCCGGTTTTTTTGCATCCTCATTGCAGGCGGCGGTAGTTTGTTTGTTTAGTAAAACTTGGTTGTTAAAGGCCACATATATAAAATTGGTATGCCCGCAAGCAATAATGGCCGTTGCTTTATCACCGTCAGCTTCACAGATAATTTCGATATATAACTTTTCTTCTATATTCTCTTTCAGCCCGATAGAGATAGCTTGTGAGTCAATTAGTTTTTTACCCTCTGCTACGGCTTCAGGAGTGCTGTCTTTTAAGACTTCCAATTGATATTCGGATTTCCCGATTAATGCCCCTAAGGCGATAGCGATAGGTAGTCCAATCATTCCTGTCCCCGGGATGCCTACTCCCATGGCGTTCTTAAGAATATTGGCGCTGAGTAAAGCTTTAATCCTTTCAGGTCTTTTACCTAGTGTTTCTGTTGCTTTTGCTACACAAAGGGCTACGGCTATGGGTTCTGTGCACCCGATAGCCGGAACGACCTCGCGATTTATAAGGGCAATGATTTGCTCTCTTTCTGGTTTGGCGATCATAGTAGATAATTATTAAGGGGTCTTGCAAAAATCTTTTTGAAAGTGTATCAAAACTCGAATAAAACTATCATTTCGTTTGTCTTTTCCTTTTCGTTGATTTTCAGAATATTTTTCATTAAAGAATATTCTGAATGAATAGAATGATAGGTTTATTTAGTTTTGACACCCCTTCGACTTTTGACACACTTTGGTTATTTTTTATAGTTTTGTAATCCGGTCTGGAGGAAGTCAACATATTTATCTATATCCTCATCATATGAATATGATTTATTCAACGGTTTTCCTTCATTGTCAATCAATACATAGAAAGGTTGTGCGTTGGCACCGAATTTAGAACGTTGCAAGTAACTCCATTTATCACCGATCGTGCGTAGTGTACGTTCCTTACCGTTTTCCATCACTTTGATGTGTTCGGGCAACGGGGTTTTGTTATCAACGAACAATGTTATCAGTACATAGTCCTCAGTCATCAACTTGTTTACTTTCGGATCAGTCCATACAGCGGCTTCCATTTTACGGCAATTTACACATCCGTAACCTGTAAAGTCGAGCATTACCGGTTTTCCGGTACGTTTTGCATATTCCATACCGGCATCGTAGTCATCAAACTGCGCATGTACTTCATTGGTATATAAGTTGAAGTCTTGTGTATTCATGGGAGGAGCAAATGCGCTGACAGCTTTCAAAGGAGCACCCCATAAGCCCGGTACCATATATACAGCAAATGCAAGTGAGATAAGAGCCATAAAAAAACGGGCAACACCTACTTTATCATCATCATCATCGTGAGGGAATTTGATCTTACCCAACAGATAGAAGCCTAGCAAAGCGAAAATCACAATCCATAAAGCAAGGAATGTCTCACGGTCTAGAATCCCCCATCCATAAGCCAAGTCAGCAACCGACAGGAATTTCAAAGCAAACGCAAGTTCGAGGAAGCCTAATACGACTTTAATTACATTCATCCAGCCACCTGATTTAGGCATGGATTTCAACCAGGATGGGAACATGGCAAACAGAGTGAACGGTAATGCCAGTGCAATGGCGAAACCTAACATACCGATGGCAGGGGCAATCACACTACCTGTGGTGGAAACTTCTACTAACAAAAAGCCGATGATAGGGCCTGTACATGAGAATGAAACCAAAGATAGGGTGAATGCCATCAAGAAGATACTTAACAAACCACTGGTCTGTTCCGCTTTACTGTCTACTGCGTTGCTCCATTTTGAAGGAAGAGTAAGTTCGAATGCTCCAAAGAAAGAGGCTGCGAATACAATTAGCATCAAGCAGAAGAATATGTTAAAAATAGCATTTGTGGAAAGTGCATTCAAGGCACTGGCACCGAATATCAAGGTTATGGCAAGACCTAATAATACATAGATCACTACAATAGAAGCACCATATGTCCATGCATCACGGATTCCTTTCTTTTTGTCTTTGCTACGTTTTAAAAAGAAACTTACCGTCATTGGGATGATAGGCCATACACAGGGCGTAAATAAGGCTAGTAATCCACCGATAAACCCGGCAAAGAAGATGTAAATCCATGAACGGTCTTGTTGTGATGTCGTTTCGCCAAATGCGTTCAACTCTTGGATAACCGGAGTCCAGTAATCTTGGACAGCAGTGTCATTGCCGATCAGGGCGGCAGTTGTAGCACTATCTGTTGCGGTAGTTGCAGTAGCTGTTTCCGCTACAGGAACTTCCGTTATGGCTGTTTCTGTTTTTGCGGGTTCAGTAGTCTTGCTTGTAGTAGCAGCGGCAACTCCTTTTCCGGAGAAAGAGAAAGAAACTTCAGTAGGAGGCAGACAGTTTTCATCGTTGCAGGCACCGAATTCCATATAACCTTCTATCATATAGGTAGCGCCAGTTATTTTTAGTTTCTGAATGAAAATGGCAGTGTTCTCAAAGTAACGTAATTTCATTTCAAACACCTTGTCGAAGTTTTCAATTTCTTTACCTTGTGGAGTGAGCTTCCCTACTAATTCTACTCCTTCTATCTTGTCTACGTTGAAAGTAGCGGAGATAGGACCTCCCGAAGGAAGGTCCGTGGAATAAACGTGCCATCCGGCGTCAATCTTACCAGTGAATACTATTTGTGCTTCCGTATCGGAAATCGTCTTTAACTCGGTTTTGAATTGTACCGGATCTTGAATCTGGGCAACTGCCGGAAGCAGTGCCATAACGATTAAGAGGCAACTTAAAAAAAACTTCTTTTTCATTACGTATTATTTAAATTTTGATTAATGTTCATACCGCAAAGTAAGGGATAATATCTTAGATATGTCTCTCTATACCTATATAAATATCGGCAATTGCTGTTTTCAGAATAAAAAATAGAGCAAAAAGATAATCTATTGCTCTTTTTGGAGTTCCATAACTTTGTTTCTATATTGGGAGGGGGTCATTCCCACAGAGGATTGGAAAAGGTTATAAAAGGTGGAAATGGAGTTAAATCCCAACTCTGCAGAAATGGCTTTCATCGGAGTTTCGTTATTGGGGTCAGATAATAGGCGGATAGCTTCTTCAATACGGAAACGATTTACATAATGAGTGAAGGATAATTTGGATTGTTCATTGATGATACGTGATAAATAAGTACGGTTAGTTCCTAGTATTTCCGCTACTTTGTCTTTTGTTATAAAATTGTCTTTGTAAATTTTTTCTTCTCTCATAATACGCTCTAATGTACGGAAAAGTTCTAAACTTTTCTCATCGGTGAGTGAGGAGGAAGCATACTTTTCGGAAGTAGAAACCATGGAGGGGGCATTGGTCTCCAATTCTTTTATACGGCGATTCAGTTCCGTTTCTCTTTTGATTGCTTCTTGATTTTGCTTGACAATACTTAAATAAAGTTTGTTTTTACGGCGGTAGAGGTAATAAAGCAACCCTAAAACAATTACAGTGATAATAAGAATAAATGTTTGTTGCTGTATACGCTGTTCTTTCTGCATTACATCTAGTTTGCTTTGTTTTATTAAATTTTCCTGCCGCTCAGAGTCATATTTGAATCGCATTTCGCTTAAATCTCTTTCTTTGTCCTTGTTGAAAAGGCTGTCGTTTTCCAAACGGAATATTTTATAATACTTCAGTGCGTCATGATATTGGTGCAATTGCTCATAGCAGGTAGACAGATTTTCGTATAGTTCATTGCGATGGATGGCGTTGACGCGTGCATAAGAAATAGCTATTCCTTGTTTTAACAATAAAATAGCTTCTGGTTGTTTGTTTTGCTGCATTAGTATACGTGCATATCCCAAATGGGCATAGACAATAGAGGAAGTTTGTGCCGCCTGTTTATCCTTCATGGCTTTTTTGTAATATTCCAAAGCCTGAGCATATTCACCCATATCATATAATATATTGCCAAAGAGATTATAGGTATGGGCTTGGTCGTAGAAATCATTTTCCAGCATCAATGTTTCGGCTTCATGGATATATTTCATTGCTTCCTCATTCTGTTTCATTAAAAAATACATATAGGCAGAATTTACTGCACCGGAATAAATGATGTATGGATTACGCATACTGTGTCCTAATTCATAACATTCTAATGCGTATTTGATGCCGGCTGTATCTTTTTTGAGGTAATAGATATTTGCTAAATTGCCTAAAAGCAAAGCGTATTGTTGTTGGAAATTATTTTGTTGTGCCAATTGGATACCTTTATAAAGCCATCGTATGGCACGGTAATAATCGGTTTCAATATTTGCTGAATAGAGTCCGAGACTACCATAGACGGAACAAAGGGTGGAGTCATTATTCAGTTTGGTTGCTAATTCAAGAGAAAGATTCAAGTTTTTTTTGGCTATTTTTTCCCGTCCGCTCATCATTTGCGCTTGTGCTTGGTAGATATATGAATAGAGTTGGAGTAGAGGATTTTTAGTCTTGTCCGCTACGTTTTTCATAATCTCAGCGTAAGTGATGGTTTTGGAATAATCTCCTTTATTTAAATAGTATTGGCATAGAAATTTTAAGGCATCCCCGTTATCAGGTTCTTTCCTAATGATTTCCAACTGTTTCTCAAGGATGACGGGGCGCTTTTGTGCATGTACACAAAAGGATATCCCCAAAAGTAACAGTAAGAAAAGACATTTTAGTTTCATATGCTTTTTTCGATTGAGAGTGCAAATATAATAAAACCTTTAATTTTTCTTGTTCAAAAGTCTTGCATATTTAAAATAAAGTCGTACCTTTGCAACGCTTTCAACAAAAGCACTTCTGAAAGGAAGTTTGGGAGAGGTGGCAGAGTGGTCGATTGCGGCGGTCTTGAAAACCGTTGTACTGCGAGGTACCCGGGGTTCGAATCCCTGTCTCTCCGCTGAACTAACGGGACAAAACCGGACAGAAAGCAGACAAGTCCCACAAATTCAACGATTTGTGGGACTTTTTTTATCCCCTTATGTCTGCCCTACCGGACATCATTTAGACCCTAAAAGACAAAGTTAGTAACCTAACTCGTACCCCCGACAACCGAAAGCCCCAAAGGGGTACACTTAGTCCGAAATTGGCGAACTTCTGTCGCTATTTGGCGAGCCTGTATAAACTTCACTTTGAGCTAATTAACGTAGTTTTGTAACCAAAAAAGTGAGTTTATGAAGAGTACATTCAACGTTCTTTTCTTCGTGAAAAAGGACAAGCAAAAAATCAATGGCAGTTACCCTATTTTCGTCCGTATCACGATTGATGGTGTGGCAAGCCGTTTTAATTCCAAGCTGGACGTTCAGCCCAAACTTTGGGACGGTAAGGCAGGCAAAGCCGCCGGACGTTCTGCGGAAGCTACCCGTATCAACCGATTGCTGGATGATATAAACGCATCCCTTAATACCATCTATCACGAACTGCAACGGCGTGATAATTATGTTACCGCCGAAAAGGTGAAGAATGAATTTTTAGGGCATAGCGAGAACCACGATACCATCCTTAACCTTTTCCAAAAGCATAATGACGATGTGAAACAGCTGGTCGGTATATCCAAAACGATTGCCACTTATCGTAAATATGAAGTGACCCGCCGCCATCTTGCCGAGTTCATCCAAAGCAAGTATAATGTATCGGATATTGCTATAAACGAAATAACCCCGATGTTCATTACAGACTTCGAGTTATATTTGCGTACCACCTGCAAATGTGGCTTTAATACGACCGCCAAGTTTATGCAGTTTTTCAAACGCATTATCCTGATAGCCCGTAATAATGGCATCCTAACAGGCGACCCGTTTGCCAATTATAAAATACGTTTGGAAAAAGTGGATAGGGGATATTTAACAGAGGATGAAATAAAAATCATCCTCAAAAAGAAAATGGTTTCCGAACGGTTGGAACAGGTGCGTGATGTTTTTATTTTTTCCTGTTTCAGTGGTTTGGCTTATGTGGATGTAGCAAACTTAAAGGAAGATAATATCCGCAAGTCTTTTGACGGTAATTTGTGGATAATTACCAAACGTCAGAAAACGAATACAGACGTGAATGTCCCTTTGCTGGATATTCCTAAAATGATACTGGAAAAGTACAAAGGTAAATTGCCGAACGGTAAGGTACTTCCTATTATCAGCAATCAAAAACTTAATGCGTATTTGAAAGAGATAGCGGATGTATGCGGAATTAAAAAGAACTTGACATTTCACCTTGCAAGGCATACTTTTGCCACGACCACTACGCTTGCAAAGGGTGTACCCATTGAAACTGTCAGCAAGATGTTGGGACACACCAATATAGAAACTACACAGATATACGCCCGTATAACGAATAACAAGATAAGTAACGATATGCAGGGGCTTGACAAGAAGTTTGTCGGCATTGAGAAAATCTACAAAGAAGTATCTATGAAATAGATATATAGGAGGACTTATCACAAACTGTGATAAGTCCCTTTATGCTTTTAATTACTCACCATTAAAAAATAACATTATGGACTTACAAATCATCCAAAACAAAATCTTTGAGGTCAGAGGTTGCCGGGTTATGCTTGATTTTCATTTGGCAGAACTTTATCAGGTTGAAACAAGAGCTTTGAAACAGGCAGTTAAAAGAAACTTATCCCGTTTTCCCAGTGACTTTGCTTTCCAGCTAACAAAGGATGAATGGCAGGAACTTATCACAGACTGTGATAAGTTCCCTGAAAATATCCGGCATACACCTACCCCGCCTCTCGCATTTTTGGAGCAGGGTGTCGCCATGCTTAGTAGTGTGTTACGCAGTCAGACTGCCATAGACGTGAATATCTCTATCATGCGTGCTTTCGTCCTCATGCGGCAAATGTCAATCGGTTACGAGGAACTTCTTAAACGCATCGAAGAACTGGAACAGAGTACGGACGCACAATTCAGCGAAGTTTACCAAGCACTTACCCAGTTACTAAGCAAGCCTGAACCGAAACCACGCAAGCCGATAGGATATAGAACCTATGACGAATAGCAGGCTAAGGTATTCAGTTGTCTAAGGGGTGTCACCAGTGATACCCCTTTTCAGTTCCCTAAAGTAATGTGTCTCAATCACAAATTTCAGCAAAGTTACAGCCCGGCAGGGACAAATACCAAATCCGAGCCGTTCCGGTTTTCTAAAAAATCTCCACACCTACGGGTTGTATTTTTTGAAAAGATATGGTTGAAGTCCCCGCCAAGCTGTGGGTGTCCGGCAAAATTTCTTATTGTTTAATTTAAAATTCAAGCGTTATGAAAACAATCGAATTTACCATGCCGGAAATCACTATCTCTTATAAGGACAATGTAAAAGCATCCGAAAGAATAAAAATCCTCTCTTCTGAAACTTCTTATTCCTACCTGAAACCGTTCTATGTAGAATGTATGGAACACCACGAAGAAAGTTATGCAATGTTCCTTAATCGGGCAAATAAGGCTTTAGGCGTTTCCCTTATCTCTAAAGGCGGCATGGCTGAAACAGTAATGGACGTGAAAATCATCCTGCAAACCGCCTTGAAAGTCCATGCTTCGGGCATAATCCTCTCACATAACCACCCATCGGGCAACCTACGTCCGAGTGAACCGGACAAACAAATTACCTCAAAAATAAAAGAAGCCTGCAAGGTCTTGGATTTACATCTGTTAGACCATATCATCCTGACAGAAGAAAGTTATTATAGTTTTGCAGACGAGGGGCTTATCTAAGCCCTTTTTTTGTTACTGGCAACAAAAACACAATATCCTACTTTTAAAATAAAACCATTTTTCCAGTTTCTCCTATTGTAAATCTTCCTCTTAGGCAGTCCCCAGCCGGAGCAGTCATTATCGTATCACATAGGCAAAGGTATTTCCGTGTTCTTCACGTCTTTGCAAGGTCAAGCCCTAAAGGGTTTAAACAAAAATCTTCCTGTTGTACTTCGTCCAAAGAGTATTTTTCTTTAAAATCTTGCAAAGCCTAAACACTACCCTTTAAAGCCTATATGAAACGAAAACGACCGCCCCGACCGGAAACGCATAAAAAAAAAGTCAGATTTACGAGAAACAGGAAAAAAGGTTATGAAACTTTGGCTCCCTTACCTCTCAAATCCGCATAAATTTTAAAAGACACAGAATTATGGAAGCAGTAACATTATCAGAAGCAAGAGTTTATGTAGGTACTTACAACAAGTATAACAACGGTTCACTTTTCGGCAAATGGTTAGACCTGTCCGACTATTCGGATAAGGACGAGTTTTTGGAAGCGTGCCGGGAACTGCACAAGGACGACCAAGACCCGGAATTTATGTTTCAGGATTACGAGAATATCCCGGAAGCCCTGATTTCCGAAAGTTGGCTTTCTGAAAAGTTCTTTGAGCTTCGGGATGCCATCGAGAAACTAAGCGAAACCGAGCAGGAAGCGTTTTTCGTATGGTGCGACCACCACAACAGCGATATAAGCGAAGAAGATGCGGACGACCTTATTTCTACCTTTGAGGACGAATATCAGGGAGAATATAAAGACGAGGAAGATTACGCCTATGAAATCGTAGAGCAATGTTACGACCTGCCGGAGTTCGCAAAGACCTACTTTGATTATTCGGCTTTTGCCCGTGACTTGTTTATGACTGATTACTGGATGGATAACGGTTTTGTTTTCCGTTGTGCCTGATTACTAATCGGGTGGAGCAATCCACCCGCAACACACAAAGACAATGAAAGTATATAATAACATAAAGACCGTTTTAAGGTGGGTAATACTGGCTTTTATTATCTATCAGGTAGCCACCAGCACCACCGGAGCATGGATAGTCCTAATCATAGGCTTTTATATAGTCCGGTTCTTTCTCTGGCTGTTTATCTCCGCCGTTTACCTGTTGTGTATGGCTTTTATTTTCATTGTACTGCTTTCGCTTTTGATTATCTGACAACTCATTTTAAATTATAACGATATGGAAACTTTAAACAAAAACGGGGTAAGCATTACCCAAACACCGGGAGAGGAAAAATATGTAAAATGCTGTTTAGGCGCATTCATGAAAAAGGGTTTATAGTATTAGACTTATCGCGTTCCAAAGAAAACAATTTAGGTATTTGCTAAGATGCTTAAAAACTGCAAAGAATAATAGGACATAGAAATCCAGTTAAACTACTTTCATTTATGAGTAGAAACTAAATTGAAAGTTCGTAAATGATTTAGGCATCTATAAAAATTGGAAGAACTCTACCTCTATTATAAGAACTTTAGTAAAGAAAGCATTCTATAATGGCTGGAAACTCTGTAAAAAGTACTATTTTTCTTTATGTAAACATTCTCTATTGATTAAAATCACTATCTTTACGAAATAAAATATCAGTAAAGAGATTGTTTCTTTTTATGTTTAACAACATATAAATAGCGAAATATGATAAGTAAAGATAAAATTGAAAAACTGGAAGAAATCACAATTGAAGATTTTAAAGAGTTAATGGGAAACTTGATTAGTTTTTTAGGATATACGGACACTATTGTGGATGCAAATTCAATTACTGCTATCAGAGAAAGTCCTTTGAGTTCTGAAAAATATATGTTTATTTTGTTAGAAGAAAGATTGAGTGGTATTGTTAATGTAGATGAAATTGAAAAAACAATACTTGATTATCATAACAGAATAAAGCCTGATGTTACGTATTTAGTTTCTCCTAAAAACATTTCAAATGGATTTGAGCGCAGTTTAACTCAAATAATACCACAAATAAAGCTTAATTTTATAGGCAGAGACAATCTCATAGATTTGATAAATAAGCATTATGATGATTTTTGGAAGCATAAAGATTTAGCGTTGTTAGAATACGAAAAATATTTTCACGAAAATATATCAAAAGATAATGAACTAAAGAAACTTAAAATATTTAATGATAAATATCAGAAGATTTTAGATATATATATTGAACCTAGAATTACTCATTTTTACGAAGAAAAAGCGACTCAAACGCCCGTAAAAAAAAGAATTTTAATAGATGACGTTGTTAAAAACTTGAAACCCATTGTTATATCAGGTGACGCTGGGACAGGAAAATCTACTCTTTTAAAGAAAGTTGGAGAAAAACTAATCAAACTAAATCAAGAAAATATTGAAAGAAAAAACATACCTGTTTGTATAAGTACGTTAGAGCTTTTAGAAGAAAAATACCAAATAAACCAATTAGTAACTAAAAAGTTATCTGTATTTTTTGCGAATTTCAATTTAGAAGATTTATCTAAAAGTTATCAAATAACTCTCTTAATTGATAGTATAGATGAGTTTGGAGGTGAAGAACAAAAAATGATATTGAACGAGTTACAGAATTTATCGCAGAATCATAAAATTAGGTATATAATTACATCTCGAAATTCAGATAAGATGGAATCTCTCGGAGAGAAAATATTTGATTCTTATACGATTGAACGTTTCAATAATGAACAAGTTAAGAAATTTATATCAAACTTTTTTCTTGGTGAGAATTCTAAAACGGAATCACTTCTTGATGCATTACGTGAAAACAGAATTATCGAAAGACTTCCTATTACTCCTTTAACACTATCTCTTATATCTATATTATACGAAGAGAATAATTTAGAGATTCCAGCAACAATCGCCGATATTTACGACAATTTTAACTCCTTAATTATAGGGAGATTGACTGTTTCTAGTCGGATTGAGTTTGTTGATATTTCATTTAAGGAAAGAATATTGTCATTATACGCATTGCATCTTCTGGAAAAGGAACAACATATTCCATTAACAAAAGAAGAGTTTTTTATCTTTTTTGAAAATTATTTTAAAGAAAAAACATTGCCAATAAAAAAAGGTACATTGAGAGAAGTGCTAGATTATTTAATTGATAATACAGGAGTTCTTATTATTAAAGATAATAAATGGGTGCAATTCAGCCATGATTCATATATGGAATATTATGGCGCTTTGGAAATATTTAAACACCGAAGAGATAAGGAAGACTTATTGATTGAAAATTTTTTCGATTTTAAGCTACAAAATGCAGCAGTATTTTATGCAGGAAAGTCTAAAGATATGCCCGTTTTTCCGTAAAAAAATGCGGTTGAGGATAGAAAAAGAGCAAAATACGGCGACAGAGCTGTAAAAAAGGCTTTTAGGTAAGTGTCGGCAAAAAGGGTAACGCCAACGGAAACCGGAAAAAAGCCAAATGAAACCGGAGTTACGTTACCAAGTCATAACCGTTTTCCGTATCGTGCGCAGGTCAGGAAAGGCGAATAAAACGGTTCGGCGAGGGCACGGGCTACCATTTGAACGGCCTTTGCTTACAGCAAAGGTAAACATTTTCGGGACGCGCCCCGAAAAAAATGTATCTGGCGGTTCTTTTGCGTTGATACGCTGCGGTTTGCATAACTACGAATAGCTCCATAGTTAATAGTTTTGTACCATTAAAAAATGTGAGTTATGCGAAGTACATTCTGTGTATTGTTTTACCTGAAAAGGAAGGACGTAAGAAAAGACGGTACGGTTCCCGTCATGGGACGTATCACCATCGACGGGGGCAAGCCCGCGCAGTTCAGTTGCAAGATGACGGTCGATCCGTCGCTTTGGAATACCGAAACAGGACGTATGACGGGTCGGAGCGTCGCCGCGCAGGAGGCGAACAAGATGCTCGACGGCATCCGTGTAAAAATCAACAACCATTATCGTGAAATCGTGGATCGGGACGGCTTCGTTACGGCGGAGAAGGTCAAGAACGCCTTTTTAGGTCTGGAATACCGCCATGAAACGCTGCTGAAAGTTTACGAGCAGTTCAACAGCGATTTCGACAAGTTGGTGCAGGCCGGAATGCGTGCGAAATCCACGCAACAGAAATACCTGACCGTTTACGACCACCTGAAACGGTTTCTCGAAACGCGCTACCACGTGAGCGACATCGCGCTGAAAGAGATAGCGCCCGCGTTCATCAACGACTTCGAGCTGTACCTCCGCACGGAGAACCATTGCAGCCACAATACGGTCTGGGTGTATCTTATGCCGCTCCGCAAGATGATAAGCATCGCCATAGAGAACGGCTGGCTTCTGCGCGACCCGTTCATCAAGCACGAGATCAGCATGGAGGAAACCGAGCGTGCGTTCCTGACGAACGAGGAGCTGAAAAGGTTGATGGACATGCGCTTCAAGAAACCCAAATACGAACTCGTGCGCGACCTGTTCGTGTTCTGCTGCTTCACGGGTTTGTCCTATTGCGAGCTGTATAACCTCTCGGACGACAATATCCGCACGTATTTCGACGATCACGAGTGGATTCATATCTCCCGCCAGAAAACGACGGTCTTGTCGGAGGTTCAGTTGCTCGACATTCCCAAGATGATTTATGAGAAGTACAAGGGTATGGGTGAAGGCGGCAAGATATTCCCCGTGCCCAAATACAGCTCGATTCTGGGAACCATCAAAAAGATAATGAAGCTGTGCGGCATAGAGAAGGAGGTTACGTGGCATATCGGACGGCACACGATGGCCACGACGGTCTGCCTGTCGAACAACGTACCGATTGAAACGGTCAGTTCGATTCTGGGACACAAGAATATCCGCACGACGCAGATTTACGCCAAGATTACGAAAGAGAAAGTCAAAAAGGACATGACCGCCCTCGCCGCGCAGTTGAACTCCATCGAGGAATTTGCGGGAGTAGCCATTTAATCGACACGGTATTGACCATTCAAATAAGTAAGATATGAAAAGGGACACAATCAGGATAGAAGGAAAAGCGATCCGCGTAACGGGCAGCGAGGTATGGATGACGCTGCCGGAAATAGTCGAACTGTTCGGCACGACCGCCGCAGCGGTCTATGCAGGTATCAAAGCCATCCTCAAAGAAAACGCCCTGCACGATTACGAAGTCTGCAAGTGCATCCGGCTGGACAGCGGCAACAGCGTGGACGTGTATAACATGGAAATCGTCATCGCCCTCGCGTTCCGGCTGGACACGTATCCTGCGGCGGCGTTGCGCAGTTGGGTCGTGCGCAAGGCGACGACACCCGTGCGGACGGCGCCCCCGATCATCCTCCGATACGGTGATGGGGTCTTGAACTGAAAAAACGGCGGGCAGGCTTCGGGCTTGCCCGCCGCTTCGTTTTACGGAATGGCCTTGCGGTAATTGTCCGTCAGGAGCTTCTCGATGTCGGTCTCCCGATAGAGGACTTTGCCTCCGAACACGATATAGGGTATCTTGCGCTCGGTGCGGTATTCCTGCAAGGTTCGTCGGCTCACTTTCAGCAGGGAGATCACCTCCTTGTCCGTGAGGTATCTCTCGCCCGCGAACGGAGGCCGGAAGCTCTCCATGAGCCGCTCCGCGTCTTTCGTCCCTTTTTTCAGGGCGTGCAGCAACGCGGCGACACGCCCGTCGTCTGCCGTAATCACTCGGTCATCGTTCATATATCTGTGGATTTAGTGGGTTGGTATTTCCATTCAGGTATCCTCCCGTCCGGATTGTGGCAAGGCGGCCTCTTTCAACAGCCGCTCCACCTCCTCCGGCCTGTAATAAAACTTGCGGTTCACCTGCGCGAAGGCGATCTTCCGGCTGTCGCGCAAGGTCTGCAAGGTTCGCGGGCTTATGCGCATCAGGCGGCAGACCTCCTGCCCGTCGAGCCATTTGTTTTCTCGTTTGTCGCTGCAACGGCGGCACAATTCCCCGACCTTTTCGGCGAGCGTTTCCGCAGCGGCGAGCAACGCCTCGAATGTTTTCTTTTCTACGATAACTATTTCCATTGTCCTGCGATTTTTAAGATTTGCGGCAAATCTACTCAATCCCTTCCGCACCTGCCTACTGTCCGGGGCTTCTGGCAGCTTGTGGCGTCGGTTTGGCACTCTCTGACTTCTTCGCATCGCCTTTCCGTGCATAAAATCTTTCCATAGTCGCTACCGACTATGGAAAGCACCTTACGGAGATACGCCACCTTTGCCCGTGAAACAAAAAACAAAGGTTATGGAAATCATCACGATGGAAAGTTCCGCCTATAAGGAGCTGGTGGAAAAGATAGATAAGATAGCCGGATATGTCCGCGACAGCGAACGGGAGAAGAAACCTGACACGGACGTATGGCTGTGCAACGGGGAGGTCATGTCGCTGCTGGGTATCAGCCGCCGCACGCTCCAACGCCTTCGGGACGGCAAGCGCATCCGCTATGCGATTTTCAGGGGTGCGTGCCGCTATCATTTTTCAGAGGTAGCGCGTATGGTTGAAGAATCGCTCGTCGAGTGCGACCCGCAAAGACTGGAAGATTTCAGACGTAATTATCTGCTCCGCACGGGCAGCCAAAGGAAGAAAGGGTAAGCGTATGGGACTGTTGGAAACGGACACATTCGAGCTGTGGATGTCGAAAATCATGGAGCGTTTCGACCGCCACGAGCAGATGCTCTCCAAGCTCGCGGGCAAGGAGATCAAGGAGGTGAAATATCTGGACGGCGAACGGCTGCTGGACAATCAGGACTTGTGCCAGCTCTTGCAGGCGAGCAAACGCTCGCTGCAACGCTACCGCAGCTCCGGCACGCTGCGCTACCAAATGCTGTGGCATAAAATCTATTACAAGGAATCGGACGTGCAGGAGTTCCTGAAAAATCATTTCGACGAGTTCAGGGGCTGCCGCAAGGTGGAAAAGGAGACGGGCTGAACGCCAAAGGCTGCCAGACGGACGCCACAAGCTGCCACCTGCGGCACGAGCCATTGCCGCCGCACTCCGTACCGCTAAATTCGCGGCACATCCATTCAGGTGCAATTAAATATCAATCAGTTATGGAACGAAAGAAAAAAGAACAGGACGTTCTGGTCGTCAGGGACGAGCAGACGGGTGAAATCGGCGTCGTCGCGGGTTTGAAGCGCGACGGCACGCCGAACATGAAAGCCGCCGGAGCGGAACACGCGCAGGATTTCCTGCGCTTCGACCGTCATGGCGACGTATTGGACAACTTCTTCTCCAATTTCTTCCGGCAATGTATGCACCCCAAGCGGTTCTCCTTCTACCGAGTAGCGACGGAGGGTCTCGAAAACGTGCTTACGGTCATCAAAGAGATGCTGAAGAAGCCGGACGAGTACCGCGACGTTCTCGCGGCGCACCGTGTCGATACGACCAAGTATGAACAGCAGGCCGAGCAGATGCGGCAGGAGGCGCAGCAGGAGACGGCTCGAAGCGTCGCGGAGGAAACGCCCGACGGCGTCGGCGGGCATCAGGAGGGCGACACCGAAAGCCAGTCCGCCGAAACGGAACAGCAGGCTCCCGACGGGCAAGGCTACAAGCCTATCGACGACAGCCGCCTCGACCGCGCGGAGGTCGCCGAACGCTGGGGCATCGACCTCGCGGCGTTGGAGCAGTCGGGCGATCTGGAACGTATGCGCAACTACGGCAAGTCGCGCCTTATCGACTGCAACCCCGAAATCGGGGGTATCCGCGTCCCGATGCAGGCGCGGCTGTCGCTTCGGGAGAATCCCGACGGCACGGTGTCGCTCGTGCCGCATCCGATACGCCGTGCGCCGAACTACGACGAGTACCTGAACGTCAGGTTCACGCCGGAGGATCAGGAAAACCTGAAAAAGACGGGCAACCTCGGACGTGTGGCGGAGGTCGTCGATCCGGCGACGGGCGAGCTGCTCCCCTCGTTCGTCAGTATCGACCGCATCACCAACGAAACGGTGTCCGTTCCGGTCAGGGAGATCAACATTCCCCACGAGGTGCTGGGCGTCGCGCTGGATGACAAGCAGCAGGCGGCACTCGCCAGAGGCGAGGGCGTGTACGTGGAGGGCATGACCTCGAAGAACAACGGCAAGGTGTTCGATGCCACGATCCAAATCAATGCCGACAGGCAGGGGCTGGACTTTCATTTCGGAGAAAGAAAGCAGCAGCAACGTCAGGAGCGGACGCAGGCGGCAGAGGACGGGAAGCAGGAGAAGCCGCGCAAGCTGCGTATCGGGAGCACCCTGCTCCAAAGGCCGATTACCGACGAGATCAAAAAAGGCTGGGAGCAGAACAAATGGGTCTATATGGAGGGGCTTATCGACAGGAAGGGAAAGCCGTTCAATGCCTACGTGCGTCCCAACCACGAACGCGGCAAATACGACTTCTCCCGCAAGCGACCGGAGGAGGCGCAAATCCATGAGATCAAGCCCGACAATGCCTCCCGCACGCAGGTAGCGGTCAATTCGGAGGGCAAGACCCACGAGGCGACCAAGCACGTGGGCGAGCCGCTGCAACGGGGACAGACCGCACCCGCCAACGAGGAGCAGCAGCGCAGGCAGCAGAACGCGAACAGACCCCGAATGAAGATGTAGCTATGGCGGTATTCCTCCTTCTGCTGTTCTTCTGTCTTGCCTGCGGCGCGGGCGGTTACGCCCTGCGACGTGTCGATCGGCACACCGTCGAAGAAGATAACGAACGATATTATACCCCTGACGGGTATCACATCTATTACGACCGTAAAATCCTGCGCCGCCTGTACGGTGAGGAGGCTGCGGCGAATGAAACGAACGAATAAACCAACCGGGGCATCAGCCCCACCCACTAAATCCACAGTAAAACAAATCGAATATGAAAACGATCATTGCAGAAAAACCGAGCGTGGCGCGGGAGATCGCCCGCGTCGTGAAGGCCACCCGACGGGAGGTCGGCTATCTGACCGGAAACGGTTATAACGTGACATGGGCGTTCGGTCACCTCGTGCAGCCCGCCCTGCCGGACGGCTACGGCATCAAGGGCTTCCACCCCGACAACCTGCCCATCATCCCTCCGGTGTTCAAACTGATCCCCCGTCAGGTCAAGGGCGAGAAAGGCTACAAGCCCGACAGCGACGTGGTGGCGCAAATCAAGGTCATCGCCCGCCTGTTCCGCGAGAGCGAGCGTATCATCGTGGCGACGGATGCAGGGCGCGAGGGCGAGCTGATCTTCCGCCACCTGTACGAGTACATCGGCTGCGCCACGCCGTTCGACCGCCTTTGGATCAGCTCGCTGACGGACACCGCCATCCGCGAGGGGCTGGAAAGGCTCGAAAGCGGCAGCAAGTATGATAACCTCTATTACGCGGCCAAAGCCCGCAGCGAGGCCGATTGGCTGGTGGGCATCAACGCCACGCAAGCCATCACGGTAGCCGCCGGACGCGGCACGTATTCGCTCGGACGGGTGCAGGCCCCCACGCTGGCGATGGTCTGCGAACGCTTCTGGGAGAACAGGCGTTTTAAGCCCGAAACCCTCTGGCAGACGCATTTCTCGACCGCCGGAGGAGAAGACGGCGAGGTCGTGAAATTCTCCTCCCGCGAGAAGTGGAAAGAGAAACGACCCGCGACGGAGGCTTACGAGGCGCTCAAAGGACAAGGTACGGCGATAATCACGAAGGTCGAACGCAAGGAAACCGTGCAGGAGCCGCCCCTGCTGTACAACCTGACGACGCTGCAAAAGGAGGCGAACGCCAAGCACGGCTTCACGGCGGAAAAGACGCTCTCCATCGCGCAGAAGCTCTACGAGGCGAAGCTGATCACCTACCCCCGCACGGGCAGCCGCTACATCCCCGAAGATGTCTTCGACGGGATTCCGGCCTTGCTGCTCACGCTCAAAGGCAACCCGACGTGGGGCGAACGCCTCGCCCTCGTGGGAGAGCCTACGCGCCGGAGCGTGGACGCGGCGAAAGTAACCGACCACCACGCGCTGCTTACGACGGGCATGAAGCCTAAAAACCTGCTGCCCGACGAGCAGACCCTCTACGAGATGATCGTCGGGCGTATGCTGGAAGCCTTCTCGGAGAAGTGCGTCAAGGACGTGACGACCGTCGTGGCGGAGTGCGGCGGTACGGAATATACCGTAAAAGGCGCGATCGTCCGTCAGGCGGGCTGGCGCGGCGTGTATAACGAGGAGACGGAGGACACCGTGCTGCCCGCATGGTCGGAAGGCACGGAGCTGCCCGTCGCGGCCTGCTCGATGACCGAGGGCAAGACCAAGCCCAAACCGCTGCATACCGAAGCGACGCTGCTGGCGGCGATGGAGACCGCAGGCAAGGAGATCGAGGACGAGGAGGTGCGGCAGTCGCTCAAAGAGTGCGGTATCGGCACTCCGGCCACCCGTGCCGCCATCATCGAAACGCTCTTTTCACGGGGGTACATGGTGCGTCAGAAAAAGTCGCTCGTGCCGACGGAAAAGGGGCTGGCTCTCTATTCGGTCGTCAAGACGATGCGCATCGCCGACGTGCGCATGACAGGCGAATGGGAGGCCGCGCTCGCCAAAATCGAACGCGGCGAGCTGCGCGATGCGACGTTCCGCAAGGAGATCGAGGCGTACACCGCCGAAATCACGACCGAACTGCTGCCTGCGACAAGTTGTTCGCGCCGTCGGCTTCGGAGTGCCTCTGCCCCAAGTGCAAGACGGGACGGATGCAGTTCTTCGGCAAGGTCGTGCGCTGCGACAACCCTGTCTGCGGGCTTCCCGTGTTCCGTGTGAAAGCCGGAAAAACGCTCTCCGACGCGGAGATCACGGAGCTGCTGGCCAACGGCCGCACCGGAGTAGTCAAGGGCTTCAACAGCAAGCAGGGCAAGAAGTTCTCGGCAGTCGTGGCCTTCGACGGGGAGTTCAACACCGTTTTCGAGTTTCCGGAGGCCGCCCGAACGGAGAAATCCACGAAACGAAGAAAATAATGCGTATATTTGCCCCTAAATTCACGGATTTGAATTGTTCTTCCGCTCCGACGGTCGATACCGATTTATTTTCTGTGGATTTAGTGGGTGGCACTCGGCGGGGACGTCGAGTGCCTTTTCTTCATCTTCCTTTTTTATCCGATAATCCACTAAATCCATAGAATTATGAATAAGACGAACAAGCCTGCGGAGTTATCCTACTACGGGCTTTACCTGTTGTCCCACCTCAAAGAGAACCATCCCGACAAGGCGGGCGACGCGGCCTTCATCGAAGCACGCGCCGACCATGCCGCCGACGTGTACGAACGTGCGCGTCTGGAAGGCTACCTGCCCGAAGGGGCGCACGAACTGGCGATGGCCGCCCTGCTGGAAGGACTGCACTTTTCCAAGTACAACACCGTCATAGAGGTACTCTGGAACGAATGCGCGGACGAAGTGCCGCAAAGCGAGGCTCCCGCCGCCGCGCTGAAACTGTTACCCTATCTGGAGGGCGTCTTCGCCCGCTACCCGCTCTCGGACGACTTCGCCTACTCGCCCGAATACGAGCAGCTCTGCACGGAGCTTACGGGGGCTGTCCTAATCTCGCTGGAAGAGAATGGCCTTTAACCGTAAAGCCAAGCTGCGCGACAATATCGAGGCGATACGGACGGCTTTCGAGTTGGGCAAGGCAGGACGGGCGGCCACTCCCCAAGAGAGGGAGCGGCTCGCCCGCTACTGCGGTTTCGGGGGACTGAAATGTATCCTCAATCCCGCCGCCTCGCTGACCGATGCCGTCCAGTGGGCGAAATCCGACCTCGACCTGTTCCCGCAGACGATGGAGCTGCACCGTCTGATCCGTGAGAACAGTGCCAGCGAAAACGAATACAAGCGTTATATCGACAGTCTGAAAAGCTCCGTGCTGACGGCGTTCTATACCCCGTCGGCGGTAACGGAGGCTCTGGCCGACGTGCTGCACGACTATAATGTGCGCCCGCTCCGCCTGCTGGAACCCTCCGCAGGGCACGGCGCGTTCATCGGGGCGTTCGCGCGGAAAGACGCCGCCGTCGATGTCATGGCCTTCGAGAAAGACCTCCTGACGGGCAAAATCCTCTCCTGCCTCTATCCCGACAAGAAGATACGGACGGAGGGGTTCGAGCGCATCGAGAAACCTTTCGACGGCTATTTCGACGCGGCGGTCTCCAATATCCCGTTCGGCGACATGGCCGTCTTCGATCCGGCCTTCTCCGCAAGCGAGGCTCCCGCACGCCGCATGGCGACGAAAGCCATACACAACTACTTTTTCCTCAAAGGACTGGATGCCGTCCGCGACGGCGGTATAGTGGCGTTCATCACCTCGCAGGGCGTGCTGAACTCCCCGCAAAACGAAGCGGTACGGCTCGAAATGATGGAAAGGGCGCATCTGGTTTCCGCTATCCGTCTGCCGAGCAACCTCTTTACCGACAATGCCGGAACGGAGGTGGGCAGCGACCTTATCGTCCTGCAAAAAGACACCCGCAAAGAGGGGCTGACCGAAGATGAAAGGCTGTTTATCCGAACGGGGACGCTGCGCGGCGTAAGCACCAACAGCTATTTCATCGAACACGAGGAGCAAATCGTCTGCACGAGCGCGGAACTGGACACCGACCCCTACGGCAAGCCCGCGATGGTCTATCGGCACGAGGGCGGCGCGGAAGGCATCGCGGACAGCCTGCGCGGGCTGCTCGACCGGAACCTGCACGCACGGCTGGCCATGCGCCTCTACTCCGGCGGCATTCGGGATGCGCGGTTGAAAGAGGAGCAGGCGGCGAAGGTACGGGCGGCGGAACCGACCCTGCGAACGGAGGATGCAGGACAGGCTGCCGCGTCGGAGAATACCCCTCGGACAGAAGCGGCACGCGCATCCGCACCGACAAGAGAGGAGAAACCCGAAATAGAGCCTCCGGTAATGACCCTTTACGACCTGTTCGGTTTCACGGCGGAGGAGGTGCGCATCGCCCAGACGGGCGGCAAGCCCCGCCGCAAAAGCAACCGTCCCAAGCTGGCTCAACCCCGTCAGCCGTCGCTGTTCGATGCGCCGACGCAAACGGCGGCAGCGACCACGCAAGAGGAACGGACGGCGCACGGCTCCGTTGAATCCGCACCCCGCCCCGCCTATCCCGTCGAGAACGGTTTCACGGCGGACTTGAACCACCGCATCACCGACATCGGGCGGCAGATGCGCGAGGAAGAGGCGAAGCTCTCAGCAGAAGAAAGGCAGCGCAGGCACGAGGAGGAGATGCAGCCCCGTCCTTTCGAGGGCATCATGGAACCGCACCTGAAAGAAGGTTCGTTCGTCAGGGTGAACACCGCAGGCGTGCGTTATCAGGTCGGCTACCTGAAAGACGTTACCCGCTACGGAGCGACGTTCCACCCGCTCGATTTGGGGAAAGAGCAGCGGGAGAAAATTGCGGCATATATCTCGGTGCGGGACGCTTACGAGCGGCTCTATACTTACGAGGCCGAATATCACGATGAAGGGTCGGCGCAACGCGAGGCGTTGAACGCCCGCTACGACGAGTTCGTCGCGCGTTACGGCAATTTGAACGCCAAAGCGAATGTCAAGCTCCTTATGATGGACGCTTCGGGGCGCGACATCCTCGCCATAGAACGGGCGGAGGACGGGCGGTTCGTCAAGGCCGACATCTTCGACCATCCGGTGGCTTTTTCATTGAATCAGCTCACGCACGTCGATACGCCCGAAGAAGCCCTGTCCGCGTCGCTCAACCGCTACGGCAGCGTGAACCTCGACTACATGGAGGCGTTGTCGGACAGCAGCCGCGAGGAGCTGATCGACGCGCTGAAAGGGCGTATTTTCTACAATCCGCTGGCCGGAGGGTACGAGATCAAAGACCGCTTCATCGCGGGCAATGTCGTCGATAAGGCGGAGCGTATCGAGGCATGGATGGCCGAGAACCCGCACGGAGAGCGAGAAAAGGAGGCTCTTGCCGCCTTGCAGGAGGCCACGCCGCGCCCGATTTCATTCGACGAGCTGGACTTCAATCTGGGCGAGCGGTGGATACCGACGGGGATTTACGCGGCCTATGCCTCCTACCTGTTCGATACGGACGTGAGGATCGGTTTCTCGGAGAGCATGGACGAGTATTCGGTCAAATGCGGCGCGAAGAACGCCAAGATTCTCGACCAATTCTGCGTCAAGGGCTATTACCGCAATTACGACGGTATCGCCCTGCTGAAACACGCTCTCGTGAACACCGTCCCCGATATGAGCAAGAGTATCGGCAAGGACGAGCACGGCAACGACATCAAGGTACGCGACAGCGAGGGCATACAGCTCGCCAACGCCAAAATCGACGAGATCCGCAACGGCTTCGTCGAGTGGCTTGCGGAGCAGTCGCCGGAGTTTCAGAAAAGGCTCGCGGACATGTATAACCGCAAGTTCAACTGTTACGTCCGTCCGCAGTACGACGGCTCGCACCAGACCTTTCCCGACCTCGACCTGAAAGCCCTCGAACGGCGCTTCGGCATCAAGGACGTGTATCAGAGCCAGAAGGATTGCATCTGGATGCTGAAACAGAACGGGGGCGGCATCTGCGACCACGAGGTCGGCACGGGCAAGACGCTGATCATGTGTGTCGCGGCGCACGAGATGAAGCGGCTGGGGCTGGCGCACAAGCCGATGATTATCGGTCTGAAAGCCAACGTCGCGGAGATCGCCGAGTGCTACCGCACGGCCTACCCGAACGCGAAGATACTCTACGCTTCGGAAAAGGACTTCTCGCCCGAAAACCGCGTGCGGTTCTTCAACAACATCAAGAACAACGACTACGATTGCGTCGTCATGTCGCACGACCAGTTCGGCAAGATACCGCAGTCGCCCGAATTGCAGCAACAGATCTTGCAAGCGGAGTTAGACACGGTGGAGGAGAATCTCGAAGTGTTGCGCAGTCAAGGCAAGGAGGTTTCCAAAGCTATGCTGCGGGGGTTGGAGAAGCGGAAAATCAACCTTTCCGTCAAGCTCCAAACCATCGCCCACGCCATCAAGTCGCGCACGGACGACGTGGTGGATTTCAAGCAGATGGGCATCGACCATATCTTCGTGGACGAGAGCCACCAGTTCAAGAACCTGATGTTCAACACGCGCCATGACCGCGTGGCGGGGCTGGGCAATCAGGACGGCAGCCAGAAGGCGCTCAACATGCTTTACGCCATCCGCACCATTCAGGAGCGGACGGGAAAGGATTTGGGCGCGACGTTCCTCTCCGGTACGACCATCAGCAATTCGCTGACGGAACTTTACCTGCTGTTCAAATACCTGCGCCCGAAGGAGCTGGAGCGGCAGAACATCAATTCGTTCGACGCATGGGCGGCCATCTTCGCCAAGAAAACGACGGACTTCGAGTTTTCGGTAACGAACAACATCGTGCAGAAAGAACGCTTCCGCTACTTTATCAAAGTGCCGGAGCTGGCGCAGTTCTACAACGAGATCACGGACTACCGCACGGCGGAGGACGTGGGCGTGGACAGGCCGCAGAAAAACGAGATACTGCACAACATCCCGCCCACGCCGCAGCAGGAGGAGTTCATCGAGAAGCTGATGCAGTTCGCGCAGTCGGGCGACGCCACGATACTCGGACGCGACAAGCTGTCGGAAACCGAAGAAAAGGCCAAGATGCTGATCGCAACGGACTACGCACGGAAGATGGCGCTCGACATGCGGCTTATCGACCCCGACCTGTACGAAGACCACTCCGACAACAAGGCGAGCCACTGCGCGAAAATGATTGCGGAGTATTATCACAAATACGACGGGCAGAAAGGCACGCAGTTCGTCTTTTCGGATTTGGGGACGTTCCAGCCGGGGCAGTGGAACGTGTACAGCGAGATCAAACGCAAGCTGGTGGAGGATTACGGCATACCCTCGTCGGAGATACGCTTCATTCAGGAATGCAAGAACGAAAAGGCTCGCAAGGCCGTCATCGACGCGATGAACGAGGGAAAGGTGCGGGTGATTTTCGGCTCGACCTCCATGCTCGGAACGGGCGTAAACGCGCAGAAACGGGCGGTGGCGGTGCATCATCTCGACACCCCGTGGCGACCCTCCGATCTCGCGCAGCGCGACGGGCGTGCCGTGCGAAAAGGCAACGAGGTAGCCAAGTTCTTCGCGGGCGGCAAGGTGGACGTGATTATCTACGCGGTGGAGAAGTCGCTCGACAGCTACAAGTTCAACCTGCTTCACTGCAAGCAGACCTTCATCTCGCAGCTCAAAAGCGGTGCGATGGGTGCGCGTACCATAGACGAGGGCGCGATGGACGAGAAATCGGGCATGAACTTCTCCGAATACATGGCTATTCTTTCAGGGAACACGGATTTGCTCGACAAAGCCCGTCTGGAAAAGAAAGTCGCGGCGTTGGAGAGCGAGCGCAAGACGTTCTACAAAGCCAAGAGTGCCTCCTCGTGGAAATTGGAGGACTACACCAAGAAGCTCGCGTATAACAACGACTGCATCGTCAAGATGACCGCCGACTACGAGGCGTTCCTCGCGCGGGTACAGATCGACAAGGAGGGGAACAGGCTCAACGCTGTGCGGCTCGACGGATTGGAGGCCACCGACCACAAGAGCGTCGGGACACGCTTGCAGGAGATCGCCAAGAACGCCACGACGGGCGGCGAATACGTGCGTATCGGCGAGCTGTACGGCTTTCCGCTGCTCGTCAAGACCGAACCCGTCCTGAAAGACGGCAAGGAGCTAAAACAGAACCGCTTCTTCGTGGAGGGAGCGTTCAAGTACACCTACAACAACGGGCAGATAGCAATGGCCGACACCAAAGCCGCGTCGATGAACTTTCTGAACGCGCTGGAACGCATACCCAAGCTCGTGGAGCAGTACAAGGCGCAGAACATAACCTACGAGCGGGACATTCCGATTTTGCAGGAAACGGTCGGCGGCGTATGGAAGAAGGAGGACGAGTTGAAGGCGCTGAAAGCGGAGGTCGCAGCGTTGGAACGTAAAATACAGCTCACGCTCGCCCCGCCCGCACCCGAAAATGGGCAGGAGCAGCCCGACGGTGTGCGGCAGGAGAGCGTACAACGCGAACAGCAGCCGGATTCCGGTTCGGAGGATTTCATACATGGTCATATTTCCGACACAAAACTGGAAAATGCAAAAATGAATTTACGACATAATAGAAGAATATAATTTGAAAATAGGATTATCTTACAATAAAAGAGCCATGTCACACCCTATTTAAGGGATGATATGGCTCTTTAATGTGTAATTTTTGAGGCTAATTTTATATAAATATATTCTAGTATGTAACAAATAAGTTATATCTTATCTATATATATTTGATATTAATATGTTTATTAGTAAAGTTATAAATTTATTTTTTGTCATAAATTCTATTAAATACAATGAATTGTGATCTGATTTCATCGAGAAAAATTATTTTTGTCATCAATAAAAAACAATAATGGAACATATCATCATCGAAAACAGCATCGAAAATCTGGCATCGGGCGACAGGAGCGGATACGTTGCCCATGTGTACGGTTACGATGGTTCGTGCCATCTGTCCTATAATGCCAACCGCTTCGTATTGGAGCGGGGCGACTGCATGGTCATCGTCACCAACAAGTTGTTGGAGGAGATGACCTGTTCCGACGACTTTGTCTGCAAGGTCATCTACGTGTCTTTCCCGTTTCTGAACCAGTGCGTCCCACAGAACAACTATGGCATCAAAGGTACGCTGTCCCTTTTCCTCAATCCCGTGCTCAGACTATCGCCCGAAGAAAGCCGACGCTGTGAGGCGGACTTTTGCCAAGTGGAAGACCGGTTGAATAATTCCCATCGATTCCACCATGATATACTGATAAGCGTAGCACAAACTTTGTTCCTCGACCTCTATGACTTCCACGCACGGATATACGGCGAGAATGAATTGTCGCCCCAGCACGCGTCCGTCATGAGCCGTTTTCTGTTGCTGCTTGAGGAGGGAAATTTCAAGGAACACCGCGAAGTGTCGTGGTATGCCTCCGAGTTGTGCGTCGTGCCGAAATACCTTTCCGAAGTGAGTAACAAGGTCAGCGGCTTTTCCGCCAACTACTGGATAAGCCGTTTCACGGCACAGGAAATCAAACGCCTGCTGCGAACGAAGGCCTACAACCTGCCCCAGTTGGCAGACATGTTCCACTTCTCGTCCGTTGCCTACATGGGACGGTACGTTCAGCGTTATTTAGGAACACCGCTGAACGACCTTATCCGATAAGTTCTGTAAAAATAGCCTGAACTGCTGTATTTTATTTGCATCCGTTCTCATGCCTGCTCCGTAACTTTGCTGCAAAGTTAAACAATAAAGGTATGAGAACGATTTTAATTTCAATAGTTATGGCTATGACACTATCCGTGCAAAATGCTGTATCGCAGGATATGGCATCAAAATTCATTCAACCTTATCCGATTGGGACAAAACTGTCCGGGAACAGGAATTTCACCGGACAGGCCTATCTGTTCCCGCTTACAACTGTCGATTCATTGCATACACCGATGGCGAATGTCACTTTCGAGCCGGGTTGCCGGAACAACTGGCATTACCATACCGGCGGACAAATCCTGATTGCCACCGCAGGAGTTGGTTATTATCAGGAAAAGGGCAAACCTGCACGCAGGCTCTATCCGGGAGACATCGTGGAAATTGCACCCGATGTCATTCATTGGCATGGGGCTGCTCCTGATAGTTGGTTCGCTCATATTGCCATTGAATGTAATCCGCAGAACAATACCGCAATCTGGCTGGGTCAGGTAAAGCAAGAGAACTATGAAAAAGCGGTACAAGAAAGCCTTATGGCCTATGCCGGAGCGAACAAATATCTTGACGACCGCCAGCAGGCCATCGTCGGAATCGCGCTCTGCACCGCCAAAGGGGAGCAGGACGCATTGAAGGAGGCTTTGGCCGAAGGACTTTCGGCAGGGATGACCGTCAATGAAATCAAGGAAGTGCTGGTTCATGCGTATGCCTACTGCGGTTTCCCGCGCAGCCTGATGGCGATACAGACGTTTATGACCCTGCTGGACGAACGCCGGGCGGCAGGCATCGGTGACGCGCAAGGCAGGGAGGCATCGCCCGTGCCGCAGGGCGGCGACAAGTTCGAGCGCGGAAAGCAAATCCTGTCGGCACTGAACGGACTGCCTGCCGATGCGTCTCCGGGCGCGTTCGCCACCTTTGCCCCCACGATAGAGAAGTTCTTGAAAGAGCACCTTTTCTGCGACATCTTCGAACGCGATTTGCTGAACTACCAAGAGCGTGAACTGGCCACCGTAGCCATCCTTGCCGGAGTGGGCGGCGTGGAACCGATGGCTTACGGGCATATCGGCATCTGCCTGCATTTAGGACTGACCCCAGTGCAGATGCGTGCCGCTTTCGACATCATGGAAGGCCGCTTCGGGAAAGCCACCGCCGATCCGATGCGGAAGGTGCTGGACGACTTGACGAACCGGCAGGAATAAACAAGGAAATCATCTCGCCGGACAGACAATAAATCTCATTGGCATAAATCACACTCAAAAGCAAAAGACAATGAACAAGGTAAAGAAACTTATACTATCTGCTGCCCTGTTGGTCTGCAGCAGTATCTATTCTCTGTATGCACAAGAGAAAACAACGGTGGCAGGCGTGCCGGTGGTAAGGCTGAACAACGGCGTGGAGATGCCCCGCTTCGGACTGGGCACTTTTCTGCAAGGTTCGGATGAGGTCTGCAAGCAATCGTGCCTTACCGCGTTGCGTGCCGGTTATCGGCATATTGACACAGCCCATGCCTACGAAGATGAACGCGGCGTGGGCGAGGCCGTGAAAGAAAGCGGCATTCCCCGTGAAGAAATCTGGATTACAAGCAAGCTGTGGCCGTCGGAATACGGCGAGGGCAAGACGCTCGAAGCCATTGACCGGATGCTGGATCGGCTTCAGACCGACTATATCGACCTGCTTTACGTCCATCAGCCTGTCGGCGACTATGTAGGAGCATGGAAAGACATGGAAAAAGCCGTAGCCGCCGGTAAGGTACGGGCACTCGGCATCAGCAATTTCGACTATACCGAGGAAGGCTTCCGCACCATGGTGGACAGCATGAAGATAAAACCTGCCGTGCTTCAGATAGAATGCCATCCGTATGCCCAGCGTCTGGATATGCGTGAGAAGGTAAAGCCATACGGCATCATCGTCGAGTGTTGGTTTCCGTTGGGCGGCGCTATGTCGGAAGGGGCTTTGTTCAAAGATCCCGTCATCCGGCAAATAGCCGAAAAACACGGCAAGACCCCGGCACAGATTATCCTGCGCTGGCACATTCAGGAAGGTTTCTCCGTCATTCCCGGCGCGACCAATCCGGATTATATCAAGGAAAACATCGACATTTTCGATTTCAGTCTGAGCGATGAAGAAATGACTGCCATGCGTTCACTGAACAAAGAGAAGCGTTTTTTCAACGTGCCACTCGAAGAAATAGAAAAGATGGTATGGAACAGAAAACTGGATTAAATTAATAGGAGGAACAACTATGAGTTTTATGGTATGTATGCCCACTTTGTGGCGTTTCGGCCAAGGGGCATTGAATGAATTAGGGCGGCAGCAATTGCCCGGAAAGAAAGCCTTGTTGGTCATATCCAACGGGAAATCAACAAGAGCCAACGGTTATCTGGAACGCACGGAAGCCGGACTGAAAGAGGCGGACGCAGATTATGTGGTATTCGACAAGATTGGCGCCAATCCATTGAAGGCCGTAGTGATGGAAGGTGCTGCTTTTGCCCGTGGAAACGGTTGCGACTTTATCGTGGCCTTGGGCGGCGGCAGCGTGATGGATGCGTCGAAAGGCATTGCGCTGATGGCAACCAATGACGGTGACTTGTGGGACTACGTGTCCGGCGGAACCGGAAAAGGCAAACCTGCCTGCAACCGTCCGCTGCCCATCGTGGCCATTACGACGACAGCGGGCACCGGCTCGGAAGTGGATTGCGGCGGTGTCATCAACAATCCGGACACGAACGAGAAGATGGGAATCGTACATCCGTCGCTGTTCCCAGTGCTGGCCATCATCGACCCGGAGTTGACAGTTTCCGTCCCTCCGATGTTTACTGCTTATCAAGGATTCGATGCCTTATTTCACAGTACGGAATGTTACATCAGCCGTGCCGCCAACCTGATGAGCGACATGGTGGCTTCCACCGCCATTTCCAATATAGGCCGGTATCTGGCAAGAGCCGTGAAAGACGGGCATGACATGGAAGCCCGCGAGCACGTTTCGTTCGCCAATACCCTGTCCGGCTATTCCATGATGACGGGAGCATGCACCAGCGAACATTCGATGGAACACGCCATGAGTGCCTATCATCCTGAACTTCCGCACGGTGCCGGGCTGATTATGATTTCACGCGAGTATTATGCCCATTTTGTCGGCAAGCACGTCTGCGACGACCGTTTCATCGCTATGGCAAAAATGCTCGGCAAGGCAGATGCTTCCAAGCCGGAGGATTTTGTTACCGCATTGGTGGAATTGCAAAAGGCCTGTGGCGTGGACGAACTGAAAATGTCCGATTACGGTATTTGTCCCGACGAGTTCGATACGCTGTCCCGTAACGCTCGTGAAACGATGGGTGGACTGTTTGCAATGGATCCGTGTCCGATGTCGCATGAGGAATGCGTGGAAATATTCCGCAAATCATATAAATAGTAAATGGAAAATGGATAAAAACATATTGGTCATAGTTAGCAGTCCTCGAAAAGACGGTAATTCGGAAATATTGTGCGATGATTTTATCCGTGGAGCACAGGCAAGTGGGAATAAGGTAGAAAAACTGACTTTACGTGATAAAAGAATTGCTCCATGTCTGGCTTGTGAAACCTGCCTGAGAAACGGAGGCAAATGTGTCCAGAAAGACGATATGGAAGAAATTATAGAAAAAATAGTTCAGGCTGATGTCATTGTTCTTTCCACACCTGTCTATTATTACTCCATATCCTCACAGTTAAAAATGATGATTGACAGGTCTCTTGCCGGAGGTTCACGCTTGAAAGACAAGGATTTTTATCTGATTGCTACGGCAGCCGATGGGAAAGGAGCTATGGAAACAGCCATGCTGGATATGGAAGGATATGTACGTTGTATTCCCGGAGCATCTATAAAAGGCAAAATTTATGGCTCTGCATTTAGAGTAGGAGAAATCAATGGTAAGCCTGCCGAGGCGGAAGCCTATCAAATGGGAATGAATGTAAAATAAAGTTTACTGATAATAAAAACAGAATCATGGAAAAAGTAAGATTGAACAACGGTGTGGAAATGCCGATATTAGGCTATGGCGTATTCCAGATTGCACCGGAAGAATGCGAACGCTGCGTGGCGGATGCCCTCGGCGTGGGATACCGGATGATTGACACGGCGCAGGCGTACAACAACGAAGAGGGTGTGGGGCGTGCCGTGCGTGGGAGCGGCATTCCGCGCGAGGAACTCTTCATCGTGGACAAGGTCTGGTTCTCGAACTACGGCTACGAACGGGCGAAAGCGTCGGTGGACGAGTCGCTGCGCAAGCTCCGGACCGATTACATCGACCTCATGCTCCTGCACCAGCCCTTCGGCGACTACTACGGAGCCTACCGCGCCATGACGGATGCCCTTCGCGAGGGCAAGGTACGCGCCATCGGCGTGAGCAATTTCTACCCCGACCGCTTCATCGACCTTGCCACGCACGCCGAGGTGAAGCCCGCCGTCAATCAGGTGGAGACGCACGTCTTCTGCCAGCAGGTGCAGGCCACCCGCTACATGCAGGAGTTCGGTACGCACATCATGTCGTGGGGGCCGCTCGCCGAGGGGAAGAACGGTTTCTTCACCAACGAGACCCTTGCCGCCATCGGCGCACGGCACGGGAAAACGGTGGCTCAGGTAGCCCTGCGTTACCTCACGCAGCGCGGCATCATCGTCATCCCCAAGTCGGTACACATCGAGCGTATGCGCCAGAACCTCGACATCTTCGACTTCTCGCTGACGGACGGAGAGATGGACGAAATCCTGCGGCTGGACACCGCCGCCCCCGTCATCATGCCCTCGCACCACGACCCCGAAATCGTGAAGTGGTTCATGAATTATTTATAGAGAAACTAAAGTGAAATACAAGATGAAATACATATTGATATTATCCTGTATATGGAACGCATGTATTATAATGTGCGGCTGCGGACAATCTGCTGAAGCTGATAATACGCAGCATGATATTCCTCAAGAAGAAACTGAAGGGAAAACGCTTGTTGTCTATTTCTCTCATCAAGTCCCTTATGAAGTGGACGGAGTGACCGGTGCGAGTTTCGTCGCTACTGAAAACGGGTATCAGGGTTCTACCGAATACATTGCACGCTGCATTCAGGAGCAGACAGGCGGGGATTTGTTTCGCATCACTGTTGCCGAAGACCATTATCCTGCCACTTATGAGGCCCTTGCGGAAGTTGCCAAAGAAGAACATGACAAGGGTATTCTTCCCTCTCTCACCTCGCGGATAGACAATATCGGGGATTATTCTACGGTCATTCTTGGTTACCCGATTTGGTGGTATGACATTCCGATGCCTGTACGCTCATTCCTTGAGCAATATGATTTGTCCGGCAAGCGGATTGCTGTGTTTACCACACATTTGGGAAGCGGCTTGTCCGGTACGATTCCATCCATAGCAGAAATGGAACCGGATGCAACTGTCATCTCGGAGGGATATTCATGCAGCGGCGACAATGTATCGGGAAAAGAAAATGAAATTGCTTCATGGTTGGAGAAGTTGGGGTATCATAAATGAAACGTATCAGTTACAGTGGACATCTGACGGCTCTGTCAGCCAACCTTATCTTCGGACTGAACATGCCGGTCACAAAGGCATTGCTCGACCGATGGATGACCCCGATGGGCTACATGATGTCGCGCGTGCTGTTTGCCGCCGTGTTCTTCTGGATAGCCTCCCTTTTCCTTAAAAAGGAGAGAGTCAGCGGACGCGATTTGTGGATTATTGCGGCGGGAGGATTCTTCGGATTCGTCCTGTCTCAGTTGTTGTTTGCCGTCAGTCTGGAGCATACTACGCCCGTACATTATTCGCTCATTACAGCCATGAACCCGATTATCGTGATGCTGCTTGCCGCGTTACTGTTGAAAGAACCTGTCAGCCGGATGAAAATAGGCGGCGTGGCATTGGGAGTAATCGGTGCGGTGCTGCTCATCAGCCAGATGGACACGGCGGGCGCAGTCGGAAAGGGCAACTTGCTGGGCATCCTGCTCGCCGTTGCCAGCAACACGGCTTATGCCATTTACCTTATCATCACGCGATCGGTGGCGCAGCGGTATTCCACGATGACGATGATGAAATGGCTCTTCCTGTTTACGGCGTTGATGCTTGCGCCTTTCGGCTTAAGCGAGCTGCCGCAGCAGGCCGTTTATCGGGAAGGAACCGAAGTGCAGGCCATCGCAATGATAGGATATGTGTTGATAGCCTCTACCGCCTTGGCCTATTTTCTGATACCTTTCGCACTGAAACGTCTCCGCGCGACAACGGTGAGCATCTACATGAACATGCAACCCATCGTGGCTTCAATAGCCGCCATTTGCGTGGGTCAGGACACGCTGACGTGGGACAAGCCTGTGGCACTCTGTCTGGTCATGGCAGGAGCGGTAATCGTAACGCTCAGTCCGGCAAAAAACGATGTGGGGCAAAGATAGAGATAGAAACGTACTATTATTATATTATATGGAAATATGAATGACAGACAAGAAACGGACAAAGGCATCTCGCGCCGCGAAGCCTTGAAAAAGATAGGAAACATCGCTATGGGAACACTTATGACCGCATCGGGGCTGGACGCCCTGACCTCTTGCGCCGACACACGGAACCGGCGCATCATCTTCTACTTTACGGGCACGGGAAACTGCCTGTACATCGCACGCCAGCTCGCCGATGAGCAGACCCGCCTGCTCAGCATCCCCCAGTTGGTAAAACACGGAGAATACGAGTTCGAGGCCGACGAGATAGGCATTGTCTATCCCATCTACGGGCACATGCCGCCGAACATGGTGAGGAACTTCATCCGCAAGGCGAAGCTGAAGGCGGACTACAAGTTTGCCGTGCTGACCTACGGCAACCGCAAGTGCAACGCCGTGGAGATTTGGGACGAACTGACGCGCCGGGAGGGTAAGCCGTTCGACTACATCACTTCCATCATCATGGTGGACAACTGGCTGCCCAACTTCGACATGAACGAGCAGATAAAGATTGACAAGCACATACCGGAAAACGTGGAGCGCGTGCGGAGCGACCTCGGCAGGCGGCGCAGATGGGTGGAGCCGGTCACCGGGGAAGAACGTCGGCAGCATCAGGAGTTCATGGAGCGTTCCGGCCTCGACCCTGAAACGGGCTTCCTGCTGCGCAGCGAAGATTGCTTCACGGTGACGGATGCCTGTATCGGTTGCGCCGCCTGCATGGATGTGTGTCCGCGCGGCAACTACGAACTGACGTCGAGCGGCGTGAAGATGCAGGGCGACTGCGAGTTCTGCTTCGCCTGCATCCAGAACTGTCCCCAGAAGGCCATCCTGTTCCGCAGCGATTCCTCCCTTCCCCTGCTGGCGAACGGGGAAAAGAACCCCAACGCCCGCTACCGCAACGAGCACGTCTCCCTGATGGATATAAAAAGGGCGAACAGGCAATAGATTCGGAACAAAAAGCGGTCATAATCAAAATGAATATATGGTGTATATGAATGTTTGAAATGAGATTATCGTTGCAGCATAAAATCCTTTCCGGATATTTGATACTGGTGGCGGTCATAGGCAGTATGGCCGCCATTTTAGTGCATGAGCGTACCCGCATACGCGAGATAGCGGCGGAAAGCGACGGTCTCCGTGCCGTCGGGCGGAACATCACCGCCGCCCACCGCGAGGTGACGGAACTCGCCACCTTGGGCGAGAGCGTGCTCGGTTGGGACGAGGAGGACTGCCGCGCCTACCGTGCCCAACGGCTCCGCCTCGACAGCCTGCTGCTCACGCTCCGCCGGGAGTGCGTCCGCTTCGTGCGCCCCGAACAGGTCGATACGCTGCGGATGCTGCTCGCCGCCAAGGAGACGCACCTGCTGCGCATCATGCGGAGCGTCCGCCAGCGGGAGGAGATGGACAGCCTGATCGCCCAGAGGCTGCCGACCGCCGTCGCCAGTGCCGTCAAGCCCTACATAGAGGTACGGCGCAAAAAAGGCATCGCGGGCTTCTTCGGCAAGAAGGACACGATACGGGTATATCCGCCGTCGCAAAACCTGCACGCGCTGAACAGTCAAATAAATACTTTGCGAGATACCCCGACCTTTGATTTCAACAATCCGGTGGACAGCCTGCGCCGACAAAACAGACAGTTGAACCGCGAACTGTCGGCGCTTATCTCCCTGCTGGACGGACAGGCGCAGATGGCTTTCGACTTCCGGGAAAAACGGATTTCCGACATGAGGCAGACCTCTTTCCGCATACTCTCCTGCGTGCTGGGCGTGGCGATTCTGCTGCTTGCCCTCTCATATATCATCATCCAACGGGACATCCGGCGTCGGGAGGCCGGAGAGCGCAAGCTGAAAGAGATTATCGGCCAGAACCGCGACTTGCTGGATATGCGCAAGAAAATCATCCTGACGATTTCCCACGACATACGCGCCCCGCTGAGCATCATCAACGGCAGCGCGGAGCTGGCGATGGACACGCGCGACCGCAAGAGGCGCAACAGCCATCTGGCCAATATCGGCGTGCTGTGCAAACATATCCTGCACCTGCTGAACAACCTCTTGGACGTGTACCGTCTCAACGAGGCGAAGGAGACCCGCAACGACACCCCTTTCCGGCTGTCCGACCTGCTGGAACGTATCGCGGCGGGATTCACCCGCGCCGCCAACGACAAAGGACTTCTCTTCCAGCGCGATTTCGAGGGCACGGACGTTACGGTCTGCGGCGACAGCGACCGCATCGAACAGATTGCGGACAACCTGCTATCGAACGCCGTCAAGTTCACCGAAGCGGGAAGTGTCGGCTTCACCGCCCGTTATAAGGACGGTACGCTCCTGCTGACGGTCGAAGACACGGGCATCGGCATGAGCGGGGAAACGGCGGCACGCATCTTCGACCCGTTCGAGCGTTCGGCTCCCGACACGAACGCCGAAGGTTTCGGCTTGGGACTGTCGATCACGAAAGGGCTGGTCGGGCTGCTGGACGGGGAGATTACCGTCGCCAGCGAGGTCGGCAAGGGCAGCACGTTCCGCGTGTCGCTCCCCCTGCCGCTGACGGACGAGACGGTGGAGAGCGAAACACAAACGCATAATACGTCTTTACGCCTTCCGCAGCGTGTCCTCGCCATCGACGACGACCCGTTGCAGCTCGAAATCGTCAGGGAGATGCTCGAACGCAGCGGTGTCTCCTGCACGACCTGCGGGAATACCCGTGCGCTGGTCGGGGAGATGCGCAAGGCGGACTACGACCTGCTCCTGTCGGATATACAGATGGCGGGAACGAACGGTTTCGAGCTGCTGGAACTGCTGCGCAACTCCAATATCGGCAATTCGCGCACGATTCCGGTCGTCGCCATGACCGCACGGGGCGACAAGGAACGGGAGGCTTTCGCCTCCGCCGGATTCGCCGCCTGCATCTACAAGCCGTTCTCGATGCACGAGCTGCTTGACCTTATCGCTTCCGTGGTGAGCGGCACGAAACCGGAGGCCGTATATGCGGACTTCGCCTCTCTCACGGCGGACGTGAAGGATAAAAAGCGGCTGCTTCGGACGTTCATCGAAGCCTCCCGCAAAGACATTGCACAACTCCGCGAGGCGGGCAACGACCGTGAACGGCTGCGGGAGGTCGTACACCGTATGCTGCCGATGTGGGAACTGCTGCAAACGGACGACCTGCTGCACGCCTACCGGGACGTGCTGCATGACGACAAGGCGGACGATGGAGCGGTCGGGGAATACACGCGACGGGTCATAGACCGTACCGCCCTGCTGATCGCGGAAGCGGAAAACGAAATGAAAAGAGTGACGGATGAAACGGAAGATATTGATCGTTGAAGATAACGTCGGCCTGTCGCAGATGCAGAAAGACTGGCTGCTGCAAGCCGGGTACGAGGTAACGACGGCCATCGATGAGCCTGCGGCACGGCGACTGCTCCGCAGGACGGCTTTCGATTTGATCCTCTCGGACGTGCGGCTGCCCGAAGGGGACGGCATCTCCCTTTTGGAATGGACGCGCAAGGAGAGGATGACGATCCCGTATATCATCATGACGGAGTACGCAACGGTGTCCGACGCGGTACGCGCTATCCGTTCGGGCGCGAAAGACTACCTGCCCAAGCCCGTCCACAAAGAGCGGCTGCTGGAAATGACGGACGAGATACTGCGCCCGCTTTCGACCGTGCAGCGGGAGAAGAAGGTGCTGTTCCGACGCCGCAGCGTACAAGCCCGCCATGTGGAGCGGCTCCCC
>ENA-ORRH01000028-ORRH01000028.1-human-gut-metagenome-genome-assembly--contig:-NODE-28-length-157859-cov-10.4579_pt1 | contig 157859 bp, 182 predicted proteins | sample MGYA00242173_ERZ509130 | MGnify/ENA primary metagenome ERZ509130 (study PRJEB26280, sample SAMEA2338633) | human gut metagenome | biome: human gut; feature: human-associated habitat; material: faeces... | reverse complement strand
AGATGATTTGTTAAGGGTTAGATATAAGATCTTTGTATGAAGTTCTGAAGGTACATGCTATATTGTATCTTATATAATCCTCGATAGCTCAATGGTAGAGCACTCGGCTGTTAACCGAGTTGTTGTAGGTTCGAGCCCTACTCGGGGAGTTTTTTTTAGGCCCCATGGTCAAGCGGTTAAGACATCGCCCTTTCACGGCGGTAACACGGGTTCGATTCCCGTTGGGGTCACTGAAAAGGATTCTCAAAAGAGGGTCCTTTTATCTGAATAATCAGATAGGTATATATAATATACGCCGATGTGGCTCAATTCACTAAGATCAACGAACGAAGTGAGTTGGTCGCATGCAGAGCAGCTGATTACAAATCAGCTGATAAATATATACGCCGATGTGGCTCAATTGGCAGAGCAGCTGATTTGTAATCAGCAGGTTATCGGTTCGAGTCCGATCATCGGCTTTGTACATTAGATACGAAGCTATAAAGTTTCATATTGATGTATGTTGTGGGTATACAGGTATATCGACAATACGGACGTTTAGCTCAGCTGGTTAGAGCAATCGGCTCATAACCGATCGGTCCCGGGTTCGAGTCCCTGAACGTCCACTTTTGGCCTGGTGGCTCAGCTGGTTAGAGCGCCGCCCTGTCACGGCGGAGGTCGTGGGTTCGAACCCCATCCGGGTCGCTTACAACTGCATAAGCGTTGTTCAAATTTGCCGGCATGGCGGAACTGGCAGACGCACAGGACTTAAAATCCTGCGGGACTAATCTCCCGTACCGGTTCGATTCCGGTTGCCGGCATATAACTTAAACGGTGGAAACCTTGTAGAATCAAGGGTTCCACCGTTTTTTGTTGCTCGAAAATCGTCTAGGTGTGCAAAAGGTGTGCAGAAATTACTTATTCTTTGCAAGAAAACAGGAGAAACGATCGGATAATAAAGTGAAGATATCTTCAGACTGATACGGGGGGTGAAATAAATTATTACGCAAAAGAATTTTGTAGAGAAATTAAAAAGACAAAATGAAAAGGCTCTGGAGTATGTCATCCGTGAATATGGCGGCTATGTGAAAGCTGCGGTGAATCATAACCTTGCGGGACTTCCAGAGGAAATGGAAGAGTGCATGGACGATGTCTTTCTGGATGTGTGGGAGCATATTGAGCGGTTTGATGCGGCAAAGGGAAGTTTCAGAAACTGGATTATTTCCATTGCGCGGTTCCGTTCGATTGATTATCTGCGCAGATACAGCCGGACATGTATGGAAGAGGATGTATCGAATTACGAGAGCAAGTTAGCGAGAAACGACCGAATTGATACGCTGGAACAGGAAATATCCACGGAGACAGAAAAGCTTCTGGAAGGACTGAAGGAAGAAGAGCGTCAGATATTGTTACGCTATTATGCAGAGGAAGATGATGTGGATGTATTGGCGAAGGAATATGGTGTGTCCAGCTCTACGATTTACAGCAAAGTTTCCAGAGCAAAGAAGAAAGTGCGAAAAAATCATGGAAGATTGGAGGAACATGTATGATGGAGATATACGAGGTTTTAAATCAGGTTCATTCAGAGGAAGAATATATGGAATTTCCAGAGATGGAAACAGCTGCATGTATCCGGAGGGTACGGACGAAGCTTCATGACAATCGAAAAAAACATGTATGGCGGACAATTGCGGCGGCTCTGATTGGAGGAGTGGTATTATCCGGGGGAATTGCTTACGCAAACTCAGAAGGCTTGCTAGATAAATTCTTCCATAATGAGCAGACGGAAGAAGTGCCAGAACAGTACGTGGAACGGGAATATATTGAAGAGGATTATCCGAATGGATTGAAGGTTATTACAAATGCAGAGACGAAATTGACATTTGAGATTGAGAAGGCGATCACAACCGGCGATATGGTGGATGTGATCTGGACTGTGACCTACCCGGATTATGACGCAGAAATGTATGATGTGGATTTCCGGATGCGAGGGGGCGACCTCTATTACGGAGATCAGAAACTGGAAGAGACATCGTCTCTGATTCTCGGAGAAGAAAGTGATCTGAAAGAAAATCAGCGGATGTACGACAGCATTTACCTGATTCCGGATGGCATGGAGCTCGAGGAGGGGGATGTGCTTACAATGAAATTTGATGGTTTAAATGGTGAGACGACGCACATTGATAAAAACGATCCAAAATACGCAGACCGGGATGAGGCGGATCTGGAGGCACTGTATTCCGATACTGTTTTGATTGAGGAAGCAGACTGGACACTGGAATTCGCATTGCAGGAAAGCAAATTTGAACCGGGCACGCTGGATTGCAGCAATTCTGCGAAGATTGTGGAAGCAACGTTAAGTGAACGGATGCTGAAATTTACAAGTGTTGGAGATTTCTCTCTGCATGAGTACATCAAAATCAAGATGAAAGATGGAACGTATATTGGAGGATTTGATTTTGAGGCAGGAGGATCGCAGGATTACGATCAGGAACGGCAACAGATCGACTTTGTAATAGAGTTTACTATGCCGATTGATATCTCACAGGTGGAGCTGGTTGTGATTGGAAACGAGCGACTTCCAATGAAAGAATAAATGAATATAAAAAGACAGAAAGACCGCGGATCGAATGAGCGGTCTTTCGTGTTCTTATGATTGAATCCTGACGCAAAAAGTGGTAAAATATAAATAGTATTTTTGTTACAGGAGGTTTCGGTATATGGAACACAAAAAGGTTAATTTTTTACATTCTGTGCGTCTGAAGATGTTATTGGCGATGGCATTTTTTGCTTTCGTAACGGGAGGATTTGCTTGCGCACTGTTTATTTCTTCTACGAAAGAGGAAATCGGTTCAGTCACACGTGGATATATGCGTGATCTTTCCAGAGCTTATGGCGTTATGCTGGACAATGAGCTGGACACGGATGGTGATGACGCGCTTTCCGGCGAGCATCTGGCTTCGATACTTGCAGGCGTTCAGGTGGAAGGAGTCGAAAGCAGCTACATATATGTAGTCAGCGGCGATGGTACGATGTTGTATCATCCAACTGCAGATAAGATCGGCAAGCCTGTGGAGAACAAGGCGGTCAGTGATGCGGTTGCCAAGATTGCCAAAGGTGAGAAGGTTGAAAATGAAGTTGTTAAATATGAATTTAAGGGTGCAGACAAGTATGCCGGTATCTATGTGAATGATACACAGGATTTTATCATGGTAGTAACTGCCGATTATGACGATGTATTCAGCAGTATCCGGAAGGTAGAAGGAAAAATCGGAATTATCGTATTACTTGAGCTGTTGATTGTTGCAACGATCGGATCTGTATTTGCGCATATTATTGTCAAGCCTATGAATGAGGTTTCTGAACTGACGGTGAAGGTCGGAGATATGGATCTGACGAAGAATGAGATTCAGACCAGACTGGCAAACCGTAGGGATGAGATCGGACGCATGGGACGAAGCCTTGACTATCTGACACAGTCTTTGAAGGGTGTGGTAGAGAATATCAAGGAGAAGAGCGCGCAGGTCATGGACGCTGCTAATGTACTGGACTCAGATGCCACGGAGACATCGACGACGATGGAACAGGTGGAACAGGCGGTCAATGATATTGCGGAAGGTGCAACGACACAGGCAGGTGAGACACAGCGCGCAGAAGAGCATGTTGTGGAGATGGGCAACATGGTGCAGGAGACGAGCGACGAGGTGGAGAAGCTGCTTGCATTTGCACAGGAGATGCAGGAATGTACTTCGCAGGCTTCCGACATTTTGCAGGCATTAGAGAAGGTCAATGCACGTGCTGAGGAGCATATTGACATAATTGCGGAACAGACGAATACAACGAATGAAGCAGCCATGAAGATTAGTGAGGCAACACATCTGATCACATCCATTGCGGAGGAGACGAATCTGCTTGCATTAAATGCCAGTATTGAGGCGGCGAGAGCCGGTGAGCAGGGCAAGGGCTTTGGTGTTGTTGCAAGTGAAATCCAGAAGCTTGCGGAGCAGACAAATGAGTCAGCGACGCATATCGAAGAAATCGTACAGGAACTGCTGCGTGATGCAGAAAAGGCAGTGGAGACGATGTATGGCGTGAAGGAAATCATGCATACACAGAGTGACCATGTGGAACAGACGGAGAGCGCATTTGAACAGGTACAGTCAGGGGTTGAACAGTCAATCGAAGGAATCAACCGCATTTCGGAGCATACAACCCGACTGAATGATGCAAGAGAAAAGGTTGTAGGAATCGTGCAGAACCTGACATCCATTGCAGAGGCAAATGCAGCCGGAACCGAGCAGACATCTGCATCCGCAACAGAGGTTGGTGCAATCATGGAAGATATTTCCGGCAAATCAACAGCGATGCGTCAGGCAGCGCAGGAACTGGATGACGGTATGAATATATTCAAATTATAAATCGACAAGGAGGAACGCAATGTATTTTGAAAAATCAAAAGGCTTCCCTGCTGATTTCTTATGGGGCAGTGCATCTGCTGCATATCAGGTAGAGGGTGCCTGGAATGAAGATGGAAAGGGAATGTCAAACTGGGACAAGTTTGTACGTATTCCGGGTAAGACTTTCCAGGGTACAACCGGTGACAAGGCGGTTGATCATTATCATATGTATAAAGAGGATGTCAGGCTGATGGCAGAGATGGGGCTTAAAACCTATCGTTTTTCCATCGCGTGGTCACGTATTATCCCGGATGGAAATGGTGAGGTGAATGAGAAAGGCTTGAAGTTCTACGATGATTTGATCAATGAGCTTTTGGCAAATAACATTGTTCCTATGGTTACAGTCTATCATTGGGATATGCCACAGGCACTGGAAGACCAGTATCATGGTTGGGAAAGCCGCCAGATTGTAGATGACTTTGTTCGCTATGCAACAATCTTGTTTGAGCATTTTGGCGATCGTGTAAAGCATTGGATCATCATGAATGAGCAGAATGTATTTACCGGTCTGGGCTGGATGGGAGGTATGCACCCACCAGGAAAGATCGATGAGGAGAAGCTGTTCTATCAGGTAAATCATCATGCATTTATGGCACATGCTAAGAGTGTACTTGCTTTGAAGAAATTACATCCGGAAGCATTGGTTGGATCTTCATTTGCATATGGACCATCTTACGCGATTGACTGTCATCCGGAAAATGCGATGGCAAAAGCAGATTATGATGATCTGAAGAACTATTACTGGATGGATGTATACGCATATGGTAGATATCCGCGCGCTGCAATGGCATATCTGGAAAGTAGAGATGTTGCTCCACAGATGGAAGCGGGAGATGCAGAAATCCTGAAGGAAGCTGCAGCCAAGGTTGATTTTATGGGTGTAAATTATTATCAGACTACGGTTGTAGAATACAACCCAATCGATGGTGTTGGCGCATCGCACGAGATGAATACGACCGGAAAGAAGGGAACTGCAAAGGTACAGGGCGTGCCTGGACTCTTCAAGAATCCTTCCAATCAGTTCCTTCCTACTACAGATTGGGATTGGACGATCGATCCGATGGGCATCCGTATGTGCTGCCGTGAGATTACTTCCCGTTATGATCTCCCAATCGTGATTTCAGAAAACGGACTGGGTGCGTTCGATAAGTTCGAGGATGGAAAGATTCATGATCCATATCGTATCGATTACCTGAAGCGTCATATCGAAGAGCTTAAAAAAGCTTGCGATGATGGCTGCCGCGTACTTGCTTACTGTACATGGTCTTATACCGACCTGCTGAGCTGGCTGAATGGTTACCAGAAGCGGTACGGATTTGTCTATGTTGACCGCGAGGAGGACGAAAACAGCGGAACACTCAACCGCTACAAGAAGGACTCCTTCGACTGGTATAAGCATGTGATCGAGACAAACGGCGAGGAACTGTAAGAACCACGCGATCTGCGACAAAATCAAGAAGAGTAATTCAAAGACTGCAACGTATCTGCGTTGCAGTCTTTTTGCGTGCCAATGTTCCCGTACTTGCATATAGTATATTAGAAACTTCGACCAGATATATCCAACGGAAGTTGCGATAAAATTCGAAGTTTCAAAAAAATATTTGGAGGGAACAATATGGCACGCGTATTTATTGGCGTAGGACATGGCGGTACCGACCCCGGCGCTGTTGGCTATCTCGTTGAAAAGGACGTGAATTTGAAGATGGCGAGAGCCTGCTACGATTACCTGCAGGCAAGGGGCATTGACACGCGCATTTCACGAACGGTGGATGTGACCGATAAGCTGGTATCAAAGATCGACCGCTGTAATGCATTTGCACCGGATCTCGCGCTGGATATCCACAATAACGCTGGTGGTGGGGATGGCTTCGAGATCTTCCACAGTGTAGTCGGCGGCAAAGGAAAGGAGCTTGCACAGAACATTGAGAAAGAAGTTGTGAAGATCGGGCAGAACAGTCGGGGCTTGAAGACAAAGAAGAATTCTTATGGACGCGACTATTTCGGATTTATCCGGAGTACGATATGTCCGGCAGTCATCTGCGAGGGTGTATTTGTAGATAACAAAGCGGATGCGGCGCAGGCAGATACCGATGCAGAATGCCTCGCATTTGGTGAGGCGTATGCCCGTGGAATCCTTGCAACACTCGGAATTGCGGATACGGCTGGGAAAACAGACACAACAAGCAAACCAAATGGTGCATCTGGAACGAAGACGCCTGCACCGGCTACTGGAAACACAAGCGGTTATAAGGTGAAGGTAACGGCGAACGGCTTGAATATCCGCAAGGATGCGGGAGTCGCACATACAGTAACCGGGGTAATCCGTGACAAGGGCGTGTACACGATCGTGGCTGAAAAGACAGTATCCGGGCAGAAATGGGGAAAACTGAAAAGTGGTGCTGGATGGATTTGTCTCGCCTACACGAAAAAAGTGTAACACTTGACAATTAAAATCAAAAATAATATTTCACAAAGGATTCTCAAGTTGCGAAATAAGTGGTATAATGTACAGCATATGGCGGTCAGAGGAAATTCTGCGTGCCTGAATTAGGAGGATTACAAAAATGGAAAAAAGAGAGTTGGTATATTATCGACTGGATAAGATTGACGGTAAGATCTTAGATATCCTGCAGGGAAATGCAAGAGCATCTTTGAAGGAAATTGCAGAGCAGGTATTTCTGTCTCCGACAGCCGTTGGCGCACGTATTGACCGTATGTTGCAGGAGGGCGTGCTGGAAGGATTTACAACGAGACTGAACCCAGAAGCCATGGGACATTATATCAAAGCATTTATCAATCTGGAGGTACAGCCGGAGCAGCGTGAAGAGTTCAACGAGTACATTGACGGCGTATTGAATGTCGTAGAATGTAACTGCGTGACAGGCGATTTCTCTATGCTGATCGAGGTCCGTTTCCCAACAACAACCGAGCTGGATCATTTCGTAGGCGAGTTGCAGAAGTTTGGTAAGACAAAGACACAGATTGTATTCTCAACATGCGTGAAGCACAGATGCCGGTACTGGAAGGTGGATGGCAGAGATTTCGAGTCTCATGCCAAGGCATCAGAAAATCCGGAATCTGAGAAAACCGATAAATAGGCAAATAGACAAAGGATTTTTAAGTGAAAAAAAATTTCACGAAAGAATCTAAAGTTTTTTCTTTACAATCCTTTGCTTTAGTATTATAATGTGCCTATCGGTTGAAAAAAGCCGAAATATTTAATTCCTAGGGGGAAATTTACTATGTCATATGTTGACGAGGTACTCGAGGTAGTACGAAAGAAAAATGCAGATCAGCCAGAATTTTTACAGGCAGTAACAGAAGTACTTGAGTCTCTTAGACCATGTATCGATGCGAACGAGGAATTATACAAGAAGAATGCAATTCTTGAGAGAATTACAGAGCCAGACAGACAGCTCATGTTCCGTGTTCCATGGGTAGATGACAATGGTCAGGTTCAGGTAAATAGAGGTTTCCGTGTACAGTTCAACAATGCAATCGGACCTTACAAGGGTGGTATTAGACTTCACCCATCCGTAAACCTTGGTATCATCAAGTTCTTAGGTTTTGAGCAGGTATTAAAGAACTCACTTACAACACTTCCAATCGGTGGTGGTAAGGGTGGTTCTGACTTTGATCCAAAGGGCAAGTCAGACCGTGAGATCATGGCATTCTGCCAGAGCTTTATGACAGAGCTTTGCAAATATATCGGTGCTGATGTCGATGTACCTGCCGGTGACATCGGAACAGGCGCAAGAGAGATCGGCTTCATGTTCGGTCAGTACAAGAGAATCCGTGGAATGTTCGAAGGCGTTCTTACAGGTAAGGGACTTACATATGGTGGTTCACTTGCTCGTACAGAAGCTACAGGATATGGTTTATTATACCTTACAAGTGCACTTCTGAAGGATCACGATATCGATATTGTTGGCAAGACTTGTGCAGTATCCGGTGCCGGTAACGTAGCAATCTACGCAATCCAGAAGGCACATCAGCTTGGTGCGAAGTGTGTAACATGTTCTGATTCTACAGGTTGGATCTACGATCCAGAAGGAATCGATGTTGACCTTCTGAAGGAGGTTAAGGAAGTTAAGAGAGCACGTCTTACAGAGTACGCTGCAGCTCGTCCATCTGCTCAGTATCATGAGAAGAAGAACGCAGATGATCACGGCGTATGGTCTATCAAGTGTGATCTTGCTCTTCCATGTGCAACTCAGAACGAGTTGAACCTTGACGATGCTAAGATGCTTGTAGCAAACGGCGTTATCTCTGTAACAGAGGGTGCTAACATGCCTACAACATTGGAAGCTACAAAGTACCTTCAGGAGAATGGTGTTCTCTTCGTAGGTGGTAAGGCTGCAAATGCAGGTGGTGTTGCTACTTCTGCACTTGAGATGAGCCAGAACTCTGAGAGACTTTCTTGGACATTCGAGGAAGTTGATGGAAAGCTTAAGGGAATCATGGAGACAATCTATGCTAACATTTCTGATGCTGCTAAGAGATACAATGCAACCGTTGGCGGAAACGCTGACTATGTAGCCGGTGCTAACATCGCTGGTTTCGAGAAGGTTGTAAACGCTATGCTTGCACAGGGTGTTTGCTAATTACGAGTTCTCAAGATAATAAAGGATAAGGTTAAGTCCTGTAAACCAAGTGTTTATAGGACTTTTCTTTTTGTATGTATAAGACATGTGATTGTCAGAATATTCATGAATATAAGAAAATTTGCACTATTTGAGCTGTAAAATTCTACGTTGAATTTTACAGCTCGGTTTTGTATAATATATAAATAAAGAAACTATATTTAAGAAAGGAAGTTGATTTTATGCCGAATATATTACCTGTGTCAGATTTAAGAAATTATAATGAAGTGTTAAAAAATTGCCAAGTTGGAGAACCTGTGTTTTTGACCAAAAATGGCAGAGGCAGGTTTGTGGTTATGGATATGGAAGATTATGAACGTGAAAAGGCGGAAAAGAAACTGCTTATGAAGTTGCAGGAGGCAGAAGAAAGAGTTAAGGATGAAAGTGCCTGGATGAGCTTGGATGAACTTAAGAAATCTGTAGGGGTATAGCTTATGATGAAATTACGGATTAACCCTATTGTGGCAGAGGACTTAAAGAATATTAAAGAGTATATTGCCGAAGACAATGAAGAAATGGCAGTAAAAACCATTCAGGAGATATATGCCCGATTTGAGAATATACAGCAATTTCCATATATGGGGGCGGATCTTGCCAAGAGAGTCAGCTTCCGGACGGATTATAAGTATGTGATTTGCGGGAATTATGTAGTGTTGTATAAGATTAGAGATGAGTATGTAGAGATTTACCGGGTGATGAATCGGCATCAGGATATTACGAAGATATTTTAAATTAAACTAGAAACAGTCATTCTAAGGGTGCAAGGAATGGTAGAACGTATGGGGATGCTTAGAATTTAGAATAAAGCGGGATTTCAGATAGGAGCAAGATATGAGAAGAAAATATTATTATGTGATAGTGGCAGCCCTGATGCTTTCCCTCGCAGGGTGCGTGTCAGACAAGCAGGATAATCAAAAGGAACAGGGAAATATCACAACAGAAGGCAGTCAGAAAGATCAGGATAATGTTACGACAGAACATGGACAAGCGCAGGCGAAGGATGAGAAGCTAACACTGGAATATGTATGTGAGGAATTCAACATCGACGAATCGGAATTTGATGGCGTTGATTTCGACGCATTTGTCAGCTATTACGGATTGACCTACGAGAATATCGGCGAGGGAGATCCGAGATTCCTGCTTAATGATTATAAGGAGTTACAAGATAGAACAGAAATTCCCGATTATGCTGCACTGAAGATTACGACGAACAAATTCCTGCCAGAATATCAGGATCAGGTAGAGACGGTCATTGTGGAACATGTAGAAGGAGAAACATGCCAGACAACCGTGATTGATTTGAAGCTTGGTAAAGTATTCACTACAAATGGAAACATCGAAAACCTATCTGCCGACGATATTGTGGGAGCTGCGGACGACGCGACGAAGGACGCAATCATCAATAGCATGAATAATCGAAATATCTGTAGTTGGGAAGCAGAGAACGTAGATGAGGACTCAGATATCACGGGAATACAAGCAGGCTGTTCGATTATTATAAAAATGTCAGATGATACGTGCTATGGAATTTCTTACAGGTCAGAAAATAGTACCGGAGACATGGATGGGTTTGTAAGTGATATGGAATCGCTGGTGTTAAATTAGAATGGAATCAGAACAATAGAATGGGATTGAAATAAGTTTAAATGAGCGATTATAAGAGGGGTGCAAATTGAAGAAATTCTATAATACAATGAAAAAGAGAAAGATGGTGTTTCTGATTCTTATGGTTGAACTGCTCTTATGGTAGGTGCATGTGGGAAGAAAATGGCGAGTGCGAAAGTGCAAGAATCAATTCGGAGAGCAGGATTGAAGTTTAATATGCGGATGCACAGTTGGAAAATGCAAAGAAAAGTATGGTTGATGTTTTAAACATGAATCCCTCTGTCAATCTTATGGGAACCGCGGATCTGTCTGTGGCGTATAGCAAGGATTTTACAAGACTGGTTGTGTCGGGGCAGGAGAAGGATTTACAAGAGAGGGTACTGTTGTCACAGGATATAGCCGCTTTGTTAATACTCCAGATCATGAATGGTGTAAGCTGTGATGATGCACAGGCAGCTCTGGAGCTGAACTATACGGACACGGGTAAACAAGAAGTGAAAGAGTTGAATTGCTATAATTACTAATATATGTTTGGAAACGCCCGGTTTGTAACCGGGCGTTTTTGCTATAGAGAAGCAAGTGAATTGGGCGAAAAGCGGGAAAACCAGCCACAAAGCCCCAATTGGCTTCGGGCGTGGCGAGGACAGCGGGGCTTTTCGCGGATCATGCACAGCTTTCTGTGTGGGATGATGGATTCTGTGCAGGGACATTTGCGACAGTCGGTACTTAATGAGCGCGTGCGCGAATTTAGTACCGCTACTCGGAGCAACTAAGCGGAAGCGGTCCCGGAACAGAACCATCACCCCACAGAAAGCGTCCGTGTCGAATATCCCCGCTGTCAGGGGAAAATCTCTTGTATAATATGCAGAAACCGCATATAATAATAACCAAGTATGCAAACAAAGACTTAAGAGACGAAAACAATTACGTTGTAATATGAGAGACGAGGTGAATCGATTATGTCATATGTAGAATACGAAAAAGCACAGAAATTAGGACTGAAAGCATTTAAAAATGCGGTTTCCAAGGGCGAGAATGAATACCTTCCGGTTTTGGATGAAATATTAGAGGGCGTGGATATCGTGGGCGAGATGTCACTGGGTATCGTTCAGATTCCACTTGACCGTATCGTTGGAACGAGCAATGTCGGAAGAACATACGCATTTGCGAACAACTTCATGCCACTGCTTGATTATAAGACAGAATTTGGTGCCAAATGGTCGGCACTGTGTGACAGCCAGATCGAAGAGGGAATTCGTGATCCGATCAAGGTTTACGAATATATGAATAAATTCTATGTCGTAGAGGGAAATAAGCGTGTATCCGTGATGAAATATTTTGATGCGGTTACAATCCCGGCACAGGTGACACGGAAGATTCCGAAGAAAACGGATGATCTGCAGGTGAAGATCTATTATGAATTCATGGATTTTTACAAGCTGACAGAGATCAACTATATCTGGTTTTCACAGGAAGGATGTTTCCGCCGTCTGTTGGAGCTGACGAGTCCAGATCCTGATGCGGAATGGACAGATGAGCAGAAGCTTGATTTTGGCTCTGCGAACCATCGGTTCTGTGTGTCATTCAAGGCACTTGGCGGCGATAAGTTGCCGCTGACCAACAGCGACACATTGCTGATCTTTATTGACATCTACGGATACGAAGCTGTAAAGAATATGACCGAAGCGGAGATGAAGGAGAAGATTAAGCTCCTGTGGGATGAGTTCCTGATTGAGTCCAAAGGCAGGGAAGTGGAACTGCATATGGAGCCGACGAAGCTCGGACGTAAGAAGCTGATGGATTATTTCCGAAGCTCGACACCGAAGAAGGTGATGGTAGCGTTCGTTTTCAACAAGGATCCACAGGAATCCGAATGGCTGTATGGACACGAGCTTGGACGATTATATTTGGATGAGCATTATCCGGATACGATCAAAACACTGAAGGTGCACAATATCGCATCCGAGGAAGAGGCGATATCGGCGATGGAGGACCTGATCGCGATGGGCGTGTCAATCATTTTCACAACGACACCACAGCTCATCAGTGCGAGCGTGAAGGTGGCGGTCAATCATCCGGAAGCCACGATTATGAACTGCTCACTGAACACGTCTCATAAGGTTATCAGCACCTATTACGCGAGACTTTATGAAGTGAAATTCCTCGCGGGCATGATCGCGGGTGCATTGTCAAAGAATGGAAAGATCGGCTATGTGGCGGACTATCCGATCGTCGGTATGACTGCGAACATCAATGCATTTGCGCTTGGTGCGCGCATGGTGAATCCATATGCGAAGGTCTATCTCGAATGGACGACCGTGAAGGGAAATACGCGGGAGAATGTACTTCGTGAATTCGAGGAAAATGGAATCGAATACATTTCCGATCAGGTTATGATCAAGCCGAATTCACATAACCGCCGGTATGGCTTATATCATATCGAAGGGGATGAAACAATCAACCTCGCATTCCCGCTATATCAGTGGGGCGAATTTTATGCGAAACTGATTGAGAGTGTGGTAAATGGTGCAATCAAGCAGGATGATGCTGTGAAGACAAAGGCAATCAATTATTGGTGGGGCCTTTCTGCAGAGGTCGTTGATATCATTTGTTCGAACAAGGTGCCTGAAGGCACGAAACAGTTAGTCGGAATTATCGGCAAACTGATCCGTGAGAACAGCTTCCATCCGTTCTATGGTGTGCTCCGGGCGCAGGATCATACGATCAAGAACGAGGACGAGGAGATCATGACACCGGAGGAGATCATGTTGATGAACTGGCTGGTGGATAACGTAGAGGGCGAGATTCCAGATGTCGAGGATATGAAGGATGAGGCGAAATCCATTGTCGAGCAGAAGGGTGTCAAGGATGAGGCGAAAGCAGATGCCGAACAAAAAGAGGTAAAGGACGAGGACTAAGATAAATGAAGATTTTGTTACTTGCAGACGAAGAGTCCAAGTATTATTGGGATTATTTTGAGAAAAGTAAATTAGAGGGGATCGATCTGATTATTTCCTGTGGCGATCTGGCTCCGCAGTTCCTGTCTTTCATGGCGACATTTGCGAAGGTGCCAATTCTGTATGTGCATGGCAATCATGATGCCTGCTATGACGAGACGCCACCGGATGGCTGCATCTGTATCGATGATGATGTATATGTGCATGAGGGTGTTCGGATCGCGGGACTTGGTGGAAGTATGTGCTATAATTTCGGGATGTATCAGTTCACCGAGGATGAAATGAAGAAACGTGTGCGCAAGTTGCGAAGGAAGATCAAGAAGGCTGGTGGTCTGGATATTCTGATCACGCATTCACCGGCATTTGAACTGAATGACAGCACGGATCTGCCACACACTGGCTTTCAGGCGTTTTATCAGATTTTGGATGAGTATGAGCCACTGTTGTTTGCACATGGACACGTGCATATCAATTATGGAAGAGATTTCAAACGGATTTCAGAATATAAGAATACAAAAGTTGTCAATGCGTTTGAAAAATACATCATAGAAATCTGAAAAAACTTGTAGGAAAGTAGTATTTTTGGTATAATTCTAACATATGTGTAAAAAATGACACAGATTAACAGAGATTAGGGAGAGGGATACGATGCAGAATAGATATGATAAGTGCCCGAATTGTATGCAAGCCCTTGGACAGGGAGAAGATGTCTGTCCATATTGCGGGTTCGATGTGAGTGGCTATGAAGAAAAGCCAAACTGCTTGCGTCCGTTTACAGTTTTACAGGGGAAATATATGATCGGCCGTGTGATTGGCATGGGCGGATTTGGGATTACATACATTGGCTGGGATTTGAATCTGCAGACGTATATCGCGATCAAAGAGTATTATCCGGAAAGCTTTGCACAGAGAGATGCGATGACGACAACGATCGTATCAACACTGGATAGTAAGAAAGAAATATATGACAAGGGTTTAAAACGATATGTAGAAGAGGCACGGAATCTCTCGAAGTTCTATCAGTTACAGGGTATCGTATCCGTGAAGGATTTCTTCTATGAAAATGGCACCGGATATATCGTTATGGAATATATCAATGGTGTGGATCTGAAGCATTATCTTAAGGGCATGGGCGGAAAGCTGGATGAAGCGACCGTACTTGCTTTGATGAAACCGGTATTTGAATCTCTGTATGAAGTACATAAAAATGGATTGGTACACCGGGATATCAGCCCGGATAATATCATGGTTGATAACGAAGGCAAGATCAAGCTGATTGATTTTGGTTCGGTACGCGGACAGTCCGCAGAGACTGACAAGACCTATACTGTGATTTTAAAGCATGGTTACGCACCACCAGAGCAGTATTATGCGAAGGGAAAACAGGGACCTTGGACGGATATCTACAGTCTCTGTGCGACGATGTATAAGATGCTCACCGGTGAGGTTCCACCAAACGGCGTGGAACGTATGGAGGAGGACACTTATGTAGATCCTTCGAAGAAAGGCATCTCCGTATCGGAGCGGACAGAGGCAGTGCTTCGAAAAGGACTTGCGGTAAAGGCACCGGAACGTTATCAGGATATTGGACAGTTGCTCACAGATCTGTATGGAAGTGGACCGGTTACAGCGGGCAATGCAATGCCGCAGGCAAATCCATATACCGCATCTGGAAACGGAAACAGTTCGATGTCTGCATCGATGCAGTCGATGCATCTGGCACCGGGACAGAACGATACCGCATCTGGAAAAAATAAAAAGAAGATTGGGTTGATCGCAGGGATTGCGGCAGCAGTTGTGGCACTGATTGTAGGGTTGGTTCTGATCCTAGGCGGAGGAAAGAAAAAAGATAACGATGCAACGACGACAGAACAGCCGGCTGAGACAACAGAAGCAGCCAGTGCGACAGATGCGACGACAGAGAACACAACGGAAGCGACGACGGAGACAGATGTAAGTGGTGTAGGCGACTATGTATGGCCGACGGAACTGTCTGATTCATGGAGAGATTATACTGCGAACATCGATGGTACGATCTACCAGTTTCCACTTCCATATTCAGAGTGGAAATCAAAGGGCTGGCAGACAGACAGCGCGACTGTGAAGGTGGCATCGGGTGACTGGGATTATATCACAAGTTATACGGATCGTGCACAGCTGACGGTAATCGTAGCCAATCCGGGTGTCAATGAGGCGGAGATCAATGACTGTTATGTTGTTGGATTCTCATTTAGCTCCAAATCCGGAAAATATAAAGATGACTTTACAATCGAGTTAGCAAATGGAATCAAGCTGTTTGAATCGACAGAGAGTGATATCAAGACTGCATATGGTGCACCGGAATACCGGAGTGAAAATGAGTATTCTGATGGAAGCGGAACTTATGTATCCATTGATTATGCAGGAGATGACGAGAAAGATGGTATGGATTTTGATGTGACACCGGAGAAAAATCTGATCTCCATCCGGTTGATCAATTCCAAAATGCCAGAGGGCGCAACTTCGGTTGCAGATCTGAGTATGGATGCACCGGCAATCAACGATCAGTATGTGGCACCGGGTGGTGCAAGTGCTGACCGATTTGATGGTATTATTACAATTGGAGACAAAAATTATGTACTTCCGGTTCCATTTACGGAACTGGAGAAAGACGGATGGACACTGGATACTTCCGTTTCCGACTATATCGGTGGTAAGAACTACGAGAGCACTTACATGGAGAAAAACGGCGAGAAGCTCAGCATCAAGCTGGAGAACTTCACCGGCAATGCCATTCTGCCAAAGTATGGATATATCTCTGAAATCGGAGTAGAAGCGGATTATTATACAAGTAACATCACGTTCCCAGGCGGTATTTCGATGGGCGATGATGGAAGTAAGATTGAGTCGGTGTATGGCGATCTGGGCGATGATTTCTCTAAGGACGAATATACATATTTCATTTCCTACTATGTATATTACTATGAGGGCGATCATTATATCAGCATAAGTGCTTATGCGGATCCGGATACAGGAAAGATAACAGACTACACTTTTACTATGAGCAAAGAGATCGAATAAGATAGGAGTTGAGGTTATGTCAGATTTGAAATTTGACCAGATACTAGATGAATATGTACGTTTTTGTAATGACTCCGGAAAGATTGACTTAAATCTCTACGAAGAGTACAACGTAAAGCGGGGACTTCGAGACTCCAACGGACGAGGCGTACTGACCGGACTTACAGAAGTGTCCGACGTTATGGGATTTAGCGTTGTGGATGGACACCGTGTGCCAATTCCTGGAGAGCTTTATTTCCAAGGATATGAAGTACAGCAGCTCGTACAGGGCTTCCGCAACAGCCAGTATGGTTTTGAAGAGACGACATATCTGCTTTTGTTTGGTGATCTGCCAAGTCAGGAACAGCTTGACTGTTTCAAGGAGGTGCTTGGTGAGCTTCGCCAGCTGCCAGAGAGCTTCAACCGTGACGTTATCATGAAGGCACCGAGCCGTGACATGATGAATGTCCTGCAGAAGTGTGTTCTGACCTTATATACTTACGATCCAGATCCGAACAATCTGGATATCAAAAATGTACTGATGCAGTGTCTGCAGCTGATCGCACAGTTTCCGGTTATGGCGGCGTACGGTTATCAGGCATACAGACACTATTATCTTGATAAGAGCTTAGTTATCCACAGACCGAAGAAAGAACTTTCAACCGCAGAGAACATCCTGCGTCTGCTTCGTACCGATGGTAAATACACCGCACTGGAAGCAAAGGTTCTGGATGTCTGTCTGGTTATCCATGCGGAGCATGGTGGTGGTAACAACTCAACCTTTACGACACATGTATTGACATCGACAGGAACGGATACGTATTCGACCGTCGCTGCTTCCCTTGGCTCTCTGAAGGGACCGAAGCATGGTGGCGCGAACATCAAGGTACAGCAGATGTTCGATGATATGAAGATGCATGTCAAGGATTGGGAGAACGAGGATGAGATTTCCGAGTATCTGCAGGGACTCCTTGACAAGAAGGGCTTCGACCATTCTGGACTGATCTATGGTATGGGACACGCGGTTTATAGTGAGTCCGATCCAAGAGCGGTAATCCTGAAGAAGTATGCGAAGAAGCTTTCCGAGGAGAAAGGCTTGCAGGATGAGTTTGCACTGTATGACAGAGTTGAGCGTATCGCAGCGAAGCTGATCAGCGAGCATCGCCGTACATTCAAGACGGTTTGCGCGAATGTTGATTTCTACAGCGGATTTGTTTATACAATGTTGAAGCTGCCAATCGAGATCTTTACACCGATCTTTGCAATCTCCCGTATCTCTGGCTGGTCTGCACACCGGATCGAGGAGTTGGTAAATAAGGGCAAGATTATCCGTCCAGCGTACAAATTCGTTGGTCATCACAAAGAATATATTCCAATCGAGAAGCGTGATTGGTAAGAAAATTACGACAGTTTGCATGTACAAAATGTGCAAACTGTCTTTTTTTATCTGTATTTCATGACAAAAACGGGACTTTCATTCTTGCGTTGGAAAGTTGGGTGTGTTAGTATTGCTTGTATAAAATTAGAACGCAATGTATAAGAAAATAGACGAAAGGGACTAAAAGTATATGTGGGTAGCCGATCAGTGGAAAGAATATGAGATTATAGATTGTTCAAAGGGAGAAAAACTGGAACGATGGGGCGATTATATTTTGCTTCGTCCGGACCCGCAGGTGTTGTGGGATCTTCCAAGAAAGAACCCGGCATGGAAAAAGCTGAATGGACATTATCACCGCAGTAACAAGGGCGGTGGAGAATGGGAATTCTTCGATCTGCCGAAGCAGTGGAGCATCAATTACAAAGATCTGACCTTTCATTTGAAACCATTTACCTTCAAACATACTGGACTTTTCCCAGAGCAGGCGGTGAACTGGGACTGGTTTAGTGAGAAGATACGAAATGCAAACCGTGAGATCAAGGTGCTGAATCTGTTTGCCTATACCGGCGGTGCGACACTGGCAGCAGCGAAGGCGGGCGCTAAGGTCACACATGTCGATGCATCAAAGGGTATGGTGACATGGGGCAAGGAAAATGCGGTGGCATCCGGACTTGAAGATGCACCAATCCGCTGGCTGGTTGATGATTGTGTGAAGTTCGTGGAGCGGGAGATCCGCCGTGGCAATCATTATGACGGCATCATCATGGACCCGCCATCTTATGGCAGAGGACCAAAGGGTGAGATCTGGAAGCTGGAGGAGAAAATCCATCCATTTATCGCACTGGCAAGTCAGCTTTTGTCGGATAATCCGTTATTCTTTTTAGTGAATTCATATACAACCGGACTGGCTCCGGCGGTGCTTACTTATATGATTTCTACCGAGGTAGGAAAGAAATTCGGCGGACATGTGGAGTCGCAGGAGATTGGACTTCCGGTGAAAGAGACAGGACTGATCCTTCCTTGTGGCGCGTCAGGACGCTGGAGTGCAGAGTAGTTAGAATGTGATGTAAACAACCATTGTAACGATTCGTTGACATGTACTGTCAACATAGAGAGAAAGAAGGAAAAGACAGATTGCAGGAGACAGAGAAGACAATGGAAGAGAAAACAGAACAGGAAACGGTTCAGGAAACGACGTGTAGCGGACATGAACATGAACATGACAAACCGCGATATGGACGACAGAACAAATCTAAATCCATTTATATCACGAAGATTGCGATTGTTGTATTTACCCTGATCCTGCAGATCCTTTTCTGGGTATTTCTATATGGAATTGCCAAGAACTACATGTTTTACTGGAAAACGCTGGCGATTTTGATTTCGGCGACGGTTGTGCTATATATCGTCAATAAGCCAGAAAACCCCGCGTATAAGCTGACGTGGATTCTGCTTATGATGGTAACGCCGATCTTAGGCGGTGTGCTGTATATCGCGATTGCTGGTAACCGAACCCGTATGAAGTTTATCCGGGATGCGCAGAAGAATCATCTCGATACATTTCAGTATATGCCGAGTGATAAGAGCCGGCAGCGGGAGATCCGGAAGCTGAGTCAGAGTGCGAGTGTGCAGTCGACGTATATTTCCAAGACTGCAGGTTATCCGGTGTATAAGAATACCGTTGTGCGTTATTTCCCGCTTGGCGAGGATAATTTTGCGAAGCTTGTGGAAGAATTAAACAATGCAAATCATTTTATATTTATGGAGTATTTTATCATCAAGCAGGGCGAGATGTGGGATACGATCTTGGAAATCATGGAGCGGAAAGCAAAAGAGGGCGTGGATGTGCGTCTGATCTATGATGATTTTGGATGCTCTATGTGGATTCCTTCCCGATTCATCAAGGATATGAAGGAGAAGGGAATCAAGGTTGCAGCGTTTAACCCGATTGGTCCAGTCTTTAACTTGAGACAGAACAACCGTGACCACCGGAAGATTACGGTCATTGATGGTTATGTCGGATTTACCGGTGGTATCAATCTGGCGGATGAATATATCAACAAGAAATCACGGTTTGGACATTGGAAGGATACCGGTATCATGCTGAAGGGCGAGGCTGTCTGGAACCTGACGCTGATGTTCTTGCAGACATGGTTGATGCTGACCGGCGAGAAAGATGATTATTCGTCGTATTCACCAGAGAAATATCAGGATATGGCATTCTTCTCGGATGGATACATTCAGCCGTATGGCGACACGCCGGTGGATAATGAGATTGTCGGAGAGAATATCTATCTGAACATGATCAACAAGGCAAAGCATTATGTCTATATCACAACACCGTATCTGATTATTGATAATGAGATGGTGACAGCGTTGACACTTGCGGCAAAAAGCGGAATTGATGTGCGCATCATTACGCCGGGTATCCCGGATAAGAAGCTGGTGTATCTGGTAACCCAGTCATATTACTACCAGTTGATCGAAGCAGGAGTGCGGATCTTCCAGTATACGCCGGGCTTTATCCATGCGAAGACTGTCGTTGTGGACGATAAGGTGGCAACGGTCGGTACGATCAACTTCGATTACCGGAGTCTGTATCTGCATTTTGAGTGTGGTGTATGGATGTTTAATTGCAGCTCAATCTATGAGATCAAGGAAGATTATATGGACACACTGGCGAAGTGTGATGAAGTGACAAAGGAGAAGATCCGGGAGACGAGCCGCCTGAAATTGTTCGGACAGAGCCTGCTCCGGTTAGTAGCCCCGTTGATGTAGCTGTGAAGAAAGAAGGAACGTTATGCAGCAAAGAGGAAAAAAAGGAAATACCGACGATCTGCTTGCAGCAAGTTTCAAGGAGCTTCTGTGCAAGGCACCGATGGAGAAGATCACCATCAAGGATATCACAGACAAGGCAGGTGTGATCCGACCGACATTTTACAATCATTTTGCAGACAAATATGCACTGCTTGAATACATTGTACGGCATGATCTGCTCGAACCAATCAAGCCGCTCCTGTTAAACGATATGATACAGGAAGGTTTGACATTGCTTTTTTCAAGCATGCAGAATGAGCGCGCTTTTTATGAGCGGGCGGTGTGTATCGATGGACAGAACTCTTTTGAGAGTATTGCGCGTAGCGAAGTGTCGAAGCTTCTGTTAGAGATTATCGATCAGAAGAAACAGGGCAAAAGCCACAAATACACATGGCTTGATCGTCAGATTATTGCAGAATACTACGCGAACTCGATGTGCTATGTAGCGATTGCGTGGATTAAACGTGATTATATGATCTCGCCGAAGGATCTGTCAGAGGTTTACAAGTATCTGACAAAGTCTTCGATGATGGATGTCTTGAATGAGTTAGTATAGTCTATACATAAAATTTATGAATGTATAGCAAAATAAACACATTTAGATTTATGTATAGAAAACACAAACAAACAACTTGGATTGAATATTCAATATATTCAATCCTTTTTTTATTATAGGGGTGCAATGAAGATGAGAGAATAAAAAGAAGAAAGAAAGGTGGATGACTCGTGATTCATTTTGGTAAATGGGTAGTGAAACACAAAGTACTGATTCTGGTGATAGCAGTCCTGCTTTTGATTCCGTCAGCATTTGGATATTTTCACACTCGTGTAAACTACGACATTTTAAATTATCTTCCGGACGACATCGAGACGATGAAAGGTCAGGAGATCATGGTGGACGAATTTGGTACCGGTGCATTTTCCGTGTGCGTGGTAGAAGGTATGTCAGACAAAGACATATCTGCTATGCGTAAGGAAATGTGCAAGGTCGAGGGAGTCAAGGATGTTTTATGGTATGACTCCTTCATGGACTTGTCCGTTCCGATCGATTTACTTCCGGACAGCATCAAGGATGTATTTGTAAATAAGGATGCAGATTCGACAATCATGTTTGTCTTGTATCCGAATTCCATTTCTGCAGATGAGACAATGGAAGCGATCGAAAGCCTGCGTAAGGTTATGAACAAGCAGTGCTTCCTCTCAGGTATGTCTGCAGTCGTTACAGATACGAAGAACCTCTCCAACAAAGAAACACCGATCTATGTATTGATCGCGGTTATTCTTTCGACGATCGTTCTGGCGCTTGCGATGGATTCCGCTATCATCCCGGTTTTCTTCCTGTTGAGTATAGGTATGGCGATTGTTTATAACTTAGGTACGAACGTGATCAAGGGAGAAATCTCCTACGTGACACAGGCACTGGCGGCGGTTTTGCAGTTAGGCGTTACGATGGATTACTCGATCTTCCTGTGGCACAGCTACGAAGAGAAGCAGCAGGTATATCCGGGTGATAAGAACCGTGCGATGGCACATGCAATTTCCAACACGATTTCATCTGTTGTTGGTAGTTCCATCACAACCGTAGCCGGATTTATCGCACTTTGCTTCATGAGCTTCACACTTGGTATGGATCTTGGTGTGGTTATGGCAAAGGGTGTTGTATTTGGAGTTATCTGTTGTGTAACCGTATTGCCATCTATGGTTTTGATTTTCGACAAGGCAATCGAGGAGACAAAGCATAAGGTTATTTTGCCGGATCTCTCCAGAATATCGAAATGGGTAGTAAATCATTTCTACATATTTATTATCCTGTTCTTTATCCTGATTGGCCCAGCCATTTATGGATATACACATAATACCGTATATTATGATCTGGCAGGTACACTGCCGAAGAGCTTGGAGAGTATCACAGCGAACGACAAGCTGGAAGAACAGTATCACATGGGTGCAACTCACATGGTACTTTTAAATAAGGATACTTCAAGCAAAGATGTTGTGAAGATGACAAAAGAGATGGAACAGGTCGACGGTGTCAATGCGGTACTGAGTCTGGACAGCGTGATCGGAACGACGATTCCAAAGTCTATGCTTCCAAGTGATATCGTAGATGTATTTGAGAGTGGCGACTATAAGATGATGTTGATCATGTCCGAATATGCAGTTGCTTCGGATGAGGTCAATGCACAGTGTGATACATTAAAGAAGATTGTAAAGGAATATGATGAGACTGGTATGCTGATCGGTGAAGCACCTTGTACAAAGGATCTGATTGATATTACCGATGAGGATTTCAAGATGGTTAGTGCGGTATCCATCGGCGTGATCTTCATTATTATCGCAATCGTATTCAAGTCTATTACGCTTCCAATTATATTGGTATCCGTCATTGAGTTTGCGATTTTCATCAACATGGGTATTCCAACGTATACCAAGACGACACTTCCGTTTATCGCGTCAATCGTAATCGGAACGATACAGCTTGGTGCGACCGTTGACTATGCGATCCTGATGACGAACAAATATAAACGTGCGAGATATCATGGCGCAGAGAAGAAGGAAGCAGTGATCGAGGCAATGCAGGGTTCTGTACAGTCAATCGTTGTCAGTGCGTTGAGCTTCTTTGCAGCGACATTCGGTGTTGGCCTTTATTCAAACATTGATATGATCAGCTCTCTGTGTACATTGATGGCACGCGGTGCGTTAATCAGTATGGTAGTTGTTATTCTGTTGCTGCCAACGATGTTTATGATCTTCGATAAGGTCATCATTCATACAAGCGCAGGCTTCCGAAACAAAGAAAAACAGATCGAACAGTAATCAGGTTGGAAAGCATTTCGAAAGGAGAATACGTTATGAAGCGTTTAAATAAGAAAGAATGGAAGAAAACGACAAAGTATATCGCAGGTTCTGCCGGAGCTGTTTCACTGGCAGTGGCTTCCTGCGTAGCCGGAATCACAGGCAGTACAGATGTGACAAAGTATGACAAGGAATACCTTGCCGGAGATGATAAGGCAAGCGATACCGACGCAACGACAGTCATGAATACGGATGAGCTGGCAGATACGCTCGCTGAAAATGTAAATATGACAGAGAAGGATGTCGACAAGGACGAGACCGTTTATGTATTTGCTAAGGCAAATGGCGATGTCGATAACATCTTAGTCAATGAGACATTGAAGAACCGTGACAAGAGCGACAAGATTGAAGATACAACCGATCTGAAGGATATCGTAAATGTCAAGGGCGACGAGACATTTACACAGAACGGCAACAAGATCACATGGGATGCTGCCGGAAATGAGATCAGCTATCAGGGAACAACGGATAAGGAGCTTCCGGTCTCTGTGAAGGCAACTTATTATCTGGATGGAAATGAAATTTCTCCAGAAGACCTGGCAGGTAAGAGTGGTAAGGTAAAGATTCGTCTGGATTATACAAGCAACGAAACAGTAACGAAGGAAGTAAATGGCAAGGACGAGGATATCTCCGTACCATTCGTTGCAGTATCCGGCATGGTGCTTGGCGACAACTTCAAGAATATTCAGGTTACAAATGGTAAATACCTCGCACAGGGTGAGAGCAATATCGTTGTCGGTTATGCAATTCCTGGACTGGATGATGGCGTAAAGGATGCAGCCGCAGATCTGGATACAGAGATTCCGGAATATGTAGAGGTGAGTGCAGATGTGACAGACTTCTCACTGGATATGACAGTGACACTGCTTGTCAATGGCTCTGAGATGAATTTCTCCGGCGGCGTGGATCTGACAGACCTCGATAAGCTGACAGACAGCCTGAGCAGTGCTGGTGATCAGTTAGCAGATGGTTCTGGTGAGCTTTCCGATGGAGCAACACAGGTATCCGATGGCGCAGGTACATTGGCAGATAAGATGGGTGATCTGACATCCGGTGCCGGAAGCCTGAAGGCAGGTATGGAAAGCCTGTCAAGTTCCTCTGGAGATCTTTCAAATGGCGTCAGCGTAATCAACCAGAGTGCACAGGCAATCGCAGCAGGTGTCAATACACTGGATACAGCCGTTAACACAAAGATGACAGAAGAAGAGCAGGCTGCTGTCGCAAAGCAGGCAGCTTCACAGGTTTCTGCAAGCGTGGAAGCACAGTTCGCAGCAGGAACGGACACATACAATTATATTTATAATTCAGCAGTAAACAATTACACAACAAGTATGAGTAATGCAACGGATCAGATTGCGCAGGCATACATTAATTCTGACGCATATACAGCATTTTATAATGCAGCACTTTCATCCAAGGCGATGGAATATGCTACGGAGAATGCTCCAAAATTGATGCAGGCATATAATCTGGATTATCAGACGGCGTTTAATCAGGCATATAATGGTGCGCTTCAGAATGCAGAACTGCAAGCAGGAGTTGCTGCAAGTGTACAGGGCGCATTCAAGCAGATGGCGCAGCAAACAACCACATCTCTTGCAGAAGGCGGCAAGGCAGCCATCGGTCAGTCCGTTGTAGATGCATGTAAGTCAGCAGCCACACAGGCAGCTTCTCAGGCAGCCGGTCAGGCAGCCGTACAGGGCGCTGAGACAGCAAAGGCAACGATTGCTTCCCAGATCGAAGCAACACAGGCAAATGGTTACAGCTTAGTAAGCGGCGCAAATGCACTGGCACAGGGAACATCAACTCTGGCAGGCTCGATACCAGCATTGAAGAATGGTATCAGCCAGTTGGTAAGTGGCGCAAATGCATTGGCAAGTGGTGCCGGACAGTTGAAGGATGGTGCTGTGACACTGGCAGATGGCGCATCACAGGTAGCAGATGGCGCAGGTACCTTGAATGAGAGCCTTGTAACTTTGAACAATGAGGCAATCAAGAAGATGATCAGTGCATACAACGGCGACGTGAAGGATTCTGTTGCAAGACTGCAGGCAGCGATGGAAGCTGCAACCGAGTATGACAGCTTCGGCGGTAAGTCTGACGATGCAGCAGGCGTAACAAAATTCATTATCAAGACAGCAGCTGTATCTGCTGAATAATATAGATTGGTTTATAAACCAATTCTTCTCCCCCGCAAAACGCGTCGGCACAAGCCGGCGCGTTTTCTTGTATTTAAAGAAAAATACAGTTGAAACATGTGGAGTGGTCGGATATAATAAAGCCATATATGGGAAAAAGAGGCTTGCTATGGAGAAAATAAAAGAACAGATCGAGCGGCTGCTTCCGCAGATGACGCGGATCATCGTGAGTAACCGGCTGGATAAGACATATCAATATCGAAAAGTGGAAGTCACATGGACGACTGTGCGTGGGAAAGAACTTTGCCAGATTGCGGCGTACACGGAAAAGCAGGTCTTTCAGGAAAATGTTGATGCAGAGGAACTTGCAGACAAGCTGCTTGTGCATTTCCCGGAGCATCTGTGCCAGATGAATATATTCACAGAAGAAAAAGAATATAGTTTTAAGATGACGAAGAAAGGCAAACTGCTGACGAACGCAACCAGACTTCCGGCAAAACAGTCGGGAACATCAAAACTGGCGAAGACAAGCGGCAGCGATGTAGCGGACCTGGCAGATAAGATGAACAGCCGCCGGGGCGAACACAACCGGAAGAAGAATTATATTTTACAGGAGGGCATGACAGTTCCGCCACTTGTGGATATGGGGATATTCACGAAAGAGGGAAAGGTTGTCCGTTCCATGTATGACAAGTACAAACAGATCAATCGCTTCGTGGAGCTTGTTGATGATGTGCTGAAAAATGAAACAAAGGATGAAATCTATATTCTTGATTTCGGATGCGGCAAATCCTATCTCACCTTTGTCCTCTATTATTATATAGTAGAAATCCGAAAGAAAAAGGCGGAAATCATCGGACTGGATCTGAAAGCGGATGTGATAAAACACTGCAATGAGACGGCGGAGAAGTACGGCTATGACCATCTGCATTTTGAACTTGGAGATATCAACGGCTATAAGACGAAAATGCCGGTTGACATGGTTGTGACATTGCATGCGTGCGATACGGCGACTGATTATGCGTTGTTCAACGCTGTACAGTGGAATGCAAAATATATTTTATCTGTGCCGTGCTGCCAGCATGAAGTAAACGGACAGATCGAAAGCGAATTGCTGGCACCGATGATGGAATATGGCATCATCAAAGAACGTATGGCGGCACTTGCGACGGATGCGATACGTGCCAATATGCTAACGTACCGTGGGTACAAGACACAGATTCTGGAGTTTGTGGATTTTGCACATTCACCGAAGAATCTGTTGATACGTGCTGTAAAATCTGCAATCCCGAAAGAAAAACGGGAGCGCAGTTTACAGGAAGTTGAACGCATGTGCGAGGAGATGCACATCGTTCCTTCTATATATAATCTACTAAAGTAAAAGAGAGGGAAGAGGAGGAAAAATTATGAAACCAAAGAAAGAGAACAAAAAAGGCGGTGCAATCGTCAGCCTGATCGTCGGAATTATTTTCGTGCTGCTGGCAATCATGTGCTTCATCGGGGACATGGATTATCTGCTTGGAGGCAAAGCAAAAGATTTGAATGAGATTGCAGCCAATGTCCGCCCGCAGAAGGACGATCACGTAAGAACAGACAGTTACCTTGTACTTGGTAACTTCGCAGAGACAAAGCATTACATCAATGGCATTATCCCGGCAGGCAAGGAACAGCATTACGCGATCGTACTTGGTGATGATAACATGGATGATATTACGGATGCGAAGATTATCGTACTTACCGTGAAGAACAAGAAAACGATTAAGAAGTTAGACGAGCTTGCAAATGATGATAATGCAAACTTCAGCGATGCAATTGCAATCGAAGGACAGATTCGTACACTGGATCCGGAAATCGAAGGCTATTACAGAGATGCACTGGCGTCATCCGGCATTGCAGATTACTGCGATTATTATACGGTTGCAGTCGATGCTACGCAGACAAGATTTTTTGGCTGGATGATCGTGCTTGGCGCTCTGGCAATCGGCGTGCTCTGTATAATTGCATTCGCAAAGATTAACAAACAGATTAAGAATGAGAAGAATCTTGCTTATACAAATGCAACACCGGCGATGGGACAGCCGGGCAATCCGTATGTGAATCCGGTAACCGGACAGCCATATGATGCAGGTGTGGTAAATCCAGTCACTGGACAGGCATATAACCAGACACCGGATGCAGGATATGGACAGGCACCAAATCAGACTTACAACCAGACACCGGATGGTGCACCAAGTGTTCCATATACACCGGGACAGAATACAGACAACAATCCGTATTCATAACAGACATTATTATAGAAGAAACACACAAAAATATCAAAAAGATACGGAATCTGGCAGACAATACCAGCGTATCGAAAAAAATACAAAAAAATAAAAAAAACTCTTGCATTTACAGGTGGTATTGAGTATAATAACCCTTGCTGTGACATTGATAGCGTAGAAGCGAAGGTTGCTATGCATGACATAGGTTTTTCGTGGAGCGAATGTCAATTAACGATAACTGGCGACAAGTCACTGTACTCAATAACCATCTGGCAATGCCAGAGATGACGTGTGAAGATATCTGAAACACCTTGGTGTGAGATAAGATAAGAAACACACGGGAAAGTTGTACAGTCACCACTTGTCGTACTACAAAAAGTGCGAAAAGGAGGCGGCTTTTTTTATGGCAAGTCAAGTAATGAGAATCACATTGAAGGCGTACGATCACAAGTTAATCGATCAGGCTGCAAAGCAGATCATCGAGACGATCAAGAGTACAGGAGCAAAGGTTTCAGGTCCTGTTCCAATGCCTACAAAGGTTGAGAAGATCACAATCCTCAGAGCTGTTCATAAGTATAAGGATTCCAGAGAACAGTTCGAGCAGAGAACTCACAAGAGACTCATTGATGTACTTACACCATCACAGAAGACAATCGATGCTCTTCAGAAGCTTGATGTTTCAGCTGGTGTATATGTTAATGTAAAGATGAAGTAATTCATCAATCAAAATGTTTATTGCAGTACCTAATTACGCGAAAGCGAATTTAGAATGATTGCTCCGGCAATCCGCTGTGAATTAAAATTAGGAGGAAAAATTTCATGAAGAAGGCTATTTTAGCAACAAAAGTCGGAATGACTCAAATCTTCAACGAAGACGGTGTTTTAACACCAGTAACAGTTTTACAGGCTGGACCATGTGTTGTAACTCAGGTAAAAACAGTTGATAACGACGGTTACGATGCAGTACAGGTTGGTTTCGGCGAAAAGAAAGAAAGAGTAACAACAAAGGATGTTTCTGGAAAGAAAGTAATCAGAAACCCACATGGCGCTGGTAAGGCAGAGGTTGGCCACTTCAAGAAGGCTGGCACAACACCTAAGAAGTTCGTTCGTGAGTTCAGACTTGAGAACGTAGCTGATTACAACGCAGGTGATGAGATCAAGGCTGATATCTTTGCAGAGGGTGACAAGATTGATGTTACTGCAAAGTCAAAGGGTAAGGGATACGCAGGCGGTATCAAGAGATTCGGTATGAAGTCTGGTCCTTCCGCTCATGGTTCTAAGTATCATCGTCATGCAGGTTCCAACGGTTCTGCAACTACACCAGGTAGAGTATTCAAGGGTAAGAAGATGCCTGGACATATGGGTAATGTAAGAGTTACAGTACAGAACCTTGAGATTGTTAAGATAGATGTAGAGAACAACGTAATTTTGGTAAAGGGTGCCGTACCTGGACCAAAGAAATCATTAGTAATGATTAAGGAAACAGTAAAGACTGGCAAATAAGCCGGGCTTTCAGGAAGGAGGATCATTAGATGGCAACAGTAGCAGTTTATAACATCGAAGGTAAAGAAGTAGATAAGCTTGAGCTTAACGACAACGTATTCGGTGTTGAGATAAATGAGCATTTAGTACATCTGGCAGTTGTAAGCCAGTTAGCAAACGGTCGTCAGGGTACACAGAGCGCAAAGACACGTTCTGAAGTATCTGGTGGCGGAAGAAAGCCTTGGAGACAGAAGGGAACAGGTCATGCAAGACAGGGCTCTACAAGATCTCCACAGTGGACAGGCGGTGGTGTTGTATTTGCACCAAAGCCAAGAGATTACTCTATGAAGATGAACAAGAGAGAGAAGCAGATCGCTATCAAGTCTGCACTCACATCAAAGGTTCAGGATTCTAAGCTTATCGTAGTTGATGAGTTCAAGCTTGATGAGATCAAGACATCTAAGTTTGCTCAGATCCTTGACAACTTAAAAGCACCTAAGGCTTTGGTTGTAACAAAGGATAAGGATGAGAAGGTTGTTCTTTCAGCTAGAAACATCCCAACAGTTAAGACAACTATGACAAACTCAATCAACGTATATGACATTCTTAAGTATGATTCACTCGTAATCACAAAGGATGCAGTAGCAGCAATCGAGGAGGTGTATGCATAATGGCAGATATCAAATATTATGACGTTATCCTTAAGCCGGTTCTTACAGAGAAGAGTATGAACGCTATGGCTGAGAAGAAGTACACTTTCCTTGTTCATCCAGAAGCTACCAAGGCTCAGGTTAAGGAAGCTGTAGAGAAGATGTTCGAGGGAGCAAAGGTTGCTAAGGTCAACACATTGAATCAGGATGGTAAGACTAAGAGACGTGGTATGACTTACGGCAAGACAGCAAAGACTAAGAAGGCAATCGTTCAGCTTACAGCTGAGAGCGCAGATATCGAATTGTTCGAAGGTCTTTAAGATTAAAAGCTATGTGCAATAAAAGCACGATAATAAATTGAGATTCGAAAGGAGAACTAAAATGGGAATTAAGACATATAACCCATATACACCTTCCAGAAGGAATATGACAGGTCTTGATTTCGTGGAGATCACAAAGAGCACTCCAGAGAAATCACTTCTTGCAAAGAAGGATAAGACTGCAGGACGTAACAATCAGGGTAAGATTACAGTAAGACATCACGGCGGCGGAAACAGACAGAAGTACAGAATGATCGACTTCAAGAGAAGAAAAGATGATATCCCTGCTAAGGTAGCTGCAATCGAGTACGATCCAAATAGAACAGCAAACATCGCACTGCTTCACTATGCAGACGGTGAGAAGGCATATATCATTGCTCCAGTTGGACTTAAGGTTGGCGACGAGCTTATGAATGGTGCAAATGCAGAAATCAAGATTGGTAACTGCTTACCACTTGAGAACATCCCAGTTGGTACTGAGATTCACAACATTGAGCTTTATCCTGGAAAGGGCGCACAGTTTGTACGTTCCGCAGGTAACTCCGCTCAGCTCATGGCAAAGGAAGGCAAGTATGCAACACTCAGACTTCCATCCGGCGAAATGAGAATGGTTCCTATCGTTTGCCGTGCAACAATCGGTCAGGTTGGTAATATCGAGCACGGACTTGTTAACATCGGTAAAGCAGGACGTAAGCGTCACATGGGTGTCCGCCCAACAGTACGTGGTTCTGTTATGAACCCGAACGATCACCCACATGGTGGTGGTGAAGGTAGAGCACCGATCGGTCGTTCTGGCCCATCTACTCCTTGGGGTAAGCCGGCACTGGGACTTAAGACCAGAAAGAAGAACAAGCAGTCTAACAAGTACATTGTAAGAACAAGAGACGGTAAGAACGTTAAGTAAGGAGGTAAGTTATGGCTCGTTCATTAAAGAAAGGACCATTTGCAGATGGTTATTTGTTAAAGAAGATAGATGCTATGAACGCTGACAACAAGAAGGACGTCATTAAGACATGGTCACGTCGTTCAACAATCTTCCCATCATTCGTTGGTCATACAATCGCTGTATATGATGGAAGAAAGCATGTGCCTGTATATGTAACTGAGGATATGGTTGGCCATAAGCTCGGTGAGTTCGTTGCAACAAGAACATACAGAGGACATGGCAAGGATGAGAAGAAGGGTAAGAAGAGATAAGTCGAAAGGAGGACACATTCATGGCAAAAGGACATAGATCCCAGATTAAGAGACTCAGAAATGAGAATAAGGATACAAGACCTAAGGCTACTGTTTCATACGCTAGAGTATCAGTAACAAAGGCATGTTTCGTATTAGATGCGATCAGAGGCAAGGATGTAACTTCAGCACTTGGTATTCTTGCTTACAACAATCGTTATGCATCAAAGGTAATTGAGAAGTTATTGAAGTCCGCTATTGCGAATGCAGAGAACAACAACGGTATGAAGGTAGAAGACCTTTACATCGCTGAGTGTTATGCAAACAAAGGACCAACAATGAAGAGAATTCAGCCGAGAGCACAGGGTAGAGCTTACAGAATCGAGAAGAGAACAAGCCACATCACTGTTGTGCTGGATGCAAGATAGGAGGTAAGCAATGGGACAGAAAGTTAATCCACATGGTTTAAGAGTCGGAATCATCAAGGATTGGGATTCAAAGTGGTATGCTGATACCAAGGACGGAGAATTCTCAGACAACCTTGTTGAGGACTATAAGATTCGTGAGTTTTTAAAGAAAGAGCTTTATTCAGCAAACATCTCTAAGATCGAGATCGAGAGAACAGCTGATAAGGTAAGAGTAAACTTATATACAGCTAAGCCTGGTGTAGTAATCGGTAAGGGCGGCGCTGGAATCAACGAGATCAAGGCTAAGCTTCAGAAGCTTACTTCTAAGAAGCTTTTCATCGACATCAAGGAGATTAAGAAGCCGGATCTTGATGCACAGTTAGTAGCAGAGAACATTGCACAGCAGCTTGAGAACCGTATCTCATTCAGACGTGCTATGAAGTCTTGCATGAGCAGAACAATGAAGATGGGCGCACTTGGTATCAAGGCTTGCTGTTCAGGACGTCTTGGTGGTGCAGATATGGCTAGAACAGAGTTCTACACAGAGGGTAAGATTCCTCTTCAGACTCTTCGTGCTAACATCGATTATGGTTTTGCTGAGGCAAACACAACTTATGGTAAAGTTGGTGTTAAGGTATGGGTTTACCACGGTGAAGTACTTCCTACTAAAGGAAACAAGGAAGGGAGCGATAAATAATGTTAATGCCTAAGAGAGTAAAGCGTCGTAAGCAGTTCAGAGGCACTATGGCTGGTAAGGCGCTTCGTGGAAATAAGATTACAAACGGTGAATATGGTATCGTAGCTCTTGAGCCTGCTTGGATCAAATCCAACCAGATCGAGGCTGCCCGTATCGCTATGACAAGATATGTAAAGCGTAATGGTAAAGTCTGGATCAAGATTTTCCCAGATAAGCCGGTAACAGCAAAGCCTGCTGAAACTCGTATGGGTTCTGGTAAGGGTGCTCTGGAGTACTGGGTAGCAGTTGTTAAGCCAGGCAGAGTTATGTTTGAGATCGCTGGTGTGCCAGAAGAGACAGCAAAGGAAGCCCTTCGTCTCGCTACACACAAGCTGCCTGTAAAGTGTAAGATCGTATCAAAAGCAGATTTAGACAAGGAGGTTAATGGCGGTGAAGCTTAAGGATTATAAGAACGAATTAAACGCAAAGTCTCTGGAAGAGTTGCAGAGCGAGTTAGTAGCTGCTAAGAAGGAATTATTCAACTTGAGATTCCAGAACGCCACTAACCAGCTTGAGAATACAAGCAGAATTAAGGCTGTTCGTAAGAACATTGCCAGAATTCAGACAGTGATCGCTCAGAAGGCGAACGCATAATTATCGTAAAAGGAGGAACATATTGTGGACAGAAATCTGAGAAAAACACGTGTAGGTTTAGTTACAAGTGATAAGATGGACAAGACAATCGTTGTGTCAATCGTTGATAATGTAAAGCATCCTCTTTACGGTAAGATTGTAAAGAGAACTTACAAGCTCAAGGCACATGATGAGAATAATGAGTGTAAAGTTGGCGATAGAGTAAGAGTAATGGAGACAAGACCTTTGTCAAAGGATAAGAGATGGAGACTTGTCGAGATTATCGAGAAGGCTAAGTAAGGAGGCACAGACAAAATGGTACAGCAGGAAACAAGACTTAGAGTTGCTGATAACACAGGTGCTAAGGAAATCCTCTGCATTCGTGTATTAGGCGGTTCTACAAGAAGATATGCAAATATCGGTGATGTCATCGTTGCCTCAGTTAAAGACGCAACACCAGGCGGAGTTGTAAAAAAAGGTGATGTTGTGAAAGCCGTAGTTGTACGTTCGAAGAAGGGTGCTCGTCGTAAGGACGGTTCCTACATCAAGTTTGATGAGAACGCAGCAGTTATTATTAAGGATGACGGTAATCCAAGAGGAACACGTATTTTTGGACCTGTCGCTAGAGAATTGAGAGACAAGAAGTTCATGAAGATCGTGTCTCTTGCACCAGAAGTATTATAGGAGGTAGCGACGATGGCAACTATGAAGATTAAAAAAGACGATATGGTTCAGGTCATTGCCGGTAAGGATAAGGGCAAAGAAGGTAAGGTATTATCTGTTGATGCTAAGAACAACAAGGTTCTTGTTGAGGGCGTAAACATCGTTCACAAGCACAGCAAGCCAAGCATGCAGAACCAGCAGGGCGGAATCATTGATAAGGAAGCTCCTATCGACCTTTCAAACGTTATGTATCTCTACAAGGGTAAGCCAGTTCGCGTTGGCTTCCAGGGTGAGAAGAAGGATAAGGTCAGAGTAGCCAAGATCGATGGCAAGACAGAAGTTATCGATTAATATAGGGAAGGAGGCAGAAGATTTTGAGCAGACTTAAAGATTTATATAGCAACGAAATTAAAGATGCTATGGTTAAGAAGTTTGGATATAAGAATGTAATGCAGATTCCAAAGCTTGATAAGATCGTTATCAACATGGGCGTTGGAGAAGCAAAGGAAAACGCAAAGGTTTTAGATACTGCAATCAAGGATCTTGAGACAATCACAGGTCAGAAGGCAGTTGTAACACGTGCTAAGAAGTCCGTAGCGAACTTCAAGTTAAGAGAAGGTATGCCAATCGGATGTAAGGTAACACTTCGTGGCGAGAAGATGTATGAGTTTACAGACAGACTTGTAAACCTTGCACTTCCACGAGTACGTGACTTTAGAGGTGTAAATCCGGATGCTTTTGATGGTAGAGGTAACTACGCATTAGGTATCAAGGAGCAGCTTATTTTCCCTGAAATCGAGTACGATAAGGTTGATAAGGTAAGAGGTATGGATATCATCTTCGTTACCACGGCTGAGACAGATGAGGAAGCTCGTGAGTTATTGACTTTGTTCGGTATGCCATTTAAGAAGTAGGAGGAAATGAACTATGGCTAAAACATCTATGAAGGTTAAGCAGCAGCGTCCTCAGAAGTTTTCTACCAGAGAGTACACTCGTTGCAAGATTTGTGGTCGTCCACATTCAGTTTTGAGAAAATATGGAATTTGTAGAGTATGTTTCCGTGAGTTAGCATACAAGGGACAGATACCAGGCGTTAAGAAGTCAAGCTGGTAAGAGTGAAGAAGAATAAGGAGGAAACAAAGCTATGTCAATGAGCGATCCAATTGCAGATATGCTTACAAGAATCCGTAACGCAAATACTGCAAAACATGATACAGTAGATATACCTGCTTCTAAGATGAAGCTGGCGATTGCAGACATTCTCCTCAAGGAAGGTTATGTCAAGGCAGTTGACGTTGTTGAGGAAGGAAACTTCAAGACAATCAAGATTACACTTAAGTATGGTGCAAACAAGAACGAGAAGATCCTTACAGGTCTTAAGAGAATCTCTAAGCCTGGTCTTCGTGTATATGCATCAAAGGATGAGCTTCCAAAGGTACTCGGTGGCCTCGGTACAGCAATCATCTCTACAAATAAGGGTGTATTAACAGATAAGGAAGCTAGAAAAGAGAATGTTGGTGGAGAAGTACTGGCTTTCGTATGGTAAGTCGGGATTTTCCACAAGAGAATAATTAAGGAGGACAAGGCGAAATGTCACGAATCGGAAGAATGCCTATCGCTATTCCGGCAGGCGTAACTGTTGAGATAGCAGAAAATAATAAGGTGACTGTAAAGGGACCAAAGGGAACTCTTGAGAGAGTACTTCCAGCAGAGATGGAGATCAAGCAGGAAGGCGAAGAGATCCTCGTAAACAGACCAAACGACTTGAAGAAGATGCGTTCACTTCATGGTCTTACAAGAACTCTCATTCACAACATGGTAATCGGTGTAACTGAGGGTTATACAAAGGTTTTGGAAGTTAATGGTGTTGGTTACAGAGCAGCTAAGCAGGGTAACAAGCTGAACCTTGCACTTGGTTACTCACATCCAGTTGAGATGGTTGATCCAGATGGAATCACAACAACTGTTGATGGTAACAAGATCACTGTTAGCGGTATCGACAAGGAAAAGGTTGGCCAGTATGCTGCCGAAATCCGTGAGAAGAGAGCCCCAGAACCATATAAGGGCAAGGGTATCAAGTACGTTGATGAAGTTATCAGACGTAAAGTTGGTAAGACTGGTAAGAAATAATAAGGGAGTGAAAAGATATGATTAAAAAGGAATCAAGAAGTGCTATTCGTATTAAGAAGCATTTAAGAGTTCGTAACCGTTTTAGCGGCACTGCTGAAAGACCAAGACTTGCTGTATTCAGAAGTAATAATCATATGTACGCTCAGATTATTGACGATACAGTTGGTAACACTTTAGTGTCAGCTTCAACAGTTCAGAAGGACGTAAAGGATCAGTTAGAGAAGACAAATGATGTAGCAGCAGCTGCTTATCTTGGCAAGGTAATTGCACAGAAGGCACTTGACGCAGGCATCAAGGAAGTAGTCTTTGACAGAGGCGGTTTTATATATCAGGGTAAGATTCAGGCTTTAGCAGATGCTGCTAGAGAAGCTGGTCTTGAATTCTAATAGGGAGGAGAACAACACATGAAACGTGAAATTATCGATGCTTCTAATTTAGAATTGGAAGATAGCGTAGTAAACATTAAGCGTGTCACCAAGGTTGTAAAAGGTGGACGTAACATGAGATTTGCTGCTCTTGTAGTTGTCGGAGATAAGAACGGACACGTAGGTGCCGGCTTAGGTAAGGCAGCTGAGGTCCCTGAGGCAATCCGCAAGGCAAAAGAGGATGCAATCAAGAAACTTGTAAAAGTTGATATCAATGAGAATGGAAGTATTCCATATGATTATACAGGTAAGTTCGGCAGCGCAAGCGTTCTGCTGAAGTCTTCACCAGAAGGTACTGGTATCATCGCTGGTGGTCCTGCTCGTAAGGTATTGGAGCTTGCAGGATACAAGAACATCCGTACAAAGTCTCTCGGCTCTAACAACAAGCAGAATGTTGTTCTTGCTACAATCGAGGGCCTTAAGGCAATTAAGTCCCCAGAAGAGATTGCAAAACTCCGTGGTAAGTCTTTAGACGAGATTCTTAACTAAGGAGGTAATTTGAGATGGCAGATAAGGTAAAAGTAACATTAGTAAAGTCACCAATTGGTGCAATTCCTAAGCATAGAGCAACTGTGAAAGCACTTGGTCTTACAAAGATGCATAAGACTGTTGAACTTCCAAACAATGATGCTACAATGGGAATGGTACAGCAGGTTCGTCACTTAGTAAAAGTAGAAGAAGCTTAATTTTGTTAGAAGGAGGAACAGTCATGAATTTATCAAGTTTAAAGCCAGCTGAAGGCGCTGTATCAAGCGATAGCTTCAGAAGAGGCCGTGGACATGGTTCAGGAAATGGTAAGACTGCCGGTAAGGGCCACAAGGGTCAGAAGGCTCGTTCTGGAGCTCCAAGACCAGGCTTTGAAGGTGGACAGATGCCACTTTACAGAAGAATCCCTAAGAGAGGATTCACAAGCAGAAATCATAAGGAAATCGTTGCAATCAACCTTTCAGTTCTCGAGAGATTTGAAGATGGTGCAGAAGTATCTGTAGCTTCATTGATCGAGGCAGGTGTTGTAAAGAACCCTAGAGATGGTGTTAAGATTTTAGGAAATGGAGAGTTGACTAAAAAGCTTACTGTTAAGGCGAATGCATTCAGTAAGGCCGCTGCAGAGAAGATCGAAGCTCTTGGTGGAAAAGCAGAGGTGATTTAGTATGTTCAAAACCTTACGTGACGCTTTTAAGGTCAAAGAGATCCGTATGGGATTACTCTTTACATTCTTTGTCCTGATAGTCATCCGTTTTGGTTCGTTGATCCCGGTACCGGGACTGAATACAGTCGCAATCAAGGAATATTTGGAGAGCGCGCTCGGTGATGCAAACAGCTTCCTGAGCTCGTTCACCGGTGGTTCCTTCACACAGATGTCTATTTTTGCATTGAATGTAACACCATATATTACTTCTTCCATTATCATCCAGCTTCTTACTATTGCGATTCCAGCATTGGAGGAGATGCAGAAGGATGGTGAGGACGGAAGAAAGAAGATTACAGCTATCACAAGATATGTAACAATCTTTTTAGCAGTAATCGAGAGTCTCGGACTTGTCATTGGTTTCGACCGTGGACATTATATGACAGTAACCGGACCACTTGGATATCTGCTTGTTATCATTACATTGACAACAGGTAGTGCCTTTGTTATGTGGCTTGGTGAGCGTGTGACGGAAAAAGGTGTTGGCAACGGTATTTCTATTATCCTGTTGATAAACATCGTATCCAGAATGCCAAGTGATTTTTCGGACTTATATACAAAGTTCATGAAGGGTCAGGATATTGTAGATCAGGTAATCGCAGGTGCGATTATTCTGGCGGTTATACTTGTAACAACAATTTTGGTTGTTTTGTTACAGGGCGGAGTCAGAAAGATTCCGGTACAGCATGCACAGAAGGTACAGGGAAGAAGAATGATGGGCGGACAGCAGAGTCATATTCCTCTGAAGGTCAACACATCAAGCGTTATCCCGGTTATCTTCGCTTCTTCCATTCTTTCCGTACCAATGGTTGTTGTGAATTTGTTTAATATCAACACCAGCGGTGTATGGGCAAAGATTTTAAGAGGTATGAATTCGAATTACTGGTTTAACCCTGCATATCCATGGGCAAGTGTAGGTCTGATTATATACATCCTGTTGGTTGTATTCTTCGCATATTTCTATACATCGGTAACATTTAACCCGATGGAAGTAGCGAACAACTTAAAGAAGAGCGGTGGATTTATTCCAGGTATCCGTCCTGGTAAGCCGACACAGGATTACTTAAATAAAATACTGAATTACATCGTATTTATCGGTGCGGTTGGTCTGTTGATCGTTGCGGTCATCCCAATCTTCTTCAACGGAATGTTTGGTGCGGACGTATCGTTCGGCGGAACCTCACTCATCATTATCGTAGGTGTAGTTCTTGAGACGATTGATCAGATCGAGTCTAAGATGATTGTACGAAATTATTCAGGATTCTTGAATGATTAATGTCAATAAAAGGAAGCAGGAGTGTATCCTATGGGTACATTCCTATTCCTAGTTATAGGGAAATAAATTTTGCGGAAACAAAAAGCATAGAAAAGAAAAGTATGGAGGGACAATAATTTGAAGATTATTATGTTAGGCGCACCTGGTGCAGGTAAGGGAACGCAGGCAAAGATGTTAGCTGAGAAGTACGGAATTCCACACATTTCGACTGGAGATATCTTCCGTGCCAATATCAAGAACGGTACAGAGCTTGGCGCAAAGGCAAAGGAATACATGGACAAGGGATTACTTGTTCCAGATGAGCTGGTTGTAGACCTGATCATGGATCGTTTCAAGGCAGATGACTGCAAGAACGGTTACATCCTTGACGGATTCCCAAGAACCATTCCGCAGGCAGAGGCACTTGACGCTGCTCTTGCTGCAAATGGCGAGAAGATCGACTATGCAGTCAACGTGGAAGTCCCAGATGAAAACATTGTAAATAGAATGTCCGGCAGACGCGCATGTGTAGGATGTGGTGCAACCTATCATATCGTATACAACCCAACTAAGGTTGAGGGTAAGTGCGATACTTGTGGTGCAGACCTGATCCTTCGTGACGACGACAAGCCGGAGACAGTCCTGAACCGTTTGAAGGTTTACCATGAGCAGACACAGCCACTGATCGACTTCTATACAAAGAAGGGCGTCATCGCAGAGGTAGACGGAACAAAGGATATGAAGGACGTATTTGATGCGATTGTAGCTATTTTAGGTTAATATCTGTATCGGAGTTCAAAATGGCGATCATAATCAAAACAGAACATGAGATAGAGCTTATGCGTAAGGCGGGAGAGATTCTCGCCAAAACGCATGAGGAATTGAAGAAAATTATAAAACCGGGCATATCCACATATGAGATAGACAAGTGCGGTGAGGATTTTATCCGAAGCTGCGGATGCGAACCATCGTTCCTGAATTATCAGGGCTATCCGGCGTCCATCTGTGTCTCAGTCAATGATGAGGTTGTACACGGCATACCGTCTAAAGAACGGATTTTGCAGGAAGGCGATATCGTAAGCCTCGATGCCGGAGTTATATACAAAGGATATCACTCGGATGCTGCAAGAACGTATGGTGTCGGAACGATCGATTCCGAATCGGTGCAATTGATCGAGGTAACGAAGCAAAGCTTTTTTGAAGGGCTTGCACAGTGCCGGGCGGGCAATCATATAAATGATATATCCAAAGCGGTTTTTGGGTATGTTACGAAAAGAGGGTATTCTGCCGTCCGTGATCTGGTTGGACACGGCGTCGGCGCACATCTCCATGAGGAACCAAATGTGCCGAATTACCCGAAGCTGTTCAAAGGCCCGAAGTTAAAACCGGGGATGGTCATAGCGATTGAACCGATGATCAACATTGGAAGCTATCAGGTTGGCTGGCTGAATGATGACTGGACAGTCGTTACCATGGATGGCTCACGTTCCGCGCATTATGAAAATACAGTACTGATAACTGAGGGAGATCCAGAGATCTTATCACGTGCAGAGGGATTGGAATTATAATATAGATCAATAAATTAAGGAGGATATGATATGCCAAAGGCAGACGAAATCGAAATGGAAGGAACCGTATTGGAGAAGCTTCCAAACGCAATGTTTCAGGTAGAATTAGAGAATGGGTTGAAGGTACTTGCCCATATCAGTGGAAAGCTCAGAATGAATTACATTAAAATCCTTCCGGGCGACAAAGTAACCGTGGTTTTATCTCCATATGATCTTACAAAAGGAAGAATCACCTGGAGAGCAAAATAAATTTACATTTTCACTTGCATTTCGCTATGGAAAATGGTATCATAGGTTTTCGTAGCGGACTTTTTGGAAAGGAGAGTATTTTAATGAAGGTTAGAGCATCAGTTAAACCAATTTGCGATAAGTGCAAAGTCATTAAAAGAAAAGGCAGTATTCGTATAATCTGCGAAAATCCAAAGCACAAACAGCGTCAGGGTTAATTCATGTTCGCGTATGTCATAAATGCCATTTATGATAGAACATGGGTCATTGTTAGACATTAGGTCTTACAATCTGACAGGACAGTTGGAACAAGGTATGTAGGATGATAGCCCATCTATAACTATGCCTTGTATTTGTGCGTGTAATGGTATTCCACATTACATACCAACTTCGATTGACGCCACGCCGGTATTCGGGTGGACGACAACGGACATCAGCTCTTGGCTGGAGTTGATAAAAGCGGCTGGACACATAGCATGTGTCAAAAATTGTTTCATTAAGTTATTTTACGGAGGTATAACAAGAATGGCTCGTATTTCAGGTGTTGATTTACCAAGAGAAAAGCGAATCGAAATCGGACTTACCTATATCTATGGTATAGGAAGAACATCAGCTACAAGAATTCTGAAAGAAGCAAACGTAAATCCGGACACTAGAGTTCGTGATCTGACTGACGATGAGGTTAAGAGACTCAGCGAAGTTATCAACGAAACTCAGGTCGTAGAAGGTGATCTGCGTAGAGAAGTAGCTCTTAACATTAAGCGTTTACAGGAAATCGGTTGCTACCGTGGTATCCGTCACAGAAGAGGATTACCTGTTCGTGGACAGAAGACAAAGACAAATGCAAGAACTCGTAAGGGTCCTAAGAAAACAGTAGCAAATAAGAAGAAGTAATGGAGGTTCAGGTTAATGGCTAAGAAAGTTACTACTAAGAAAGTGGCTAAGAAGCGTGTTAGAAAGAATGTTGATCGTGGACAGGCTCATATTCAGTCATCTTTTAACAATACAATCGTTACATTGACAGATGCCGAAGGTAATGCATTATCTTGGGCAAGTGCAGGTGGACTTGGATTCAGAGGTTCCAGAAAGTCTACGCCATATGCTGCACAGATGGCAGCAGAGACAGCTACAAAGGCAGCTCTTCCTTATGGATTGAAGTCAGTAGATGTTATGGTTAAGGGACCAGGTTCAGGTAGAGAGGCAGCTATCCGTGCACTCGCAGCCTGCGGTTTGGAAGTATTAAGTATCAGAGACGTAACTCCAGTTCCACATAACGGATGTCGTCCACCAAAGAGAAGAAGAGTCTAATAATAAGGAGGTACATGATAATGGCAGTAGATAGAACACCTATTCTCAAGAGATGTAGATCCTTAGATATGGATCCAGTCGTTCTCGGTGTAAATAAGAAGTCAAGAAGAAAATTGACTAGAGCAAACAGAAAAGTAAGTGAGTACGGATTACAGCTTCGTGAGAAGCAGAAGGCTAAGTTTATTTATGGTATGCTTGAGAAGCCTTTCCGTAACTTGTATGTAAAGGCAGAGCGTATGCCAGGTCTTACAGGACCAAACCTTATGATCCTTCTTGAGTCCAGATTGGATAACGTAGTTTTCCGTATGGGATTTGCAAGAACAAGACGTGAGGCCAGACAGATCGTTGATCACAAGCATGTATTGGTTAATGGCAAGTGCGTAAATATTCCTTCATACAGAATCAGTGCTGGTGATAAGATTGAAATCAAAGAGAAGAGCAAGTCTCTTCAGGGATTTAAGAATATCGTAGAGGCAAACGCAGGCGTTGTTACTCCAGCTTGGATGGAGTCAGACGTTGAGACATTGACAGGAACTGTTAAGGAGCTTCCACTCAGAGAGCAGATTGACGTACCTGTAAACGATACACTTATCGTCGAGTTGTACTCTAAGTAATTCGCGTAAGTAAAGGGTTTGTAGCTAAGTAACACCAGTTATCCAGAAGGAGGGTCAGTAGTGTTTGAATTTGAAAAACCTAGAATTGAAATCGCAGAGATTTCAGACGATAACAAATATGGTAAGTTTGTAGTAGAGCCATTGGAAAGAGGCTATGGTATTACACTTGGTAATTCTCTTCGTAGAATTATGTTATCATCTCTTCCGGGAACTGCAGTTAGTCAGGTTAAGATTAAGGGCGTTCTGCATGAGTTCTCATCTCTTCCAGGTGTAAAGGAAGATGTGACAGAGATCGTGATGAATATCAAGGATCTCTGCATCAAGAACAATTCTACAACAAATGAGCCTAAGGTTGCATATATTGATGCTTCAGGTGATAAGGTTGTGACGGCTGGTGATATTCAGGTAGATGCAGATCTTGAGATTTTGAATCCGGATTTGGTAATCGCAAATTTGAGCGGTCCGGAGGCAAAGTTGGAGATGGAGCTTCTGATCACAAACGGCAGAGGTTACGTTGGATCTGACAAGAACAAAGGTCTTGATTCATCTATTGATGCAATCGCTGTTGATTCTATCTATACACCTGTGGAGCGTGTAAATCTGACAGTTCAGAACACACGTGTCGGACAGGTTACAGATTATGACAAGCTTACACTTGATGTATTTACAAATGGTACATTGGCACCAGATGAGGCAGTCAGCCTTGCAGCAAAGGTGCTCAGTGAGCATTTGAATCTCTTCATCGATCTTTCAGAGAATGCTAAGTCTGTTGACGTTATGGTAGAGAAGGAAGACGATCAGAAGGAAAAGGTACTTGAGATGAGTATCGACGAACTGGAGCTTTCCGTTCGTTCTTATAACTGCTTGAAGAGAGCAGGTATTAATACAGTTGAAGAATTGACAAATAAGACTCCGGACGATATGATGAAGGTTCGTAACCTTGGTCGTAAGTCTCTCGATGAAGTTTATGCTAAATTAAAAGAACTTGGTTTGTCGCTTCGTACTGGTGATGAATAATATCCACTTAAGCCGAAGGATTAGTAAGCAAAGTGAAGACCCGAAAGGGTAAGGAGGAAAATTAAAATGGCAATGTATAGAAAACTTGGTAAAAAGTCTGATCAGAGAATCGCATTACTTCGTAATCAGGTAACACAGCTTCTCTATCATGGAAAGATTGAGACAACAGAGGCTAGAGCGAAGGAAGTTCGTAAGATCGCTGAGCACCTTATCACACTTGCTGTTAAGGAAAAGGATAACTTTGACGAGATCAAGGTAACTGCTAAGGTTGCTAAGAAGGACAAAGATGGCAAGCGTATCAAGGAAGTTGTAGATGGTAAGAAGGTTACACAGTACGACGAAGTTGAGAAGACAGTTAAGAAGGATCAGCCTTCCAGACTGCACGCTAGACGTCAGATGCTTAAGGTTCTCTACCCGGTAGTTGAAGTTCCTACAGATGCTGCAGGAAAGAAAGCTGCTACAAAGAAGGTAGACCTTACAGCTAAGCTCTTCGACGAGTATGCTGCAAAGTATGCTAGCCGCAAGGGTGGTTACACACGTATCGTTAAGATTGGCGAGCGTCGTGGTGACGGTGCTATGAAGGTTATTCTTGAGTTAGTTTAATCTATATAAAACCAGACGGGTTGTCGAAAGGCAGCCCGTTTATTTTTTCATGGAGAATAATTATGACGAGAAAAATCGGAATTGTGTGCTGTTCAGATGGATTCAATCGGGCATACGAAGGTGAGATTGAGGAATTGCATCGGATACTGGCAGACATGGGGATTGAGAGTGTGCTCAGCCCGTTCCTGTATGCGCGTGATGGTGTGGCGGGTGGAACGGCAGAAGAACGTGCGAAGGCAGTAATGGATTTTTACTTGGATGATACGATTGACGCAATCTGCGACATATCCGGTGGAGATATCGCGAATGGAATCCTGCCGTATCTGGATTATAGCGTGATTGCAAAGATGGATAAGCAGTTCTGGGGATACAGTGATCTGACGACTATATTAAATGCAATCTACGCGAAGACCGGGCAGACAGGGGTGTTGTATCAGATAAGAAATGTGCTCTATAAGGAGCGCAAGCAGCAGATGACGGATGTGCGAGATGTCCTGTGTGAGGGTGGTGATGCGTTGTACCGGATCGATTATCATTATGTACAGGGGACGGAGATGCATGGAATCATTGTCGGAGGAAATATCCGTTGTTTCTTAAAGCTGTCTGGGACGGCGTATATGCCAGATCTGAATGGGAAGATTCTACTTCTGGAGAGTCGGTCCGGAACAGTAGCACGAATGGAAACCTATCTGAGCCAGTTGCAGCAGATTGGTGCATTTGAGCAGATCGCGGGTATCCTGCTTGGAGCATTTACGGAGATGGAAGCAAAGCAGTGCATGCCGGATATTGTGCAACTTGTGAAGAAGTATGTGAGAAAAACAATGCCGATTGCGGTCACGAAGCAGATCGGACATGGGACAGATGCCAAAGGGATTGTAATAGGCGGAGAATTGTAATTTTTCGTCAAGCATTTTATGGAAATACGTTTGCCTTGCCGTGCATATGATGATATGATGACTTTAGTTATGAAAAGTTTGATATATGCGGGGTAAGGGTATGAAAAAATGGAGAAATAATTCAGACAATGCAGGTTTCACACTGGTTGAATTGATTATTGCAATTGCAATCATGGCGGTGCTCGCGGGTGCAATCGGTCTGACGGTTATTCGTTACATTAGGAAAGCCAGAGCATCAAATGCGATGGAGGAACTTCGGACGATTGTCTCGGCGGTTGAGACAGGCATGGTTTCCAGTTATGCGGAAGATCATGAGATGAATCTAGATAAGACATATACGGATGACGAAGGGAATGCACAGCGATGTGGTGTACTCACGAATTATATGATCAGCCGGGCACAGAATAAAAGTGCAAATGGCATTACCGATGCAAATGCGTTGGAGTATTATTTTGCACAAAAGGTGTTGGAAGAATTGAATGCGGAGAATGGAAGCGACTATCGTTTCCTGAATTTTACGGGCGACGAGGATGAGCCGCTTGGAATGAATTGTGATTCGTTCTACGGACAATTTGGTTGTCCGGGCGTGATTGTTGTGTATGGTGGGGAAGGAAAGGTGCTGTTTGCGCAGTATTATAACTCTGGTTGCCTGATTCAGTATGAGGCGGGCGAAGGCTATACCTATCTGGATGATACGACGGAATTCGTCGGAAGTACGACGATTCATTAGTGTGATTTGCTCGAATCCGCCGATACAGACGATGCAATAATTGATGAGAATATATGAATATAAAAGAAAAAGGATTGACTGTATAGATACAGCTAATCCTTTTTTATCTGTTATGTGAGATTGCATTGACTGTCAATCAGACCGGCATATGGAATACCTGACGTGGGTCTAAGGCTCCATAGATTTCGCGTCAACCATCTGGACAGCTCCGGCGAAGTTCCCCTGGAAATAGTTCGCGATTTCATCGGAATATCCATATACAATTCCCTTTCTGTAAGGGAATAACAGGTTCTGCAGTTGGGCGACTGCTTCATCAAGCGGCGCTTTCTTGGAGAAACCACCGGTTGTGATCTGGCCAAGTGAATAAGTTCCACCATCTCGTGCGAGCAGATATAAGGTATGAAATTTGCTTGTCGGAATAAAATTCATCGTCTGTTTAACTACATTTCCATAGATCCACATGATATCGCGAATCGGAATTACGCGCACCGTCTTCGCCTCATAGACGAGAATTGCTGTCGGTGTTGCAACGAAAGAGAACGCTTCCACGCCATATGGAATCTGCTGGTCAAGCATTGCAATCTCCTGTGGTGAAAGCAAATTCCATGATGCTTCAGCGGCTGCGTATTTTTTCTTGTTAAATGCAGTCTGCTTGATACCGCCCCAAGCGGTAATTCGTGCGTTAATGTTTGTAAAATTAGAAAAATTCATATGTACCCTCCCAATGTGTGTAAAATAAATGTCAGATATAACTGACAAATAGTCTGAAAATGCTATATTCCATACATTTCGTACAATAATAGCAGATTCATACAAATTATAACATAGAAAAGCTGAAAAATCATTTTTATTTAACGAAAAAATATTGTATGGATGTTTCCGTGTTAATATGTGAAAATTTCTTTATTCTTTTGAGAAAAAATTGCGACATACATAGAAAAAATGGTATAGTAATGGATATGTTATAAGATAGTTATTGCGAATATGAAAAACAATCAGGAATATAGGATATCATGATAAAAATCAGAGATCTCACATTTGAATATTTTGACCGGGATGACGAAGGAAATCTGACGGAGATGGTAAACGCCATCCGCGGAATCAATTTTGATGCAGGAGAAGGTGAATTTATCGTTGTGGCAGGGGTGAATGGAAGCGGAAAAAGCACATTTGCAAAGATCTTAAACCGCCTGTTGCTTCCGATTGAAGGTACGGTTCTCATCGGCGGACTCGATGCAATGCAGGAGGAAAATATCATTCCGATCCGGAAGATGGTTGGCATGGTGTTCCAAAATCCTGACGATCAGCTGATTGGTAGTGTAGTGGAAGAGGATGTCGCTTTTGGTGCGGAGAATATTAGCGTGCCGCACAAGGAACTGGTGAAGCGGGTGGAGGATGCACTTGCACAGGTAGGGCTTGCGGCATCCATGCGCATCGAAGAGCTATCCGGAGGTGGAAAACAGAAGGTTGCGATTGCAGGCGTGCTTGCAATGAAGCCGCGGTATATCGTGCTTGATGAGGCAACCAGTATGCTCGATCCAAAATCCAGGCGGGATGTGCTGCAGCTGATGAAAGAGCTGCAGAAGCAGGGAATCACGATTATTCTCATTACACATCTGATGGAGGAACTTCTGCTGGCAGATTGGATTTACGTGATGCATCAGGGAAGGCTTGCTATGAAGGGCAGCCGGGAAGCGCTTTTCGCGCAACCGGAGAGGCTGCGTGAGTTTGGATTGGAACTGCCGATGACCGTGCTGCTTGCACATGCTCTTGCGGAGCGTGGGTGCGTGCGGACGAAGGATTTATTTTCCGTGGAAGCGATTGCGGAACGCATATACAAGGAACATCCGTATGCATTTCTGAAGGAAAAGACAATGGAGCCTGCATCCGTGGATAAGAAAGCGAAAGTGTTGTCGCAGGCGATTGTATTTCAACATGTGAACCTATCATATGGAAAGAAATCGATTTTGAATGATGTATGTTGTTCTATTGAGAAGGGCAGCTATACGGCAATCATTGGACCTTCGGGGGCTGGAAAATCGACGCTTTTGCAGATGATTCCGGCGCTCATTTCACCGACGGATGGAAGCATTTATGTGGATGGAATGGAAGTGACGGATACTTCTGCGGATATTGCAGCATTGCGTAAGAAAATCGGGTTCATCTTCCAATATCCAGAGCAGCAGTTGTTTGCGAAAAATGTTTATGAGGATGTAGTATTTGGACCGCGGAATGTCGGCATCAGCGAGGTTGAAGCGGAGAAACGTGCGTATGAGGCGATTCAGTTTGTCGGGTTGCCGCAGGATGTCTATGATCTGCCGATGGATAAGCTGTCGGGTGGGCAGAAGCGGCGTGTTGCATTGGCGGGCGTGATTGCAATGCAACCGGATTACCTGATCTTAGATGAACCGTTGGCAGGGCTTGATCCGGTTGGAAAGAAAAAGATGCTGCAGATCCTGCGTGCGTTACACCGGGATGCGGGAATTACAGTGGTTGTAGTCAGTCACGATGCAGACGCAGTTGTGGAGGACGCGGAGCAGGTATTGTATCTGAGGGATGGGAAAATCTTGGAGCAGGGAGCACCGTCGGATGTATTTTACCGGTTGTGGCTGCGCGAGATGGAGCATATGACGAGGGATAAGCATTCGAAAATGAATGGCGAACAGATGAGAGACAGAAGCACTGGACGTTTATCCGAAGATACGCTGGCAGAAGCAATCTGCGAGCTTCCGGGCTGCATGCAGTTGTTGATCCGCCTGCGCATCATGGGACTTCCGGTATCATGTAAGCATACGCAGCTTGCGGAGACGGTGCAGGCAATCGTGGATGCGGTTGGAAGATGATTTCGTATATAGATATTGTAGTATAAGAATGTCTAAAAGAGGTAGGAACATGATGAAGGATATCACATGGGGACAGTACCATAGCGTGGATTCGATGATCCACCGGATAGATCCCCGTGTCAAAATTCGATTTACAATTATATATATTATCCTGCTGTTGCTGGATCGGAATCTGCCGTTGTTTCTGTTTCTTACGACAGTATTTGCCGGTGTGTGGGCGTGCAGCCGGGTGCCGATGCGCAAGATGATACGCGGAACGAAGGGCGTGTTCATTTTCATCTTAATTTGCAGTATATTAAATGCATTTACCATGCATGGAACGACGTTGGTAAAGCTTGGCGTGCTCACGATCACGAAGGAGGGACTGATCAAAGCCGGATTCGTGTTCTGGCGGATGTTGTTGTTGATTCTGATGTCAAGCCTGTTGATGTATACGACGACACCGACGAGACTGACGGACGGTATGGAGAAGTGCATGCATTTAAGCGGCGGTGTGGCAATGGGAATCACGATCGCGCTACGATTTGTACCGATATTATTTGGAGAGTTAGACCGGATCATGAAGGCGCAGATGGCGCGTGGCGCGGACTTCAAGAAGGGAAATCCGGTCGTGCGTTTAAAGAAGCTTCGGACAGTGATCTTGCCGCTTTTCCAGAATGCAATCTCGCGTGCCGGACATCTGGGCGATGCGATGGACAGCCGCTGCTATACGGGCGGCAAAGGACGGACGAAGCTGCATCCACTCGTGTATGAGAGACGCGATGTGGTCGCGTATGTGTGCATGCTGGCGATGGTTATTGCGTCGGTGGTGTTGATTGTGAAGTTCTAAAACGTAGGATAGATAAGTAGATGATAGTTACTGAATGATATATAGTGGTGAGATAGAATAGTGTATTTCACAATATAAGAGAAAGGAGATTCGCTCCATGAAACGAATCAAATTAACCGTTGCGTATGACGGGACAAATTATTGTGGCTGGCAGATTCAGGACAATGGAATTACAATCGAGGAAGTCCTGAACCGGGAACTGTCGAAGCTGTTGCAGGAGGATATCAAGATCATTGGCGCAAGCCGGACAGATTCCGGGGTGCATGCGCTTGGAAATGTGGCAGTCTTTGATACGCAGACACGGATTCCGCCGGAGAAGATCAGCTTCGCGTTGAACCAGCGGCTGCCGGACGATATCCGGATTCAGGAATCGTGCCAGGTGGCGGATGATTTTCATCCGCGGTTTTGCGATACGATCAAGACGTATGAGTATCGCATCTGGAACGACAAGTTTCCGAACCCGCTCGTACGGCTTTACTCGAAATTTTGTTATTTCAATGTTGATGTAGCGAAGATGGAGCAGGCAGCAGCGTATCTCGTCGGAGAACATGATTTCAAATCATTTTGCACGCCGCGGACACAGGTGGAGTCAACGGTGCGCACGGTCACAGAGATTTCCTTCCGCACAGAGGGCAAGATGATCATTATGACGATCCGCGGAACCGGTTTCCTATATAATATGGTGCGGATCATTATGGGTACATTGCTTAAATGCGGGATGAACATGTATCCGCCGGAGCATGTGAAGGAGATTCTCGATGCGAAGGACCGCGCGGCAGCAGGTCCGAAAGCGGAAGCGTGTGGACTGCAGTTGGTTGGAATTGAATATTTGTAGAAAATTTACGCATTTCTTGAAAAAAACGTTGACACACGCGGACACGTATAATATAATACCTAAATGTGACAAAAGACAGGTGAAGTGCGTCCCAATAGCCCCGGGATTCATGGAATACTCTTTTGAAGCAATGTACAGTACGCATTCGGCACTGTGCGGACAGGCTGTTTCGGACATTTCGGCTTGAAAGCATGGGTATGATGCAGGACAATTCGAATAATTTTAAGGAGGAACACCACAATGAAGAGCTTTATGGCAAGCCCATCAAACATTGAAAGAAAGTGGTATGTAGTAGATGCTACAGGACATACATTAGGTCGTTTATCATCAGAGATCGCAAGCATTTTAAGAGGAAAGAACAAGCCGACATTTACACCACACATCGATACAGGTGACTATATCGTAGTTGTAAATGCTGATAAGATCAAAGTAACAGGTAAGAAGATGGATCAGAAGGTTTACTATCACCATTCTGATTACGTTGGCGGTATGAAAGAGCAGACTCTCAAAGAGAAGATGGCTAAGAAGCCAGAGGATGTTATCTACCTTGCAGTTAAGGGCATGCTTCCAAAGGGACCTCTCGGAAGACAGATGATCAAGAAGCTTTATGTTTACGCTGGACCAGAGCACAAGCAGCAGGCTCAGAAGCCAGAAGTATTAGAGATTAAGTATTAATAAGGGAGGAAACGTTCGTGGCTAAGAATAGTAATAGATTTTACGGAACAGGTAGAAGAAAAAGCAGTATCGCAAGAGTTTACCTTGTACCAGGAACTGGTAAGGTAACTATTAATAAGAAAGACATGGATGAGTATTTCGGTCTTGATACATTGAAGCTCATCGTTAAGCAGCCATTTGCAGCAACAGGTACAGAAGGAAAGTTCGATGTACTTGTAAATGTTAAGGGTGGCGGATTTACAGGTCAGGCTGGTGCTATCAGACATGGTATCTCCAGAGCACTCCTCGAGGCAGACGCTGAGTACAGACCAGCACTCAAGAAGGCAGGATACCTTACAAGAGATCCTCGTATGAAGGAAAGAAAGAAGTACGGCTTGAAAGCAGCTCGTCGTGCTCCGCAGTTTTCAAAGAGATAATTTTCTCGAAACGAGAATATCAAGAAAAGCCCGATTTACAAGGGTTACAGAAGTTGTGGAATGTTGTCAGATGGGTTGGAAATTACATCGTATGCAACACATATGCAGCAGGTATGCAACAAATATATCAATGATATGTATAGGACATTTTCAGAGCAATCTGGGAATGTCCTTTTCTGTTAAATCTTATTAATCGCATCTACTAACTCCTTAATATCAAAGTGGGTATATACCTTTTCTGTAAGTGTCATAGCTCCGGAGTGCCCCACGATCTTCTTAATAATCGTCTGATCTACACCAGCTTCTGCCAACATGGACACGCATGTGTGTCTGCAACAGTGAGGTGTGCGATTAATCTTTAACTGTTCCATTAATGGGTGGAAGTAGCTGTCATAATAGTTTCTGTAGGTAAAATGCTTACCGTCTTCCGTATGCAGCAAGTATGCACAGTCGTGGTTGGATTCGTACCAACTTTTGTAGAATGGAAGAACCTTATCTGCAATGGGTACTTTTCGGATGCCGTTTTCTGTTTTACTGCTGATTACATCAAAGTACTGTTCATCGAGGTGAACATGTTCCTTTTTCAAATCAAGCAATTCTGAAATTCTGACTCCGTTGTAGAGAAGCATCAGAACAATCTGATAATACTTATCATCTTTCTGTTCCCAGATTCTCTCAATTTCATCCTTTTCAAATTTGTTTCTGTCATACTTATTCGGGTTGCGGTCTTTGTACTGTGCTACATCCACAAAACTTGAATAATCTTTGTTGCAAATATCGTTTTTCAATGCATAATCGTAAAGTTGATTGAAAAGCACTTTGATTTTCCTGAGAGTAGGATAATTCTTACCACAGGTATCAATGACATTTTGCAAATCCACTAATCGAATATCCTTAAAAACTCTGTTGTAGAGGGTACCGCAGGCTTTATAGGATGCGGTATATCCTTTGACATTGGATTCGGATACAGTAGGATACTTACGCTTGGACCATTCTTCATATACATCAGAGAAGGTCATCTTGGCAGCTTTGGTATCGAATGGATTATTGTTGTACTCTGCAAGCATCTGTAAGCCTTCAGCTCTTGTAGCAGCGTATCCAACTGTAATCATATCCTGAACCTGTCTGTCCTTTTCCTTATCGTAGTGCCAGCCTGTTGTCTTTCTGACCTGATAAGGCTTTCTTCTTTTTCCGGAAAGTTTTACAACGCTTCCGTATCCGTTGGGTAACTTCATAAGCACCATTCCTTTCGCTTTAAATTCAGCAAGCTGATAAGCGAAACAGAGTAGTTGCTAATCCTCGTGGATTGTTTTTGTTACACTTGGGCGTATGGTTTTCCAAATCTCATAATTATCTTCCGTCTGACTGCCGGATGAAAGTAATTCTTTCATTGCCTGCCAGTCTTTTAAAAATTGTACAAGACTCTTGTTGTCAAAAAATATTCCCGGTTCACCATCTACCTCTTTAATTGATACATTGAATGCTTCATCAATGGCAAAGAGGAGAGGGAGTACATCACCATCAGCCTGAATGTCGAACTCAACTAATGAGTTTACATTGACATTAAGTGCTTCGGCAATTTTCCTAAGTTGTTCAGGTTTTGGAATATTCTTGCCTAATTCATACTTGCGGATGGCAACTTCGTGGATGCCACACGCTTCTCCAAGTTCTTTTTGCGTTAATCCTCGAAATGTACGGATTAGCTTAATCTTTTTACCTGTATTCATCTTACCAACCTCCTGTATAGTCAATCTAACATATCAAAAATGAATTGTCAACATTATTATTAACGCTATTGACAGAGCAAATAAAGGTCTGTATAATACAAAACACAAACAGAGCAAGAAATGCTCTATAGACAGGAGGTGGTAGAGATGCCAGAGGTACAATACAAGGTTGATTTACCAGCTTTTACAGGACGGAATGTACCAATCAAAGAAATTGCACAGGCAATGGGGAAGGATGCACAGTATGTAAGGGTTGGACTTCAACAGGGGATTCTCAAATTCGGATCTGCAATTAAAGTAGGTAACTCAAATGAGTTCAGCTACTATTGTCCGGATAAGAAGGTTTGGGAAGAGACAGGTTACTTCAGAGATGTATCGGAAGTGGTATAGATTAGGTTAGGAAAGGATGTGGTCGCGATGGATAGATATATCAGTATGGAAGGTAGCTAATATACACCGACGAAGTTTACTTCTTGTCGGTGTAACCCTCGGAGAGCCCCCGCAGATTTGGCGCAGACAATGGCACATTGGATGTGACAAATCTGCTAGGGGGTTATCATCTTCGGCAGAGCCGAGATGATAAGCGAGCGGGAAATCTGATTTAAGAAGGAAGGAGAGGTGCCTATGGGTAATGTTTCTTACTCGGCACACATTAGCAATGGAAAGAGTGCCATAACAAGTAAGAGTAAATTGCTTGGAGTAGCAAAACACAATTTGCGGAAATATAAATCGCCGGAATACAGTTCCGATAATATTTTGCTTTTGAGAGGAACGGAAGATTTGTATCAGGATGTGAAGAATGTCTATCATCAGGAATTTGATGAAGTGGTACAACAATATAATCAAAAGCATAAGCGAGCTGACAGACGGATAGAGGATTATTTTGAACATGTAGCCAATCTGGAACAGGATATGGCAGTTGAGATTATTTTTCAATGCGGAGATAAGAAATTCTGGGAAGAACATATGGATAAAAAGGAAAAGATGTACAATGTGTATGCTTATCTGTTATCCACAATGGAAAGACTTCTTCCGAATTTCAAAGTAGCAAATGCAGTAATACACTTTGACGAAGCAAGTCCTCATATGCATGTGGTAGGAGTTCCGGTATGGGAAGGTGCAAAAAAGGGCCTGTCAAAGAAGGTCTCCAAGCGTAATGTCTTCACGCCAGAAAGTTTATCTGTAATATTACAGGATAAATTAAGGGAAGAAGCAGGTTCGTGTTTCAGGTTCAATGTGAAGGAAGAACTTGCTGAGAAAAAGCAGGGACGGAATCATGATTTGTCGGTTATGGAATACAAAGTTGCCAAAGAAACTGAGCGCTTGGAAGAATTGCAAAGGGAAGTTGTGGATACAGATAATGAATTATTTGCATCAAAACTTGCTTACCGTCAGGTGCAGCGTGAGAATGAAGACGAGCTTAGAGAAATCAAACAAGAGATTTCTGAAAAGCAAAGTGAAAATTTGAAACTGGATTATGTGATTTCGTATAAGCGGGATAAGCTGAAAGAATATGATGATGAGATATCCAAGTGGGAACAGTTTAAGAATACACTGATAATGCTTAAAGAGTATATTTCAGCATATCTTCCTCTATCGCCGCTAATTGAAGAATTTGCAAATTGTGTAGAGCATAAGAAGGATATTGAAGCCGGAAACAGTTTCAGAGGTCTACTAAATGCATTGGGGCAATTCCTGAGAGCATTTAAAGAATTGATTGTTGATGGTGTGTGTTGGTTTCCGAGACTTATGCGATGGGAAACGAGTAAAGGAGAAGTTGCACCGGTATTCTCGGACTACAAGAATGAAGGTTATGATTATCGATTGAAAGCTTATATGAATGTTGTAACAAAAGAAAAGTACAGCATTGACAGCATTCAGGAAGAAATCAAGCCAGAGAACCGAATCGGTACGCTGGAGCAGTTGGAACAAGGGATTGTGGCAGCGGAGGAGATGGTGCAAGAGGTGGAGAGGACGAGAGTAAGGGGAAGGGAATAATAAAACGGATGCTATTGCGAGGTGGCAATAGCATCCGTTTTTGCTGATATGGAGTGTTGGAAATATGATAAGAAATCTTTTGGAAAGTAAAAGAAATACTAAGAAATCATATGAAATACATTGAAATACTAGAACATATGTGCTAAAATTATGCGTGGATATTTATGTTATAGAAACGGAGAGAGGATAGGATGGATAATACATATACTGATGGTTGGATTGGAATAGATGAAGCTGCAAAATATATGGATGTTACAAAAGATACAGTTAGAAATTGGATAAAAAAGACAGATATTCCAGCTCATAAAATAGGTAAGTTATGGAAATTCAAGCGTTCAGAATTAGATTCTTGGATTAAGAGCGGAAAAAGTGCAATTGATTAAAAATTGTGAGGAAGAGTGGCAATGGATTTAGGACAAGTATTTACAAATAAAACTGTCGCAGAATATATGGTATCTATGTTTGAATTGGGAAAGGATGCCCTTATTTTAGATCCTTGTTTTGGTGCAGGTGCCTTTTTGACAGCTGGTATGCTGCAGGGATTTACAAATATTGAAGGTTATGAAATAGATGAGGAACTATATGAAAAAGTAAAAAAGCAATTTTCTCAATTTAAGCTATATAACAAAGATTTCTTAAAAGTATCCAATACAAGAAAGTATGATGGAATTATTATGAATCCACCATATATAAGGCAGGAAAAAATAGATGACTTAGAGAAACTGGGGATTACAAAAAACAAACTCAGAAAAAATAAAATATATGAGCAGTTGCCAAGTACTGCAAATATGTATATGTATTTTATTTTCAAGGCATTAGATTTATTGAAAGTTGACGGGGAAATGGTAGTTATTTTTCCAAGTAGTTGGATGGATGCAAGAAGTGGGAAAGCGTTTCAAATGGCATTAAATTCACGTGCAACAATAATTAAGCAGGTGCATATTTCAGGAGAGGTATTTGAAAAGTCTGCATTAGTAGAAGTTGTAATTTTGAAATTAAAGAAGGGGAGTATTAAGTGTAAAAGTCAGGTTGAATACTTAGAAGCAAGAGGTGATAGTATATGTGAAGTCCTAAAAGCGGTTGATTATGAAGACATAGAATTCGATATACCATTTTCAAAATATGCTTCTGTTCGCAGAGGACTTACTACAGGATATAATGCTATGTATATAAATCCAGCATTTAAAAAAAATGAGTCAAAAGTGCATCTTGTTTCAATCATATCGAGCCCCAAATCGATAGTTGGTTATGAAACAAAAGATGCTGCTGTTGACAACTTATTGTATGTCCAGGATGGTGAGAATATACCGGATGAAGTAAGAAAATATATTAAGAAGTGGGAGAAAAATATTCGAAATACAAAAGCACCAAAAACTTTATATCAAAAAATGCAAAAGGATAAGAACTGGTATAAGATTAATTGCGTAAATGGTAAAGGAATTGTATTTAGTTATTTTGTTCGTAATGATATGAAGTTTATTATGAATAACTTAGGGTATCTGGTTCGAGATAATTTTTACATTATTAAGGCGCAAATCGATGAATATTTAATGTTTGCTTTGTTGAATAATTATTATACTTATTATCAGCTAGAAAAAAAAGGAAAGAAATATGGAGCGGGATTATTAAAACTTCAAAGATATGACATTGAGGCATTGAAGTTTCCTGATATCAATTGCTTTTCCGTTGACGATAAGGTAGAACTTATTAGTTTGGCAAAAGATTTAGCGCATACAGGAAATAAGGTTAATATCATAAAAATAACAGAAATTATGGCAAAGTATTCAGAACAGAGTTTTGATATGATTACAAATATGTATGAAAAAATTAGAAAATTTAGATTGGAGGGAAAAGAGTGATGGCAATAGATGTAGTTAGTCTCTTTTCTGGTGGCGGTGGTTTGGATTTGGGATTTAAATCTGCAGGGTTTAATATAATTTGGGCAATAGACAATAACCAAAATGCTGTTAATACTTATAAAGCAAATATAGGTGACCATATTATATGCGATGATATAAACAAAATTGATGTGAATAACATCCCACATGCAGATGTTGTTATAGGTGGACCACCTTGTCAGTCATTTTCCCTTGCTGGAAATAGGCATGTGGAAGATGATAGGGGGCAATTGGTATGGAGGTACATCAGTATTATAAAAGAAATAAAACCTAAGGCATTTTTGTTTGAAAATGTAACAGGTCTTCTGTCGGCTAAAAATGGAAAAGGAGAAAAGATTATAGATTTATTAAAAAATGCTTTTCGAGATATCGGTTACACTTTAACTACACAAGTGGTAAATGCGGCAGACTATGGTGTGCCACAAAGAAGAAAAAGAGTTATTATTGTTGGCGTAAAAGGAGAAAGCAGATTTTCATTTCCGAAAGCTACACATAATGAATCGGGAGTAGGGTTAAAGAAGTATGTAAGTGTAGAGGAAGCATTAGATGATTTGCCTAAAGTGATTTATGACGAAAATGGTAGTGCGGACTATTTAGAAATGCCGAAAACAGAATATCAGAAAAGGATGCGTAATGTAGAAAAGGTCACAGAACATTTTATGCCTCAAATGAGTGAGTTGGATAAGTATATTGTAGAACATGTAAAGCCAGGGGGAAACTATATGGACATTCCGCCTGACGTGAAATCTAGTAGGATAAGACGTTTGCAGAGGGAGGGTGGACATACAACTTGTTATGGTAGGATGAAGCCTGACGAGCCGTCTTATACAATAAATACATATTTCAACAGACCTAATGTTGGATGTAATATACATTATAGAGAAGATAGGTTGATTACAGTTCGAGAGGCTTTACGATTGCAGTCGTTTCCAGATTCGTATGTTGTTGTTTCATCTAGCAAGCAAGGCCGAAATTTGATTGTAGGAAATGCTGTTCCACCTATGTTGGCAGAAGTTATGGCAAAGGAGTTAAAGAAGTATGTAGAGGAGGAAATATAATGATTAGTTATGTAGATTCAGAAGTGAAAATATTTCATCCGTTGTGTGAGGATGCACTTAATCAAGCGTTAAAGAATCTAAGTTTGAACAGTGAATATGAAGTGTTACATCATCAATACACAGGAACGTTAGAGATGGATTACGTTGTTAGGAATCGTCGTACAAAAAAATATCTTTGTGTTATTGAGGTGAAAAGAACCCCTGCTGATGTGCAAAGTACTCGTTATCAGGTTCAAGCACAATCGTATGTACAGATGAATTCTCCGGAGAATGAAAAACCATTCTATATTTTAACAAATTTAGAGAAGCTGATAAGTTTTCGATATGACACTACAAAACCACGTGTATATCAGCAAATGTTATTACCAGGTTTGGAAAATGTATGTGATTTTTCCATGGATGATGAACACAAAATTGTAAATAAACTTGCAAAAATATTTACAAGGTTAATTGATGAGTTTAGAAATGATAGATATCAGTATTTGACTACTTTGGAACAGTTTTTAGGTTATATGAATTCAACTATTGCTGATGATAAAAAATGGAAGAGCAGTATGGCGATGTTGATGTATGAATATATACGAGGTGCATTTAGAGCAGTTAGAAGAACTGAAATTAGATATGATGTTCATAAATTTCATAATGATATTGAACAAATATGTATCGAAGCAAATTCAGTAGATTTTGACGGGATTTTTGCATACGATAGTGCAAAATATCTACCTCGGCTTACTATGTCTGCATCAATTCTTGCAGATATTTACAAATATGGAAATGTAAATATATCTGGAGACGCAATTGCCGATGCTTTGCACAATATGGTATCTGAAGATAAGCATCATGAGGGTGAAGTCGCAACAGATTTGGAATTGGCAAGTTTGGCAGCAGTATTGGCTAAAATGTCGAATGGCGCATTGGCTAATGGAAAGAAAATATGTGATCCTGCTGCAGGAAGCGGAAATTTGATATGTTCCTCTATTAATATCTTTAATGCAGAACCAAATCAATTAATAGCAAATGATATCAATCCGAAATTAATTGAGTTGTTATCGTTAAGGTTGGGATTGAGTTTTCCTAAAGTAATTGCAAAACCAAATGTAGCTCAAATTACGACGGAAGATATTGTAAATCTGAATAAATCAGATTTTAAAGATGTGGATGTAGTATTGTTAAATCCACCTTTTGTAGCTGGGATTAACTGTGTAAATAGAAAAGTGCCATTTTACAATAAAATTAAGTCATTAAAAGGTTCGGAGGCAATTACAAAGGTTGGACAAATGAATTTAGGGGCTGTTTTTCTTGAAACGGTTTGTCATTTGGTAAATGTAGGAACAACAATAGTTTGTATATTTCCAAAGGCACATTTGACAGAGCGAGGTGAAGAAGCAGTTGCATTTAGGAGAATGTTACTTAATTTATTTGGCTTGCATACCATATTTAATTATCCGGCAGAAGGCCTTTTTGATTCTGTTACAGAAGAAACATGTATATTTGTTGGAAAAGTCTTGCAGAAAACAAAAGAAGTGCTTGTGTATTCAAGTGATGTAAAAGTGGCTGATATAGATCTTCATGCGTTGCAGAGTGTTACGAGTGGTTATTGCAGAAAAGATTTTGCAACAGTTTTTCCAGGTGTAGAGGCTAGGGTGTTCGATTGGTCGGAACTGGATACAGCAGTTGAAGATGGATGGAGAATGGTATGTAGCGAAATGTCAGAAGCTATTGATTTTGCTAATAAAAGTTTTTGGATGAATGATAAGCTAATACCTTTGTCGGATAGTACTTCAAACAAAAAGTGTGGTTCTACTGATAGGGGTGGTGGAACAGATTTATTGTATTTTGAAACATTTGAGACTTTAGCAAATAAATATAAAAGTGTTCCACTAGATGAAGGCGTGAGAGTAGCCAAGAGTGATGATTTTGAATTATATAAGGGAACAAATAAGTTTATAAATTTTAATAATTTATCAAATTCATTATCTATATCGATAATAAACGATTTCATTCCTCTGCAAAGAAAATCAGGGAAACAACAGAGAACGGTAAAATCTGTTGCAGAATGGAATAAAATATTTAGAACAAAAGGTCGTGCTCAATTTCCAGAAAATTCTGTATTAGTACCAACAAAAATAAGGAAAAGCGGTAGAATTCATTTGGCGAGAATTCCGTTGCATGTATCGAGTAATTTTACTGTATTTTCATATGAAAATGCAGAGACTGCAGAAATTATTGCTAGTTATATGACAACAGTATTTTATCAATTAGATTGTGAAATACAAGCAAAAGTGCATGCGGGTGTTAGAAAACAAGATATGCGAGATATTATAAAAACTTATGTTCCTAAAGTGGATTTAATCACAAAAGAAGCAAGAAATATTATAAAGAATGAAATTCCCAATATTGTATTTTTGAATTTAAGTCAACCACAGATAAGAAAAATAGATAAAATTTGGGCTGAAATATTGTTTGGTTCAAACTCTGAAAAATATGTGACAGAGGCACAGCGATTGCTACGCTTTTTGGCAAATAGACGAAATCCACAATAAGATAAGAGGCAAGAAAGGAAATGCGTATGTCAGTTGATGAAAGAATAACAACAATATTGGTAGATACGTGTGCTTTTAGGGACGCAAATAGTGATTTTATTGGTATTAGTTCAATGCTTTTACCATCCTTCTTTTCTGTCATTAAAGAAAAAGACATACTTTTGTTAACGCATCCAATCTTGGAAAGAGAGATTGAAAAGCATATTGAAGACTCTGGTATCTATAAAGATTATCAGAGTCTGGTATCTCATATAAATAAATGCAAAGATGTTCTTCGATATGCAAATTGTTGTGATGAAGAGTTATTTTCAAAAATTGCGGATTATAATATAAAAAATCAAACTTTTAGAGCATATAAGAAATATTATAAAAATGCAGTAAAGCTTGATTATCCGAACCCAGAACTTATTTTTGAACTATATTTTTTGTCAAAGCCTCCATTTGCATCAACTGGTAAGAAAAAATGTGAATTTCCGGATGCATTTGTGATTGAAGCTACTAAACAATATATAAATGAACACCCCAATGATGTTTTATTGGTTGTTTCAAAGGATAATGATTGGGTTAAGTCATTTTGGGGAGTAGATAATGTAATCATGTGTGAATCTATTGTTGAGGCTATAAAAAAGATTAACAGTATAGAGAGTATATTGAGCGAGGATATGCTAATAAAAATATTTAAAGGTGCTTATACTGAAATTTTATCAGAGGCTCAGAGGTGTGCAGAACTAGAAGATTATTATTTAGATGATTATGAATTATATGAGGAACTAGAAATTGATTCAGTAAAGGTAGTGAAAGTGGAGGATTCCTTTGTTCCTTTAAAAATATCTAGAGATATGATACTGATAAAAACTATAGCAAACGTAAGAGTAGCTGGATATGGAGAGATTTTTGATGAAGACAGATCTGTGTGGGATAATGAAGACAAAGAATATTTTATAATTGAATACTCGGATATAGATTTTGATGATGGTGAAGCACAAATTGAATGTGAGATTAGTATAAAATTTGATTTTGATAATTTGGAGGAAACTGCACGAGTAGATAGATTTAAATTCAATAATAGGGGATATATTTATGTAAGTTGTGTGAATGCAGAGATTACTCCTATTGATGAGGATGAAATGGCTTTAAGATGCTTGCGGGAGGATAAAGGGTATAGTAGAAGAGGATAAGAATATTTTTCAATGTATAAAAGTGGAAATATTAAAATTAAGAAGTGATTTTGGTTTTGTAGAAGGAGATGATATATAGTGAAAGATTTGAATTATGCAGGCTCTCAATGGGCAAAATGGGATTTACATATACATTCAAATGCGTCTGATGGAAATGGAACTCCACAGCAGATAATAGAGAAGGCAAAAGAAAAAGGGTTATCTGTAATTGCCTTAACAGATCATCATACAGTTAAAAATATAGATGAAATAAAAAAATTAGGGAATGAAAATAATATAACAGTTATAAGTGGGATTGAATTCAGAACAGAGTATGGTTCTAAGTCTGTACATATGATAGGTTTATTTCCAGATGAGTATAATGGAATAAAATTGACGCAGCAAGCATTAAATGATCTTATTCTAGTTCCGCTTAATTTGTCAGAAACTATAATTAAAACTAAAGGTAAAGAGGAAGATAGTGCTCTTACAGATGAGCAAGCTTTTAAGAAAGGTATGTTTCTTGTTCAGGTGAATTTCAAAGAAGCGGCAGAATTAGTTCATAAGTATGGAGGACTAATATCGGTTCATGCAGGGAATAAAGCAAATAGTATAGAAGAAATGAAGCATGAAGGGAGAGGGGCAAGTAATGTTAAGGATGTTGTAGATTCTTTAGGCCCAGTAAAAAATGAATTATTAAAGTATTACATTGATATTTGTGAATTGGGAAGTTTACAAGATAAGAATGCGTCGTTTTATATTAGTGAATTTGGTAAACCAGCAATAGTTGCTTCAGATGCACATAGAATAGATGAGGTAGGAAAATTATACACATGGATAAAGGCAGATAAGACTTTTGAAGGCTTGCGACAGATTGTTTATGAACCTGAATTACGTGCAAGAATTCAAGAGAATATGCCGGATAACAAAAGTGATTATCAAGTTATTGACGCTATCAAAATTGTTGGCGAGGATTTTGGGGAACAAGTAATTCCATTTAATCAAGATTTGAATGTCATTATTGGTGGAAGGTCTTCTGGTAAGTCGATTTTGTTGGGATGTATTGCAAAGTTGGCAAATTATAGTGGATTAGTGAAATTAGAAAATGAGGCTTACAATAAATATATTGATGATATTATAGAGAATATGAAATTGAAATGGAGAGATGATACAGAAGGACTGGTACATAAGGTTGAGTATTTTCCACAGTCATATATCAATAAATTAGCTTCGACTTCTAAAGAAACGATAGTTTTAATAGAAAAAATACTAAAAGAGGACGAGAAACGTCGGGAGGTATTTGAAACATATAATAATTGTAATAGTAAAAACATGTTTGAAATAACAAATGAGATTGAAAATTATTTCAAATTATTTTATAAGCTCGAAGAGATGCAGGAAGAAGCAAAAGAAATTGGTGATATACGAGGAGTACAGAAGGAAATAGCAAAAATTGAAAGTGAAATATCACAAGTAAAAAGTAACTCAAGCACTAAAATCTCAGAAGATGACGAAATACTATATGATGAATTAAAAAAGGAAAAAGAAATTCTGTATCAGGAGATCGTATCATTTGAAAGTGCACAGAAACAATTGGAAGAAATTAAAAATTTCTTGTTGGTAAGGGAAATTAAGACAGAGTTGATTGGCTTGCCAGAAGCTGTCAAAAGTGTAATAATCTCAGGGTATGATGAATTAGTTGAAGCAACACAAAAACGCTGGGAAGAATTAGTATCAAATGAAGAAAATAATTTAAAAGCTTTGGTGGCTGACAAAAAACAACGTATTAAAGTTATTGAATCTGATGTAAAGTATGTTAATGGCGAAAAATATTATAAAGAGAATGAAACTATTAAACAAATGAGTATTAGATTGAGTGAAGAACGTAAGAAGGAAGAACGTTTGACGAAAATAAATACAAAACAGACGGAAATAATTGAACAAATATCTTTGTCAAAAGAAAGAATTTTCGAAAAACAAAGAATGTATTATGAGTTGGGACAGCAAATATGTGGACAAATTCAATTGGAAAAAGATGAACTGAGTATTATGCCAAAGCTTTCATATAATCAAGAAAAGCTACAGATGTTTGTCGATTCGTATTTGAATGCAAGAAATCCGTTAGCAAAAGCAATGCAGGAAGCAGACATAATTGATAATGAGTCGTTAATTAATGTTTTAACAAATGCTTTTGATAATATTGTAAAAGGGATAGTACCACTTAAGGGTGGCAAAGATAAAAAGCAAGCCGCAGTAGAACTTTTGTCAACGAATTATTACTATTTTATGTATAATGTTGTTTATCAAGGAGATACATTATCTTCAATGTCAGAAGGGAAAAAAGCTTTTGTAATTTTACGTTTGCTTTTAGATTTTGATGAAAATAAATACCCTATATTAATTGATCAGCCAGAAGATGATTTGGATAACAGAGCAATATATAATGATTTGGTAACATATATTCGAAATAAGAAACTTGAAAGACAAATTATTCTGGTTACTCATAATCCTAATATTACTGTTGGAACTGATGCTGAAGAAATAATTGTGGCTAATCAGCATGGAGCACATACCGAAAATCAAGATGGGGTCAAATTCGAATATCGTTCTGGGGCGATAGAAAACTCGTATAAGCGAGATGGAACTAAAACCGTTTTGTTGAGCCAAGGAATTAGAGAACATGTATGTGATTTACTTGAAGGTGGTGATATTGCCTTTAAGAAAAGAGAAAGCAAGTATGGTTTGAAAAAGTGATAATGGATTTATGTAAAATAGTGCACTATATATAAGCAACAATGGAGGAGCCTTAATTCCACTCCCCCATTGCCTCCACATACCCTTGCAGACCACCTTTCCTCGAAGCAAGGCTGGCATAGAATCCCGGTTCCTCTCTTGCAAGACAGGTAAGATAAGAAACATCAAGAGGGTCTGCCAGTTTAACCTGTGCATTGCAGTTTTGGCAGTTGAAGATAGCATGGAATTGATTATCAAGGGTGACTTCGACACAGTCGGTTTTGTGGTTATATAGTGCAGATATTATTTTACTCATAGTCATTATCCTTTCTTTGAAAAGCGTTATTGGTAGTTGTGAGCAGTAATGGACAGCCTCCCGTAAGATTCAGGTATGCAACACCATCTGCACCAAACCCTGTATTTTCGGGCTTTTCAAGATATCTAAACGTTAACAAAGAGATAATTTGCGAGCAATCGCATGCAAAAAGCTCCAGAGAATTTATTCTCTTGGAGCTTTTTTGTTGCGATTATTGGCGGATTGATGATGACCGAGCCGTAGCGAAGCGTAGAGGAGGTTCATGTGCTAGATTCGCAGATAATCCGTATAAGTTGACTTGCAATCCCCGCAAGTAACTACCACAAAAACCTCAAATATTTGATAGAACCCGTCGAAAAAAACGAGTATAATAAATAGAAAATACATAGAAAAGGGGGAGGGAGATTTTATATCTTCCGAAAATGTATGGGAACTATTAAAAATACAAAAGGGAAACGATTAAATATCTTATGGGTGATTATCCTGATCGGCAGCGTTCCGCTGCTCACGGCAATTCTGATTCTGACAATTTATTCTACAAGAAAAATGGAACAGGAACTTGAAGACAGTACATATGCAAGACTAAAGGCATGTGCGGTTTCGGTAGAGAAATACTTTGAGTGGGATGTCCGCGAAGACATCTTATGCAGGGACGATGTCAGCTACGAGTTTATCGATTCATTGAAAAAGGACAATATCGAGCTTACATTTTTTGAAGGAGATGAACGATACATCACTTCGGTTGTTGATGAGAATGGAAACCGTCCGGAGGGAACAAAGGCAGATGCTGCAATCTGGAAAACTGTCCAGGCGGGCAAGGATTACCACGCAGATGGTGTACAGATTGCAGGCACAGATTACTATGTATACTACACACCGGTGTATTCCGATGCCGGTGATGTGATCGGTATGGGATTTGCTGGCGAGAAAACAGCGACTATCAACGCAGCAAAGAAGGGACTTGTGCGTACATTGTTACTGATCTCTGCGGCGATAGGCATTCTATACCTGGGTGCCCTGATTCTCCTTGCGTTGAAGATCCGGAAGTCACTGGCGAAGACAACAGCACATATTGAACGGATTGCGAACGGAAGTATTTCAGAAGACGTGGAAGGCTCTTCGGCAATTGCGGAGATTGACACGTTGATTGATTCCTCAAAGATACTTAAGGAAAAACTGAATAATATTGTAACAAGTGTAAATGATCATGTTGTGAATCTGCAGCAGGATACATCTTCCCTGAATGAGCGCGCTGATTTCAGTAATGAGGGTGCCGGACAGATCAGTCAGGCGATGGAGGAATTGTCTGTGACCGCGGTGACACTGGCAGATAATGTGCAGGATGTCAATGCGAAGTCCATCGAGATGGGAAATGCAATCACGGATATCGATAATGATGTGCAGGTATTAAGTGCAAATTCTGAGCAGATGGGCAAGGCGAACAGCACAGCAACCAAGTCCATGGAGACTGTACTGGACAGCTCAAACCAGTCGGCAGAGATTATTGAGCGGATCACAAATCAGATTGAAGAGACAAACCAGGCGATTCTGTCAATCAATGAGGCAGTCAACCTGATTATGGATATTACCGGACAGACAAGTCTGCTTGCGTTAAATGCATCAATCGAAGCAGCACGTGCCGGACAGTCGGGAAGTGGATTTGCGGTTGTGGCAAGTGAGATCAAGAAGCTGGCAGAGCAGAGTGCCGAGGGTGTGGATACGATCAAAAAGGTGGCTGATAATATCTTTGCGAAATCAAATGAGTGTGTGAGTATGGTACATGATGTACAGACATTGCTCAGAAAAGAGCAGGATGATATCTCTGCAACATGCAGCAGCTTTGCAACACTCAGCAAGACGATTAGTGACAATATTGTGGCAGTAACGCGGATCAGCGAGAAGTCAAAGCAGCTTGATGGTATCAAGCAGTCCATCATAGCCAATATTACTGACCTCAGTGCGATTTCCGAAGAAAATGCGGCAAGTAACGAGGAAGTATCTGCGAATGTGACAAGTATTGCCGAAGCAATCGACCAGATGAACACGGCAACCGGACATGTCAGCAAGGTGTCGGATGAACTGGCAGAAATGATGAAGTATTTTGAATAAGAATATCAGAAGGATGAAGTATGAGTGTATTTTATTTCATTAAAACAGGATTTTTCCTTCTGGTAATGTTATTTGCTATTATTATTACAATATGGATGATCCGATCACGCAAACAAAGAGAACGTGATGGATCGGTTGATCCCATTATGGATATGGTAAATCAAATGGGAGGGATTGGTTCTGAATTTGACAAAATGGTGTTGGATGTGAATCCAAAATACCGGTTGAAAAAAGATCCGCAGAGAATATACTGGATACTATTATTTGAGATTTTATCGTTTCTGGTAGTTATAGTCAGTATGATAAGAAAAATGATGGAACTTGGATATATTCCAGATATACATGGTAAATCAGAATGGGTATTTATTGAGGCAACGATTTTGTTGTTAGGCGGGATTGCATTGCTGCAATTCCGGAAAATAAAGAGGAAAATTCGAATTCGTGAGAACAATATGGAGGATATGCAGATAGAAGGGACGGTTGTCGATGTAGTGAATGGTTATGCTACAGCGATGCATGGCTATGGAAGGCTGATTGTTGAGTATTATGATCCATATGAGCTATGTAAGAAAAGAATTGTGTTAGGACAGGATTTTAAGGTAAAAAAATACCCAATTGGAAAAAAATATACACTTTCATATTCCAGATCCATGCATGAGGCATACGATTTATGTAATAATCGTTTAGAAGGGCGAAAGGACATATATTTTACGTTTATAGGTATAATAATGTGTTTGCTGGCTGTATTGTGTATCTTATTAGCGTTAATTTTAATATGATAAAATAGTTGAACGGATATTTGAGAACCTGAATTTTCAGGTTCTCTTTTTTATGTTCAAGATTAAAATACTACTTGACATATAATACTATACGTTATATAGTATACGACATAAGGAGGTATACATATGGATATTCAATTAAAACGAGGCATGTTGGATGTATGCGTGCTGGCGGCAATCAAAGATGAAGATTCCTATGGATATCAGATCATCAAAGATATGAAACCGTATGTGACAGTTTCGGAGTCGACGCTGTATCCGATTTTACGACGCTTAGAAGCAAATGCGTATCTGACGGTACAATCGGTGGAGCATAACGGACGACTTCGGAAATATTATCATATTACAGACGCAGGACGGGCGCGAATCGATGAGTTTCAGGAGGAATGGAAGGAACTGGAATCCATCTATCGGTTTATCGTTCGGGAAGAACCTATGAAGGAGGCACAAGACCATGAATAAACAGGAATATTTGTCGGCAATCCGGGTGCGGATTCCGAAGATGCCGACGGAAGATATGGAGCGGTTCATCGCTTATTACAGTGAGATGATCGATGACCGGATGGAAGATGGCATGACGGAGGAAGAGGCGGTTGCCACGATGGATACACCGGATGAAGCCGTGGATCAGATTCTGGAAGATACGCCACTTAGCAAAATCGTTAAGCAGAAGATCAGGCCGACGCATCGCCTGCGTGCATGGGAGATTGTTCTGATTGTACTTGGTTCTCCGGTCTGGGTGCCGCTTCTGCTTACAGCCGGAATTCTGGTATTAAGTATGTTAGTTGTTGTATTTTCACTATTGATTACATTTTATGCAGTAGTCATATCAGCAGCAGTCGCGGGAATTGCGGGAGTTTTAGCTGTGGTTCCATTCCTGATGATCAGCAATGTTCCGGCAGCGATATTTATGCTTGGGTGCGGATTCGCAGGTGTCGGACTTACGATTCTGTTCTTTGTCGCAGTGAAGCCGGTAACGGTTGGATTCTGGAATCTGTGTAAGGCAGCTGTGAGCGGCATCAAAAGAAAGTTCGTAAAGGAGGGCTAAGATATGAGCAAAACTAAAAAAGCGGTCATCATTGGTTCCGTGCTAGTCGGTATCGGTGTGATTATAGGATTTATCGGAATTGCGATAGGTGGATTCAGGTTCCCGAATGGAGAAGTCGATCTTACTACGATGAAAGCACTTCATACCGAGAAGAAAACTGTGCAGATTGCGGATGCATTTGATAAAATAGAGATAGCCGGGGCAAGCAGCATGGATATCGAGATCTGCAAATCAAAGACCGGTAAGAATTATGTGGAGTATTATGATACGGATGATTGGACGAGCCATGTGGATGTGAAGGACCATGTGCTGAAATTCACAACGGACGACAAGGGAAAACATAAGGCGATTGTGTCACTGGGATTCGGAAAAGATACGGCGGCGCGGTTGTATCTGGCAGATGCGGAATATAAAGAAATCGCTGTAACAACCTTGAGCGGATATGTTACAATTCAGGATGTGAATGCAGGAACTGTAAATGTATCTGCATCCAGTGGAGATCTATATATGAAGAATATAAATGTCCCGGATTCCATTATGGCAACATCTTCTTCCGGAGATATTGATCTGGAAAATGCAACAGCAAAGCAGATAGAACTTGGAGCTAATAGTGGAGATATTGAGATGCAGGATATAACCGCAGAAAGCTTGCGTATGTCGACGTCCAGCGGAGACATAGATCTGGAGAGCTGTGATGCTGAGAAATTCGATATCACAACATCGAGCGGTGATGTCGATATGGAGATTACAGCGGGACGCACATATCGGTTTGAGACGAAAACCAATAGCGGAGCTGTGGATGTTCCGGATGGAGATGCGGATTCCGACTATCTGTGCAAGATTGTAACATCGAGTGGAGATGTGGATGTGAAGCAGAAGTAGAGGTATATATGTTAGATATCATTATAGTAGAGGATAATCATGAAATCGGCGAGCTGCTTTCGGATTTTCTGCGTAATGAAAATTATATTGTGAGCGTTGCAAAGGATGGCGAGGCTGCATTGGAGCTTTTTGAACGATACGGAGCGAAGCTTGTAATCTTAGATCTGATGCTGCCGGGGATGGATGGCTTTGCAGTCTGCTCCAAGATTCGAGAGACATCCAATGCACATATTCTGATTGTGAGTGCCAAGACAGAAAAGAACGACAAATTAAAAGGCTTGAATCTGGGTGCTGACGATTACATTGAAAAGCCCCGGAGGATGAGAATTTATCGGATGCAGACCGCGAACGCAGGTTACAGAACTGGCTGCTGGATCTGGGGTGGTAGAAATGAAAGAGCAGATATCATAAGGTATCTGCTCTTTTATTTGACGAGCGATATAAAAATAAATATACTTAGGAATGGAATCTATTTGACGCACGACAAATAAACATAAAGGAATCTATAGTTAAGATGAGCAAACAAAAGAGAAAAATATTGCGACAGGGGTTCATCAAATCCCTGCCGATTCTATGTAGTTATATTTTCTTAGGGGCAGCCTATGGTATGATGATGGAAAATGCCGGTTTTTCGTGCATGTATTCGCTGCTTGCGAGTGTGACGGTGTACACCGGCGCATTTCAGTTTATGTTGATTACATTTCTGTCGAGTGGCGCATCGATCGCGACGATTGCGATTTCAGCGCTTTTAATGAACAGCCGTCAGTTCTTCTATGGACTGACATTTCTCGAAGAGTTCCGACAGATGGGGAAGCGGAAGTGGTATATGATCCCGACGCTTACCGATGAGACCTATGCGGTGAACTGCACTTTGACGGATGAGGAATATCCGGACAAGGAAGAAAAGCATGGAATCATGTTTCTGGTTGCCGTGTTCAGTCATTGCTACTGGGCAATTGGTTCGGTGCTCGGCGGAGTGCTCGGGCAGATTATTCCGTTCGACATGACCGGCATTGATTTCTGTATGACAGCACTTTTCGTGATTATCTTTATCGATCAGTGGGAGCATGCGACGAGTCACAAGCCGGCACTTATTGGCTTGGGTGTGGCAGTCATATGTCTTCTAATCTTCGGGAAGACGGCATTTATGCTGCCGGCGCTATTGATCGTATCCGGCATCCTGCTTGTGATGACGCGTGCGGAGAACCGAGATGAGAATAAGATGGAGAATGAGGATTTGGGCACTGACATAGATAAATGCCCGTCCGATCATTCTGCGGACAGAGAGGCAGGTGCAGACAGATGAGTACATGGCAGATTATCGGAATTATTTTGATGAGTGCATGTATCACAGTTTTGTTGCGTGCACTTCCGTTTCTAATATTTAACGGGAATAAGACGCTGCCGAAACCGGTGCAGACGCTTGGCAGATACCTGCCGCCTGCGATTATGGCAGTGCTGATCGTGTATTGCCTGAAGGATGCGAGAGGAGATTTCTTAGGGACGGGCGTCTGGCAGCTTCTGGCAGTAGTCGTTGTGGCGGTCAGTTATAAATGGAAACACAATACATTTTTGAGTATCCTGCTTGGAACAGTCTGTTATATGGTGCTTCTGCGGATTTTCTAGTTTGCGCATAAAAAATGGCTAAAAATCAGGGGTTGCAACCATCGGTTGACAAATTGTCCGTGCGGCTTTCTTGTGTGTAACGGAGAAAATTCGTACGATAATAACATCAAATATGCCATGCGGATGGCAGGAGGAGGCGCTTATGATATTAGCGGATAAGATTATTAACTTGCGAAAAAAGAATGGTTGGTCTCAGGAAGAGCTGGCACATAAATTAGGAGTCAGCCGACAATCCATTTCCAAATATGAAGGGGCACAGGCAGTTCCGGATTTAGATAAAATATTGAAGCTTAGTCAGATCTTTGGTGTGACGACGGACTATCTCATTAAAGATGAGATGGAAGAGGAGATTTATACCGGGGAGGATTCTTATGAAGAAGACAAACCACAGTATAAAGTGACAATGGAAATGGCAAGTGAATTTTTGCAGATCATAAAAGAGGCTGCAAAAAGAATCGCATTTGCAACATGGCTCTGCGTGATATCACCAATCTGCCTGATCGTGTTAGGGGCAGCCAGCGAAGTGGAAGTGTTTGGAATCGGAGAAGACTTTGCAGGTGGAGTTGGAATGTGTGTGATGTTCATACTGGTTGGAATTGCGGTTGCAATTTTTGTATGTACCGATATGAAACAGAAGAAATTTGAATTCTTAGAGACAAAATGCTTCGAGACAGAATATGGTGTGACAGGAATGGTGAAGGAACGCAAAGAACAGTTCCATGAGCGATATGTCCGTTACAATGTGATTGGTGTTATATTGTGCATTTTCTCTGTGATTCCGCTCTTTGGCGGTATAGCTATATTCGGTGATCGGGACTTCCCGATTGTATGTATGGTAGGGATTATGCTGTTTCTGATTTCTTGTGGTGTATATTTCTTTGTGCTGGGAGGAACGCAGATGGCTGCCATGGAGAAACTTCTTGAAGAAGGCGATTATACAAGGGCAAAAAAGAAAATCAGCGACAAGATGGGCGCATTTTCACTTGCGTATTGGCTTGGTTCAACAGCGATTTTTCTTGGTATCAGCTTTATCACGAACGATTGGAAAGATGCTGGGATCGTATGGCCGATTGTCGGCGTATTGTATGCGGCTGTACGTGTGATTGTGGAGCATGTATGCAGTAAGGAAAAATAGCCATTATATATGAGAAAGGGCTGTTGCTTAATATGTGGCGACGGCTCTTTTTATTTCCAAAATAGTGGTTGACTATTTCTTTTTTACTATTATAATAGTTCTAAAAAGAACTAATTGAAAGAAGGAATCGAGAAATGAAACTTCAGACGCCATCCAATGTCTTTGACATGACGAAATGTCTGATGAAACTACAGGAGAAATATCTGGAAAGTGTGCGGTATGAGTTTAATCTTAGCCGCATCGAGATTATTATTCTAACGTTTCTGTATAATAACCCTTCCTATGATTCTGCGCGGGATATCGTGGAATTCCGAATGCTACAGCGGGGAAATGTGTCTGCGGCGGTCGATACTCTGGAGAAAAAAGGATATCTGATACGATATACAGATTCGGATGACAAGCGGATCGTACACCTGAAACTCACGGAACAGACAAACGATATTGTCCATGCCATTGAGGAAAAGCAGGAAGCACTTGTATCATGTATCTTTGCAGGATTTTCGGAGGATGAAAAGAAGAATTTTGCAGCATACAATGCGCGACTGTATCAAAATGTAATGTCACATTTGAAATAACGGAAAATCATCAATTATATAGTAGAAATGAGGAAAAGAAATGAAACAACAAAATGAAAACGAGGAATCAAATGCTGTATCCGTGTCCGTACAATCCGACCGTACATTTTTAGCGACAGAGCCAATCGGCAAGCTGCTTGCGAAGCTGGCACTGCCGACAATCGCCGCACAGTTGATTAACATGTTATATAACATTGTTGACCGTATCTATATCGGACATATTCCGGATACGGGGGCGATGGCACTGACCGGCGTGGGCGTCTGCATGCCGCTGATCATGATTATAACTGCCTTTGCGGCATTAGTTGGAAATGGCGGCGCACCTCGTGCGACAATCTTTATGGGTAAAAATAAGAAAGACGATGCGGAGAAGATACTTGCCAATTGTTTTACGATGCAGATACTCTTATCCATTATTCTGACGGTAGTTTTGCTGATCTGGAACCGGGATTTCCTGCTCGCTTTTGGAGCAAGTGCAAACACGATTGAGTACGCGGCATCCTATATGAATATCTATGCACTCGGAACGATCTTTGTACAGCTTACCCTCGGCATGAATGCATTTATCACAGCGCAGGGTTTTGCGAAGGAAGGCATGCTCTCTGTATTGATCGGTGCAATCGCGAACATTATATTGGATCCAATCTTTATCTTCGGCCTTCATATGGGTGTCCGGGGAGCTGCACTTGCGACAGTGATTTCCCAATGCTGCTCCTGCATCTGGGTAATAAGCTTTCTGTTCGGGAAGCGGACAACGCTCCGTATCCGCGGCAAAAACATGGGATTGAAGGCAGCGTATATTCTTCCGTGTCTGGCACTCGGCTCTGCAATCTTTATTATGCAGGGCAGCGAGAGTATTATATCGGTATGCTTTAATTCGTCTCTCCTGAAATACGGTGGGGATATCGCAGTCGGTGCGATGACGATCTTAACAAGTGTGATGCAGTTTGCGATGCTTCCTCTGCAGGGCTTGGGACAGGGCGCCCAGCCGATCATCAGCTACAATTATGGTGCGAAAAATGCATCCAGAGTCCGGGCTGCATTTAAATTACTGCTGAAGGTTAGTCTGCTATATTCCACGATTCTGTGGTTGTTTATCATGTGCTTCCCGAAGGTTTTCGCGTCGATTTTTACGACGGATGCAGCCTTGATTGCATTTACCAAGGATGCGCTCCGTTATTATCTGGCAGCATTATTCATGTTCGGGATCCAGATTGCCTGCCAGATGACATTCAATGCACTGGGAAATGCACCGGCATCCATTCTTGTTGCGATTATGCGTAAATTTGTGCTCCTGCTCCCGCTTATTTTCATTCTGCCGCATATCATTACAGCAGATAAGACGATGGCTGTTTATCTGGCGGAGCCGATCGCGGATGTGCTGGCGGTAACATTTACATCAATCCTGTTTTCGTTCCAGTTTAAGAAAGCGCTGCGGGAGATTTCATAATCTTGTTTGCACATGAATGATTTGCATATAGTTAACATGAGATTGCTTGCAATATATAATCTTGCTATGTTATATTAAGAAAAATAAAGTAACAGGGGAGGAAATGAGATGAAGAGAAGGGTATTATGTGTTGTAATGGTTGTTGCGATGGCGTTGTGTCTTGCAGCATGTGGAGGTGCGGGTCCCCAAAATGCGAAGATTACATCTGCGTGGTCAATTGTCGAAATGACAGTAAATGGGAAGTCTATGACGTATGATGATTCAAACCGGGATGCAAAGGCACCACAGTTTTCGTGTACGGATGGAACGAATTTTACATTTACAAACAATGGAAAAGCGCACACGGGAACACTGGAAAAATCAGGTGAAAAATACATCCTGCATTACAGTGATTCGAGCAAAACGATGGAAGCTACGATTTCCGGAAAACAGATGACGATCGTGATTTCAGGGAGCGACAGCATGCGTCTGGTGTTTGAAACAAAGTGATGAAACTTCGGGATTGACAGACCGGTGATACGGGCGTATAGTTACATACAGAAAAAGGGAATGAAGTTCTCCCTCGGGTAACCGGAACTGCTTATAAAGCTGATGACTTCTACGATATTGATCGCAGAAGGTGTCAGCTTTTTTTGAGCTTAAAAGGAGGAAAAAAACATGTTAACATCACTTGCACTTATCTTTCTGGTCGGACTTGCCATGTCCGCCATCTGTAAACAGATCCGCCTGCCGGGCATCATCGGCATGCTGGCGACAGGAATCGTACTCGGTCCGTATGTGCTGGATCTGTTGTCCCCATCAATCCTGGGAATCTCCGCAGATCTGCGGAAATTAGCGCTTATCATCATTCTGCTCAAGGCAGGATTGTCGTTGAACCTCTCGGATTTAAAGAAGGTGGGACGCCCGGCAATCCTGATGTCGTTTGTGCCGGCATCGTTTGAAATCTGTGGGTATATTCTGTTTGCGCCGATGATCCTCGGCGTGACACGTGTCGAGGCAGCCGTTATGGGTGCCGTCATGGGTGCGGTCTCCCCAGCCGTCGTTGTACCGCGTATGGTGAAACTCATGGAGGAAGGCTATGGAACGAAGAAAGGTATCCCACAGATGATACTGGCGGGGGCATCGTGCGACGATATCTTCGTGATCGTGTTATTTACAACATTTTTGCAGATGGCACAGGGCGGACATGCAAATGCGAAGGATTTTATCAATATCCCGATCTCAATCGTGTTAGGAATCGTACTCGGTTGTATCGTCGGCTATCTGCTGTACCGGTTCTTCGAGCTTGCGTATAAGAAGAATCACTGCGTTCGTAACTCAACGAAGCTGATTGTGATCTTAGGTATGTCGTGTCTGCTGCTTGCAATCGAGGAGTGGGTGTCTGCATATGTGGCAGTGTCCGGACTTCTGGCAGTTGTCAGTATGGCATGTATGCTTAAGGTGAAGAGCACGACATTTGTGTCGAAACGGTTGTCAGAGAAATTCGGTAAGCTGTGGATTGCCGCAGAGGTAATCCTGTTCGTGCTGGTTGGAGCGGCAGTTGATATCCGGTATATGGCAAAGGCGGGGGCAATGGCGCTTTTGATGATTGGGGCAGCGCTGCTGTTCCGCGCAGTCGGTGTCTGCATCTGCATGCTTGGTACGAAGCTTACATGGAAGGAACGGCTATTCTGTATCATTGCGTATCTTCCGAAGGCTACTGTGCAGGCGGCGATTGGGTCAGTTCCTCTGGCAGCCGGGCTTTCCTGCGGTACACTTGTGCTTTCCGTTGCGGTCATGGCAATCGTGATTACAGCACCGATCGGCGCGCTCAGTATCGACAGCACATATAAACATTTACTGGAAAAAGAATAAACATGGGACTTTTCCGTGCCCTAAATCATCTAATAGGTGTATGGACATACAGAATATAAAACTCCGGAGGGAAGGGAGTGAAACACATGAAGAAAGAAGCCTTTGGTGAACTTGTGATTTCGAACCAGGAAAGCTGGTACCGGATCGCCAAAAGCTACTTATGCAATGATGCGGATTGTGCTGACGCGATTCAAAATGCGATCGTGCATGCATTTGAGAATCTGTACAGCCTGCGCAATGATAAGTATGCGAAAACATGGTTTATAAGAATTCTGATCAACGAATGTCATCAGGTCATACGAGAGAATAAGAAGGTCGTAACTTGGGAGGAATATCAGGAAGAAGGCCGGGAAGCGGAATACATACGTGGGTACGGACAGTATTCGGAATTGTATGAAAGCATCATGCGGCTGAAGGAGAATGAGCGGACCTGCATTATTTTGTATTATTTTGAGGAGTACAGCATTCGGGAAATCGCGCAATGCCTCGAGTCTACCGAATCGGCAGTCAAGAAACGTCTGGTGCGGGCAAGGGAGCATTTGCGAGGAATATTAAAGGCAAAATCGGCATGAAGGTCAGAACACCGGGATGATTGAAACGGGTAAAGGAGGTAATGTGTTATGGATATTGATAGAAATAAAATCAATGAGATGAAATCAGAGTGTCTGCAAATGCCGGATTATATCCGGGATATGATCGAGGAGACGGTCGAACAGCAGTTGAAGAAAAAACAGCGTTACGGTAAGAAAATGTGGAGAGTTGCAGCCGCGATTCTTGCTTTTGCCTGCGTGGGCGGAGGAACCACACTGGCGGCTACAAAGTTATACAAAATGCATCTGGAGCAGCAGGGGAAATATGGCTCTACATTGATCTATGGAGAGGCAACCAATACCGATGCGACGGATACCGACGCGGAAGTGAATCAGAATGCACTGTATACGTTGGATGTTTCCTACGTACCGGAAGGTATGACGGTAGATGGGTTGGATGATATTTATGCAGATGGAAATAATTATGTGAAAAAAGTTTCAGTTTATAAAAAGGATACACCATATATGGGAGGCGTTTCGTTTACATTTTTGAAAATGCCGGCGGATCAGCAGGTTTCCTTTGATCAAACACATGTTATTTCCACCAAAGAACTGGATATCGATGGCCGACAGGCAATTGTGATAGAAAGACAGGTTCTGGAATCAGCCAGACGACAGATTCAGTATGAGCTGTATGTCACATATGAAAACAATTATCTGTTAGGAATGTTTGTGTATGACGATACCGAACTTGATACTGCCATAGATATTGTAAAAGGATTGAAGCTTACCGCAACCGATGATCCGGAGGCAAAACGCAGAATCGTGGCGGAAGAATATACAGGGCAGGAGGAAGCAACTGCCGCAGCGCCTGTTTATGAGGCAGACGAAAACGCTGGCAAGAAGAACAGATTTACGGAAACTTCGAAAGAATCAATGGAAGAACATATGCATCAGGTCGGAGAAAGCTTTGATGTACCGCAGTCTTCCCTGACAGCAAAGGTATCCAAGGTGGAATTACTGGATTCCCCGGATGCAATCGATGCAGCCTATGCTCTCGATCCGGTCAAAACGGATGCGGAAGGAAAGCTTGTTAACAACGTGATCGCCTATGAGAAACGTGGAAATGGTATAGATCAATTAGATGAGGTTGTAGAGACGAAGGAAGTAAAGGAAAAGATCCTTTATATCGAGGTTGCGTATACGAACACGAGTGACCAACAGACCGGAGATACCATGTTCCAATGCGGCCTGCTCTGGGCGAAGGAAACTGGAGATGGCTATGAAACGGTTGACGTCTATGCGAAGGATGATGTGGATTATGATAGTTACTATGGACAGAATTATCGTATTTCCAATGTACCGCTTTATTACTATAACGGAAAAAGTGCAGAGGAGAAAAATCATCTGATCCGGGTTCAGCCGGGTGAAACAAGAACGGTCACGTTGGCATTCCTTGTAACGGAGGACGAACTGCCATATCTGTATCTTGATCTTTTCTCTGGAAATGGCGACTATACACAATTTCGTCAATCGGCATTGCTGTATGGATATGTAGATATTCGTCAGTAGTTTGAATTGTTATACGGAAAAATATGTGGAAGTTGAAAACGCTGTATGCAGGAATGTATACAGCGTTTTTGTTATAAAGCTTGAAAGTGACAAAACTGTCACTTAGTTTGTCACGCCCCCGTAATATATGTCTGATATAGTGTAGATATATTCATCAGATAATTGCAAAACATATACAATTACTTGGGTCATATATTTTTATCTGGATTCATTCTACATATACGATATGTTTGGAGTTTAGAAGTTCTTAATGTTCTATAAATATGCAAGCCATGTTTGGACACGATGTCCAAACAAACCGACACTGAGCCATGGATGGCGAATTGGCGGTGGTGGCGTAGCTTGCGAATATGTAGATTAGAACATTTAGAACTTCTTAGCTCCAATACATTGTATATAGAATGAACCAGATAAAAATATATGTTAATAAATTTTATGTTTTGCAATTATTTGAATAAATACAAACTACGGGGGAGCGATATGGAAAACTACACCAAACTTTCAATCAAATATCTAAAGTTTCAGAAAAAGCGAACAATCCTGACGATCCTAGGTGTCGCTTTAGCGTCAGGAATTCTGTTCGTGATATTAACCTTGTATTTCAGTAACTTCATCAATACCCGCGATGCACTTCGCAAGCAGGCAGATTACGAGATCGTGCTTCTGCCGGAGCAAAATCAGGATGTCTCGGCATTGCTCAAACAGGACTTCGTGAAGACGGCGTATCGTGGAAAATACTACGATTATTATTCGAACTCCTATATTGAAAATGCAATCTACATTAATGTGAAAAATCCTTACCGGTTGGACGCGAATATGGAAACGATCGAGCAGACCTACGGTGTGAAGGCGCAATTAAACCAACAGCTCGCATCCTACTATCTGCAGGGCGACACCGGAAATGATACATACATTATTCTTCTGATGTTCCTGCTTTTGTCGTTCGTGATCGCAGTCATCGGAGTTGGAATCATCCGGACAACGATCCAGTTGAATACGATGGAACAGATCAAAGATTATGGAATCCTGCGTTGTATCGGAGCAACACAGGGACAGTTAAAAAGTGTGATATTCCGAATGGGATGCATGCAGGAGCTGCTTGGAATCCTTGGTGGAGTCGTGATTGGATTCCCAATTGCATATCTGGTTGGCTTATCCATGAATATCAAGGTTCTCCCGCATGTGCTTCCATTTCTGTATGTGTTGATTGTCTTTATCGGAGATATGTTCTTCGTTATGGATGAGAATGGAAAACTCGTAAAGAAGATTTCACCGATCGAGGCGGTGCGCGGGCAGACAAGCGGAACACGGAAGGTTAAGGCACGTAAGCAAAGCATTTTCGGAAAGATCTTCGGCGTGCAGGGCGATTATGCATACAAGAATCTGATGAGCAACAAGCGTCGGTTCTTAAAGACGATTGCAACATTTGCGTTATCAATCGCGGCATTTATCACGATCGCGACAATCTTCACTTCGTTTGTACAGATGCAGAAGCAGATTGCACCTTCTTACGGAGAGTATCAGGTGTATTTCTTCAACGAGGCAAATGATGAAGAGACCATAGATGCAGTGAAATCAGTACTCCCAAACGAAGAGACACTCACAGACATTGCACAGAACAAAGAAGTGAAGGACGTGAAAGCAGTATATGCAGCGACTATGAAGGCTGCGGACTTCGAAGAATTCCGGACACATTTCACAGAGGATTTCCGGCAGGAAACGTTGGAGGGAGAGGTCATTGAGCGGTTAAAGGATAGTGAAAAATATAAGGATAAGGCATCTCCGGCTGACCGTGTGAGCGTGATTGGATACGGAGAGGACGAGTATCAGGAATATGCATCGTATCTGGTCGAAGGAACGCTGGATGTCGATGAGAACGGAATTGTGCTTGTACAGAATGTGGAAGCAACGTTGGATGAAGGCATGGATGATGAATCCTATGATGCGATTGATCTGATTGCATCAACGGTGGAATATCCGGCGACGGATTATAAGCTTGGTGACACGATCGAGCTGAAATGGGGAAATGAGAAGAAAACATATGAGATTCAGGGCATTGTCCGGATAGATAAGGACAAATTGCAGACAAAAGGATTTGTAAAGTGTATTGTACCACTGGCAAATTATTTCCGGATGACCGGACTTGAAAAATCGGATTCCACAGGTGTGAAATGTAAGCTTCGTTCGGACAATATCTCCGCTTCGCTGACATCGAAGCTGGTGAACGTGCTGGATAACTCAATGGGAGATTACTCGTATCCGGATGCCATTTATTCCGGGGCATTGTTTAGTACATCCATCAGCGCAATCAAATATATTCTTGCATTTGTGATTGTGATTTTATGTGTGAGTTCTCTGAATATCATCAATACGACAGCGAGCAATCTTTATCTGCGGCGGCAGGAATTCGCACAGCTTCGCGCAATCGGCGTATCGGTGCGGGAGCTTCGGAAGATGGTAATGCTCGAAGGTGTGATCTCCGTTATCTGTGCGAATATCGTTGGCGATGTGCTGGGCTTTGCGGTTATGATGCCGCTTGCGAAAGCAGCGCTGGTGTTGTTCATGGTGAAACTTACTTTCCCGATTATCGGTGCGGTGATTGGATTTGTGCTATCTGTACTTGTAATGTGTGGATCCATCTATATACCGATGAAGCGGATGTCAAACCGGATCGCGGATGATCTGAACGCAGCCGGGGATTGATTGGAACTTGGCTGAAGCTGGATTGGGTAAAAAATTGAAAAATAGAGAAATTGCTCCAATAAAGGGAGTAATACAATAAAAATCAGGAGGGAAAACAACATGGATATTGTAAAGATGGAACATGTCACGAAGATATATGGAAGCGGAGACACACGGGTTTGGGCACTCGATGATGTGAATCTGACCGTGCAAAAAGGAGAAAGTCTGGCAGTGGTCGGAGCGTCCGGCTCCGGCAAGTCCACACTGCTGCATGTCATGGGTGGTGTCGACACAGTTACGAATGGCAAGGTAATCGTGGACGACCGGGACATCACAACATTGAAGGACGAGGAAATGTCGGTGTTCCGCCGGAGAAAAATCGGATTTGTATTTCAGTCATATCATCTGATTCCGGTTCTGACTGTGGAGGAGAATATACAGATGCCGATTTTGTTAGATCACAAGAAACCGGATCGGGAGTACATCGACCATGTCATTGAGATGCTTGGTTTGAAAGACAGACGGAAGCATCTGCCGAACCAGTTGTCCGGCGGACAGCAGCAGCGTGCGGCAATCGCGCGGGCACTTGCAAACCGCCCGTCTCTGATCCTTGCCGATGAGCCGACCGGAGCACTTGATTCTACAAATGGAAATGAAGTTATGGCGTTGCTGCAGGACTCGGTAAAGAAGCTGAATCAGACACTTGTGTTAATCACACATAACATCGATCTTGCCAGAGAGGCAGACCGCATCGTGCGGATCACAGATGGTAAGCTGACCGAGGAGTGAGTGGGGAAAATCGATAAGTCATCAGGAAAATGAACGTTAGCTAAGTGAGAAAAATTCGGGAATATTAAAAAGATAGAGGAAAAACAGGGCAGAATGAAAGGAGAGAAAATGATGGCAAATAAGTCAGAATGGAAAAATCAACAAAGCAAACATCAAAGAAGAAATCACCATTTAAGAGAGATTATCCTTGCTATTCTGGTGGTTTTGAGTGTAGCTGTAACTGTATGTCCATATACCGCACAGGCGGCGACACCGAAGGTATTGGTTTCCGGTTACAAAGTATCAGCCGCGACGATCTATTCCGGAGATAATTTTAATCTGATTCTGGAGATTCTGAATACTTCCAAGAACAAAGTCAAAAATATGAAAGTGACGGTTGCTTCCGAAGGCGGCGAGATCATCCCGGTTTCTGGAACAGGAAGTGCTTATGTGGCAGAGATTGCTGGAAATGAAACCAGTGAGCAGACATTTTCCATGCAGGCGGCAGCGGGACTTGCAGAGAAAACGTACAAGCTTTCTGTGAAGATGGAGTACGAGAATACTTCCGGCGAGGCATTTGAGATGGAGGATACGTTGTATCTGCCAGTGTATCTGAAGCAGCGCGTATCTGTGACAGATGTGATGACAGATGATGCGAAGGTCGGTGACGAGGTGGAGATTACCGCGCAGGTCAACAACCTCGGCGAGGGCATGCTCTATAATGTAAATGCCCGCGTGGAAGGAAAACACGTGGAGAAGCAGGAGACATACATCGGCAATATTGACACAGGAAAAAGCGGCAACGTAGATCTTCTGGCAAAGGCAGTCATGGTAACTGATTTTGAAGAGATGGCAAAACCGGAGGATTGGATCATTGTGACCTACGAAGACCGGAATGGCAATAAGCACGAAGAAAAAGTGGATGTATCCTTCTACATTGAGACGGTCGATTACGAAGATCTGGAGGTCTTGAAGGAAGCACCAGAGAAGACCGGACCTGCCACATGGCAGATTCTCCTGATCTGTGTCTGCGTGCTTGCAGTTGGCGTATTCGTGGGTGTAACTATTAACAAAAAACGTTCACGATAAGGTGAAATGGAGAAATCGCAAATCCCCAAAAGTGTAAATTGAGTTGTTCAGAAATACATATTCTAAAGCAGACCATTGAAGCACGCTGGCACTTAGCGAACGGCAAACTTGTTTGACGTGAGTTTAGTACCATTGCGTGATGAAGTGAGCGAGAGCGTGTCTGCATAGAATTGTATTTCTGAACAACTCACGATAAACTATATGGATTTGCGAAAAGGAGGAATCCGTGAAATTTATCATGCATTTAACAATTCAAAATATTAAGCGTAGAAGAGCGCGAACCATCCTGACTCTCCTTGGCGTGATGATCGGCGTGGTAGCAGTTGTCTCTCTGCTGTCGCTCGGAATGGGCGTGAAGCGGGAACTCCTGCAAGGCTATGGCGATGATGTTTCGATTCGGCAGATCACCGTGCAGACACCGGAGAACAACCAGAACAAGAAAATGCTTCTGACCGACCATACCATAGAGAAGCTTGCAAAGCTCGACAAGGTTGCGAATGTCTATCCGCGCTATGAAGTATTTACGAATATTCAGGTCGGTCAATATACCGCGTATACGAATCTAGTTGGTATCCCATCGGAGCAGTTATCCGCAATCGCGCTGACCGATACATCCAGCCTGTCGGAGCATGCGCGGAAACCAGAGCTGGTGATCGGAAATGCGATGGGTTACATGTTCTTCCACGAAGGATCTATGACCAGCTACCAAGACGGAAAAGGCGACCTGAACGCATGGATTGGCGAGAAGGCGAAGGTTTCACTGGGACTTGATGAAAATGAAATCACAGATCGGCTGACGATCGCGGGAGTGATGCAGGGGGACGCAGACGAGTTCAGTGAGCAGTCGCAGAGCATTTATTGCGATATTGATGTGCTGCGCGCAGATCTGAAGAAACATGCAGCACAGGGAAATGTGCTTGGACAGCCATTCGACAAGAACGGAAATGCATACACCTCGTGGGTGTATTCAAGCGTGGTTGTCGAAGTCGGTAAGATGGAAGACGTTGAGTTTGTTGTCAAGAAATTACAGGATATGGGATATCAGACAACGAATATGAAGGAGTACCGTGATACAGCGATGCGTACAGTACGAATGCTGGAGTTGTTGCTGGGTGGCATCGGACTTATTTCGTTCCTTGTTGCGGCAATCGGTATCAGCAACACAATGACAACCGCTGTTTATGACCGGGTTGCGGAGATCGGAACCTTGAAGGTACTCGGCTGTGAGAAGCGGGAATTGATGGCAATGATCTTGCTGGAAGCAGGTATCTACGGACTTGTTGGTGGTGCGTGTGGCGTGGTATTGTCACTGCTTTTTGGGAAGATTATCAACCGAATCGCAGTATCTGCATTGCTTTTAGAAGCAGGTACGAAGATTGCTGTGATTACGCCAAAGCTTGCATTATCAGCAGTCGGAATGGCGATGCTGCTTGGAACAATTGCAGGTTATTTCCCATCACGATGGGCGGCAAAGCTTTCACCGCTTACAGCGATGCGGAGAGATTGATAAATAAGAGATGTGACGTATCATCTGAAATGGTGGTGCGTCTTTTTCATATTGATGGTATAATAAGCGTAAGAATACCAAGTAATATAGAAGGAATCTGGGATTATGGCACATAAGATATTGATGGTGGAGGACGATTTTGCCCTCGCAATGGGAACGGAATATGCGCTTACTTCGGAAGGCTATGCGGTGACAACCGCAGGAAATCTGGCACAGGCGCGTGAGAAATTCGACGATAGCATCGACCTTGTGCTGTTGGATGTGATGCTGCCGGATGGAACTGGATTTGAGTTTTGCAAGGAACTTCGGGAGAAGAACAGCGATGTCCCGATTGTATTTCTGACGGCGGTTGCAGAGGAAGCAAATATTGTTCAAGGGCTGGAGCTTGGGGCGGATGATTATGTGACGAAACCGTATCGCGTGAAGGAATTGCTGGCGCGGGTAGCAGTGAATATCCGGCGTTATACGCAGGCACAGCAGACGAGCCAAGAAAATAGCAATCGTGTTGTGACGTTTGGAAATACAATCTTCGATGGGGAAGCATTTGTTCTCACACAGCATGGGGAGAAGCTTGATTGTACGACGAGCGAGCTGCGTTTGCTGCGGTTTTTATTGCAGCATCGTGGACAGGTGATCAGTCGGAGTGCGATCATGGAACAGCTCTATGATATTGATGGAGAGTTTTTCGAGGACAATACACTTTCGGTCTATATCAAACGGCTTCGACAGAAATTAGGGGAAGATGGAGCTTATATTGAGACTGTGCGTGGAATGGGGTACCGGTTTCGGAAGTGATAGCGATGCACAAATAACGTGGGCTATCGGTTCGGAAGCGATTGTAAAAATATAAATATGCAGGCAAAAAGTTATGAACTACAACAATTTCATAAACGATTTTTCATATACGGCGGAATTGCGTACCTTGTCTACGTTGTTTTTGCTGCATTGGTTTTGTGGCTGCGTGGCTGGCAGTTGTGGGTGACATTGTTGCTTGGCTGTCTGCTGCTTGGAAGTGCTTACGTGGCAGGGCGTCGTTCAATCGGTACTATGAGCCGGGAGCTACGGGCAATCGTAGATATTATGAACCAGATTCTCGAAGCACCGGAACAGGTTCCGGCAGAACCATATAAGCAGGGCGAACTTGGAGAATTATATACGAATCTGTACAAGCTGGTGCAGGCGTTAAAGGAGAGTAACCGCAAGGAGCAAGAGGAGAAGATCTTTCTGAGGGATATTATGTCGGATATTTCCCATCAGCTGAAAACACCGCTTGCGTCGCTCACGGTATTTTTAGATCTGCTGTATGATGGACGCGTGCCAGATGTTGACAAACAGAAGCAGATGCTTTTGGAATCAAAAAATCAGGTCAGCCGTATGGAATGGATGGTGCTGTCCATGTTGAAACTTGCGCGTATCGAGGCGGGCGCCATCCAGTTTGAGAAGCATCCGTGCAGTCTATATGCGATTGTGGCGCAGGCGAAGGAGAGCGTCGCATATCTGACGGAGAAACGCGGGCAGCAGATTGATGTGCAGATTGACGAGAAACAGATGCTTGTCTGCGATGGAGACTGGCTGACCGAAGCAATCATCAATCTGTTGAAAAATGCATCGGACTATTCCGGCGAGCAGACGACGATCCATATCTGGACGGAAGACAATCCGATGTACACGCGCATTTATGTGAAGGATGAGGGCTGCGGCATCGCGGAGTCTGAACTGAAAAATATTTTCAAACGTTTCTATCGTATCAACAAAGAGGTCAATCCGAACAGTGTCGGAATCGGTCTTTCCCTGACGAAATCCATCGTCGAGGGCATGGGTGGTAAGATCTCGGTACGAAGCGAGCTTGGCTGCTATACGCAGTTTATCCTGACGTTTGTGCATACATAAATATGTTTGAGGGTATGTGGTAAGCATAGACAGATTTAACAGAAAACATTTGAGTTATTCCAATCAAAGTGTTACACTCATAGAGAAGTATTGTTGAAAAGCAAATAAATGAGGTGTAGATATGGAACAGACAGGCGGAAAGTGGATGTCTCTGATCGGGGCATACATGATCGTAAAGGGAATTGTCAATCTGATATTGGGATTTTCGGTTGGAAATATTGTGACGCTGCTAATCAGTGGTGTACTCGCATTCCTGATCATCAAGGGCGTGCCATATATGAATTATGTGACCGGCGCGTATCTGGCGTTGATGAGCGTGATACATATCATCCCGAATATTCAGGGACATCATTGGTTTTATCTGGCAGAGGGTATTATTGATCTGATTGCAGCAGTTGTGCTGTTCACAAGCGGAAGAACCAAAGAATCATAAAGCGAAAATAAAAACATGGAGGGAGCGAAAGTCCAGCCATGTTTTTCATTTATATAAAAATGGAGTGAACGTAAAATGAACGAACGATTAGACAAACAGATGGATTTCATCCGGGAGATCGACAAGGAGAAATTCATTACCCGGATGACGAAGTTAACTGATGGAAAACGTCGGGAAAATGATGCAGAACACGCATGGCATATGGCAATTATGACGATTCTGCTTTCCGAATATGCAAATGAGAAGATTGACGTGCTGCGGACAGTCACGATGCTCTTAATCCACGATCTGGTGGAAATCGATGCGGGAGACACTTACGCCTATGATGAGGAAGGCAAGAAGACGCAGGAAGCGCGGGAGAAGAAAGCGGCAGACCGCATCTACAATCTGCTTCCAGCGGATCAGGCGAAGAAACTGTATGATATCTGGCTGGAGTTCGAGGCGAAGGAGACGCCGGAAGCGAAGTTTGCACGCGCGATGGATAACCTGCAGCCGATGATGCTCACTGCAAGTACAGGTGGCTTTGACTGGAAAGACCGGGGCGTGCGTGCGGAACAGGTAATGAAGCGCAACGAGATCACGCCGGAAGGTTCGAAGACGTTGTGGGATTATGCATACGATAATTTCCTGAAGCCGAATATTGAGAATGGAAATCTACAGTAATGGAGGCGAAACATCGTGTCCGGAGAGACGAAAAGTAAGAAAAAATATGAGATTGATATGTGCAACGGTGCCATCCTGCCGAAGCTGCTGGCGTTCACGCTGCCACTGATGTGTTCGAGCGTGCTGCAGCTTTTATTCAATGCGGCTGATATCATCGTTGTTGGAAACTTTGCAGGGGATACGGCGCTTGCAGCAGTCGGAAGCAACACAGCGCTCATCAATCTGTTGACGAACTTTTTCCTGGGACTGTCAATTGGTGCAAATGTACTGGTGGCGCGGTTCTATGGTGCGAAGGCAGAGGAAGATGTCAGCGATACCGTACATACGGCGATGCTTTTGAGTGTTTTCAGCGGCATCATTCTGACTGTGATCGGTTGTATCGGAGCGAGACAGATTCTGATCTGGATGCAGACACCAGAGGATGTACTTCCGCTTGCGACAACGTATCTGCGCATTTATTTTATAGGTATGACATCCATGATGGTATATAACTTCGGCAGTGCCATCCTGCGTGCGGTCGGAGATACGAAACGACCACTTTACTACCTGTCGGCGGCAGGTGTTATCAATATTGGACTGAACCTGCTTTTTGTAATCGTGTTCCGTATGAGCGTGGCAGGTGTTGCACTGGCGACGGTTATCTCTGAGACTATCTCTGCCAGTCTGGTCATCCGCTGCATGATGAAAGAAAAGGGCAGTATCCGTCTGACGCCATCAAAGCTTCGGATTCATCCGAAGCGGTTTGCAGAGATTCTGCGGATCGGACTCCCGGCGAGTCTGCAGGGCGTGATTTTTGCGATATCAAATGTCATTATCCAGTCGTCCGTCAATTCTTTTGGATCGACGGTCGTTGCCGGGAATTCTGCGGCTAGCAATATCGAGGGCTTTGTGTATGTATCGATGAACTCATTTTATCAGGGTACGATCAGCTTCACGAGCCAGAATGTCGGCGCGGGCAAATACGAGCGTGTGAATAAAATTTTATTTACGGCACAGGCATGCGTGATCGTGACCGGTCTGGTGCTTGGCAATCTGGCGGTATTCTTCGGACCGGATCTGCTTGGATTTTATACGAGAAGTGCGGCTGTGAAAGCGGCTGGTATGAATCGTCTGAAGATTATATGTACAGTTTATGCGCTGTGTGGTATTATGGATGTCATGGTTGGCTCACTGCGCGGACTTGGGTATTCCGTGATGCCGACGATCGTATCTCTGATTGGTGCGTGCGGACTCCGACTGTTGTGGATATTTACATTTTTCCGCATATACGAGCAGTTCCATACACCGCAGTCGCTGTATCTGACCTATCCGGTAAGCTGGATCATCACGATCTGCGCACACGTGGTCTGCTTTGTGATTGTGCGTCGTAGGATAAGCAGGCGGTTGAAGACACAGAGCATGGCACAGTAACGCACAAACATATTTGGCATGCGGTATTCGATGATGCAGATCATGCGGATGGTACATGTTGTATGCAGAAAATAATTCTGGGAATAAATAAGGTATAAATTTTAATATAAAGGAGACTTACGATGAAACAGGGTATCATATTTGACATGGATGGCACATTGTGGGATTCTGCGGATGGAGTCGCAAAATCATGGACACAGGTGATTCAAAACGAGTATAAGAAAGATATGGCAGTTACCGAGCAGGATATCAAGCGGGTGATGGGCAAAACAATGGACGTGATAGGAGATATTTTTTTCCCGGAGCTTACTTCGGCGGAACAGAAATCTCTGGTTGGAAAATGCGGTGACTGGGAGAATGAGTATCTCCGCAGAAACGGAGGAAAACTTTACCCGGAGTTGGAGAATACACTGAAAAAACTCAAAGAACAGTATCATCTGTATATCGTAAGTAACTGCCAGAGTGGCTATATCGAGGCATTTCTGGACTATTATAATTTTGGACAGTATTTTGAAGATATTGAATGTTATGGAAATAACGAGAAGAGCAAGGGGGATAACATCCGTCTTGTGATGGAGCGAAATGGTCTGGAGCAGACCATCTATGTCGGGGATATCCAGGGCGATTATGATGCGACGATGCAGGCGGGTGCGACCTTCATCCATGCAAAATATGGATTTGGAACGATCAATACAGAAGTTGCAGAAATCGAGAAGTTCAGTGACCTTCCGGAAGTGGCTGCCAGAGTGTTTCAGGAGATGAAAGCGTAACTGCCGCAGAACAGGATGACGAATGTGCGCACAATGAAATAAGAGGGAGACTGGTAGATTGGAACAGACGATGCAGGCAGAAAAAACAGAAGTTATACGCACGGGAATTACAGGCAGTACGCTCAAGATCATTGCTATGATCACGATGCTGATTGATCACATTGGGGCAACCATTGTGTTACAGCTTGTCCAGCGAAATTCGGATAATTTTGATGCATTTGGAAATGTGCGTATGACAGGGATGGTTATCCTGTATTATGTTCTGCGTGGCATTGGCAGATTGGCATTTCCCATTTTTATTTTTCTGTTGCTAGAGGGATTTCAGTATACACATAACCGGTTTCTCTATATTGGACGACTGCTGCTTTTTGCGATTATTTCGGAGATTCCGTTTGATCTGGCAGTGAATCTGTCGACGAATAGCATCTTGAAAGGGCATGTATTGGAATTTGCCAGCCAGAATGTATTCTTCACATTGGCAATCGGTATGATTGTACTGACCGCGTTGGAGGGATTGCGTACCCTGCAAATGGATACGATTCTGAAAACAATTCTGATCGTTGGTGTGGTTGCGTTTGGGGCAGCACTTGCATATGCGTTGCATACTGATTATGGTGCGATTGGCGTATTGGCAATCTGTGCGGCGTATGGATTCCGGAATCAAAAAAAGGAACTGCAGATGGCAGTTCCCTGTATTGTATTATCGGTATTAAACATGTCAGAATTATGTGCGCTTGCGGATGCTGGCATTGTGCACTTCTATAATGGGAAGCGTGGCTTAAAACTAAAATGGGTATTTTACATATTCTATCCGCTGCATTTGCTGATTCTTGCAGGCATCTGCGTGCTGCTTTTTAAATAGAAAATATTATGCATAATTGTTATACATCAGACCACTGTAAACAGACTGCGTATAGGTTGCGGTCTGTTTTTCTTTTGCGTTCGGATATGTCACGATCAGGCGGTCGATGTAAGCGAGCGGATCTAAGGTCAGACGATTCACTGTCTTTCCGATATCTGCCCGAAGGCTGGAATTTTCTCCAAACAGTGTATTTAATGTATCGTACGAAATGCCGTTTGCCTGTGCAACATCAAACTGCATGCGATGATCCTCGCCAATGGTAATGCCGATGGAGGCAAGCTGTTCCTCATGACGTGTGACAATACCAGAGATATCGTGATAGAGGTTGCGGCTTCCGATCGAGGTTGGCTCGCCCTCCTCGGAGAGGGTAACTAACTGATTGTATGCATCAGTGAAATTTGTCATTTGATCAACAAGTAGACTTTTGTCCGGTGTGAACTGCACATTTACTGGTGTATCTGTGACCTTATGAAAATCAAATTCCGCAACTTGATTGATCGAGATATGATTGGAGGTTGAGGAATGCACCAGATCGTTGATGTAAAATCGCGCATTTTCCGGATAGGTCTGTATCTGATTGAGTCCGAAAGTATCAACTACTTCGGCACCCTGTTTTTTATCAAATGTAAAATATAAGGAAGAAACGGTCTCTGGCGTACCTGTATCCGCAGAAGCGAGCATAAGTGCACTCGTATTTCCTTCCTTTATAATAGAAGCGCGTACATCAATATGCCTGCGGTTGATCTGATCGGCAAGCTGTTCCTGCAAAGACAGGTTTGTATCAGCACCGGAAACAGACAATGTAAATGGGAGATTGCCATGTATCGTCTGCATGGAGAAGCTGTAGCTGCCCGGTGCAAGTGCCGTGCCGTCGGAATCAAGGTAAGTGCCGACATTTACCTGCTCGTTGGCAAGCTGGTCGATCTGCAGAGTCATATGATCCGGGAGTTCGCCAGACGCATGTGCACGGAAAGAACCAGATACCGCATCTGGATTATCTGTGAAGATCTGCTTCTTTGTGTAAAGCTCACTGTCTGGATTCGCCAATTGGTCGGTGATGTCACGCAGGGTTAGCGCCTGTTCCTTGATATCAATCATATGCTCCTGTCTCGATTCCGAGAGGGAAACCAGATAGAGCGGGGATGACTGATTGTATTTGGAAATACTGTTGTAAACCGCTTTGAGTTCGGAAGCCTTGTGCGTGCGTGTGCGACGCTTCGGTACAAGATCATGGTTTAAATAATTGTACACTTGTGATATATTCATATAAGAAGGCCTCCTTTCCCAATATAATGGTTTTGTTATAATTAAATATATTATAAATATCGTAAAAATTCAACTTTTTCCTTGACTTTATATGCAGGTTTTGTTATTCTAAAGCTTGCGATGGAAGAGGTCCTTTTTTTTTGCACGAAAAAAGAGGATTCTAAGATGTCATCTGTGAAAAAATAAATATGGAGGTGGACAGTTGTGCGTGTAAAAATTACATTGGCATGTCAGGATTGTAAACAGCGTAATTACAATATGACAAAGGATAAGAAAACGCATCCAGACAGAATGGAAACAAAGAAGTATTGTAAGTTCTGTAAGAAGCACACGATGCACAAGGAAACAAAGTAATCGGAGGAGTAGTCTATGTCAAAAAAAGAAGAGACTTCTTCACCTTCCTTGAAGAGAAGCTGGTTTCAGGAGCTGAAAGCAGAGTTCGGCAAGATCACTTGGCCGACAAAGGACAAGCTCGTGAGACAGTCTGCGGCTGTAATCGTGATTTCCGTAATTCTCGGATTTATCATTGCAGGTGTGGATTACCTGTTACAGATCGGTTTAACTTATATTGTTGGTTAGGTAGGTGAATGTATGTCAGAACTATTCGAAAACGAAGCTGCAACATCTGGAACACCAGAAAGCGGAATTCCGACCGATGGTGAGGCAAGATGGTATGTAGCTCATACCTACTCAGGTTATGAGAACAAGGTGAAAAATGATATCGAGAAGACTGTTGAAAACAGAAAGCTTCAAGAGCAAATCCTTGAGGTAACCGTACCGGTTCAGGAGGTAATTGAGACAACAAAGACAGGCGCGAAAAAGACAGTTCAGAGAAAGTTGTTTCCGGGTTATGTTCTGGTTCATATGTATATGAACGATGTTACATGGTATGTAGTTCGTAACACACGGGGTGTTACAGGATTTGTAGGTCCGGAATCCAAGCCGGTTCCTTTGACAGAGCGCGAGATGCGTGCGATGGGTATCGTGACTGAGGCACCAGTGGTTCACATTGATGTGGAAGTTGGCGATCAGATCAAGGTTATTACCGGAGCTTGGGAAGGCAATGTTGCTGTTGTTAAGGCAATTAACGAGAGCAAGAGAACCGTAACCATTGACGTTGACATTTTCGGACGTGCTACATCTGTTGAGATTGGATTTGGAGATATCCAGAAGATGTAAGAGGTTTAGGAGGTAGCTATAATGGCTAAGAAAGTAGAAGGATATATTAAATTACAGATTCCTGCAGGAAAGGCAACACCTGCACCACCTGTTGGTCCTGCACTTGGACAGCACGGTGTAAACATTGTACAGTTCACAAAGGAGTTTAACGCAAGAACTGCTGATCAGGGCGATATGATCATCCCTGTTGTTATCACAGTTTATGCAGATAAGAGTTTCAGCTTTGTAACTAAGACTCCACCGGCAGCAGTACTGCTTAAGAAGGCGTGCGGCCTTAAGTCAGCATCTGCAGCACCGAACAAGACAAAGGTTGCAAAGATTTCTAAGGCTAAGGTTCAGGAGATCGCTGAGCTGAAGATGCCAGACCTGAATGCAGCAAGCCTTGAGGCTGCTATGAGCATGATCGCTGGTACAGCTCGTTCTATGGGAATCGAAGTTGAGGACTAATAAGAAATAATCGTAGGAGGGTCGCTCCCGCAAAAACTACAGGAGGTTTATTTGAATGAAAACAGGTAAGAGATATTCAGAAGCTGCAAAGCTTATTGAAAAGACAAAAACATATGACTTAGAAGAGGCTGTTGCACTCGTTAAGAAAACAGCTAGCGCAAAGTTTGATGAGACAATCGAAGCTCACTTCCGTTTGGGCGTAGATGGTCGTCATGCAGACCAGCAGGTTCGTGGTGCAGTTGTTCTTCCTCACGGAACAGGTAAGACTGTAAAGGTTCTCGTATTTGCTAAGGGTAACAAGGTAGACGAGGCTCTTGCAGCAGGCGCTGATTACGCAGGTGGAGATGAGCTTGTACCAAAGATCCAGAACGAAGGCTGGTTGGATTTTGATGTTGTTGTTGCTACACCAGATATGATGGGTGTTGTTGGACGTCTTGGACGTGTCCTTGGACCAAAGGGCTTGATGCCAAATCCAAAGGCTGGTACAGTTACTATGGACGTAACAAAGGCAATCAACGATATTAAGGCTGGTAAGATTGAGTACAGACTTGATAAGTCAAACATTATCCACGTGCCAATTGGAAAGGCTTCTTTCACAGAGGAGCAGTTAACAGACAACTTCCAGACTTTAATAGATGCAGTTGTTAAGGCTAAGCCTGCAGCAGCAAAGGGACAGTACATTAAGAGCTTAGTAGTAGCTTCTACAATGGGTCCTGGCGTAAAGCTGAACGTTACAAAGTACTAAGATTTAGCCGTAACAGAGAAAAGAGTGTGAATGGATTCCGACACGGAGTGCATGCGCACTCTTTTTTTCTTGCTTTTCAGACGCAATAATAGTAAAATTAAAGTACTTGAGACATCGAGAAAGTAATTTATACCAAGGGGGTACAGACAATGGAAAAGGAACAGATTGTAACGAAACTTACGGAAGTGATTCATGATGTGTTACCGGAATTGGATGAGGTAGATATGCATGCAAATATGGTAAACGAATATGGCGTGAATTCCGTATCTTTGATTCGCCTGCTCGTAGCAGCAGAAAGCAAGTTTGATATTTCATTTACCGATTATGAGCTTGCACTCAGCGATTACGATTCGTTCAGCGATATTGCAGCAGTGATAGCGGAAAAATTAGCATAGATTGGGAGGAACAGTAAAATGGCAGATATGAAAAAATTACCAGTAACATATCCAATGATTACATCTTGGCAGTGGCATGCAACACTGTTTTCCATTCTCTCAGATGATGAGAATGCAAAGAAATGGATTTTCAGCAACTACATTCAGCTTCGTTGCTACAACATTCAGGAGATCTTCACAGGCGATGATATGCTTCTCGCAGATATGATGCCAGGAAGCAGCGCATTGAAGCAGTGTCCATACCTGATGTTCTCACTTCTTACGAAAGAGCAGATTCAGAGCTATTGTGGAAACATCATTGATTTCATTATCAAGACTATCGACCTGAATGGATATGTATATGGCGTATTTGATGAGGCAAAGATTTTGTGTGATGCAGAGGTAGATTACAAGTTCCCTCATGAGTTATTCATCTATGGATACAACCGTGACGAGGAAGTATTCTATGTAGGAGACTTCACATTCCAGGATCATTATTCATATAACACAGTCAGCTTCTCTGATCTGGAGCGTGGCTATGAAGTTATCACAGAGCAGGATGACCATGTATTTAAGGATGATCACAAGGGTGGCCGTGGATTGTATGTTGTTATGAAGAACACTGAGCATCCAATCTATGAAGTGGATATCGAGCTGATTAAGCAGACAATCAGTGAGTACCTGAATTCTCAGGATACAAAGGATCATTTCCGTATGCTTCGTAACCGTTTTGATGATACAACATTTGGTATCAAGGTTTATGACAAGGTGCTTGCACAGATCGAGAAGCAGCTGCATGCAGAGGAGCCAGATTTCGATATCCGTGCATTGCATGTAATGTATGACCATAAGGTTTTGATGTTAGAGCGTATTAAGTATCTGATGAATCACGGATTCCTGAAATACAATGAGGATACGATCAATGAGTACCAGACGGTTGTTCGTAATATGCTGACCGCTCGTAACCTGCTTGTCCGTATTTCTATCACAGGTGAGATTGAGTCTTCAGTCAGATTCAAGACATACCTCGATGCAGCAAAGGAGAAGGAAATCAGCATTCTCTTCCGTATTCTTGCAGAACTGGAAGATAAATAATATGACAAAGATTCATGTATCGGTTGTAAAAGTAAATCGTGAATACTTAGAACAACATTTTGATGAATTGGTTGAACGCTTATACCCGGAACGAAAGTCCCGGGTATTGGCTTTTCGTAGGCGGGAACCAGCATATACATCGATCGTAGCAGGTTTATTGTTGCAGACACTTGTAGAAGAAAAGCTTGGTATCTCCCCACAGGCATTGGTGCTTGAAAAAAACGAGAATGGAAAGCCAACGGTACAGGGACATCCAGCGTTTTATTTCAATCTCTCCCATGCGGGTGATTATGTCGTGCTGGCGCACGGTGATGTGCCCCTGGGGGTCGATATCGAGCAGATCCGGGAAAAGGATAATCTGCGTGTTGCCAGACGTTGCTTTACCGAGCGGGAGTATGCTTATGTATCCGGACAAAAAGAGGTGGTATCTCAGGAGACGGCAGGTGCGCCTGGTGAGGTGGCGGAGAAATTGGGGTTCGAGCCGGATGACAGTTTGTGTGCAGAGCGGTTCTTCTATCTATGGACGATGAAAGAGGCATATCTGAAGCTTACAGGCGATGGAATCAGTGTGCCGCTCAATTCCTTTGAAATCGATCCGGTGCAGAAAACCGTCATTGGTACATCGTACCGGTATTTTATGCTTCGGATGGATGATTATTGGATTTCTGTGTGTGCGGAGGGGGATTGTACCGTGGAATACAGGCTGGATTCCTGCATCCGTTTTTGAGATGGTCGGTTATGCCGATCTTATGGAGACATCCAGGTTTGTACGTTTGGACTTTTGAGGATTTTGAAATTTGAAATTTGAATTCAATTTTGTTAAGAAATCGCTTGACATTTAGTTGAAACTACGATAGAATATCATCTGTTGTGAGACACAACACAGATGCGGTCGTAGCTCAGCTGGATAGAGCACTTGGCTACGGACCAAGGTGTCGGGAGTTCGAATCTTCTCGGCCGCATAACTTAAAGCTTCTCGAGCAATCGGGAAGCTTTTTTGCGCGTTCCTACAAGCACTGCACACCTGCATGCACGCGTATAGCGCGCCAGCGCGACACGAACATGGAGCGAAGCGGAATGTGAGTGTGCAGTGCTATATATAATATAATAAGGCAGATAAGACGAGAGATTCAATCTTTAATTTTATAGTTAATATGCGAGCAACCAAAGTGTAGATACGGATGATATATGCAACAAATACTCAAGCAGACCGTTGAAATACATCGGCACTTAATGAGCGGCAGCAATTTTGCTGCTGCGAATTTAGTACCGTTATGTATTGAACCGAGCGAGAGCGCGTCTGCGGAGGATTCTGTTGCATATATTATCCGTAGGATAAATGGGGCTCGCAATTCAAAATAAAAAAGACGATCGAACCTGGACCGTCTTATGAACTGGGCTACCAGGATTCGAACCTGGAAAATGCTGGAGTCAGAGTCCAGTGCCTTACCATTTGGCGATAGCCCATCATTATGAAGTTTGGAGACTCTTTTGTGTCTCACAAGATGGTATTATATTACATGTCTTTTGAAATTGCAAGCCTTTTTTGAAAAAAATTTACAAAAAGTTGAAACATACTACAATTCCGCCTACTTGTCAGGAATTGGATAAATAATTGTTTGACAAACGGAAACAAATACTATATGATTGCTTACGTTGAACGCTAGGAGAAAACAAAGATTTTTGTAAATCGATTGCGTAGTGAACAACCATTTGAAAGGAAGTAAGTATGAGCAGCGTAATATATGTGGTTCCGTGGGCCATTTGTGATACAGAAAGCATATATGTGAAGAAAGTCAAGGGCGACGATGTACAGGTGCCAGAGAAGGGCAGTGAGTTTAATTCATGGTGCATTCGAAACGTGATTGCAAGTCCGGATCGCAGAACAAAGGATACGTATGCGATTGTGGATGTATTCAATGGCTATAAGGAAAAGATGAATGAGAAGGGCATGTCTGTGTTCTCACTTACCAATTCACAGGATGTATTGGAAAATCTGGGCTTCCAGAAAGCAGATGATACAGAGGCATCATTTATAAAGAATAAAGTTTTGAAGTTGAATAAGGACAAGAAAAAATAGACCACGCATGTTTGTGGTCTATTTTTTAGAAAGTAGGAAAAAATGATAGAAATTGGAAAATGGAATGATCTGAAAGTCATTCGCTCGAAAGACTTTGGTATATACCTTGGTGAAGAGGACAGCTCGACGGCAGAGACGGTGCTGCTTCCGAGAAAACAGGTGCCGGAGGGTGTGAAAGCCGGTGCATCCCTGCGCGTCTTTATTTACCGTGATTCACAGGACCGAATCATTGCGACAACGAATACACCATTGATCACAGTCGGTGAGGTAAAGAAGCTGCAGGTAAAGAGCGTGACAAGCTTAGGTGCATTTATGGACTGCGGGCTGGAACGTGACGTGCTGCTTCCATTTAAAGAACAGACGGCGAAGGTGGAGGCTGGGAAGTCCTATCTGGTGCGGATGTATGTGGATAAATCCGGACGTCTGGCAGTGTCAATGAAGATAGGAAAAGAATTGCAGCCAATCGAAGGCTACGAAGAAGGACAGGATTTCGTTGGAACCGTGTATGAGTTCAAGAAGGATTTTGGTGCATTTGTGGCAATTGACGACAAATATCCGGGACTCATCTATACAAGTGAATTGTATGCGCCAGTGCGGGTCGGCGATGAAGTACATGGCAGAATCGTAAAGATCCGTCCGGATGGAAAGGCAGATCTCGCGTTGCGGAAGCTTGCGTATGCGCAGATGGAAGAGGACAGTGAGATGGTATATGCCGTTATAAAGAGTTATAAGGGCGTTTTGCCGTTTACAGATAAGGCAGATAAGGATATAATCAAGAAGGAGTTCGGACTCAGTAAAAACGCGTTTAAGCGCGCCTGTGGACGTCTCTTAAAAGAGGGAAAGATCCGCATTACGGAGAAGACAATCGAACTCGTTGATTAGATAACATTTATAGGAGGTACTTATATTATGAAGACAGTGATTCAGACACCAAAGGCACCAGCCGCAATCGGACCATATTCACAGGCGATTGCAGTTGGAGATATGATTTATACATCAGGTATGATTCCAATCATTCCAGAAACGGGCGAGCTTGAGACAGGCGATGTTAAGGCACAGGCGAAGCAGGCAATCGGAAACCTGATTGCGTTGTTGAATGAGGCAGGCAGCGATGCGGAGCATGTGGTAAAGACGACGGTATTTATTAAAGATATGAATGATTTTGCGGCAGTGAATGAAGTATATGCAACGTTCTTTGAGAAAGACTGTCCGGCACGTTCGTGTGTGGAGGTTGCAAGACTTCCAAAGGATGTGAAGATTGAAATCGAAGCAATCGCAATCAAAAAATAATATAATAAGTATATTGAACAGTAAAAACAAGTGAAAACGCTCGATTATGTTATTTTCTGCTTGCATAATTACATATGAGTGGTAAAATAAAGGGCAGATAATACGCATGAGGGAAAGGAAGTAATAAATCATGAGCAAAAATATTGATTGGTCTTCACTCGGCTTTGGCTATGTGCAGACAGACAAGCGTTTCGTATCAAACTATAAGAACGGTGCATGGGATGATGGTGTACTGACCGAGGATGCAACAGTTAATCTGAGTGAGTGTGCCGGAGTTCTTCAGTATGCACAGACCTGTTTTGAAGGTTTGAAAGCATATACAACAGAGAAGGGACAGATCGTGATTTTCCGTCCTGACTTAAATGCATCCCGTATGGCAGATTCCTGCAAGCGTCTGGAGATGCCTGTATATCCGGAGGATAAGTGGGTTGATGCAGTCGTAAAGACAGTAGAGGCGAATATTGACTGGGTACCACCATATGGTTCCGGTGCAACCCTGTACATCCGTCCATATATGTTCGGCAGCAACCCGGTTATCGGTGTAAAGCCAGCGGATGAGTATCAGTTCCGTGTATTCTGTACACCAGTTGGTCCTTACTTCAAGGGCGGTGCAAAGCCAATCGTAATCCGTGTCAGTGATTATGACCGTGCAGCACCTCATGGAACAGGTCATATCAAGGCTGGATTGAACTACGCTATGAGCTTATATCCAATCGTAGATGCACATAATCAGGGCTTCGCTGAGAATATGTATCTGGATGCTGCAACACGTACAAAGGTAGAGGAGACAGGTGGAGCAAACTTCATCTTCGTTACAAAGGATGGCACATTGGTAACACCAAAGTCAGACAGTATCCTTCCTTCTATCACACGTCGTTCATTGATGGTAGTTGCGGAGAAGTACCTTGGCATGAAGGTGGAGCACAGAGAGGTTTACTTCGATGAGGTTAAGGATTTCGCAGAGTGTGGTCTGTGTGGTACAGCTGCAGTTATCTCTCCAGTTGGAAAGATTAACGACCACGGCAAGGAAATCTGCTTCCCAAGTGGAATGGAAGAGATGGGACCATATACAAAGAAGCTGTATGACGCTCTGACAGGTATCCAGATGGGACGTATCGAGGCACCAGAAGGCTGGATTAAGGTAATCAAATAATTTATGAATAAAAAAATATTAACCATCACAATTCCCTGCTATAATTCGCAGGACTATATGAAGAAGTGCGTGGATCACGCATTGCTTGGTGGCGAACTGGTAGAAATACTGATTGTGGATGATGGATCTACAGACGACACCGCGAAGATCGCAGATGCCTATGCGGAGAAATATCCGACGATCGTAAAGGCAATTCATAAAGAAAATGGTGGGCATGGCGATGCGGTGAATACCGGTATCGCTCATGCAACCGGAGTCTATTTCAAGGTCGTTGACAGTGATGACTGGCTTGATAAAGAAGCCTATAAGCAGGTGTTGAAGGTCTTGAAGAAGCTTGTGGAAGATGAGAAGGATTTAGATGTCCTGCTCTCCAACTATATCTATGATAAGGTGGAACGCCGGAAGAAGCGTGTCATGCGTTATCATGGTGCTTTGCCGGAGAAACGGATCATAAGCTGGGAAGACAGCCGGATTCGGTTCAACAAGTTTCAGTATGTATTGATGCATTCGGTGATTTACCGGACACAGCTGCTGAAGGACTGCGGACTGCAACTTCCGAAGCATACATTTTATGTGGATAATCTCTATATCTTTGAACCGATGATCCATGTGAAGAAGCTGATGTACTTAAATGTCGACTTGTATCACTATTATATTGGCAGAGAAGGACAGTCGGTCAATGAAAAGACGATGATGAAGCGGATCGATCAGCAGATGCTTGTCAATCGGACGCTGATCCAGTTTTTCAGTGAGAACCGAAAAGAACTCCCTCCACAGATGTACCGTTTCCTGTTCCAGTACTTAGATATGATGATGTGTGTTGCATCGAGTATCTGTGTTGTATCGAAGGACAAGGAGCTGTATAAGAAGAAAAAAGAGCTGTGGAAGTATCTGAAGGATACGGATGCAGAATTATACAAGGAGCTTCGAACAACGTTGTTTGGAATCACATTCAATCTGCACGGACCAACGGGCAGATGGTTTGCAAGAACCGGATATCGTCTGTTCCAGAAGTTGTTTGGATTTAATTAGACAAATAAAAAAATTCCGAAGTTTGTTTATATCAGACTTCGGAATTTTTTATTTATCATTGTTTCTTTCTGCCCCAAGGGATTACATAGACAATCGGATAGAGGATTGCTGCCAGCGCAAATGCACCGATGACATCCCATACGGAATGCTGCTTCAAAAACATGGTAGATAAGATGATCAGGATGCCGATGATTGTTGCGATTACCTTGATCCATGTTTTATCTTTCATGCCCTTGCTCCTGTACAGGGCAACGAGACAACCAAGTGTGTTAAATACGTGCAGACTTGGGAATACGTTCGTGCTTGTGTCTGTCTTATACAGCATCTTGACGAGTTTTGCACACAGGTTATTGTTGTAGGAGATATCCTGCCGCAGATCCAGACCATTGTGCCAGATGGTGCAGATGATCAGGAAAATCGTCATGCCGCTGAACAGATACGCACAGCATTGATAATATTCTTTCTTGGAATAGAAAAATTCATAGCCGACAATCGCCGGGACGAACAAAAACCACATAAAATACGGAATAATAAAATATTCACAGAACGGAATCTTGTAGTCGATTGGCATCGATACAAGATGAAAATCCGTAGTTACTGTCTTTTCCAGCCACATAAACCATGGCATGTAGAAAACGATGTAGAGTAGTGTCCATATGTGGTTATATTTTCTGATGAATTTTCCTGCCTTCATAAGGGGGTGTGAAAACCTTTCTTTTTCTTTTGTGTCACAAATCTGTTTGCCGACAGGAGTTAGTATATCATGCTTCCTCAGAATGTGCAATCGCAGCGCCAACAAATCCTAAGAATAATGGATGAGCTTTGTTAGGACGACTCTTAAACTCTGGATGCGCCTGTGTTCCGATAAACCAAGGGTGATCTGGAAGCTCGATCATTTCTACGATATGACCATCTGGAGATAAACCAGACAGGAGCATGCCGTGATCGGTCAGAACCTTTCTATAATCGTTGTTTACCTCATAACGATGTCTGTGACGTTCGTTGATGTGGTCCGTACCATATAACTGGTATGCTTTTGAACTCTTATCAAGTACACAAGGATAAGAACCAAGTCTTAGTGTTCCGCCTAAGTCTGTGACACCATTCTGGTCAGGCATGATATGGATGACCTGATGGCTGGAACTAGGGTTGAACTCGGAGCTGTTCGCATCCGGATAGCCGACAACATTTCTTACGAATTCCACGATGGTAAGCTGCATACCAAGACATAAGCCAAGGTATGGAATCTTGTTCTCCCGTGCATAGGTAATTGCCTCGATCATACCCTCGATACCACGGTCGCCGAAACCACCTGGAACTAAGATACCGGATACATCTCCTAAGATCTCTGCAACATTTTCCTTTGTTACAAGTTCGGAATCTACCCACTTGATCTCAACATCCGCACGATGTGCGACACCGGCATGCTTCAGGGATTCTACAACAGAGATGTAAGCGTCGTGCAGGCTGACATATTTTCCAACTAAAGCGACACGTACCTTCTTTTGCGGATGCTTCCAGTTGTCCACCATGGTGATCCAGTCGTCAAGATCTGGCTTTGGACATGGGATATGGAGGCATTTGCAGGCCGCATCGGCAAGCTTCTCGTGCTCCATAGCAAGTACCACTTCATATAATACATCCACGTCCAGATTCTGGATGACACATTCGCTAGGAACGTTACAGAAGCTGGCAATCTTATCTTTAATTGCTTTGTCTAACGGAAGGTCGGAACGGCAAACCAAGATATCTGGCTGGATACCAAGTGACTGACAAGTTTTTACACTTGCCTGTGTCGGCTTTGTCTTCAGTTCGCCGGATGATTTTAAGTAAGGAATCAGTGTGACGTGGATCATGATGCAATTCTCATGTCCGACATCCAACTGAAACTGACGAATGGCTTCCATGTACGGCTGGCTCTCGATATCGCCGACAGTACCGCCAACTTCGATGATCGCAATCTCATCGTCTTTTGCATCTGGATTGCGATAGAAACGATCTTTGATTTCATTTGTAATATGAGGGATGATCTGAACCGTATGACCGCCGAAATCGCCACGGCGCTCCTTGTTCAGGATGCTCCAGTAAACCTTTCCTGTTGTCACGTTAGAACCCTTGTTCAGACTCTCATCGATAAAACGCTCGTAGTGTCCAAGATCCAGATCGGTTTCTGCACCGTCATCTGTTACAAATACTTCGCCATGCTGAATCGGATTCATGGTTCCTGGATCCATATTGACATATGGATCAAATTTCTGGCTGATCACTTTGTATCCGCGCGCTTTCAACAGACGTCCAAGTGATGCCGCGGTAATTCCTTTACCGAGACCGGATACAACGCCGCCAGTGACAAAAATGTACTTTACTGCCATAGCTCATTCCTCTTTCCGTTTGATTTTTATATTATCATTCTTTTTGCTTTAGAAAAATTCAAAAATCATTATAAACGAAAAGGAAAACGAAGTCAATTACAAATGGTTAGAATAAAACATAAGCTGAAAGACGCGGTTATCCTTTTTATTCTGCCGGAACAAATATTTGCCGGATTTTCCCATTTTGCGGTAGGATTTCACGTCTTGATACTTCGTTACAATGTTCAAAAACTGTTGTTTCTCCTCTGGCACATGGTAGATTCGTTCAAAGGATTTTGCCTGTCTGGAGATGTGACCGCCATTTGTACGGCTCTGCTTCAGGCGGCGGAAGAATTTGGAACAGCCGGAAGGGGCTGCTGCACCGAGCGCATTTCCCGCATGCTGACGGTACTTGTAGTGCGCTGCGCTGTCATAGCAGACTTCGCCGAAGCATGAAGCAACGAGATAGAGCCACCAATCGTGCATATAGATATCCTGAGGCATGCTGATCCGGATATAAGACATAAGTGCCTGGTTAAATACGATACTGGCACCGCGTGCGATGTTCTCAATCAATGCGTTCCGGAAATCTGGAACCAGCTCTTTGCCTGCGGTCTGCATAGACTCCGGAAGCAGGTTCAGTGCATCGTCCGTGTTCCAGGCATCACAACAGTAGAGAAGTGGTGTGGCAAATGTACGGATCTGGGAATCATTCTTCTTTTTCTTTGGGGATTTTGATTTGCGCATCTGTTCAAGCTTCTGGCAGGCGATGGAAAGCTTGTCTTCGTCCCACACATCGTCCTGATCGGAGAGGGCATAGAAATCCACATCCGGGTCAGATAATTCGAACAGACGAAAGAAAGAAGCGACCACGCCGCAGTTTTCGCCACATAGGTAACAAATGTTATCGTGGAGCGCGGCATAGGCGCGCAGGATATCCACGGTGCCATCGGAAGAACCGTCGTCGCGGACGAAGAGCTTCACGGCAACATTTTTCTGATTCAAGATACTGTCTAATTGTTCTTTCAAGTAAGCTTCGCCATTGTAAGTAGATAGCAGAACCTGAACTGTATACATAATAGTCTCCTTTTATAAATGCAATGTCGTAGACCGTTAATCGGTCAACTCTGTATAAATCGTAGTCATAAGCTTGTGTACAAGCGAAATATCAAAATATTTCCTGCAGTTTGTCTGGTTTTCTTCACCAAGTGCCTGTGCAAGTGCCGGATCATTGAGAATTTTATTGATTTTTGCTGCATATGCGTCTGCGTCCTTCGTTGGAAGCAGGTAATGCTTGCTGCGTGTATGTGGCTCTGAGGCAAGCAGATCGCGGTTTCCGCGGATATCCGAAGCGATGATTGGAAGTCCGGCAGCCATCGCCTGCATGACAGCGACGGATAATCCCTCCTGAAAGCTTGTAAATAAAAACAAATCCGCGCAGTGATACAGATCCAGCACATCCGTATGATAGCCCGCGAAAAATACACGGTCACCAACCTGCAGTTTCTGCGCTAGTTCCTTTAACGATGGTTCGAGAATGCCTTTGCCGCAGATCGCAAGGATTGCATCATCACGGTTGGACTTGGCAAATGCGCGGATTGAAGTCTCTACGTTCTTACGTGGAATCAATTCCGCAACCGTCAGTATAATCTTCTTGTCGGATGGCAGAACGAATCGTCTGCATACATCCGCTTTATCAACACAGATGGAAGCAATCGTATCCGTATCCACGCCAACGCCTGGTACATAATGGACATTTGGGTGATGAAACCGTCGTTTCGCCGCCTGATAATCCTCCTGATTTAAGGTAATCAGACAATCTGTTACATGGGACAGCCATTTTTCAACATTGTAATAAAGCAGATAATTCTTGATACCCGCACCACGGAAGAAGTGAAAACCGTGGACAAAGTAGATTACTTTTGTGCCATCTTTACGGAATTTCTTCGCGGCAAGCCGACCGACGACACCGCCAAATGGTGTTTGTGTATGCACGATCTGGCAAGGGTGGTTCCGCATATAGCGTTTCAGAATCCGGATGGACTTAAACGCTTTCCCAAGCTCTGTGATCTTCCGCGGAATCGGCAGATCGATGATCTCGATATCCTGTGCAGCAAGCTCACTTGCGAACGCATGGATGCGTTCCACCGTGCTTGAATTTCCTTCTTGAAAATTCGCGGCAACGGAGATCGTGTAGCCCATATCCTGTAAGATGCGGATATTATCTTTATTAAAATGGTCGATCATTGATGCGGAATTCGCAATCAATAAGGCATGTTTTTCCATATACTAATGTCCTGTTTGTGTTCTTATAATCTCATTGTAGTCGTATGGGAAAATCCGTGATACAGATTTCCGTAATCAATATAAATTATACTACAAAATGTAATTCAATACAATTCAATACAATGCAAGACATCGGAATAATGTGCACAGTGTGCGTCGTGGAAATAATGTATAAAATAACTGCGAGCAATATAAAAAAATATGCTATACTTTTAAATTGGATCAAGAAATGAAATTACAATAGTTATGTTATACAAGGAGAAATACTATGAAATTTGCACATATTGCAGATGTTCATCTGGGGACGAGAAGAGAAACACCGTATCTGTATGACGGATTTTTAAATTTTATTGACTACATGGAACTGCATCCGGTGGATATGATCTTTATTACCGGAGATCTGTTTGATCATGTGCCAACGAAGGAAGATATCATGTTTGTTGATACGCAGCTGGCACGTCTGCCGAAGACCGATATCCTGTATGTCACGGGAGAGTGCGATTATCTTGCCAGGGACAGTGTTCTTTGGAACTATGAATTTGTATCACGGACGTATCTGCTCAATTGCGAGGATATTCATAACCATGTGCCGGATGGGGAGCGTGCGGAGCGCAATTCCTATGCGGAAGGTATCGCGGATAGTCTGCATTTTGCAAAATACAATGTCGATGTCTACGGAATCTGCCAGTATAGCGCGCAGAATGAACGAAATGATTTCGACAGTGTATATGCCAGAAATCTCCGGGCAGTCAATATCTTTCTTGGACATGGAGGAAGTGCAAGGGTTTGTCCGTTTGATGTGGAAGATTTTGGAGGAAAGAATTTTGGGTATATCGGGCTTGGACATAAGCATCAGTATCTGGCATTTGAGAAGCAGCATGTATATTGTCCGGGAAGTTTGGAGCCGATCAATGAGGACGAAACTGGAGAACATGGGTTTATCTATGGATATATCGACAAGCAGTTGACGAGTGTGAAATTTGTTCCAATCGCGATGCGCAGATTTGAGGAGAAGAAGGAAGAAAAACCGGAGTTTGATTATGAGCTGTTGCAGGAATTAAACAGGGAGAATGCATTTGGTAAATGTCTGCAGACGTTTGACCAGAAGCAGACGGAGCAGGCACAGATGGCAAAGAAGAAATATGCGGACGGCATGTTGGCAAGCTTGCAGGAGCTGACGGGAAAACAGGCATTATCCACATACACACCGACACAGGTTGCAGAGGCGTGGGCGGAGCAGCAGTCGCAGTTAAAGGCGGGACTGCAATCCTTGCAGCAGGAAATTGCTGCAAATGAGCAGGAACAGGCGGAACTCGAGGAAAAGCTTCTGGCGTGCCCGGATCAGACGGGGACGACGAATGTGCTGCATGAGGATATTGGAAAATTGCAGTTTGATCTGTCAAAATTAGAGTTTGAGGATCAGCAGGTGGACAAGAAATACAGCCGGAGACGGCTTGGGTTTGTCCTGTGGATTGATACGCCGCTTGCAATCGTATTGTCTCTGCTTGTCACGGTAGGCATGATCGATGTATTTTTTATGCAGGCATGGGAAGCGTGGTTCCGGTTGGTAACAAGTCTGATCGGATTTGAAATTGCATTTACGATTATAGGTTTTTGCGTGTATAATATGACAAAGATGCTGCGGAAGAAGTTGTTTGGCACAGAGATTCCTGTGGAGACACATGCGCGGCTGCAAAGTCAGATTCGTTTGTTGGAGAGTAAGATTCACGATCTGCAATTGGAAGAAAGTTCAAGATTTTTAGATCAGAAAAACTACGACGAGAACAGCCGGAGGATGAAAGAGGTACAGAAGCAGTACCAGCAGCTGTTGAAAAAATCAGAGGTGATCTTGTCTGTGCTGGATGTGAATGCTGACAATATGGTGAAAGAATAAAAGTATAAACAGATATGGAATTACAGAAATTATACAGCAAGGTGCGGCAGGCGGTGGACGCTTACCAGATGATCGAGGATGGCGATAAGATTGCAATCGGTATCTCTGGCGGAAAGGACAGTCTGACACTCTTGTATGCACTGGCTGGAATGCGAAAATTTTATCCGAAGAAATATGATGTCGTAGCGATCACGGTTGACACTGGCGTAGGAAATATGGATTTTTCTAAGGTGAAAGAACTGTGCGAGTCGTTAAATGTTCCATATGAGATCATTCCGACGCAGATATTTCCGATCTTGATGGAGCGGCAGGAGAAGCGGATGTGTCCGCTCTGTGCGAAGTTGCGGAAGGGCGCATTTAATGAGGCCGCACTTCGATTGGGATGTAATAAGATTACATATGCGCATCATAAAGACGATGTCGTGGAGACATTTCTGATGTCACAGGTATTAGAAGGACGGGTACATACATTTTCGCCAGTGACGCATCTGGATGGTACAGAGCTTGATCTGATCCGGCCGCTTGTGTATGTGACCGAGGCGGAGGTGCGTGGGTTTATGCGGCGGTATCAGCTTCCTGTGGTGAAGAATCTGTGCCCTGTGGATGGTGCGACGAAGCGGGAGGCAGCCAAGCAGATGTTAGCACATATGGAGGAAGAATTCCCGAAGGCGAAAAGCCGGATGTTCGCGGCAATCCAGCGCGATCATATTGATGGCTGGTAAAATTATGCCTGCTTCTATGGAAATTTGAATTGATTTTTCGGGGCATCTGTGCTATCATGTCAGATGTTGGATTGATTTCCAATTTTATCGGTGCGTGGCTCAGCTTGGTAGAGCGCTGCGTTCGGGACGCAGAGGTCGTGGGTTCGAATCCCGTCGCACCGATTTTTTTGTACCCTTTTTTAGTAGGAAAGGAGGATCCGGCATGAAATTATTACTTGCAGAAGATGAAGTGGATATGTCCGAGGCGTTGGTCGACATTCTCACCTATCACAAGTATACGGTGGATGCCGTGTTTGATGGGGAAGAAGCACTCGATTACGCAACAATCGGCGAATACGATGGAATCATATTGGATATCATGATGCCGAAGATGAGTGGCCTGGAAGTGCTGCAGAAGCTGCGGAGCCGCGGTGACCGGACACCGGTGTTACTGCTTACGGCAAAGGCAGAGGTCGAAGACCGGATTGCGGGGCTGGATATGGGAGCCGACGATTATCTTCCGAAGCCATTTGCGATGGGCGAGCTGCTTGCGCGCATCCGGGCAATGCTCCGGCGCAAGGAAGAGTTCACTCCGGATATTGTGAAATGCGGCGATCTGTCGCTCATATATTCAGATGATGAATATAGCAGTTACAGCAACATCTTCGGCAATGCCAAGACAGATATTACAGACGAGGATAAAGACCGTCTGATCGCTTCGCTGAAGTCTCTGAATGAGAATTCAGACATTGAAGATGTGGTAAATGTAGATGAGGTGATACGCTACTTCGTCGTACATAATTTCGTCTGCAACTTCGACAGCTATACCGGTTCGATGATCCATAATTACTATCTGTACGAAGAAGATGGACAGCTTTCCATGATTCCGTGGGATTACAATCTCGCCTTTGGCGGATTCTCTGCGGGTGGCGGAGGCAGTGATTCGGCAACACAGATGGTGAACTATCCGATTGATACACCGGTCTCCGGTGGAACGATAGATTCCCGTCCGATGCTTGCGTGGATCTTTGCAGATGAGAGCTACACGGAACTGTATCACACGTATTTTGATACATTTATCTCCGAGTATTTTGAAAGCGGATATTTCGAGAATCTGATTACAGAGACGGAGAACCTGATTGCTTCTTATGTGGAGCAGGATCCGACGAAATTCTGTACTTACGAAGAGTTCGAAACAGGCGTGGATACGTTGAAATCATTCTGTCTGCTTCGGGCAGAGAGCATCCGCGGACAGTTAGATGGCACGATTCCATCTACAAGTGATGGGCAGCAGGAAGATTATTCCGCACTCGTCGATGCTTCTTCCATTTCCCTTACGGATATGGGAAGCATGGGACACGGCGGCGGTACACCGGGCGGTGGTGAGCGGCCGGATTAAAACTTATAATAGAAAAGTCTGGAATGTAAATTAAAGCAACAATTTAAGTGAATCAACCGGAAAAACTGTGAATGAAAAGACCAGTCGTTTCCGGTTGATTTTTTTAAGTTTCTATTGTATGTTTGACATAATTTGAAGGCAGGAATCTCATAATACAGAAGAAAGAGAGTGAAGCAATGAATATATTTGATGTTGTAGGACCTGTGATGGTCGGACCATCGAGCTCCCATACCGCAGGTGCTGTAAAAATAGGATATATCAGCCGGAAGCTGCTGGGCGAACAGCCGGTCTCCGCACGGATTTTATTATATGGAAGCTTTCTGACAACCGGAAAAGGACATGGTACGCGGAAGGCGCTTGTGGCTGGGCTGCTTGGGATGCAGCCGGACGATGCGCGGATTCCGCAGGCGCTTACGCTTGCCGAAGAACGGGGCATGCAGATTGAATTCGGAGAGGCACAGTTAAAGGAAGCACACCCGAACACGGCACAGCTTTATCTGCAGGGACAGGAGGGCAGAAGCCTGGAAATCATCGGACAGTCGCTGGGCGGCTCCCGGATTAATATTGCCGAGATTGATGGAATCGAGACGAATTTCTCCGGTGATTATCCAACACTTGTCGTACACAATCAGGATCAGCCGGGACACGTGGCGGAGGTAACGTCGATGCTTTCACATAAAGGCGTGAACATTGCGTACATGCAGTTGTACCGCTCCAGCCGTGGCGGAGAGGCGGTTATGGTCGTGGAATGCGATCAGGAGATTCCGAAGGAGGGCATTGACTGGCTGAAGAAAGTCGAGGGCGTGAAGAAGGTCACGTATCTCGGACACGATACGGAAGCTATGGATAAGGGAGGAACTGCAAGATGATAACGTATCATTCAATTCAGGATATATTGGAATTGTGCGAGAAAGAACAGATGACGTTTGCGCAGGTAATCGAACGTGCGGATATGGAAGAACGCGCCGTGACGCAGGAAGCTTCCTATGCGAAGATGCAGAGCATGTATGAGGCGATGCGTCATGCGGATGCAACCTACGATGCAAAGCTTACGTCAGCATCCGGTCTGGTTGGCGGCGATGGCGAGAAACTTCGCGCATATAACGAGGCAGGGAAGAATCTCTGTGGTGACTTCTTAGGTCTGGTGATGGAGAAGGCAATCAAGATGGCAGAGGGAAATGCGTGCATGAGAAGGATCGTTGCGGCACCGACCGCAGGTTCGTGCGGCGTGATCCCGGCGGTGTTCCTGACGGCGCAGGAGAAGCTTGCATGCACAGAAGAACAGATGGTGGCGGCGATGTTCATTTCCGCAGGGGTAGGTGCCGTCATTGCGGAAAATGCTTCGATTGCCGGTGCGTCCGGCGGTTGTCAGGCAGAGATTGGTTCAGCATCTGCGATGGCAGCGGCAGGGTTATGCTTCCTGCAGGGAGGCACGAATGCGATGATCGCAAATGCGGCTGCACTGGCACTTAAAAATATGCTTGGACTTGCGTGTGATCCGGTCTGTGGACTGGTGGAAGTGCCATGTGTGAAACGGAATGTTGCCGGAGCTGTCAATGCAGTAAGTGCGGCACAGCTATCTTTGGCAGGGATTAAGAGTGCGATTCCGGTGGATGAAGTGATCGACGCAATGCGTAGAATCGGAAATGAAATGTCTCCGAATATAAAAGAAACGGGTCAGGGTGGACTTGCAACCACCCCGACCGCGATTCAAATAGGAAAGAGTTTATAATTGTGAAGAAATATTTATTGTTTAAGGTTGTGTGACTGCATAATCCGAAAAGCTTGTAGTCGAATCTGTCTTATTTGCACATCCACCAAGCAGGGCAGTTGTAAGCATCGTTACTGTTACAAGTGGTAAAATGGATTTTTTCTTCATAAAATCACGTCCTTTCAAATTGATTTTGTTTTCGTTTACAATACGAAGTATAGGGGACGAACCTTAAATCAACCTTAGAATTCTGAAAAAGTAGGGAAATAATAATCAAATATGCGAAACAGTGTTTAGCCTTTTCGGAAAATTAGAGATAAAAAATCAAGTGGTGACAATTTGCCACCACTTGTGAAAAAACAACCATATTTAGTTTACTTCTCATCCCTCTTTCGTACTGCCAGTGCCGGAACCAGTCCGATCACGAAAGGTACGATCCAGGTGAATAACCGGTAGATTACAAGTGCGGCTGCTACGGCATCGCCGTCCGGAATGACACAGGCGAAGAACAACGCGAATACAAAGTCAAGCGTACCGACACCGGATGGTGCCAGCATGACGCAGCCAACCATGTTGCAGACAGCGGTCAGTCCCAGACAGGTTGCTACTGTGACAGAATAGCTTCCGGCAAAGAAAATTCCCGGAATTGCATACCAGCATGCGAATTTGAAGAAATCCAAACCAACGACAGTCAGAAACAATCGCTTATCTTTCCATACGATGCGCCCTTGTTCCTGCAGATAGTCGATGGAAACCTGCGCTTTATCCAACAGCGGATACAGGCGGCTCTTTTGTTTCACAAGCTTTCGAGCCAGCTCCATGATCAGATCGGAGAATTTCTTGGAAACCGTTAATATAAACAAAAACAGACAGATTAACGAAATCACAACTGCACCGGCAAACATATACCACGCGTATTTGCGGATGCCACTGTGCCCGCTCAGAATCAGAAGGAGAAATGACACAACGCCGAATAAACCAATCGTAATTTTCTGGAATGTATATTGTGCGAGGGACATGCCGGTTGCGGTACTCACGCGGATGCCATTTAGATTATAATAATAAAGCTGTGCGACTCCGGTTCCGCTTCCAAGTGTTGCAATCCGGAAAAATGTACACAGGTATGCACAGGTGATTCCCTGCCATACAGATAAACGATGGTCGCAGGTGTTCGTCATTTCACTGATGATACAGCCTTCCGCGATGAAATACAGATTTCCGAGCAGCAGACACACAACCAGTTTCCATACAGGAGTTATCTGGATTTCTTCCAATGCTTCCAGCATCAGATCCTGATTTTTATAGCATACAAAAGCAATCAGCGCAAAGATAACCAACCATTTTGCGATGCTTTTTAATACCATTTTCTGATTTTTATCTGACTGATGTGTATCGTCCATTTTGTTCCCCCATTATATGGAAATAAAAGATAATAGCGTTATTTTAGTATGTTTGTCCAATCTTTGCAAGATATATTCCTGTTTTCACATTTTTCTCACAAATACATACAATGAAGTATACAAAAAGAATGTAAGAGGTAACCAGTTTGGATTCTTATAGAAATTATGGCTGCGGCAGAGGCCGTGGCATGAATCCGCGCGGCGCAAATAGCTGCTATCCGTGTTCAGGTACCGGTCGTTGTGTGATGCCGGGCGATACGATGTGCCGGAAACCATCCACGCCGGATTGTGGTTGTGGAGATAAACCATTCATGCCGGATTGTGGTTGTGGTAATAAACCATCCATGTCGGATTGCGGCTGCGGAAATAAACCATCCATGCCGGATTGCGGCTGCAAGGAAATGCCGATGAAATCAGATTGTGGGTGTGCATCCATTCCACGCAGAAATAACTGCAGATGCGGAGATCCAAATGAACATATGCGGCACATGCCGGTTGGCATGGGCTATGTTCCAATGCAAAAATGGGAGGAAATGTATGATCCTGCGACGGCATTGTGTCAGGGTACAGCCTTTCCTTCTCTAAATCTGATTTTCTGCGGGAAGAGGGGGTAACGGATCATGAAACCTATGTGTAAAGCAGAGCTTCGACAGTTTATCGATCAGGTTTCCTTTATGATCGATGATATTACCTTATTTTTAGATACACATCCGGACTGCCGGGAAGCAATAGATGCCTACAATCATTTCAAAATGATGCGGTGCGAAGCAGTATCTGACTATGTAAAGCAGTATGGTCCGCTCAACCGTTATGATGTGGATACGTGCGACGATTGGAATGCATGGATCGATGGTCCGTGGCCTTGGGAAGGAGCGTGTGGTTGTTAAATGTGGATTTATGAAAAGAGACTTCAATGTCCCGTGAACATCAAGGAGACAAATGCAAAGCTGGCACAGGCAATCATATCACAATATGGCGGTCTGTAGACGTTTACTAATGGGAACTTATTCTTGTTACGGAATAAAGAAGAATTCCATTGTATCAGCTTCTTTGTCGTATATTATATGATCCACGATCGAATTGATTGCCGTTGCTTTTTCCGAATCACTTTGTGCATTCATGATAGTATCGTGAACAGTTCGAATGACATCTACTGTAACCGTCTTGGGTTTTACTTCGGGTACAACAAGCTCCTTCAGATGAGCAATCTCTGCTTCTAATTTTTCTTTATTTGCTTTATATTCCTCCAGCGTATCGATACCATTTACGTAAGCTTCTTTTACACGACCAAGCTTCGCCTTGACGCTTGCAATCTGTTTTGCAATCGCCGCTTCATCCTGGTTAAATTGAACGATAGGGGCAATTGTTTTTATATCTTTATCTTCGACGATGTTCAGCAATCCGTCAAGTACATATTGCGCCGCTTTACCTGCAGATATACTGTTCCTGGTTGCGCACATACCTTTCACATTTTTCCAGCACACAAAATAGGGGTAGTGTTTACCTGTTTTCGTGTCCAATCCATTTTGATATGCCAATGTACCACCACAATTTGGACATTTCAGCAAACCGGACAACCAATGCTTGTAAATATCCGGTCGCTTTCCGTGTCCCATTCGGGCAGTAATTTTTGCATATCGTTCCTGTGTTGCATCCCACAACTCCTGATCAATGAGTGGTTGATGTTTTCCGTCTCGGATAATTTCTTCTCCTACTCGTGGCGTAGTACGTCTGCTACTTGCACTGTTCCAACGGATTTTTCCAATATAAAACGGATTTTGAAACATATCAGTAATATTGCGAGTTTCCCAGCGCTTTCCAGTTCTTGTGCGATAACCCAAGTTGTTAATGGTCGCTGCGATTTTTGCCATAGGTATATGTTCGATTGCAAACATGTGAAAGCATCTTTGAACCATAGGACCATAATATTCGTCGATTTGTGGGATGGTATCAGGTCCCCTTTCTTTGGTATATCCAATCGGCACATTTGAATTGTAACCGCCAGCAAGTGCTTTTTGCGTCATGCCACGGCGAACTTCTTCAGATAGTCGGATAGAGTAGTATTCGTCCATCCATTCAAAGATTCGTTCAATGAGCCTGCCAATCGGACCATCCGGAAGAGGTTCTGATACAGAAATCACGTCGACTTGATTCTTTTTCAACAGCGATTTATACACGATAGATTCTTCCTGATTTCTTGCAAATCGAGAAAATTTCCAAACGAGTATTGCGTCATATGGATGGTCTTTCGATTTTGCCATAGCAATCATCTCTTTGAATTTTGGACGTATTTTCACAAATTTTCCGGACATACCGAGATCTTGATAGATATCGACAACGATCATGTCGTTGGATGCAGCATACTCTTTCAGAAGCCGGATCTGGGCATCTGGTGAGTATTCCTCCTGTGAATCTGTAGAAACTCTGATATAAGCGCATACAGTCTTCATAAAACATCACTCCTATACAATTTGAAATTGTACATCGAGAGCCTTTATGATATAATATGCTTGCTTAGGGCATTATATCAAAGTCTTTGACTAAGGCTCTTGATGTATTGCGTTCCCTCAGGTGTTTCCAGCACCTGGGGGATTTTTATTTTATTATAGATACAATTTTATAATACTTTGAATTTGATCTTTGTATTTGTAGATATCGTCTACATTATCGATGTAAAATCTTGTAAATTTTTTATTCTCGTCAGGTAATAATAATTGCTTTTGCTTGGTATCGAAATTGACACGACATATAGGCTTGCGATTATTATCCTTGAACAGGATACCGAAATAACTTTCGGTATCCCGATGAGCTATATTTTTAATATCTGTAATTTCAGCAGCTATGGCACGCACAATATAGAATGCCTGAAGCTCTTCCTCTGTTGTTACAATCTTTGATACTTTTAATTCTTCTGGTTCTGAAGTTGGAACAGGTGTATCTACATCGGTGGCAGCGACTTGTGATTGTTCTTCATCAGGAGTCAAAGCTGCAGTTATCTTTTGATTTACTATTTCATTTATAAATCCAGTAAAAGCCTTCTTAACAAGTGGCTGGTATTTTTCAATTACTTTTTGCGTCCTTTGGCCGTCATATACATATCCTAAAATATGTTTTGTGAAGTCTTCTGAAGGACATTCTAGTTGTTTTGCTAAGTAGCTCTTTATAAGATTGGAATATTTTAATTCGGCTGCTGTGCTGAATATATTATCGGTATCAAACTTATCTTTACAGAATTTTTTTAATTCATTGATCTGTGGGTCTCTAATTTGTGTTAAGTCCACTTCAAGAAATGGATTAAGATCCATTTTATTTGTTTCTTCTAGGTCAGTATAAAACTTATAGATTATTCCATTTGTTAAAATACCAAACTTTGCTTTGGAAGTACCAAAATAGCGGAAGAGCTGAGATGTATATTTTGAGAGTGAATCGGTACAGCTCTTACATTCAATTAGTATTTGTGGAGTATTATCAATTAAAATGGCATAGTCGATTTTTTCTCCTTTTTTAATTCCGACATCTGCTGTGAATTCAGGGCAAAATTCCATTGGATTAAAAACATCGTATCCAAGTAAATTGAAAAATGGCATTACCAATGATGTCTTTGTAGCTTCCTCCGTTTTGATTCCAGCCCTAAGCATGTCAATTCTCTTTGTAAAGTCTTTTAGTTTGTCTGTAAATTCCATAATTATCCCTCTCCTTCTTGTTAATTAATAGTATGTAAATTATAATTTACCTCGTAATTCAACTACCTTGCCGATTACTCGAACCGGTTTTTCTAAAACTTCTTTATCAGTAAATAACATAGGTTCATATTTACTATTGAGCGATATGAGAGCGATGCTGGTAGAATATTTAATTAAACGTTTACAGGTCGCATCGTCTCCATTTACCATTGCAATCACGATATCGCCAGATTCTGCATCGTCTTGTTGACGAACAATAACGACATCACCATCATAAATTCGTGGTTCCATGGAATCGCCCTTGATTTTCAAACCAAAATATTCCCCGGTTCTGGCCATTTCCTCCGAGATCTCTTCCGTGTCTATTATTTCTGTGACAGCGTTTATTGGAATTCCAGCAGCAACACGACCAAGGACTGGAATTTCCCTGCCTTTAAGAATTGGTGATTGCTTTGCTGTATTAACTGATACTTTCCCGTCTAATAGAGCAAATAGGCTATCGAAGTCCATATTCATACCTTGCGCAGCTTGACGAATACATGGAATAGATGGAGATATCTCTTTTCCTGTTTTGGGATGCTTGTTTTTCTCTAATAAGGAAATATAAGCTTTGCTTATTCCACTGCGTTCAGAAAACGCATCCATACTGAGAGAATGATTTGTTCTATACTGTTTTATAACATCGCCTAATGTCATTCGCTCACCTCCGTTCGAATGTTTAGTATATTGTACAGCAAGAAAAACTAAATGTCAAACATTTTAGACAAAACTGTTGACACTGGATGTTTAATATGTTAAACTCTGAAATGTCAAACAAATTAAACGAAAGAAAGGAGGATAAATAGTGGAATATAGAGTAAAGGAGATTCGTGAAACGGCTGGAATTACTCAAGAAGATCTGGCTATAAAGTCAGGAGTATCAAGAACCATTATTTCTGGACTTGAGAGTGGAACTATAAAGGAAACATCAACAAGAACACTTAGGAGAATAGCAGATGCTCTTGGTAAAAGTGTTAGCGAGTTATTTTTTTAGTTCAAACGTCTAATATATTAGACAGATATAAGGCGGTAGAAAGGAGAGCCATGAGCAAGTTAGTATGTGTAATTCTGATTGTGGTTGCTATTAGTCAGTTTGTAAGAGCAGCCGCATATAAGAAATCAACAAAAGCCCTTACGCTGTATCTGAAAGATATTGATGCTGTTCCCGATGAACAGACAATACAGAGATACAGCGAAAAGGCATTGCATTCATCAAATACCAAGCGTTGATTTAATTAGTGCAGTTATAACGCCGGATGATATTTGCGTGAGTGCAGATATGGAGGTTGCTCCAATTTTAGATGCTACTGATTTGGTTTTTTTCCATAATTCCGGTTCACGAATGGAATTAAGGAATTCATGACCTGCAAAGGTAATGTCGTAGATGCTGGTAACAAGTGGAACGCTACCATCTACGTGAACCACGTTAGCATCGATATATCCGATTTCGTGAAGCTTTGAAACACAATACTGAATATCTTCGTTTTCATAATCTGGTAGATCAGAAGATAGTTGCTTCATTGTGCATTGGTAGTTGTAAGGGTACGATTCAAGCTTCAATAAAACAGAGCGGATACAATTATGATTCAGTTCCATTATCAAAATCCCCCTTTCATATGTATTGGTGTGGCGCACCTGTATGAAGTATAAGGCGGATTCGTGGATTGTTCAATGGATGAATTTATTTTGATGGAACGCAGTAAGCCCTAAGCAAGCACACTGTAGACCTTAGTTGAATAAGCTAATGTAGGAGGTGATGCGTTATGACCTATACATACAATGTGTTGGTTGATGAAAAATGGGTGGATTTGAAAACACTTCCACCAGAACAACAGGAAGAGATTAAGAAGAAGCTGACCGACAAGGTAGCGGATGCACTTGCTGTTGAACAGGCAAAGAAATGTTCATAAGATACCGCAGGCACGACCTGCGAATATGAGGACAAGCAGAGAGGAAGAAAGAGGATGAGCAACGACATGATTATATGGACATACCGGCTGGCGACATTCGCCATGGTAGAAGGTGCGGTGCTGTTGTGGTGCGGTATGGTCTACGGATTCTGGATGATGATTGCAGCAGTAATCTATAGGGAGCTGATTGAATATGCCAACAATGATGATATGGACCATGCAATCGAGATCTACAAAAAAAGCACCCTTGGGACTGGCATCCCGCAGGTGCAAATAACAAATAACACGATAAGGATTATAACACGGAAGGGAGCGTGAATCAATGGTTGCGATGAACGTGCTTGCAAATCATGATGAGTGGTTGAAGCACCGGACGAAGATTGGCGGATCAGATGCATCTGCAATACTCGGCAAGAATCCATACAAGACGAATGTGGAACTCTGGAAGGACAAGGCGTTTCATCTGATGCCGGAGGATATCTCGGACAAGCCGTATGTGAAGTATGGCACCGAAGCAGAGAAGTATCTCCGGGAACTGTTCAAGATGGACTATCCGCAGTATGAGATGTTCTACGAGGAAAATAACATGTGGACAAATGACGCATATCCGTTCGCACATGCATCTCTGGATGGATGGCTCAAGGATGAAGCTGGCCGTATGGGTGTATGGGAGTGTAAAACTACAAATATCCTGCAGTCTCGTCAGAAAGAGAAGTGGGATCATCGTTTGCCGGAGAACTATTACATACAGATCTTGCATTATCTGATGGTGACAGAGTTTGAGTTTGTGGAGCTGAAAGCGCAGCTCAAATCAGTGTTCTCAGATGGAACGGTGTATTTGCAGACCAGACATTATCACATCGAGAGATCTGATGTGGAAGCGGATATTGAATATCTGGCGGATGAAGAGCGGAAGTTCTGGACATGCGTAGAGAACATGAAGGCTCCGCCGTTGGTGCTGCCGGAGATATAGGAGGATGCCATGTATGGTTATATCTGTCCGACCTGTGGTGCACATCTGGATCCACAGGAGCGATGTGAGGAATGCACAGAGCAGAAGTTGAAGGATCAGCGGGAGAGCGAACGTATTAAGTCCATGCTCTCGGTAGGTAAGGATGCTCAATATGAGCTGGTATTAAGTTAGGAGGATATGAATGGAGTTAAGAGTAGAACCGGTAACATTTCCGGAGGTAATTCAGTTTAACTATGAAGAATTGAAAGCAGAGATCACAAGCAAGGTAGAGATGTATAAGAATCTGGTATATACAGGCAGTGATCAGATTAAGGATGCTAAAGCAGACAGAGCGGCATTGAATAAGCTTATTAAGGCTATGTCAGATGAGAGAATCCGTATCAAAAAGGATTGTTTGAAGCCATACGATGAATTCGAACGGAAAATTCGTGAACTCACGGATATTGTGAATGAGCCGGTACAGTTGATTGATAAGCAGATCAAAGAATATGAGCAGACGTTGAAGGAAGAGAAGCGGAAGGAGATTGAAGCACTCTTTGAGACTATTGGATTTCAGGCATTTGTAAAGCTGGAGATGATCTGGGATGAGAAGTGGCTGAATGCATCTGTATCGATGAAATCTATCGAAGAGAAGATGCGGGAACGTATGTATCAGATCAGCACAGATCTTCTGACGTTGAATCGGCTTTCAGAATATGCGTTTGAAGCGGTTTCAGTATATAAAGAGACTTTAGACATGCACAAGTCAATTGCAGAGGCACAGCGGATGTCTGAAATTGCCAAGAAGAAAGCGGAAGCAGAAGCACGGAAGAAGGCGGAAGAAGAGCGGCGTGCCAAGGAAGCGGAAGATAAGAAGATGCACGAAACGCCGGTTATTATTCCTGAGCCGGTGCCGGAACAGCAGGAGCCAGAACGCACAGAGCCGCAGAAGATGGAAGTGCGGTTTGCGGCACTTCTTACAACCGAAGATGCACTTGCCCTGAAAGAGTTCTTCCAGAGCAGAAATATAGAGTTTAGAGCGATTTAGGAGGATATGAAAAATGGTAAAAGTAGAGGACAACGTAGTATCAATTTACGGCGCAGAAGATACATGTGCAATCGAAATTGCAAAGATCCTTTGTGCATTTAAGAAGGTACTATACAAGAACTATTCAAAGGAAGAGGCAGAAATCAAATACGGTGCTGTTCTTGCGACAGCAGATGCGTTTTCGTATATATCTTGCAAGCAGGAGAAAAAGGAAAATGCAGAGACGGATAAGAAAATCGGATTGGATGAGATTTTGAATCAGCTAATTTTAGATTCTTTAGATGCGATTGTAAAGAAGGGAGACAAATAAGATGGTACATAATAGTTTGGTTAAGAGTGAGCAGAATCCGATTCAGGACACGACGATGACCGGGTTCTTGAATCGTATGGATATCAAAGCGAATATTGAGCAGGCACTTGGTAAGGGAAATGTGCAGCGCTTTATCTCCGGCGTAGTATCGGCAGTCAGCGTGAATCCTGCTCTTGCAGAATGTACGAAGCCATCGATCCTGTCTGGTGCGCTGTTGGGAGAGAGCTTGAAGCTTTCCCCATCGCCACAGCTTGGTCATTATTACCTCGTTCCGTATAGCGACAATAAAGCCGGTACGAAGGTGGCACAGTTCCAGATGGGATATAAAGGGTATATCCAGCTTGCAATCCGCTCCGGTCAGTATAAAAAGCTTACTGTACTGGCTATCAAGGAAGGTGAGTTTGTCAGCTTTGATCCGATGAATGAAGAAATAAATATTCAGCTGATGGTTAATGACTGGGATGCACGAGAGAAAGCGGAGACGGTTGGATATTATGCGATGTTTGAACTTGTCAATGGATTTCGAAAGTCAATGTACTGGAGCAAAAATCAGATGCTTGCACATGCTGACAGATATTCGCAGGCATTCAGCAAAGATATGACGGCAATCAATACGAGATACGGCGTGAAGCATAAGGTGTCTTATGCAGATTATGTTGCCGGTAATTACGATCAGCGTGATTCGTGGATGTATTCAAGCTTCTGGTATAAGAACTTCGACGCAATGGCATACAAGACCATGCTCCGTCAGTTGATCAGCAAGTGGGGAATCATGTCTATCGAGATGCAGTCGGCATTTGAATCCGACATGGCATACATCAAAGAGGATGGTTCCAAGGTATATGTAGAAGATGAGCCAGTTGCAGATGTAGATGCTGCAGAGCCCTCACAGCTGGCGGAAACATCTGAGGAACAGGCGATAGATTCTCAGCAGGAAGAACGTGCACAGGTGGCTGAAGCGGAAATGCCGACGCCGGAGCAGGTGAATAACAGTGCCGCTGCCGCATTGTTTGGATAAGGTTATTGTACAAAGATATATCACAGTATTCTTTGTTTTATTGTAAGTCATTCTCTACCGCATTTATGGCGGTAGAGGGAAAGGAGTTACATGAGCAAATACAGAAGCAGGAAAGTGGTAGTTGACGGTATTACATTTGATTCCAAGAAGGAAGCGTGGCGGTACCGGGAGCTTCATTTGCTTGAACAGACTGGCGAGATTAGCAATCTGCAGATGCAGGTCAAATATGAACTGATTCCATCGCAATATGAACTGCGACCGGTCACATTGAAGAATGGATTTGTGAAGATGAAGAAGTTTTGCGTGGAACATGCATGTAGTTATATCGCTGATTTCGTTTATATAGATACCAACGGAGATACGGTCGTAGAGGACACAAAAGGATTCCGGACAAAGGATTACATCATAAAGCGGAAGCTGATGCTCTACAGACACGGCATCCGGATCAGGGAGGTGTGACAAGATGAGTGCAAATATCAGAGATACACACAAGGTCGTGAAAGCGATGCTTGAGAATCATCCAGAGACGAGAAGCAGTGATGGGTGCTTATGCTACATGGTGTACAAGGAGATTGGCAAGAAGAACGGTGTGGACGTAGATAAGATTCCTATTCAGCAGTTCTTCCTGCATATGCGAGAGTTGGGATTTCCAACAACAGAATCGGTCAGAAGAGCACGACAGAAGATTCAGGCAGAGTATAAGGAACTTGCCGGAAGCGAGTTCGTAGAATGTAATCGAACAATGCTTGAAGATGTTTATAAGGATTATGCAACCAGCATTATTAAATAGCTGGATTGAAAGGAAGGAGCAGATGGCAAGACCGCAAAAAAAAGGATTGCTGTACTTCCCATTTGACACGGATTTCTTCGCAGACTTAAAGATTCGGGCACTCAGTGCAAGATACGGATCGGATGGATTGATATTCTACATATGGTTGCTTGCGGAGATATATAGAGAAAACGGTTATTACATCGTATGGAATGAGGACAGCGAGGATGCAGCGATAGCATCCCTTGGGCTGTCCGAGGGTTCAATGAAGCAGATAATGACATTCTTGGCTAGTCGGTCACTAATCGTTGAGATCACACTTGCTAGTTCGGACACTATCATTACCTCCCCGAATATACAGAAACGCTACCAGGAAGTGGCAAAGAGCCTTAGACGAGACATTGCAGTTGATGGTGAGATATGGCTTTTGAATGAAGAGGATACCGCTTCTTTTATTAAAGTTACCCAAAATTCGGATAAATACAGTAAAAACCATAATAAATCCGTTAAAAATGAGAGTAAATCCCGTAAAAACCCCACAAATAAAATAAAAGTAAATGAAATGAAAGTAAATGAAAGAGAGAGCGCACCCGCAAAGCATCCATATGGACCATTCGGAAATGTGATGCTGCTTGATGATGAATTCACCAAGCTCGCAGAGAAGTACGGAACGGATATTCGTGATGAAGCAGTTGAATTCCTTGACATGTATATTGCAGAGAAGGGTTATAAGACAAAATCCCATTATCTGGCAATCATTCGATGGGTTGTAAGCGCAGTAAATGAGCGCAGGCAGAAACAAAGACGAGGATATCAGAGCAATATGCCTAAGAGCGTACAACCGACGCAGGAGCGAGTATCTGCGCTTGATGAGATGGAAGCTCTCTTTCAGCAGGAGGTGAATGGAGTTGACAAAGGCAGAAAGAATTGAGCTGCGAAATCAGAAGATCATGGAGAATATCAAACTCGTGTATTTTCATTTGAATAAATATCATGGATTCCCAAATTACGATGACATCATACAGGAAGGTGTACTTGCACTGGTGGAAGCCATTGACAGAAGTAAGGATCTGGAACATCTGAATCGAAATTATATTGGAATATATATCAACAGATATGTGGAAAGATACATTCAATTTGGCGATGTGACGGTACGTACACCATTTAGCTGGAAAGATGTTGAGAAACCACAGTATGTATCACTCGACAAGATTGTAAATGAAGAAGGAGACAGCTACGGAGATTCGTTTCTGGAAGATAAGCATGATTATATTGGAGAGCTGGTTACTATGATAGATTTCGGTCATATGGTAGATCAGTTGTCTCCGAGAACACAGAAGCCGATGCGGTGCATGCTGCAGGGATATGGCATGACCGATACAGCGAAAATGTGCGGTATATCGTTTGAACGAGTGAGACAGATCAAGAAGCTGTGCAATCGAGAGCTTGTTGCAAGTGAGGTGTGACATGACATATAGAGAATTTTTAGAAAGCAAAATCGACCTTGCAACAGACAGCGGATTTGTGGTTGATCGTTTAAAGATCAATCCGGCATTGAAACCACATCAGTCAGATGCTGTTGCATGGGCACTTAAAGGCGGACGCCGGGCATTGTTTGAAGCGTTTGGACTTGGAAAAACAGTACAGGAGATAGAGTTCTGCCATCTGGCAGCAGAACATACCGGCGGCAGAGCTTTGATTGTATTGCCTCTTGGAGTGAAGCAGGAGTTCACCAGAGATGCGGTGGAGCTGCTCGGATATGAGAAGCCGGAGTACTGCCGGACAATGGAAGAGGTCAAGGCGTGTGACAGTCAGATTGTGCTGACAAACTATGAGCGAGTGAGAGATGGCGATATAGATCCATCGTACTTCGCTGCAACGTCATTGGATGAAGCAAGTGTACTCCGCTCATTTGGAAGTAAGACTTATCAGACATTTTTGGATAAATTCAAGAACGTTCCGTATAAGCTGGTAGCCACGGCTACACCATCGCCGAATAAGTACAAGGAGCTTATACACTATGCCGGCTATCTGGAAGTCATGGACACAGGACAGGCGCTGACAAGATTTTTCCAGCGGGATAGTACAAAGGCAAACAACCTGACGCTGTATCCGAACATGGAAGATGAGTTTTGGCTGTGGGTGTCAAGCTGGGCGCTGTTCGTTACAAAGCCGTCAGATCTCAATCCGGATTATTCCGATGCCGGATACGATCTGCCACCGCTCGATGTCAGATGGCATGAGATACCGATTCATTACGGAGATACAGCAGACAAGGACGGTCAGATGCAGCTCTTTCAGGAAGCAGCAGAAGGATTGAAAGAAGCAGCGGCGGTCAAGCGGGACAGCATAGACATCCGAGTGCAGAAGATGAAAGAGATTGTTGATGCTTCGCCGGATGATCATTTCTTGTTGTGGCACGATCTGGAGAGTGAACGCCATGCAATCAAGAAGGCGTTGCCAGAGACGGTTGATATCTATGGATCCATGGATTATGAGACGAGAGAACAGCGTGTAATTGATTTCTCAAATGGAAAGACACGGTTGTTTGCAACAAAAAAATCGCTGTCCGGCTCCGGGTGTAATTTTCAGCGGTATTGCCACCGGGAAATATTCCTTGGTATTGATTATGAATTTAATGATTTTATTCAAGCAATCCACAGATGTTACCGGTTCTTGCAGAACCAGCCGGTTGTGATTGACATTATCTACATGGAGAACGAGCGGCAGATTAAGGAAGCCTTGATGGAAAAATGGAAGAATCATAATTACATGGTCAAGCGGATGGTTGAGATCGTGAAGAAGTATGGACTGAATTCAGCGAACAAAGCTGAACGATTGGAAAGGAAGATGGGAGTGGAAGGAACAAGAGAAGAACGAACCGTGCGAGGAAATCACTATGAAGCAGTATACGGCGATTGTGTGGAAGAAACACGTGTCATGGAAGGCAACAGCGTTGATCTGATACATACGTCGATACCATTCGGCAATCACTACGAGTACAGCGCAAATTATAACGACTTTGGACACAATCAGGATACAGAGCGGTTCTTTGAACAGATGGACTACCTGACGCCGGAGCTTCTGCGAGTTTTAAAGCCTGGCAGAGTGGCAGCAGTACACGTTAAGGACAGAGTGCTTTTTGGAAATGCGACTGGTACCGGGATGCCGACGATCGAGCCGTTTCATGCGGATTGTATCGAACATTACATGAAACATGGTTTTATGTATTTCGGCATGATCACCGTTGTGACGGATGTTGTACGGGAGAATAATCAGACATACCGCCTTGGCTGGTCTGAACAGTGCAAGGATGGTACCAAGATGGGTGTAGGATGCCCGGAATATATCCTATTGTTCCGAAAGTTACCAACGGATCATAGCAAAGCATATGCAGATGATCCAGTATCAAAGAGCAAGGAAGAGTACACAAGAGCACAGTGGCAGATAGATGCGCACGGTTATTGGAGATCATCGGGTAATCGTCTGATCAGTAAGGATGAGTTGAAAGAGATATCGGTGGATAATCTGCAGAAAGCATACAGGAAATACAGCAGAGAGAGCGTGTACAACTATGAAGAACATGTGAAGCTTGCAAAAGAGCTTGATAAGGACGGCAGACTGCCGGCGACATTCATGGTGGTTGCTCCGGGATCATGGAACCAGCTTGAGGTGTGGGATGATATCAACCGGATGCGGACGCTTAACACGACACAGAGCCGGAGAAGAGCGCAGATGCATGTATGTCCGTTGCAGCTTGATATTGTGGAGAGAATCATCAATAGATACAGCAATCCGGGAGATGTCGTATATGATCCGTTCGGCGGACTTATGACGGTACCAATGACGGCGGTTAAGATGCACCGCTTCGGTAAAGGCTGTGAGTTGAATCCGGATTATTTCCGAGATGGTGTGGGATATTTACAGGCAGCAGAAAATGAGATGGATGAGCTGACACTGTTTGATTTTATGCCGGGGGTGATGGAGTGATACATGGAGAGCTTATTGTAGACAATTTTGCTGGCGGTGGCGGAGCTTCGACAGGCATCGAAATGGCAACAGGATACAGCGTTGATATAGCCATCAATCATGATCCGAAAGCTATACAGATGCACAAAACCAACCATCCAAGAACAAAGCATTATTGTGAAGATGTGTGGCAGGTAGATCCGATTGCAGCATGCAAAGGAAATCCGGTAGGACTTGCCTGGTTTTCGCCGGACTGTAAGCATTTCAGTAAGGCAAAAGGTGGAAAACCAAAGGATAAGAATATCAGAGGTCTTGCGTGGGTAGCCTGCCGGTGGGCGGGTCTTGTAAGACCAAGAGTAATCATGCTTGAAAATGTAGAAGAGTTCAGAACATGGGGACCATTAAACCGACGCCATCACCCAATTAAGAACAAACAGGGCAAGACCTTTGAACGGTTTGTAAAACAGCTTGAAGAGTTAGGGTATGAAGTACAATTCAAAGAACTTGTGGCAGCGGACTATGGAGCTCCAACAATGCGAAAAAGATTCTTTATGATTGCACGTTGCGATGGGAAATCAATCGTCTGGCCAGAGCCTACACATGCACCGGCGGACAGTGAGGAAGTCAAGGCAGGGTTGCTTAAACCTTATGTTGGAGCATACACGCAACTTGATTTTAGCCTGCCTTGTCCGAGCATTTTTGACACTTCTGAAGAGATTAAGGAAAAATATGGTATCCGGGCGGTACGACCGCTGGCTCCGAAGACGATGGAACGGATTGCAAGAGGACTGAAAAAATTCGTTTTGGATAATCCAGAGCCGTTTATCATTCAGTGCAACCACAGCGGAGATCGTAGACCAAACGATATCCGGGAGCCGATGCCAACTATAACAGGAAAGCATGGATATGGAGTTGTGGAACCGTATATTGTACAGATAGGGCAGACTGGATTTACTGCGGATCGTAGTAAGGACGTGAGGGAACCACTAACAACAATCGTGAGTAAAAACGAACATTGTCTTATTAGCCCTACGTTGATTCAGTACCATTCTGAGACAGCACATGGAGAAGTGCGAGGACAGACAATAGGAGATCCGATCATGACAGTTGATGGTTCCAACCGATACGGATTGGTTACATCGTTTCTAAGCAAGTTCTATAAGACATGCGTGGGACAAGATGAAAGAGATCCGTTACATACAGTTACAACGTCTGCGGGGCATTTTGGAGAAGTCCGGGCATTTCTAATCAAATACTATGGTGATGCTACTGGACAGGACATTGAACAACCATTAGACACGGTTACCACAAAGGATAGATTTGGTCTTGTAACGATTGAGGGTGTTGATTACCAGATTGCGGATATCGGACTTCGAATGTTGGAACCACGAGAGTTATATGGATGCCAGGGATTTCCAGATGATTACATTATTGATCATGATTATACTGGCAAGACATATCCGAGAACGGAGCAGGTAAGAAGATGCGGCAATGCAGTGTGTCCACCGATACCGGCTGCACTTGTGAGAGCAAATCTTCCGGAAATGTGTGTTGCAAGAAGAACAGCAAATATGAGAGTAGCAGAGGGAGCAAATGGACAGTTGATGTTTGCGTAGGAGGTAGATATGGAACAGGAACAATTTGACTTCTTGGAAGATATTGAGATAGACAAGCCGGATGTGGAATTCCAGAAGTGGAAAGATCAGAAGCGTGAAGCAAAAAGCCGGATGATTGCCATGCAGTATCAGCCATATGAGGTAAAAAAGAAGCGGTCAGAACTCCGGGCAATAGAATTTCTTCAAGAGATGGATAAACGTAGGAAAGTAGCACATGTCAGTGTCGGTGGACTTGATAGCATTACATTGCATGTATTCTTGAAATCCATCGGAATTGATGTACCGGCAATATCAGTATCGAGTCTGGAAGATGCAAGTATTCAGAAAGTGCACAAAGCGCTTGGTGTGACAATTCTGCATTCATATAAGACAAAGACACAGGTGTTGAATGAGGTTGGATTTCCGGTAATCAGTAAGCGTATAGCAGGTAAGATTGCATTGTTACAGAATCCGACGGAAAAGAATAAAACGGTCAGACATGCGATTATTACAGGTGAATGTGGAGAACTCGGACATTTTCAGAAGAATAGTCGGATGAAACTGCCGCAGAAGTGGTTGAAATTGTTTGGAGGATATGAAAACGAAAATGAAGGAGTGAATTATCAGAAACCGAATTTTAAGGTATCAAATGATTGTTGCTATTGGCTCAAAGAGAAGCCTTGTGATGATTGGGCTAGGGAACATCAGAGCTATCCGTATCTTGGAATGATGGCATCGGAAGGCGGGCAGAGAGAAGAAGCGCTTACCGATCACGGATGCAACTACTATGGAAAAACCACAATGCGATCGGCTCCGTTTGCTCCGTATATGCGAAATGACATATTAAAGCTGGCATTGGAAATGGATGATTGGTATCACAAAAACATGGATGTGTTTGAGAAGTTGTACTATGAGCAACCTTACAGCAAAGACAAGAATGGAAATGTAATACCATATGAGCCGGTGGATAGCATTATACCAGATATTTACGGCGATGTAGTACAGGATCAGTGCGGAAATCTTCGGACTACAGGAGCACAGCGAACCGGATGTAGTATGTGTGGCTTTGGCATTCACATGGAGAAAAGACCACATAGATTTGATAAATTGCGAGAGCGTAACCAGAAAGAATGGGAGTATTACATGTACCGGTGTTGTACAGATCCAGAGACTGGAGAGAAATATGGCTGGGGAAGAGTTCTCGATTACATAGGAGTTCCGTGGGAAGATTATCCGGCAATTCAGATGGAGTTGCCATTAGATCAGATGATGTAGCGTCGAAATTTGTCGAACTTTGAAAATTGAATAGTGATGGTTGGAGTGGTATAATATCCTTACCAATACGAAGGAGGATATGTATTATGGGTTTAATTGATAACACAAAACAGTTTTGTTTAACATGCAAAAATAAGGGTGTAGTAGACACTATAAGTGCAGAGGACATGGATAAATTTGATAAAGAATATGATAGACTAGATAAAATGGGATGTCTTTCCGCAGATCAAGTTTATGACAAAGCTTCACAAGGATGCAAAAAAGATTATTTCTACTGTCCGTATTGTGAAAATGGACAAAAATATAAAGATAAATATCCTAAGTACAGAGCATAAAAGTGTATGTATTTGATACCAACCATCGAATAATGATGGTTGGTATTTTTTTGCGCAAAAATGGAGGATATGAGCATGTACATAGAAGAAATAACAGGGCAGACGATTATTCCGAATCTGATGGACGATGAGAACGTCTGCATGATTAAGAGAAATTATTCGGGCAAGCTGGAGATCATTGAGCTTGCTACGTTCCAGATTTCGAAGATTAAGAAGTATATGGAACGTAAGGATGTTGCATTTGTTATCGTAAAGGATGATGAAAAGGGAGCGTGATTTTGTTGAGAAAAATGAACGTAAAGAACTATCTGCAGCAGGTACAGAAGATTGATGCTGTGATCACAAACAAGATGATTGAGCGGGAGCAGTGGCTTACACTTGCAAGCTCATTGTCCGGTCAGCCGGATGGAGAGCGTGTGAAGTCGTCAGGATCCAACCAGAAGATGGAAGATTCGGTCGTTATGGCTATTGACGCTGCAAGAGATATTGATAAGTATGTGGCAAGGCTCAGAGATGTTAAGAGCGAGATCAGCGAAGTGATACAGCAGATTCCGGTCAAGGAGTATAATGTGCTGCACAAGCTCTACATTCAAGGCAAGGACCTTGACGATGTGGCAGCGGACAACAAGAAATCATATTCATGGGCGTCAACCATGCATGGAAGGGCACTTGCTCACGTTCAGGGCGTGCTTGATACATTAGAAGCTCTTCCGGAGAACAGCGGGAAGTATCGTTTTCGGAAGGGGTTGAAGCTGTGAGTGAATATCCATGTAAAGGATGTACGGACAGAAAGGTAGGTTGCCATGGCGAGTGTGAAGGCTACAAAGCATTCGCCACAGAGCAACGGAAGAAAAATGAATGTATCAGAAAACAGAAGGATGCTCTGAGCAATTACCTGGATATGAAGCAGGAAGTTGTGGAGCGGGCGAAAAGGAGGAGATGATGCATAGTGATGAACAAGAGAAAATCGATTCCAAAGAAGATACGGCTTTTAGTATATGAAAAATGTAACCATAGATGCGGTTATTGCGGTTGCGAGATCGAATATAAGGATATGCAGGTAGATCATGCAAAGCCGCTTAGAATTGGAGGGGAAGATGATATATCAAATTACATGCCAGCTTGTAGGAGCTGCAACCACTATAAAGCCACTTTAGATGTCGAGGGATTTCGAAAGTATCTTTCAGAAATACATAAAAGGCTTATGCGTGACAGCATACCTTATCAAGTGGCGGAGCGGTTTGGAATCGTTAAGTATGTGTCTGACGATGTAAAATTCTATTTCGAAGAATTGAGAGGTGAAGAAAATGATTGAAAAGCCATTATACAGAAGCACACCAACAATGGGAAATTATGAAGATTACATCATCGAGCATAATTACACAAATGGTTGGAATGACGCTATGGATTTTATTTTCCCAGAAGCAAAAGAGAAGCGTGAAAAGGAAAGAATGAAGAAGAATATATCCATAGTCAAATAAGCACCGAAAGGAGAGAACATGGAAGATAGATATTTATTCAAGGCGAAGAGAGTTGATAATGGAGAATGGGTATATGGAGTTCCTTTTGAAATCGAAGGAAAAACCGTAATTCTTATAAGCGACAATGAAAATATATTAAGAGTTCATTATTTGGAAGAAAATATGTGGGAGGCTGACATATATGCTATTGAAGTCAACCCGTCCACCATCTGCCAATGTACCGGCTTGAAAGACAAGAACGGCAAGCTGATTTGGGAGAATGATATTTGCGACAGAAAAGAAGAATATCCGGAAATAGTAAAATATAATAATGGCGATTGGACGCTTGATTATAGTTATTCAAAAGGCAAAGAAAGCGGATATTGTTGCTGCAATTTAGGGTTTTATGCGCTTGAACGAAAGTGCGTTGAAGTTATTGGCAACATCTTTGACAATCCAGAGTTATTAGAAAGCGAGGGATAATATGACAGAAATTGAAGCTATCAAAGAACTGAAATATGATTGTAATGAACTTGGTAAAGCAATCCCTTGTGATACTTCATGGGGATGTTCTTTTGAAAATGCTTATGAAATGGCAATACAGGCACTTGAAAAGCAAATTCCTAAGAAACCGCTATATATTGCAAATTTAGGTTGTACAGCATTATGGTTATGCCCAGTATGCGAAAGAAGAATAATCAGAAGTGATTTAGTTTACTGCCATCAGTGCGGACAGAAATTAGATTGGAGTGATGAAGATGAGCGAAGCTGAATATATGGAAGATGGAGTGGATTATTTAGAGGAAGGATGTCAAAGACAGACTTGTGATGGCTGTATGGCTTACAATTATTGTCTGATAAAAAAACAGGAGGGCGAAGAATGAGATTGATTGATGCGGACGAATTAAAAAATGTATTAGTAAAACACTTTGATGCTTATTTTAACGAAAATGGCAGACTTATGTATAGCGACCACATATGCACAAGCGACGATGTAAGCGATTTGTTTAATTTGATTGACAAGCAATCGACCGCATATGACACAGATGATGCCGTGGAGCGTTTAAAGAAAGCATCATACGAACGGTTCGGGAATGACGGCATGGGCGGAGAGCTTGTAGTTAATTTGGATGATGCAATCGAGATTGTAAAGGCAGGTGGTAAAATCTATGGGAAAGTTGATTGATCCGGAAAGATTAAAGAGCAGATTGGAAAGTTATGCTGAAACATACAAGAGTGCTGGCATGGATGTACCGTATGATATGGAGGTTGTGACGGATATCATTGATCGCAGCATTAACAGTTACAATGTGGATTATGTAGCAGAGAATGTAACGGATATGCTGGAGGGTATTGTTGACGAAAATCTGCTTGATGATGTGGTGGCATGCATCAAAAGAGGGTATAGTTTGAATACGTACACCTAAAATCAGTATAAAGATTGTGAAAAAGTTGTAATTTTTTTGACTTATTTGTATAACATGAGACGAGAAATCTGTGTTATATTTAATGTATCATAAATGGAAGTTAAAGGCATCGTGCATTTTGCATGGTGCCTTTTGCTTTATGCCTGCCGTACTCTTTAGCTGATCATATCCTCCGGTGCGGTAGGCTTTTTGTTTGGATGGATATTGTAAAGGATGGTGATTGTGATGGCTAAGCTTACAGCCAAACAGCAGAGATTCTGTGATGAATACCTGATTGATCTGAATGCCACACAAGCAGCTATCAGAGCAGGGTATTCGAAGAAAACGGCAAATAGAATCGGAACTGAAAACTTGTCAAAACTTGTAATCAGAGAATATATAGAAAACCGGATGGCGGAGAAAGAAGCGGCACTGATTGCCAATCAGGATGAGGTACTTAAGTATCTTACATCCGTGCTTCGTGGACAGAGCAAATCGACAGAGATTGTGATTGAAGGCTTGGGCGATGGAAGCACAAAGGCTCGGAAGATGGAGAAAGAGCCGTCTGAGAAGGACAAGCTGAAGGCGGCGGAGCTTCTGGGCAAGCGATATGGATTGTACACCGAGAAGGTGGAAGAGAAAGTCGATATGGAATTGAATGTGACTATCGATTATGGAGATGAAGAAGATACCGGCGGTGATGCCGATTGAATCTGAATGTAAAGGCAAATCCGTGTTTCCGGGAGGTAGACCGAAGCTCGAAGCGATATATTGTGATGAAAGGCTCTGCCGGTTCAGGAAAGAGCGTTGACACAGCGCAGAACTACATTCTCCGGCTAATGAAGGACAAGGGCAGGAACCTTGTGTGTGTCCGTAAGTCAGATATCACAAACAGAGACAGCACCTATGCAGAGCTCACAGGTGCCGTGTATCGGATGTTTGGAGACAAGGCGGAGCGATATTGGAAGATGACCACATCGCCGTTGTCGCTTGAATGCCGGGCGAATGGCAACAGGATTATATTCCGTGGAATGAATGATGATAAGCAACGAGAGAAGCTTAAGTCAATCACATTCCAGAAGGGAAAGCTCACAGATGTGTGGTGCGAGGAAGCAACAGAACTGACGCAGGCAGATGTGGAAATTATAGATGATAGATTGCGTGGAGAATTGCCGCCCGGGCAGTTCTACCAGCTTAGAATGACCTTCAACCCGGTGAATAAGAATCATTGGATAAAGAAGGTCTATTTTGATAGATATGATCCGGACGTGCTGACACACCATAGTACATATCTTGGTAACCGCTTTATTGATGCGGCGTATCATCGGCGTATGATGCGTAGAAAAGAAGTAGATCCGGAAGGATACAAGATATATGGCTTGGGTGAATGGGGCGAGATAGGCGGCTTGATTCTTCATAACTGGGAAGTCACAGATGTATCTCAGAATCTGAATGATTATGATGATATCGCAATCGGTCAGGACTTTGGTTTCAACCATGCGAACGCTATCCTGCTTCTGGGTATCAAAGATGATGATATATACATTCTCGATGAGATATATGTGCATGAGAAAGAAACAGCTGAGATCATTCCGTTGGCGATTCAGCATGCTATACCAACAAATAGGACAATGTGGTGCGATTCTGCAGAGCCGGACAGAATCAAAACATGGAAAGGTGCAGGCTATCGTGCAAGAGGTGTTGACAAGGGAGGTTCTGCCGGATCTGTCAAAGCTCAGATAGACTGGCTCAAGGGCGTGGTCGATAAGAACCACGTTATACGAAGAAGAATATTTGTTGCCCCTCATTGTGTAAATACAATTAAGGAGTTGCAGCAATGGAAATGGAAAAAGGACGAACGAACAGGCGAGTATATTGACGAGCCGGTTCCAATCATGGATGATGCGATGGCGGCACTTCGATACGGCATCGAAGGATGGCGTAAGCGTCAATCATGGATTTTTTAGTTAGAAGGGACAAAGAATGTGCTTACGGTAGATGAGATTAAAAAGTTCATAGACGACGATAAAACGAGCGAGAAGAAGCGGTTTGCAAAGGTCGGTGAGCGGTATTATGACGGAGATAATGACATCAAGCAGTACCGCTTATTTTATTACAATGCAGATGGCAATCTGGTTGAAGATAAGACACGGAGCAATGTGAAGATACCGCACCTATTCTTTACGGAGCTTGTAGATCAGGCGGTGCAGTATATATTATCCGGCAATCGAAACGGAGAACGCATTGTGCGATCGGATGATCCAGAGCTCCAGAAGCATATGGATAAGTATTTCAATAACAATGATATCTTCATGGATGAGCTGGCGGAGTGCATCACAGACTGCAAGGTAAAGGGATTTTCGTACATTTATGCATACAAGGATGCGAATGACAGATATGCATTTGCTACAGCGGATTCCATGGGTGTGGTTGAAGTGCGTGAGAAAGACACGGATGATGGATGTGCATATGTGATTTACTATTATACGGACCGTATAGATAAAGGACACAAGGTTATAACACGTGTGCAGGTGTGGAGTGAGAAAGACACGACATACTATGCGATGGTTGACGACGGCGAACTCATGATTGATGATTCCGTAGAGATCAATCCAAGACCGCATATCCTGTACAAGAAGAATGGCGGGAAGGAAGATGATACATACTATGAATCGCTCGGATTTATTCCGTTCTTCCGGCTGGATAATAACAAGAAGCAACATTCGTCTCTGCGACCGATTAAACCGCTGATTGATGATTATGATCTGATGGCATCGAGCTTATCCAATAACCTGATTGATTTCGACACCCCTTTGCATGTGGTTAAGGGATACGAAGGCGACAACATGGACGAGTTGCAGACGAATCTCAAGACAAAGAAGATAATCGGCACAGGAGAGAATGGCGATGTCGACATCAAGACAGTTGATGTGCCGTATCAGGCACGTAAAGAGAAGATGGAGCTTGATGAGAAGAACATCTACCGCTTCGGTATGGGACTGAATACAGCAGGATTGAAGGATACGGCTGCAACGACCAACATTGCAATCAAGGCGGCATATTCGCTCTTGGAACTGCAGTGTAATAAGCTTGAGATCCGGTTGAAGAAGCTACTCCGGCACCTTGTACGGATTGTAATTGAAGAGATCAATAAGACAGAGAAGAAGGGTTATCAGGATTCCGATGTGTATTTCAAGTTTGAGCATGTGATTATGAGCAATGCTCAGGAGAATGCACAGATCAAGCTTACGGAAGCGCAGGCACATCAGGTTGTAATCAACACGATCATGTCTTTAGCGGATACATTAGATGATGAGACGATTATCAAGGCTATTTGTGATGAGTTAGATATTGACTATGAAGAGATCAAGGACAAGCTGCCGCAGGACGCAGAAAAAGATACAGCGGATGCCAAGCGGCTATTGGATGGAGTTGTGACGAGTGAACAAGCGACAGAAGGAAGTTCTACAAGCACAGCTGAATAGTGAAGAAGAGGTTATTGCACAGTTAAAAAGTGTATATGAGCAGGCTCTAAGAGATTGTGAAGCAAAGATACAGGAGTTATCAATGCGGGCAGATCTTGAACCAGAGAATTTAAAGTCAATCATATATCAGAAGCAATATCAGGAAGCAATCAAGGCGCAGTTGGAAGGAGCACTTACAAATCTGCAATCAGATTCATATGCAACTGTATCCGATTATCTGACACGGAGTTATCAGGATGGATATCTAGGCTCTATGTATGATATGCAAGGGCAGGGAATCCCTCTTGTGATGCCGATAGACCAAGAAGCTGTGACAAAGGCGGTGATGCTTGACTCCAAGCTATCCACGTCTCTGTATGACCGAATGGGCGAAGATGTTAAGGCAATCAAGAAATCCGTGCGGCAGGAGGTATCGAGAGGACTTGCGCAGGGTATGACGTGGAGCAACATTGCATCGAACCTTGCACGGAATATGAAACATACGCCGTTCCAGAAGGCGTATAACAACTCAATCCGGATTGCCCGGACAGAAGGACACCGCATACAGAATCGTGCCGCATTAGACGCACAGAAGAGAGCAATCGATCGTGGTGCAGAGGTCGTGAAACAATGGAATGCAGTTCTCGACGGAAGAACCAGATCTGAACACCGAGAATTGGATGGACAGATACGAGAAGTCGGCGAGATGTTTGAAGTCGCCGGATACAAGGCAGAAGCTCCTGGATTGTTTGGTGATCCATCGCAGGATTGTAATTGCCGTTGCTGTCTGGATCAGAGAGCGAGATGGGCGCTTAACTGCGGTATTGTGAAGATGGATAACTTCTCGAAAGAAACAGTCGCTTTCGAATCTCCGGAAGAGTATGCGGAGTGGAAGAAGGTATACTGGTCCGATGAGAATATCGAATATATGCAGCACGTTACGGCAATGGAGAAGAAATATGGCAAGAACTTCGAGAAGATGCTTAATTCCATGACAGATAAGGAATATGAGAAGTATAAGCGGTTGCTGGATAACAATCCGATGTATAAACCGAAAGTGACACTTGTTAAGAATGCAGAAGAAGCTAAAACTGCATTGAAGAATAGAGTTGGCTTTAGAAACTGCAACATAGATTCCATGGACGAAAGACTGATTGTGGATAATACAAATCAGCTGATCCGTCTGGAAAGCAAATTCGGTGTAATACATAAATCCGATTTTGTAGATATTGATGTAGACGTAGGTAATTTCGCCGGAAATGTGAATAGCAGTAGATTAACGCCAGCAAGTCAATATTTGGTTCTGAATAAAAAACGTTATTCGGATAGAGATTCCCTGATAAAGAAGGAAATCAAAGATATGGATAGCGGATATTCGATGCCTTTTTCACGTACAAACGAAGAAGCCTCCATAGCTACGGTAACTCATGAATATGGACATATGTTACAGAATGTTATCAAGAAGGAATATATGGAGTCTCTTGGTTGGAAAAATTCAGATATGTTTGCATTTGTAAATAAAAGTGCAAAAACGGACAAGGCAAAATATAAGTGGTATGCAGATGTTCAAAAAACTGTTCAAAATAATTGTTATGATGAAATAATTGCAATTGCGAAAAGAAACAATCCTGTATTTGATTTGGACGCAAATATATCAGAATATGGAAAGACAAGTAAGGCAGAGTTTTTTGCAGAGGTATTTGCCAACAGCCAGCTCGGAAAGCCTAATGAATTAGGTGTAGCTATGAATGATTGGCTAAATAAGAAATACCTTGCAAATAGCGTGAAAAATGGTACAATAACATTAGCAGATATCAATAAAATGATAACTCCATACGAGAGAAAGGTGCTTGATAAAATACCTGCAAAAAGTGGTTATTTTGATTTTGCAGCGCATGGAAGCCCTGATTATATAGAATATGGGGAAAAAGGAAAAAATATGTCTGCAAGAGATGTGGCCAGAGTTATTTCTCATAATGAAAAGTACAATGGTCAAAAAGTACGAATGTTATCATGCAGTACAGGTGCATCGGATGATGGATTTGCTCAACAGCTTGCTAATTCGCTAGGCGTTGAGGTAGAAGCTCCTACAGATGTGCTGTATGTTTATGAGGACGGACATTTCAAAGTAGGTTATGACGGAAGTGGAACAATGAAAACATTTAAGCCACAAGGAAAGCGGTGATAATATGACATTTTTTGGATTTTTCAAAGGAATGAAATATGGAAAATGCGAAGATGATTTTGATGATTATAAGAAAATCAAAAATCATATTAGCAGAGATAAGATATTAAAATATCTGGAAAGTCTTTCTATTTCGGCTGTTGCGCCTATGTTTACCGAAGATATATTTGATGGGGAAGAAATACCGCAAGCAGGAATATACGAAGATGGGGATTTTACATTTCCAGCTGATTTCTTACACTATTACAAAAAATATGATATTGGAATACCAGAAGAATATGAGAACTATATTAGTTCAAAGGTAAATTAGACGAAAGCACTCCGCAGTAGCAGGGTGCTTTTTCTGTGTAACAAAATAATTATGTAATTTAGACCATGATTAAAACGTGGTCTTTTTTTATGCCCAAAATCGGCTTAAGGCGATTAAACTGTGACGAATACTTACTCCGGCAAGAGTGATAACTGCCATGCGTGACTGCGGTTAAAGTCAAGAAAGGATGGAAACTATGGAACTGAAAGATGTGTTAGGAGAAGAACTGTACAAACAGGTACAGGCAAAGATTGATGAGCAGAATTCAAAGGAAGCGGACAAGCTCAAGCATGTTCGATTTGCGGATCTGTCGGAAGGAAACTACATCAGCAAAGAGAAGTATGATTCCGAAACCGAGAGATTGAATGGACTGATCACCGGCAAAGACACGGAGATCGGCAACGCAAATAAGCTCATCGAAGAACTGAAGAAGGCTTCCAAGGGCGATGAAGGTATGCAGCAGAAGATTTCAACGTATGAGGCGGAGAATGCCCGCTTGCAGCAGGAACTGGAAGAGACAAAGGTCAGCTCCGCATTGAAAGTCGCTTTGTTATCAGCCAAGACGGATGATACCGATTATATGACATTCAAGATCAAAGAGATGCTGAAAGAGAAGGGCGAAGAACTCAAAATCGACGATGATGGCAATATCAAAGGTTGGGATGATATGCTCACAACCCTCAAGACGCAGTTCCCGGCACACTTCGAGAGTTCAGAAGGTGAAAGTCGACAGATTATTGAAAATAAGCTGGACAAGGGAGATCCGGCTGGCGGTTCTGCAGAGCCTAAGGATTTAGCAGAAGCGTTGAAACAGCAGTATGAAGCCGTAACGAACGGCTAAGAAAGGAAAGGTGAAAAACTATGGCAATGACATTAGAAGAAATGAAGAAAGGAATGAGCGATAAGGTATTCTCACAGATTGTGGATATCTTCTTGCGGCAGTCTACCGTGCTCCAGATGCTTCCGTTTGACGATTGTGTATCTGCATCCGGCGGTGGTTCAACAATGAAATACACGTATCTTAGAAAGGTGCTTCCAGCTACAGCAGAATTCCGTAAGCTTGGCGGTTCTTATACAAACTCTGTAGCTACAAAGCATGAGTGCGAAGCAAACCTTGCTATTATGGGCGGCGCTGTACAGATGGACAGAGTGCTTAATATGGTGGCAGGAAACTTCGACAACCTTGCATACCAGATTGAGGAACATATCAAGGCGATTGTTTCTCTGTTCCACTATACACTGATCAACGGTGATGCAACTACAACTGCATCCACAGATCATCCAGAATTTCAGGGACTGGATTCTATGCTTGCAGGAACAGCAACAGAGTATGGAGCATCCAAGTCCATTGACTTGTCTACAATTGACAAGATCAAGGCAAATGCGGACGAGTTCTATGAAGCACTTTCGCTTCTGATCCAGACAACCGCTGCAGATGCTGTTCTTACGAACACAGAGATGATTACAAAGATCCAGACTGTTGCTCGTGTGCTCGGCTATAAGACAGAGAGCGAAGAAGCATTCGGAAAGCGTATTACAACGCTTGATGGTGTCAAGTTCGTTGACATGCAGAATCATTATACTGTGAGCGGAAGCGATGCGACCGCAAATTCGGTTGTAAAGAAGGGAATCAGCAGAAAGATCGGATCAGCAGAGACAGCAACAACAGGACTGACAGACATCTATACAGTCAAGTTCGATGTGAACGATGGTTTCCATGGCATCAGCTTGAATGGTGGTTCGGTTATCAACAAGTACCTGCCTGATTTCAGCAAGCCGGGAACAGTAAAGGACGCAGAGGTCGAGATGATCGCTGCAACCGTGTTGAAGAATACACAGCATGCAGGTGTACTTCGTAACATCAAGATTGCGTAAGCAGAGAGAGGATAGGTGATAAATATGCCAGCAAAGACAGAGACAAAGGCTGTAAAGTGGCTTGTAGTCGTTAACAATGCGCCTGCTTATTGCGGAGTTGGTGCCGGTGGCGTCCAGTTCGCAAACGGACAGGCAGTGATCGAGAGCGAGCGCATGGCATCATGGTTTAAGGAACACGACGGATATACTGTCACAGAGCAGCAGTAAGGCGGTGATCGTATGATTATGACCGTTGAAGAGTTGAAATCATATATCGATATTACTGCGAAGGATCCGGTGCTTGAAGCAAAGCTTCAGGCGCTGGAGCTTCTTATACGGAAGTACACAAATAACAACTTCCAAGACAGAAGCAGACGTTTCAATGCAGAGGTTAAGAGCGGGGTGCTTCAGGGCGCATCCAATCTGTTTGCAGTGGGTGACACCGTGCAGATATCAGAGTCACTGTATAATGATGGCTTGTACATGATTGAAGATATTGATATCGACAACGCACATATGGATTTCGATAAAACACTTTCGGATGAAACGTGCGTACTTGTAACGAAGGTCAAATATCCTATGGATGTGAAGCTCGGTGTAGCCAATATGCTGAAATGGGATATCGAGAACCGGGACAAGGTCGGTATTCAGTCGGAGACACTTAGCCGACATTCTGTGACGTATTTCAACATGGATGGCGATAATTCGCTTATGGGATACCCAAAGTCACTTCTTGGATTCCTGAAGCCGTATATGAAAGCGAGATTTTAAATGGATGGTGATTAGATGATTGGCGGAAATATAACCGGTCAGATTCAGCTCTGTAAGACAGAGACGAATATCATCGGTTCATGCGATAAGACATGGGAGACTGTGGATGATATAACAGGGTATCTTGATCTATCGACAGGAGACAGCAAGTACACAACATACAATGCTAAGATTCAGGAATCTACGCACGTGTTCCTTGCAGACTATAAGAAGCTCGACAGCCGCATCAAGGCGGAGAACAGTCGGATGGTGATCAATGACAAGGTGTATGACATCATGGTGATTGACGATCCGATGGAACTGCATAAGCAGTTGGAAATCTATCTGAAATACACAGGAGGTCAGTAATATGTCCGATGTAGAGTTTGAGAACAATTCTATACGGATCAAGAAGGCAATCAGAGAAAAGGCGATTGCATTTCTTGAAGAAGCGGCAGGAGAAGTGCAGACGGCTGTACACAATGCATCCAGAGTAGATACTGGAGAGACAAGGGGTTCATACACTTATGTAGTCGATGAATCTGAATTAGAAGCAACAGTTGGATCTCCAGAAGAAAATGCCATCTGGGAAGAGTTCGGTACTGGCGAATATGCCGTGAATGGTAATGGTCGTAAAGGCGGCTGGTATTATGAGGATAAGAAGGGAAATGGACACTTCACACATGGTAAGACACCGAACAGACCGCTTGAAAAAGCCTTCAAGGCTACGAATGGTGCAATTCAAAATCGTGCAAATGAAATATTTGGAGAGTTGAAATAATGAGTATAGCAGCATTAAATTATGTTGGTGAACTAATGAAGTCCAGCGGGATTCCATACCAATTCGGAGAATGGGTTGGCGAAATACCAGACCGATATTATGTTGGTGAGTACATGGAAGATGATTCTCCGACAAAGGAAGAGGATGGAAGTCAGGGGACAACATTTATATTGAATGGATGGACACGTGGGAATCCGATTCTATTTGAGCAGGACAAAGAAACAATAGAGAGATTCTTACCACAGTCACGCATGAATCAGGATGGTTCGTGTGTGGCTGTTTTTTATTCAAATGCATTTTCGGTACCGACCGGAGATGGGACATTGAAGAGAATTCAGATCAATCTGACTATAAAGGAATGGAAGGTGATATAAATGGCAGAAAACACATGGAGAGAATTGTGTGTATCTGGTGTAACAGCGGATACACCGAAACGGATACTGTTGAATGCGTGTGTGCTGTACAAAAACTTTAAGTATGACACAAGCAAGAAGCTCTGGACAGGTACTTTGCTTGGTGCTACATCTGGCGGTACAAAGTTCACGATTGCTCCAGAGATTACAAACATCTCGGTTGATGGTGTGCTTGTTAATGCGAAGGGACTTGTGCAGAAAGTCGGCGAGACGGCAAAGGTTGAGACGAACATGGTCGAACTCACAAAGGACTGGTTGAAGGCAACAACAATCGGAAAGGAAGGCACGTCGGTAGATGAAACAATGGATGTGATTGAATCCAAGGCAACAATCGAAGACAGCGATTATGTCGAGAATTTTGCATGCGTCGGATACAAGACGAACGGAACACCTGTGATCGTATTATTTGATTATGCACTTTGTACATCTGGATTGTCGGCAGATACGAAGAACAAAGAAGCATCAACAATCCCAACGACATTCGATTGCTATGCTGAGCTCAAGGCAGGCGCTATGACGAATGTGCTTCCGTATCATATCTATATGCCGAAGGAAGTTGTTAAGAGTAATACAGTTGATCAGTTGCTGGATGATGCAGCGTAATACCGAATATTAGGAGGATAAGTAACCATGGAAAAGGAAATGACAACAGAAACAGAAGTAATGCAGGGAACAGTAGAGGAAGCTGTACAGGAAGAGAAAAAGCCGTATACATTACGGCCGTTGAATTCGAAAGACATCTTCCCAATGATGAAGATTATTTCATGTATTAAAATCAGCAAGTTTTCTGACTGTTTTTCATCGGATGAAGCAAAACATTTGATAGAAAAATCTATGAAAAATCAGAAGATCACTATGAAGGATGTAGAAGAGCTCGGTATGGGCATTGCATTTGAGATTGGCGATGTGATCCTGTCGAATCTTCCGAATGCTGAGAAATACATCTATCAGCTTCTTTCGAATCTGTCAGGTATGACTGTGAAGGAACTCGAAGATATGAATCCGGGAACATTCATTGCGATGATTATGGACGTTGTCAGACAGAGTGGATTCGCAGATTTTTTCAAGGTTGCTTTGAAATCTATCGGGTAGGTGATTTAGAGTTTTGGGACTTGCTATTCAAGCGATATGCAAGTCCTTTTTTATTGATGGATGAGATGATTGCGACAGATCGTTTGGTAGAGTTTGTGGATTCTATAGTGAAGCGGACGAACAAGGATACCGAAGAGGATGTTCTATGGGAGTTCTTTTTGAACAAGGTGCAGGGAGAATCCTATGAGGATTTCGTAAATCGTGTACGTGATCAGGCATCATCTCAGAAATCACTATCTGACGAAGAAATCAAAGCGATGGTGGAAAATTCAATGAATGCATTCGGCATTGAATTGGTATAAGGAGAATGCGATGGAATTATTTAAGATCTTTGGACGAATTGCACTCAAAGGTCAGGCAGAAACTGAGGATGGTTTAGATTCTGTTGCGGGTAAGGCATCCGGCGTAGGACAAGCTCTTCTGAAGGGCATTGGAACATTTGCAAAGTGGGGCGCTGCGGCGGCAACGGCAGCAGCAACAGCAACGGCGGCACTTGTGAAGAGTGCTGTGACGGCATATTCGGATTATGAGCAGCTTGTCGGCGGTGTCGAGACGCTGTTCAAGGATTCAGCAAGTGAAGTACAGAAATATGCTGCAAATGCATATCAGACGGCTGGATTGTCCGCAAATGAATATATGGAAACTGTCACAGGCTTTTCGGCGTCGTTGTTACAGAGCTTGGATGGAGATACAAAGGCAGCGGCTGAAAAGGCAAATGTAGCGATCACAGATATGTCCGATAATGCAAATAAGATGGGTACCTCGATGGAATCCATCCAGAATGCATATCAGGGATTCGCAAAGCAGAACTACACGATGCTCGATAACTTGAAGCTCGGCTATGGCGGTACCAAGGAAGAGATGCAGCGACTTTTGGAAGATGCGGAGAAGCTATCAGGACAGAAGTTTGATCTATCATCATATGCGGATATCGTAGATGCTATCCATGTTGTGCAGACAGAAATGGGTATCACAGGCACTACGGCAAAGGAAGCGGCAACAACAATTCAGGGATCTGTGAACATGACGAAGGCGGCATGGCAGAATCTTGTCGTTGGAATCGCTGATGATACACAGGATTTCGATGTGCTTGTCAATAATTTTGTTGAATCCGTAACGACTGCTGGTAATAACATTCTGCCACGAGTGGAAATCGCTTTGAAGGGTGTTGGTACGCTCGTAGAGAAGCTTGCACCGATCATTGCTAAGACGGTACCGAATATCGTATCAACGACGCTGCCGAGTATGATCAAAGCAGGCACGAGCATGATCCGGGCGTTACTGGATGGATTGCTCAAGGCGGTGCCGGAACTGATACCATGCTTTAAAAATATTGTCAACCAGCTTATTAGTGTAATAGTAACTAATTTGCCGATGATTCTTAATGCGGCGGTTACAATAGCAGGAGCGATTGTATCAGGACTTGTAGAGGCATTGCCAGATATACTCGATGCAGGTATTGAGTTGATACAGAGCTTGGCACAGGGACTTACAAATGGCATTCCGACGATTTTATCGACAGCAATTACAATTGTAAGTCAACTTGCATCAACATTGATTCAGAACGTGCCACAGATTGTGCAAACTGGCATTCAGTTACTGTTAGGTTTAGCGAATGGAATTTTGCAGGCGGTACCGCAGTTGCTTCAGGAGCTTCCGGGGATTATTACGCAGATGGTCGAAAATATATTATCTTGTATACCTATGATCATCGAGTGCGGAATCGAATTATTGACCTCGTTGGTTGATGCATTGCCACAGATTATACAGTCGATTGTTGCAGTATTGCCACAGATTATAAACGGAATCATTGAGGCACTCTTAGGGCACATCGATGAAATTATTCAGGCGGGCATTAAACTGCTTGTAGCTTTGATTGATGCACTACCACAGATTATCGATACAATCTGTAAAGCACTGCCACAAATTATTGAGGCTATAACAGGTGCTCTGCTTGAGCATCTGGATGATATGATTTACGCTGGCGTAGATTTGTTTATGGCACTTATTACGAATCTTGCGGAAATAAAGAATGCTTTAGCTTCGAAAATGCCAGAGATTATAGCGTCTATTGTGAGAGCAATTGGTGAATGCCTTGGTGAAATGTGGGAAGCAGGAAAACGACTTATGAATAAATTGTGGCAAGGTTTGAAAGAGGTTGCGCCGAATATCGCGAGTTGGTTTAAGGATTTTTTGCATAATTTATTTATTCAAGATGTTAATGTTCAAGTGGATACGTCATCGCTGAAAAGCAGCGCAACGGCAAAAATAACTAATAAATCTACATCTGCTAGAAAGCATGCAAAAGGCGGTGTTGTTGAGAAAGGTGAGATTGCACTTCTGGAAGGTGACGGAGCGGAAGCCGTTGTACCGCTGCACCAGAACCGTATGTGGATTTCGCGAGTAGCGCAGGATATGAAGAATGCGTTAGATTATGGTCAGTCATCATCTGGAAGCAAAAATGACAATGCACTGCTTGAGCTTATATATGAGCTGTTAGAGCGGCTTCCGGATCTGATACTTGAGGGTATGGAATCCGTGAATATGAAAGTTGATAAGAGAGAATTTGCAAGAATGGTAAAAGAGGTGACGGCAACTTGATAGAAAAAGCACGATATGTCAATCATATGAACGAGGTAATTGAATTTGGTGCGAATGGCATCTATATCAACGAGAACGATCTGCATGATTTCGCATGGACAGCTACAAGCATGAATGACAAAATATCGTCATTTAAGATGGGAATTGTCAAGAAGTCGTTGCCAGTCGTTTTTGCATGTAGAAATGATGACGAGGGCACAGAAAGTAGAAATCGTTTGTTTGAGGTGTGTGAAAAGGATGTAGTTGCCAGAAAACATGGAAAACTCTATATTGGCGATTACTATATGCGATGTTATGTCACAGGATGTAAGGCGTCAAAATACACCTATAATAAGCGATACATGAAGAATACGTTGACGATTCAGACGGATTATCCGCAATGGATAAAAGAAACGATTATTACATTCAATTCAAATGAGGAGATAGTTGGTAAAAACTTAGACTATAATAACGATCATCCATATGATTACACATCAAATATTCTTGGTAAAAAACTGCAAAATGCGGATTTTGTAAATACAAATTTTCGGATGCGTATTTATGGACCATGCAAAAGTCCAGAGATATTGCTTGGAGGACATATGTATTCGGTGGATGTTGATATTGAAGCAAACGAGTACCTGACGATTGACTCTGTAGAAAAGACAATAATCTTGTATGAAAGCGACGGTAGTCAGCGGAATTGTTTTGATCTGCGAAATAGAGATTCTTACATATTTCAAAAGATCCCGCCGGGCGTAATGGATGTAGCTACTTCGTCAAAACTGATATTTGATATTACATTGTTGGAAGAGAGGAGCATACCAAGATGGACTTAATTTATATGAATGAATCCAAAAAAGATATCGATGTGCTCAAAGATTATACATTAGATCTTGCATATGGAAGCGACGAGAATGATTTTGAATGTAAAGTAAATATCAATAATAACGTATGTAAAACTGGTTATTATCTTTATTTTGAGGGCGAAGAATATGGCGGAGTGATAGATTCCGTTGGCGTTGATACAGATGAGACGACTGTAACATACTCAGGTCGTACATGGCACGGCATACTTGAGTCTAAAGTGTTGCAACCAGATGAAGGCGAAGACTATTTGATCGTATCTGGAGAAGCGAACGAAGTGTTAAAGCTTTTGATCGACCGGATGGGACTTTCGGAGCTGTTCAAGGTAAGCACTCTGAACTCAAAGATACAGATATCATCTTATCAGATGAATCGTTATATAAAGGGTTATACAGGCATCATAAAGATGCTGAAAGCATACAATGCAAAACTGAATATGGTATTTAATAGAGGATTTGTTGAGTTATCGGCAAGTCCTCTTGCTGATTATAGTCAGGATGAGCAGTTTGATACAGATCAGATAAGTTTCACAATTAAGAGAAATAGCAAGCATATCAATCATGTTATATGCCTTGGACGAGGTGACCTGAAAGATAGACGAGTAATTCACATTTACTGCGATTTGCTTGGTAATATCAGTGGAACACAGACACTTACCGGATTGGATGAGATGTGTGAGATCTACGACAATTCCAATGCTGAATCAGATGAGGATTTGATTCAGGGTGGAATTGATAAGATAACAGAGTCTTTTGCAAGTGACTCGGTCGATTTTTCGTTGGACAGTAACGATCAATATATATTTGATGTAAATGACAAGGTAGGGGCAAGAGAGCAGATTACAGGAACTTATGTAGTTGCGTCCGTATCTAAGAAAATAGTCAATATCAGTAATAACAGTACATCAATATCTTATGATTGTGAAGCAGATACAGTGAGCGTGTCTGCGGGTCCATATCCATCTTCTGGTGACGGATCTGAATCTGGGCAGACAGTGAGCATCAAAATAGGATCAGTGACAACAGGTGGCGCTGGTTCAGATGCGGAAGTGAAAAATGCCGGAGACAACAAGAATATGATTCTTGATTTCGTGATACCGAAAGGCGACCAAGGAGATAAGGGCGCAGATGGCGCACCGGGAGCTGACGGTAAGGATGGCGTCGACGGTAAGAGTATCAGCGAAGTTATCAACTATTATTTGGCAACATCTGCTTCAAGTGGTGTCACAGCAAAAACCTCTGGATGGACAACAACGGTGCAGTCCGTTTCATCTAGCAAAAAGTATCTGTGGAATTATGAAGTTGTAAAACTGTCAGATGGAACGATCATAAGTACATCAATGCCATGTATTATAGGTGCGTATGGTGATAGAGGAAATCCGGGAGCCGATGGTAAGGACGGAAGTGATGGCACGAATGGAACTGACGGAATAGGAATTAAGGAGATAGAGGAGTTTTATGCTGTATCAACCTCGAATACCAAAGTACCAACATCATGGTCTACAACAGTACCGACGATGACAGCAACAAACAAGTACCTTTGGAACTATGAAACGATCACATATACGAACAATACTTCGGTAGATACTGCAAAGAAGGTTATTGGTGTGTATGGAGATAAGGGAGCTACCGGAGCGAAGGGTGATACCGGTGCAACCGGGAAAGGTGTTAAATCAACTGTGGTGACTTATCAGGCATCGTCTAGTGGTACAACAACTCCAACTGGAACGTGGAGTGCGTCGATACCGGCTGCGGACACATCAAAGCCATATCTTTGGACAAGGACGATCATCACCTATACCGACAACACAACATCAACGTCGTACAGTGTAGGTGCTACGCCAGAAGGAATGGTTCAAAAGAAAAAAATCATTTCTGAAATCAACCAGTCAACAGAGGAGATTTCAATCAAGGCTGAAAAGATCAGTCTCGAAGGTCTGGTCACTGCCAATGAGAATTTCAAAGTGCTGGAAGATGGCTCAATAGAGGCGAAAAATGGTAAGTTTACCGGAGATTTGACGACAACCAGTTCTTTGAGAATATATAAAGAACGTGTTATTGGAAATAATCATACAGGTAAGTATATGGATGCGTCCATTGATGTTGATGTTGCTGGGTTTAGTCAAAAAGTATACGGTTTGCAAGATGATTTATCTGTAATTACTGCATCTTCAGAAGTAACAGGTTTGCAGAGTTTGTATATTGATTCAAATACAAATATGCTTAAAGTACCAAATTATCTTGTGGGAACAAATGCGCAATTTGAATATGCGAATTTTACAACAATGCTAGGAGCGCAGCAGTTAGCTGTGGCGGGAAATGCTGGTATTGGAAATAATCTAAGAGTTGGGAATGTATTGAATGTAGGAAGTCAAATTTCGATATGGTCTGACGCTGAAGGGGGAAATATTAAGCTAAAATCACCAGGAAATTTCGATTATCAGATTGACACCAACGGAGACAAATTGCGAATTTACACATTCGGAAACGATGGGGTATATCGCGATTATCCGCTTATGGGATTAGACGGACATAACAATCGTGTATTGTGGTCTGGAGGATGGTGGCCGGTGTCTAGTCAGACAGCGTATCTATCTCAACCTATATCCGCACAGCCAAATGGTATCGTGATTGTGTTCAGATCATATACCCCGGGAGTCGGAATGAGTGATGGACATTATTCATTTTACTTCGTTCCAAAAGCAAGGGTGACGAATTGGGATGGAGACGGGGGCGGTCATTCTGTATATTGTTCTAGTTCAGATATGTCATATGTGGCGAACAAATATTTGTACATAGGCGACACATGGATTAGTGGTAATGATAATAACAGCAAAGGCACATATACATCGTCGTCCGGTATCAAGAGTACACCGAACAGATTTGCAATGTTTAGAATAATAGGAGTGTGATTTTAATGGCATTAAAAAAGAAAATTACAGAAAAAAATGGTATTGTGACAGATTATCATAGAATAGCGATGTTGAGTGTCGAAGTTAATCAGCAATGCACTATATTAGTACACTCATATCTGACAGAAGACGCTAGGATTGGCGAAAAGCAGTACCGGGATGGTGTTGTATCAGAATTACCTCCGCACTATGTGAAGGGTGAATACTATAACACCGATTACGATGAAGATATGAACGTGAAGAAAGCATACGAGTACATTAAGTCGCTTCCTCAATTCGAGGGAGCCGAAGATGCATAAAGGAAAGGAGCTACTATATAATGAAAAAATATAATACAACGCTTGGCGAGTTATTCAATACTCGTCAGGCAATTATCAACAAAGACATCGTCAATATGGCATTCTCCCGAAAAGGGGGATTGTCAGTTGCGAGAAACATGAAGAAAATCGACGACGAGTTGGTCGAGTACAGCAAAGCAAGAAACGAGTTGATTCGGAAGTACTCTTCCGATGGTGTCACGATGGAGCGATCAAGCCCTAATTGGGATGCGTTCGTCAAGGAGTTTGACGAACTTGGTTCTGTCGAAACGTCGATTGAGATCAACACAATCACCGAGTTCGATTTGCCGGACGCAATCACACCGGCAACATGCCTTGCAATTGAATTCATGATCGGAGAGGAGTAACACATGACAGATGTTGAAAGAAAGATGACTACAGATGAGATTAAAGGACTGTTGACTGGAATTTCATCAATTTGTTGTTCGACGGCTACCTCAATTGATTTTTCAGGGACAGATGAAATCACAACTAAAATGGATGCTGTATTAGAATACATATCCCGAATTGAAGAAAAGGTTAATACATTAAACAGTTTGGATGATTTAGAAAGTAAGGTTGAAGAGGACAATGCTGCAATGACAACTGCTATTGCATAAAATAAAAAGAAGGAGGCTGATTATTATGCAGATAATCGACACACATTTAAAGTTTAAATCTCTTACAAAGAGAAAAAGCACAGATGGAGGAGCTGTATTTCATCATTCTGCATGTCACGGTAGTGTAGAGGATATTCACAGAATGCATCTTGCAAATGGATGGTCTGGCATTGGGTATCATATCTATATTCGTTTAGATGGCAAAGTATACAAGGGCAGACCAATCGATATGATCGGCGCACATGCATCTGGTGTGAATTACAACACGATTGGAGTTTGTTGTGAAGGAAATTTTGAAAATGAGCAGATGCCAGAAGCACAGAAGCAGGCTTTGAAAGAAGTTGTTTCATGGCTTCGCAATGAATATGGAATTACTCGATTCAGAAAGCATAGTGATGTGAGTAAGACTGCCTGCCCTGGAAAAAACTTTCCGTTTGGAGAAGTGGTGAAATCCGAGAATATCCCATCGAAGACTGAATCTATACAGCAGATTCAACATATCGCTGGTAAGGGTGCTATCATTCGTGCCGGACAGATCCATGCGAATAATTTTGCCGGTGCCGGAATCGTAACGGATGGTATTCGTGGAAATGCGACCATTAAAGCAGGAATTAAGGTGTTACAAACAGCGATGAACTTAGACTATAAGTCGAAACTTGCGATTGATGGGATTTATGGATCTGCCACTAAAGCCGCACTTGGAAAGCACTATGTAAAAAAGGGCGAGAAACAGTACATGGTTACTGCACTGCAGATTTTGCTTATGCTTAAAGGATATGCGTGTGATCTCACATGTCCGGGGGTATTTGACACAGCTACAGAATCAGTAGTGAAAGAGTATCAGAAAAACAATCTGCTTACAGTTGATGGCGTTGTTGGGTACAATACATGGATGTCGCTTATTCACTAAGTGGAGAAAGAAGGGAAAGACTATGGCACATTTAGTAACAGGGTATGCCGGGAAAGAACATATTAGATCAGCAGATCAGGGCAGCTTCAATGCTGCCTTTTTTGGTGATGGAGAATTTGTTATGAGTAGCGGATCAAGATTTGCAGGAGCAATTATCAATAACAACACAGTTAGAATTTCTGACGGCGATATGCTGATGCAGGGCAGACATATCCGTATTGAACCGAATACTTATGAAGATTTGACAATATCGACAGGTACCGCAGGAACAAATCGAATTGATCTGATCGTAATGACCTACGAGAAAAATGCGGCATCAGGTATTGAATCTGCAAAGTTAGAAGTTGTACAGGGGACAGCAACGTCGGGAACGCCGTCTGCTCCTGAAATAGTAAGTGGAGATATTTTAAATGGTGATTTGAAAAATCAAATGCCGCTATATGCGGTTTATGTATCAGGTGTAGCACTGACCAAGATATCAACACAGTTTATGGTCTGTCCGACATATAAAGATTTAGCAATCTATTATGCACAACAGTTCCAGAACGCATGCGAAACACATTTGAATTCTTTAAATATCATTGACTCTGCTGATGCAATCGACGCAAATTCAGCAGCAAATCAGCTTGCAGGAGCACTTGGTGTTAAAGAGCTTGCAAGTCAAAAGGCACCAGCGGCGCATATACATGATGATTTATATTACAGAAAAGAAACGATTGACAAAGCATTGAATTCTAAGAGCAATACCGGTCATAATCATGATGATAGTTATCACAAGAAATCTGAGTTCACTGGTTTTACGGTTCCAATACTTCCAGTAAATGCATGTGTACTAACTTATCAGAATGCTGTCCCGCCATTTAATTATGGAACATGGAAAAATCAGGGATCTGTTACATTAGATGTATCCTATGTTAATAATGATGGGGGACAATCACAAGCGAGGATAACACCATATATTTGGCAACGTAAGAAGTAGGAGGGATGGTATGACATCAATAATATCTGCCATGATTGCGGCGTTTGTTACATTGATCGTATGCTTAATCAATAATCACTATCAGCAAAAGGCTGCAAGCAAAAAGCATGATGAAACAATTGCATTGATAGAGTACAAGCTTGATGAGCTATCAAAAAGAGTAGACAAGCACAACAATGTTGTTGAACGTACATATCGTTTAGAGGAGCAACAGGCGGTCACAAATGAGAAAATTCGTACCGCAAATCATAGAATTGAGGATTTAGAAAATTTAGAGAAGAAAGGATGATGAATATGGATTTATCAAATTATGTAACAGTATTACCGATCGTGATCATTTGTTATCTGGTTGGAATCGGGTGTAAGGCGAGCAAGAAGATCAGCGATAAGGTGATACCGGTAATCGTAGGAATTGTGGGAGGAATCATTGCAGTACCTGCTATGTATGTGATGAAGAGCTTTCCGGCGGAAGATATTATCACGGCGATTTCAGTTGGCATCATGTCTGGTCTTGCTTCTACCGGAGTAAATCAGATATATAAGCAGAGCAAGAAATAAAATTACTACCCCATTAGCAAACGTCTATGGCGGTCCTGACGGGGAAATGGGCGCATCCATGCGTTATCTGTCCCAGCGATATGCTATGCCATACAAAGAGTGTCAGGCAACTCTGACGGATATCGGAACGGAAGAACTCGGACATCTGGAGATTGTTGCATCCATCATCTACCAGTTGACGAAGAATCTTTCTATGGAAGAAATCAAGGCTTCCGGCTTTGACAAATATTATATCGATCATACGATTGGTATCTGGCCGCAGGCAGCGGGAGGCATTCCGTTTAACGCATGCGAATTCCAGAGCAAGGGGGATACGATTACCGACCTGTACGAGGATCTGGCGGCTGAACAGAAGGCACGCAGTACCTACGACAACATCCTCCGATTATGTAAGGATTATCCGGATGTTTACGAGCCAATCAAATTCCTGCGTGCACGTGAAGTAGTGCATTTCCAGCGGTTTGGTGAAGCACTTCGCCTGGTGCAGGATAAATTGGATGAGAAAAATTTCTATGCATTCAATCCGGCGTTTGACCGCTCGGCTCCATGCGTGGATAAGAAGAAATGTAATTGTGAGAAATAAGAATTTCTTGGGGCTTAATCCAATATAAAAAGGGACTGCCGTGTAATGGGGATGGCAGTCCCTTGATTTTGGGTTGCTGTGTGCTTTGATCTTTTACTCCTGCAGTGTATAAAATAACTTCGTCTCATCCACAATCCGATATTTCCCGTCGGTATAATCGACGATCATCACATTGCAGTTTTGCTGCAATCCGCCCGACCAGAAATCTTTGATTTCGTGTTTCTTAATATAAGACATGATTCCTTTGTTGAGCGCACCGTGTGCGACAATCATCACACGTTCGCAGGAATTAGCGAGTGGTTCGATCTTATCCTGCATAAAATCTCCGGCACGTGCAATCAGATGTGGAAGTGTCTCAGCATCGTCGGCAGGTACATACAATTCTGGCTGCTTGAAGAAGTAGCGGAATGTAAGCGTTTCGTCCTTGATCAGCTCTGAGAAGTTCTGTCCCTCAAAATGTCCGAATGATAATTCGCGCAACCGGTCATCCATTTCAATGTCAATGTCGCGTCCGTTCCGGATCAGACAGGCTGTTTCGTAGGCACGTTTAAGCGGACTGGAGAAGATCTTATCGATTCGCGTATCCATCAGTGCTTCGCCAGTCAGACGTGCAACCTTACGACCGTTTTCACTTAATTCAATATCCTCGCGTCCCTGCAACCGTTTTTCCCGGTTCCACAAGGTTTCTCCGTGGCGTACTATATATAATTCCATGTTTATTCTCCGTTCTGTCCATAGGATCACCGTAAATGCATCTACATATATATTGCAATTACGAATGCCTGTGGTTATATATTCTCAATCTGCCAGTCAATTGGTGCAACACCATGCCTCTGCAAAAATTCATTCGCCTGACTGAAATGCTTACAGCCAAAGAATCCACGGTAGGCGGAGAGTGGTGATGGATGAGGCGCTTTCAAAATCAAATGATTTGGATTGTCCAACATAGCTGCTTTTTTCTGCGCAAAGCTTCCCCACAACAAAAATACGATTGGTTGATTTTGCTTGTTGACGGCGCGGATTGCCGCGTCTGTAAATTCTTCCCAGCCCATGCCCTGGTGGGAGGCAGCCTGATGGGCACGTACAGTCAAAACTGCATTTAAGAGCAAAACCCCCTGCTCGGCCCATTTGACAAGATACCCGTTGTTTGGAATATAGCAACCGACATCATCGTGCAATTCTTTGTAGATATTGATCAGTGATGGCGGGATATCTACGCCCGGCTTTACCGAGAAAGAAAGTCCGTGTGCCTGTCCGGGACCGTGATAAGGATCCTGACCGATGATGACACATTTTACATCCTTTAACGGTGTCAGATGAAATGCGTTGAAGATATCATCTCCAGGTGGATAGATCGTATGGGTGCTGTATTCTTTCCCGACAAAATCAAACAGTTTCCGATAATATGGCTTATTATATTCTGGTGCCAAAACCTTAGCCCAGTCATTTCGAATTGGTGGCATAATACTCTCCTTTGTAAGTGCTGCCGGTGCGAAGCTGGCAGATATCAATTCGTTGTTTTCTATTAACACTAGATTATCACAACTGCCAGAAGAATACCACATGGATTTTCTCTATAAAATAGGAAATATTTTGCAGATATAAATCTTTTCCGCTTATTTGGAAAAAGGTGGTTGACCGCAAAAAGAATCTGTGATAATGTAAGTCTGTAAATGCAGAGAAGAGGAATAGTAGGAATCCAAAGGATTTCAGAGAGTCGTTGGCTGGTGTGAAACGATAATCCGAAGATTTTGAACTCGCCTTGGAGCAGCCGATTGAACAGATGTGAGACAGGAAAGTTTGACATTAGTAGATTTGGACGGAGCCTGACCGTTACAGCGGGAAGATATAGGATGCATGCATCTTTGTATCTGTGAGAGCATACGATATGTATGAATTAGAGTGGTACCGCGTAAGAGGTTAGAATGATGAAACTTGCGTCTCTAAGTAGTTGTTGGAGGCACAGGTTTATTTTTTTATGTATGGAGGTAGAAAGATGAAGAATTTTGAGCATTACAAGCGTGGCTATTATATGCCGCCGGTACAGAGTACAGACTGGGTAAACAAAGAGTATATCGATAAGGCACCAGCATGGTGCAGCGTAGATCTGCGTGATGGTAATCAGGCGCTGATCATTCCAATGAGTCTGGATGAGAAGCTTGAATTTTTCAAAGAATTGGTACGTGTAGGCTTCAAGGAAATCGAGGTTGGTTTCCCTGCAGCTTCTGAGACAGAATACAAGTTCTGCCGTACATTGATCGAGGAGAATCTGATTCCGGATGATGTGACGATTCAGGTTCTGACACAGGCAAGAGAGCATATTATCAAGAAGACATTTGAGGCAATTCAGGGTGCAAAGAATGTCGTTGTGCATCTGTACAATTCGACATCCTACGCACAGAGAACACAGGTATTCAAGAAGTCCAAGGAAGAGATTCTGAAGATCGCAACAGACGGCGCAAAGCTGTTAAATGATATGGCAGACCAGTATGGTGTGAACCATCAGTTTGAGTACTCACCAGAGAGCTTTACCGGAACTGAAGTCGACTATGCATTGGAAGTATGCAATGCAGTCATCGACATCTGGAAGCCGACACCAGAGCGTAAGGTTATTATCAACCTTCCTGCAACGGTTGAGATGTCATTGCCACATGTTTACGCAAGTCAGATTGAGTACATGAGCAAGAACCTGCATGACCGTGAGAATGTTGTACTTTCCCTTCACCCTCACAACGATCGTGGTTGCGGTGTCGCAGATGCAGAGCTTGGTATCTTAGCTGGTGCAGACCGTATCGAGGGTACTTTGTTTGGAAATGGTGAGCGTACCGGTAATGTCGACATTATCACACTTGCCATGAATATGTTCACGCATGGCGTAGATCCGAAACTGGATCTGTCGGATATTCCGCATCTGACAGAAACCTATGAGAGATTGACGAGAATGCATGTATATGAGCGTTCTCCATACACGGGACAACTGGTATTCGCAGCATTCTCCGGTTCCCATCAGGATGCAATTGCCAAGGGTATGAAGTATCGTGAGAATGATCCGGATGGTATGTGGACGGTTCCATATCTGCCATTAAATCCAGAGGATGTCGGAAGAAAATACGATGGCGATGTTATTCGTATCAACAGTCAGTCCGGAAAGGGCGGCATCGGATTCTTATTGGAGCAGAAGTATGGATTCAACCTGCCACCGAAGATGCGTGAGGATCTTGGATATACAGTTAAGGGCGTATCTGACCATCAGCATAAGGAGCTTTCTCCGAAGGAAGTATTGGATATCTTCCAGAACGAATATGTAAACCGTGAAGATACAGTCAAGCTTGTAGAGTGCCATTTCAAGCAGATCGACGGTATTCAGGCAGAGCTTACGATTCTCGTAAATGGCGAGAAGAAAGTATATCATGGACAGGGAAATGGACGTCTTGATGCGATCAGCAATGCGATCATGAAACATTTCGATATCAAGTTCTCCCTTGTTACATACGAAGAGCATGCTCTGCAGGTAGGTTCAGATTCACAGGCATGTGCATATGTCGGATTGGAAGTCGAAGGTGTGAATGGAATCGTCTGGGGCGCAGGCATCAAGTCTGATATTATTGATGCATCTGCATATGCTTTGATCAGTGCGTTGAACCGTTCAAACCACATGAATAAATAGAAGTTTGAATAAAATATACCGTATTGGTATGTGTGAAATTTTTGTGGGGGCAGAAAAATAAATAATAGAACTATAACTATA